>Ga0079992_126898_pt1 | contig 573690 bp, 533 predicted proteins | sample FaiFalFF_MnMetaG_3_FD_69197 | JGI IMG/M metagenome (GOLD analysis project Ga0079992, IMG submission 69197) | Freshwater microbial communities from Yellowstone National Park, Wyoming, USA - Fairy Falls B (FF_Mn_B) MetaG (SPADES assembly) (version 2) | ecosystem: Environmental > Aquatic >...
TCAGCAAAGGCATTTGGGAAATGGTGGAAGGGTTATAAGAACCTCCCGATGTATGCATTCTCGTTCTATTGGAACGGCGCTCCATTCCCATATCGTGACCCTGAATTTGCAGATGAAGCGTATAACTTTATGAAAGGACTTCTTGCTGATGGTACGCCTTATGTTGACCCGAACACTGGGCAACCGACAAGATATGTTTTCACTGGCGACCCTGAAAAAAGAACAGGTTGGCTTGATGGGACGAGAGTTGGTCCTACAACACTTAGCCCAGGCGATAGGAGATTCCTTATGTCAAACGGACCTTTCACGCTTGCTCCAGGTGATACGCAGGAAATTGTTTTCGGTTTGTTGATCGCAAGAGGTAATAGTAATGTTAATAGTGTAACATTGCTTAAGCTTATAGATCAAGCTGCTCAAAGAGCTTATGATCTTGATTTCCAATTGCCCCCCACACCACCGGCACCAGTGGTTCAGGCGGTTCCATTAAATAAGGAAGTGGTTCTTTATTGGTCTGAAGATCCGAGAATAGAAAAGTATCGGGCTTTCGCTGGTAGAGATCCGGAAGGAAGACCAACTTATTATGAATTTGAAGGTTATATTGTTTATCAATTTGATTCCCCGACTCAGCCGACGAAAACAAAAATAATTGGTATATTTGATGTCATAAACGATGTAACTCAGATAAGAGATTGGGTTTATGATGTTGAGAAAGGTGATTTCGTTGAAACACCTGTGATAAAAGGGAATGACAGCGGTATTAAAAGATTTATCAGGATAACAAAAGATTATCTAAATGACGCGCCTCTTGTTAATGTGTAGACCGTATTATTTTGCTGTGACATCTTATGCATATTATGGACTTGGTGATAATAGAACTGGTTTTCCGAAATTTTATGAAAGTGCCCGTAGGATTATAACTGTTGTCCCACAGCCCGCACCTATTGGTGTTAGATATTCTGCTGGTGCTGGAGATACGCTTAAAGCGTTGCATAAAGCTGGTAAAAGCGACGGTGTAGCATATGGTGTAGTTGTAGATCCAACCAGGTTAACCGGACATAAATACGAGATAAGATTTGATACAACCGGCGGAATTGTGACATGGCGAGTTATTGATATTACAGTTAATCAGAATAAGGTCACAGGTCAGCTCAATCAAAGCGGTGACGATAACTATCCAATAATTGATGGTGTTATGTTTAAAGTAATTGGACCGGAACCAAGGATGAAAACTACTGAAGAAGGGGGATGGAAAGTTATTAATGGAAGCAGAAGGATAACTTGGGCGCAAGGTGATGGATTGCATCTTGAGAATTTCAACGGTGCTCTTGGATATGCAAATCCAGGGACGATATTTGAAACTTATGATAATCCTGTAACGCCCGACAGGTTGAAAAATATAAGAATAGTATTCGCTAAAACGACAAATGGCGTCTTTGATCCAAACGATCCAAATGTTTCTTATGGTTATAGATATCTCAGAAGGGCAACAGCTGCTCCGGGAACCCCACCACCTGGTTCTAGCTTTGTGATTGATCCAACTCAATTTGTTAACAGGCAACCAGGTTATCCTTACCAAGATTTTAAGAAAAATGTTCCACTTGCTGTCTATGATATAGATTCAGATCCACCAAGGCGACTTGCTGTTGGATTTCTTGAAAATAACTCTAACCTCTTAGGTGGGTATGCGCATGGCTTGGTTGATGGTAAGTACTGGCCCGCTTCATGGGATACTTTGAGCGCTTATGGCGTTGATAATGTTGGCATAACAGGACCGCGTGAATGGCTCTTTATATTTGATAAAGAGTATAGCGAAACCCCGGATCCAGAGCTACAGACGGATATATTGTTCAATCCGGTTCCAATACTTTACACGGCTACATGGAATCGTCGTGGTAATGTTGATTTCAGCCCATATGCTGATTATCCCACAAATTATGATGCGATGGAGTTCTACGCAAACCATATAAACTATGTCACCGATGTCTTTGAGATAACGGCGCCTTCTGCACCTACTTACAGTGTTGAAACAGCGAAGAGCGATCTTGAGCTTGTGAATGCGGTTCCGAACCCGTATTTCGGTGCTTCACCGCTTGAAAAAGAAATCACCGAGGCGTTCATAACATTTACTCGTTTGCCGAAAGAATGCACGATAAGGATATTTACAGTCGCTGGTGACCTCATTAGGACATTGAAGAAGAATGATGACAGCCCATATTTGAGATGGGACCTCAGGAATGAAGCTGGTGTTCCAGTTGCAAGTGGAATTTACATCGTCCATGTTGAGGCACCAGGAATTGGGAGCAAGGTTTTGAAAGTTGTCGTCTTCCAGAGAGAGGAGAGATTGAGATACTTCTAAAGTTAAGCCGGCGCCTTTCTCTGGCGCCGGGTCTTCGTTCTTGAATTCAAAAATAAAAAATAAACAACGGAGTAGGAAGACATGTTGAAGAAAATAATACTATCGCTCATAGGTTTGGCATTAATTTTAACTTCGCTTGAAGCTGGAACAAGCAAAAGGAAGGGAACAGCTGGAGCGGAGGAGTTGAGAATTCCCGTTGGTTCAAGAGGGGTTGCATTAGGTGGTGGAGTTGTGGCTGAAGTTAATGGCGTTGACGCTTTGTTCTGGAACCCAGCTGGGGCAAGCTTCACGAATAAGTCGGCTGAAGCGATGTTTTCCCATGTGACTTGGATTGCAGATATAAAAGTTAACTATCTTTCAGCTATTGCTAATTTTGGCGGGGTTGGTGTTTTCGGTGTGAGTTTGAAATCGCTTGACTTCGGTGAGATTCCCGTTACGACGGTTGACGAACCGGATGGAACAGGTGAAAGGTTTAGCCCGACATTTCTTACAGCAGCGGTCTCATATAGCAGAAGGATGACAGATAGAATTTATGTCGGTGCGAATTTGAAACTTATAAGCGAGAGAATTTTGAGGGAATCGGCAACTGGCTTTGCTGTTGACATCGGTTTGCAGTATCGTCTTGAGAGCGGTTTGAAATTCGGCGCCGTGATGAAAAATGTCGGTGGGAATATGAAATTTGACGGACCAGACCTTGAATGGGGCGTTGTGATACCGGGTTCAGAGCCAGGTTCACCAGTGAGATCGTTGAGAGTCCCACTGCAGGAATTTGAACTTCCAGCTGCGTTTGAACTTGGATTCGCTTATAGCTTCAAAATTGGGGAATCATCTTTGACGCTTGCAGGGAGCTTCCAGAACAATAACTTTACACTTGACGAATATAAAGGCGGTCTTGAATACTCATTTAAAAATATGCTTTTCTTGAGAGTTGGATATTCCTATGTTAATGAGACCGATTATGTCTTCAATTCCCCGTCGTTTGGGGTTGGTTTCAATATACCGCTTGGCGGAACGCTTGAAGCAAGCGTTGAATACACATACAGGAAAGTTAAATTCTTTGATAACAACCAATTCCTCACACTCAGATTTGCGATGTAAAAACTTGTTCCTGTCCGATATCGTTTAAATTTTCGGGGTGAGCCCTTTCAATTTGATGGGGTTCACCCTTTTTTATTTTGAAAACAAAAACTTTCACCTTGTGAGATGAAAATTTTAATTTTAGCCCTTGCAAACTTAATCTCATCGTTTCTAATTGAAGGAAAACTCGGCTTGAATGTTGATTATGCGGTTTTCAGACATTCCGACCAACAAAACTATCTTGAGATTTTTTACTCAGTGCAAAAATCAAAACTCACCTATCAATTTAAAGATGGCAAGTATAACATTTCTCTTTTTTTCCGTCTTGATGTGGTAAATCTTGATAAAGATTCCCTAATCATCAGAAAAGGTTGGAAAATTGAAACCGGGTTTCCCGATACAGTTGGGACAGCGGGTCAAGATGTTGTTGATGTCCTCAGGTTTTATGTTCCATCGGGAAGATACAGGGTAATAATGCGAGGGATAGACCTTTTCAACACTCAAAATTATGACAGCGTCGCTTTTGATGTGAATGTTCCTGCTTTTGTAAAGGGAGACAAACTTTTGATAAGCAGTTTAGAGTTTTGCTATTCAATAGAAAGGTCAACGGATACAAGCGATGTCTTTTATAAAAATTCTTTCAGAGTTGTCCCAAATCCGACTGCTACATTTGGGCAGAATGTCCCGGTGCTTTATTATTATTTTGAACTTTACAACATTTTAAATGGAATTAGGGGGGATAAATTCGTGGTGACTGTCAATGTGCTTGACAATTATCAGCAGAAAATACAGGAGATAAAAGAGAAGAAATTTGTGAGGGGAAAGGTTTATGATTCGTCCGTTGAAGTTGGGACGGTTAATATATTTAATTTGCCAACGGGTATTTATTATCTTGATGTTGCAGTTTCCGACATTGAAGGTAGGATTCTTGTTGAGAATAGGAGGAAGTTTTTCATATTTAATCCATCTGTTGCTCCAAGGGTTGACACTTCAAAAGTCGTTGCGCAGGTTTATTCGCTTGCTGAAAGTGAGCTTGATGATGAGTTTACTAAGGCAAGTTATATAGCGACGCAGGAGGAGAGGGATTTTTATAAGAAATTGAAAGGGATTGAGGCAAAGAGGAGGTTTTTGGGAATTTTTTGGGCGCGAAGGGGTGGAGTTGAGTTTAGAAATCAATATCTACAGCGTGTGAAAGAAGCAGATGAAAAATTCACAACGAAATATGAACCCGGATGGAAAACCGATAGAGGAAGGGTTTATATCGTTTATGGTCCGCCAGACGAAGTTGAAAGGTATCCTTATACCGAGAATATGAAACCGTACGAGATATGGCATTATTATAACTTGCAGGGTGGAGTGATATTTGTATTTGGAGATAGAAGGGGATTCGGCAGGTTTGAACTTCTCCATTCAACGCTCGTTGGAGAGATAAAGGATGAGAACTGGATGTATCTTTTGATGCAGAGGTAATTTCGCAGTTTTTCCCTTGACAAGTTGAGGGGGATTTTTTATCTTTTAATCAGAACTGCGAAACGCACCTTTTTAGATGAAAGATGGAATAATTTTTTAAACGCACCTCAGGGGTTAACAGGTAATTTTAAAACAAACAAAAAGGAGGTGCGCCATGAGGAAATTTTCACTTGTTATGCTTCTTGTCTTTGTTTACTCTATTTCATTTGGTCAAGTTTCATATCCACTGGATTATTTGAAACCGGGCTTTCATGTCTCTTATGTTGCTAAATATCCGGTGATACCAAAAATTGACGGTTGCGATGATGTCATAGCCGGGCTTGACCTTAACAAAAACGGCAAGCTTGAAATCCTTGCAATTAATGACCCAACCGTTTCAAGCCCGAGTTCTGGAGATTCAACGAAATGGATTTTTTGGTTTGAAAATGACGGAAATGATTCTTACAAACTTTTATGGTCTGTTGGTTTGCCTTTAACGGCAAATACAAATGGATATAGTTTCCCTGGCGTAAATATAACCGATGTTGATGGAGATGGAAATTACGAGATATGTGTCGTTAACCCTTCAAATGCTGACCCAACGGCGGGTGTTTTAAATCCCGATAAAATTTTCTTCTATGAGTATGACCCTGTGACAAAAAGCTTTCCGAACGAGCCGACATTTTCGTGGAACCTTGATTATCCAGCTGATGGGAATGCTGGCTTCAGGTTGACTTATCTTCTTGCCGATGATTTTGATAATGATGGGAAACAGGAGATAGCGTTAATTGATAGGACAAGTAGGATTCACATGTGGATAATTTCGCTTGATTCGCCTGAGCTTGATCCGTTTTCCACTTTCAAGGTTGAATTTCGGGATAGTTCGCTTACCGCAACATGGGCATTTGATATAGCAGTTACTGACTTTGACAAGGATGGGAAAAAGGAGATTTGGTTTGGAACCTGGACGAACTTTACATGGGTGATAGTTGAAGCAGAGGGACCGGATAATTATGTGATTAAAAAAGTCGTTACGAATTCGCATATCGGCTCCGGTACGACGGTTGGGACTTTGCGTAGCTTGAAATTTATGGACATAAACGGCGATGGATACCCCGAAGGTTTTGCGATGGCGACAAATGGCAAACTTGTTTTCATTGAGAATAGAAGACCAACCGATGTGAGTGAAATTGATTCAACTTATTTTTACAAAGTTGGCGGTTGGGATTATACAAGAGGTGCTGATTATGGCGACCTTGATGGGGATGGGAATCTGGATATAATCGTTACGGGAAATTATAATATGGTTTATCACATTGAATACAACGGCTCAGGTGATTACAGGGATTCGCTAAGTTACACCTGGGATGTTTTCTTAGTTGATACGACGATTAAACAACCGAGATATTACTATGTTAGCATTCCACCAAGGGATATGGATGGTGATTACAAGAGGGAAGTTGTAATAGGGTCTCTTCAGAGACCTGATTCATCAAGGGCATTTTTCCTCGTGATTGAAAGCGATGTCCCTGTGAAAGTTAACACCAGAGAAGAAATTTGGGTGGGATATGAGCTTTATCAAAACTATCCAAATCCGTTTAACCCGACGACTTGGATTGAGTTCTCGTTGCCAAGGGAAGAAAATGTGACGCTAAAAATTTATACTCTTGATGGTCGTGAGGTGAAAACGCTTATTGATGGGGTTCGTTATTCATCGGGTAGGTATAAGGTGCAGTGGGATGGGACGGATAATTTTGGGAACAGGGTTGCAAGCGGTGTTTATATCTACAAGTTGAAAGCGGGCAATTTTGAGGTTTCAAAGAAGATGCTTCTTTTAAAGTAAAGAAAATTTTGGTGGGCTTTAAGCCCGCCTTTTTTGTTTTTAACAAGTCGGTATAATTTTCCCAATTTTTTATTGACATTTGGAGTTTGATTTTTTAACTTTGAGACAAAATCAGTTAAACAAAATTTTGGAGGTGCGAAGATGAAAAGGTTGGTTATTTTATCGGTGATTTTGCTAAGTTTAACCAATTTGATTTATGGTCAAAGTGGATTTCATTGGAAATCTACATATGCTCCGCCACCGGGAGATACTACAAAGTGGTATGCTGCTGGAGGACCTTTACATGTTCGTTCGGTTAAGGCGGGTTTTGATACCGATAAAGATGGTAAGTTAGAGGTTATAGCTACTGACTATTACTATTCAAGGGTTCACTTATTTGAGTATGTAGGTAAAGATACACTAGAGCTTGTTTGGTCTTCTCCGCCTATAGGAACATCAAGAGTTGGGAGAAATTCAACCCCCAGAGATGTTGTGATAACTGATCTTGATGGTGATGGATTGCCTGAGATAACATTTGCGGTTGGAAATTTTGATACTACGGATAAACCAATAAGGGGAATATATGTTTATGAATGGAGTGGAAATATTGGGGAGAACAAATATGGAGATCTGACAAGAAGTGAATTTTTCGGTGCTTCACTTTACTATGCGCCTCCGGATTCATTTGTCAGGTTCACTGTTCAGGCGATAGCAGCAGATGATGTTGATGGAGATGGAACGCAGGAATTAATTGTAGCAAAAGATGATGCTAACAATACAAGAGAGGATGTGTATATAATTTATTCACTTGAAGGTACGGAAGTAAGCGATCCATTTGCATCACTAAAAACTGAATTTTACATCAGCCCACGTGCTGGCTACGGTAGTGGTAGCCCATGGAGCTTTGCTATTGCTGACCTTGATGGAGATGGTAAGAAAGAAATTGTATTTAATTCTTATAACTATCAAAATGTTTTCATAGTTAAGGTTACCGCTCCTAATACTTATGTCTTGCCGGATCCAAATTCGCCTAAAAGGTTTTATCAGGCTTCTCCAGGCGTTGATGGGGTTAGTTTGCTCGGGGCAGCAGTTGCTGATATAGATAAAGATGGAACAGATGAAGTGTTTCTTATCAAGTATCCGAGTGATGATTTTTATATTATAGATTATAATCGCGGGGACAATGTACTTGAGGTTGATTCAACCAAAGTTGTTAGATTGTTTGAACATGTATCAGGTGGAAACACGGTGTTTTCCGTCTTTGCTGGCAATCAAGATGGTGACGATAAACCAAATCTTTATGTTGCTGGGATAACTGGATTTGATGTTATTGAAATAACTTACAATGGGGGACCGATAACTGATTCAAGTAGTTATTCAATACGTGTTTTATATTCAGGTGACTCACTTGATGTTGTAACACCAACTTCTAACCCAAGAGATACAGTTTATGTTATTGATTCTCTTGGGGTTAAGTATAGGCGTGTCCTTAGAAATGAACAATTTTTTGTTCCTCGTCTTGCGGTTGGAGGTAATGTAGATCTTGACAAAAATATGAAACGAGAAATTGTTTTCTGCTATCAAAGTATACCCGATAGTATCACACTCAAGTATATGCGTTATGATTCAGCAACAGGTAGTTTTATAACGGATTCAGTTGTGAGAAGTTTAAACACATTCAATAGAAGAATAATAAGAGTGATTGAGTCGGATATTGCAACCGGGATTAAGGTAAGGGACATAGTTACAATAACTCCAGACGATTACGAACTTTATCAAAACTATCCAAATCCGTTTAATCCGACGACAACGATTGAATTTTACTTGCCGATTGATAAAAGGGTGAGTTTGATAATTTACGATGTTTCGGGTCGTGAAGTCGTAAGATTAATTGATGATCAGGAATTGCCGAAAGGGAAGCATAAAGTTGTTTGGGATGGACGGGACAAGAACGGAAGAGCTGTTTCAAGCGGGACTTATCTTTACACGCTTAAGTTTGGAAACTTTGAAAAGACGAAGAAGATGCTTCTTTTGAAGTAAAGAAAATTTTGGCGGGCTTTAAGCCCGCCTTTTTTGTTTTGAAAGGGGTATGGGGATTTGCTCCAACTTGATAGTTGATTTGATATTTGGTAAATTATTTAAAAAATCGCGGAAATTGCCATGAGGTTATCTTTCTTGTTTTTGTTTCTCGCGGTCTTCTTGATTTCTTGTTCACAGCAAGGGAAGTTCCCGTCATTGAGGGAGTATTTCAGTGATGATGAAAAAGGTGTCAAGACGGGTGGAATTAAATTAATCCCGATTGAAACGCCGAAAGGTGTTTTCAAGGTTTGGACGAAAAGATTTGGCAATAACCCGAGGATAAAAGTTTTGCTCTTGCACGGAGGTCCGGGCTCAACTCATGAATACTGGGAATGCGCTGAAAGTTTTTTGCCGAAGGAAGGGATAGAATTTATTTACTATGACCAGCTTGGCTCTTGGTATTCGGATCAGCCAGATGATAGTTCACTTTGGACGACGGAAAGATTCGTTGAGGAAGTTGAACAAGTGCGAAAAGCGTTGGGGTTGAATAAAGATAATTTTTATCTTCTTGGACATTCATGGGGAGGGATACTCGCTATGGAATATGCGCTTAAGTATCAGGATAATCTTAAAGCTTTGATAATCTCAAATATGATGTCAAGTTGCCCTGAATACGATAGATATGCTGAGGAGGTTTTATCAAAAGATATACCTGGTGATGTTTTGAAACAAATTCGTGAGTTTGAAGCAAGGGGCGACTATAAAAATCCAAAATATATGGACTTGCTGTTGAAACATTACTATGTCAAGCATGTTTTGAGGATTCCGCTTGAAGAGTGGCCTGACCCAGTTAAAAGGGCTTTTTCTCACACGAATGAAAAAATTTATGTTTTGATGCAAGGTCCGAGTGAATTTGGTATTTCAGGTCGGCTTGAAAAATGGGATAGGTCAAAGGAACTTGGCAAAATTAAGGTGCCAACGCTTGTCATCGGCGCAAGATATGACACGATGGACCCCGAACATATGAAGTGGATGGCGACACAGGTTCAAAATGGAAGTTTTCTTCTCTGCCCGAATGGAAGTCATATGTGTATGTATGATGACCAAGAGACATATTTCAAGGGGCTTATAAAGTTTATAAAAGAAGTTGACGCCGGAAAGAAAAAAGTTGAGTTTTAAATGAAGGGCGGGTTAAAATATATCATTTTGACTTTGTTCATCTTTGGGATTTTAAATGCTGATACCTTCAAGGTCAAGATAAACGACGAAGTTAAGCTTATCCCAGCTTTTCGTGAAGCGAGGGCACTTTATATATCGCTTCCGGATTTGCTTGAGATTTTGAGGGTTGATTATCTCCTTGATAGTGTTAATCTTTGGATGAGTTTCAATATCTCTGGTTATAACTTTAAACTCGTTTCGGAAAATCCTTTCATAGTTGTTTCCTCTCAAACCGAGAGCAGAGTTTTTCAACTTCCACTTGAGGTCATCTCTGGAGCTGGGAAAATTTTCGTCCCAGTCAAGTATTTTTCGCCAATTTTCGCTCGTTATTTTCAAGGAAGTTTTGAATTTGATGAGAGAAATAATTTGATTTCTGTGAGCGTTAAGGAAACATCGGTTAAATCGGTAAAGCCCAAATTTGATATTTATGATGCAAAAGTTGAGCAAAGAAGCAACGGTTATCTTTTGAGATTTTTCGCCGGGAGGAAAATTAAAGATTATGAGGTCTGGCTTGGGCGGGATAATTGGCTTTATATGACAATTTCCGGGGCAAGGGTTGATATATCACAGATAAAGAAATTGGCACCTTCAAAAGTTGTAAGCAAGGTTGAAGTTGTACAGTACAGTCAATCGGTTCAGTTATCATTAAAGTTGGTCCCAAAAGTTAAGCATTATGAGGTTGTATCCGGGAATGATACCGACGATATTCTCATAGCGCTTTATATTGATGAGACGAGTTCACGACTTGAAGATGTCAAAAGGAAATTTCTTCTTGATGTCATCGTTATAGATCCAGGTCATGGTGGAAAAGACCCCGGCGCCATCGGTGTGTATGGGACGCAAGAGAAAGATATAACTCTATCGGTTGCAAAAAAGTTGAAAGCGTTGATTGAAAAGCTTGGCGTTAAAGTTGTGATGACAAGAGAAAGTGATGAATTTGTTGAGCTTTACAGGCGTGGTCAAATAGCAAATGAAAACGGTGGGAAGTTATTTATAAGTTTGCATTGCAATTCAATGCCTTATAAACCGCATAATGCCTCCGGTTTTGAAGTTTATATCCTTCGCCCGGGCAAGACGGAGGAAGCCATAAGGATTGCGGAAAGGGAAAATGCGGTGATAAAACTTGAGGAGAATTACGAGGAAAGATATAAAAATTTGACAGATGAAAGTTATATTTTAACGGCAATGGCTCACAATGTTTATGTGAAAAAAAGCGAGCGCTTTGCTGAGATCTTGAACGAAGAAGCACGCAGAGCATTAGATGTCAAGGTCAACGGCGTAAGTCAAGCTGGTTTCTATGTCCTTGTTGGGGCTTCAATGCCAAGCGTTCTTATTGAGATGGCTTATCTTTCAAATCCGTATGATGAACGGTATCTACGAAGCGAGACGAAACAATGGGAAATAGCGCGGATGATTTTCAATGCCGTCAAGAAATTTAAGGAGGAATATGAAGCGTCAATTGCGGATTAAATATCTCGTGATTTTTCTGCTCTTATTTTCAGGTCTTGAGGTCAATTGCGGAGTTAAAGAAGCGTTAAAATTTGCTCGCGAGGGGATTGACAGGGCGGTTGAGATCGCTCCGAAGGTAAAGAAAAGGAAAAGCTTTGACAGCAGAAATTATTATCCCGATAAGATAGAGATTTTTTACAAGGTCTCGGTTAGAAGGGATTCAACGGAGGAGATTTACATTAAATCAACTGGTTATTCCGATGTTGATAAAGCGACGATTGAAGTTAGGTTATCAAAAATTGATATTGTTAAGTCGCTTGAGGATGCGCTTTTGGCAGCTTGGGGTATGGTGATGAAAAAGGGATTTATAAAGTCGGGGAAGAAAACGGAGAAAATTGAGACGCGCATCGGTGATTTCATGGTTGAGATTAATGTTAAGTTTGAGGGGTCGGAGCAAGCGCCGATTAGGTTTGCTAAGATAAAGATAAAAGTCAGCACTTCGGAAGAAGAATCCGAAATCGGGATAATAGAGGCAATTAGAAGATACAGCATCCCTGATGAAAGTTTCATTTAAAAACAAAAAAGAGAATGAAATGAACACAGTTGGCGTAGTCGGAGCTGGACGCATGGGGAGCGGTATAGCTCAAGTTATGGCTCAAGCGGGTTATGATGTTATACTTTTTGACATATCAAACGATACTCTTCAAGTTGCACTTGAAAATATAAAAAAGCATCTTCAAAAAGCGATTGAAGTTGGAACGATCAAGAAGGAACAATTGCAAAGTGTTTTGACGAGGATTCACCCGACGACAAAGTTGAAGCATTTCATAACGGCTGATATTGTATTTGAGGCGGTTGTTGAGGATATAGAAATTAAGAGGAAAATTTTCAAGGAGCTTGATGATAGGTGTCCGCATTCAACTATACTTGCAACGAATACATCCTCTTTATCGGTCACAAAAATAGCTTCAGCGACGGAAAATCCGTATCGCGTCATTGGGACACATTTTTTCAATCCGCCATATGTTTTGAAGCTCGTTGAAGTCGTCAAAGCTCAACATACATCGGAAGAGGTCGTTGAAAGCGTTGTTAATTTTTTGAAGAAGATCGGGCATACTCCGATAGTGGTTAAAGATTCACCGGGCTTCATCGTGAATAGAATTTCCAGGCATTTTTATCTTGAGCCGTTGAGGGCATATGAAATTGGTCTTGCTGGGATTGAGGAGATTGACTCGGCTTTTAAATTTTTTGGGCTTGAGATGGGACCTTTTGAGGTGATTGATTATGTCGGTGTAGATGTGAACTATGTCGTTTCTCGTTCAATTTACGAGAGGTTTAATTTTGAGGAGAGATTTAGACCTGTTCATTTTCAAGCGCAGCTTGTTGAAGCTGGTCTTTTGGGAAGAAAGACAAACGGTGGGTTTTATGAGTATATCGGTAAGGAGAAGAAAGTCCAGGAGTTTTTGAAGAGGGAAAAGGTCGGTTATAAATTCAGCAGGAAGTTTTTAAATCTCGCTGATAAAATTTGCTCAAAGTTACAATCCCAGAGAAATAATTTAAACGACGAGCAGAAAATCGTTGTTGCTTTGACTTTTTCAATGGTCATAAATGAAGCATATAATGTTTTGATGGAGGGTCTTGCAAGTAAAGATGACATAAATTTGGCATTTCGCCTTGTGCGTTTTCCAGCCGGACCTTTTGAACTTGCGGAGCAAGTTGGTTTGAAGAATTTGGTTGATTTTCTTAAACTCGCCATGGATGAATTTTTAAGCGAGAGATATAGACCATCTCTTCTTTTGGTAAAGAAAGCAGTTTAAAATATGTTGAGCGCTTTTCTTACAGGCATTCGCAAAATAGAGATAAAAGAAAGTCAAATCCCGGAGCCGTCAAGCGATGAGGTCGTCATTCAAGTCAAGTCGGCGCTTACTTGTGGGACTGATTTGAAGATGTATCTTCGTGGTCATCCGAAATTTAACTTTCCGATGCTTTTCGGGCATGAGTGTTCAGGTGTGATTTACAGGGTGGGCTCTGAGGTGAAGAATTTCAAAGAAGGTGATGAAGTTATGTTTGTGAATTCAGCTTCTTGTGGGCGATGTTATTATTGTAGGCGTGGGGATGAAAATCTTTGTGTTAATTTGTTTGATAGCATTTTCTTCGGTGCTTATTCTGAATTTGCAAAGGTTTCGGGTCGGATCGTCCAAAGGAATATGTTTTTAAAACCGAAACATCTATCATTCACTCAGTCGGCTTTTCTTGAGCCATTGTCTTGTGTTATGAATGGGATAAGAAATTTAACTTTGAAAGAAGGGGATAATGTCCTCGTCATCGGGGATGGACCAATTGGGTTGATGTTTGTCCTCGTTTTGAGGGAATTTTTCAATGTTAATTTGATACTTGCCGGTAGACACTCCCAACGGCTTGAGATTGGGGTCAAGTTCGGTGCCAATCATGTTATCAATACAAGCGAAGCCATCCTTGCTGAAAAAGTAAAGGAGATAACTGAAGGGATTGGACCGGATTTGGTGATTGAGTGTACCGGAAAGCCCGAGGTGTGGGAAGAAGCGGTTGAAGTTGTAGCCAAAGGTGGTCAAGTTGTATTTTTCGGTGGATTACCATCCGGGACAAAAGTGAATTTTGATGCGACGAGAATACATTACGATCAGATCAATTTGAAAGGTGTTTTCCATTTCACATCAAAAGATGTGAGAACCGCTTATGATTTTTTATATAGCAATTCTGAAAAGTTAACTGAACTTATCTCTGGAAGATACGGGCTTGTGGAACTCCCGAGGGTTTTTGAGCTTTTGACTTTTAGGCAGGGGATTAAGTATGAAATCGTCCCTTGAATTTGAGACGGAAATTTCTTTTGTCCTGTGTAAATTACATAGTGAAATTTAAACTCGGCTTAAATGGAGAAGAAAAGATACATATTGAAGCGGGAAATTTTTGAGGAACACAGCATAAAGCAGTCAAAGATAAGATATAAAGACGAGTTAAATCCGGCTCAGTATGAAGCGGTTATGACGCTTGATGGTCCAGTGCTTGTTATAGCTGGCGCTGGGACGGGTAAGACAAGAACCATAACTTATAGGGTTGCCCGTCTTGTTGAGATCGGCGTCAACCCGGAATCAATACTTCTTTTGACTTTTACAAGGAAAGCTGCGCAGGAAATGTTAAGCAGAGCTTCCCTTCTACTTGACGCCAGATGTGATAGGGTTTCAGGAGGAACTTTCCATTCGTTTGCTAATTTGACTTTGAGAAAGTATGCTCAACTTTTGAAGTATGATAATTCATTCACTATCCTTGACCAAGGGGATGCGGAAGATGTTATAAATTTGTTGAGAACGCAGGAGGGATACGACAGGGCGAAGGTTAGATTTCCACGAAAGCAGACGCTATATGAGATTTACAGCAAAAGTATAAACACTGAGACCCCGATTGAAGAGATCGTCCTTAACGAATTTCCCCATTATTATGAGCAAGTTGAGGATATAGTCAAACTGTTTAGGATTTACAACACTTACAAAGCAAAACATAACTTGATGGATTATGACGACCTTCTACTTAACTTGAAGCGTTTGCTTGAGGAGTTTGATGATGTGAGAAAGAAACTTTCAAATCAGTACAAGTACATTATGATTGATGAATATCAGGATACGAACAAACTTCAAGCTGATATAGTTAGGTTGCTTGGGATGGAGCACAGGAATGTGATGGCTGTTGGGGATGATTCGCAAAGCATTTACGCTTTTCGTGGGGCTAATTTCAGGAACATAATGGATTTCCCGAAGGATTTTCCGGGGACGAAAATTATAAAACTTGAGGAAAATTACAGAAGCACACAGCCGATTTTAAATCTCGCAAATGAGATAATTGACAGGGCGAGGGAAAAGTACACAAAAGTTCTTTACACGAGAAAGCCAGGGGGTGAATTGCCGGTAATCGTTATAGCTCCAAGTGAGAACCATCAGTCAAAGTTCGTCGTTCAAAAAATCCTTGAGCTTAGGGAAGAGGGGATACCTTTAAATCAAATTGCTGTGCTTTTCAGGGCGAGTTATCTTTCGTTTGATCTTGAGATTGAACTTGCGAAGGCAAATATACCTTTTGTTAAGTTTGGTGGTTTCAAGTTCATTGAAACGGCTCACATCAAAGATATAGTTGCACACCTTCGGGTCATACTTAATCCCAACGATGTCATTTCCTGGCATAGGATTTTGCTTTTGCTTGATGGCGTTGGTCCGAGAACAGCTCAGAAAATAATTGAAGATATAACCTCGGGAAAGTTAAACATAAAGACGAATCCAAAGTTTTGGGTTGAGTTCAAAGGTTACCCAGAAAGCGTGTCTCAACTTTTCAAACTTCTTTATACCATTTATCCCGATGATGTTTCAGTTTCCGAGAAGACGGAGATAATTTTGCGTTATTATGAGCCGATAATGAGGGACAAGTATGATGATTATGAACGCAGGAAGAAAGACCTTGAAATTTTTGAGAACATAGCTTCAAGATATGATTCGCTTGAGGAGTTTTTGACAGACCTTGCGATAGAACCGCCGAATGAAAGCGTTGCGGAGATTGTTCCGCCTGGAAGTGATGATGAGTATCTCGTTCTTTCAACGATTCATTCAGCGAAGGGGCTTGAATGGAACACGGTTTTCATAATTCACGCCCTTGATGGCATTTTCCCGTCTTCACATTCAGCCAAAAACGATGATGAGATGGAGGAGGAAAGGCGTTTGATGTATGTCGCTTGCACGCGGGCGAAAGAACACCTTTTCATTTGTTACCCAGTTGGAATATATGATTCGCGAAGTGGCTTCGTCTTGACGAAACCGTCAAGGTTTATAGCTGATTTGCCCGATGGTCTTGTTGAGTATTGGGTTATAGACGAGGAGTAGATTTTTGATGTTTTGCACTTGACAAATAAGTTGTTTTTTGTTATATTTCCATTGAATTAAAAAAAATTGGAGAAGGTTAAATGACGAAGAAAATCATTTCATTGTTTTTGGTCTTTTCGTTTGTCATTTCTGTTGTTGGTTGCACTAAATATGCAAAGCAAGAGGAGATTCAGCAGCTTAACAATTTGAAGGCGGAGGTTGAACAGCTTGAAAAGGAGATCAAGGCGAAGGAGCAGGAGAAGGCATCGTTGCAAAATGAGCTATCGCAGAAGGACCAGAAGCTAAAGGAATTGCAGGCGGAGAAAGAGAAAGTTCAACAGCGTCTCCAACAACAAAAGTAAGTTTTAAATCAAATAAAAATGGAGCGAGAGATGAAGAGAAATTTAATTTTGATTTTTTTACTTTCAGTTTTTATCTCATCGGTTTTTGCACAGGAAGTTAAGATGAAATATGAGGACTGGCAAAAGGAGATGGCTTCTTGGACTGCGAAGAGGGATGAATTGAGGGCAAAGCTTGATGCCTTGAATAAAGATGTTGATGCTTTAAAGAAACAGTTAGCCGACAAGGATGCCCAAATAAAACAAACCCAGAATGAGATTTATGCTCTTGTTGGCACCACGCCAGAGGGTGTGGATGAGTACAGGCAGAAAGTGGCGGATTTTGAGAGAAGGTTAAACGAGCTTTCACGACTTTCAAATGAACAACTTTACGAAAGAAGAGCTGAGGTGGAGAAGTTGTATAACGATTATCAGGCGTTGAAGTCAGATAAGAGAGTTGCGCTTTCGGAATTTTATGACAAAGTTATGGGATTTGAGTCCCAAGTAAACAATTTGTATAACACGGCGAAGGCGCTTGTTAAGACAAAGGAAGGTCAGGTGCTTGTAGCAGAGGCGATCGTGAAGGAGACGACATATACAGTTGGGACCTGGAAAAAGGATCGTGATTGTCTCTGGAACATAGCTAAGAAGCCGACGATTTACGACAATCCTTTCCTTTGGCCAAAGATTTGGATTGCGAACAGGGATAAGATAAAGGACCCAGATTTGATTTATCCCGGTTGGGTTTTGAAAATTCCGCCGAAGGCAGAACTTACAAAAGAGGAAAAGAGAGCAGCTAATTCTTACTATCGCAAGAAAGCTGAAAAAGCAGGTGGTGGAATGTAAAGTGATGTCTCTTATTAAGTTTATTCGCCCCTGGAAAGCTGTAGTTGCACAGCTTCCAGGGGTTTTTGTTTTTAGTTGGAACTATTTGAAATTTTTTGAGTTTATTTTTGTAGAAAAACAAAAACAAAATCAGGAGGAAGCAAGATAGAGCGATTTATGGTGGAACGTAAATTGAAGCTTTCAGGCGTTAACACACTTGCACTGCTTGGCTACAACGATATCAATCTTCACATCATTGAGAAGAAATTTGATGCTGGGATAACCGTTAGGGGGGATAATCTGATTTTGAAGGGGGAAAAAGAAGAGGTGGAAAAGGTTGAGCGCGTTTTTAAGGAGCTTATTTTTATCTTGAACAAAAATGGGCATTTGACTGAAAACGATGTTAACATAGTAATTGACCTTGTTAAACTTGATAGCGAAGACAACACAAGTCATAGAAGAAAAAGACATGTTGATGACCTTGATTCAATTATACTTTTCACTAAGAATGGCGCTATAAAGGCGAAGACCCCGGGGCAGATGGAGTATGTCCGTCAGGTTAGAAAGAACGACATCGTTTTCGTTATAGGTCCTGCTGGGACGGGCAAGACATATCTTGCGGTTGCTATGGCAGTTGCAAGTTTGAAAAATAATGAGGTAAGTAAAATTGTCCTCTGCAGACCAGCTGTTGAAGCGGGTGAAAATCTTGGATTTCTACCTGGTGATTTAAGGGAGAAAATTGACCCATACCTTAGACCTCTTTATGACGCTCTTGACGATATGTTGCCGGCTGATAAATTGAAAGCGTATTTTGATAAAAGGATAATTGAAATAATTCCGCTTGCCTATATGCGCGGTAGGACATTAAGCAATGCTTTCGTTATTCTTGATGAGGCTCAAAATGCAACGAGTTTACAGATGAAAATGTTTTTAACGCGACTTGGCGTGAATTCAAAGGCGATTATAACTGGCGATATTACGCAGATAGATTTGCCATCAAGGACAGTGTCAGGTCTTGTTGAGATACAAGAAATTTTAAAAGGAATTGAGGGCATTGCCTTCGTTTACCTTGATAAAAATGATGTCGTGAGACACCGTCTCGTCAAGGATATAATTGAGGCATATGATAAGTATAATGCTATGAATGGGAAGGCAAACGAAAAGAAAAATCAGGAGAACGAACAGAATGAACAAAAACAATGAGTTGTTTTCAAGCTTCGTTGAGGTTGTGAAAAAGCTTCGTAAAGAATGCCCCTGGGATAGGGAACAAACGCATAAATCAATCAGGCACAATTTAATTGAAGAAGCGTACGAAACTGTTGAAGCTATAGACAATGACGATTTTGAGGAGTTGAAAAAGGAACTTGGTGATTTACTTTTGCATGTCGTGATGCATTCGGTAATAGCTGAAGAAGAAGGCAAGTTTACCTTGGATGATGTAATTGAGGGGATAAAAGAGAAATTGATTTATAGACATCCCCATGTCTTTGGGAATTTAAAGGTTGAAACAGCAAAGGAAGTTAAGCACAATTGGGAGAAGTTGAAGCAAACGGAGAATAATAGAAGTTCGGTTATTTCGGGGATACCGAAGGGATTGCCAGCGCTGATAAAAGCGTATAGGGTTCAGGAGAAGGCGTCAAATGTCGGATTTGATTGGAAGAATGTTGAAGATGTTTGGAAAAAAGTTGAGGAGGAAATTTCAGAGTTAAAAAATGTCGTTGGAGGGAAGGACTTGGAAAAGATTGAGGAGGAAATTGGTGATTTGCTTTTTGCGATTGTGAATTATTCAAGGTTTTTGAAAGTGAATCCAGAGAGTGCACTTAACAAGGCGATTGACAAATTCATCAGGCGTTTTCAATATATAGAAAGCGAGCTCAGGGCTCGCGGTAAAGATGTTTATTCATCAAATCTTTCTGAGATGGACGAACTATGGGAGAAAGCGAAGAAGTTTGAGTGACGAGTTATTTTAGCATTGGTATCTTTATACCGAATTTTTTTGCTATTTCAATTGCTTTTTCATATCCAGCGTCAGCGTGTCTGACGATTCCAAGTCCTGGGTCGGTTGTTAAAACCCTTTCAAGTCGTATTTCCATTTCTTTTGTCCCATCAGCAACCACAACCATTCCAGCGTGGATTGAAAGTCCTATTCCGACGCCACCGCCGTGATGAACCGCCACCCAACTTGCCCCAGCAACGGCGTTTAATAGAGCGTTAAGTATTGGCCAATCAGCGATTGCATCGCTCCCGTCTTTCATCTTCTCGGTTTCACGGTTAGGAGAGGCAACTGAGCCAGTGTCAAGATGATCTCGTCCGATCACAATCGGGGCTTTGACTTCGCCTGTTCTTACCATCTCGTTGAAAATTTTTCCCATTTTTGCCCTTTCCCCATATCCAAGCCAACATATCCTTGCGGGAAGACCTTGAAACTTAACATGCTTTTGCGCTTTTTGAATCCAGCGCACAAGTGATTTATTCTCCGGGAAGGTTTTCATCACTGCTTCATCCGTTGCGTAAATATCTTCGGGGTCACCGCTTAACGCGACCCATCTAAACGGACCTCGTCCCTCGCAGAATAAAGGTCTTATAAATTCGTGGACGAACCCTGGAATTTCAAAGGCATCTTTCACGCCGTTTGCGTAAGCCTCACCCCTGATGTTATTTCCGTAATCAAAGACGATAGCGCCTCTCCTTTTGAATTCAAGCATTGCTTTGACATGTTCAACGATTGAGCGTTTCGCCATTTGGATGTATTTTTGGGGGTCTTTTTTACGAAGCTCAAGCGCTTCTTCGTATGGAATACCATTTGGAACATAACCATTCAATGTGTCGTGAGCTGAGGTTTGATCTGTTACGATGTCAGGTATTATGCCTCTTTTTAAAATTTCTGGAAGGACATCCGCAGCATTTCCGACGAGCCCGACTGAAATCGCTTCCTTTTTTTCCTTTGCTTTTAAAACGATTTCAAGCGCTTCGTCAAGATTATCCGTCATCATATCAAGGTATCCAGTTTGAAGTCGTCTTTCAATTCTTTTTCTGTCAACTTCAACGCCGAGGAAAGCTGCGCCGTTCATCGTTGCTGCAAGTGGCTGAGCACCACCCATCCCACCAAGTCCAGAGGTTAAAAGAAATCTCCCTGCAAGCGTCCCGCCGAAATATTTATCTGCGCAAGCTGCGAATGTCTCATAAGTTCCTTGTAAAATCCCTTGTGTCCCGATGTAAATCCAACTTCCAGCGGTCATCTGTCCATACATCGTAAGTCCGAGTGCTTCAAGCCGTCTGAATTCATCCCAAGTTGCCCAAGCTGGGACGAGCATAGCGTTTGAGATTAAAACCCTCGGGGCAAATTCATGGGTTTTGAAAATCCCGACCGGTTTGCCAGATTGAATTAAAAGCGTCTCGTCATTTTCAAGGTCTATTAAGCTGTTAACTATTGCGCGGAAGCATTCCCAATTTCTTGCTGCTTTTCCGGTCCCACCGTAGACGATAAGTTCCTCTGGTTTCTCCGCAACCTCTGGGTCAAGATTGTTCATTAACATCCTCAAAGCTGCTTCTTGAGCCCAACCTTTACAGATCAAAGTGTTTCCCCGGGGAGCATGGATGTTTTTAACATCAATTTCTTGAATTTGATTTAAAACCTCCGCCATGGTTTTTCACCTCCTGAAGTTTAAAATGAATTTCTTGTGAAAATTGCTTTGAATACATAACCAGCGATTTGTGGGTTTTCCCTAAACCTACGCATTGAATAAGCATACCATTTTTCACCAAAAGGAACATATATCCTGAGTTTATAGCCGTCCGAGACAATTTTATTCCCAAGCTCTGGTCTTACTCCGAGAAGCATTTGAAACTCAAAGCGTTCATTTTTCAGGTTATACTTTTTGATCAAGTGGTATGCTTCGTTTATCAATTCATCGTCATGCGTCGCAATACATGTATATGCGTCGCTTTGGAGGAGCAAATTTAAGAGATGTTTAAAGTTGTGATTGATGAGTTCCTTCTTTTTGTAAGCGATCGTTTCAGGTTCAATGTAAATTCCCTTGCACAACCTTATCCTCGGTTTTAGCGGTAAAAGTGATTTTATGTCTTCCTCACTTCGTTTTAAATATGCTTGAATTGCGACGCCAACATTATCAAATTTTGATTTCAATCTTCTGTAAATTTCAAGCGTCGCTTCTGTAGTTGTTGAGTCCTCCATGTCAATTTCAACGATGTTGTTATATTCTTTCGCCAACTTGACTAATTCTTCCACATTTGCGTAGCAAAATTCAAAATCAAGTTTCAAACCAAGCTGTGTGAGTTTGATTGACAAATCGGAGTCAAGGTTGAAGTCCCTTATTGTTTTCAGGACGAGTTTGTAAGTTTTGAGGGCTTCCGTTGCCTCCGCTTCGTTGGTGATGTTTTCACCGAGGACATCAATTGTTGCGAGTTTCTTTTGTTCGTTGAGTTTTTTCACGGTTTGAATTGCGTCTTCAAGTTTTTCCCCGGCTATATACCGACTTGCGAAGTGGCGGACAATCTTTCTTGGAACGAGGGGTAAGGTGCGAACGATGAGTTCATTTAATGGGTTCATAATGAACCAAGTTTTTATTTGTTAAGCCAGAAAAATTTAACTTTCAAAATTAAAAAAATCAAACTTGGGCTATTTGGTGATTGAGTTTAAAATTATTTCAGCTGTTGCAAGATTAGTTGCAAGTGGAACATTGTATACATCACAGACGCGCATAAGTGTCTTTATATCCGGGTCGTGTGGATGAGGTTCAAGTGGATCGTGCAAAAATATAACAACATCGCATTTCCCTTTGACGACAAGCGCTGCGATCTCAACATCCCCTCCATAAGGTCCCGAGTGATACGCCTTTACATTTAGACCAGTTTTTTCCTTTACTATTTTTGCGGTTGTCCCAGTCCCAATGAGTTTAAATTTTTCAAGTTTCCTTTTATTCTTCGTCGCAAAAGCCACCATGTCCGCCTTCTTCCTATCGTGCGCTATTAGTGCTATCGTTCGTAGTTTCATCTGCTTTTTCTTTTTTCTTTTTCAGAAAGACAAACCATATTGGTGTTTCAATTATCGTCCCAATCATTATGCTTAAAGTATCGTGTATCGCTTTCAACCTTGCTGTCATATCTTTCCCAAGCAGAGGCAACTGCCCTAAGAAACTCCCGATTTGAAGCGAGATGAAAAAAATTATAAGCAAGAGGAACAGAATCAGAAGGGCTGAATTTAAACCACCGGTTTTGTATTTACTTCGTGTTATGATGAAAAAAATTGTAAAGTGGAGAAGGTAAAACAGCACATTTATAAGTCCGAGCAGTTCTTCAAGTTTCAATTTAAAACTCTTTTTTGTTTAACTTCTTGTTGGCAAAACGACCTCATCAATTCCATTTAATCCGATTGGGCTTAGCGTCAAAAACGGCTCCCCATATTTTCTACCGATCATTTCTCCGAAAAATCTCGCCCTTGCTATAAGATATTCTTTGAAATCAGGCGTGCTCAAAAGCGTTTCCTTTTCTTTCAGATTGACATTCGGGTTGAAAAATTGTGATTTATAACATTCAATCACCTTGATCTTTCGCTCAAATACTTCGGATATATCAATTATCAAGTTCGGGATGAATTGCTGGTAAAAATACTGAACATAGAAAAAGATTTTCTTCGGGCGGTACGGCTCCTGAAGTTTACCGTTAAGTTTTGTTTTAAATTTTTCAAGTCCCGAAAGATACCATGCCTCGCGGACAAGTCGGCTTGTATTTTCATGGTCTGGATGTCTTTCAACCCAATATGGGGAGAAAATTATCTCTGGCTGAAATTTCCTTATAATTTTTATCAGCTCAATTTTGTTTTCCATCGTTACCTGTATTTTACCATCTGGAAGTCCAAGGTTTTCCCGTATGTTCACACCCATAATTTTTGCAGCTTCTTTCGCTTCTTTTTCCCTTATCTTTTCGTTTCCCCTTGTGCCAAGTTCCCCACGTGTTAAATCAAGTATTCCAACAGGGAGACCTTTATCTGTTAATTTGATTATCGTCCCGCTACAACTTAACTCTATGTCATCAGGATGAGCAGCTATTGCAAGGGCAAAAAGTTTCATCGTTTAGTTAATTTTATTTTTAATGCAATGAAAACTTAGCAGAAATACGATGCGTGTTTCCAAGTTCACTGTTAAATTTTGCAAATGCATAATCAACTTCAAAGCGATTCAACCTAAGACCTGTGCCAAGTGTGAGTTCCTTATTTTCGGTGAATCCAAATCTTAATGCGATCACATCTTTATAGGCATATTCAGCTCCTGCGTTGATGTCAACGCTTGCAAATTTTGTCCCTAAAAGTGCGGTTTCGTTTCTTCCCTCAAACCTAAAAACTAAATCAAATGTCGGGGTAAATTTCCCCCATAGAAATTCAAGCTCTATGCTCGCACCACAAATTAATGAAGGAACGACAAGCTCATTTCTTCCCGTGTCCCAGGCTACCAAAGTTGAAGTAGCATCTTTTAAAATTGCACCAATTGAAAATTTTGAAGTTTTGTATTTCAATGCGAAATCAAATCCGAGTCCAATCCCCGAGTTATTTGAAATTTTTTTATAGATGAACTTTGCATTTGCGCCAATTGAAAGTTTTTCGTTTATAGGTTTAGCAAATGATGTTAAAACAAGCCAATCGGATGAAGATACGAATGAGAACTTTTCCGGGTCAAGTCGGTCAACATCGGGGTCAAAAATTCCATTGCCGTTGTTGTCAATGAACGAGTTCCCGGTATACGGGATATCGTCAACCCCAACTCTTATGATTGAGAGCGCAAATGAATACATATGTGAAGGTTTGAGCCCAAGTCCGATGTAGTCATAATTTACTATTCCCGCGAACCTTTCATCGTGCATGAGTATTATTTGGGTTGAACTCAGGTTGACAAGTCCGGCTGGATTCCAATAACCTGCGGTTACATCATTTGCAACGCTTGTGAATGCATTCCCCATGCCGAGGGCTCTCCCGCCAATTCCAATTGACATGAATTCGCCAGCATATTTTGAGAATTTCAACTCGCCAGCGATTAAAGTTGTGAGGGATAGAAAAAAAAGATAGATGAATTTATCAATCAATCGGTTTTGCGCCGAGGTTTTCAATGAGTGATTTGACGATAGGGGATTCATCCATGAGTTTTTTTAATTTTAATTCGGGGTTGATATTTACGACATCCTCTTTGAACTTTTCAATGTCGCATATTGATGTTTTTATTTCAAGTTCAACACCGCATATTTCTTTTACTTTTTGACGGATGAATTTTATGTTCTTTTTTATCCAATCGCTGTAAATTTCACCAGCAACACCGATGTTAAGTCGCTTTTCTTTTATTTCAATTGGATAGGAAAGTTTGAGCGACGATGCGAGATTTAAGTTATATTGCTGTGCTTCGTTTGCAATTTCATCCCATTTCTGACGAAGCAGGTTCAGGGCTGTTTGTTCATCAATTTTGATTTGCCCTTGCGATGTTTGAGGTTTTATCGGTTTGAGTTCATATCCGTATAATGGGTCTTCAAGTATAATCTCCTGTTGAGAGGTTGTTTTTTCTTTTTGTTGGTTTATCGCTTCATCCGAGGATTGTCCCCCTTTTGGGGGAAAATTAAAATTTCCCGAGTTTATCCTCCTTTCAAGGTCTTCAATCTTTGAGATTAGTTCTTGAATTTTAATTGTGCTATCTAATGTTGCAAGTTGCGTTAAAACCATTTCAAGTTTTAATCTCGGCTGGGGTGACCATTTTATCGTCATCTCCGCTTCGTTCACAATTTTAAGCATTCTTAATATATCCGCTTCGTTAAAACTTTCAGATTCCTTAAGGTAACGGTTCTTGTAGTATTCCGTCGCTTCAATTAGCTCGGATGAGTTTGTCGTCTTGACAACGAGGAAGTTGCGCAGATGTTCCGATAGACCGCTTAAGAACTCTTGGAAATCATAGCCAAGTTTTACGATTTCATCAACAAGTTCAAAACCAGCTTTTATATTTTTGCTTTTGACCAGATCGGTGACTTTAAAGAAAATTTCCTGGTCAATTATGTTGAGCGCTTTTGAGACATCTTCAAATTTTATTTTTTCACCGCAGAACGAGACGACTTGATCAAATATGCTTAGTGCATCTCTGAGTGAGCCATTCGCTTTTTTGGCTATCGTGAAGAGGGAATCGTCGTCAATTTCAATTTTATCCTGTTGGGATATCAGTTTCAGACGTTCAATTATCTTGTTTATTTCAATTCTTCTGAAGTCAAATCTTTGGCACCTTGATAGAATTGTTGGTGGAACTCTATGTGGTTCTGTTGTGGCGAAGATGAATAAAATATGTGGGGGTGGTTCTTCAAGAGTTTTAAGTAGAGCGTTGAAAGCCTCTTTTGTAAGCATATGGACTTCGTCAATGATGTAAACTTTGTATTTTGCTTTTGTTGGGGTATATCTTACGGACTCGCGAAGGTCTCTTACTTCGTCAATACCTCTATTAGAGGCGCCGTCTATTTCAAGCACATCAATACTGCGTCCATTTGAAATTTCAAGACACATTTCACATTCGTTGCATGGCTCGTAATTTTGTGGGTTGAGGCAGTTAATTGCTTTTGCGAGTATTCTGGCAACTGTTGTTTTCCCAACCCCTCTTGGACCGGCGAAGATGTATGCGTGTGCGATTCTTCCAAGTTTGAGTGAGTTTAGAAGTGTTGCTGTGACATGCTCTTGTCCGACAACCTCAGCGAACTTCGTCGGTCGCCATTTTCTTGCAGTGACGAGATAGCTCATTACTTGTAGCGTTTGGTTATTTTTGTTTTAATATAAGAACAAATGATTTTTCTTTCAAGAAGCGCTTTTTGGTGGCGGTGAAATTTCAATTTGATTTTGTTTGAAAAATTTTTTATATTTTAAACCGCCTCGTCAGAGGTTTGCACCACTAGCTCAACTGGTAGAGCAACGGACTCTTAATCCGTGGGTTCCGGGTTCGAGTCCCGGGTGGTGCACGAACTTTAACTTGTAGTTGGTTTGTTAATGTTAATTTTTTTTACTAAATTTGAAACTTGTAAAAATAAAATTTGAGGTGTAGGTTTTGCCGACTATCAATCAATTAATAAGGTACGGCAGAGAGAAAGTCAAATGGAAGAGCAAATCCCCTGCTTTGCAGGGTTGCCCGCAAAAAAGAGGTGTATGTGTGAGAGTTTATACAACTACGCCGAAGAAACCGAATTCAGCTCTTAGAAAAGTCGCAAAAGTTAGGTTAACAAATGGAATTGAAGTTATCGCTTATATACCTGGGGAAGGACACAATTTGCAGGAGCACTCAATTGTGTTGGTTCGTGGTGGCAGGGTTAAGGATTTACCTGGAGTGAGGTATCATATAATACGTGGAGCACTTGATACAGCTGGCGTTGAAGGGCGCAAACAAGGTCGTTCCAAGTATGGTGCGAAAAGACCAAAAGAACAACAAAAGCAATGATTAAATCATGAGAAGGAGAAGAGCTGAGCCAAGAGAAATAGCACCGGATCCAAAATATGGAGATGTGCTTGTTGCAAAGCTGATAAATAAGGTCATGCGCGATGGGAAGAAAAGCATAGCAAGAAAGATTGTGTATAACGCTTTTGAAATAATAAGACAAAAAACGGGTCAGGATCCGCTTGAGGTTTTCAAAAAAGCCGTTGAGAATGTCAAGCCAGTTCTTGAAGTAAGACCACGCAGAGTTGGTGGAGCTACATACCAAGTTCCGATAGAGGTTAGACCAGAAAGGAGTATCTCTTTGGCATTGAGATGGATTGTTCAATACGCTCGTGAAAGAAAGGGTAAGCCGATGATGGTGAAACTTGCTGAGGAGTTGATGGCTGCTGCAAGGAATGAAGGTATGGCTGTCAAAAAGCGTGAAGACACGCATAAAATGGCTGAAGCAAATAAGGCATTTGCTCATTTTAGATGGTGAAATTTTAAAAACAAAACTTATGAGGTGAGCCATTAATTTTATGCCGAGGGAGTATCCGTTAGAAAAGACGCGAAATATAGGTATAATGGCGCATATAGATGCGGGTAAAACAACTACGACGGAGAGGATTCTTTATTATACTGGAAGAATTCATCGTATGGGTGAAGTTCATGAGGGTTCGGCTACGATGGATTTCCTTCCGCAGGAAAGAGAGCGTGGTATAACGATTACAAGTGCAGCTACAACATGTTTTTGGAGGGGACATAGGATTAACATTATAGATACACCCGGACATGTTGATTTTACGGTTGAAGTTGAGCGGTCTCTTCGTGTGCTTGATGGTGCGATTGCGCTTTTCTGCGCTGTTGGTGGAGTTGAACCGCAATCTGAAACGGTTTGGAGACAAGCAAATAAGTACCGCGTTCCGAGGATTGCCTTTGTGAATAAAATGGACAGGGTTGGCGCAGATTTCTTTAATGTCGTCAATATGATCCGTGAACGACTTGGTGCAAATCCCGTCCCGATTCAATTGCCGATGGGTCAGGGGGAGCTATTTACAGGGATAATTGATCTAATAAAAATGAAGGCGGTTGTCTATAAGGAAGAAACGCTCGGGGCTACCTGGGAAGAGTTTGATATACCGAAAGAGCTTGTTGATATGGCGGTTGAATATAGAACTAAAATGCTTGAATCGGTCTCTGAATTTGATGATACTTTGCTTGTAAAGTATCTTGATGGTGAGGAGATAAGTGAAGATGAAATTAAGAGCGCCATTAGAAAGGCGACGCTTGAATTTAAGATAGTGCCTGTCCTTTGTGGTTCTGCGTTTAAAAACAAAGGGATACAAAGGTTGCTTGACGCTGTTGTTGATTATTTGCCTTCACCGCTTGACATAAATAATGGACAGGTAATTGGGCATCATCCATTCAAAGATGACAAAGTCGTGAGACAAGTTTCGGACGATGAAAAGTTTACAGCTCTTGCTTTTAAGATAATGACGGATCCTTATGTTGGGAAATTGACATTTATAAGGGTTTATTCCGGGACGCTGAAGTCGGGTTCATATGTTTATAATTCTACGCAAGGTAAAAAGGAGCGTGTCGGTAGAATTTTAAGAATGCACGCCAATCATAGGGAAGATGTTGAAGAAGCGTATGCTGGTGATATTGTTGCGTTGGTTGGTTTAAGAAATACAAAGACAGGGGATACGCTTTGTTCGGAAGACGATCCCATTTTGCTTGAAAGAATGGAATTCCCGGAACCGGTTATTTCAGTTGCTATTGAGCCCAAGACGAAGGCAGATCAAGATAAACTTGGTGAGGCGTTGTCAAAACTTATGGATGAGGACCCAACCTTCAGGGTCACGGTTGATGAAGAGACAGGTCAAACTTTAATAAGTGGTATGGGTGAGCTTCACCTTGAAATTATAGTTGATAGATTGAGGCGTGAGTTCAGAGTTGAGGCAAATATAGGAAAACCGCAGGTTGCTTATAAAGAGACGATTCGCAAGAAGGCAAGGGCTGAGGGTAAGTTTATTCGTCAGACAGGTGGTCGCGGTCAGTATGGTCATGTGTGGATTGAAATTGAGCCAAATCGTGGCAAAGGATATGAATTTATTGATGCTATTGTCGGTGGTGTGATCCCCAAGGAATTCATACCTGCAGTTGATCAGGGTATAAGAGAGGCGATGCAAAACGGTATAATTGCTGGATATCCAGTTGTTGATGTTAAAGTTACTTTGTTTGATGGTTCTTATCACGAAGTTGATTCTTCTGATCTTGCTTTTAAGATAGCAGCGTCAATTGCCTTCAAAGAAGCTGCAAAGCAGGCTGAACCTGTGCTACTTGAGCCAATAATGGAAGTTGAAGTAGTAACTCCGGATGAATATCTTGGTGATGTCATTGGTGATTTGAATTCAAGGCGTGGAAGAATTGAGGGTATAAATATGAGGAAAGATGGTCAAGTCGTAAAGGCGCTTGTTCCGCTTGCTGAGATGTTCGGTTATGCTACAAGATTGAGGTCAATTACCCAAGGTAGGGCGATTTATACAATGCAATTCCATCATTACGAAGAAGTGCCTCAGCAGATTGCCGATATGATAATAGAAAAAGTCAAAGGCAAAACCAAAGAAACTTTAAATGTTTAAAAACTAAAAATTAAGGAGAGAAGAAGTTATGGCGAAGGAGAAATTTGTAAGGGACAAACCTCATGTTAATGTTGGAACAATAGGTCATATTGATCACGGTAAGACGACACTTACAGCTGCTATCACTTATGCTCTTGCGAAAAAAGGTCTTGCTCAGCCCAGACCTTTTGAATCAATTGACAATGCGCCTGAGGAAAGAGCCCGTGGAATTACAATAGCGGTTTCCCATGTTGAGTATTCAACTGAAAAAAGACATTATGCCCATGTTGACTGCCCAGGACACGCTGACTATATTAAGAACATGATAACTGGAGCAGCACAGATGGACGGTGCTATTCTCGTTGTGGCTGCAAATGATGGTGTTATGCCTCAGACCAGAGAGCATGTCCTTCTTGCTAGGCAAGTTAATGTTCCACATATCGTTGTCTTCATGAACAAGGTTGATATGGTTGATGACCCCGAGCTTCTTGACCTCGTTGAGCTTGAGGTAAGAGACCTTTTGAAAAAGTATGACTTCCCGGGTGATGAGATTCCTGTCATAAGAGGTAGTGCATTGAAGGCACTTGAGGCGGGTATGAAGCCCGAGACGACACCCGATCATCCCGATCTTCAGCCAATTTATCAACTGCTTGATGCAATTGATAATTACATCCCGTTGCCACAACGCGATATTGATAAGCCGTTCCTTATGCCTGTTGAGGATGTTTTCTCAATCACTGGTCGTGGTACAGTCGGAACCGGGCGTGTTGAAAGAGGAAGAGTTAAGCTCGGTGATGAGGTTGAAATTGTAGGTTTGGGGCAACATAAGAGAACAGTTGTCACTGGTATTGAAATGTTCCGTAAGGAACTTGATGAGGCGATTGCGGGTGACAATGTTGGTTTGCTTTTGCGTGGTGTTGAAAAAGACGAACTTGAGCGCGGTATGGTAATAGCTGCACCTGGAACAATAACTCCACACACAAAGTTTGAAGCAGAGGTCTATATCCTTTCAAAGGAAGAAGGTGGGCGTCATACCCCATTTTACAAGGGTTATAGACCGCAATTTTATTTCAGAACGACGGATGTCACTGGGACGATTATCGGATTGCCAGAGGGTTATGAGATGGTTATGCCTGGAGATAATGTGAGGTTGACGATAGAGTTGATTGCTCCGGTTGCAATGGAAGAAGGATTGAGGTTTGCTATTCGTGAGGGAGGTAAGACGGTTGGTGCAGGTGTTGTAACAAAAATACTTGAATAAAAAGTTTTCCAAAGATGGCACAGCAAAGGAGAATCCGAATAAAGCTGAAGTCATACGATCATCGTCTAATTGACAAGTCAGCCGAGAAGATAGTTAAGGAGGTAAAGAAGACGGGCGCTGTTGTCTCAGGGCCTATACCCCTGCCGACAAAGCGCTCGGTCTTTACTGTTTTAAGGTCTCCACATGTTGATAAGAAATCGCGAGAGCAGTTTGAGATAAGAACGCATAAGCGCTTGATTGATATTTTGAGTTGGAACGCTAAGACGATGGACGCTTTGACAAGGCTTGATTTGCCGGCTGGCGTTGAGGTAGAGATAAAGACATAAAAAATTTAATGATTTCTGAGAAAATGGTCGGTTTAATAGGTAAAAAACTTGGGATGACTACAATTTTTGGTGAAAATGGCGTTGCTATACCCTGCACCGTGCTTGAAGTTGGACCTTGTTATGTTGTTCAGGTGAAGACGAAAGAAAAAGATGGCTATGAGGCGTTACAGCTTGGTTTTGAACCCAAGAAAGAGAAGCACACTACGAAGCCGTTGCAAGGACACTTTAAAAAAGCAGGTGCGCCTTTCTTGAGAGTTCTAAAAGAGTTTAAGGGTTTTGATATAACGAAGTATAAGCCGGGCGATCAGATAAGGGTTGAAGATATTTTTGCTGTTGGTGATATCGTTAAGGTTACTGGTCGCTCAAAAGGTAAAGGTTTTCAAGGAGTTGTCAAAAGACATGGTTTTGGTGGAGGTCCAAAAACGCACGGTCAAAGTGATAGACATAGGGCTCCTGGTTCGGTTGGTTCAAGCTCTTTCCCGTCACATACATTTAAAGGTCAAAGAATGGCAGGGCATATGGGAGACGAGCAAGTCACGGTGAGAAATCTTGAAGTTGTTGAGGTGATACCGGATGCGAATTTGCTTGTTGTTAAGGGCTCTGTCCCGGGAGCGAAGAATAGTTATGTCAAGGTAGTTAAGTTAACTTAAAAAGTAAGTGAAAAATTGAGATGAAGCTTGAGGTTTATAAAATTGATGGAACGAGGACGGGTGAATTTGTTGAATTGAGACCCGATATTTTTGAGATAAAGCCAAATGACCATGCGATATATCTTGCTGTCAAGGCATATCTTGCTAATCAAAGGCAAGGGACACATAAAACGAAAACGAGAGGTGAAGTCAGAGGCGGTGGCAGGAAACCATGGCCACAGAAGCACACAGGTAGAGCAAGAGCTGGTTCAATAAGATCGCCTTTGTGGGTTGGAGGTGGAACTGTTTTCGGACCCGTTCCAAGGGATTACTCACTGGATTTGCCGAAGAAAGTTAAGCAACTTGCACGAAAATCGGCTCTATCGTATAAGCTCAAAGATGAACAAATTATAGTTGTAGAGGACTTTACTTTTGAACAGCCAAAAACGAAACAAATGGTTGAGATTTTAAAGGCGTTCAATCTTTTGAATAAAAAGGTTTTGCTTTTGACAGCGAAGACGGATGTTAATGTTTACAAGTCCGGGAGAAATATCCCTGGGCTTAATATCCTTGAAGCATACAAGGCATCAACATATGATATTTTGAACAATCAAATGATCTTGATTCAAAAAAGCGCCGTTGATGTTTTGCAAAGTACATTTACCGAATGAAAATTAATTTTTGAGAGAAAATGCCAAGTGTTTTAATTAGACCTATAGTTACGGAGAAATCAACGATTTTGAGGGAGAACAATCAGTATGTATTTGAAGTTGCGATGGACGCTAATAAGATTGAGATAAAGAAAGAGGTTGAAGCGAGGTTCAATGTTAAGGTTAAGAAGGTTCGTACTATGATCGTTAAGGGGAAAAGGAAGTTTATGTTATCAAGGCGAGGGAGATTTGAGGGAAAGCGCAGGGATTGGAAGAAGGCAATTGTTGTGCTTGAGCCAGGATATAAAATTGATATATTTGAGAACATTTAAAAAATTGAGGAGCTATTAGGATGCCGGTAAAATCATTTAAGCCAATAACTCCGGGAAGAAGGTTTTACACTGTTTCGGATTTTTCTGAGATAACAAAGACCGAGCCGGAGAAATCGCTTGTTGTCCCTTTAAAGAAGCACGCAGGGAGAAACAATCAGGGAAGAATTACAGTAAGGCATCGTGGCGGTGGTCATAAGAGGATGTACAGGATAATTGATTTCAAAAGGGATAAAATTGGGATACCGGCGAAGGTTGCGGCTATAGAGTATGATCCGAATAGAAGTGCAAGGATTGCGCTTCTGCATTATGTTGATGGGGAGAAAAGATATATAATTGCACCGGATGGCTTGAAGGTTGGGGACATGGTAATGTCTGGACCGGATGCCGAGATAAAAGTCGGTAATGCACTTCCGTTGAGAAATATACCTGTGGGTGAGTTTGTTCACAATGTTGAACTTCGTCCCGGTAAGGGTGGGCAGATAGCAAGAAGTGCAGGCACATATGCGCAAGTTATGGCAAAGGAAGGAGATTATGCTTTGTTGCGTTTGCCATCGGGTGAATTAAGAAAAATTCATTTGAATTGTTATGCGACGATAGGTATAGTTGGAAACCTTGACCATGAGAATATAACAATAGGTAAAGCTGGTAGGGCTCGTTGGCTTGGGCGAAGACCTTATGTTCGTGGTGTTGCGATGAACCCGGTTGATCATCCTCATGGAGGTGGTGAAGGTAAAGCGCCACAAGGGAATCCGCATCCGGTTTCACCTTGGGGTTGGCATACGAAGGGAAAGAAAACAAGAAAGAAGAACAAGCCGTCGGATAAATATATTGTCGCAAGGAGAAAGAAAAAATAAACCGAACTTTAGAATATGGCTCGCTCGCTTAAAAAAGGTCCTTATGTTGATAAGAAGCTTTTAAAGAAAGTTCAAGAGATGTTAAAGACAGGTCAGAAGAAAGTTATAAAGACCTGGGCGCGTGATTGCACCATAATCCCGGAATTTGTTGGCTTTACATTTGCGGTTCACAATGGGAAACAATTTATTCCAGTTTATATAACCGAAAATATGGTTGGACATAAACTCGGTGAGTTTGCTCCAACGCGAACTTTTAGAGGTCATCCTGGGACAAAGGCGGAAAAAGCAAGTAAAATGAAAAAGTAAATTCGGACATTGAAATGGAAGCGAAGGCAGTGGCAAGGTACATACCATCTTCTCCAAGAAAGATGAGAGTTGTGATTGACCTTATACGAGGCAAGTCGGTTGACGAGGCATTGAACATTTTACATTACACTCCAAAGCGCGCAGCTAAAATCGCGGAGAAAGTTTTGCGCTCTGCAGTTGCGAATTTTATGAACAAGGAGACAGAAAGGAGAGTTGATCTATCGGACCTTTATGTCAAAGCAGCATATGTTGACCCTGGACCAATGTTGAAAAGGATTTTGCCAGCTCCATTTGGGAGGGCTTATATTATCAGAAGAAGAAGCAATCATTTGACTATAGTTGTTGCTGAAAAATCCGAAAAAGAAAAGAACAAATCAAAAACAAAGTAGCAAGGTGGAGGCGTCTTGGGACAGAAAACACACCCAATAGGTTTTCGGCTTGGAATTATAAGGGATTGGGATGCTCATTGGTTTGACGATAAGAACTTCGCTGAAAAGCTTCAAGAGGATATAATGATTCAGAATTACTTGAGGACCCGTCTCAAAAGAAGCGGTGTTTCAAGAATTATAATTGATAGGAAGACAAGGCAGATTGAGATCAAGGTTCATACTTCAAGACCGGGAATGGTTATAGGTAAGGGTGGAAAAGATATAGACGAATTGCAAGCGGAGTTGAAGCATTTGACCAAAAAGGAAGTTAAAATTGAAGTTGTTGAGATTAAGCGTCCCGAACTTGATGCTTACCTTGTGGCTGAGGCGATAGCAACTCAAATTGAAAACAGGGTTTCTTATAGGAGGGCGATGAAAGCAGCAGTTACAGCTGCTATGAGGATGGGAGCACAGGGAATTAAGGTGATGTGTTCGGGAAGGTTGGCTGGGGCTGAAATTGCAAGGAGCGAATGGTATCTTGAAGGGAGGGTTCCATTGCATACGATAAGGGCGGACATTGATTTTGCAATTGCAGAAGCGCTGACAATTTATGGAAAAATTGGCGTTAAGGTTTGGATTTTCAAGGGAGAGGTTTTAGGAAAGAGAGTTCAACTTCGTTAAAATTAATTTGTGAGGTTTTAAAGTTATGTTAATGCCAAGCAGGACTAAATATAGGAAACAGCAGAGAGGTCGTTTGAAGGGTAAATCGTATCGGGCTTCAACCCTTGCTTTCGGAGATTACGGTTTGAAGGCGCTTGAGCCAGCTTGGATCACAAATAAGCAGATAGAAGCAGCTCGTGTTGCAATTTCAAGGACATTAAAAAGAGGCGGGAAAATTTGGATTAGAATTTTCCCAGATAAACCATACACAAAGAAACCAGCCGAGACACGTATGGGAAAGGGGAAAGGAAATGTTGAAGGTTGGGTTGCTGTGGTGAAACCAGGCAGGATAATGTTTGAAATAGGTGGAGTTAGCAGGGATGTAGCTGAAGAAGCATTGAAACTCGCAGCTGATAAGTTGCCTATAAAGACGAAGTTTGTTGCGAGAACGGAAGCAGGCGGTTAAAAATAAAATTTTATAGCGTTGAGATGAAACCAAGTGAAATAAGACAACTTTCCGATGAGGAAATAAAGCAAAGGATAAAGGAGTTGGAAGAAGAACTTTTTAATTTGAGGTTTCAGAAAGCGTTGGGTCAGCTTGAGAAACCACATCGCTTTAAGATGATACGCAAAGATATAGCGAGGATGAAGACAATTTTAAGGGAGAGAGAAATTGAAAGAGAGAAAACAAAAAGTAAGGTTGCTTGATGAGCGAGGAGAAAATTCAAGAACAACAGGAACAGCAAGGACAACAGGAACAAACACAACCTGAGAAACCGAAGAGAGGACAAAGGAAAGTTAGAATTGGGAGAGTTGTCAGTAATAAGATGAATAAGACGATAGTTGTTGCGATTGAAAGGAAAGTTATGCACCCACTTTATAAAAAGGTTTATGTGAGGACGACGAAGGTCATGGCACACGATGAGAACAATGAGTGTAATATCGGCGATATTGTTAAAATCATGGAAACGAGACCTTTGAGCAGGCATAAAAGGTGGCGTCTTGTTGAAATAATCCAAAGGGCAAAATAAAATTCTGGATTTGCTATGATAAGAAGAGAAACTGACCTTGTGGTGGCGGATAATTCGGGCGCTAAAAAGGTCCGTTGCATCGGAATTATAGGTCAACATCAAAGATTGACAGCAACGGTTGGAGACATAATAGTTGTCTCGGTAAAGAGCGCAATTCCAGGAGCGCCAATTAAGAAAGGAGAAGTGACAAGAGCTGTTGTTGTTCGCACAAAAAAGGAAATAAGAAGAAAGGATGGCTCATATGTCAGATTTGATGAGAACGCTGTCGTTTTGCTTGACAAATATGGTGAGCCAAGGGGAACAAGAATTTTCGGACCCGTTGCGAGGGAGTTGAGGGAGAAGCAGTTTATGAAAATTATTTCGCTTGCACCTGAAGTCATATAAAAATTTAATTTTTGGGAGAGGATGAACATTAAGAAAAACGATGTTGTAAAAGTAATCGCCGGAAATTACAAGGGTAAAATCGGTAAAGTTTTAAGGGTTTTTCCCGAAAGGGAAAGAGTCCTTGTTGAGGGTGTGAACATTGTTAAAAAGCATGTGCGAAAGTCGCCGAAATATCCGCAAGGTGGAATAATTGAAATGGAGGCGCCAATTCATGTTTCAAATGTAATGCTTGTATGTCCAAAGTGCGGTCAGGCGACAAGGGTTGGTCATACAAAACTTGTCTCAAGTGACGGTAAAAAGGCAAAGATGAGAGTTTGTAAAAAGTGTGGTGAAATGTTTTAATTAAAAAATTTAGGAATTCTAAAAGATGGCAAAGGAAAAAAAGAAAAAACAAGAGCAAGAAATACAAGAAGTTGAGGAAACTCAGGAAAAAGTTGTCCCGAGGTTGAAGAAATTGTATCAGGAGGTCATAATACCTGAGATGATGAAGAAGTTTGGCTATAAGAGTGTGATGCAAGTTCCTCGCCTTGTTAAAATTGTCGTCAATATGGGAGTTGGTCAAGCAACCCAGGACCCGAAATTGCTTGAGATGGCGATGAAAGAGTTAGCGAAGATAACCGGACAACAGCCAGTTATAAGAAGAGCAAGGAAGTCAATTTCAAACTTTAAGTTAAGAGCTGGTATGGCAATTGGATGCAAGGTTACTTTAAGGCGCGAGCGTATGTATGAGTTCCTTGATAGGTTGATAAATGCAGCTATTCCAAGGATAAGGGATTTTCGCGGTTTGTCGGATAAATCGTTTGATGGGAGAGGGAATTATACCCTCGGGATTAAGGAACACATAATTTTCCCCGAAATAAATGTTGACGAAGTTGAAAGGATTTTCGGAATGGATATTACGATTGTCACGACTGCGAAAACAGATGAAGAGGCGTATGAGCTTTTGAGATTGTTTGGTATGCCGTTTAGGAAGCGGGAAGTTGTTGTTGAAGAGAAAGCGGTTGCATAAAAACAAAATTTAAAGGGATTAATTTGGCACGCAAGGCGTCAATTCAAAAAGCGAAAAGAGAACCGAAGTATAAAGTGAGAAAAAGAAATCGTTGTTCAATTTGTGGAAGACCTAGAGGTTATTACAGAAAGTTTGGGCTTTGCAGGATTTGTTTTAGAAAGTTAGCGCTTGAGGGGAAAATCCCTGGCGTTAGAAAAGCAAGTTGGTAAAAATTAACAGTTTAAGGAATCTATGATGACAGATCCAATTGCGGATTTCCTGACGAGAATTAGAAATGCCGTTAGAGCAAGACATAAGGTTGTTGAAGCTCCTTCTTCAAAGCTTAAGAAAGCGATAGCTCAGATTTTGCTTGAGCAAAAGTTTATAAATGGATATGAGGTTATTGAAGACGGGAAGCAGGGAATTTTGCGAATTTATTTGAAGTATACAGAAGATGGCGAGCCAGCAATTACGAACCTTGTCCGCGTTAGTAAACCGGGAAGAAGGATTTATGTTGGTGTTGAAGAAATTCCGAGGGTATTGAATGGACTCGGGATTGCTATTCTATCAACCTCAAAGGGAGTTATGACCGATAGGCGTGCGAGGAAGGAGAGGGTTGGCGGAGAAGTTATCTGTTATGTTTGGTGAAAAGTAAAAGCAAGTGAGAAATTTCAATGCCAACTACACTTGAAGAATTGGCAGAAAGGGTCTCGCGACTTGAGGGTCTATATAATGGGATGGTAAGCGATGTCAGAGAAATGAAGAAGATGTTCATTGATTTGTATGAAAAGACGGAGAGAGATAAAACAGATTTGATGGAGAAAATAGGAGCTTTGCGTAGCGAGATGATTGAGAGAATGGAAATGATGAAGAGTGATTTAATAGGAAGAATTGAATCTGTGAGGAGCGAGTTTAAGAGTGAGATTGAAGCTTCAAGGAGCGGTTTGAAGAGTGAGATTGAAGCTTTGAGGAGCGAGTTTAAGAGTGAGATTGAAGCTTCAAGAGGTGGATTAAAAAGTGAGATTGAAGCTCTGAGGAGCGAGTTGAAAGGTGAGATTGAAGCTTTGAGGAGCGAGTTGATAGATAGAATAGAAAGTTCAAAGACAAGTTTGATTAAGTGGATGGTCGGGACAACAATTGCATATACAGCGGTAGTTGTAACTGTGATATGGGCAATTTTAAGTTTTGGTTTAAAATAAATTTTCGGTGAGAAAATGTCAAGAGTTGGTAGGAAGCCGATACCGATACCTAAAGGTGTCAGGGTTGAAAAAAGCAATGGCGTTATAAAGGTTTCAGGTCCCAAAGGTGAGCTTACGGCTCAAGTTCACCCGAGGATAGAGGTTGAAATTAGTTCTGATCAGATTTTGGTTAAGAGGAAAAGCGATGCGAGGATTGATAAGGCGCTTCATGGATTGTGGAGAGCGTTGATAAATAATATGATTGTTGGGGTCACGGAAGGTTATACTAAAAAGCTTGAGATAGTCGGCATTGGATACAGGGCTGAGTTGAAAGGGAAGGCATTGGTTCTTTATCTGGGTTATTCTCATCCGATAATTTTTATTCCACCTGATGGTGTGAAGATTGAGGTTCCACAGCCGACGAATATAGTTGTAAGTGGTATTGACAAGCAACTTGTTGGGCAGGTTGCAGCGAAAATTCGCTCTTTCAGACCCCCTGAGCCATACAAAGGCAAAGGGATTCGCTATGAGGGCGAGGTTATAAGAATGAAAGCAGGAAAGGCAGCTGGTAAGTAGTTTGATGAACGAGGCGGGTCCTTTTCAGGGCGTAACCTCGTTCGGAATTTAAAATAAAATTGGTTAAATTTAGCAGATGATAAAGCGAGAATTTGAAAAGAAGAAGATTCGCAGGGAGAAAATTCGCAAGCGCGTGAGATCAAAAATTTTCGGGACACCTGAAAGACCAAGGTTGTCGGTTTATAGGAGTTTAAAACATATCTATGCGCAAATAATTGACGATACGAAGGGTCATACGCTTGTTGCGATGTCAAGTTTATCAAAGGAGATAAGAGATAAGGTTAAAGAGGCGAAGACAAAGACAGAGGTTAGCAGAATTGTTGGTTTGGCTCTTGCGAAAAAGGCGCTTGAGAAAGGGATCACTAAAGTTGTTTTTGACAGAAATGGTTATAAATATCACGGGCGAGTTAAGGCGCTTGCCGAAGCAGCCCGTGAAGGTGGTTTGATATTTTAAAACAAAATTGAAATTGGAAAATTGCCGAAGGTAAAAAAAGTTAAACCGTCGGAACTTGAAGGTTTAAAGGAAAAGCTTGTCGCAATTAATAGGACTGCAAAAGTCGTTAAAGGTGGTAAAAGGATTCGCTTTAGCGCTATTGTCGTTGTTGGAGATAAAAACGGTCATGTAGGTGTTGGGCTTGGCAAAGGGCGTGAAGTTACAGATGCTATTCAAAAGGCAAGCGAAAATGCGAAGAAAAACATAATTGAAGTTCCAATTGTAAATGGAACCGTTCCCCATGAGATAGTTGCGAAATTTGGCGCAGCGAAGGTTTTGATTAAGCCAGCTGCTCCCGGAACTGGAATAATTGCTGGTGGAGCTGTGAGGGCAGTGCTTGAACTTGCTGGTGTGCAAAATGTTTTAACTAAATGTTTTGGCTCAACAAATCCACACAATACAACGAAAGCAACCCTTAAAGCTTTGAGCAGTATGATTGACGCCCGCACAATGGCGAGAAAAAGAGGTATGACATTGAAGGAACTTTTTGAATCTGATTCACTTGTAAAAATTTAAATTGAGTTTTGCAAGATGGCGAAGAAGCTTAAAATAACACAGGTTAGAAGTATAATTGGGACCCCGGAGAAACAGCGCAGGACTATAAGAGCTCTTGGTCTTGGAAAACCGCACAAAACGGTGATTCATTATGATTCGCCTGTGATTCGTGGTATGATAAATAAGGTTAAACATCTTGTAGTTGTAGAAGAAATAGAAGACGGAGGAGAAAATGCCTAATATATTGAGCAATTTAAAACCGGCTCCCGGTTCAAGGAAAAAAGAGAAAAGGATCGGAAGAGGGCAAGGTTCTGGGCATGGAGGTACATCAACTCGTGGACATAAAGGGCAAAAGTCAAGGTCTGGTGATAGCATACCGGCTTGGTTTGAAGGCGGTCAAATGCCACTTATAAGAAGGATACCGAAGAGAGGTTTTAGAAATCCATTTAAAGTTGAGTATCAAGTGGTGAATCTAGGTCGTCTTCAGGAGTTGGTGGACAAGGGCAAAATTTCGGCGGATGCGAAGGTTACGCCGGAGTTGCTTTATGAAGTTGGAGCTGTTTCAAAGAGAACGCTTCCGGTTAAGATACTTGGCGATGGTGAATTAAAAGTAGCTCTTGAAATTTCAGCGCATGCTTTCAGTAAATCAGCATTACAAAAGATACAAGCAATAGGAGGAAAGGCGGTTAAGCTATGAGTAAATTAGTTGAAAATCTCAGGAACATCTTCAAAATTGAAGAGCTTCGCGATAGGATTCTTTTTACTATTGCTTTGCTTGCGGTTGTCAGAGTTGGAGCTCATATAACTTTGCCTGGTGTTGATGCATCGCTTCTCGCTGAGGTGATAAGAAGTCAATCGCAAAATTCACTTTTTGCGCTATACGATCTTTTTGCGGGAGGCGCTTTTCAAAACGCTGCTGTCTTTGCGCTTGGGATAATGCCTTATATAAGTGCTGCGATTATTTTGCAATTGCTTGGAGCGGTTGTTCCGTATTTTAGAAAGCTACAACAAGAAGGTGAAGAGGGACGCAGAAAACTTGAACAATATGCAAGACAAGGAACGGTTTTGGTCGCTGCTTTACAAGCTTGGGGAGTAAGCATAAGGTTGATGAATATGACGACCCCCGGAGGGCTTCCGATAGTTCCAGAAGCAGTTAAAGGTATCGGGTTTGTTATAAGCACGGTTTTTATTTTAACCGCTGGGACGATTTTTATAATGTGGCTTGGTGAACAAATTACAGAGCGCGGAATCGGCAATGGTATCTCGCTGATAATTTTTGTCGGAATAATCGCTCGTTTCCCGAACGCTTTGCTTGAAGAATTTCAACTGATAAAAACTGGCTCAAGGAGTATAATTGAAGAGTTGCTTATAATCACTGGAATGGTTTTAGTTGTGGCTCTTGTTATATTTGTCACCACTGGGACGCGAAGAATCCCAGTTCAATATGCGAAAAGAGTTGTAGGGCGAAGGGTTTATGGTGGTGTGACGCAATATATCCCAATTAGGGTTAATGCAGCGGGTGTGATGCCTATAATTTTTGCTCAATCGGTTATGTTTCTACCGAGCACGATTATAACATTTTTCCCCCAAAGCGAAGCGCTTCAGGAGTTCGCTGCGAATTTCAATTATACATCTTTTTGGTATAATTTTATCTACGCATTGCTTGTGATTTTCTTCACTTATCTTTACACTGCGATTGTTTTTAACCCGCAAGATATTGCAGACACGATGCGAAAGCAAGGTGGTTTTATCCCAGGGATAAGACCAGGGAAGAACACCGCTGATTTCATTGATAACATACTTACGAAAATAACTCTGCCCGGGGCGATATTCCTTGCGATAATTGCGATTTTGCCTGGTTTCATGATCCGACTTGGGGTATCGCCAACGATGGCTTCATTTTTCGGTGGAACGAGTTTGTTGATAGTTGTCGGAGTTGCACTTGATACGCTTCAGCAAATTGAGACATATCTTTTGATGCGTCACTATGATGGGTTTATGAAAACAGGTAGAATAAAAAGCAGAGTTGGCTATTAAGGGAGTGAGCATAAAGAGTGAAAAGGAAATAGATTTGATGAGAGAGGTTTGTAAAATAGTTGCGGATACATTGAGATTATTGAGTAAGTACATAAAACCGGGAATTTCGGCATACGAACTTGATAAAATAGCTGAGGATTTTATACTTTCACAAGGTGCAAAACCAGCTTTTAAAGGATACGGGTTTGATAAGAAAAATCTTTATCCGGCAACGATTTGTGTTTCAATTGATAATGAGGTCGTTCACGGGATTCCAACAAGCGATAAAGTTTTGCGCGAAGGTCAAATAGTTTCAATAGATGTTGGTGCTTATAAAAATGGATTTTACGGCGATGCAGCTAAAACATTCGCTGTTGGTAATGTGAATGGTGAAAAAAGAAGATTGATGGAGGTTACAGAGAAAGCGCTTTATATTGGAATTGAACAGGCAGTTGATGGAAATCGTCTTTTTGACATTGGTTATGCAATTCAAAATTATGTTGAGTCGCAGGGATTTTCTGTTGTGAGGGACCTTGTTGGGCATGGGATAGGTAAAAGATTGCACGAAGAGCCCGCTGTCCCGAACTTTGGGCAGAAGGGAAAGGGCATAAAATTGCGCGAGGGAATGACGCTTGCGATTGAGCCGATGGTGAACGCTGGGACTTGGCAGGTATATTTTGGAAGTGATGGCTGGACTGTTTACACGCTTGATGGTTTGCCATCAGCTCATTTTGAGCACACGATTGTCGTTAGAAAAGGAAAACCAGAGATTTTAACTTTGTGATGGCGAAACAGGAGGGCATAAAAGTTGACGGTGTGGTTTTGGAGGCGTTGCCGAACGCGACTTTTAAGGTAAAGCTTGATACTGGACACGAAGTTATAGCGCATGTTTCAGGGAAGATGAGAATCCATTTTATAAAAATTTTGCCCGGAGATAAAGTTCAGGTTGAACTTTCTCCATACGATTTGACGAAGGGAAGAATAGTTTATAGGTACAAATAAAATTTGGATTAAAAATGAAGGTTCGCTCCTCTGTTAAAAAAATTTGCGAGCATTGCAGAATTATAAAGCGCAAGGGTGTTGTTAGAGTTGTCTGCAAGAAGAATCCAAAGCACAAACAAAGGCAGGGTTAAAACATGGCAAGAATAGCGGGTGTTGAATTGCCGAGAAATAAAAGGGCTTTTATCGCCTTAACTTATATTTATGGCATAGGCAGAAGCTCAGCCCTTAAAATTCTTGAAAAAGCTGGAGTTGATCCGATGAAGAAAATAGGTGAGCTCACGGATGAAGAAATAAGCAAAATTAGAGATCTTATAAACACCGAGTATAAGGTTGAAGGAGCTTTAAGGGCTGAGGTTCAGATGAATATAAAGCGCCTTATGGATATTGGTTGCTATCGTGGTTTAAGGCATCGTCGCGGTTTGCCTGTCAGAGGTCAAAGAACAAGAACGAATGCAAGGACGAGAAAAGGTAAGAGGAAAACGGTGCCAGGGAAGAAAAAAGCGACAGCTAAAAAGTAAAAAATAATTCCGGAGGTTTAAATTGGCTAAGACGAAAAAGCAAAAGAAAAAAATTCAAGTTGATGCTCACGGAATAGCGCATATAAGGGCGACCTTTAATAATACTATTGTGACGATAACCGATAGATATGGTAATGTTTTAGCTTGGTCATCTGGTGGAAGGATTGGTTACAAAGGGACGAAGAAGGGAACACCTTTTGCTGCTCAACTTGCTGCTGAAGCAGCTGCGAAAGAGGCGTATAATCTTGGCGTAAGGAAAGTTGATGTTTTTGTCAAAGGTCCAGGCTCTGGTAGAGAAGCAGCGATTCGCGCTCTTCAAACAGCCGGGCTTGAAATTTTGACGATCCGTGATGTCACTCCAATTCCACATAATGGTTGCAGACCACCGAAAAGAAGAAGAGTTTAAAAAATTAAAAATTGAAAAATCATGGGAAGATACACAGGTCCAGTTTGCAAGCTATGCAGAAGGGAGAGAATGAAACTTTACTTGAAGGGTGAGAAATGTTACACGGAGAAATGTCCGCTTGAAAAGAAAAATTATCCACCCGGACAGCATGGTCCTTACAGAAGAGCGAGGTTGTCTGAGTATGGAATTCAGCTCAGGGAAAAGCAAAAGCTTCGTAGGATTTACGGTGTTTTTGAAAGGCAGTTCAGAAGATATTTTGAAATGGCTACCAAGCAAAAAGGTAAAACAGGTGAAAACTTGATAAAAATCCTTGAAAGACGACTTGACAATGTCGTTTATCGTCTTGGATTTGCTCCTTCAAGAAAAGCTGCAAGACAACTTGTGAAACATAGACATATCCTTGTTAACGGTAAAGTCGTTGATGTACCGTCTTATCTTGTTGAGCCAGGTGATGAGATAAGAGTCAGAGATAAAAGCAAAGAACTGGAAATTATCCATAATTCCCTCAGGCGAGTTACAGAGACATCGCTTGTCCCTTGGCTTCAGCTTAACAAGGCGAATTTAAGTGGCGTTTTTATGTATATACCAGAGCGTTCCGAAATACCTGTAAATGTGAACGAGCAATTGATCGTTGAGCTTTATTCCAAGTAAAAATTAAAGTTATAGAGGTCAGAAATGCCAAACATTTTGTTAACCTTTCCGGAAAATGTGGTGATGGATGAGGCGAGTTATTCAAATACTTTTGGGAGATTTATTTTACAACCGCTTGAAAGAGGCTATGGCGTTACGATAGGAAATGCTTTAAGAAGGGTTTTGCTCTCCTCTATCCCGGGTTATGCTTTCGTTGCCGTCAAGATAGGAGGTGTATTGCATGAATTTTCAACAATTCCAGGTGTTGTTGAGGATGTAGCTGATATCGTCTTGAATTTAAAAGGTGTGAGATTTAAACTACTTGAGAAATCACTTAAGAAAATAAATGTTCTCGTAAAAGGTCCTGGTGAATTTAAAGCGGGTGATTTGCAGAAACAAAATTCAGGCATAGAAATTTTGAATCCAGACCATCATATTGCTGATATAACTGGTAATGTTGAGTTTGAGATGGACCTTTGGATCGGTTATGGTAAGGGATATGTCCCTTCTGAAGAAATTGAGATGCTTGAGCCAGCGCCACCCGTTAAGCCAGAACCAGGTATAATTCTTCTTGATGCTATTTTTACACCGATTAAAAATGTCAGATATTTCATTGAAAATGTTCGCTTGAAGCAAAAGGGAGATTATGAAAAACTTACAATTGAGGTGGAAACGGACGGTTCAATAACCCCTGATGATGCGTTAGTTCTTGCAGCTAAAATTTTGAAGGAACATTTTGAGATAGTAGTAGAACTTCATCCGAAAGCACAACCAGCAGATATAATAAAAGACGAAGGTTTACCCGAAAAGGAAAGGATAAAGAAAATTTTGAAAACACCGATAGAGGACATAGGGCTTACGGTTCGTACATTTAACGCTTTGAAACAGAACGGGCTTAACACCATTGGTGATGTTGTCAGATACAATGAGAATCAACTTTTAAGCTTTAGAAATTTTGGAAGGACCGCTTTAAATGAGATAAAGAGCGCGATTGAAAGTTATGGTCTTTATTTCGGTTTTGATGTTGACAAGTATCAGGATTAAAAAATAATTTTGGATAACTTTCAATGAGACACTTAAAGAAGGGAAGAAAGTTAAAAAGGACACATAGTCACAGGAAGGCAACTTTATCAGCGCTTGCAACTTCTCTTTTTCTCCATAAGAGGATTGTGACAACCGTTGCAAAAGCAAAGGAAGCGCGAAGATTTGCTGAAAAACTTATAACAAAAGCGAAACGAGGAGATATCCACGCAAGACGTCTTGTGGCGAGATTCATCAAAAATAGAAAAGCGTTGAAAGAATTATTTGATGAGATAGCGCCGAGGGTTATGGATAGACCAGGGGGTTATACAAGGGTAGTCCGCCTTGGTTTTAGACGTGGGGACTCGGCTGAGCTTGCTGTCCTTGAATTGGTTGATTACAACATCGGAACGGGAATGGTCAAGCCGAAGAAAGAAAAGAAAGTTGAAGCTCAACCTACAGAACAAGCAACTCAACAACAATAGGTTTTAAGCGGGGTTAAACACCCCGCTTGTCGTTTAAAAACATATCCCCAAAGAAATATGAAAATAACATCAGCGAGGTTTATAGCGTCCCTTTCCGATATAAGACAACTCCCAACAGATGGTCTCCCTGAAGTGGCTCTCGTTGGAAGGTCAAATGTTGGAAAATCGTCCTTGATTAATAAAATTTGCAATAAAAAGAACCTCGCTTTCGTTAGTTCAACCCCGGGGAAAACGCAGACGATAAATTTCTTCCTTATAAACGAGTCATTTTATATCGTTGATTTGCCTGGCTATGGTTATGCTAAGGTTCCAGAACATGTTAAAGCCGGTTGGAGCAAGTTAATTGAAAATTACTTGAGTGGCAGGGAACAACTTAAACTTGTCCTTCACATTGTAGATGCAAGACATGAACCCACCGAACTTGACAAAATGATGGCTGGTTGGCTTGATTATTTCAAAATCCCATATGTGATTGTGATAACGAAAATTGATAAAATCGCAAGAAGCAAGGTCGCAAGGCAGGTGGAGATGATAAAAAGTGCGTTTGGGAAATTGAAGTATTGTCAGCAATTTATAACTTTTTCGGCTATCACTGGAGTTGGTAAAAACGAACTCCTCTCAATAATAGAGCAATACATCGGTTCAGCTTCAAAAGGGAAAAGCATATCTCGCCAACCTCAAAAAGTATCGTGAAAGTTTTGCATTTCAACCTTTCCGGCTTTACCCCCTCTTCGTTTTTTTTTTTATTCCCCCTTTTTTGTTAAATTTTTTAAAAAAATTATCCGAACTTGTGGCAAAGGTAGAGATTAACGAGCTTAAAGAAAGATTGAAAAACATCAAGCTCGTTGCTTGTGATATTGATGGGACTTTGCTTTCGTCGGAAAATAAAGTTGGTGAGGGGACGATTCAACTTGTGAGTGAATTGAAAAATTACGGGGTCAAATTCACACTAATTACTGGTCGCGTTCACTCTGCGTCTGTAAAATATGCCAAAATACTCGGGGTTGATGACCCGATAGTTTCACTTAACGGTGCCCTTGTCAAGTTTCCCGAAGGCGAAACGATAAAGGCATTTTATCTACCTGAGAAAAAAGTTTTAAAAGCGCTTGAACTCGCGGAGAAATTTTTCGTCAATATACTTTTTTATTCGGAAGATAAAGTCATCTACACAGCAGAAAACACGATTTTCCCATCTTATATCGGAAATCTTGAAGCCGAGACCATGGAGGTTGACTCATATTACGATTATACAGATAAAGTTTTGCGTGTTGTTTTAAGCTCCGATAGGAATTACATTCTTTACAGAGTTGCGCACAAACTTGAACCACCATTTTTTTCAAATATATCAACTTCAATTTATCCATCTCTTAAATACGATCGGCTGACTTATCTTGAGGTCAAGCGGAGGGGAATTTCAAAAGCAACGGGTTTGAAATATGTCAGAAAATTTTTCAAATTAAAGCGGAAGGAAATCGCTGGTATTGGTGATTTTTATAATGATATTGAATTTTTGAAAAGCGTAGGCGTTTCAGTTGCGATGAAAAATGCGGTTGCAGAAGTGAAGTTTAACGCTGACTATGTCACTACAAAAACAAATGATGAAGATGGTGTAGCAGAGTTCCTTGAGATTTTGCTTGATTCAAAGAAAAAAACAAACCCATGAGGGAATTTTTTGGCAAAATAAAAGGGATTCTTTTAAGTGCTTTAACTTTAAAGTTTCTTATTTTCCTTTTGATCCCTTTCACCGTTGTTATAATGTTCCCATCCCCTTACGGAATTGATTATAAGTATGAGATTGGAAGCGTTTGGCTTTACGATGATGTTGTTGCTCCTTTCTCTTTCCCGATTTACAAGAGCGAGAAACAATATCAAGAGGAGATAAACAAGGTATATTCACAGGTTTATTTCATTTTTGATGTGGACACAACGGTGGTTGAAAGGCAAAAAAAGGAATTTGAAGCGTTTATAACTGATTTAAAATCATATCTTGACATAAAAAAATTTAAACATGCGACCGCCCGCGATTCGGTAGAAATTGAAAGGTTAAGGGTGAAACTATTGAACAAAATTTCGGCGGACGAAATTGAAAGGATTGAGTATTTGAATAGAGTTGGATATTTTGATGTTGGTAAGTTTAAAATAACGGGGGAGGCATATCTGTCCTTGATTTATTCCTCTGCTGGGGTTATCTCAATACCGAGGACATCTTTGAAAAGGAACGAGATTGTCCTGAGAAAGGGAAGGTTTGAGGAGATTTACAGGCAGGGGAAGTTTTACGATTTAGGCGAATGCCTTGAGGTGGCGAGGGAGTTATCAAAGAGAAATTTTGGGGAAGTTGCTTCGGTTGACACGGGTGCTTTTGATTTGATATCAAAAATTCTTTTTTCCTTTGTAAAGCCCAATTTAATTTTCAATCAAGGGGAAACAGAGGAACTTTTGGAGCGGGAAAAAGGAAAAATTTTAAAGACGATTGGAATCGTTAGGGAAAACGAGAAGATAATTTCAAGGCATGAAATTGTTACGCCAGAGGCATATTTAAAACTTGAGTCATTGAAAAAAGCGCAAAAAGAGCGTGGTATCGGCGCTGGTAAAATTCTTAAAGACCTCGGTTTGTTCATTTTCACAGGAAGTGTGCTCGCCATATTTTGGCTTTATCTTTATATGTATCGGAAAAAAATTTATTTTGACAATAAACTTCTGCTGTTGATAGATGCGATTTTCTTGTTTCAGATTTTAATCGCGTTTCTGATCACAAGGATAAAAATTGGGCATGAAATAAATTATCTGGCTCTTGTCCCCTCAGCGTCAATGTTGTTGACGATAATTTTTGATTCAAGGGTTGCTTTTTGGGGTACGGTTGCGATTTCACTTATAGTTGGCTCCGTTGTCGGTTACAATTATGATGTGACAAGTGCTTCTCTTATAGCCGGAACAATTGCGATTTATTCCGTCAGGAACATTGGGAATAGGATGCAAATTTTTAGGAGTTTCATATTTATACTCATCGCTTATGTTTTCGTGATCGCTGGTTTTTCGCTCCAAAAATATGAAAGTTTTAGCAACATTCTTGCGAAGTTTGGTTTTGCTGGGGCAAATGCATTGCTTTCGCCAATCATAACTTATGGTTTATTGATTTTTTTTGAGAGGATATTTGGAATAATGACTGAAATCACCCTTCTTGAGCTTTCCGATTTTAACCATCCTCTTTTGCGGGAGCTTTCGGCAAGAGCCCCTGGAACATTTCATCACAGCATTGCAGTTGCAACTCTCGCAGAAGCTGCAGCTAAGGCAATAGGTGCAAATCCCATCCTTGCAAGGGTTGGGGCTTATTATCACGACATTGGAAAAATTTTGAATCCCGAGTTCTTCGTTGAAAATCAAATGGAATCAGAAAAACTTCACACTTCTATAACCCCGGAGCAAAGCGTTCAAATAATAATATCCCATGTTGAAGATGGGCAAGAACTCGCTAAAAAATATAAGCTTCCGTCGGAGATAATAAAGTTTATCCCTATGCATCACGGGACGACACTCGTTGCTTATTTTTATGGCAAAGCGTTGAAGAGAAGGGAACTCAAAAATGTTGAGATCAAGGAGTCGGACTTTAGATATAAGGGACCGAAGCCAGATTCAAAAGAAACCGCTATCGTTATGCTTGCTGATTCGGTTGAAGCAGCAACCCGCTCGCTTGATGAGAAAACACCGGAAAGTATAGAGAAGATCGTTGATGCAATTTTTGAAAACCGAATTGAGGATGGTCAGCTTGATGAGTCAAATTTAACTTTGAAAGATATTGAAGAGATAAAGAAGGCATTTGTTCAAATTCTTGTGAATTTATACCATCCAAGGATAAAGTATCCCGGACAGGAGAAAGAGAGGATGAAGGATAAGGTTTCTGAAAATGAAAAGACAAGACAAAGAAAAAGCAGAAAGGTTAAATAGTGATTATATTTGAGCGTGAAAAGATAAAAAGCGAGATTTGGCGAAAAAGTTTGACTTATTTTTTGACATCAATTGAAGTTGAAAAAGGTTATTCAAAGAACACCGTATCTTCCTACTCAATTGATCTGGTGAGATATATAAAATTTCTTGAGGAAAACGGAATAGAACATCCCGATCAGGTAAGCGAGGAAATTGTGAAGCGGTATATCACTGAACTACAAAGCATCGGATTAAGCCCATCAAGTGTGTCAAGGAACATATCATCAATAAGGACATTTCACAAGTTCTTATGGAATGCGTCATACACGAAAAATTATCCGGTTGATGACATTGAAGGACCTATGATTAGGAGAAAATTGCCCGAGGTTTTAACGATAGAAGAGGTTTTCTCACTTCTTGAACAACCGGATATTAGCACGGATATAGGCGTAAGGGACAGGGCTATGCTTGAATTTATGTATGCAACTGGGGTTAGAGTTTCGGAATTAATAAATTTTAAGCAGTCGGATTTGTTTATAAATAAGGAAATCGTTAGAGTTTTTGGGAAAGGTTCAAAGCAAAGGTTGATACCGATTGGGGAGACGGCGATCAAATGGATCAGGGAGTATCAGTTGAAAGTTAGACCGAAATTTGTTAAAATTACAAGTGGAGATATTTTATTTTTGAGTAGATTAGGAAAGAGATTTACAAGGATGGCGGTTTGGAAAATTGTTAAGAAATATGCTCTAATGGCTGGGATTAAAAAAGAAATTCATCCACACACATTGCGTCATTCTTTCGCAACACATCTTCTTGAGAATGGAGCTGACTTAAGAGCTGTTCAAGAGATGCTCGGTCATGTTGATATATCAACGACTCAAATCTATGTGCATGCGAAAAACATTGAGAACTTGAAAGAGGTTTATTTCCTTTATCATCCAAGGTCAAATTAAAAACCAAAAAAGGAGAGCAAAAATGGCAAACGGACTTCCAAACTGGGAGAACATATCCGAGAAACTATCAAGTTATGTTGAGGGTGTTAGGAATGAATTTGAAGATATGCTCGGGCAAATAGTGGAGATTCCGACAATTAGCATGGACCCATCCTATAGGAGTGAAATTGAGAAAGGAGCTGATCTTGCGGTTGAGTTTTTAAAGAAGTTCGGTTTTGACGCAAAGAAATGTGAGACGCCCGGAAACCCGGTTGTTTTAGGTTCTTATGTGACCGATCCCCAAAATCCCACCGTTGCAATTTATAATCACCTTGATGTTCAGCCAGCTGGCGGACCTGAATGGGTTAGAGAACCGTTTAAGTTCACGAAGGAGAATGGGAAATACTATGGGCGAGGGACAACTGATGACAAGGGTCCGGCTTTAACGGCGCTTTTTGCAGCTCGTTTTGCTGTTGAAAATGGCATTCCGATAAATATCAAATTTATATGGGAGTTTGAGGAAGAAAATGGAAGCCCGAATTTTGAATACTTCATCAAAAATAACAAGTCGGATTTAAAGGTTGATTCGGTTCTTGTTTCCGACACTTTGTGGATTTCCCCTGAAAAACCATCAATACCTTATGGTTTGAGGGGACTTCAAGGCGCTCGTCTTGTGCTTGAAACGGGAACTAAAGATGTTCACTCTGGGACAACTGGCGGTGTAGCGAGAAATCCAATCGGTGAACTTTGTCAACTTGTATCACAGCTATATGACGCAAAAACTGGAAAAGTTAAAATTCCGGGATTTTATAAGGATGTGAGAAAACTTTCCAAAGAAGAGTTGAAAAACTTCCTCGCTTCGGGATTTGATGTCAAGCGTTGGATTCAAGTTTATGGTTTTAAGAGCGTCAGGACGAAGAATAAAGCTGAGATATTGCGCAGGATATGGGCTGAGCCGACATTTGAGGTTCACGGCATTGTCGGCGGATATACCGGACCTGGGATAAAAACGATTGTACCTCCGAGAGCGGAAGTTAAAATAAGCATGCGACTTGTCCCAGATCAGAAACCGGATAAAGTGTTCAAACTTTTGAAGGATTATGTTAAGAAGCTTAACCCTGATGTTCAAGTCATAAGAGAAAATGCGCTTGAGCCATATTATGGCGAATTCACAGGTCCGTATGCAGAAGCAGCCGTTAGGGCTATTCAATATGGTTTCGGCTTGAAGCCAGCTTTTATAAGGGAGGGTGGATCAATAGGAGCGGTTGTCACAATGAAAAAACATTTGAAAGTTCCAATTGTCTTCATTGGTTTAAGTTTGCCAGAGCACGGTTATCATGAACCAAATGAAAACTATGATTGGCGTCAAGCATCTGGAGGTATGAAAACATTCGTCAGGTATTTCTACGAGATATCGCAGATAAAATGAATTAAAACTTGAAACTTAACAAAAAATTTATTATTAATTATTGCATTTTGGAGTCAAACTCTAAAAAACAGGAGGAGGTGAAATTGAAAGCGTTAGGAAGGCATCTTTTGATTGAACTCTTCAACTGTGATAGGAAACTCCTTAACGATGTCTCTTTCGTTGAGAAAGTCCTGACGAAATCGGCTGAGCTTGCAGGGGCGACGATCGTTAAAACATTTTTTCACACTTTCAATCCCCACGGGGTCAGTGGTGTCGTTGTGATCGCTGAGTCGCATCTAACAATTCACACATGGCCAGAATATGGTTACGCTGCAATTGATGTTTTCACCTGTGGGGATGATGTTGACCCGTATGTTAGCTATGAGTATCTGAAGGAAAAATTTAAAGCGAAAGCCTCCTACATCATGGAGGTAAAAAGAGGTCTGTCAGAGAATATCATTGGCACAAGTACAAAGAAAATAATGGCTGGAGTTCTTGCAGGAGAAAGGTGAAGTAAATACTGACATCCCAAATAGTAACAGCGAAGGCATTTGGTTTACGGAATACGGTCCGGAGAACACCGCTTTATCCTTGAAGATAAAGCGCAAAATTTTTGAGAGGGAAACGCTTTTTCAAAAAATAGAGATTTTTGACTCTTACGATTATGGAAGAGTTTTGGTTCTTGATGGATTTATAATGCTGACGGAAAAGGATGAGTTTATTTATCACGAGATGATAGCTCATGTGCCGTTGTTTACGCACCCAAATCCAGTTAGGGTTTTAGTTATAGGCGGAGGAGATGGCGGTGTTGTAAGGGAAGTTTTAAAACATAAATCAGTTGAAAGAGTTGAACTTGTTGAAATAGATGAAGAAGTTGTAAACGCGGCGAGAAAATTTTTCCCGCAAGTATCGTCCTATCTTGATGATGAGCGAGTTGAGGTGATATTTCAAGATGGGATTGAATTCATCAAGTCAAAAAATGGCATTTACGATGTAATCTTGATAGATTCGCCAGACCCAATAGGTCCAGCGGTTGGACTTTTTGAAGAAAGCTTTTACAAGGATGTCTTTTCAGCTTTGAATGACTTTGGTATAGTTGTCGCGCAGGCGGAATCGCCGTTCGTTTTCCCCGACTTGATAAAAAAAATTCATTCCGTTTTCAATAAATACTTTCCCATAGTTCGTTTTTATCTTGCAAATGTCCCAACATATGCAAGCGGTCTTATAAGTTTTGTCCTTGGTTCTAAGAAATTTGACCCAGTGAAGGATTTCAATCCCAACAAAGTCGCTGGATTTCAACTTAAGTACTATAACGAGCAGGTACACTGGGCATCTTTTGCTTTGCCGAACTTTTTTAAAGATTTACTTAAGTAAATTTCTTGCAAAAATGGGTTTCAAGTGGGTTTATTGCTTGGTCTTTTTAATTTTATTTTTTTCCTGTCGCTCAGGCAAGGGAAAAAGCGATGATAAATTTGTTGAGGTTTATGGGGAAGTTCTGCTCTTATCGGAAAAATTCAGCAACGATTCTCTTTTATTAAAGACAAAGATTGATTCGCTTCTTAAAGCTAAAAAGATGAGCTACCAGCAGTTTGATTCGCTTTCAGGGGTTTACAGCGAGAATCCCAAGCACTGGGTTGAGTTTTTTGACAAGGTCAAAAGATACATAGATGAAAAAAGTTCAAATGCCTCGCACAATAGATGAAACATATCTTTACTCAATTTGGCTTTCGTTTTGGGATAGGCTTGAACTTAAAACGAAAAATTCGGATAAAATTGAAGTTTTGAATTCCGGCGAGATGAACACAGGCGATGGGGCTGACTTTACAGATGCAAGAATAAAGATAAATGGGAAAATTCTCAGAGGCGATGTTGAAATACACCTTAAAGCGTCGGACTGGAAAAATCACAAACATCACATTGACGAAAGATATAACACGGTCATACTTCATGTAGTTGCCAATGACGATACGGACAATGGCTTTGTTTATACGGTTTCTGGCAGAGGCGTTCTCACGGCTGAAATATCCAATATAAATGAGTTTAGCAAAGCGATCAAAAGAGTTGAAAGGATAAAATGCTATGCTTCTAATAGGAATGTCCCGATGGACGAGAAATTGAAGTGGATTAAGAAGCTTGGTCTGACGAGGTTGTTTTTCAAGGCGAGGAACTTAAGCGAGAGGTTGGCTGAGATAGTTGATGAGAATTTTTTTCTTGTAGCTGAATCGCCCTCGGATTATTTCCCAACTCATAAAAGTTATTCTCTTTTCCAGCTTTCGCACAAATTTGTTTGGGATCAGCTTCTTTATGAAAAAGTTATGGAAGCGCTTGGATATTCAAAGAACAAAGAGCCATTTCAAAAGCTTGCGCGAAATTTAACCTTAAAGTTCATCGCAGATAATTCCTTCGCTCATACATATGAAAGACAAATTTTGAAAATTCAATCTATACTTTTCGGTGTAGCTGGTTTCATTGAGCATTACAAAGGGAAAAGAAGTGATGCGGAGACGAAAGTTTTTCTTAATGAGATGGAGAAAGAGTGGCTTGAGGTAAAGAAAAATTATCGCAGGGAACTTTTGCGCTATTCGGAATGGAAATTTTCCTCTACCAGACCAGCCAATTCTCCGATTTTTAAACTCAGCGGTGCTTCTAAAATCGTCTGGAAAATAATTCACGAGGATTTTTTTGCGAAGATGAACGATATCATAACCTCAAAGTTGAAACCGATTGAAAAAGCAAAACATCTTGTTGAACTATTTCGCGTGAAGTCAGAGGGTTATTGGGAGAACCATTATAATTTTGGCGGTAGCAGTCGGGTTAAAACCGGTTTCGCTATTGGCACCTCAAAAGCAAGCGAAATTGTTGTAAACGGAGTTTTGCCGTTGATGTTGACCTTTGCAAGAATTTTTAATAACAGGGTGATAGAGAATGGAGTCATAGAGATATATAAGAATTTCCCAGGTCTTTCACCGAATTGGATAACTTCAAAAATTGAGGATGAACTTCTTCTCGGGAAATTTAAAATTTCATCTTCCGCCTTGATGCATCAGGGCGGAGTTCAACTTTATAAATTTTACTGTTCAAATTCCCTTTGCAAAGCGTGTGCCATTGGGAACAGGTTATTTTTATGAGCTTATCTCAAGCGGTTTAAAAATTTATCTATTTTTTCGCTCGGGGTTTCAATTCCAGTCAATTTGATGAACGCTTCGTTTAATTGAGGGACATCCGCTTTTTTCAAGATATCTTCAATTGAACCGCTTGCGATTATTTTACCCTGATTTATTATGATGAGCTTGTCACAAACTTTTTCAATTACATCAAGTAAATGAGACGAGTAAAAAATCGTTTTCCCGTTTTTCGCCATCTTTTTGAGCATCTCCTTGAAAATTTGAATCGCATTTGTGTCAAGACCGTTGAGGGGTTCATCAAGAAATAAAACCTTTGGATCGTGCATAATGGCTGAAATTAAAATGACCTTCTGTTTCATACCTTTTGAAAAACTTAACATCGGTTCATCTTTGAAATCGTAAATTTCGAAAATTTCCATAAGTTCAAAGACATTTCTTTCAATCTCCCCATCGCTCATTCCGTAGATTTTCCCGATGAAACTTAAAAACTCCATCGGCGTCAATGTTTCAAACATGGGTGCGTGTTCCGGGACATAACCAATTATTTTTTTAACTTCTTCTGGTTTTTCAATCACATTTATACCGTCAATATAAGCCAAGCCGGAGGTCGGTTTTATAATCCCAGTTAAAATTTTTATCGTTGTTGTTTTTCCAGCCCCGTTTGGTCCAATATAACCACATATTTCACCCCTGCCGACGCTAAAACTTACATCTTTAAGCACAAGTTTATCGCTATAGTATTTGACTATGTTTATCGCTTCAATCATCTTATGCTAACCCTGAAACTTCTTGTTTCACTTATTGAATTTATCATGTTTTCACTTTTTGTAAAAGTTGCAACTTTCCAAAAATAAATCCTGCCATCATAAAGTGATGGACCAAGATAAGTGACACTCAATGTATCGGAATTTTCGCCTGTTATAACTTTTTTCCATATCTCATTCCCAAATTTTGAGGTTGAGACAAAAATTATATATCCCGAGGCGTTTTCAACTTTTTTCCACTTGAAAACCGGGTTGTAATCCGTAGTGCCATTGTCTTGTGGATTTAACAAACTTGGGCATTTCAAAATTATGTCATCGTCTTCGTAGCTTGGTTTGCTTTCAAGTCCTCCTTTGTCAACAGCTACAATTTTGTAGAAATATCTCTGATTTACGCTTAAATTAACAGTATCGCGAAAGTAATTGTCCTTTGTCCATCCAACTAAATTTAAATCGCTGGGAGTGAAATTTTGTGTTGTTGATCTGTGGACCCTGTAAAGTTTTATATCTCCGTCTGGATTTTTGTACCATTTTAAATTGAAGTAAATACCGTCAGGGTCGTTGTGTGCATCAACGCTTAAACCGAAAGGTTGAGTTGGTGGATACTTATTCACTGGCTTTGCGCTTACGATTGAGCTTGGTTGGCTCTCGTTTCCGGAATTATCAACAGCGGTTATGTAATAGTAATAGACCGAATCATAATCAAGCCCTTTGTCGGAAAATATGTTTTCATAAGATTGACCTATATTGAAAAAGTTTATGCTGTCATTTGAGCGATAAATTTTGTAGAAATCAACATCTGGCTCCGTGTTATTTTGCCAGACGAGAATAACCATACCATCGCCGGCGAAATAAACAGAAAGTCCTTGTGGCGGTGAAGGTGGAGTTGTGTCAGGACCTGTCATTTCATTTAATTCCCTTGAGCATCCGAGAATTAGCAAAGTGAAAAGAACGATTAAAAGGCGCTTCATTTTAACTTCCTGGGGCGAGTTTTATTAGCGTCACTTCCGCAGGTGCATTGAACCGTATTGGCGCAGCTGTAAAACCAAGCCCGCGATTTACACTTACTAAAATTGAACCGAGATCATAAAACCCCGAAACAAATTTCGTTTCAATTCTTGAAGGTATTATCTCAAATCCGAAAAGCGAAATGACAACTTGACCGCCGTGAGTGTGACCCGAAAGGAAAAGTTTGTAATTTCTTTCTTTTGCAAAATTAACAAGGGATTCAGATGGTTGGTGCGTAACAAAAATTTTTATATCAGCATCGTTACTTGATGCGAGATTTTCAAGTATATCCATTTGCGGTCGTTCGCTATATATGTTAGTTACGAAGGTTAAACCAAGCGTTGCGCCGTCAATTTTTAATTTCACATTTTCATTATCAAAGAGTTTTAAACCGTATTTCGCCATTTCTTTATTTATGTTTTCAACCCCAGCCCAGTAATCGTGGTCACCGATGCAAGAATATACGCCAAATTTTGAATTCACTTTTGAAATCATCTCAACCGCCAACGGAATATGCTTAGTTCCATAAGTGACTATATCACCGGTGAAAATTACAATGTCAGGTTCAAGTGAGTTTACAATGTTTATGTATCTTTCAATTTTTTCCCTTCCGGTTCTTTCATCGGCTTGAATATCGCTTATGTGGACAATTTTAAAACCGTTCAAAATCCCTGGAAGATTGTCAACTTTTAAAGTCGCTATGCTGATGTTTATCTTGTTCGTGTCAATGTATGTTTTTACCCCGGCGTATATCAGGTTTACGACCGCTGTTAAAATTATCAGCCAGGGGAAAATGATATTTAACATCACCTGATTTAAAGAAAGCGTTGTTGATTTTAAAATTAACCTTGCTATATCAATTAAAAGAAGTGGGAAGAATGTTTGAAGCGCAAAGACGAGACCAACCCAGAATGGATAAGTGAAAATCGCATCAAAAATTTTATTCCCAAAGCGAAATGTTGAGATTATCGCCTGTGAACCGAGCAAGAAGCCGAAAAGTCCTATAAATGGGTAAGAGAGGAAATAAACCGGGATGAAAATTGTGAGGAATTTCAAGTGATTGAATCCCAGTTGTCTTAAGGCGAATGAAATTTTAGACGACAAATAGATGTGGATTAAAAGGAGAAGTCCAAGTAGCAAAAGTGTCATCCTAAGAACCCAGGGCAAATCTTCAAGATGATTTTGTTTTCGTTTTGAAAAATTTTAAGAATTTGCGTTGATAAAAACAAACTTTAATTTGAGCGTTAATTTGGGTAAATTTAAATTCGTGACGATAATATACCGGAAAACAAAATTTGAGATCGTTGATGGAGCCAATTAAGGTTGCTTTTCTTTGGCATCAGCATCAACCATATTATAAGCAGGATGGGGAGTACTTACTGCCTTGGGTTAGGTTTCACGGGGTGAAGGATTACTGGGATATGGTGCGAATACTTGACGATTATCCCAAGATAAAACAGACATTCAATCTCGCACCATCGCTTATTGTTCAAATTTTGGATTATGTCCAGAATCGGGCTGAGGACAAAATTTTAAAGTTGACGAAGAAAAAGGTTGATGAGTTAACAGAGGACGACAAACTTGAGATTTTGAAGAATTTCTTCCTTGCGAACTTTGATAGGATGATAAAGCCATTTCCGAGGTATCTTGAGCTTTTTAACAAGCGCGGTGGTTTTTCTTTCACGATTGAATCTTTCAGCGAGGTTGCGATTAGATTTAGTTCACAGGATTGGCTTGACTTACAGGTTTGGTATAATCTTGTTTGGGTTGGTGAATACAGCAAGTATGATGAACCTTTCAAAAAATTTTTTGAAAAGGGTAGCGGGTTTACCGAGGAGGATAAACAAATTTTGATCAATGGTCATTATGAGATTTTGAGAAGAATAATCCCAAAGCATATTGAGGCGCAAAATCGCGGGCAAATAGAAGTAAGCGTAAGCCCGTTTTATCATCCGATTTTGCCACTTTTATGTGACATTTCAATAGCTAAAATTTCATCTCCCGAGATTAAATTACCAAAGGGGAAGTTCTCTCATCCCGAGGATGCAGATGCGCAGATCAAAAAGGCAGTGAAACTGTATGAGGAAATTTTCGGGCAGAAACCGCTTGGTATGTGGCCAAGTGAAGGAAGTATAAGTGAAGAAGTAATTCAATTGATGGCTGAAAATGGATTGAGATGGACAGCGTCCGATGAAGAAGTATTGCTAAAATCTTTATCTCTCGTTGAAAATGGCGTAAATGAGAGAATTAGAATTTACAAACCATATAAATTTCTTACTCCGTTTGGTGAAGTTAAAATTGTATTCAGGGATAGGATTTTGTCCGATTTGATCGGGTTTGTTTATTCAAGTTGGAGTCCGGACGACGCAGCGGGTGACCTTGTGAATAGAATTTTAAGGATACGAGATGAGATAATTCAGAAAGAAGGCGAAGATGGATTGAGGAATTCAATCGTTGGGATTATCCTTGATGGTGAAAATTGTTGGGAATACTATCAAAGCGACGGGAAAGATTTTTTAAGGACTTTGTATTGGCTGATCTCAAATGATGAAAGGATTGAAACTGTGAGATTGGGTGATTTCTTTGAAAGTTGCGATGCTATTGCTTTAAAGAGGGTTTTCCCTGGTTCTTGGATAAATGCTAATTTCAACATTTGGGTGGGTCATGACGAGGACAACAGGGCGTGGGACCTTTTGAAGCGCACGAGGGATTTTCTCCTGAAAGAGATAACAAGCGGAAAGCACAGCGAAGAGGTTATAAAAAGGGCTTGGGAGGAAATATACATCGCAGAAGGTAGCGATTGGTGTTGGTGGTTTGGTGATGAACATGTGAGCGCTCAGGCAGATGAATTTGATTTTCTTTTCAGGAAGCATTTGATCAATGTTTATGAGATTCTTGGCTATGAAGCCCCGCTTGAACTCTATCATCCGATAAAGAGGAAATTTGTCAAGTTTTTTGTTGTTGAGCCGAGGAAGTTGATTTATCCAAGTGTTGATGGAACAAGGACGAAAAATTTTGAATGGGAGGGGGCAGGTTATTATGATGTTGCCCAAACGGGAACAGCAATGCATCAGGTGACAAGTATTGTTAAGAGGATTTATTTCGGTTACAATGAAGAAAGGTTTTTCATTCGTATTGATACATCAAGGGGTTTAAGTGAGAAAAATCGCATAGAGATTCACTTCGTTGAGCCGTGTGAGATAAGGATTGAATTTAATCACGAGGGTTTTTCAGTTAAGAAGGTTAGTAGAACGGATAGGCAGGAGATTTTTGATTTGAAATATGCATTTGGTGAGATTTTTGAGTTTGGGATAAGTCGCAGGACGCTTTGTGCATCTGGGGATTTGTCAAGGGTGAAATTTCATATTCATGTTTATGAGGACCATAGGGCGTTGGAGAGGTGGCCAAGGGATGAGTCAATAGTTGTATCTTTTAAAAGGAAAGTCCGATGATGGGCAGGCGCCCCTGCGTCACACGGGATAGTTTGCCTACCGTTGCTCCCTTCCGGGCCTGGCGGGGTTCGGCAACATCCCGTTGCGCAGGACCTGACCCAAACATCGGACTTTTAAAGTGCCCGGGACCGGACTCGAACCGGTACGTCCCTTTAGGGGACACAGGATTTTAAGTCCTGTGCGTCTACCAATTCCGCCACCCGGGCTGATTTCACCTTAAAAAATTTAAAAAATGATGAAATGAAAAACAAGTTTGTGAGTTATCAAAAGGAAATTGAAATCGCAATTGAATCAGCTAAAAAGGCGGGCGAAATTTTAATGAAGTATTTCAACGAGAAAAATTTTTCCATTAAATATAAAAGTAAATCAGGTAAGGGAAGCCCAGTGACTGACGCTGACATTAAATCAAACGAGATAATAAAGGAAACGCTTCTTTCAAATTTCCCCGATGATGGGTGGCTTTCGGAAGAAACAGTTGATGACAAGACGAGATTTTCAAAAGAACGTCTTTGGATCGTTGACCCACTTGATGGAACGAACGACTTTATAAAGGGAATCCCGGAGTTTTCAATTTCAATTGCGCTTGTTGAAGATAAAACTCCTGTAGTTGGGGTGGTTTATAATCCTGTGGCTGATGAACTTTATTATGCGGTTCGTGGTGAGGGAAGTTATTTGAACGATCAGAGGATAAAGCCAAGTTTTAAAACATTAATAAAAGAGGCGTCTTTGACGATAAGCGCAAAGGAATTTGAAAAAGTTGACAAAGCCAAGCTGTTGGCTGGAAATTTCAGCTCGGTGAAATTCAGAGAAAGCATTGCATACAAAATTGTAAGTGTTGCAAGTGGTTGGGCTGATGCAGTTGTGAGTTTTTTTGACAAAAGCGAATGGGACCTTGCCGGGGCGCAAGTTATCGCAGAGGAATCTGGTTTAAAAATGACAGATATATTAGGGGAAAAAATCATTTACAATGAGGAGGATGTGAAAAGAAGAGGGGTTTTGGTTGCAAATGATTTTTTACACGATGAAATTTTGAGAACCCTTGAACTCTTTTGAAGTTTTTCCACTTGACAAAATGATTTCATTTATTTAAATTAAACTTGCAAAGTTAAAACAAAAATTTGGAGGGTATCATGGCGGGGAAAAAAATTTTGATGCTTGTTGGCGATTTTGTAGAGGATTATGAAGTGATGGTGCCTTTTCAGGCGCTTCAAATGGTTGGGCATACCGTTCATGCTGTTTGCCCGGGTAAAAAAGCGGGCGAAAAGGTGAGAACAGCTGTTCACGATTTTGAAGGTGATCAAACCTACAGTGAGAAACCCGGGCACAATTTTACACTTAATGCGACATTTGACAACATCAATCCCGCTGATTATGATGCGCTTGTCATTCCGGGTGGAAGGGCTCCGGAGTATATCAGGATGAACGAGCGAGTTCTTGAAATCGTTCGTCATTTCGCTGAGAACAACAAACCAATCGCAGCAATTTGTCACGGGGCGCAGGTGTTAACAGCTGCTGGAGTTGTGAAGGGACGGAAAATCAACGCTTATCCAGCTGTTGGACCGGAAGTTAAAGTTGCGGGTGGGGAATATGTTGAGCTTCCGTGGGATAAAGCGATAGTTGATGGGAATATCGTGACTGCGCCAGCTTGGCCAGCTCACCCCGACTGGCTTGCGAAGTTCCTTGAATTACTCGGGACCAAAATAATCCACGAGGAGAAAGTCACGGTTTAACTTTTTGGGGCAAGCGCTTCGCTTGCCCCTTTACTTTATTTGAAAATTTTTTTGATTTTGTTTAAATTTTCCCTGAAATTCGGGGCGTAGCGCAGATGGTTAGCGCGCTTGGTTCGGGACCAAGAGGTCCCCGGTTCGAGTCCGGGCGCCCCGACTCTTTTGATAATTAAAAATAAACCCTCACTTCAACCTGCGCAATGTGTACAGTTGAGCCCGATGTTAAACGGGCATTGTAATTCCCATTAACTTGAATATAATCGCCGACATTATAAGACCCCGTCAATCTGAATGTTAAAATCTTCCCCTGATAGTTCCCCTCAACAAGTTCATACACAATGTTTCCAACACCGCCTGTTATCGCCTCGTTTCTTTCAACTTCAAAATCAATCCTACCTTTATTGATGAAAAGCCAACTGAGTTTCACGCTTTGACGATTTAAATCGGCTTTTTTATTATTTTTAAAATCATTGTTCCTTGCAACACCTATACCTAAACTTAACTCAGTGAAGTTAAAGGGTTTATAAAAAATTTCAAGGTTTAATCCCTTGCCTTGTATCTCAAAAGTATCACCCGATTTAAAACCGCCCGTTGATTTTTTTGCTTTGCTTGAGACCTCCCATTGAAATCCAAGCTCCTCCTCGGGATACCATCTCAACCGCACCGAATTTTCTATATTTGATGTCGTCCTCGTTGCGATGTTGTAAGAATACATCGCCCCGGTTTTTAGAATTCTATATCTCAAGTTGAACTTTTTGTTGTTCTCAAAAAGAAGCACATCTTGCCTAATTGTCAATGCGCCGTTTATCGTCTTGTTTTCTTGCTGAAAATATCTAAACTTCAAAAAGTAAATTCTCTGCCATGGTTCAACGCTACTTTCAGAAACTTGAAAGTATGTTTCGGTTGAAAGGAATGAAAAAATTTTTGATAATCTCCCAGGGCTAAATCTGACATTCAAACTCGCTTCAACATTTGCTGTTGGTATGGATTCGGTTCCCGGGACAGTAAGCATGATATAATCGCCGTCAAATTTTGTCAGTTCAAATTCATTTGGGTCTTGAATACCATTGCGGTTCAAATCACCAAGGTATCTGTAATTTCCTGTGCCAGGTTGAACTTTTATGAAGATCGGTTCAAGACGGGTTACCAATCTTGTCATCGCCCGATAAATGAAATTAGACCTTATGGAACTGTTAAAGAGCTCCATTCTGCCCTGCAATCTTGCTATTGCGTTGTTGATCTCTTTCTTTGTATCTTCACCTGTGAAAGTTTTTTTGTTAAAGGTCAAGTCAGCGTTAAGACCAAACCTGTCGCTTTCAAATTTTAACTTATAGATTTGATTTTTCGTCACGCTTGCCCTTGAAAAAGTTCCACCCTTTACGACATCATCAAACCTCGTTTCGTATGAGAACTCAAATGTTAATTTCTTGAGATAAAACAAAAAGCCGGGTATTAACCTCGTGAATCTGAAACTTTCATAACTTAAAGAATCACCCCTTTTTACAGTTTTCAACTCCGCTTCGTAATTGACAAACGGCGAAAGAAAACCAACTTTGTATCTTGCACCACCTTTATCCCTTAGCCATTTAGAGTTTAAATCGCTTGATTTTGAAATTAAAATCTCAGCGACATTTTTAAACTCGGGAAGTTTATCTTCCTCAAACTTAACTTCAAATGTTGTTCTGTTGGTTTTGAATTTGTCCTCGTTTTTTAGAACGCCGAAACTCCCGACAACCAAGCTTTTTTTAAAGAGTTCAATTTGTAAAGATGATTCAATTATTGATTCGTTGAGGTTTTCGCTTTCGTTCATCAAGTTCCATCTTCGGTTGAATTCAACAGCGTTGTATCTGTCTATTCCGACAAAATTTTTATTTATCTGCCTTTGGAACAAGTTGAAATTAATTTTTCTCAAGCCCTTATCCGATATCTCCCCACTTGAATAAGCCAGACCATACTTGAGCGCCAACCCACGATTATCTCCGTCATCAAGATTTGAAAACTGGTTTTTATCAAAATTGCTGATTCCCGTTTCAAGCGAAAATTCAAATTTCTCTGTCTTGTATTTCGCTTTTAAATCAAAAAGTTGTGAAGATTGGGGAGCGGGTATGAAAACAATCGGTAGATATTCACCTTTACCTTTTCCAGCGAACTCGTATTTCCCTATCCCTTTCCGTATATAATCACCTTTCCCGTGTCCGACATAGGAAAAACTCACGGAATAAAGCGCTTCTTTATCTCCTGGTGAATAAACAAAGATTTCAAGTTTTGTTGAATCAATGAGGGTATCTTTTTTTACATATTGACCTTTACCAATTCCTTTTACGGAATCAAATCCGACGAAGATGACACCACTTTTCACCGCTTTGAATTGATTGTCACCGCTTGTTCGCAATATCTCAATGTCTGATTGCGTCAGGGCGATATCTATCGGGGCGTTTTTATTATCCGCATCGTAAAAATACGAGACAGTAAAATTAAACTTTTCATCAAGAAACAGATTATCAGAGACGATGCCGAAAAAATTTCGCGCATATTTTCTATCGGTATATTGAAAGTCAACAGTTATCCTTGATGCTGAGGTGATGAGACGGTTTGGAGTGAATGTTATCTCCGCGGTTGAGTAGTCAATTACATAATCATTGCTTTCCCCGCGCATCATAAGCTCCCCGTCAACATAAACCTTTTCAGTTCCAGCGATGATGATTATGTCTCTTTCGCCATTTTGACCCGTCAATTTATACGGACCTTGTAATCCATCAATCCCATTGAAATAATTTGTCGCAAATTTTCCTCTGGAGGAAGCAATGGCAAATGTATTTCGCGTCTTTAAAAATCCCCCTTCAAATTCACCTTGAAATTTACCACCTTGTAATCTTCTCCTGACGGAGGCGAATTCAGGCGTATCTTTGAAATATAAATTTTTTTCATCGCTGAATTGATAGCCGATATCATAATCGCCGAAAGTTGCAAATAGATTTTTTGATTTCACCTGGATGAAAATTTTATCTATCTCCTGAAGCGTTTGTGTGTTACCCTCAGGTTGAATCGGTATGTTTTCGTCCGTTAGAGAAGCTACGACTTCAACATCCTTTGTCAAGTTGCCTGAAAGTTGGAGGTTGAAACCAGATTGAAGCACGAGGTCGCGATTACTTCCAAGTGTAAATCCCCTTACGATGCTTCCATTTTTTCTGATATTGCCGAAATAGGGAGTTGACGCATCGTTTTTCGTCTCAATTAAATGGGTTTCACCTTTTGACGGGTTTGAGTCCGATGAAGTTATTTTTCTGTATTTAAAAAATTTATCCTCAATCGGTATCGCTTTGTAATGGACATACACTTCAACTTCCGATTCAAACTTGTGCAAGAGATTTTTGTTAAGAATTATCTTCCCGCTTCCATAGTCAATTGTGTAGTGAATTCCGGGGAGAATTAAAGTTGAGTCAATTTTTAAAATTTCGCTCCCGGGGATGATGAACCTATGCGGAAGATTTATAAGTGTGTCATCTTTTGAAATTTTTATTCTAATTTCCTTCACCTGCGCCATGCACAAGGTGTTGAGGAGAATTAAAGCGAGGATGAGTCGTCTCATAATTGTTTTTTTGGTGGCATTTTCATAGATTAATTTGAAATTTGTCGCCTCAAATTGAAAATTAAAAAGGGAATTTTTTTAATGCAAAGTATCCTTGTAACCGGTGGCGCAGGTTTCATCGGGAGTAATTTTGTCCGCTATATGTTACAAAACTATCCCGATTTAACGGTTGTAAATCTTGATAAACTCACCTACGCAGGAAATCTTGAAAACCTGAGAGATGTTGAGGACAACCCGAATTATCATTTCGTCAAAGGGGATATATGTAACCAAGAGCTTGTTGAATATGTGGTGAGAAAGTTTGATGTTGATGTGATTGTAAACTTTGCTGCTGAGTCACATGTTGACAGGAGCATACTTGGTCCAGAGGTTTTCATACGGACAAATGTCATCGGAACTCAAGTTTTGCTTGAGGTGGTGAAAAAGTTTGGGATTGAAAAATTTATTCAAATTTCAACCGATGAAGTTTACGGCTCGCTTGGTCCGACAGGTAAATTTACCGAAGATATGCCTCTTTCTCCGAATTCACCTTATGCAGCAAGCAAAGCGAGCGCTGACCTTTTATGTAGGGCATATTTTAAGACATTCGGTGTTCCAGTTATAATAACAAGGTGTTCAAATAATTTCGGACCGTATCAATTTCCCGAGAAACTTATACCCCTTATGATAATAAATGCGTTAAACGACAAGCCACTGCCTGTATATGGTGATGGTGGTAATGTCCGCGATTGGATTTATGTCCTTGACCATTGCAGAGCTATTGACTTTGTAATTCAAAGGGGAAAACCGGGGGAAATTTATAACATTGGAGCAAGTAACGAATGGCGAAACATTGATATAGTTAAGTTGATACTAAAAAAACTTAACAAACCGGAGTCATTGATAAAATTTGTCAAGGACAGACCTGGGCACGACAGAAGATATGCGATGGATTGGACGAAGATAAAAAGGGAACTTGGTTGGGAGCCGATTTTCGGCTTTGAGGAGGCAATAACTGAAACGATAAATTGGTATATCCAGAACGAAGAGTGGTGGAGGAAAGTCATAAGTGGGGAGTATCAAAATTATTATCAACTCTGGTATGGCGAGAGATTGAAAAATTAAAATAAAGTTGAGCGATGCGACGACTACTTTTGATAATTTCAATTGTCTTATTTAATGCGGGGCTTTTATGTCAGATTGAAACTAAAATGGGCGAAGAAAAAGGATTTGTGAAGTTTGGAGATGTTTTCAAACAGGCGCAAAATTTACAATTCCCGATTTTTGATCCAAATGTCTTGACGCTTGAGAAACCGATCAACCCGGAGACCTATACCGTTGGTCCAGGGGATATTTTAAGCGTTAACATATGGACATCACCTCCGCTTAATTTTCTCGTTCAGGTAACAGTTGAAGGAACTGCAATAATTCCAACCGTTGGCGAGGTCAAAGTTGCCGGGCGAACTCTCCAAGATGCCAAAGAAGATATCATACGAAAAATAAGGGCGAAATATATATCTGGCGAAGTGACAGTGACGCTTGTTTCTCCCAGGACATTTTATATAACCGTAACTGGTTATGCCCCAAGGGATGAAAAGTACAAGGTTCGCTCAATTGACAGGGTTTCAAATGCTATATTACTTGTTTTTTATCCGCAAGATACATTAGAGGCGAAACGCGTAAGACCAATGTTAAATGTTGTCAATTTCAGGAAAATTCAACTGCGGAGGAATGGCGTCGTTATAAATGTTGACTTGAGAAAGTATTTTGCAACCGGGGACGATAGATACAATCCTTACCTTCTTGAAGGTGATTGGATTGTTTTACAGAGGCGAGACCCGAATTCATTTGTTTCAATTTATGGAGCGGTGAATAAACCCGGTCTTTATGAGTTCGTTGAAGGTGATAAACTTACCGACATAATTAAAATCGCTGGTGGGACGCTTGAGAGCGCTGATATTGAAAGGGTTGAAATTTCACGACTTGATGAGCAAGGCAAAATCAAGCAGAAGATTTATGTCAATCTCAAAAATATATTAAATGGCTTGGCTGAAGATGTATCGCTTGAAAGAAATGATAGAATTTTCGTTCCAGAAGAGAGAACATTGAAACAGGATTACAAAGTGACAGTCACTGGTGAAGTTAAATATCCCGGGACATATCCTATTTCAAGGAACGGGACGATGTTAAGCCAGATTTTAAAAGAAGCACAGTTGACTGAGTATTCGGATGTTCAAAATGTCTTGGTAATTAACGGTGGGGCTGATAATCCCATAGCTGTGCGAATTGATACGCTTCTTCCATTGTTGTTGCTGAAAAATTTCGTCTTTCCAAGTTCTGATTCACTCTATTTTTCCTATGAAGTTGATCTTTTGAAGTCGCTTAAGTTCAACTCAATTGATGTTGAAAAAGTTATTTCTGGCGCAGAAGATTATGAATTGCAAGATGGTGATTTGATTTATGTCCCGTCGAAGAATAATTTCGTTTATGTTTTTGGTCAGGTTAATAGCCCTGGTTTTGTTTCTTATGAAAAGGGAAAGGATTACAGATATTACATTTCAAAAGCTGGCGGTTTCACGGGGTTCGCACGCAAGGGGGATGTAAAGGTCATTAAGAGAAAAACTTTCACTTGGAACGATGCTGATGATGTTGAGATTGAGCCCGGCGATTATATTTTTGTCCCTAAAAAAATTGTAAGGGAGCCGATTTATTACTGGAATCTTGCAAAAGATATCATTTTGACCGTTGGTGCTGTTGCTTCAACGGTGGCGACGATAATCTTGATCTCAAATCAGTTAAAAACGAAATGAACTTGCCTTAAATAGATGGGAAAGCAATATAAAGCTGAATTTCTTCTTCTGTTCATAACGCTCATCTGGGGTGGAACATTTAGCATAGTTAAGACCGCCCTTAAAGATGTCTCACCTTTGATTTTCCTTGGTGTTAGATTTGGCGTCTCAACGATTTTATATGTCGTCTTCTTCCGGGTTAATCTGAAGGATTTTAACTATTCGGTGTGGCGTGATGGTTTGATAGTTGCCTTTTTTCTCTTTGCGGGCTTTGCGTTTCAAACCGTCGGCTTGAAATATACAACCGCTTCAAAGTCGGGTTTCATAACCGGGATGCTTGTCATATTCACACCAATAGCTCAACTTATAATAGAGAGGAAACCGCCAAAAGTTGGGAATTTGATCGGGATATTTCTCGTGATGCTTGGGCTTCTTTTTCTGACATCGGATGAGGGATCAATTGAAAATTTTATTTATTCCCTTGGTGGTAATTTCACAATCGGTGACTTTTTAACGCTTCTCTGTGCAATTATGTTCGCTTTATATGTTGTTTTCATTGACATTTATTCAAAGCGCCATCAGACGGGAAAGCTTGTTTTCATTCAGTTGGCTTTTACTTCTGTTTTTTCTTTTCTTATTTCCCCATTTTTTGAAGATGTTAAATTAAATTTGAACCTTGGCTTTTTCCTCGCTATAGCGTATACATCAATTTTCGCAACTATACTTGCAACCCATATTCAAACTGAATATCAAAAATACACAACGCCGACGAGGGCATCGGTTATATTCACGATGGAGCCGGTCTTTTCAGCTATCATAGCAAGGATTTTCTTAAACGAGAAATTTTCCCCATTCGCACTTCTTGGTTCCTTTCTTATGATGTCCGGACTTTTGGTGTCAGAGCTTTCTGATTTGGCTTTGAAAAATAGGGAAAGTGTGAGAAATTTTTTCAGCAAAAAATGAGTTTTATTTTAAAGGCAACCCGATGAATTGAAAATAAAGAAAATTAAAATAGATGAGGACGATTCCAAAGGATGCAACGATATGTGTAGCTATGAGTGGCGGTGTTGATTCTTCTGTTGCTGCGTTAATTTTGAAAGAGATGGGATATAATTTGATAGGGATAACGATAAAGACATATAATTACGAGGAAATAGGAATTCAAAACGAGCACAGCTGTTGTTCGCTTGAGGGGATTAACGATGCGAGGATGGTCGCCACGAAGCTTGGATTCCCGCATTATGTAGTTGATCTTACCAAGGAATTCAAGAATGAGGTGATAAATTATTTCATCAGGGATTATCTTGAAGGTAGAACCCCAAATCCATGTGTTATGTGCAACCGAAAGATAAAGTGGGAAGCGTTGATAAAGAAGGCAACCTCGCTCGGAGCTGATTTTATAGCGACGGGTCATTATGCACGGTTGAACTTTGACGAAAAGAAAGGGAGATATATTTTGATGCGCGGTGTTGATAAATCAAAGGATCAATCATATGCTCTTTGGGGATTGACGCAGGAAAGTTTAAGTAGGACCATTTTCCCACTTGGAGAGCTCACAAAGCAGGAGGTTCGCGAAATCGCAAAGAAATACAATTTGAAAATAGCCAACAAGCCAGAGAGCTTTGAGATTTGCTTTGTTCCAGATAATGATTATGTTGGTTTTCTCTTGAAAAATGTCAATGGACTTGCTGAAAAAGTCAGCGGTGGCGACATTGTTATGGATGGTAAAGTTGTTGGAAAGCACAAAGGTTATCCGTTCTATACAATCGGGCAGAGGAAGGGTCTTGGCTTGGCGCTTGGTTATCCAGTTTATGTTATCGGAATTCATCCGGAGACGAACACAATTGAGGTTGGAACCGAGGATAAACTTTATCATAATGCTTTGATAGCGGGAAATGTTAATTTGATCTCTGTTGAGAAAATTGAGGATGGAATGAGAGTGGTCGCGAAAGTTAGATATTTAGATGAGGGAAGTCCAGCAACGATTGAAAATTACCGCGATGGGAAAATCATTGTTAAGTTTGATAAGCCAAAAAGAGCGATCACCCCAGGGCAGTCGGTTGTGTTTTACGATGGCGATATTGTTGTGGGCGGAGGTATAATTGAGGAAGCGCTTGATGTTTAATAGCGGTCAAGCTTGAACTTTTCCCCGAGGTATAATTTCCTCGCCTCGGGGTCGTTTGCGAGAAATTCCGCAGTTCCCTCCTTTAAAATTTGTCCTTCAAATAAAAGATACGCTCTATCGGTTATTGAAAGTGTTTCATGGACATTATGATCGGTTATCAAAACTCCGATATTCCTGTTTTTTAAATTTGCGACTATGTTCATCAAGTCCTCAACAGCGATCGGATCAATTCCAGCGAACGGCTCATCAAGCAAAATGAACTTCGGGTCAGTTGCAAGAGCTCTTGCAATTTCAGTTCGCCTTCTCTCACCACCACTTAACATATAACCCTTGCTCTTCCTTATTTGAGCGATTCCAAAATCCTCAAGTAATTTTTCAAGTTTTTCCCTCCTTTGCTCAGGGGTCAAATCCATAACCTGTAAAACAGCCATTATATTTTCTTCAACGGTTAACTTCCTGAATATACTCGCCTCCTGTGGTAGGTAGCTTATTCCTAATCTCGCTCTTTTATACATCGGCATCTTGGTAATTTCAATGTCATCAATGAAAACTTTCCCGGCGTTTGGTTTTATCATTCCGACGATCATATAAAATGTCGTGGTTTTTCCGGCTCCGTTTGGTCCAAGAAGTCCAACGACTTCACCTTGTTTGACCTCTATGCTTACATTTTTGACGACATATCGTTTCTTATATCTTTTATAAAGCGACTCCGCTCGCAAAACGCTTATACCTTTGTTACCGACCTCGTTATTTTTATCTGACCCAAACGATTTCAAATTTATCATTTTTGCTTGGCTTTCTTTTTATATAATTGAAGCCCTCAAGGTTAAAACTTGTCTCTTTTCCCTCCACCATTTCCTCTGGATAATAAGTTCCTTCAATCCCGCCGACGATTTTTATCCTGTTTATCTTGCCATCTTTAAATTTTATCCAAACGCTATCTCCACTTACATAGTTTACGCCATTTGCTTTTTTATCGCCTTTATCGCTTGTTTCAAAGATATAATACAAACTTATCGCATTTTTTACAACATGAACTTCATCAATTTTGTTGTCCTTGAACTTTATCACCATGGATTTTCCTTTCAACTGATTGAAGCGCTCCGGGTAAGATGTGTCTGCTGGTTCAATCACAAATGCTGACCCATAGACATAAACCTCGTCAATTTTTCTTTCTTTAAGTTTTACAACCACCGAGTCACCGGAAACTTGACTATCCCCATACCATATTACAGGTTTTCGCCACAGGATTATGATTTCTTTTTTGTCGTAATAAAAAACATCGCCACAGACAGCCGATAGATTTCCCCTTACAATTACGACGCTATCCGTCGCCGAAAACATACTGACATTTGTATCTCTGAAAGCTTCCATAAATTTCCCAATCACTATTAAAGTGTCAATTTTCCCATCTGAGGTGGTGTCAATTTGAACAAGCTTTGGGTTATTTCTGATGACGCTATATTTTGTGCTATCATAATTTTCAAAATAACCGCCATAAATTGTGATGTTATTCTCAAGGTTTTTAATCACAACATTCCCAACGGCGATGGATTTTTTTTCGGTTCTGTAATAGAAAAGCTGTTCTGCGGTTATGACCGTCGTTGAATCAACAAGTTTTACATTGGTTTTAAATGTAGCAAGTTTTTTTTGTGTGTCGTAACTTCCATGCTTTGCTTCAAGAGTTGTCCTTCCGTCGGTTAATTTTACATTGCCATCACAAATGGCAATTTTTTTGTCACCGAGATAAACACCTTGATCCGCTTCAAGAAAAAGCGTGTCCTGGCGAACCTTCAAATTTCCATAAGCTTCAATTCTATTCTCGTCAACATATTGGATTGCTCTATCACACCAAAAATATATATTTTCGTGCTTGAGTTGGACATTACCGATGAGCTCGCGAACGACTTTTGAGTCGTATTTCCTGCCGATCAAGCTGTCGGCGTGTATGAGTTGGATTAATTTTGTTTGTTGTTGGGAGCTTGTTTTTGAAATGAAGATAGATAGAAGTATCGGTAGGATATATTTTGAAAAACGAATTCTCACAGGTTGAAAATTTTTGATTTCAAATCTTTAGAACGACTTTTCCAAAGACCTCTCTTTCTTCAAGAATTCTATGCGCCTCTTTTGCTTCTTCAAGTGGTAAAACAGCGTGGATGACGGGTTTAAGTTTTCCATCTGTGAAAAATTTTAAAACCTCCATTAATTCCCCTTTGCTTCCCATATATATCCCCTCAATTGAAAGATTTTTCCCGTAGACGAACCTCAGTTCAATTGGAACTTCACTTCCACTTGTTGCGCCCAAGGTTATAAGTTTTCCGCCTTTTTTCAGAGATTTAAGCCCCTTCATAACGGTGTCAAAACCGACATGGTCAAGTATAAGGTCAATGCCTTCTCCCTGCGTTTCAATTTTCAATCTTTCTTGGAAGTCCTCTTTTTTGTAGTTTATCAAGACATCTGCACCAAGCGATTTCGCTTTTTCAAGTTTTTCATCGCTTCCAGCAGTTGTGAAGACGAATGCGTTGTAAAGTTTGGCTATTTGTATTGCTGCTACTCCAACACCACTCCCAGCTGCATGTATTAAAACTTTCATCCCTGGTTTTATCCCTCCGCGGGTAACAAGGGCGTGCCAGGCGGTCAAAAATACAAGCGGTATTGACGCTGCTGATTCAAAGTCAAGATTTGCCGGGATAGGTAGGACATTTTGAGCCGGCAGAACCACATATTCAGCGTAAGTTCCATCTTTTTGAACGCCAAGGATGTGGTAGAGTTTGCAAAAGTTTTCCCTTCCTGAAACACACTCCTGACAAATTCCACATCCGATGCCAGGGGAGATCAAAACTTTTTCCCCAATTTTTAAATTTGTCACACCATCACCAACTTCAACTATAACTCCCGCGCCATCAGCCCCAAGTATATGTGGAAATGGAATTTTGTAAAGCCCGTTTCTGACCCATATGTCAAGATGATTTAAACTCGCAGCTTTGAGTTGAATTAAAACTTCTCCTGCTTTGGGTTTTGGCTCGGGAAGTTCCATGACTTTTAATTTGTCCCTTCCGCCAAATTCAGTTATAGCAACAGCTCGCATTATCAACCTCCGTTTTTAATATGGGTTTGCAATGAAAATTAATAGGAACAAGTTTGCGATAGCGAATTTTAAGAAATTTATGGTTTGTGGCTTTTTGAGTTTAAGATGATTTAAAAAGTACGAAAGCACAAATGTTGCGATGGCGAGAAGTATGAATAAGAGAAATGCAAATGGATATTCAAGCGAATTCCCGATCAATGCATAATATGAGTGAAATGGATTAACAGGGCTACCGTAAACGACCATTAAATGAAAGACATAAGCGAATAATGATTCCATGCCGAGAAATTGAAGCGGATGAACTTTTAATTTCATCTTGGCGTCAATCTTCCATATAGCACAAAATAGAGTCATCACGAACGCTAATCTTGAAATCGCAAGAAACGGGCTTGAATAAATTAAGTTTATATCTGGCTTTAATGTTGCCTCGTAAATTGTCTGCAATGCTATTGCGATTGGGAAAAGCGCTAAGGATGCGATGAACATTTCTTTGAAGAATTTTTCAACCGTTCCATTTTTACTTGCTTTTATGTATATGTAGCCGAGATAGCTACCAAACATCACAAATCCAGACCATGGGAAAAATGGAAATTTTGAGCCGTTGAAGGTGTTTAAGTACTGCGATATCGGGAGGGGCAAAAATTTTGAGAAATCAATTGTGAAGAATATTTGAGATAGAGCGAAAATTGAAGCGCCCAAGTATAACATCAAATTTGAGAATTTAGCCTCGTCCTTGATGAGAAACAAAGCGATTTGGAGAAAAAGAAGCGTAAGACCTATCACCTGTAGGACATCTGATGAAAATAGTTGAGCTAAGGTTTGGAAATTTGTTTCGTTGAGAATTTTTTTCAGAGAAAGGTATGGCAAATGCAAAAAGTAGCCGAGCAAGGTTATAAAGAAAAACTTCCTCAAACGTTTGATGAATTTTTTGCTGAATTTGAAATATTCCTCGGCGTATTTTAATGTCGTGATTGAAAAGGCAAAGCCAGAGATGAACAAGAACATCGGTGCGGTAAAGCCACGAAAAATGGTGTAGATTTGAAACGCAGTTGACATTTTCTCAGAAGGTGATAAAACCGCATCTGCTGTGTGACCGTGAAGCATCAAAAGTATCGCAAGACCCCTGTAAACATCAATGAACCTCAAACGTCCGTTCATGTCTTGAGAAATTTCTCCAACCTTTGTTTTAATTTTTCCTTGCCGAAATATTCAACAAGAAGCGGAAGTTCCGGTCCGTGTGTTTTGCCTGTGAGCGCGATTCTTATGGGCATAAATAGGTTTTTCCCCTTTATACCTGTTTCGTTTTGTACCTCTTTCGCTATAACTTTGAATTTTTCTCTGTCAATTTCAGAATCAAGATTTTGGAGTTTTTGGATGAATTTTTCAAATACGAGTTTTGTCGTATCAAGTTTTAAAATTTCCTTTGCCTCACCATCTTCAATTTCAATGTCGTCAGCGTAAAAAATATCAACATGTTCAACTATTTGTGCAAGATATTCAAGATGTGTTCTAACAGCTTCAACGATTATTTTGACTTTTTGAAAGTTTGAAACATCGTAACCCTTTTCCTTTAGGAAGGGAATTGCAAGTTGAGTTAACCTGTCAAGGTCGGAGTTCTTTATATAATGTGCGTTCATCCAGTTGAGTTTTTTTATATCAAAGACGGCGCCGGACTTATTGACCCTTTCAAGTGAGAACTCCTTTATTAACTCATCAATCGTGAAGAATTCCCTTTCATCTCCGGGGTTCCAACCCAGAAGAGCGATGAAGTTGACAACTGCTTCAGGGAGATAACCTTTTGCTCTGTAATCTTCAACCGCTACATCCCCCTGTCTTTTGCTTAGTTTTGTCCTATCTGGGTTGAGAAGCAAAGGCAGGTGTGCAAAGTTAGGTTTCTCCCACTGAAAATAATCGTAAAGTAATATGTGTTTTGGCGTGCTTGGAAGCCATTCCTCTCCTCTTATCACATGGGAGATTTTCATATAGTGGTCGTCAACGACAACAGCAAGATGATATGTTGGGAAACCATCCGACTTTAAAAGTATTTGGTCGTCAAGGACTTTGAAATTAATCGTCACATCACCGCGAATTAAATCGTTAAATTTCAGCTCACCCCATTCAGGGATTTTCATTCTAATTGTTTTGGGGAGTCCTTCGTCAAGTTTTTTCTTTACCTCGTCCGATGTTAATCGCCTACATGTCCCGTCGTATTTCGGAGGTTGTCCCAGTTTGATTTGTTCTTGTCGCATTTTTTCAAGTCGCTCGGGAGAGCAAAAGCAGTAATAAGCGTAACCTTTTTCTACAAGTTCAAGTGCGTGTTTATGGTAAAGTTCAAGCCGTTGCGATTGGATGTATGGTCCAAATGGACCACCTTTAAAAGGACCTTCGTCAAATTCAATCCCAGCCCATTTGAGTGTTTCAATGAGGTTTTCAACAGCGCCTGGGACAATCCTTGTCTGGTCGGTGTCTTCAATGCGCAGGATGAATTGACCGTTATGTTTTTTTGCGAAAAGATAATTATAAAGCGCTGTTCTTAAACCACCAACATGTAAAAAACCAGTTGGGCTTGGCGCAAATCTTGTCCTTACAGACACAACATAAATTGACTTTGTTTTGGAGTTAAATTTATTGAAACAAACTTTGAAAAGCAAAAATTTTCAGATTTGACTTTTTGATGTAATTTTTTTAAAATCAAGTGCAAGTCAAACTTACCGGGGATGAGCGCCATGAACGAAATCAGAACTTTAATTGAGCTCTTTGAATTCGGGGTTAAAACCTACCGCAATCCCAAACTCCTAAATTACAAGTCAAGCAATGGGGTTTGGAAGTCAATTCCTGCGGAAGAGGTTCAAAAAAGGGTGAGAAACATCGCCCTTGGACTCCATTCCCTTGGAATTAACTACGGTGACAAAGTCGCACTGCTTTCGGAAAGTAGACCCGAATGGACGATGACCGATCTTGGGATTTTATCCCTTGGTGCAATTGATGTCCCATCTATACGACCCAGTCCCTCCCACAAGTTGAATTTATTTTGACGAATTCGGAGTCAAAATTAATTTTCATCTCAACTAAACATCTTTATGAAAGGGTTTTGCCTGTGCTTGAAAAGTTTGGGCTTGCGGACAAGGTTATAGTGTTTGAAAAGGAAGCGCCCGCATCTGGTGTTATGACCCTTGAACAACTTGAATCAATTGGAGCCAGGTTGAATTCTGAACACCCATCCCTTTATGATGAGTTAAAGTCAAGGATAAAGCCAGACGATGTTGCCACCATAATTTACACTTCTGGGACAACGGGAGAACCGAAAGGTGTTATGCTTACACATTCTAATCTTGTTTCAAATGCGATAACTTGCGCATCGCTTTGCACTTGGAATGCCCCGGATGAAGTTGCTCTAAGTTATCTCCCGCTTTCTCATGTTTTTGAGAGGATGATAATTTACCTTTACCTTTACATTGGAATTCAAATTTGGTATGCCGAGTCAATTGAAAAGCTTGCGGAGAACTTAATTGAGGTCAAACCAACCGTTATGACAACTGTTCCGAGATTTCTTGAGAAAGCCGAGGAGAGGATGCTCGCTCAAGTTCAAACCATGCCACCATTGAAGCGAAAAATTTTTAATTGGGCGATGGAAATAGCAAGACAGTATGACCCGGAGAAGAAATTTCCTCTTTCTTATAGGATAAAGCATAAAATAGCGGATATCCTTGTGTATAAAAAACTTCGTGAAAGATTAGGTGGGAGATTTAGATTTATCGTTTCAGGTGGTGCTGCGCTTAGACCCGATCTTGCAAGGATATTTACAGCTGCTGGCATACCCGTGCTCCAAGGTTACGGTTTGACCGAAACATCCCCAGTAATTTCGGTTAATCGCCTTGAAAGAAATAGGATTGGCTCGGTTGGTCCAATAATACCAGGGGTGTGTGTTAAGATTTCGGCTGAGGGAGAGATACTCGTTGATGGTCCAAATGTTATGAAAGGGTATTACAAGAATGAAAAGGCGACGCTTGAAGCTTTTGAGGGAACTTGGTTTAAAACGGGTGACATCGGTTATATTGATAAAGATGGTTTCCTTTTTATAACTGACAGAAAGAAAGACCTTATAAAGACAAGCGGTGGGAAGTTCGTCGCCCCACAGGTTATTGAAAATCTCCTCTCTGCCAGCGTTTATGTTGATAAAGCCGTTGTAATAGGGGAGGGGAGAAAGTTCGCATCGGCGTTGATCTTTCCAAATTTTGAAACACTTAAACAATTCGCAAAGGAAAACGGGATTGAATTCTCCAACAACGAAGAGCTTGTCAACCACCCAAAGGTTCAACAGTTATATCAAAGCATAATTGACGATGTGAACAAACATCTATCACAATGGGAAACGATAAAGAAGTTCGCTGTTGTCCCGGATGTCTTGACAATTGAAGCTGATTATCTTACGCCGACATTGAAAGTAAAGCTAAGGAATGTAGAGAAAAGATACGCTGACTTAATAGAGTCATTTTACAAAGAAACATAAAAAACAAATCGGGGTTAAAAATGCGACCTATCAAAAAAGTTGCAGTTCTTGGGGCAGGTGTAATGGGTGCTCAAATAGCAGCGCACCTCGCAAATGCTGGAATACCATCTTATTTACTTGACATCGTCCCGAAAGAATTAAATGAAGAAGAAAAAAGAAATGGATTGACGCTTCAAAGTCCAGAGGTCAGAAATAGGATTGCAAGGGAAGGTCTTGAAAGAGCGAAAAAAATTAAACCAAACGCTTTTTTCATCCCGGAGCTTGAAAAACTTATCACGATAGGAAATTTTGAGGACAACCTTGAATGGATTAAGGAGGTTGATTGGGTGATTGAAGCAGTGGTTGAACGACTTGATGTAAAGCGAGACCTTTTTAAAAGAGTTGAAATGGTGCGAAGACCTGGGACGATAGTGAGTTCAAACACTTCGGGTATCCGCATCAGTGAAATAGCTGATGGTTTTAGCGATGATTTCAGAAAACATTTTCTCGGGACGCATTTTTTCAATCCGCCGAGATATATGAAACTTCTTGAGATAATTCCAACCAAGGATACGCTCCCGGAGGTTGTTGAAACTATTTCTGAGTTTGGTGAAAAAGTTCTTGGAAAGGGCATAGTGTATTGCAAAGACACGCCAAACTTCATCGCTAACCGAATTGGGGTTTTGGCTGTTATGTATGTTTTGCATTATATGCTTAAAAATGGATTTACAATTGAGGAAGTTGACGAACTGACAGGACCGGTGACCGGTAAACCTAAAAGTGCAACTTTTAGAACACTTGATCTCGTTGGACTTGATACGCTTGTTCATGTTGCAAATAATCTCTACAACGCGGTCCCAGATGACGAGATGAGGGAGTACTTCAAAGTCCCCGAAGTTGTTCAAAAGATGATAGAGAACAAGTGGCTTGGGGAGAAAACAGGGCAGGGATTTTACAAGCGAGTTAAGAAAGCCGACGGTGAGAGCGAGATTCTCACGCTTGATTTTTCAACGATGGAGTATAGACCAAGGCAAAAAGTTAAGATCGGATCGCTTGAGATGGCTAAAACCGTTGACGATTTAAAAGACAAAATAAAAATTTTGATGGAATCAAAAGATAGAGCGGGGCAATTTTTCTGGAACACGACGAGCGCTGTCCTTGCATATGCCTCAAATAGGATTCCCGAGATAAGCGATACAATAGTTGATATTGACAATGCTATGAAATGGGGTTTCAATTGGGAGGTTGGTCCTTTTGAACTGTGGGATTTAATAGGTGTTGAAAGGTCAATTGAGAAAATTGAAGCAGAGGGATTTAAAGTTGCTGATTGGGTTAAAGATATGGTCAATTCCGGTAAGAAGTCATTTTATCAGAAGAGCGATGGCAAAATTTTCTTTTACGATGTCGCTAAAAAAGATTATTCGGAGTTAAGGACGAGACCAGAATTTATAAACCTTGCGCTTTTGAAGGAAGACAAGCGAAAGGTTATCAAACAAAATGCCGGTGCAAGTTTGATTGATATCGGTGATGGAGTTATCTGTTTTGAATTCCACACCAAAGCGAATGCAATAGGTGAGGATATACTTGTGATGGCAAATTATGCTATGGAGGAGTTGGAAAAAAACTATGAAGCTCTTGTGATCGGGAATCAAGGACAGCATTTCTCGGCTGGTGCGAATCTTATGTTGATACTTATGCTTGCGCAAGAGGGTGAGTGGGATGAAATTGACAGAGCTGTTAGGATGTTTCAGCAGATGAACATGCGGATAAAATATGCTCCTAAACCGGTTGTTGTTGCTCCGCATGGGATGACACTTGGAGGTGGTTGTGAAATAGTTTTGCACGCACCAAGGGTTCGCGCTTATGCTGAAAGTTATATCGGTTTAGTTGAAATAGGAGCGGGTGTAATTCCAGCAGGCGGTGGGACGAAAGAAATGTTGTTGAGAACTATTCAAAAAGCGCCAAAATCGGTTGAGGTTGATTTAACCCCATTTATAAGAGAAGCTTTTGAGACAATAGCCTACGCAAAGGTATCAACGAGCGCACTTGAAGCTAAAAAAATCGGTTACCTGAGGGAGTATGATTCAATATCAATGAACAAGGATTTCCTCATTTATGACGCTAAAAAAATCGCCCTCGCAATGGTTGAAGAAGGATATAAACCGCCATTACCACCTGAAATAATCGCGCTTGGAAAGCAGCTTTATGCGAATTTCCTCGTTGCAATTTATTTGATGAAGGAAGCAAAATATATAACCGAATATGAAGCTCATATAGGGAAAAAACTCGCCTATGTTATGTCTGGCGGTGATTTGTCATCACCACAAATTGTAAGCGAGCAGTACATACTTGACCTTGAGCGCGAGGCGTTTTTGAGCTTGTGTGGTGAGAAGAAAACGCAGGAGAGAATGCAGTATATCTTAAAATATGGAAAACCGTTAAGAAATTAAATCAAAAATTGGAGGGCAAAATGAGGTCTGCATATATCGTAACAGCACTTAGAACAGCGGTTGGAAAGGCGAAAAAGGGCACATTGAAAGATTTTCGTCCGGATGAAATGCTTTCAACTGTCATTTCAGAGCTTGTCAAGAAAACGCCAAATTTAAACCCCGCTGAAATTGACGATGTCATAATCGGTTGCGCATTCCCTGAAGGTGAGCAAGGTTTAAATATCGCAAGGATAGCAAGTTTAAGAGCTGGATTGCCGGTGAATGTCCCAGCGATAACCATCAATAGATTTTGTTCATCAGGGTTGCAATCAATAGCTTTTGCTGCTGAAAGAATTATGCTCGGTCATGCTGACATCATTATCGCAGGCGGTGTTGAATCAATGAGCTTGGTCCCGATGACTGGAAATAAATTTTCGGCAAATCCGTATCTTGCGGAAAATTACCCCGAGGTTTACATCAGCATGGGCTTGACGGCTGAGAGGGTCGCTGAGAAATATCAGATAACTCGCCAGATGCAGGATGAATTTGCACTTAAAAATCACCAGAAGGCATTGAAGGCAATTCAAGATGGAAAATTTAAAGATGAGATTGTTCCTCTCAAAGTTGTGAATAAATATATAAATGGCAAGGGGGAGAAAATCATAGAAGAGAAAATTTTTGACACGGACGAGGGACCAAGAGCTGACACATCGCTTGAAAAACTTGCACAGCTTAAACCAGCGTTCAAAGAAGGTGGGACTGTTACAGCTGGAAATTCATCGCAAATGAGCGATGGAGCCGCTGGTGTCGTAGTTATGTCTGAAGAAAAAGTAAAAGAGCTTGGCTTAAAGCCCATCGCCAGATTTGTCTCATTTGCCGTTGCTGGGGTTCCACCTGAAATTATGGGTATAGGTCCTGTTGAAGCTATACCAAAAGCGTTGAAATTAGCGGGGCTAAAACTTGAAGATATCGGCTTAATTGAACTTAACGAAGCTTTCGCTGCTCAAACGCTTGCGGTTATAAAACTCGCGGGGTTAAATGAGGAAATAATCAATGTCAATGGTGGCGCAATCGCTCTGGGGCATCCTCTCGGTTGCACGGGAGCTAAACTCACGGTAACGCTTTTAAATGAGATGAAAAGAAGAAATGTTAAATACGGTATGGTCACCATGTGCATCGGTGGCGGAATGGGCGCAGCTGGAATCTTTGAGCTTGTTTAAACTTAAACCCCGACCCTGAATCAAGGTCGGGGTTATTTTTTATTATGGCTTGACATAGTCAAGATAAATAATTATAAGCGAAGCCCCAGCGAGGGCGAGATTTTTGAAGAAATGCGCCATTTGGTTTGCAGAAAGCCCAGGGTCTTGAACTCCCCAAAACTTATGCATTATAAATGCAGTTGGGATCAGGAAAAGCACAAGTAAAATCGCTCCAATAGTTGTGTAGAAATCAAATAAAACGCTCAATCCCCCAAGGATTATCATTAATCCAGTCAAAGGGACTAAAATCTCCGGTGCCGGTGCTTTCATCATTTGTGCATAAGCGACCATGTCTTTGCGATTTCTAAAATGACCAAACCCGGACATTATAAATAGAGCTGAGAATAAAATTCTGCCGATTATCCAGATTGCTTCCATTTTTTCATCTCCTTGATTTTTTTTAAGATAGTTCTTTTTTGAGCAAGCCAAGTTCAACTGAAACTCTTCCCGGTCCGAAGACCAAAATAGCCAGTGCGCATCCAAGCAGTGCGAGGTCAAGTTCAAATCCAACACCCGGTTTATCAAACGGTGCAATGAGCCCGACCTTTAGCTTGGCGAATAAAGTTGCCCCTATCATATTAATTGCTATCAAAAGTCCAGCCCATCGTGAGAAAAGTCCGAGGATTAATGCAATCCCACCGAAGAATTCAACGATTGAAACAACAACAGCGAAGAATCCAGGAAATGGAATCCCAAGCTGACCGAAGAATTGACTTACTCCGGATACTCCCCAGACGAACAGCTTCGGATACCCATGGGCAATGAAGACCACGCCAAGTATCAACCGAATTACAAAAAGGGTTATATCGCTGACAACTTTGTTTGAAAGTTTTGTCAACATAGCTTTAACCTATTTTGTTTTAGTTTTGTTATATGTCAACTGCTTTTTTCTTAACAAGACGTCCCATTTGATAATCCTCAATCGCCTGATAAATTTCCTCCTTCGTGTTCATAACAAATGGACCCCACCTTGCGACCGGTTCATTTAATGGCTGTGCGCAACCAATTAGCACAACTGAATTTTTTAATGCAGTGAATTTAATTTTATTTCCTTCGGATAAAACCCCGATGAAGCCATCTCTAATTCTGACATTTTCAGGTAATTCAATCAAGCCCTCAGATACAAGGCAAAAGCAATTCGTCTTATCGGGTATTTCAAACTCAAATTTCTCTCCCTCACTTATTCTAACATCAATGTATAAGAAGGGATAATATGCGAGATTAGTTTGGTTTATATCTTTAAATTCGCCGGATAAGAGGTTTATCTTGAAGTTCTTTTCGTTGATTTCAAGTGCTTTAAAATTGTGATAAAACGGGTCGCTCATTTTTTCCTTTGCCGGTGAATTTAACCATAGTTGAAAACCCCAGAGCAAACCATTTTTCATCTTTGGCATTTCGCTGTGAATCACCCCACTTCCAGCGTTCATCCATTGAAGTCCTCCCGAAGTTAAATTCCCTTTGCTCCCAGTACTATCCCAATGCTCAAAATCGCCACTTATCATGTAAGTCAGAGTTTGAAAACCACGATGCGGATGGGGTGGGAAACCAGCTATATAATCATCCGGGTTGTCACTTTTAAATTCATCAAGCAAAGGGAACGGGTCAAGATAATTTAAATATGGGGAGCCGATGTATCTTTTCAACCGAACACCGGCACCATCTCTGACTTCAATTCCCGGGAAAATTCCTTTTACAGAGCGATATTTTTCTATTTTAATCATCTTTTTAAGTAGCTTTAAGTTTGAAATTGTGCAAGATAATTTGAAAACTCAGCGAGCGTTTTTTTGTTGACGCTGAAATAATGAAATTGCCCCTCCCTTCTAACATCCACAAGACCGCTTTCCGTCAAAATTTTGAGATGATGTGAAATTGTTGGTTGTCTTAAGCCGATTTTTTCTGTGATCTCTTTGCAACTTATCTCCTTTGACTTAGCTATTAGTTCAAAAATCTTACATCTTGTTTCATCCGCAAGTGCTTTAGCGAGTTTTGAAATTTTTGTTTTCGCCATTGACCTTGTTTTTTTATTTAGAAATATAGACAAACTTCTATATAAATATAATGAAAAGTTTTCCCTTTGTCAAGTCAAAAAACACTGAGGTAAGTTTGTTCAACTTGCATTTTTTTGCTCTATTCATTATATTTATCTCGGTTTTAGGGAGCCGTGGTGCAATTGGTCAGCACGCCAGCCTGTCACGCTGGAGGTTGCGGGTTCAAGTCCCGTCGGCTCCGCAAATAAAAAAGGGCAGGTCAGTTGACCTGCCCTTTAATTTTTTAAACTAATTGAAAATTATCTCGTAAGCACCATCTTCCGCGTTGCGGTGAAATTACCCGCTTGCAACCTGTAAATATAAATACCGCTTGCTACATACTCACCATAATCGTTCTTCCCGTTCCACTGCACTCTATAAAGACCGGGTTCAAACTCTTGACCATCAATTAAAGTCCTCACAATTCTGCCAGTTATGTCATAAATTACAAGCCGAACATTGCTTCTCTTCGCTATTGAAAATTCAATCGTTGTGCTCGGGTTAAATGGATTCGGATAGTTTTGACTCAGTTCAAATTTGCTAACAATACCGGCAATTTGTTCAACCTTTGTTGGCCACCAACTTCTGAAATACATCCACAATGTATCAGCAAGCTGAATATCCGTCGCCTCTGTCCAATCAGTGAGGTTAGCATCTGTTGGTATACCAAAAGTTGGGATATTTCCAGTTGGATTCCTGTGGCAACTCGCTGCACAAGAGTTAATCATACCCTTGGTAGGCGTTGTAACATTCTTGTAATCCAGCGTCTTCTTTGGCGATATAACTTCAAAAGTATGGCTATGAATGTCATATGCTTTCGCTGTTATAGCTGTTTTAGCCATATGGCACTTTGAACATCTGCTTGCCCCGCCAGTATTATTTTTGTTCTCGGGGTCATAGGAGTGATGAGTATGCCTGGTAACAACCGCAGCAATTGTGTCTTTATTGGCAACTGGGTCTTGAATCATCGCTCTCGTCAGACCTGCAAATGGAGCATAACCAGCATGGCAAGCCAAACATGCTTAACATAAGCATGGCAGGTTAAACACCTATCGGTTCCGACATAATTTGTCTGAGAAAACAATAGAGCTGAAAAACTTAATAGAACGAACAGAAGTATTAATTTGACCCTCATTTTAGCGCCTGTTTTTTGTTTTTAATTGCAACAAAAATAAGGGCAAAATTTATACCAAAGGTAGACATATTGAAAAATTGAAAAAAAAAATCAAGGGTGTAAAATAAGATTAGTGCAATCTTGACACATAAGGGGGGAAGCTATGTGTCAAATTTGATCAGAACTTTTGGAGAAATTCGCTATTTTTATTTGCTTTTTCAAAGCGAAATAAAAACCAAGAAACCCATTGGCAATGTATCCCACACCGTGCGTGAGAACTGCATATCCGAGGGCAACTTCATGCTTTACACCATAAAGTCCAACAAGAGCACCAGTAATAAAAGAATGATAGCTCCCAATACCCCCGGGTGTAGGTAAAATAAATCCAAGCGTTGAGACGACGAATAAAACAAGCGCAGTGAAAAGGTTAATCTTTGACCTGTCAATCTTGAAAGCATACAATGGGAAATAAGCAGCAAGAATATAACATGCATAAATTGAAAAACTCAATATAAAAATCTGCCAGTAAATTCTTCTGTGTCTTAAAGCTTCAAATCCGGAAATAAACGAACCTAAAGTTTTGACAATTTTATCCGCAAATGAGCGACTGAAAAAGGCGATAAATTTACCTAGCACCCTCAAAAATTCACTTTTCCATATCAGTGTGCAAGTGATTAAAAGTAGGATTGCTAAAATAGCGATGCTAACCGTATAGACGACCTCACCGAGCCATGGGTAATGTTTATCAAATATCTTTCTGTTTTGAAAAATTGCGACACCAAAAAAGAAAATTGAAAAGATCACATCTATTATCCTTTCAAGCAAGACGCTTGCTAAGGTTGACGCTTTTGAAATTTTTTCGTCGTTGCTGAGCGTATATGCCTTCAGAACCTCGCCAGAGCGTGGGAAAACATTGTTAGCAAGGTAACCGATCATGGTCGCCTCAAAAAAGTGAATAAGCGATGAATCTTCTTTTACAGGTCTTAAAAGATACTTCCAGCGCCAAGCTCTGAAGAAGTTTGACAAAAGGATGAACAGCAACATCAAAATTATGTAAATGTAATTGACACTTAAAAAAACTTTTAGGAAATCGCCCCAGTTTAAACCCTTGAAGGATATGTAAAGAAACAACCCCGCAATTGCGAAACCGATGATTAACCTTAAAAAATTTTTAAACTCTCTCATCAATTCCCCAAATTTACTTTATCTCAAATCAACCACCTTAACACCGCTTGGGATGGAAAATTTAAATATAGAATCCTCAACCCCAGAATTTATCTTTATGCTTTTAACCGAGTAGGTCGTGACAGTTCCGCTTATGTCTGTTATTTCAACCCTTGTAATTTGAAGGTCGCCTTCAACAATCCATATCTTTGCCGACTCAATTGATGAATTTTCATCCCGTGGAGTAAGCTTTAATATGTAAATCTTTTTGCCCTCGTTTCTCTCCGTTCTCAAAATAACAGGTATATATTCATCTGAAATTGAAAGCAAAAATTTCTCAGGCGATGAAATGTCTTTATCCTCTCTATATTTGTCAATTATAACTTGATTGTTAACCTTTGAGTAAAGCCAACTTGTCACGCCATCAGTTACAACGATTTGTTGCTCGGTTTCAATCCTATATTTATTTTTCTTCTTGAAGTAAAATGTCCCTGAAAAACTTTGCTCAAACTTTGATACCCCATATTTAACCGTCTGTTCAAATTTAACAACGGCGTCATCAATTGAAGCGTATTTCTTCCTCAAGCTTTCAATTATTTCCTTTCCGCTTTGAGCAAAGCAAAATCCTGAAATTAAAACCAAAAGCGTAAAAGTCCTGATTAAAATTCCCATAAATTTCACCTATTTTATTTTCCTCAAAAGTTCCTCAAGTTCGTTTTCACTCTCAACCAAGACCTCTCTTGCTTTGTTACCTTCAACCTGTGGACCGATTATCCCCTCCCTTTCAAGTTGATCCATAATCCTTGCTGCTCTTGCGTAACCTATTCTCAACCTTCTTTGAAGTAGGGAAGTTGACGCCTGTCTAAACCTAACAACTAACCTCGCTGCTTCCTCAAATAGTTCATCAAATCCCTCATCTGTGTTAATCTCAACCTTTTGTCTTTCAACAACAGATGGAAGCTCGTAGGGTCTATCATACCCGGGTTGACTTGCTATGTAGTCAACGACTCTTTCAACTTCCTCCGGGGAAACGAAGGCGTTTTGAATTCTTATTGGCTTGGTCGCACCGGCAGGCAAATAAAGCATGTCCCCGCTACCTATCAACTGTTCCGCGCCATTCATATCAAGTATAGTTCTTGAGTCAACCTTTGAAGCAACTTGATATGCTATTCTGGTTGGGAAGTTTGCTTTTATAATCCCGGTTATTACATCAACGGATGGTCTTTGCGTTGCAACGACAAGATGAATCCCAACGCCTCTTGCAAGCTGTGCAAGCCGTGTTATCGGTTCCTCAACATCAGTTGAACCCACAAGCATCAAATCAGCAAGCTCATCAATGATGACAACTATATACGGCAATTCAAAATGTTGAATTTCCTCTGTGCTTTTTATCTTTCCTTGCCTGACTTTTTCATTGTAATCTTGGATGTTCCTGACCCCTGCCTTTGAAAACTTTTCGTATCTTTCGTTCATTTCAAGAACCAAGCTCCTCAAGACGACAACTGCGTTTTCAGGCGCTGTGATTATGTCTTCATCAACATCGGGACAAACGGCGAGATAGTGATTTACAAGTTTACGATAATTTACGAGTTCAACCTTTTTTGGATCAATTATGACAAACTTAACTTCTGATGGATACAACTTGTAAAGTAAGCTTACAATTATCGTGTTTATCCCGACGCTTTTTCCAGAACCAGTTGCGCCACCTATCAAAAGGTGTGGCATCTTAGCAAGGTCATCGCAATAAACCTCACCCGTGATTGTCTTACCCATAGCTATTGGAAGAATGCCTTCAAAATTTTTAAACTCGGGCGATTCAATTACGCTCCTTATCCTTACAATTGAGGGTTTCTTGTTCGGAATCTCTATCCCCACGGTTCCCTTTCCAGGCATAGGAGCTATAACTCTTATACCACGAGCAGCGAGCGCAAGCGCTATATCGTCGGCAAGGGAAACTATCTCCCTCACTTTGACATCAGCAGCTGGAACGATTTCATAGAGGGTTACAACGGGTCCTGGCGTTATGCTTATCTTTTCTACCTCTATATCAAAATTTGCGAGTTTCTTTCGCAAAATTTCAGCATTTTGATTAAGTTCCTCTTCGTCAGCGATTGTTTCCTCATCTGATTCTTCAAGTAACTCAACGGGTGGAAGCTTAAAGTCAATTTTCCTTACCGAAACATCCTTAACAGCGCCAGGTTGGATTTCGGAACGCTTTGTTCTCTGAGGTTCAACTTTTTCAAAATCCTTCTTCTCGGGCGTCGTTATAACAACTTCGGTTTCCTTTGCGCTTTTCGGCTCAACTTGCTTTACGGGTTTGATATTAGTTTGTTTAACTTTCTGCGGTTGCCTTAACTTTGACCAAAGACCTAACAGAGAATCAGATGCTTTTACAGCAAAGTCATAAAAGTTTACCTCAACTACAAAGCCAATGAAAACAAAGAAAGCAAAAAGAAGCAAAATCATGCTACCAATTTCACCAAAAAGTTTAGTCAAAATATCAGCTAAATATATTCCAACACCGCCACAGACCTCAACTCTAAATTCCTCCGTCCCGAATATCAACTTTAAATTTCCAAGAAAAATTGAAAGCAAGAAGGAAAACACCAACAGATAAAACGAAAATCTCAAAATGCTTTTTGATAATTTGTTCAAAAATAAAGTCACACCTAAAATTACAAATATCAACCCAATGAAAATAGAACTGTAACCGAAAAGATAGTTTAAAAACAGGAAGGAAAGTTTCGCTCCGAAGAAACCAAGCCAATTTTTAGTTCGTTCAAGCTTTATGCGAACAAGTTCATCACCGGTGAAAATTTTACCGATTTCCGACAAGGATAGAAGATTTGCTTCATCCTTGGGGGAATAGGAGACGATGCTTAATATCAAAATCAAACCGAACGCAAAAATTAAAATTGACAGTGCAAATTTGTGTCTTACGAAAAAGTTTTCACCTTTTGCTTTTTTCATCAAAGTAAATGATCAATTTTTTCTCTCCTCACAAAGTTACCCAAAAAAACAAATTATTGCAACCTTTCAATCTTGACCCAATGAGTTGAGTATGTTGACATAACTCATATATCTTCGCTTGTCAATTTTTCCTGCGTAAAGAGCATCCTTAACAGCACAATCCGGTTCATGCGTGTGAGTGCAATTTGAGAACTTGCAATTATCAATATACTTCCTGAACTCAGGGAAATAAAAACCGAGTTCCTCTTTTTCAATCCCAGCAAGCCCAAATTCCTTTATCCCCGGAGTATCAGCAATAAACCCACCGAATGATAACCAGTGAAGCTCGGTGTGAGTTGTTGTATGACGACCTTTTCCCGTTTTCTCACTTACCTCTCCTGTTACAACATCAAGTCCTGGTTCAATGGCGTTAATCAAAGCTGATTTCCCAACCCCCGACTGCCCGACAAAGACGCTTGTTTTGTCCTTCAGAATTTTCTTCAAATCCTCAATACCCTCACCGGTTACAGCGCTCGTCTTTATAATCTCATAACCGACCTTCTTCCCATAAACCTTGATGAAATCGTTGACCTCTCTCCAATCTTCAATCAAATCAATTTTATTTATGCATATTATCGGTTTTATATTGTTCCTCTCGCTTGCAACAAGCAACCTGTCCACAAATCCCCACGGAACATGAGGCATGTTAAATGAAGTTACAACTATCGCTTGATCAATGTTTGCGACGATGACATGTTCAAGGTCTCTCTTTCCAACGGCTCTGCGATAAAGCTTATTATATCTTTCCAAAACCTCTTCTATTACACCAGTTCCATCTTCAAGAACTCGTACTTTGACATTGTCACCTGCGACGACAGGGCTTGTGCTTACTTTATCTTTAAGTCGCATCTTCCCCCTTAACTTACAGAACAAAACATCTTCACCAACTTGAACATAGAAACCCGTTCCGTGAGCGCTTATAACCTTGCCTAAAAGCAATTCTTCTTTCTTTTCTTCAACCATAAAAACAGACCTTTTTTATTAAAAATTAAGCCACAAGAAGCACTTTTCAAAATCTTCCCCAACCGCCCACTGAATTGCCCCCATTTTACCGTTTCATAATTACAAATAATTTCTTGTAAAAATTACACAGATTTTGGGTTGAGCGAAGATAAAGCATTGCCCCTGAAATAAAAATCATTGATTTTCAATTTTATTTATTAAGTTGGGCTTTTTACATAAACTGGCACAGCAATTGATGGAAAATAAGCGGAGTTTAAACTAAAATATTGGTTTGAAAATGTTGAAAAGAACCTTAAAAATATCGTTAGCCCTAATGCTTTTGAGCTCGCTCATCTTAGCGCAGAATAAACTTTATATAGAGGGTAAAGCTGAAATAACAGGACAAAAAACAGAAGCGTACCTTATCCTCTCAAATGTGGATACGGTTTTGGGTGTTCAAGCGACCTTAACATTGGATAAGCCATATATTGCTGTTGACACGATCGTTGCAGAAACCTCAAACTCTATTTTTAGATATTACTCTCCCGATAGCTTTAAGACAAACATCGTCATGCTCATAAACCGTGGTTCTGAGCTAAAACCCGGAAAGCATCGTTTGGCAAAAATTATCTTTAAAACTTTAAATCATGCAACGAGCGACACAGTTAGGGTTGGAATTGAGAATCTCCTTGTGATTGACCCAAGTGTTAGAAAGCTCAACGCAATTGGTGAGGGTATAATGTTCGTTTTAAAAGGAGCGAACCCTTTTAAAGTGAAGTTCAAGATAAGTTATTCATCAATTGTCGTGTCATTCAAAAATAATGAAAAGGTTACGAATCTCAACTTTGAACTTAAAGTCAAGGAAAGTTCCAGCGTTGATTTTGTGTCGCCGATGCCGAGGATAGCTGGGTTTATGAACTTAAGCTATGAAGTTAAAGATAATGTGCTAAAAGTTAATTTAACTTCAACATCGTTTAATGGACTTGAACCTGGTGAAGGTGAAATTTTCTTCATCACTGGGAGATTTAACAGCACCGATGACATTGAGGTCACAAAAATTGAGGCGACAAGCTCCAATGGTGTTATCGTGACGCCGAATTATAAATTAATTTCAAGTGATGTCTATCCAGCCGACTTTAAACTTTTCCCGAACTATCCAAATCCCTTTAACCCAGCGACTACGATAAAATTCACTCTACCGTTTGAGACAAGGGTTCAAATAGCTATCTTTGATCTGTCCGGGAGAATGGTCAAGGTTTTAATTGACAGGGTAATGCCAGCAGGTGAACATTTTGTGACTTGGGATGGGATGGATGAAAGTGGGAACAAAGTTAGCTCTGGCGTTTACATTTACAAGATGTATTCTGGTAAATTTGTTGATGTCAAGAAAATGATTTTAGCAAAGTAAAAAAGGCGGGCTTTAGAGCCCGCCGTGAAATTTAAAATCCATACCTTAAACCCAATAAAATCTGAAACGAAGATACTTTCCAATCAGTATCCTTCGCAACCTTTGTTAAACCCAGATCATATTTTCCCTCAACGAAAAATTTAAAATCGCTAAACCTCATTTCATAACCTAAAGCGATAGGGAAACTAAAACGTGTCTTGGTGTCTTCAATTTTTTCTGTTTGTTCAATTGGACCGCTTGTGATAAAATTTCCATTTAAATCACGGATTGTATATCCACTTTTAAGTGTCCATTCTTTATTCTGAACAAATCCAATAGATAGACCTGAACTCGCATATAAACCGCCGAAGCGATACTTTACAAAGGGATTCAAAACGAGATAGGAAAGTTTCACATCTAAATCAATATCAGGACCATATTCAATAATATAACCCCCTTCATAAACTGTGAAGGGTGCAATTTTAAAATTCCCTGCTTTATCATCAAACATTAAATTAAGCCCAACTGAAAGATTTTCCTCGGGTATGTATTCAAAACCAACGCCAACGGAACCACCACCTCCCTCTTTTTTGGTGTAATTAACACCTTCTTCCTTTATGTCGTGTATATTCGCATTACCGCCGATGAAGGCGTAAATCCAGGTATTTTTAAATCCCGGCTGTTGGATTATGGTTTCTGCTTTTTTCGTCTCTTTAGCTGGTTTTCTTTGGACTGGTTTTGGGCGTTGTTTCGGCTCTTCAATTACTACCGGGGTTGGTGGTGTTGGTTTTGGTTCTGTTTTTTGTTCCGCTATACCTGAGACACGCACAAATATAAATTCACCATCTTCATCGCCAGGGAGTCGCCCATACTGTGGATTTTGAGGCGCTCTAAATCTCACATTTTTAGCGACATAATCCGCAAGCTCAGAACTTGTCATAATTCCATCTCTGTCTACATCGGCATCACCATCAAGCGCCTTCAAAAAATAGAAAGTGAAAACGCTTATTCCCTGATCTGAAAGGTCAACCACCTGTTCGTCTTTGCTCCCGGCTGTTATGGCAATTCTCGCCTTTCGTGATATAAATTTTGAAATCGCCTCAGCTCTTGTGGTAAACATTTCGCTTCTCAATCCTATCCCGCGGGTGAAGATTGTCCCGCTGTAGCAGGCATCCATGACATAAAAAAGATTCTTTGCGGGTATCGCTTCCTGAAATTCGTGCAATTGATCGGTTGAAATAGCAGTGCTTGCAAATTTTTCCATCACGGCATTCAACAGGCATAATATAACCTTTTTCCTTTCCACCGACAACTCTTGTCACGCCGTGTCCCGCAAAGAAAACAAAAACACGGTCATCCCTTGAAACACGTTTTGCATCCATAAGTCGGTCAAACGCCTTTAAAATGTTCTCGCGCGTCGCTTGGTCATCCTATAGCTCAATCACATTTTCCGGGTCAAAGCCGAACTCCCGAACCAATTTTTCCCTGACCATCTTGGCGCTCTTCACAGCCCCGGTCAACCTCGGCAAACTTTGATATTCGTTAATTCCAATTATCAAAGCCCAACTCTTCCTGTATCCCAAATCTTGAGAAATCAATTGTCCGACAAAAATTAGAAATATAACCGATAGAAAAATTGCTCGCTTCATGGCTACATCCTCCTACTTTTCGTTATTTTTTTGATTTGTTATTTTTTTGATAAAGTTGTTAAGGCGATGCTATTTTCAGCGTATCTTCCCGCTTTCAAACCAATGCTTCTTGTATTTGACATATAATCAAGGATTGAATCAAGGACGATCAAGCCCGCTTCAGTTTTGCCTTTCGGAATAGGGAATGGTTTATCGCTTGCGAAAACTTTGAGTATCTCTCGTCCAAATGGTGGTTTTATAACGAAATCGCCGGGGACTTTGTAAATTTTGTTCCCTTCAATTTTGTGTTCCCAGTTGCCTTTATGCGGAAAGACCAGAATCGCATTTCCTTCAGCGTCGTAATATACAAGATTTATATAACAATCTCGGTTAGCTCTGACAAAAATTTTTATCTCGTCGCCTTCGTAATAAACACCGTCGGGTCTGTCAACCCAAACTTCTACTTGAAGTTCCTCGCCCTTGGATTCAGTTTGCAATATCTCGTCGTCAATTTTTGAGTTGTAGTTCTCGGGCGCAAGCGGTATATTGGGGAGCAAATTTTTCGGTATCTTTACATTTGAAGTTGAAAGCACAATTCTTGAACCAGCATCAATCGCTTTCAAATTAAGTTCAACTTCATCAGCGCTGTCCCAGTAAGAGCCAACGATGACAACTTTTGCACCGCTTAAATTGGCAAATGACTCCGGCGTTCCAACTCCAGCTGTTGAATATCCAGCTTGATAAATCTTCACAGCTACATTTTTAATTTCCTCTTCTCCAACAAGTGCAAAGCTTGTATGCGTTTCTATAGCCATTTCAAGTTTTTGCTTTATATACGGCGATATGGGTCCGGGCAGTTTATCCCTGTAATAAATCCTTGCGACCATTATGCGCGCTGTCTTGTCAGGAACTTTTGAACTCAAACTTAACACCGCTTCTCTGAGCTTATCCTCAAGCGTCAATGTCTTTTTTCTTAATGTGTAAGTCACCACCTTCTCGTTTCTATCCAGGAAATCATTCCAATCGTCATATTCTCCGTATCCGAGGGATGATTTAATTTTGAACTCGGACAAGTCCATCGTTGCGGTTATCGTGTAAAAGTTTTCTTGATATGGTTCTAGTGAAAAAATCTCGCATTTTACGATTCCGGATTTATCCGAAACAGCTGTTTCATTTATTTTCCCGCGTCCATTTTTAAAATAAAACTTGAACTTCAACCCTGAAACTGGGAAAGCGCCATCGCCATATGTGACTTTCAATACCAAAGGATTTAACGGCTGGTTGAAGAGGACATCTTGTTCCTCACCAGAAATCTTTTCAACTTTGAGCTTTGAGAAAACATCTTGGACGAAAGATTTTATATCTGATATGAGAATCGCATCGCTAAGGCGCCACTCTCCGCTTATCTCTTCAAGTGGGCGGGTTATAAATCTGTAAAGTGGGAGAAGGTCATTGTAAAGTGGTGCATTTTTGTACGCCTCTGAAAAATTTAAAAGAGCTTGATAAAAATTTCCCTCTGCGATATTTTTCTTCCCAAGTTCAAAGTTTTTCTGATAAAGGTTGAAATACTGTTTAAGCTTATCCCTCAAGTCGGCGCCAGCGGTTTCTCTTTCAAGCACAGCGAGAGAATAGTAGATATCGTCATCGTCATCAAAATAAACTTCAACGATTTTCAAACCGGTTATTGTGATTTCGCTTGTCACCTGCAGATTCGCTGAAGCCCTCTCGACCGACTCGGCTTTTTTACCAGTTATAACTTCAAGTTGTTCAACGACTGATTTTGAAACGACAGTTGCACGAATTTGCTTTGCTATATCAGCAAAAGCGTCGCTATTTGCTTTTTGAATATCCTCAATCTTGTTCTTTGTCTTTTTAGCTGCGCCAACGCCAAGTATATAGAGCCGTTCCGGGTATCTCGGATGTTTCTTTGTAGTTATCCAAGCTGGTTTTTCACCTGAAAAAATTTCAAGGGAGAATAAAATTAAAAGTGCAAAAACCTTTAAAACCCTCACGCTCATTTCACCTCCACAGTAAATGTTAATTTCCCAATGTTATTGTAAAGGTCCTTTGCTACAATCTCAATCCGATTTCTTCCCTTTGAAAGGCGAATTTTCTTATAAAAGCTCAACCCTGCAAGTGCAACTTTTAACTGTGCATTTTCACCGTTCACTTTGACCGATGTGATACCGCTTTCGTCAGTCACTAAGCCAGAAATTTCAAAATCCCGGCTACCAACTCTAAGATAACCGTTGTCTTTTACGGTTGGATAGTAAAGCTCAATTTTAGGCGGGTTGCTATCCTTGAAAGGGTCTTTTGAAATGTTGAATTCCTTGTACAAATCCCCAAAAATATCTTCTTCCTCCTCTTCCGCTTCTACTTTTTCCTTTTCTTCAACTTTTTCTTCCTTCGTTTCGGGTTGTTCAATCTTTAAGGCGACATATTTTTCATCGGGTTTTTCAGCAAGTTTAAATGCAAGTTGCTCCATAACTTTCAAAAGCCCGGAGACCTTACCTTCATAATCTGCGCTTGCTGTTTGAACTATCTCGGATGTTTCAACTTTTATTCTTCGGACATTGATCGTGTAGACATCCTCAACCTTTCCGATATCTCCAGTTATTATTTCCTTAACACCGAGGATTTTGCCTATTTGGACATTATCTCCAGAGCCCTCGGCGAGTTCGCTTTGTTGCAAATTCTGTTCAGCGAGTATTTCTTTAATTTTTTCCCTTTCAAGGACATTAAACTTGCCAGTTGCATTTAAAGCGACCCTAAACCTTGAAACGAGAACATCAATTTGAGTTGGGTCAAAGCCCTTTGCATCAAATCTCAAAACCGCAACGCTTACTTTTTCCTGAGAAAAAAGAAAAGATGAAATTAGAATGATTGCAAGAGCGATTTTGAATTTCATTTTTAACCCCCCATTATTTTTTGTTTAACTTTTCAAGTTCACGATCAAGTTGCTGAAGCGCCTCGTTTAAAAGTTCTTCAATTGGTTTTCCCTGCTTGACCTCATCAGGAGGATTTTGCCTTATGACATTTGCTGTCAGTTGTTTTACTTGAGAGATCAAACTTTTTTTATACATCCGTGCAAGTGCGTAGTTTGCTCCCGTCTTTGGGTCAATCCAAAATCCAACTATTTGAGAACCACGAATTTTCGCCTGCGAGACAGTCCTTGAAACTCTCATTGAATACCCGAGCTCAAAAACCTTGTTCCCATATGACCAGTTATCAAGTAAGTTTTGGATTTTCAAATTTACAATTCTTGAAAGTTCAGCTCTTGCATTTTGTATCGCCTTTTTGCGTGTTTCTGCTGGGTCAAAATGTTTGTCTGCTCCACCAACGGCGTAAATTGCGACATCAGAAACGGGAACTTTGAATACCCAAGATGGTGGCTTCCCACGGACGGATGTAGCTTTTGCGAGCGCCGGGTCATAAATCAACTCTTCGGGGATTGAATAACTTGTATCAGATGAGATGGCTTTAACGGGAACACGCCCGAGCACATAAAATAGCTTTGACTTCGGTTCTTGCCATACGGATACAAGCTCAAAATTTTCCCTTATCAGGTTTACAAGTGAAGTGTCAATTTCTTCCTCGTATTCCTCTTTAAAGTGTGATATGCCAGAAAATAAACTTCCGGTATCCTCAAACCAATTTATTTGTTTAACACTTATGCCAACCTCTATAGTTCTTGCGATTTCAAAAATTGCGTCCTCAATCGCTTTCGCTTTTGTCGTTTCAGGGTAAAAGTAAGGTGATGAGACCCCAACGGCGTAGATGTAATCTCTTGACTGAGGTAGAACCGACAACCAAGATGGCTGTACCTGGGAATAAGAAAAGGCGCTCAAAAAAAGTAGAAATGTAGCAACTTTTACTTTCATAAGTTTTGAAAATCACTTTATCGTTTTAAGCGAAAGAATATGTTTCGTGACACCAGCCCCTATCAGAATCAAAATCAAAGTTACGACGATATTTGAAACAGCGAACAACGCTGTATATCCCATTACTAACCACATTACAACAAGCGAGATAATTTTCCCGCGCAGGGTGATAGCCCTTTTTTCACGATAATTTCTAATATAACTTCCAAAAACTTTATGATTTAAAAGCCAATTGTAAAACCTTTTTGAACTTCTCGCAAAACAAGCAGCTGCTAAAAGCAAAAAAGGTGTCGTCGGCAAAAGCGGAAGAAAAGCACCTAAAATACCGAGTCCAACGAAAATAAAACCAAAAGCTATAAGAACAATTCTATATAACTCGCTCATGGCTTTCTTCAGCAGTTATACTTTTTTCAAAATTTATCACCACAAGATCAAAAAATCAAAACAAAATTAAAAACCCTCCCGCGAGGGGAGGGATTTGAATTACTTGCTCAAGTCCCACTTTTCAAGTTCTTTGTCAAGTATCTTCAGCGCCTCTTCCGCTTTTTGCTCAACAAAAGCTGTTTTCTTCTGGCGTTGTGCCTCATTCATCGTTCTCATTATTTCGTTGACGATATCATTCTTTCTCAAAACTGCGAGCGCATAGTAAATTTTGTTGTCCTTGTCATAATAAAATTCAACTATTTGAGAACCAGCAAGCGTAGCCTGGCTAACTGACCTACTCACGCTTCTCGTGAACTCCTCAGAAGTTATTGTCCCCTGATTGTTTACGAATTCCTGATGCTCTTGCATGAAATTATCAAGCAAGCTTTTCACCTTCGTTTGGATTATCCTTCCAAGCTCTTGCCTTGCTGCATCGGCTGCTTTATTTCTCGCAAGGACTGGATTCGCTCCGACATTTGCTGCTCCGACAGCATAGATTGCGTCAACAGCTGTTGGTGGTGTGTTGACCCAAGCCGGAGCCGATGATTCCGGAACCGCTACCCTTTCCTTTGGTCCACCGCAACCAACAATGAATACCATAACTGCTACAGCCAGAATTAAAGATGCAAGATACCGCATTATTTTTCCCTCCTTTGAGTTTTTGTTTTTTGTTTATTCTTCAATTTTAGCATTTGAAAGCAACTCAACAAGCTCCTTATTTGAGAATCTCATCCCCTTCAATGCTTTTTCATACGCCTCGCGCTCACTCTTGCCCACAGCCCTTGACTTAACGCTCATGCTTCCGATGATTTGACCTGTTTCAAGGTCCTTGAGAAAAAGACCTAATTCTGCCTCAACCGTGTAAAGCATCCCTCCAACACCTTGAACTGTAGAGACAACCCTTGAACTAACATCGCCTCCTACTACAAACCTTGATTCATCTTCAATTTTAAATCCATTTTTCTCTATCGCTTGAATTAACTTTTTCATCACATCGTTTATCAATTTATCCTCTTTCGCTCCTTTGATTGAAACTGAAACTGTTGCAACCGCTTCAGAAGTCGTTGAATAAGAGAACTCCGCCCGAACATTTGATAAAACCCTTGCATACTCTGCTGGGAGACCGGGGATTGAAAAACTAACAACAATTGCGTTCCTTCCGCCTTTACCCATTGCTAACGCACGAACGCTTGCCATTCCTTGATCGTCTGTCAATTTTCTCTCAATGACTTCACCGCTCTTATAAGCGAATGTCACATTAGCGTTTGAAATCGGAACGGAAACATTGCCATAGTACATGACTTTAATGACAAGTGGCTCTGGGAGTTCTTCACCAACTTTTGCGACTTGATTATCGCCAGAAACTTTCTCAATTTTTATCTTTGAGATCAAGTCCCTTATCTCGGATTCAATCCCGGCTGTTGTAAGTTCAACATCTGGCTTATATGGAATTCGTGATATCGCATTGTAAAAGACCTGTTTAGAATAGATCTCGTAAATCTTTTTCTGAGCATCTTTTAAATTTTGAACTGCTTGTAAAATTTTCCCCGCCCCAATGAATGATTGAGCGTCATCGTAGAGCTTTTTTATCTGAGCCCAGGCGTTGTCAAGCTCGTCTTCAAGTGAGGACAAATATCTTTGTTTATCAAGGACAGCAAGCGCATACCATGTTTTACTTTTCTTATCAAATTCCATCTCAACGATCTCACACCCTGTTAAAACCTCGTCAATGATCGTCTTTGACTTCTGCTGAAACTCAGAATAGTAATCCGATTCCTTGTTGATTATCCTTTCTTTTTCTAAACTCGTGATTTCGGATTGAACCTGAACCCTTATCTGCGAAGCTACATCTGCGACCGCATTTTGCTTTGCTGTTTCCCTTGCATCTTCGCCGACGCTTGCACCAATTCCAAGTATGTAAAATTCCTTAGGATACTTCGGGTGCGTTTGTGTTTTGTACCAAGATGGCTGAGCGAGCAAATTAAAAGAAAAAAGCAAAACCAAAATAAGTAATCGCTTCATTTGAAGACCAAATTTATTTTAACTTAACTGGTTATCTCAAGTATCAACATTTTCCTGTTGGCGCTGATTCTGCGAACCTTCACAGGCACCTGCGATTCAATCCCACTTCTTATATCCCTGAAAAGCGCAAGTGGGGAATTATACTTCTGCGGATTAACCCAAACGATGTAATCCAATGTTTGATCTGTCACGACATTTTGCTTAGTCCTATTACAAACCTTTTTCAGAACCTGTTCGGTCGCTAAAAGTATTTCATCGTGTGTATCTTCATCAAAGTTGCCAGTTATTCTAAAGATAAGTTTGAACTGTAGCCCGCGCGTCAGGTCCTCTTTCCAATAAGCCATTATTCTGCTTAACACTTTATCAATAGCATCGTTCATCGCTTCCTCAACAACCGCTTCTTCTGGCACTGCGTACTCACCGCTATAGCCCGTTTCTGTCCCAAGTAACCTTGCAGTTGTAGTTTCATATGCCCGCGCAGCTACAACGGCTTTTCTATATTCCGTGCTTCCGACATATCTTTTTTCAACTTTCACATTGTAAGTTATGTAGACATCGCTTCCAATGGCAAGAGCAAGTTGGTAAGCATAATCCTCTTCAACACCTTTTAAACCCGCCTGCGCCTGGGCAAGCTCGCTTAATGTCTCCATTTGTTCTGGGACTTGAACATCATATTTGCGAGCTGTAAGATATGACTCAATAACTTCAGCTCCTTTTTTCAACAACCTATCACTTCTTAAAAGGTCAACCGGACTTACACCCTTCGGCGCCTCTGGGACAACCATAATGAACGGCAAACCGATCGCTTCTGTTATCTCCTCCTTTGGCTTTATGACATTTCTCGCTATGAGATCGTCCGTTAAAAGTTTCTTGTTCACACGATAAACTTTCGTTATCTTCACTCTTCCATCTGAAAGCTTGACCCTTTGCTCATATTCCGTCGTTTCAAAAGATATATACCGCTTGATATTATTTTCATCAAATATCTCGTCTTGAATCTTCTCAAATGCCTTACGCTCTTCGTTCGTCTGAAGTATCGGGTCAGTTGACCCAATTAAAACGAAATAAACAGCCGATCTCCTACCGTCAAGCTCAGCTTGAGCGTTGTTCTTCCCGATGCCAGAAGCTCTAATTGTAACCTCGGTTGGGGAATAACTTTCAAGAAATGTCGCCTCACGCGAGATGGGTAAATTCTTTTGTGAGTTTGAAACAGTGGAAAACAAAACGATGAAAACAAGGCATAAAAATTTTCTTTTAAGCATCGCAAACTCTTTTTGTTTTTTTCGCTTTAAAATTAAAGAACGAGGGATTTTAAAATTGTGCTCCAAAGCACATCACCATCCAATAGCACCTTTTATCGCTGCTATCGGGTCAAAGCCAAGCTTGGGCAGAGAATAATTTACATAAACTGAAAAAATTGTACCTGAATGATTTCCCGCAACTCCGAGTGTAGTTAATATAGTTACGATTTCGCTTTTTCCTTCCCATTCTTCGCTCCCTGGGAAAAAAAATCTGTAACCAAGCCCTAATCCAAGAATTACATCGGGGGTCGCAGTATATTCAACCCCAAGCCCAAGCGCAAGTCCAAGCCCGGAATGTTGAAGATTTGCATCTCCCTTTGAAAAATTAACTATCTCAACAACGAAATCAGCTCTTCCAACAACAGAGAATCTAAACGGCAAATAGAACCTTTTCATTATAACAGCATTGTACTCAAGTATTGAAACATCCGGTTTATCTCCGAAGATACCTTTCATAATTTTAAGATTTTCTGCGCTTCCACCCCCGAATGAAAGCCCACCTCCAACCCAAAGTTGCGATATATCCAAATTCCGCCCCAGATTATAAAGCAATTCAGCGTGAATTGAATAACCAGTCATTGATTCAACATACTTCCCAACCCAAGGGTCAACATAAGTTATCGTGAAAGGATTAGTTTTGAAATTCACAAGCAAATCAAATGGCAATCTTGGTCTTTCAGAGACATAAATTCCGGGTTCAAGACCTCTTCCAATGATAACTCTCGCTTTTGAAAATCGGTTTGGGTTTGAGCGGTTATCAGCAACTTGGGTTACACGAGCGAATCCGATTTTCTTTTGAATCACCCCGCCAACTGGATTCTCTTGCAGTTCAACCAAGTCAAATCCATCGTCAATTTTTATCCCTTCTCTTTTTCCCATTGGAAATGATATAGCATTTGAATAAACCTCTATTACTTGCGCACCAAGACGAAATTCAGGTATGTCCCTTACCGCAACTTGAATATCACGAGCAAGGGCAATTGCTGCGGTTCTGAAGGCATATTCTTTGTAATCAACTTTCTCTCCTTCATGTTTTATTTCCTTACGTATTGATCCAACGCCGATTCCTCTTGTCTCTTTCTTAACGGTTAATTTAAGATCCGATGTTCCATCTTCTCTGTAGACAACGCGATACCAAACAACACCTGCTCTAAGCTCAACGGTATAAGCTTGACCCGATAAATATGTATTATATTTGCTTATCACGGGCACATAAATGAATGCGGAGTTCATAATTTTCATCGCTTGTTCAGCAGTTATCCCAAGTGATTTCGCCTTCGTCGCAATAAAACTATTCCTCTGTGCCTCGGTCAAAAGCCCCTGCGCTCTTATCTCCTTTTCAATGTCAAGAATTTCAATTATCTTCGGGACGAATTTCTCCTTTAAAAGTTCAACTATCTCATCAAGTGAAATTGAAGAGCCCCTGGACTCAAGCTCTGATTTAAAGTCGGCAACCAATTCCTCCGGAATCGGGTTATAATCAAACCTTGGCATTTCAATGTATTCGCGAAGCTTCTTGATAAGATAACTTGCTTGTTTTCCCTCAATTTTTATTTCTGGGTTTGAGACGAGAAGGACATCAACATAAGAGATTGATTTCCTCTCATATTTTAATTCCTGCCCCATTGTCAAAGTGAAAATAAATGGTAAGATTAAAGCTATAACAAAAACCCTGTTCATAAAAACCGCTCGGCTTTATTTTGATTTCCGCTTTAAAATACAAATTTTCGGTTTTATTTTCAAGCGGGCATCTTCAAATGTCTCAGAAACTGTGTTACGCTTGACATTTGTCAAATAATTTATTATAATTTAGATAGAAACAAAAAATTTCGGGAGGTTTAAAATGCCGTTGGAAGAATTACGCCAAACAAATAATTATGTGACTTATGAGCAACTCCAAAGGTTCTTGACCGATCAGCTCGGTGCCCTTGAAAGGGAAATTGAAGCTAAACTTTTACAGTTGAAGGAATCAAAGTTTAACTATCTTGAAGAGAAACTTAACATCAAAACTGAACTTGAAGCTCTGAAGGAACAATTCCGACTTCTCAATTCGGAGTTTATATCACGGGTTACTAACCTAAGCTATAAGGTCATTGAAATAAATAATTTCTTCACACAAAAACTCGCCGAATTAAACCAGCAATTTACCGACCTAAATACGAAAATAATATCTGAATTGGAAAAATACAGGACAGAGCTTCGGGAGTTTCTTTCAAAAAGTGATCTGCGTTCATTTATTGAAAACAATGCAGACCTCATGCCGTATTTGATGGGTCCAGCGATAAATGAAATCGCAGAAATGAAAAATAAATTATCATCAATTGAGACCAACCTTCTTTTAATTCAAAACTCATGGGCAACGATAAGCAATGAGATCAGCAAACACATCAGCCAGCTTATAGAATCAACCCTGAGCGATATTGACTCAAAAGTCCTTGGTTTAACGAACTCCTTGAAGGAATCGCTACTTGAAAAAATAAATTCGCTTGAGATAAACGGTGAGATTGACCTTTCCGGGATAAACGAGTTCAAAGATGAGATAAGCAATTTGATTAACAATGTCAATCAAAACATAGCTGAATTGAAAAACATATATCAAAGCATCCCTTCTCCCGAAACAACCGCTCAAACCATCAACTTTGATCAAGTCCTTGGCGAGATAAACATAAAACTTGATGAGATAAAATTTGCCCAAGCGCAAAAAGAATTCGTAGTCCCTGAGTTCCCTGATGCCGAATACTTGAAAAACTTTTCAGAAGAGATGAGGGCTGGTCTGGAAACATTGAAGAAAATTTCGGAGGAAATATCCTTGAGCACAAGCTCGCTCACTTTCAATCCTTCTGTTAAGTTTGATGAAAGTTTACAAGCAATAGATACACAAATTCGTGAGATAAAGACCTTGTTTGATGAGATGGCGACATCTCAATTTGAAATACAAAATAACATCGGAAACCTTGCTGAAAAAGTGACCGTCGTGGTTACGGAAGTCCCAAAAATATCTGGAACATTGAAGAAGGATATTTCTGAAGAGTTTAAGGTTTTAAAATCAGAGCTTCTGTCGGAGTTGAAAAAGCAAGGTCAAAGTTTAACTTCATCTATAAATTCAATAAACGAATCAGTCCAATCGCTTAAGGGTTATCCCGCTATAATTATTTTTGCTACGCTCATAATTATTGGAGCGATGATCTTGCTAAGATTCGTCTTTTAAAAGGTAGGCAAGTCCACGCTTTTGATTACTTGATTTTTCCTGTCCTTTTGGAAAGTTGTAAAGTTGGGGAAATCAAATCATCGTTATGTCAGGGTGTGTTTTTCCTTTCCTAATCTAATTGGGGAAACAAACTCTTTTTTCACTTGAAAAAAATCATCAATTTGAATACATTTAAACTTGTATAAACAGGTTAGAGGAAAGGCAATGATTTTGGTTATACCAACTATTGAAATAAAAGCAGGTAAATGTGCCTGTTTGATCCAGGGTTTGCCCGAAAAGGTATATCCGGATGATCCGGTTGAAATGGCAAAAATTTGGAGAAGTGAAAATGCAAAGATATTACACTTAATTGATGGGGAAGGGAAGCTAACGGGTAGCCCGGAAAATTGGGAGATGATAGAGAAAATTTCAAATGCAGTTGATATCCCAGTTCAAGTGAGCGGTGGCTTTAGAAATTATGAAAATGTGAAGAGAGCCCTTGAGCTTGGAGCTCTGCGAGTTGTCCTTGATAGTGTAGCGATCAAAGACAAGTATCTTCTTAAAGACCTCATAAAGGAATTTTCGCCCAAAAGGATAACCTTCATAATTGAAGCGAAAAATTGTGTCAGCAAGGCAGAAAACGCACCCGCGGTTGAGATAGCGTCTGAACTTAAAGAGATCGGTTTTGAAAGGGTTGTTTATAAAGATGTCTTTGACGATGAAACTATAAATTACGATGCGCTCAAGGAGTTCTCAATGAAATCCGATTTAAAAATTACCGCTTTTGGTGAACTTAACGGATATCCAGATCTCAACAGGTTGATTGAACTTGAAAAGTTTGGGCTTGACTCTGTCATACTTAACAGAACGCTTTATCAAAACAGATTTCCTTGCCAGCACTTATGGCGGATTGTTGAAGCTGAAATTCCATAAAAAAGCAGGGTGATTAAGCCATGAAGAAGCCATTTGTTGAACGCTTATTGGATGACAGACCGATAATATGCGATGGCGCAATGGGGACGATGCTTGACCTTTATGAATATCCTGAACAACCAAGATGCATTCACAACATCTTGAACCCAGACATAGTTGAAAGGATACACCGTGAATATATAGAGGCAGGGGCTGAGATAATTGAGACGAATACTTTTGATGCAAATAGATTCCGACTTGAGTTTTATCATCTTCAGGATAAGATTAAAGAAATTAACAAAGCCGGGGTTGAAATTGCTAAGTCGGTTGCGGGTGAAAATGTCTATGTCGCTGGTTCAATAGGTCCCACTGGAAAACTCCTTGAACCTCTCGGTAAGGTTAAAATCCAGCAGGTTAAGGATGCGATAAAAGAGCAAGCGGAAATTTTAATTGAAGCCGGCGTTGACTTGATAATACTTGAAACATTTGTAAGTTTAAATGAACTTGATGCTGCTATTGATGCTGTTAAAGAGGTCTCGGATAAAATTCCGATAATAGCTCAAAAAACATTTCCAGAGGACGGAGCAATACTTGCGACTGATTTCCCGATTGAAGTTGTAAAGCATATAAAAGAAAAGGGTGTGACTGTTGTTGGTTCAAATTGCACCGTTGGACCTCAGAGGATGTTTTCAATCATAAAAAATATGTATCAAGATGATGTCATACTTTCGGCTCAACCTGCAGCTGGAATTCCGACGCTCGTTGATGGGAGGTCAGTTTATCATGCAAGTCCCGAATATCTTGCAACTTATGCCAGACAACTTGTTGAAGCCGGGGTTAAAATCATCGGCGCATGCTGTGGCTCAACGCCTTCGCATATCAAAGCGATAGCTCAAGCGGTAAAGGATATAAAATTGAAGAGACCGAAAATTGAAGTCAAGGAAAAACCACCTTATGAAGAGAAAAGAGAAAGTGTGGTTATAATTGAGGATAAGGGTTCAAACTTTGCTAAAAAAATCGGCAAGAAATTTTTAACCACGGTTGAGCTTGACATACCGCGGGGCGTTGACATGTCGTCTGTGATTGAGGGCGCAAACTATTTAAGAGAAAACGGCATTGATGCTGTTAACATAACAGACGGGGCAAGAGCAAGATTTAGAATGGACCCGGTGGCTATATCGCACCTCGTTCAAACAAAAACAGGAATGGAGACGATAACTCATATCGCTTGCAGGGATAGAAATTTAATAGGGCTTCAGGGATTATTGCTTGGGGCATGGGCGCTTGGAGTGAAAAATATATTGGCGATAACGGGCGATCCAGCTAAAATCGGTGACTTCCCAAATGCGACGACCGTTCAAGATGTTGATTCAATCGGCTTGATAAGGATTTTGAAAAATATGAACCACGGACTTGATGCAATGGGTAACACCATCGGTGAGCCGACGCATTTCCTCATCGCTTGTGCTGTCAATCCAACAGCTCAAAATCTTGATTACGAAATATCACGGCTTGAAAAGAAAGTTGAAGCCGGGGCGCAGATCGTTTTCACCCAACCATTATACGAGATTAAAACGCTTGAGCTTTTCATCAAAAAGATTCAACACTTGAATATCCCCGTCATGCTTGGAATTTTGCCTTTGAGAAGCTACAAGCACGCTGAGTTTTTGCACAACGAAGTTCCGGGGATTTTCATCCCAGATTGGGTTCGTGAGAAACTTTTTCTTGCCCGTGATGACGCCGGGAAAATAGGCGTTGAAATTTCAGCCCAATTTCTAAAAGAAGCAAAGCATCTTGTCCAAGGGGCGTATCTTCTCCCACCGTTCAAAAAATATCACCTCGCAGTTGAAATACTTCAAAAAATTTAAAAACAAAACTTCACCTCAAGATGCTACCAGCCGAGATAATAAGAAAAAAAAGAGATGGTGGAAAATTAACAAAAGATGAAATTTCATTCTTCGTCAATGGCTACATCAAAGGGACAATACCTGACTATCAAATGTCAGCCTTTCTGATGGCGGTTTACTTTCAAGGCATGGACTTTGAAGAAACGACCTATTTGACGGAGGTTATGTTACACTCTGGGGAAATCGTTGACCTTTCCGATGTCCCGGGTGTTAAAGTTGATAAACATTCAACGGGTGGGGTAGGTGATAAAATCTCCCTTATACTTGCACCGATCGTCGCCTCAGCCGGTGTTCCCGTTCCAATGATATCAGGAAGAGGGCTCGGTCATACGGGCGGAACACTTGACAAACTTGAATCAATTCCGGGATTCAAAACAAACCTTTCAATAATTGAATATAAAAAAGTCATTTCAGAGATTGGTCTTGTCATGATCGGTCAAACTCAAGAAATAGCACCTGCTGACAAAAAGATATACGCCCTTCGTGATGTCACAGCCACAGTTGAATCAATCCCTCTCATTTCGGCAAGCATAATGAGCAAAAAACTTGCGGAAGGGATTGACGCCCTTGTCCTTGATGTAAAGACGGGAAACGGTGCTTTCATGCGCGAGTATGATAAAGCCCTTAACCTTGCACAAACTCTTTTCGCAATTGGGAAAAACTTCGGCAAGAAAGTCATCGCTTTCATCACAGATATGAATCAACCGCTTGGATACGCTGTTGGAAATTGGCTTGAGGTAGTTGAGTCAGTTCAATGCTTGCGCGGTTTTGAAGTTCCAGATCTGATGGAATTAACTTACACCCTTGCTGGGGCTATGATAATGCTCGGTGAAAAGGCAATGTCAATTGAAGATGGGATTAAAATCGCTAAAAAAGTCGTCCATTCGGGCGAAGCATATGAGAAATTTCTACAACTTGTTGAAAGACAGGGCGGTGATGTAAGTTTCATTGAAAATCCAGAAAAATATCCGCTTCCAAAACATTCAATTGAAGTCAAGAGCATGTTTGATGGCTATGTATATGCGATAGACACGCTTGAAATAGGGCTTGTATCGGTTATGCTCGGGGCTGGTAGAACGAAAGTTGATGACCTTATAGATCCGAAAGCGGGGATTGTTTTGAAAAAGAAAATTGGTGATGAGGTTCAAACTGGCGAACCACTTGCGGTTTTTTACACCGATAAAGATGATGTCATAAAACCTGCAAAGGAACGGCTTTTGAAAGCTTTTAAAATAAACACTGAAAAGCCAATTCCACCAAAACTAATTAAAACGATGATTGATTCAGAGGGAATTAAAGAATGGAAATAAAAAGGGCGGGTTCAAAAGAACCCGCCCCGTTAACTTTTACTTCATCAAAACCATTTTCTTCGTAGCAACGAAATCACCAGCCGTGAGCCGATAGAAATACACACCGCTTGAAAGTCCAGTAGCGTTGAACTCAACCACATGCACACCCGCTGGCATAACCTCATCTTTCAAAACAGCAACACGCTCGCCAAGGACATTGAACACCTCAAGCTTGACTTTTGATTCTCTCGGCAATGCAAATCCTATCTTCGTGGATGGGTTGAATGGGTTAGGATAGTTCTGATACAATTCAAAGGCAACTGGAATCTCTGGCTGAGTAAATTCAACGCCTGTCAATTTACTGATTGAAAGTTGCAGTAAAGCAACGACATATTTTGGATTATGGACACCGTGGCTTTTATCTTCCGTAACATATCTGTAGTTCCAATAAGCTTGTTTTAACCTAACGGAGTCGGGGTCTGTTCTTATCAACTGCCAATTAACTGTTGGTTGTCCTCTTGGAGGTAGAGCCATTGCAAGTTTCTCAACAAGACCATCAACTTCTTTCATAAATGGCTCAATCGTTCCGTCCATATCGTAATCATAGGATGCCATTATATCGTCAAATTTCGTAATCCCGGTATGGCACTTAACACAACCTGTGATGTTATCATATTCCTGACCATCGGGAGCGATATATTTCATTTTCCAAGTATGCATTCCGATTTTATCCCTTGCCACATGACCTGTGTCAGGTGTTGCGGACATATGGCAACCAACGCAGGCATTTTCAACAAGCCGATGTCCGACACTGCTTGGCAAGTTAACTCCTCATGTATAACCATTTTGACCAAGATATACATCGCCGGCACCGGCATGATGCGGACCCCAGATAGAACTTAAACTTGTAGTAACATAGGTCAAAGCATTTCTACGATATTTGTGACAGTTGATGCAAATCTTTCCTTTTCCAAGGTCAATTGATGAATAGTTAAATCCATTCGCAAGCGTATCAGCTGTAGTCGGTGCTTGACGCAATTCCATTGAATGCGGGTCGTGGCAAGTTTGGCAAGTTATCGTAGTGTGTTTTATACGGCTGTAACCAGTTGAAATCCTATTGTCAAATTCTTCATTTTTAACGAACGCAACGAAGCCAGCACCGTCGTGGCAACGCACACAGACATTAAGATTATACTGCCCTGGTTGAATTGTCGTTGTACCGCTTGAACGGAAGCTATTTGACCAAACAGATTCAGCATGACCTGAATACTCCCACTGCACATAGCGGTTATATCTCCATGGCTCGTTATGGCATTGTGCACACACTTCCGCGCTCATCGTCTTAGGTTGTGTTCCAGCACCATAGTGATTTGGATTCTTTGGACCGTGGCAATTTTCACAGCCAATCGTTGCAACTAAACTCAACATTTTCTTATCTGTTGTTAAAAGCGAATCAAATAACCCAGCCCTTGGCGGTTTCCATTGGTTCCAATCAAATCCAAGTTGTGTAGCTACATCGTCAAATCCACCGTTATTTGCCATCGTGTTATAACCAGTCGTATGACATCTCCAGCAGTTTGGACCCCAGTAAGGTGCAAGTTTACCGTTCATCCCTCTCTCAAAAATGGTAGCATGTCCAGAAGATACCCACTTGTTGTAAATTTCGGGCGTCACCGACTTATGGCAAGAAGCGCAATTAAACGGCGCTCCGCTGAGGTCTTTCCAATTAACACCAGTGTAATTTGCTGCGATTATCGTGATCGTCGTATCATCAACACCGTTTACAACAAGTTTTACTTGATAAGAGCCAGCCACATCTGGCTTAAATGTGACAAGCTGTTCATTTGTTGCGCTTAATGTTGCATTTGAACCTGTCGGACGCCCAACAATTGACCATTCATAACTTGTAGCGTTTTTAAAAGCAGTATCGCCCGAAACATCATAACCTCTGAGCCAGACAACTGTTCCAGTCCCGACCACTGGCAAACCTGAAGAAACACTATCAAGGTTCATAATCCCCATTCCCTTAAGGACATGTGGGGACATTCCCTCAATTTTGATATACGCCTTTTGGGCAAAAGCAACACCTACCATTAGAAGTAAAAGTCCCAAAATCGTAATTTTATGGCGCATTTTTGCACCTGAAATTTTGTTTTTATTTGCAAAAGATATTTGTGGCAAATTTTGTGCCATGGAAGAATTTTTTAAAATTTTCTAAGACAAATATGAACAATGGAAATTGCAACCTTTGTCTCAATTTTCAACAAAAAGAAGCGTCCCTTACATGAAGAAAACATTGTTTTTGACCTTGCTCCCGGTTCTATTACTGGCTTGTTCAAGGAATCAAACCGTAAAATTGCCCGAAGAGGTGGAGCGAGGTAGGAAAATTTTTTATGATTCAAATTATGGTTCAACCGGGCTTGCTTGTGCGAACTGCCATGCCGACTTTGACGATGAAAAATATCCCGACGATAGAATTAGACCCGGGCATAATCTCATCGGGGTGACGAAGAAAAAGGTAACTTGGTATGGGAGATTTCGTGGTGAAGCACTTGGAGCAACCGCTTATGGCGCTGGGCTCTGCGTAGTTATGTATCAAAGAAAGGATAACATCAAAAATCCCTTTAAAGCCCTTCCGCCAGAGGATGCCTCAGCACTTATAGCCTACTTTGAATTTATAACCGGCGATGCTGAGCCTAAAATTAACGACATTAAACCCATATTGCCCTGGGAAAGTGAAAAGGATAGATTGGCAAAGTTAGAAAGTTTCAAATCTAAAATTTTAAGCTTGAAGGGGAATCCACAAAATGGGGAGATAATTTACGAAAAAGCATGTCAACAATGTCATTCCGAGGAAATCGCAATAGGACCGCCACTTTTTAACATTGAGATTAACCCAGGGAAAATGATTGAACTAATTCGCGCTGGTTCCCCCATGGAAAGTCAAACCATGATGCCTTTCTTCACACCGGATAAGCTGACGGATCAGGACATAGCTGACTTAATTTCGTTCTTGAAGCGTTAAAAAAATTTCTTTTGCTTTTTTTATTTTTCTTCGTCCGCAAATATCGGAAATATTTTTAAACACTTTAAAAATTTGGCTTCTTTCAACCCCGACATTTAAAGCGCCTTTTAAATGCGAACGCAATTGCCTTTCCCAACCCAGCGTCGTTAAAATCGCCACATTTAAAATCTCCCGCTCCCTCAAACTTAACACATCTCTACTTAGAACCTTCCCGTAACCTTCTATTATCATCCATTGAGCGATCTCCGGATGAAGCGCTTTCATATTTTGAATCAACTTTTCATAATCCTCTTTATAAACCTTGCGACAGGTTTCCACTCCATTGACATAAAACTTTTCAACATCGTATTCCCTCGCCTTTGCGTTTTTTTGTCCAACTACATCTCTTAAAACTTTGAAGCTTTCTATCACTGCCGGAAACCCCGCGAAAAGATAGCACTGCAAAATTGCTTCTTCAATCCTTCTGAGATTTATTTTTCTTTTTGAAGCCCTTTTAATTTCAACGCTTAATTTTTTGAGTTTCCCTGATGAGACAAGTGAGACGATTCGTGTCAAAAATTTCATATCTTGTTTCATGCCGGTAAAAATTGAATTAAAAATAAAAAACCCTGCCTCCTTTCAAGAAGCAGGGCGGACTAAAACCTTTGTCAAAAATTTATTGCTCTTTCAATAGATCAAGTTCATATTGTGCGTTTCTTGCAAGTCGTGGGTCTTTTTTCGCTTCAAGGAAAGCTTTTCTTGCTTCCTCAACTTGACCGAGGCGCTTGTAGGCAATCCCAAGTTCAAAATAAGCATCGGCATTCGCACCTTTGGGGTTCAATTCTATCGCCTTTTTCGCTGATTCAACCGCTTTATCGTGTTGAGAGAGTTTGTTGTAAACAACGGCGAGCATGACATAAACCTTCGGATAGTCCTGTCTGTAAGTTGTCGCTTTCACAAGAAGATCAAGCGCCTCTTGAAACTTTCCAGCTTGAATCAAAGCGTTGGATTTCCCTATCAACGCTTCAACTATTCCCTTAATCGCAACATCAAGCTTATTGTCATATTCAAGTGCCTTGGTGTAATTCTCAATGGCGCCATCATAATCGCCTTGCGTAAGATAAATTCCAGCAATGGCGTTATAAGCTGGAGCGAAATCTTTTTTCAAATTTATTGCCTCTTTGAAAGCCTTTATTGCCTCGTCATTTTGCCTGAGCGCTTTTAAGGCAATGCCCTTGTTGTAATAAAATTTTGGGTCTTGATAAAGTTGAAGCGCCTGATCATACTTTTCAATTGCTGCCTTGTAGTTACCGCTTCTCAACAGCGAGTTCCCCTCGTTGAAAAGTTTTCCCGCCTCAACTTCTGGTTTCGTTGAATTTCCTCCCTGGGCTAAAACAAATGAAGAAATCAAAATCAAAACCGCAACAGAAAGCAAAAATTTCTTCATAAATATCGCACCTCCTTAATTTTGATGCATTCGTTTTCGGGAATTATAAAAAAAATTCTGTTAAAAGTCAATAACCAGCAGAGCTCGTTGAACCTGTCGCAAGGATTTGTTAAAAATCGGTTAATAGCCCCACAATTTACATCATTTTTAAAAATCCGCTTTAATTGAATTTTAACTTTGCTTTCATACTGACTTAATTTCATCCTGCTATATTGCTTGCGGAAAGAAAACAAATTAGTAGGTGAGATATGAAGAAAAAGTTATTATCGCTTTTACTGCTGGTGATTTTAGGTGATTTGCTCGTTTCACAGGTTCAAATCTCGGGCAAGGTTTACGATTTTTCTACCGGGGAACCGCTTGCGGGGGTCAACATCTTTCTTCCCGATAAAGAAACCGGTACCTCAACTGGAATTGACGGAAATTTCAAAATTAAAGTTAGCCCTGGGAATGTCAGAATTAGATTTAGCTATATCGGTTATAAGACGCTTGATACATTGTTAAGTGTTAATAAGGACATCATTTTGGAAGTTAGGTTAAAGCCAGATGTTGTTGAGCTCGGTGAGGTTCAAGTTACCGGTTCCGCGATAAGAGATAATTCCTCCATTTTGGGATTTATCGCTGAGAAACAGATAAGCACAAGCATTTTTGATGGATTGAGTTACAGACAGATAAAGATGACAATAGCTACCACTTCAGCTGATTTGATGTCAAAGGTTGTTGGAGTAAGCGTTAAGCAAAACAAATTTGTAAATGTTCGTGGAATTGATGAGAGATATAATGTTGTAACTTTGAATGGGTCTATTTTGCCGGGGACCGAACCAGATAAAAGGTCTTTTGCGTTTGATCTAATTCCAGCTGGTCTTGTTCAAAGTGTTAAGATCGTCAAAACATTCACCCCTGACTTGCCAGGGAGCTCTTCGGGTGGGTTTATTGATATAACGACGCTCTCGTTCCCAGAGTCAACGCTGAATGAATTCGGTTTTTCCCTAAATAGCATACCCGGGATAACATTTAATAGTTTTTCCGTCTACGGAATGGACAAATTGAGTTTGTTTGGAGTTTCAGATGGAAAGATTGGGCTTCCGAGCGATTTCCCATCCGACATTTCCAAGATTCCAGTTGAACAGAGAAATTTGTTTGCGAAAGAGATACCTAATCCGCTGAACAAAAACTCTTTGTATCACCTCCCTGATTTAAGGATGAGTTTCCTTAGAATCGGGAAATTGTTTAAATCTCATCTATCGTATTCAATGGCGGTAAATTATAGGAGGACATCGTTAAAACAGGAACTTGAACTTTATGAATATGAGGGTGATTGGTCTAAAAGGTTTGAATATCAAGGGAACAAGTATGAAAGGGAAGTTCAATTTGGCGGTCTTATTGAACTTCAAGCTAAATTTTCAAACCATACAATTGGATTGAGGGGAATTTCAACGATGATATTTGAGGATATGTTTTCGCAATTGCGCGGTTTTCAATATACAGATCAAGGGGCTGAGCAAATTCATTTGATGACCGGGGTTGAGAGTCGCAATTTGAACTTCGCTCAAATTTATGGCGAGCATAGTTTTGGAGATGTAAACTTGAACTGGAAAGCGAGCTCTTCAACAGTTAGGAATAATCAACCTGATAGTAGACGACTTGTTTACGGGCGCGATATCAGTGATACGGAGTCAAAATTTGTCGTTGTGTTAGGTCCTCAAGCAAACCTGAAAAACGGTGGTATTTTGTTTTCAGATTTGAGAGACGAAGTCAAAGAAATTAGAAGTCAAGTTAAATTCCCAATTTGGAGGTTTAAGTTCACATCTGGTCTTGACCTGTGGCAAACGAAGCGAAATTTTGAGTTTCGGCTCATTGGTGTTGTCGTTAACTTGAATGGATGGACCGACTATAGAATGTATTATCTACCGCCGGACTCAATCTTTATACCCGACAATTTCAGGAGAAATGGATTTTCACTTGACGAGTATAAGAATGGAACTAACAGATATAAGGCAACGGATAGAAATATCGCTTATTATTTAAATTTTGAGCTTCCGTTCAGATTTAAAGCGCAATCAATAAGCTTCGTTTCCGGAGTTAGGGTTGAAAGGGTTAATCAGAAAATATATACGAGGGATTTCGCAGATGTAAGAGATGTGATAATTGAAAAAAATTACATTGATTTTCTACCGTCAGTTTTGGTTAAGTATTCGCCATCGCACTTCGTTAATTTGAAGTTGTCCTACAGCCAAACTATAAACAAGCCGGAATTAAGGGAAATTGCACCATTTTTATACTTTGATTTCTACACTCAAACAAGCGTTAGGGGTGATTCATCACTTCGCAGAGCTGTTTCGTTTAACTATGATTTGAGGTTTGAGATTTTCAGCAAGGGAGAGGATATGCTTTCAGTCGGGGTGTTTAATAAACACATTAAATCACCGATTGAAAAGGTTGTTGTCTCAGGGAGTGCGCTTGGCTCGGAGAGGACATTTAAGAATGCCAAGTATGCAAGTGTGTACGGGGCTGAAATTGAATTTGTTAAAAATGTTAAGTTTTTGAAGTTCATCGGCAATTTTTCCGTTATCAAGTCGTCAGTTGATGTTGAAGGGACGGAAGGGACAATTGAAAGAAGAGGTAGAAGCTTACAAGGGCAGGCGCCTTATATGGCAAATTTATATGTCGCTTATGAAAAGCCGGATTCAAGGTTTAATTTTGGAGTTTTGTTCGGCTTGATAGGTCCGAGGGTTTACGATGTTTCAACGCAGTATCAAGATGACATAATTGAGACCGCAAGATATCAGATTGATTTGAGAATGGGGTTGAAGTTGACGAAAGTTTTAAGCGTCAACTTGACCGGGAAAAATTTGACTGCCACACCGATAGTTTTAAAGCAGGGGAATTACATTTATCGCAAAATATCAACTAACGCAAGTGTTTCTATTGATTTCACAGTTAAACTATAACAAAAACAAAAATCAGGGAGGTAAAAATGAAAATGGCTAAACAACTCGCGCGAATCATCGCTGTGGTGTTTGCGCTTGTCTTCTCTCAATTTGATCAATTGTTTTCTCAACCGCCGTCAAATGTCGTCGTCTTGCAGGGAAGGATAACACAGAATATGATGCTTACGGCTGATAAGCAATATCTTTTGCGTGGTTTTGTCACCGTTGAAGATGGTGCTACACTTACGATTGAACCTGGAACGGTAATATATGGAGAAAAAGAGACGAAAGGTTCACTGATAATTAAAAGAGGTGGGAAAATTTACGCAAACGGAACAAAGGAAAGACCAATTGTATTTACAAGTGCTCAGCCAAAGGGTCAAAGAGCAGCTGGGGACTGGGGTGGCGTGATTATACTTGGAAGAGCTCCAATTAATGTCCCAGGTGGAACTGCTGTAATTGAAGGGGGTCTTGGCGATGATGGGATATATGGCGGTGATAACCCGGACGATAGCAGTGGAGTTTTTAGATATGTGAGGATAGAGTTTCCAGGTATAGCTTATGCACCAGATAATGAGATAAACGGATTAACGCTGGGTGGAGTTGGAAGAAAAACTTTAATTGAATATGTCCAAGTCAGTTACTCTGGAGATGATTCATTTGAATGGTTTGGTGGGAATGTCAATGCAAGGTATCTTGTAGCATACAAGGGGCTTGATGATGATTTTGATACTGATTTTGGATATTCAGGGAAGGTTCAATTTGCGCTTGCGATAAGGGACCCGAATATAGCTGATATAAGCGGAAGTAACGGGTTTGAATCGGATAATGATGGTTCAGGGTCAACCAACACACCAAGGACATCGGCTATTTTCAGCAATGTTACTTTCATTGGACCAATGCCCGACACAAATTTCACTGGATATAATCCAAATTACAGGCGTGGGGCTCATCTGCGTAGATCAACTCGTTTAAGTTTCTACAATAGTATCATTGCGGGTTGGCCTGTTGGAATTCTTCTTGATGGCTCTAATGTTGTTAATGATGCGAGGAATGATACACTTCAGATAAAAAATGTAGTAATTGCCGGTGTTAAGTCAGCTAACACTGTCACAACAAATGTTTCAGGTTTTGATGCTAAATCGTGGTTTTTATCGGCATCAAATAACAATTTAATTTTGCCAACTGTCGGTGATTTAAAATTGGTTGATCCATTTAATCTTTCAAATCCAAATCCAATCCCCCGTTCAGATTCACCCGTCCTTAACAGGGCAGATTTTACAAATCCAAGATTGAGAGATCCTTTCTTTGTCCCGGTTAATTGGGTTGGAGCATTTGGACCAAACGAAAGTGAAAGATGGGACTTGGGTTGGACAAATTATGACCCACAAAACACCGATTATTCAAAGTTCACAAGTGTTTACGAACGGACATCGGAAGTTCCGAGGGAATTTGAATTGAAGCAAAATTATCCAAATCCCTTCAACCCTGAAACTGTCATAGAGTTTAGCATCCCAATCGCTTCAAAGGTTAAGTTAGCGGTTTATAATTCACTTGGTCAGCTTGTTAGGGAAATTTTGGACGATAATTTGGAGCCAGGCTTGTACAAAGTAAAATTCAACGCAAGTGATTTACCCTCGGGTGTTTATCTTTATCGTCTTACGGCTGGTGGTTATGCAATCTCAAGGAAGATGGTTTTGGTGAAGTAAATTTTTGGCGGGGCGTAAGCCCCGCTTTTTTTATTTTTGACCGCTTGCTTTACGCAAGCGGTCCATTATAGCTACACCAAGCTCAACTTCTGGTATCGCCTCCGCATAAATTATCCTAACCCCAATTGAGTCAAGTTTATGTAAAGCGGAAAATAAATTGCTCGCTGCTTCCCGTAGGTCACCATTTTCGGATAGTATTTCAACATGCTTCGCTTTTATTTCACGGTTAGTTTTTTTGAAGAGTAAGACACCTATATCATCATCCTCTTCAATTTCATCAAGCGAAGAAAAAATTTTTATCGGTGTTCTCGGGGCATAATGTTTGGGAAGTTGACCAGGTGATAAAATTTTATCAGCGCTTTTTTGAATTTTGACTTTACCAATCACTTTTTCAATTTCTTCAATTGGAAGACCGCCCGGGCGCAAAACCGCTGGTTCTTCATCAATTAAAGATAAAACGGTTGATTCAACCCCAATTGGACACTTTCCACCGTCAAGTATCAAGTCAATCTTGTCACCGAGCTGTTTCTCAACATGTTCAGCTGTGGTTGGACTTATGTAACCGAACGGGTTTGCACTTGGGGCGGAAATTGGGGTTTGGGCGTTCTCAATCAAAGCAAGAGCCACAGGATGGGCTGGCATTCTTACAGCAACTGTCGGAAGCCCGGCTGTGACGATGTCAGGGACGATGTTTGACTTTGGTAGGACAAGCGTTAAAGGACCTGGCCAAAATTTTCGGATAAGTTTCTCAGCTCTGTCATCAATTTTTTTTATGATTTTTTCAAGCCATTCAATTTTTGATATATGAACTATAAGCGGATCAAAACTTGGGCGATTTTTAACTTCAAAAATTTTTGCCACCGCATACGGGTTCAATGCGTCAGCACCTAAACCATACACGGTTTCTGTTGGAAAGGCAACAAGCCCTCCCTTTTTTATGATTGAACCAGCAAGTTTTATATTTTCATCTGTCGCTTTAACTTTCATCGGACAAAAATGCTTAAATTTGTGAAATCTTTTCAGTTTTGTGTTTGGCTTTTCGGTTGTTTTTAAATTGATTTTCAATGTGAATATTTGGCACGCATTTTGCAATATAAATTTAACAGAAAAATCGCTTTTTAAAAATAAAAACAAGAGGTGAAAGAGTATGGGAAAAATCGTTGGAATTGACCTTGGGACGACCAACTCTGTTGTAGCAGTAAAAATGGGAAATGATGTTGTCGTTATCCCGACTTCGGAAGGTCCAAGGACTTTGCCTTCGGTTGTAGCATTTACGAAGACGGGGGAACGACTTGTTGGTCATCCCGCAAAACGTCAGGCGATAACAAACCCGGAAAATACAATTTACTCAATCAAGCGTTTTATGGGAAGATTTTATGATGAGGTGATTGAGGAAGCGAGGAGAGTTCCATATAAGGTCGTTCGTGGTCCAAACAATACTGCAAGGGTTCAGATTGGCGATAGGATTTATTCACCACCGGAAATTTCCGCTATGATTTTGCAGAAGTTGAAACAGGACGCCGAAGCTTATCTTGGTGAGAAAATCACAGATGCGGTGATTACCGTTCCAGCTTACTTTAATGATGCTCAGCGTCAGGCGACGAAAGAAGCCGGGGAGATAGCTGGTTTAAATGTTAGAAGGATTATAAATGAGCCAACAGCTGCTTCCTTAGCGTTTGGTCTTGATAAGAAAGGGAAGCAAATGAAGATAGCTGTTTTTGACCTCGGTGGTGGAACTTTTGATATTTCAATTCTTGAGATCGGTGAAGGAGTTTTTGAAGTTAAGGGAACGAGTGGTGATACACATCTTGGCGGTGATGATTTTGACCAGAGGATAATTGATTGGATAGCTGAGGAATTTTTGAAGCAGGAAGGTGTTGATTTGCGCAAGGACCCAATCGCTTTGCAGAGGTTGAAAGAAGCAGCCGAAAGAGCGAAAATTGAACTCTCAAGCCGTCTTGAGACGGAGATAAATCTTCCGTTCATAACCGCTACAAGCACAGGTCCAAAGCATTTGCAGATGACATTGACGAGGGCGAAGTTTGAGCAGTTGATTGATGATTTGCTTCAGAAGTTGATTCCACCATGTGAAGAAGCATTGAGGCGGGCAAAGATGACCGTTCGCGATATTGACGAGGTTATACTTGTTGGTGGTTCAACGCGAATTCCAAAAGTTCAACAAATAGTGCGTGATTTCTTCGGTAAGGAACCAAACAAGAGCGTCAATCCTGATGAAGCGGTTGCAATCGGTGCTGCTATTCAGGGTGCGATACTTGCTGGTGAGGAAAAGGATATTCTCTTACTTGATGTTACGCCACTTTCACTTGGTGTTGAAACGCTCGGTGGAGTTATGACGGTTTTGATCCCTGCGAATACAACAATACCGACGCGTAAAACGGAGATATTCACGACCGCAGCTGATAACCAGACATCTGTTGAGATTCATGTCTTGCAGGGTGAAAGACCGATGGCGAAGGATAACAGATCGCTTGGTAGGTTTATACTTGATGGGATTCCACCGGCACCGCGTGGAGTTCCACAGATTGAGGTGACATTTGATATTGACGCAAATGGAATTTTACATGTGACTGCCAGAGATAAAGCCACAGGAAAAGAGCAAAGCATTAGGATAACCGCTTCAAGTGGTTTGACGAAAGAAGAAATTGAAAGAATGAAGCGGGAAGCGCAAGAACACGCTGAAGAGGATAGAAGGAAACGCGAAGAAGCCGAACTCAGAAATCAAGCTGATAACCTTGTCTACACAACGAGGAAGCAACTTCGTGAACTCGGCGATAGATTGCCGTCTGATTTGAGGAGCAAGATTGAAATGAAAGCGAATAAACTTGAGGACCTTATAAAGACGAACGCACCGATTGCTGATGTTAAAGCTGGGATGGATGATTTAACGCGTGCTTGGAATGAGGCATCAGGTTATCTATATCAACAAGCGACATCAGCGACATCAACGGGATATTCAACAAGTGGTGGAACGCATGAGGAGACAAAGAAAGATGTTAAAGATGCTGACTATGAGATAGTTGATGATAAGGATAAGAAGGAGAAGAACTAATTAGAAATTTTTCAAAAGCGCACCTTTTTCAAAGGCGAGGTTTTTAATGCCTCGCCTTTTTTGTGAAAAAATTAAAAGGAGGTGAAATTTATGAACTGGAATAAATTTACGATAAAATCCCAAGACGCTATCCAAAAGGCGATGCAAATCGCTGCCGATAGAAACCATCAGGTCATTGAGCCAGAACATTTGCTCCTTGCTTTGATTGATGATGAAACAGGTCTTGTCAATTCAATTATAAAGAAAATCGGTGGCAATGTCAATTACATCAGAAATAAATTAAATGAAGCGATAAATAAATTTCCGCAGGTTCAGGGAGCAGGGCTGGGCAATCAATATATTTCGCAAAACTTGATGAAGGTATTTGATGATGCTTTGAAGGAAGCGAATAATTTGAAAGATGAATATATAAGCGTTGAACATCTTCTCATTGCTATTTCGGAAAATAGAAATACTGATGCCGGAAGAATACTTTCCGATCAAGGAATCGTCAAGGATGCAATTTTAAAGGTGATGCGCGAGATTCGCGGTTCACAAAGGGTTACGGATCAAAATCCAGAAGATAAGTATCAAGCACTTAAAAAATACGGTAGAGATTTAACGGAGCTTGCTCGCTTGGGAAAACTTGACCCTGTTATCGGTAGGGATGAGGAAATTCGTCGTGTGATGCAAGTTTTAAGCCGAAGGACGAAGAATAATCCAGTTTTAATCGGTGAGCCGGGCGTTGGAAAAACAGCTATCGTTGAGGGAATCGCTCATAGAATTGTACAAGGTGATGTCCCAGAGCCGTTGAAGAACAAAAGAATTTTTGCCCTTGACATAGGCGCTTTGATAGCTGGGACAAAATATCGTGGTGAGTTTGAAGATAGGTTGAAAGCTGTCCTTCGTGAGATTCAGGAATCAAACGGCGAGATAATTCTTTTCATTGATGAATTACACACAATTGTCGGTGCTGGTGCTGCTGAAGGTGCAGTTGACGCTGCAAATATGCTTAAACCCGCACTCGCCAGAGGTGAACTCCATGCAATTGGAGCTACGACGATTGATGAATACCGAAAGCACATTGAAAAAGACCCTGCGCTTGAGAGAAGATTTCAGCCGATCCTTGTTGAGGAGCCGTCCGTTGAAGATACCATTTCAATTTTGCGCGGTTTGAAAGAGAAATACGAAGTTCATCACGGCGTGAGAATAACCGACGCTGCTATTGTAGCAGCTGCGCAGTTGAGCCATAGATATATCACAGATAGATATTTGCCCGACAAAGCGATTGATTTAATTGACGAAGCAGCATCAAAATTGAGAATTGAAATTGATTCAATGCCAGAGGAACTTGATGAAATTGAAAGGAAGATCAAACAGCTTGAAATAGAAAGGGAAGCAGTTAAGCGCGAGTTGACATCAAATTACGCAACTGATGTTGATAAAAAGGCAACGCAGAAGAAGCTTGAGGATATTGAACAAGAACTCGCAGGATTAAGAGAGGAAAGGGATCGTCTAAGAGCTCATTGGCAAATGGAGAAAGAACTTATTAAATCAATCAGGGAGATGAAGGAGCAAATTGAGAAGGCGAAAATTGAAGCCGAAAAAGCTGAGCGTGAGGGTGATTATGGTAGGGTCGCTGAATTAAGATACGGTGTTATACATTCGCTTGAGATGAAATTGAAAGAAACGACGCAAAAACTTGCAGAGGTTCAAAAAGATTTAAGGATGTTGAAAGAGGAGGTTGATGCGGAAGATATCGCGGAGATAGTTTCAAAGTGGACTGGGATTCCGGTTCAGAGGATGCTTGAAAGCGAGAGGACAAAACTTTTGCATATGGAAGAGAGATTACATGAAAGGATTGTTGATCAGGAGGAAGCCGTGAAGGCGGTGAGCAATGCCATTCGTAGGGCAAGAGCTGGCTTGCAGGATGAGAGAAGACCCATTGGCTCGTTTCTCTTTATAGGAAGCACTGGTGTCGGTAAAACGGAACTTGCAAGGGCACTTGCTGAACTTTTGTTCAACGATGAAAACGCTATGATAAGAATTGATATGTCGGAGTATATGGAAAGATTTTCCGTCTCAAGATTGATCGGAGCTCCTCCTGGTTATGTTGGTTATGAAGAAGGCGGACAATTAACCGAAGCAGTTAGAAGGAAACCATACTCGGTCGTTTTACTTGATGAGATTGAAAAGGCGCATCCCGAGGTCTTCAACATTTTGCTTCAAGTCCTTGAGGACGGGCGCCTTACAGATAGCAAAGGTCATGTCGTCAATTTCAAGAATACGATCATAATTATGACTTCAAATATCGGTTCGCATATCATCCAGGAGAAAATGTCAAAGATGACGGATGAAAACAGAGATAGAATAATGGAGGAGGTAAGAAGTGAGGTTATGCAAATTTTAAGACAGACGATAAGACCTGAATTTCTCAACAGGATTGACGAGATAATTTTCTTCAAGCCGTTGACGAAGTCGGACATACTAAAAATTGTTGACTTGCAGATGAAACAGGTTAATAAGCGACTTGAGAAAAACAATATGAAGCTTGAGCTTACAGATAAAGCGCGGGTGTGGCTTGCCGAAGTCGGATATGATCCGACATTTGGTGCAAGACCATTGAGAAGAGTTATACAGAAACATATACTTGACCCGCTTGCTGAAAAAATCCTTGCTGGTGAATTTCTGAATGGAGATACTATAATTGTTGATATTGACTCAAAAGGAAAGCCAATGTTTATAAAGAAAGTTGAAGAAGTTGAAGTTGTTTAAACTTGAAGGGGACGCCCCGTGGCGTCCCTTTTTTGTTTTGCTCAAATTTTTTTATTAATTTTCCATTGGCTTGGGCGGTTAGCTCAGTTGGTTCAGAGCGCCACCCTTACAAGGTGGAGGTCAGAGGTTCGAATCCTCTACCGCCCACTAATTTTCTCCTCCCTCAAGATTTTTAACTATAATTAACGATGAAAGCGACATCATTGCGCTCAGGTAAAAGCTCGCTCTTAATCCGAGAAAACTCGCTATTAATCCGCCAAATCCAGGACCGAGGACATTTGAAAGCGTCGTAAAACTTGAAGCTATTCCCATTACTCCACCTTGTTTCTCTTCACTTACATTTCTACTTATGAACGAGTAAATCACAGGTGTAATTCCACCAAGGAAAAATCCAAAAGTTGCGCTGAAAAATATAAGCTGAAAAATTGATTGTGAGATTCCTTGCATAAGAAGGGAAATCCCAGCGCCCAAAAAAGAGATGGAAAGATTCTTTCTATATCCCGATACGCCAAATTTTTTTACATCCTCATCGTTTCTTTTTCCCCACCAGGGAGCAGATAAGACAGTGAAAAGTCCTGCGATTGAAAAGGAAATCCCGGCTAAACTTGATATATGTTTTATTTCACCGGAGATGAATTCAACAAAAAGCGCAAAAATTGGCTGAACAAGCATCACCGATGTCTGAGATAAAAATATCATCACCAAAGCGAACTTGATAAGTTTATTCTGCACGAAAGCGTAGTTGTAATTTTCAATTAAACTTTTTAACTCATTCCCCTCTCTCGTTTGGTTTCTTTTCTCCTCCTTTGTCCCGAATATGAGCAAAAATCCGGATATAAAACAAAGCAAACCCGTAAGCTGGAAAATATGTCTATAGCCGATTAAATCGGCGAAAATTCCGCCGAATAGAGGTCCGATAAGCTGTCCGCTTGAAGTTGCGGTTTGAAGGACCCCGATGGCATAACCTTTTTTCTCATACGGTGACTCGGCTGATATAAAAGCAAGCGCAGACGGTGTAAAACCACTTATAGCGCCCTGTATAATTCTGAAGATGAAGAGTTGATATACATTTTGCGATAAGCTTGTTAAAAGTTGAGCCAAACCAAGCCCAAAAATTGCGCGTATCATTATTAATTTTCGCCCGTATCTATCTCCGAGGGTTCCCCAAAGCGGTGTTGTAAAAAATGAAATTATAAAAGAACCTGAAAAAACAATCCCACTCCATCTTGCTATGCTTCCTTCGTCAGATACACCGAGCTCCCTGATAAAGAACGGAAGGAAAGGGACGACCATGCTCATCCCCATCATCGTGATGAACTGAGCGAGCCAAACAATGTAAAGGTTTTTTCGCCAGGTTTCCATCTATTTACTTTACGTGCTTTTCTTAAATTGTATAACCAAGTCCAAAGACGAAATGATACATTTTCATAAGTGTTTCCGCAGTGCCTCCGTAAATTCCAGCGTTTATGATTTCACCGAATGTATATTTCCCTTCAAAGAAAAAGAGAATGTGTTTGTGGATTTTTATATTAAAACCGCTTGCGAATTGAACGACGAAATCGTTCGCTTCATATCTTTCAAATGATAACGAGTCAATGGTTGTTTCAAAGTGTGGTATTGAAATCCCGACGCCAAATTTAACAAATGGTGATATCTTGTGCCCAAATTTATAGCCGAAGTTTAAAGTTAAATAATTCAAGCCATGGGATATGGAAAAGTTTTGGACTATGTCGCCAAAGCGTATGACAGAATCAACAAGGGAATTTCTGTAAATTCCGACAGCTTTGACTTTTTGTTCTGGGTCTGAATAAACTTTTGAATGTATGAATTCAATTTCAGCGAAAACCTTAGGATTTATGAACTTCAAACTTTGAGAAATTTTGATGCCGTAATAAAGCGGGAATTGGAACGATCTGTCGGTTAATTTGATGTTTTCAAATCTCAGGAATGTTTCGTTTATATCTTGCGATATTTTTAAGTAAGTGTTAAGCGGGAAATTTTTCCCCAAATATGCGCTGATTATTAGGTCTTGTGCGGTGCAATTTTGAAAGAGCAAAATGATCGGGATAAAAAAAATTATTCGTTTCATTGTGATTTTGTTTTTATTAAAGATGAACCGGGGGCTAAGCCCCCGAGAAGGGTAAAATTACGGATATAAACCGCGCAGTTTCACTGCTTCAGCAACTCTCCCGATGCCAAGCATATAAGCAGCCATTCGCATTGATACTTTGTTTTTCAGGTGTATGTTCAGGACCTCATCAAAAGCGCGTTTCATGATTTTCTCAAGCATGTTGTAAATTTGTTCTTCGTCCCAGAAGAGATGTTGCTCACCTTGGACCCATTCAAAGTATGAGACAGTCACACCGCCAGCATTGCAGAGGATGTCTGGTATTACAAAAATGCCTTTATCTTCAAGTATGGCATCGGCTTCAGGGGTTGTTGGTCCGTTTGCTGCCTCTGCGATTATTTTCGCTTTAATTTTCCCGGCGTTCCCTTCGTGAATTGCATTTTCAAGAGCAGCTGGGACAAGTATATCGCATTCAAGAGCCATTAGTTCATCGGCGCTGATCGGCTCTGAATTTGGAAAGCCGATAACTGAACCGGTCTTGTTCTTATGTTCAATCAGTTTCATCACATCAAGACCTTTGTCGCTATAGACGCCACCTTTTGAGTCGTTGACAGCTATAACCTTTGCACCTGCTTTTTCAAAGAGCATTGCTGCGACCGAGCCGGCGTTTCCGAAGCCCTGGACGACGACTTTCACGCCGTCAAGTTTTAGACCCAGGTGTTCAACCGCTTTCTGCGTCGTATAGAAAACACCTCGCCCAGTTGCTTGATCTCGCCCGAGCGAACCGCCAAGTGAAACGGGTTTTCCAGTCACGACCCCAGGAACCGCATATCCCTTCATCATGCTATATGTGTCCATAATCCACGCCATGACTTGCGAATTTGTGTACACATCTGGCGCTGGTATATCTTTTTCCGGTCCGATTAAAGGCAAAATTTCCGCGGTGTATCTTCTTGTCAATCTTTCAAGCTCACCTAGTGACATCTCTTTCGGGTTGCAAACAACCCCGCCTTTTCCACCGCCGAAAGGTATATTGACTATGGCACATTTCCAAGTCATCCAAAAGGCAAGTGCCTTGACTTCATCAAGCGTTACATTCGGGTGGTATCTTATACCGCCTTTTGCCGGACCACGAGCTGTGCTGTATTGAACTCTGTAACCCTCAAAATGTTGAACTCTGCCATTATCCATCCTGACGGGGAAGTTAACAATCAAAATCCTTTCCGGGTACTTGATGTGTTCCCTTATGTCCCATTCAAGATTTAAAAGGTCAGCTGCTCTGTCAAATGTTTCAAGCGCCATATCATAAATTGACTTGGCGCCATCTTTAAGTGCTTTTTCCTTCTCCGTTATCATGGCTTTTTCTCCTTTTATTTTTTAAATAAAAAATCCCGAACCAAAAGGTCCAGGATTTATCTGACTTGGCTTCCGCTTTCAATTTCGCCAAGCGTCGTTATGAGCGTTAACTTTTCATCTTTAACAGCTGCGAGCAACATCCCTTGCGATTCAATCCCCATCAATTTAGCCGGCTTCAAATTTGCGACTACTATGACCTTCTTCCCAACGAGTTCCTCAGGTGAGTAATGTTTCCCGATGCCTGCAACTATTTGTCTTTCTTCATTTCCAATTTTGACTTTCAACTTGAGAAGTTTTTCCGAATTCTTGACCCTTTCACATTCAACTACATCCGCGACCCTAAGGTCAATTTTTTGAAATTCTTCAATCGTTATCTGCGGTTTAAATTCAATTTTCTCTTCGGTTATCTCTCCACTTGCTATTTTCAATTTCTTTATCTCCTCTTCAATTTCGCTATCCTCAATCTTTCTGAACAAAATTTCAGGTTCCCCAAGTTGATGCCCGGGTTTTAAAGAAAGCTGATATGCGCTGTCCCAACCTGACTTGACTATATCATCGTTTAAATTTAACATCTTCCATATTTTCCTCGCTGAAAACGGCAGGACTGGTTCAAATAGTATCGCAAGAGCTCTAACGGTTTGTAAGCAAATGTTTATCGTCGTTGAAGCTCTTTTTGGGTTTTCTTTTATCGTTCTCCACGGTTCTGTATCGTTGAAATACTTGTTCGCATGTCTTGCGAGGTTCATCGTTTCAAAGACGCCGTCTCTTATTTTGAAGTTTTCATAATTTTCGGCGATTTTATCGGCATATTCCTTCAACTTTGATATCATCTCGTTGTCAATGTTTTCAAGCTCAAAAATTTCGGGGACTTTGTTTTCAAAGTATTTTTTTGCAAAGGTCAGCGTTCTGTTTACAAAATTTCCGAGTATATCTGCAAGTTCGTTGTTATTTCTCGCTTGAAATTCCCTCCACGAAAAATCGGTGTCCTTTGTCTCCGGTAAAATGCTCGCAAGGGCATAGCGGAGCGGATCGGGCTCAAATTTTTCAAGATATTCATTTAACCAGACGGCGTAATTTCTGCTTGTTGATAATTTTTTACCTTCAAGATTTAAAAATTCATTGGCGGGGACATTATCGGGAAGTATAAACTTATCATCACGCCCATCGTTCCAAGCCATAAGCATCGCCGGGAAGACAATGCAGTGAAATACTATGTTATCCTTTCCGATGAAATGAATTAATCTTGTCTCAGGGTTTTGCCAATACTCGCGCCATTTTTCAGGTTGACCGATTTTTTGCGCCCATTCCTTTGTTGATGAGATATAACCGAGCAAAGCATCAAACCAAACATAAATCACCTTGCCTTGAACTCCTTCAATCGGAACTTTTACGCCCCAATGCAAATCCCTTGTGACGGCTCTATCTTGCAAACCCTCCCTAAACCAGGATTGAACATATTGTTTGACATTTTCCTTCCAATGAGTTTTGGTGCTTATCCATTCCTCAAGTCGCTTTTGAAAGTCCCCGAGTGGAAGATACCAGTGGGAAGTATCCTTTATTATCGGGGTTGAACCGCAAATTTTACACTTTGGTTCAATCAAATCGGTTTGTTCAAGCCAGCTTCCACATTTTTCACATTGATCGCCTCTTGCCCCAGGGGAGCCACAGACCGGGCAAATTCCCTCAACATATCTATCAGCAAGGAACATTTTATCGTTTTCGCAATAGAGTTGCTTTGTCGTCTTTTCCTTTAAAATCCCTTTCTTGTAAAGTTCAAGGAAAAATTCTTGCGCAGTTTGATGATGCAATGGAAGTGATGTCCGGGAGTAGTTATCAAAGCTCATCCCGAATTTTTCAAAGCTTTCCTTGTTCATGTAGTGATATTTATCAACGACCTGCTGAGGGGTTATCCCTTCCTTTTCAGCGGTTATAGTGATTGGGACACCGTGTTCATCAGAGCCACAAATGTAGATGACATCTCTTCCTTTTAATCTTTGATATCTGACATAAATATCGGCAGGGAGATATGCACCCGCAAGATGCCCAAGGTGAATTGGTCCGTTTGCATATGGAAGAGCAGCTGTTACAAGTATTTTTTGAGGTTCTTTTTTCGTCAAGGTGTTCGTTGGTTTTTGTTTCAAAGTTTTACTTATGTCAGGGAAAATTTAAGAAAACAAAGCTTTCAAATCAAATGCGAAAAAATCTCCTTGCTTCGCTCAAACGCCTCCTGCGGAACATATTTCTTTATCTCATCAAGCGTAAACCTCTCCCATATATCGTTCCCGTAGTGAACATAAACATAGTTTTTGAAGATGTCAAACTTTTCAATTTTTCCCGTCCCTTTGTCAGTTTGAATTTCATAGTCAATCGGTGGGAAATTTTTCAAAGCTTCAATATATGTTTCCATCTCAAAAAGTAAGCAACATTTCAGGCGTCCGCATTGACCGGAAAGTTTGATCGGGTTAAGAGGTAGATTTTGAAACTTTGCATGAAGGAGCGTAACCTTGTTGAATTTTTCAAGCCAAGTGGAACAACAAAGCGCTCTCCCACAGCTTCCTATGCCCCCGATCTTCCTTGCTTCATCCCTGACGCCAATTTGCCAAAGCTCAATTCTTGTCTTGAAGATTTTCGCAAGGTCGCGAACAAAAGCCCTGAAATCAATCCTACCATCAGCCGTGAAGTAAAATGTTAATCTGTTTCTGTCAAACTGATACTCAACATCAATTAACTTCATATCAAGATTGAAAGCTTTGACCCTCTGTTTGAAGATGTAATATGCCTTTATCTCGTCTTCTCTGTTTCGCTTCAATCGTTTCAGGTCTTCTTCGTTAGCTTGTCTTATGACTTTGCGCATCAATTGTCCAACTACGCCGAGGAATTGCCTTTTTTGATGGACTTTCTCACCAACAAGATGAACCTTCCCAAGGTCAAGACCTCTGATCGCTTCAACTATGACATAATCCCCGGGTTTTAAGTCAAGGTTATTTTCATTTATGAAGAAATCGCGACGCAAATTTTTGAATTCAACTTCAACGAGATTTAAGGTGTGTTCAATTTTTGCAAGCTCCGGGTCAAACGGCTTTTTGAAACAGGACTCGCACGGTAGCTTTTGCTCTTCAACTTCAAGTCCCTCAGCTTCTATCCCAGCGACAAATTCTTTATTCAATTGCTCCCAACCGCTTTCAAATGACTCCCAATTTTCCTCAAGCCAAAAAGGTGAATCTATTTTTCTGTCCATTGCAGTGTGCTTTTTTGTTTTAATTTGTTGTAAGCCATTTTAAAAAGCTCATAAAGTTCTATTGAAAGGTTTATCAGGATTAAATTCATCTGCACATTTCTTTCAACCTGCGTTATCGCTTTTTCAACGAGTGATGTTGCCTTTTGATAATCAATTTCGCCGAAATTTTCAACGAACTTTTTTAAACGATCAAGCATATCCACATTTATAACCTTGTCTTCCATCCCAAACTTTACAAAGAGAGCATCTCTAAACCAGGTCAAAATTATATTCAAAAAGTTTTTAACTTCATCCCTTTCATAATCGGTGACGATTTTTTCAATCTCAATCAGCATTTTTACAATTTTACCACTTGCAACCGTTGCGAGGAAATCAATCGGTTTTATCCTTTTATCTTTTATGGTCACATCAAGAAGTTCAAGTGCTTTCCCGAAACTTCCGTTAGCAAGGCGAGCGATAAGACGAGCTCTTGTCGGATTCAAATCGTATCTTTCCATCAATGCCGTGGCTATCTCTTCATCTGAAAGATATGAAAATCTTACAAGTTGACAGCGTGAAATTATCGTTTGAGGAAGTTGGTCTTTATTTGATGTCGTGAGAATTATAACTGTCTTTGGCGTTGGCTCTTCAAGCGTCTTTAGAAATGCATTTGCTGCTTGTTCTGTCATAGCATCCGCTTCCGAAACAATTATCACACGCCATCCTGGTATGAAACTGCTGTGCGAGATTTCAACCTTTATCTCTCTTATGCTGTTTATCTTTATGCTGTTGGCTCTGGGTATGGAGATTTTATGATATGGATTTTGCGACTTTAATTTTACTTGCTCTTGTATGATTTTTATTTCGTCCTCGTCAAGTTTTTCAAGCGGTGGGTCGTCTTTGGTCTCGTTTCTACCCAGTGGTAATTTGAAGATCAACTTTATATTCGGGTGAGAGAACTCCGATATACCTTTACAGGTTTTGCACTCGTCACAAGCTTCGCCTTTTTTCCTTTCGCAGTTCAACGCCTTAGCGAACTCTATTGCCATCGCATCTTTGCCGACCCCTTCGGGACCATAAAACAAGTAAGCGTTGGGTATTCTTTCGCTCAAAATTGCGTTGATTAAAATTCGCTTAACTCTATCTTGACCGATGACATTTGACCAAGCCATTTCTTTCAATGAAATTTTTTAAAATGTCTGACCAACGCCGATGTGAAATATCATATCCTTTAAAATCTGAAGCCCTGTCTTGTTAAATATAAGTTTCTTTTCAGCCCCGGGGTCATAAACCTTGAATCCAAAATCAAATCTTAAACCTCCGAAAAATGTTAAATATCTGACCCCAAATCCACCGGCTACAGCAAGGTATTTTAGCTTGACATCCCGTGGTTCATCCCATAAATTCCCCGCATCAAGAAACAGGACGAAGCCAAGATTTCTCCATACGATTGTCCTGTTTTCAAAATTTGCTTCAATTAAAATTTTCCCGCCAAGCGATGGGTTTGAAACCATACCGAGTTCCCTTATCCTCCAACCGCGGACGCTTGCGCTCCCACCCGCAAAAAAACGCCTGTTTATGGGTATTGAACTCAATTCAAACTCTTTAGTTGTCTTTAGAAAGTACTCATTGGCAAAACCTAACTTAAATTTAAATCCGAAAACTGAATTATTCAAACTAAAAAAGCGCCTGTAAAAAAAGGTAAGTTTGTAATACTGCGAGAATGGCTGAACTTTAAATCCAACTTGTGCGAATAAAAATGGGAAAAGCCCGCCTTCTTCAACGGAGACAAGATAGGAATACCCTGACCTCGGGTAAAGTAAATCATCCACCTTGTCAAGTTGAAAGGTCAAGCTTAAAATTGAGTTAATTTGCCTGGGGTAAAGTTTTGCAAGTGTTGAGTCCACCTGGGACTGAAACTTTATATTCACACTTTCAATGTCCCAATCAAAATACGCAGAATAATCAATGGCTCTATAAGTAAACCTTAACCTGTTTCTAACGATGTTCAAAACATATCTTTTCTGTTTATCAAGGGTCATTGATAAACCCAGCTGTCCGGGCATTTTTCTCCCCAATAAATAAGGTTGTTCCAATCTAAGGTCGGATTCAACTAATCCGACGCTTGTTGTGTCCGCAAGGTTTGGGATTTTTTTTAAGTTCAAGCTTTGAATTTGAAACCTTACGCTTGAGGCGAAGTGTCTTCCACCACCGAGGAAATTTCTGTTCCTATAATCAAGCGAAACGCCGACATTAAAAGCGTTTCTTTCATCGCTGAAGTAAATTGCTGGTGATATATCATGCTTGTTAAAAGGGACAAGGGATATGATTACATCACATTGGCTCAAGCTGTCCGTTTGATTTATCCTGTCAATGTTTATCCTGACATTTTCAAACAAACCGGTTTGAGATATATTCGTCTCAGTTTTCAAAATCAAACTGCGATTATAAAATTCCCCCGTTTTAAATTCAACCTCACGCCTTACTATGTTTTCCGAGACCTTCAACCTTGTTGTATCTTCAAATAGAATTTTTATATTTTTTATCACGAATCTTGCGTTCGGGTAAAATGGTATTGAAATTGAAGTCACTTTTCTCGTGCTGTCAATCAAAACCCTAACCCTTGTTCTATCAACATATGCATCTGGATAACCATTATCGTAGAGCAAATTTAATATGCGTTGAATTTCCGTTTCAACATCAATGCGTCTAAATCTATTCCCAGGTTTGAGAAATTTCAAATTAAGGGCAATTTCCCTTACCGAATCCGGAATTGAGTTCAGACCGAATATCTCAACATTTTCAATTTTATATGGTTGCCCTTCATTTATGATGAAAGTCAAGCTGGCTGTCTTTTTTGTATGGTCATAAACTACAGATGTGTCAATCTTAACATCAAAGAAACCATTGTCTTGATAGTAATTTTGTAGGTTAACGATGTCGCTTGAGATTTTAATTTTTTCAATATAGGATGGTTTATCGCCGAGGCGTTCGCTGATTTTATAAAGGAATTGCCAAAATTTCCCCGGGCTCTCCCTTGAGATGATTACGGATTTTAAGTCCTTTGAGGAAAGGGTTTTGTTCCCTTTGAAATTGATTTCTTTGAGTTCAAAATTTGTTTCCTGTGCTTTCGTTATGAGTGAGACGGAAATTAAAAGAACAAGGATTATCCCTTTCATTTTGGGGCGATTTAAATTTCGTTAAGAGCCCCCTTATCGGGGGCTTTCATAATCAGTATTCATCCTCTTCACCGAAGAGGTAATCGTCTTCGTCTTCTGGAGAATAATCAGGCCAAATATCTTCAATTCCATTGTATTCTTCGTCTGAATCCTCAAGTTCTTCAAGGTTTTGTATGACTTCTGGTGGAGCGCCAATTCTTTTAGCGTATTCAATCAGCTCTTGTTTTGTCGCAGGCCATGGAGCTCCTTCAAGATAGGAGGCAAGTTCAGGTGTCCAAAGCATAATTTATCAACCTCCTTTAATTTGATTTTTTGTTTGATTCCTGAACGAGCTCAGTGTATTTAGCTGGGTCAATGTCCTCAAAGAAATAATTTAATGGATTTTGAGGTATACCATCCTTTAAAACCTCATAGTGTAGATGTGGGGCTGTGACAAGCCCGGTGGCGCCACTTAAACCGATCTTTTCACCTCTTTTGACCTTTTGACCTTCTCTGACGAACGCTTTTGAAAGGTGAGCGTATAATGTCACATAGCCAAAGCCATGGTCAATTTCTATCAAAAGCCCATATCTCCCTCTATATCCGACATAGCTTACAATGCCATCGCCTGTGGCGTAAACTGGTGTCCCCACATCAACGACGAGGTCAACACCCTCGTGCATAGCCCAAACCCCAAGGATTGGATGTTTGCGATATCCAAATCTTGAAGTTAACCCTCCCTTCAGAGGCATTATCGCTGGTATATGTTTGAACTTTTCTTGGTTCAATTTATATTGCTTGTAAATTTCCTCATAGCTTTTCTGTTGTAATCTCACTTCACGCTCAAGTTTGCTTAATTTGGCAAACGACTCGGAAAGAAGTTTCTCTGCTTCGTCATCCGATAAGTTAAACTCGTATTTTTCTTCAACGCCACCGATTGCGACCTTTTTTATATCTTCATCAATTGGTTTTAAATCAACGGCGAGTCGGAGCTCTCTATCTTGCTCAAGAAGTTTTGCTACGATATTTTCAATCTGGTGGAATTTTTCCTTTAAAATGCGTAGTTGTTCCTTTAAGATTGTATTTTCTCTCTCAAGTTTTTCCGCTCTTATTTTTCCAAAACCGAGTATATCTCCAGTCAGATAATTTAAGATGAAAAGGAAACCCAAACTGAGAAGAATGACAAAAGTAATGACTGTGAAAATTTTCAAGTTTAAATTTTTGACCTCGTTGAAGTTCAAGTTTTCAGTGTCAAGGTAGAAAATCTTCCTTCCCATAGCCATCTCCGTTATTTTTATGTTTCTGATTGAAGATAATGAATTTACTTAAATTTGTCAAGTGCTGGGGTTGAATGTGGTCTTGCACTTGATTTTTATTTCAGAATTTTTTATAATTAAGCGAGGTAAAAAATAAACAAAAACAAAAACTAAAACACAATGGAGGTTCATATGAGAGGACTATTTTTATTTTTGGCGTTTGCCTTGTTGTTAAGTAGTGTTGCTTTTTCAAGGGATGTTGGAGCAGGGTTAACGCTTGGCTATCGCAGCAAGAAGCCAACGGTTGGATTCGGGGGCTTTGCTTATTATCGCTACGATGTCCCTGAGAAATTCCTTAATGTGAAAGGTCTCGCTGGTCAACTTTCCGGTGGCTATGTGACTTTCCCGAAGGAAGATAATGTTGAGTATTCATTTATCCCTGTAAAATATGGGATTAGCTACACTGCTTACACGCAGGATAAGGTTTCACTTGGTGTGTTGGGCGAGCTTGGGCTTGCATTTCTGAACAAGCCAAAGAGTGAGAGGAAGGTTACAGGCGGTGCCGGTGGATTTGTCTCATATTCAGTTGCACCTGATGTGAAACTTGTCGGAGCGGTTAAGTATTCAGCTGTTGTCAAAGCTGTTCATTACTTGGGCGTTGAAGTCGGCGTGCTTTTCACATTGCCGACGGGCAAGTAAAGTCAAGGTAGTCCGAGCCAATTTCGGCTCGGACTTTTTTATTTTTTATTTTTAAATCAAATGGAGGTATGAAGGGGTTTGTGAAATTTTTGGTTTTAATTTTTGCTGTTGCCTTTGTAATTTCCGGTTGCACCCAGCCGACAAATCAAGGGCAAATTGAATCATCTCAACAGGAAAAAGCCCTCGCTCCTCTTTACACTGCTCCAGAGGGCGAAGCTATACCGGGCAAATATATAGTTGTCCTGAAGGATAACATCCTGCCAAAGGGTGATTTTAAAAATGTAGCGCAGGCGGTTGCAAGAGTTGCCGGTGAGATCGCCAAAACATACAGTTTAAATCTCGTCCATGTTTATGGGTATGCGCTTTATGGATTTTCTGCAGAAATCCCGCAGGATAAAATTTTAGCCTTGAGAAGCGATCCAAGGATAGCGTATATTGAGCAAGATGCAAAGGTTTATGCTTTCGCTCAGTCATTGCCTTGGGGAATTGATAGAATTGACGCTGATATAAGTTCAACTAAAGCGGGTGATGGAACTGGAAGCGTAACAGGCGTGAGGGTTTATATAATTGATACAGGAATACAACTTGATCATCCGGATTTGAATGTGGTTGGAGGGGTTGATTTCACTGGTAAGGGAACCGCCGATGATGGAAATGGGCATGGAACACATGTAGCTGGAATTGTCGGAGCAAAGGACAACGGGGATTATGTTGTGGGAGTTGCTCCAGGGGTTGAACTTTTTGCGGTAAAAGTTCTCGGTGATAATGGTAGCGGAAGTTTTTCAAATGTGATAGCTGGCGTTGATTTCGTGACACAGCAAAAACTTAACAATCCGTCACTTCCTATGGTTGCTAATATGAGCTTGGGTGCGAGAACAGGGTCAACATATAATTCGCTTGATAATGCGGTTGTTAATTCAATCAATGCGGGTGTTGTTTATTCCATAGCAGCTGGAAACGACGGTGCGGATGCGAAGAATTACAGTCCAGCACATGTAAAGGAAGCGATCACGGTTGGAGCTTATGATGAAAGTAATACATTTGCATATTTTTCAAATTGGGGGAGTTTGCTTGACTTAAACGCCCCTAGCGTTAGAATCCTTTCAACTTACATAGGTAGCTCAACTGCGACTTTGAGCGGGACTTCAATGGCTGCTCCACATGTTGCAGGGACAGCTGCTCTTTACCTTTCAAGGAATCCCTCAGCTACACCACAACAAGTGAGGGATCGCCTTGTCGCTGATGGGAAAGCATGGGTTAAAGTCAACAAACCGAGGACGACGAATTTGTCAGTTTATGCTGGGAATTATTAATTTTGATGGCGACCGCTTTTGCGGTCGCCTTAAAGTTAAAAAATTCTCCAGATGCTTGGCTCCTACACGACATTTATAGCTTGGAGGTATTTGAAGTCAAAGCGAAAAATCGCTTTGATAACAATTATAAGTTTGATCTCCCTCATTGGTGTCACAATCGGCGTCTCCGCACTCATCATCGTGCTTTCCGTCTTCAATGGCTTTAACGGTCTTGTCACGCGAATTCTTGTTGAATTTGACCCGCATATAAGGATAGAGAAAAAACTTGGAATTGAAGATAAAGAATTGGCGTCAATTGAAAAAGTGCTAAAAGACATCCCGCAATTGAAGGGTTATTCCCCTTTCATAACGAGCAAGGCAATGCTTATCTCTGATAGAAATAATAGAGTTGTTTATGTCAAAGGTATAGACCCGGAAAAAGCTGGGCTTGTTTCTGGACTTCCTGAAAAAATTGTGCTTGGTAATTTTGACCTTATTGATTCAGGGGGACTACCAAAAATTATACTTGGCTTGACGATCTCAGACCATGTGAATGCTTTAGTTGGGGATACCGTTACGCTTGTAAGCCCGAGTTTTGGCGCATTCGGACTTGTTCAACCCAACATCAAAAAGTTCGTCGTCTCTGGAATTTTTGAATCAAACAACAAAGATTATGACGGATATTATGTTTTCGTATCAACCAAGTCAGCGCAGGGTTTGTTTGATTTGAAGGGTAAAATTAACGGAATTGAAATCCGCCTTTATAACATCAATGATTCCGAAAAAATTAAAAAAATACTACAATCGCAACTTGGCGATAAATTTCAAGTCAGGACATGGTATGATTTGCACAGGGATTTGTATTCTGTAATGCAAATTGAAAGATGGACTGCGTATGTGATACTTTTGCTTATAATTTTCGTTGCGACATTTAACATCCTTGGTTCGTTGACAATGTCAGTAATTGAAAAAACGAGGGACATCGGGATTTTAAAAGCGATGGGGGCGAAGAATTCAGATATAGTTAAAATTTTTATCTTTGAAGGTCTAATAATCGGCTTGATCGGGACCGTTCTTGGAAGTTTAATCGGGTATATAGTTTGTTACATTCAACAAAGGTATCACATCTTTCCGCTTGATCCAACCGTTTATATCATACCTTCACTTCCAGTTGAGATGCATTTATCGGATTTCATCGTTGTTGGGCTTGGTGCTTTAATTCTTTGTTTGCTTGCTTCGTATTATCCAGCAAAAAGAGCAAGCAAGGTCGTCCCTTCCGAAGCTGTTAGATGGGAGTAAGGGAAACGATTTTATTTCGTGAATTGTTGAAAATTTTGAATTTCAAAAATTAATTTGGAGGTTCTATGCGGGCGTTTTTATTCGCTTTCCTGCTGTTTCATTTTGCTCAATTTTTAAATTCACAAACAGATACAACTTCATTTTTACTTCCAGATAAAATGAGCGTTCTTGAAAAGGGACTTTGGGGGAAAAATGGATTGTTCAGGATAACCGGGCTTGCACCGCTCACACCAGAAGCAAGACAAAATGAATTGAAATTGAGACGCGCAATGCTTTCAATTCATCAAATCGGCGGTTTCACAACTCTTGGGCTTATGGCGATTTCGGCTTATTATGGGAAAAAGGCATATGACCTTGTTCCCGGGTATGCAGAGAAACATCGCACGCTTGTAAGGGCTACGATAGCCACTTATACTTTAACTGCACTTTTTGCGTTGATGTCGCCTCCGCCACTTATAAAAAGAGATGACAAAGGAAGTAGTTTGACGATACATAAAACGCTTGCTTGGGTTCACGGAGCTGGAATGATTGCGACGGCAATACTTGGAAGACGGGTTAGAGAAAGCACAACACTTGATGATTACAACCGATTGAAAAAAATTCACATGGGTGTTGCCATTACAACTTTCACTGCGCTTGCATCATCTATGATTGTGATAACATTTCGTTAAAAAAAAATCCGGAGGATTATCTATGAGATCATTTAAACTTCTTTTTGCTTTAATTTTGTTCGTCCCCGATTTTTCGTTCGCCCAAGTTGTTTCGCTTGAAGGGGATAAAAGCGTCTCATACATCCAATATGTAATTCGGCATCCGCTTCACACGGTCAAAGCGATAAATAAAGAGCCGAAGTTTATAATTGATTTTGATGTGAAGCAGAAGAAAATTTTAAGAGCTGAAGCGGTTGCAGAGGTTATGAAATTCAACAGCGGGAATTCAAACAGGGATTCCCATGTAATGGAAGTCGTTGAAGCATTGAAATATCCGCTTGTGAGTTTTAAAAGTAGTGAAATAAGTTTGGTAAGTGAGGATATAGTTGTCAAGGGCTTTTTGACATTTCACGGGAAGACGAAAGAAATTGAGATGAGGGGTAAGGCGAAGTTTGAGGGGAATGCTTTGGTTGTTGAGGGTGGTTTCAATGTGAGTTTAACTGAATTTGGGGTGAAGCGTCCGTCTCTTTTTTTCATAAAGTCGGAGGATACTTTGAAAATGTATTTATTTGCCAAATTTAACTTGCCAGAATAAATCTTTAATTGTGGTCGGGGCTGGAATAAAATTTCTCTCTCGGTTGTCAATATAGGTGAAGATAAAAAATAAAGGATGAGCCCCGACCATGTCAATGAGGCGAAATGCTTTTTATTTGATCCTCGTCTTTTTGAGCTTCCTATTTAGCTTCATATTTATAACCGAGAAGCAAGCAAGTTCAAACGCAAAAGTAAGTTATGAAGTAAAAATCCCGCTTGGGATTCCGAAAGACCTTTGGGAGATTTTCGTACCTCCTGATAATCCGATAACCCCGGAGAAGGTTGAACTTGGCAGAAAATTATATTTTGACAAGCGTCTTTCGGTTGATAATACTGTTTCCTGTGCGACATGTCATGATCCGAAGTTTGCATTCACGGATGGGAAGAAAGTAAGCGAAGGTGTTAAGGGACAAAAAGGGGCAAGAAATGCACCTACGGTTTTAAATGCGATGTTTTATGAACAACAGTTCTGGGATGGAAGAGCTCCAACGCTTGAAGAACAAGCAAAACAGCCGATAATCAACCCAGTTGAAATGGGTATGCCTGATCACGATGCGGTTGTTAAGAAGTTGAAAGGGATACCGGAGTATGTTGATGCTTTTAAGAAGGTCTTTGGTGGCGAAATTACAATTGACAGAGTAGCTCAGGCAATCGCTGCCTTTGAAAGAACGCTTCTTACGGGTAATTCGCCATTTGACAGGTTCATAGCCGGTGATCAAAATGCTATAAGTGAGTCAGCAAAAAGGGGATGGCAGTTGTTTCAGGGCAAAGCAAGATGCATAACATGTCATGAGTTCAATCGTTCAAATCCTTTCTTCACGGACAATAAATATCACAACATCGGTGTTGCGATGAACAAAGAGGGATTCGCAGAGCTTGCAAGAAAAGCGGAACTTTTAGCTAAAGAGGGAAAACTTGACAAAAGGAAACTTGATGAACTTGCTTTGAACCCGGCTTATTCAGAACTGGGGAGGTTTCTTGTGACATTAAATCCGAAGGATATAGGAGCGTTTAAGACACCGACATTGAGAAATGTTGAGCTTACGGCTCCGTATATGCACGATGGAAGTGAAGCGACACTTCTTGATGTGATTGAATTTTACAATCGCGGGGGAAATGATAATCCAAATCTTTCCGGTGAGATGAGACCCTTGAATTTGACTGATCAGGAGAAACAGGACCTTGTTGAATTTTTGAAGGCACTAACGGGAGAATTCCCGAAAGATTTTCCAGAAAACAAATAAATAACAAAAAGGAGGTGCTTTAATTATGCCGAAAATGCCAAGCGAGAGAAAAGAGGAGCAGTATTTGAAGGAGAGGGAGAAGTTCTTTGAGATGTTGCCGAAGTTGAACAGGAGGCAATTTTTGAAGGTTGCGATGGCTTCAGCTGCGGTTGCCCTTGCGAAAAATCAATTCCCACCACACTCATTCCAGCTTGTTGAAGCAGTAGAAGCGAAACAAGGTAAGACGGAGGTCAAGTTTAGATTTGCTTACATTTCGGATACGCATCTTTACGAGAGGAAATTGAACGAAAGGTTTGTACGCGCTGCTTTAAAGGCGGTTCAAGATGTCAATGCCCTTGACCCACAGCCCGATTTTGTCCTTTTCGGTGGAGACCTTGCTCAGCTTGGACAACCAGAGGAACTGAAACTTGGTAAGGAAATTTTAAGCGAGCTTAAACCAAAGTTGTATATGATGGTCGGAGAGCACGATTGGTATCTTGACCTGGGTGAGAAATGGATGGAGCTTTTCGGGCAACCTTGGTATTCTTTTGATCACAAAGGTGTGCATTTCATAGTGTTAAACTCCGTTCTGGTTGAGGACTATTGGACTGAGACAAAAATGTCGCCGATGGAGAGGATGAAGTTCATGGCTCAACTTGACAATCCAAAGGGTAGACCTTTTACTGTCGGTAGAGGATACGGCGATGTTGGGAAAAGACAATTTGAATGGTTGAAACAAGACCTTGCTAAGGTTTCAAAAGATACGCCGATAGTTGTATTTTCTCATTCGCCTCTTTACAAGTATTACAAACCATGGAATTTCTGGACTGATGACGCTGAAGAGGTGCAAGCGCTTTTGAGACCGTTTAAGAATGTTACCGTCATTCACGGACATACACATCAACCTGTGTTTAACAAGATAGGGAACATCAACTTTTACGGCATGCTTTCAACCGCTTGGCCCTGGCCATATGCACCGACAGGTCTCCCGAAGTTGACGATAAAAATGAACAGAGCGGACCCATTTGATCAATTTGATGGTTGCGGTGATGGAACGGTTGAGATTTTGACAAATGGGAAAGCAGATAAAATTTACAACCTCTGGAGCCGGGAACCGATGAAAGTCAGCGCGAGATATCTTGACTCTGGCGGTAAAGAAGATGTTCCACCACTTCCAGCAGATCCATCATTTTAAAACAAAAATTAACGGAGGCGTGAATTATGAAGGGAAAGTTTTTCATCGCTGTTTTGATGATTTTATCAGCGTCGTTGCTTTTAAATGGAAAAATTAACATTTCTTCAGCTGTTCAAGGTGACGATTCAAAGAAAGAATCTAAAAAGGTGATCACGGCATGTGATGGTGAAACGAAACTTGTTTTAAACGATGTCAAGTCGGGTGAAGTTATGACGCGTGAAAAAGCCCAGGAAGTCGCTTCAATGCTTCTTGCGACTTATCAACAGCAAAAGAAATATCAGTCAACAAAATTTACAAGACGCGACTCATTGATATGGGAAAGGGAATTAAAAGCGATGATTGAGGAAGGGTATAAGTGGTTTCATGATCCATCGCTCGGGACAAATGGAATTTCCTGTGATATGTGTCATCCAGATGCAACCGATACTCATCCTGAGACATATCCGAAGTTTCAGATTCAGTTAAAGAAGGTTGCCCTTTTGCGTGATATGATAAACTGGTGTATTGAAAACCCGATGGAGGGCAAACCTCTTGACGAAAATGACCCGAGGTTGAAGGCAATTGAGGCATACATTATCTGGGCAAGAGCAAATCAAGATGTACGTCCTCATGCAAAGATACTAAACCCTGGGAAGAGATGATTTAATCTTTGGCAATAGATCACGAAGCCCCGCAACCTTGCGGGGCTTTTTTGTTTTTTGGCGGGTAAAATTAAAAATTTGTGGGGAACATTTGCAACTGGTAGACCTTATCTTGTTTTCACTGGAAATGATGACAATAATGATGGTGTTCTTGGGAATGACTATCCAGCTGGGCTTGGAAGAAATGCGGGCAGAGTTCCTGGGCAGAGATTTATTTTCAAGTATGTCTTTGCCGAAAGAAACTTCAATTTGCGTCTCGCAAAGGACTTTTCATACCGTGGTGCTACTTTGACGCTTATGCTTGAGGCGTTCAATGTGTTTAACTGGACAAATCTCGGTGGTTATGTTGGGAATATGAAGTCCGCTTTATTTGGACAACCGACAACAGCTGGTGATAAAAGGCAGATACAACTTGGTATGAGGGTGAGCTTTTAAATGAATTTTTGAAATGAGCGAAAAAATGCGAGGAAGTACTTGACTTGAATTTTTGAAATTATTATATTAAAAGTGCGTAATCATCCCCGATTCCTTTCCCGCCGAGATCGCTGGCGTGTGTCCCCGAGCGCCAGCGGTCTTTTTTATTTTAAAGCAAAAAAACCCGAGAAAACCTCGGGGTTTTGTTTTTTAACTTGCTGTAATTTCTTTATCCGATGCGGTAGTTTGAAAGTTCCCGCCTTATCCCAGGTTGAGTAGCTGTGGCTGGCGTTTCGTGCTTTACTGGTCCAATCCCAGGGGAAAGCCAAATGTAATTTTTTGATGTGAAAGTCCCAACAGTCACACCGCCGATGCTTGCAGAACCTGTTACATTTGCTTCAAATTTATAAGCGACAAATTTTCCCAAAGGAGTTTGGATTTCCTCCTTTAGCGCAATGTTGCCGGTGATGTTTACTCTTATATTCAAAGGCAATTGTTGTCCGCCTGTGGTTACAATTATCGTCGTGTCAAGATTTAAAATAGTATACGGCTCGTTTAAAGCGCCAGTTGTTTTTATAAATGGAACCCATCTTTTATAAGTAAATCCCGGGATTGAAACCATGTTTGTTAAGTCAATCCAAGCATAAAGGTAGTCGTTCTCAAGATAAATAAGAAGCGTGTCAATTTCGGGTCCACGCTGATATTTAAGTGAGTCAATCACAAGGAATGGATTTTTACCTTCAAACTGAATCTGACCTACGATTGTCGTTGAGGAATTGAACTCTGTGCCTGAGATTTTGTTACCAGCAGTATCTATTTGATATCCGGTGTAAAACCATGCGTTGCCAGTTTTAAGAGGGAAAAGATTTTGGGGGATTGTTTCAATCGGGCTTATTGTCTCCTTTTTACAACTTGAGAAGATAAAGAGGGATAGAAGCGATAAAAAAAGTATAATTTTGGGCTTCATAGTTCAATCAAATTTTAATGAGTCAATTATTGACTTAACCCTTGATGCTGAGGCGTATAATGCCTGTTTTTCTTCATCTGTTAATTTGAGTTCAATTATCTCTTCAACTCCCTTCTTTCCAAGTTTTACTGGGACACCGACGAAAACATCTTTTAGTCCATATTCACCTTGTAGTAAAACCGAGCAAGGCAAAATTCTCTTTTTGTCTTTCACTATTGATTCAACCATTTCAACAATGGCAGCGGATGGTGCGTAATATGCGCTTCCAGTTTTAAGATAGCTTACAATTTCCGCCCCACCTTCCCTTGTGCGTTTGACAAGCTGGTCAATTTTTTCCTTTGGCAAAAGTTCAGATATTGGGATTCCCGCTACGGTTGTGTATCTTACGAGCGGGACCATATCATCGCCATGCCCTCCAAGTACGAATGCATAAACATCTTCAACCGATACATTTAATTCCATAGCTATGAATGTTCTAAATCTTGCTGTGTCGAGCACGCCGGCCATCCCGATCACGCGATGTCTTTCAAATCCGCTGACCCTCCAGGCGGTGTAAGCCATGACATCAAGCGGATTCGTGACGACGATTATAATTGCATTTGGTGATTTTTCAATTGATTTCAAAGTTGCTTCCTTTACGATGCCGAAATTTGTGTTAAGCAGGTCTTCTCTGCTCATTCCAGGTTTACGCGCAACGCCAGCGGTGATTATCACGATGTCTGAATTTGCTGTTTCTTCGTACCCATTGGTTCCGATTACTTTAACATCAACGCCAGTTATCGGGGTTGATTCATACATATCAAGCCCCTTACCTTGCGGAATTCCTTCAACGATGTCAACAAGGACAAGCTCATTTGCGAGCTCATTATCAATTATCCTTTGAGCCGTGGTTGCGCCGACATTTCCGGCGCCGATTATTGTGATTTTCATTTTGAACCTCCAAAAAATTTATTTTTAAAGGTGCTTCAATTCACCCCGCCAACTGGATAAACGCTGACCATTTGCTTGTCTTTTGAGACATATTCAAATTTTACGATGCCATCAATCTTTGCAAATAAAGTATAGTCCTTTCCCATTCCGACATTTAAACCGGGCTTAAATTTCGTTCCCCGTTGCCTCACGATTATGTTACCCGCTTTAACAAATTCTCCGCCAAATTTTTTTACTCCAAGTCGTTTTGAGTGGCTGTCCCTGCCATTTTGTGATGAACCACCACCTTTTTTATGTGCCATGTCTTTTCACCTCCATTTTATTGTTTTGTTAATGCTTCAACTTTTTGTTCAAGTACAGCAAGGCGTTCGCGAATTTGAATTGCTACTTCTATTTTTTCGTCAAGTCGCTTTATCTCAGCTCTAAACTCATTTTGAAAGGCGTGCGCCTCCGAGCGATATATCTCCAACTTGTCATCAACGCGTTTAATCTCTGCTTTAATCTCATTTTTCAATGATTCAAGTTCAGCCCTAATCTCAGAGTGAAAAAGTTCCGTTTTCTCATCCAAGCGTTTCAATTCCGCTTTAAACTCACTCTTGAACGCTTCAAGCTCTTTCCTTATAAGTTCTGTTTTTTCGTCAATTCGTTTCAATTCCGATTTAAATTCGGTCTTTGATGCCTCAATCTCTTTCCTTAAAAGTTCCGTTTTCTCATCAAGCCGTTTCAATTCCGCTTTAAATTCACTCTTGAACGCTTCAAGCTCTTTCCTTATTATCTCGGTTTTATCATCAATTCGTTTTAATTCAGCTTTAAATTCGTTTCTGAGAAGTTCATTTTTCTCATCAAGACGTTTTGCCTCAGATTCAAACGTTACTCTGAGTTCATTCACTGCGGACTTAATCTCTTGAAGCTCGGGAACGATGAGTTCTTGAATTAGTTTTTTGACATCTACTTTAGGCATTAACTTTCAAAGCCGATTTTATTGATTTCAATTTGGGTGTAATTTTGTCTGTGCCCTTTCGTCACTTTGTACCCCTTGCGACGTTTCTTTTTGAAGACGATGATTTTTTCGCCTTTCACATGGTCAAGAACCGTTGCCTCGACAAAAGCGCCCTGGACGAACGGATTTCCAAAAAGTGTTTTCCCATCTTCTTGAAGCAGGAGCACAGTTGAAAATTTAACCTTGCTTCCTGGTTCAGCGTTTAACTTTTGGACAAAAATTTTATCGGCTTCCTTAACCTTGTACTGATGACCTCCAATCTTTACGATTGCAAGCATTCCCTTAATTCCACTTTGTTTGACAAAATCACTTAAAATTTAATAAATCGGGGGTGAAATTCCAAAAGTGAGGGATGAAAATTTGACTTTATCCAAGCAAATTAATATCTTAACTTGTGTGAAATAGCTTCGCAAAAGCTCAAAAATTCGGAGGTGAGATGACACAAAAGAAATTGATACCGGTGTTAATTCTGTTTTTCTTTTTACTCGGTTGCGGACCCAAAAGCTTACCTCTCAAGAATTCAACAACCCCGGAAGCGCTTGCCGACTCGGTCTCGTGTCCGTTGCCTGATTCAACAGGTAAAATTGAGAAAATTTCAGAGCAAAATTACAAAGAAGTTTTAAAAAGGGATGTTTTAATTTACGACTCTTTAACTACCGCTGAAATTATAGCCGAGGTTGTGAAGAACTATGAAACGATTTTAAAATACCTATCGCAGGGTGATACAATCTCTGCGATTGATTTGATGCATTCTGCGATGGAAAAGCTTGACGAGATTTCAAGAACGAGCGAGATTGAGACAAATAAAGATTTTGAAGCGATAAGCAATAAAATTTTGTCAATCTATAACAAATACTTCGCAAAGTTTGACTCGGTTTTTCAAGAGACGCCAATTAGTGAGTATATTTCAAACATTCAAGACCGTCTCAATCAGATAGGCGATATAGTTGACACTGTGGGTGTTAAGATTGAATTGAAGCCATTTCCTCCTTCTTTAAGGACGACGATTCCTCTTGTGGTGAATGAATATGTTCAAGCTTATCTTGATTATTTCCTTGGCGATGGAAGGTATTTTATGGAAATGTGGCTTGAGAGATTGGAAAAATATCTGCCTATGTTTAAGAAAATTTTCTCCCAATATGACCTTCCGGAGGAGTTAATATATCTTTGTATGATTGAAAGTGGTGTGAGCCCCTTTGCTGTGTCAAGAGCGAAGGCGGTTGGGATTTGGCAGTTTATAAAATGGACAGGGAAATTGTATGGGCTTGAAGCCAATTGGTGGTATGATGAGAGAAGAAACCCGGAAAAATCAACACACGCTGCTGCGCGACATTTAAAAGACCTTTACGATCTGTTCGGCGACTGGTACCTTGCGATCGCTGCCTATAATTCCGGCGCTGGTAGAGTTCAAAGAGCTATAAGAAAATCTGGTGAAACGGACTTTTGGAAAATAAGAAGGTTTCTCCCACGGGAGACGAGAAACTATGTTCCTCAGTATATAGCAGTGACATTGATATCACTTGAACCAGAAAAGTATGGGTTTAAGCCATTGAATCCGAGTTCAGAAATAATTGAATATGATGAAGTTGTCGTTGATGCGAGCGTTAGTTTAAGAAAACTCGCAGAATGTGCTCAAACTGACCTTGAGACATTGATTGAACTTAATCCAGAGCTTATCCGCGGTTATACGCCACCACACGAGTATGTCCTCAGGATTCCAAAAGGGAAAAAGGATATATTCGTTGAAAATTATAAATCTCTGCCAGACGATGAGAAGAAAAATTTCAGAGTTCATATTGTAAAGCGTGGCGAGACATTATACAAAATTGCGAGGCAATATAATGTCCCGGTTGATGTGATTTATAGTTTCAATCCTAAACTTAAACCGAGAGCGTTAAGTGTCGGACAAGTTGTTTTGATCCCCGATGTAATAAAAACTAATTCAACTGCGTCAAGCAGACGATACGCTAAAAGAGCTTATTCTGACGAAAGCGAAACGAAGATAATTTATCGCGTAAAAAGGGGTGATACTTTAAACACAATTGCGCAAAGATATAATGTGAGCATAACTGAACTGAAAAAATGGAACCGCCTGAAGGGGAATAATATAAAAGAGGGGCAGAGAATTATAATTTTCACAAATTCATCAGCAACTGGCGGAAGCGATTGATTTTTTAACTTCATTGAGATAAATTTGTTTTGGCTGAAATTCCCCTCTTTTGCTGACCTCCTGAAAATTGAAATTAAAAAGGAGGTCTTACTATGCCGATTTGTGAAAGGTTAAAAAATTTCCTTGATTCAAGCGGGGTCAAGTATATCACGATTGTCCATTCAACCGCCTTCACATCACAGGAGATAGCAGCAAGTGTCCATGTCAAGGGTAAAGAATTCGCAAAGTGTGTGATTGTTAAATCTGGCGAAAATTTTTTTATGCTTGTCGTCCCATCCGACCATAAGGTAAATTTTGAAAAAGCTAAGGTCGCTTTAAATGTATCTGATCTGAAACTTGCTACCGAGGATGAATTTAGACGAATTTTCCCGGATTGCGAGACGGGGGCTATGCCACCATTTGGTAATCTTTATGGTGTTCCTGTTTATGTTGATGAGAAATTTAAAGCTAACGAGGAAATAAGTTTCAATAGTGGGACTCATAACGATGTCGTTAAGATGAAAATGTCGGATTATGTTCGGTTGGTGAATCCGATTTTTTGTGATGTTGGTGAGCATATTTGAGCGGAGGGGGTGGGATTCGAACCCACGGTGGGTCGTTTGGACCCACAGCGGTTTTCGAGACCGCCCCGATCATCCACTCCGGCACCCCTCCGAAATTGCCGTTAAAATTTAAAAAATTGATGGGAAATATACAATTGGAAGTTGACCGCTCAGTTTTAAAAGTTCTATCTCGGCTAGCTTCGCTTGATAAAGGGCTGAAATTAACCGACTTTCGGCGTCAATGTAAGTTTTTTGCGCCTCCCTTAACTCAAGTGGCGTCAAAACCCCAAGCCGATATCTTTCAAGCGCAATTTCAACATTTTCTCGCGCTATTTCAAGATTTTCCTTTTCAAGTTCAATTAATTTCAAACTTGTTTTGAAACTTTCATAACTCTTTAAAATTCTCGCTTTTACCTCATCTCGTACCTGTTCAAATCTCACATCGCTGTTTGCGATTTCTATCCTTGCGTTCTCATACTCGCGAAGCGTGTTTAACCCGTTGAAGATGTTAAATGAAACGCTCAGTCCATAATTAAAGCCAAGATTTTGGTTTGATGCGATAAAGCCCGCCTGGGATTGCGAGCGAGCGAAACTATATCCGATGAAAAAGCTAACCAATGGAAACATCTTCGCCCTTACGCTTGAAAGATTCATCTGCGCTATCTCTTTGCTCTTCTTGAAACTTAAAATCAAGCTGTTTCTTTTTTCAGCCTGGGAAAGCAGATTATCAAGCGATAAATCCTTGACTTGTATTGTGTCAGCAATGTCAAAGTCAATTTCAGGTTCTCGCCCAAGGATTAGATTTAAATTTATCTTAGCATTTTTAAGTGCGATTTCCTGTTTCATAAGCGCATTCATATCTGCGTTCAAGTCAGCTTTAGCTTGTAGAAGTTCAGTTTTTGATGCAGTTCCAACTTTGTATTTCTCCTCCGCAATTTTAACTCTTTGTTCTGAGATTGCGATGCTTTCCCTCAATGTCTTCAAAATTTCCTTCTGCCTTAAAATTTCGTAATAAGATGTTATAACCTCCGAAATTATTTCTTCAGCAGTTGCGATTGAATTGATCTGTGCAACTTCTTTCGTCTCTTTGAGCTTTTTATATGTGATCAAATTGTTAAACCCGTCAAAAATTGTCCAGTTGAGCGTTAAGCCGAGATTTAGCGCATTTGAAATGGCACCAGTTCTATTTATCGTCCTGCCATCAAAATACTCCTGTCGCGTATTGTTTAAGCTTCTATTGTAACCGGATGATAGGTCAAGCTTTGGTAAAAAGCCGGCATTTCCAAGCGATAGATTGTTGAAAGCGATGTCAAGGAGATTTTTTGATATTTTTATATCGCAGTTGTTTTTAAGCGCGAGATTTATTGCCTCCTCAAGCGTTAAAATTTCCTGTGAGTGACAAAGTCCAAAAATAAGAAAGAGAAGAGGGATTGTCTTCTTAAACATTTTTTGTTTCCAAGTTTTATTTTGCGATATGCTTCGTTTCAATTATGTCGTTGTTTTGTGCAAGTTCAATTTCAGTCGGTTGCTCTTCAATTGGAACTTCAACTCGTTTCTTCTCACTTGAAAGGTATGAATAAATTGCGGGTATGACATAAAGCGTTAAAATTGTTGAGAAGAGCATACCGCCGATGACGGCTATACCCATTGACTTTCTGCTTTCAGCTCCCGCACCAAGCGCAAGTGCCACGGGAACAAAAGCTAAAATTGTCGTTAAGCTCGTCATAAGAATTGGGCGGAACCTTTGAACAGCTGCGTCTTTCACCGCTTCTATTTTTGATAGACCCATTGCTTTTCTTTGATTGGCGAACTCAACTATGAGTATCCCGTTTTTGGTCACAAGACCGACGAGCATTATTTGCCCGATTTGACTGAAGATGTTCAATGTCTGGTTGAAGTACCAAAGCGAGAACAAAGCACCTGCAAGAGCCAACGGGACGGTGAACATTATGATAAATGGGTCAAGAAAGCTTTCAAATTGTGCTGATAAGACAAGGTAAGTTAAAATCAATGCAAGTAACATAACGAAAGCTAAACTTGATGAACTTTCAGCATAATCCCTTGATGGACCGCTTAAATCGGTTGAGAAAGTTTCGTCAAGGATTTTCTCCGCTATTTCGTTCATTGCTTTTATTCCATCCCCGATTGTTTTCCCAGGGGCAAGACCAGCTGAAACGGTGGCGGAAATGTATCTGTTAAAACGATAAAGTTGAGGTGGATTTACATCTTCTTCCAAGATAATCAAATTATCAAGTTGGATTAATTCGCCTTTGTTATTTCTGACATAAATTGATTTCAAATCCGCTGGTTTTTCCGCGCTTTCCCTTATAATTGAGCCGATGACTTGATATTGTTTTGAGCCGATTGTAAAGAATCCAAGCCGTTGCTCACTATATGCAAGTTGTAATGTCTGAGCCACATCAGCAACTGACACGCCAAGGGCTTTTGCTCTTTCACGATTTACTTTGACCTTTAACTCTGGCTTGTTGAATTTTAAATCAACATCAACCACAGTAAACTCTGGGCGTTTGCTTGCTTCGTCAATAAATTTTGGTAGAACTTGTTTTAGTTTCTCAAAATTAGGCGCTTGAATTACAAATTGAACAGGAAGTCCACCCCTTGCAATTCCAATGCTTTGATCCTGGGATACATAAGCTCTTACCCCGGTTAACTGCCTTAATTTCGCTGTGAGTTCATCGGCGATTTGTTGTTGACTTCTCTTCCTTTTGTCCCTTTCGCTCAATCTTATTCTTATGAAACCGGTATTTGAGCCAGTGCCACGAAATGCTGGCGATGTTATGGCAAAGATTGCCTCCGCTTCAGGGACATTGGTCTCAACAAGGTTAAGAATTTCATCCATATATTTTGACATCTGATAATATGAAGTTCCCTCAGGGGCAGTTGCGTTAATAGTGAGCATTCCTCTGTCTTCAAGCGGTGCAAGCTCAGAAGGTAAATTCAAGCCGAAAATTACTATGGCGATTGCTGACACTCCCATTATTACAAATGCAATCCATCTTTTCTCCATAAATTTATCAAGCGATTTGCGGTAAGAGTTAATCAGCCGGTTAAAGAATGATTCAGTTTTATGGTAAAACTTTGAATGTCCTCTTTTGCCCATAAGTCGGACGCTTAACATAGGTGTGAGTGTAAGAGCGACGAAAGATGAAATCACAACCGAGCTTGCGATTACAACACCAAATTCTCGGAACAATTTCCCGGTAAAGCCCTGTATAAATATAACTGGCATAAAAACAGCAACGAGGGCGATCGTTGTGGCAATGACCGCAAAAAATATCTCTTTCGTTCCTCTGATTCCCGCTTCGTAAGGATTAAAGCCCCTTTCAATTTTTGAATAAATGTTTTCAAGGACGACGATGGCATCGTCAACAACCATACCAATTGCGAGAACAAGACCAAGCAATGTTAAAACATTGATTGAAAATCCAGCCACATACATCACGAAGAACGCTCCAATTAATGAAACAGGGATTGCAATCATCGGAATAAGTGTCGCCCTCCATTCCCTCAAGAAGAAAAAGATGATGACAACGACAAGACCAAATGCGATTAATATCGTTTCTCTTACTTCATTAACGGATTGCCTTATGTATTTCGTAGTGTCAAACCCAATCCCAAGTTGTATATCTGGAGGAATCTCTTTTTTAAGTTGTTCAACTCTTTTATAAAATTCATTCGCTATGTTTATGTGATTAGCTCCTGGTTGTGGGATAATTGCAACGCCAACCTGTGGGATTCCGCCCTTTCCTTTCATTATCGTTCTTATATTCTCGGGCGCAAGTTCAGCATATCCGACATCTCTTAATCTTATGATTTTCCCCTCGCTTTCCTTTATTATCAAGTTGTTAAAATCTTCAGGGGTTTGAAGACGTCCTATTGTTCTGATCGTTAATTCAGTTGTCCTTCCTTCAATTCTCCCGGAGGGAAGTTCAATGTTTTCCCTTGCAAGGGCGTTTCTTATGTCAAGTGGCGTGAGATGATAAGCAGCAAGCTTAACCGGGTCCATCCAAATTCTCATTGAGTATTTTTTCTCACCCCAAATCCTTACCTCGCTTACGCCTGGTATTGTTTGCAATCTTTCTTTAAATACATTTATCGCTATATCGGTCAATTCAAGCAAGCTTCTTTTATCGCTTTGAACGGTTAAAACTATTATTGGAAACGCATCTGCATCAACTTTTTGGACAACAGGTGGGTCAACATCTGGCGGAAGGAGACGGATAGCCCTTGAAACTCTATCCCTTACATCGTTTGCTGCAGCTTCAAGGTCTTGGTCAACCGTGAACTCAACTCTTATTGTGCTTCTACCATAGCTACTTACTGAGGTTATCGTTCTTATCCCTGCGATTCCGCTGATTGACTCCTCAAGCGGTTCTGTTATTTGCGATTCAATTATATCTGGATTAGCGCCAGGATAAGTTGTTGTCACTGTAACTACAGGAGGGTCAACCGCAGGGTATTCTCTAACGCCAAGATAGAAGTATGAAATTATCCCAAAAATTAAAATGACAAGCGACATAACTATAGAAAGAATCGGTCGCCTAATGCTCAGTGACCACAAACCCATGGCTTTATCTCCATTTAAATTTTATTCAATTGAGACGACTTTAACTTTGAAGCCAGATTTAAGCTGTAATAGTCCAGTTGTCAAGACGGTATCCCCGGGCTGAACACCGGAGAGAACTTGTATAAATCTTTCAGTCCTTACCCCTGTTTCAACTTTTCTTTCAACGGCTTTTCCACCATTGCAGATGAAAACTTTATTTCCCTCAACGCTTGGGATCAGAGCTTCTGCTGGGATTAAAATCGCATTGGGTATCTCTTCAAGTATGACCTCAACTTCAGCAAAAGCCCCTGGCAAAATTTCGTAATTTTTATTCGGGAAAATTGCTCTAACTTGCAAAGTTCTCGTTGAAGGGTCTATTTTAGGGTCAATTGCATATATTACGGCGCTGTATTTTTTATCTGAGCCCTGAACTTTGAAATTAACCCTGTCTCCAACATCTATGAGCTTGACATATTTTTCTGGGACGGAAAATTCAATTTTCAATGTGTCAATATCTTGAAGCGTTGTAATTTTAGTTGTCGGTGAAATGTAACTTCCCTCGCTTACATATCTCAAGCCGATCACGCCGTCAAAAGGTGCTTTTATTTCCGTCTTTTCAATCCTTGCCTTTATAAGTTGAATCTGCGCCTCAAGAGTGTTAAGTTCTGTTAGGGCAATGTCATATTCCTGTTTGCTTATGGCTTCTTTTTCAAGTAGCATCCTTTGCCTGTATTCTTTCTCTTGGGCAAGTTTTTTCTGATACTGGGTTTTCAAAAGCTCGGCTTGAAGTTCAGAATCGTCAACTTTGACAAGTATATCACCTTTTTTAACTTTGCTCCCCTCGTTGAAGTATATTTTGACGATTTTCCCAGAAATCTCGCTTCTCACTTCAATTTCTTCGTTGGCGAGTATGGTCCCAGTGACGAAAATTTTATTTTCAAGTTTTTGTGGCTTCACTAAATAGCCCTTGACATTTAGTTCAGGTATTGCCCCTGGATTTGCTCGTTGTGTTTTTTTCTCCGCAAAAATTGATTTTATCTTCGGGATGGAAAGACCCACTATTATAACAATGGCGATAACTATCAAGCCCTTGTTTGAAATTTTCACAATTGCTTTCAATTTTATTTTTCAATTTAGACGCCGTTGAAATTTTTCGGTTTCACGATTTGCTTGATTTTTTCGTTTGATTTAAATTATCAAAAAGTAAATTCCGTTCAAAACTTCCAAAGTTTGATATGAGCCAAGAGAGGAAGATAGTCATAAAAGGTGCGAGGGTTCATAACCTTAAAAATATAAACCTTGAGCTTCCGAAAAATAAACTTATTGTATTCACTGGGGTAAGCGGTTCGGGGAAATCATCACTTGCTTTTGACACAATTTATGCTGAGGGACAGAGAAGATATGTTGAAAGTTTGTCCGCATATGCGAGACAATTTCTTGAAAGGATGGAAAAACCAGATGTTGATTTGATTGAAGGTATCGCTCCAGCAATCGCAATAGACCAAAAAACAACGGGGAAAAATCCACGCTCAACCGTTGGGACGATGACAGAAATTTACGATTACCTTCGCCTCCTTTTCGCAAGGATAGGGAAGACATATTGTTCAAAGTGCGGTAACCTTGTACAAAAGGATTCACCCGGTTTCGTCGTTGAGAAAATAAAGCAAATCCCACAGGGGAGCAAAATTCTGATACTTTTCCCACTTCAACTTCATAAAGGTCACACATTGGACGAGGAAATTGAAACCTTGAAAGAGAAGGGCTTTTATAGAATTTTTGTTGATGGCGAGATTCTTGATGTCAATGAAAATTTTAACTCAAAGAAAATATCGGGAAAGGAAATTTATGTCCTCGTTGATAGAATAATTGTGCGAAGCGATATGGATGAGACGAGATTGTTTGATTCTGTTGAAATGGCTTTCAACGAGGGGAGGGGTTATATGATCCTAAAGGTTTTAGATAGCGGTGAGACATTTAAATTTAGCGAACATTTTGAATGTGCTTATTGTGGTATTGAATATGAGGAGCCAGAGCCGAGGTTGTTTTCATTTAACAATCCATATGGCGCTTGTCCGAAGTGTCAAGGTTTTGGTAGAGCTTATGGCATTGATTGGGACGCTATAGTTCCTGATAAAAATAAAAGTATAAAAGAGGGTGCGATACATCCTTGGAGAAGCGAGAAATTCGCCTGGTTTCAAAAGGACTTGATGCGTATTGCAAAAAAGGTCGGCATCCCTGTTGATGTTCCATTTAAGGATTTAACGCTTGAACAAATTGAAATAATAAAGAATGGTTACGATGGGTTTGAGGGTATAAATGGTTTTTTCAAGTTGCTTGAGGAGAACTCTTACAAAGTTCATTACAGGGTTATGCTTTCAAGATATAGAGGTTATACGACTTGCGACTTGTGCGGGGGTTCACGGCTAAGAAAGGAAGCGTTGAATGTCAAGATAGCGGGTAAAAGTATTTACGATATAGTTAGGATGTCAATTGGTGAAGCGTATCAATTTTTTCAAAATCTTGAACTCACCGATTATGAAAAAACAGTATCCGCAAGCATTCTTTCGGAGATAAACAAAAGGTTGAGGTATCTTTATGAGGTCGGACTTAGATACTTAACACTTGATAGGTTGTCAAATACTCTCTCGGGTGGAGAAGCACAAAGGATAAACCTCGCCACGGCTCTTGGTTCATCACTTGTTGGAGCACTTTATATACTTGATGAGCCAAGCATTGGACTTCACCCAAGGGACACGCATAGATTAATTAAAATTTTGAAATCGCTAAAGGAAAACGGAAATACAGTTATAGTTGTTGAACACGATAGAGAGATAATTGAATCGGCGGATCACATCGTTGACCTTGGTCCAGGGGCTGGGGAAAACGGTGGGAGGATTGTTTTTCAGGGTAGTTATGAGGAAATTTTAAAGGATGAAAATTCATTAACAGGAAAATATCTCAGCGGTCGGCTTAAAATTCCTGTGCCTCAAGAGAGAAGAAAACCCAAAAAAGGAAACTCAATTATAGTTCGTGGGGCGAGGGAACATAATTTGAAAAATATTGATGTTGAATTTCCATTGAATGTTTTTGTATGCGTCACTGGTGTGAGCGGTTCTGGGAAAAGCACCCTTGTGCATGACATACTTTATTCAGCTTTGAGGAAGATAAAATATGGGACATATGAGGGTAAAATTGGGAAGTTTGATAAGATTGAGGGTTATGATTTGATTGATGCAGTGGAGATGGTTGATCAATCACCGATAGGTAAAACCCCAAGGTCTAATCCTGTCACTTATATAAAAGCATTTGACGGCATAAGGGAACTTTTCGCATCAACACATCTAGCGAAAGTTAGAGGTTATACCCCGGGTCATTTTTCGTTTAATATACCGGGTGGAAGATGTGAGACATGTGAAGGGGATGGCTTCGTTAAGGTTGAAATGCAATTTCTTGCTGATATCTATCTTCCTTGTGAATCGTGCAGCGGGAAAAGATATAAGTTGGAAATACTTGAGGTTGAATATAAAGGCAAGAATATAAGCGATGTTTTAAATATGACTGTAACGGAGGCGATAGAGTTTTTCAAAGGGCATAGAAAAATCGTTGATAGATTGAAGGTGCTTGAAGCGGTTGGGCTTGGTTATATTAAACTTGGTCAGCCAGCGAACACACTTTCTGGTGGTGAAGCACAAAGGATTAAACTTTCCGCACATTTACTCGCTTCTGAGTCAAGCCCTCACACTTTGTTTATCTTTGATGAGCCGACAACCGGGTTACATTTTGACGATATCGCAAAGCTTTTAAAGGCATTTGATTCACTTCTTGAAGCTGGGCATTCAATCATAGTAATTGAACACAATATGGATGTGATAAAGTGCGCCGATTGGATAATTGACCTTGGTCCTGAAGCTGGGGATTTGGGTGGATATGTTGTTGCCGTTGGGACACCCGAAGAGATTTCCCAAAATCCCAACTCTTATACCGGGCAGTTCCTTCGTAAATACCTTGAATAAAAATTTATCAAAAACCTTGCCAGACATTCCCCGTTTTTGTGATTTTCATCAATGAAATGTTCCCTTATTGATTATTATATTTCAAGTGGAAATTTAACTTGATTTTTGAAGCGAGGACCTCTGGGGGGAGGTTCTGCTTCAATGTTAAAGGTCTGGGCGAAAAGCCTAGACCTTTCATTTTAGATGTAAATTGGCTTTGTCTCATAGGGTATCGGGTCATCAACACCTGCAAGTTGAAAACCGCGTAATCTAAGTGCGCAACTATCGCAAACACCACAAGCGATATCCTCCCTTTGATAACAGCTCCAGGTGAGGTGTAGAGGAGCGCCGAGTTCAATTCCTTTCTTAACAATTTCCCATTTCTTCATATCAATTATCGGTGTGACTATGCGTATTGGACGACCCTCAACCCCAGCTTTCGTCCCAAGCCGAATAACTTCATTAAAAGCATTATAGAATTCCTTCCTGCAATCTGGATACCCAGATGAGTCCTCCTCAACTGCTCCGATAAAAATTTTAGTTGCTCCAATGACCTCTGCCCAGGACACAGCGATTGAGAGCATATTTGCGTTTCTGAACGGGACATAACTTGTTGGAATTCCAGTTCTTTTCAGGTCCGCTTTTTCAACAGGTATATTTTCGTCTGTTAAACTTGACCCACCGATTAACTTTAAATGTTCAACGCTAATGACAAGGCGTTTCTTGACATTGTAAAAATCGGCTATATCGTTAAACGCTTTCAACTCTCTTTTCTCCGTTCTTTGTCCGTAGTTCAAATGCAAGAATGCGAGCTCATAACCAAGTGAATTTGCAATCGCAGCTGTAACGCAAGAGTCCATTCCACCGCTTACAAGGACAACCGCGACTTCTTTCATAGAACTTCAAAATTTTGTTTTAAATTTTTTCAACTTTAATCATATTAGTTGAACCGCGCTTAAAGAGCGGAATCCCAGCTGTAAATATAACAATGTCGCCTTTGTTTAAGATATTGCTCTCTTTGAGTTGTTCTTTTGCTATTTCAATTGTTTTATCCGTTTCAGAGATTTCTCTTATTTTAACGCCGATGACGCCCCAAACGAGATTTAATTTTCTAACGACATCATCTCTGTCAGTCAATGCTATTATCGGGACATAGGGTCTGTATTTTGATATCGCTTTTGCTGTTGCACCTGTATGAGTGATTGTGACAATCGCTTTGGCATTTAACTGTTGAGCAAGAAGACAAGCAGCACGACCTATCGCATCAACTTCATCTTTAAGTTTTAAATTTGGGTCAAATATCGGTTCGTAAAATTTATACTGTGTTTCGGCGGTTCTTATAATTTTGTCCATCATTTTAACGGATTCAATTGGAAATTCACCAATGGATGTTTCACTGCTTAACATAACTGCATCTGTTCCGTCAAGCACTGCGTTAGCTACATCCGTGGCTTCAGCTCGGGTTGGTCTTGGATTTGAAACCATTGATTCTAACATCTGCGTCGCCGTGATAACCGGCTTACCGAGTTTGTTTGCTTTTTTTATCAACATCTTTTGTAATATCGGGACATCTTCCGTTGGGAGCTCAACTCCAAGGTCGCCCCTTGCGACCATTATTCCATCTGATATATCAATGATTTCATCAATTGAATTTATCGCTTCAACCCTCTCAATTTTCGCGATAACGGGAAGTGTTTTTCCAAATTCTTCCATTTTTGAAAGTAAATCAACGACATCTTTCTTTTTTCTAACGAAGGATAAAGCTACAATGTCAACGCCATTTTCTAAACCGAACTTTAAATCTTGGATATCTTTTTCTGTAAGTGACGGAATCCGAACATTTACACCGGGGAGATTTACACCTTTGTAGGACTTCAAAAGACCACCATCAACAACTTCACACTTAACTTTTTTGCTTTTAATTTCAATAACTTTGAGTTCTATTAATCCATCATCAAGCAAAATGGTGTCGCCGGGTTTAACATCCTCTGCGATGTATTCGTATTGAATCGGTATGGTTTGTCCATCTCCGTCTATTTGTTCCCATGCGAGGTAGACAAGCTCACCCGTTTTTAATTCCATCGGCTCATTTTTCAATCTCCCGACCCTAATTTTCGGACCTTGAAGGTCTTGTAGCAAAGGTATATGTTTCCCAGTTATCTCCGATGCTTTTCTTACGAGTTTTATAAAGTTGAGATGTTCTTCATAATCGCCATGGGAGAAGTTCAACCTTGCGATGTCCATCCCGGCGTTTATGAGTTCAACAATTTTTTCAAGTGAATTAACAGCTGGACCAAGTGTGCAGACGATTTTCGTTCGCCTGAAATTCTCCTCTTTCCAGAACTTTTTCATCTCGTTGAGCTTGGCAATTTTTTCAGAATAATAAAGATAAGAAGAATAAAAGTCAAGGATTTCGGGGGTAATGACTTGATTTTTTTTGATTTTGATATTATATTAATAATGACTTTCCGCGGTAGCTCAATTGGCAGAGCAGCTGGCTGTTAACCAGCGGGTTGCAGGTTCGAGTCCTGCCCGCGGAGCTAATTAAAAAATTATATTTAAGAAGATGAGCTACAAATTTACCACAGTTATCACCAAAGAGGGGAAATGGTTTGTAGCTTATTGTCTTGAATTGGGGGTCGTGAGTCAAGGGAAAACTATTGAGGAGGCAAAAAAGAACCTCAAAGAGGCAATAGAATTATATTTAGAAGATCAACCTAAATTAAGAAAAACTCTGCCCAAGGAACCTCCTTTAATAACTACACTTGAGCTTGATTTTAAGAATGTATAAGCCGATTTCCGGAAGACGGCTTATTAAAATTTTATGCCGAGATTTTGGATTTTATGTTGTTTCACAGAAAGGAAGTCATGTTAAGTTAAGAAAAAGAACCCCTCATGAAGAAATTACCACAATTGTCCCTTTGCATAAAGAATTGGCTCCAGGCACTTTAAAGGGGGTTTTAAAATTAGCCCAAGTGGACGAAGAGGATTTTTGGGAAAAAGTTTAAGCTAGCTATTTTAAACTAACTTTCTTTAAGGAGAAAAAATTTATGTGTGAAGAAAATTTTAAACCAAAGGCAAATCTCGTTTTCCTTTTTCAAATTTTCTCTATCATCCTACTTTTCAACCTTTTGCAATCTCAAACTCTCGGAACAGAATTTCCAATTGAAGCGGGTCAGGACTCAACTTTTGCAACTGGTTTTGCTGAGGATAATTCTAAATATGCTATTGTGATGAGAAGAGAAAAAGGAAGCGGGGCTGAAGTTGTAGTTCAAATTTCATTCAAAGATTGACCACTCGCTCGTGGGCAATCCGATAGTTTTAGGCACGACATCTATACCTAAGGAAAATTTTGAAGAAGCATCGCCACAAATTGCGTTTGATGGGAATCGTTTTTTGGTAATTTGGACAGATGGAGAAAACGGAGGCATCAAATATCGTTTCATTGATGCTCAAACATTTGCTTTAAGTGGTTTATATTCCGACGCAGCTTTGCCTTGTTATTTGGCGGGGATAAATGTCTTGCATTACAATTCCAATCTTAACAAGTATTTTCTCGTGTCTGAGATTCGCTCCACATCCGGTTATTATTTGATTTATAACTTCATCCGTCCAGATGGTTATCTTGAAAATTCAAACCAAGTTTCAGGTATTCCCTGCCGGAAAGAATACTCGGTTGCGTATGGCAATTCAAAATATCTCGTTTCTTTTGTTAAGGAGTCGGGGGGTTACGACCCAGAGGTTTATGGGCAATTTCTGAGTGAGAATGGTTCGCTCATCGGCTCAACTTTCTTAATAGACGGAAGCCCAGAGCCCAGCGATAATCCAGTGTATGTAACTTATGATGGGAGTAAATTTATTTGCCTCTTTCCAGATGAAGAGTTAACGGGTTGGAAAGTTTATGCAAGGATAATTCAATCTGACGGAACTGTTCAGCAAGGGCGTTATTTAATCTCGGAGAACGGCTGGCTGTTGCTATTTGAAATCCTTGGAGAGAATAAAGTTTTAGTCACAACTACAAAAGTCAGCCAGAACCCTGATTCATGCTTTGTGTTCTGGAGATTTTTTGATTTGTCTTTGAATCCGCTTGGCAGTGAATTCACCGTTTTCAAACAGTTGAGCGGTAAGATTCCAATTGGTGGTGTTGAGGCATATGTAAATGGAAAATTTTATGCCTACACAACCAGGGTAAATTTATGATTCACGAATCAGGGCAAGATGTATTTTGTAAATGGCGACATATACGGTGTTTCTATTTCGTATGTGACAGGAGTTGAAAATGCGGAAGATGTACCGAGAACTTTCACTTTAAAGCAAAACTATCCTAATCCGTTTAACCCGACGACAACGATTGAGTTTGAAATACCTGAAAGGGTGAATGTAAAGTTAATTGTTTATGATATTTTAGCTCGTGAAATTTCAACGCTTGTTGATAAAGAGCTTGAACCAGGGAAGTACAAAGTTGATTTTGACGCAAAAAACTTGCCGAGCGGTGTGTATTTTTATCGCCTTGAAGCAGGAAAATTCACAAGTGTGAAAAAGATGGTGCTTGTAAGATAACGGGATTTGAAAATTTTGGATTTTTTCCCGCTGGAACTTGTTGAATGAGATTGAACGGGTTAAGAGGTAAAAATGGGGTTAATACTTGACTTTCAATTTTTTATTTGTTATATTTACTTTGCAATACAAAGTAGTTTGCAAAACAAATAAAAGGTGATGAAAATGGAGAAGGATTTAAATCAAACTCAGGCGACACTCATTCAGATAACTGAGGCATTCAAAAGGACAAGGCAAATGCTGGCAAGGAGAAGGACTGGCGATTATCTGATTCTGTGGGGAGTTCTTGTTTCGCTCGGTTACGCCTTAAGTCAATTTTTTAAGGGAAAAGAAAGTTTGAATTGGCTTTGGCTTTCGCTCGCTGGAATAGGATGGGTTGGGACAATTTTGATAACGATAAGACAAATCAAAATGACGAAGGGAAAAGTTTATTTTCCAGAAGGTATGTATATAGGCATTGTTTGGATTTCGCTGGTGATTTATTCGTTGATTTGGTTTTTCATTATCAACAGAGAAAGCGCTGGATTGAGTGGAATTGGTGTTTCTCTTTTATGGTTGAATTTTATGATGTACGGTTACATTTTGATGGGAATTTTTCTCGGGAAGGAAATGGCTTTTTTGGGAATTTTCGTGACGCTATCGTCAATAATTTGTGGCTTATATCTTCGTGAGTATTTCAATTATGCAATGGCTTTGATTTTTCTTATTGCTTTTGGCGGTGGCGGAATTCTTATCAATAGGAGGTGGGGGAGATGAAAGGGGAACTTGATGAGATGATCCATCAGCCGACGAGGACTAAGATAATGGTTTCACTTTACACGCTCGGTGAGGCTGAGGAAATTGAATTCACAACTTTAAGGGATTTGCTCGGGCTTTCGGATGGGAATTTGTCTTCGCATTTGAGCAAACTTGAAGAAGCTGGCTATGTTAAAGTTAGAAAGACATTTGAAGGAAAGAAACCGAAGACATATATCTCCTTGACCGCGAAAGGGAGAAAGGCATTTGAAAGTTACATCTCGGTTTTAAAAAAGATGTTGGAGGGTGAAAAATTTTAAAATTAAAATTCGGAGGTTGAAAATGCGCAATCTTTTATTTTCAATCGCACTTATAGTCGTTGTATTTTCCTTTTTGAATTCTCAAAATGTCAATTCATCGGGTAGATTTTTTGGTGGAAGTGGATATTTTAGCTTTGGGGTAAGTTTTTTAAGTTTGGACAAATTAAACCAGGTTTTGGGCGATAATAATCGTGCGCAGTTTCAAAGTTCGTTTTTAAACATCGGCGGTGGTGGTTATAGCGTGTTGAGTAAAGTAATGATTGGAGGAGAGGGGTTTGGGATTTTGAGTCAAAAAAGGGATAAAGAAAATTTTAGAAGTGTTTTATCCGGTGGGTATGGATTTTTTAATTTGGGATACATAATTTATGGTGGTGAGAAGTTAAGGTTTTATCCGATGGTTGGGATTGGCGGTGGTGGCTTGAATTTGAAAATTTTTGAGATGTCAGAGGTGGATTTTAAAGACGCGGTTAAAAATCCAAAGAAAATTTTTGATGCTTCTTTTTCATCGTTATCTGTGAAATCGGAACTCGGAGTTGAATACAAAATCGGTAGAAGGTATGGTGGTTGGATGCTCGGTTTAAAGGTTGGATATGTTTTTTCGCCTGTGGTTGGCGATTGGAAATTGGGTGATGAAGTTGTATTGCGCAATGGACCGGGGGTTGGAATCAACGGATTTTATTTAAGGTTGAATTTTGGAGGGTATGGTGGTGGGATTAGAAGGTGAAAAATTTTTGTGTGATGTAACAAAATTTTTGTTTAGGCGTCTAAAAAGGTGTAAGTTAGTTAAAAAATAAAATTTGGGTGAAAGGTATGCGTAAGTTGTTTTTCTTTTTGATTTTATTTTTCGGGATTTCATTCTCGCAAGGGAAAAAGGTTTTAACCCTTAACGATTGCGTCAAAATAGCTTTGGAAAATAACACGGCGATAAAGCAAGCGGAGTATTCCGCTCAATCTCAATCTGCGAGCGTTATGCAGGCATACGGCATATTTCTTCCAAATTTAAATTTAAACGGGAATTGGAACAGGACACGAAGGGAATCGGATTTGACATTCATCCCAGGGCTTGGAACTGTTCCTTTCAGGACATCGCAGACATTGAATTCTTTTTCAACTACGGTTAGCACAAGCATTTTGCTTTTCAATGGGTTTGCGAATTTTGCTTCTCTAAATAGGGCAAGGTCAAGTTATCTTTCGGCTGATTATAATTTGAAAAGGACGATGCAGACGGTGGTTTTTCAGACACAGCAACTGTATCTTAATGTTTTGAGGAATAAACAGTTGTTAAAAGTTGCGCAGGACAATTTGAAAAGGAGTCAAAGACAGCTTGAGAGGATATTAGAAGCGAATCGCGTTGGTTCTGTGTCGCTCGCCGATGTCTACAAACAGGAGGTTCAGGTTGGAAATGACGAGCTTCAGTTGATAAGGGCGCAGGCGAACTATGATAAAGCGAAAGCGGATTTGCTTGTTTATCTCGGGTTGATACCGACGGATGAATATGAATTTGAGGACCCTTCAATTCAACTTGAAATTGACACGACCGAGTTCAGCGCACTTAGGGAGAGGATAAAAAATCTTGACGAGTTGATTTCAATCGCGCTTGATAGAAGACCCGATTACAAGAGTTCTATTTCAAATTTGAATTCCGCAAGGTCTGGGGTGACTGTTGCGATGTCAGGTTATATGCCGACTATTTCTGCATCCGCAAGTTATAATTTAAACAGCAATGAGTTGAAGACACTGCCGAACAATCGCTCAATGGGCTGGGGAATAAATATAAGTTTTCCAATTTTTGATCGTTTGCAATTGCAAACCCAGGTTCAGCAGGCGAAGATAAATGTTAAAAATGCAGAAGTTCAAGTTGAGCAGGTAAAGAGACAGATAACGGCTGATATTAAAAAAGCGATACTTGACATTGAATCGGCGATGAAACAGCTTGAAGTTGCACAGAGGCAGGTCAAGTCAGCTGAACTTGATTTGAAAACCGCAGAGGAAAAGTACAACATTGGTGCTGGGACATTGCTTGACCTTTTGATAGCAACAGCTAATTATACATCTGCTGTGAGTTCGCAGGTGAACGCAGTTTATGATTACATAGTTGCCAAATCACAACTTCAATATGCGCTTGGTGAACTTGACTTTTAAAATTGTAACAAACTAAAATGAGAGCTCGTAATTCAAAATAAAAAATTTGTTTCAAAATGGTCAAAAACAATAATAAACGAAAGAAAAGGCGTTTAATTTTTGCCGTTCTTTTGGGATTTATTGTCATCGTGTCGGTAGTTGTTGGAATTTTAAGTGGTGGCAGGGAAAAAGTTGTAGCAGTTCAAGTTGAGAAGGTTCAAAGGAGGGATATAACTCAAATTGTGACTGGGACGGGCAAAATCCAGCCGGAGGTTGAGGTGAAGATAAGCGCTGAGGTGAGCGGTGAGATAGTTGAATTGCCGGTAAAGGTTGGGCAAAAGGTTAAAAAGGGGCAATTGCTTGTTAAGATCAAACCGGATTTTTATGTTGCGAGGAAAGAGGCGATGGAGGCGAATTTAAAGTCCGCTTTAGCTCAGCTTGATATAGCCAAGGCAAATCTTTCAAAGGCGGAATCGGAATTCAAGCGTGCAGAGGAACTTTACGCAAAGAAGTTGATTTCGGATGCTGAATATGAAGCAACGAGGACAGCTTATACAGTTGCAAAGGCGCAATACGCATCTGCATCCTCTGCCGTTGAACAAGCAAGAGCTTCTTTAAAGCAGGCGCAAGAGGACCTCGCAAAAACGGTTATTTATTCGCCAATTGATGGTATTGTAACCCAACTTAATGCTGAAGTTGGAGAAAGAGTTGTCGGGACAAGCCAAATGGCTGGGACTGTTATCATGGTTGTCGCTGATCTGTCAAAGATGGAAGCAAGGGTTGATATAAGCGAGGTTGATGTCGTTCATGTTTCAATTGGGGATACAGCGATACTTTCCGTTGATGCTTTACCGGAGAAAAAGTTCAAAGGTGTTGTTTATGAGATTTCAAACGCTGCAAAAACGAAGGGATTGGGAACGCAAGAGGAGGTTGTGAATTTTGAAGTTAAAATTAAGATACTTGACAAAGAGACCGCTTTGCGACCCGGGATGTCGGTGACCGCAGATATAGAGACGGAGAAAAGGTATAATGTAATTGCAGTTCCAATTCAAGCTGTAACTGTGAGGTCAATGAAAAAATCATCTGGTGGAAAGAATCCCGAATCAAACGATGAGAAAAACACGAAGGATAATATGGTTGAGGTTGTCTTCGTCGTCAAGGATGGAGTTGCGAAGGCAGTTCCAGTTAAGCGTGGGATAAGTGGGGAAACTTATGTGGAAATAGTTGATGGGTTGAAAGGCGATGAGGAGATAGTCGTTGGAAGTTTCAAAGCGATAAACAGAGAGCTTGAAGATGGTGTAAAAGTGAAAGTTTTAAAGACGAAAAAATAGTAAAAACAAATTTTTAAGGAGGTATTGAGATGGCATTAATCAAGCTTGAAAATGTAGTCAGGATATATGACCTTGGAGCTGAAAAAGTTCACGCTTTGAGAGGTATAAACCTTGAGATAGAGAAAGGCGAATATGTTGCAATCATGGGTCCGTCTGGTTCTGGAAAGTCAACTTTGATGAATATAATCGGTTGTCTTGATACGCCTACATCGGGTAGATATTTTCTGAACGGGATAAATGTAAGTGAGTTAAGTGATAACGAGCTTGCTAGGATTAGGAACAAGGAGATCGGTTTCGTTTTTCAGACATTTAATCTTTTGCCCAGGGCTGATGCCTTGCACAATGTTGAATTGCCTTTGATATATGCTGGTGTCCCTGGAGAATTAAGGAAGAAACTTGCGCGCGAGGCGCTTGAACAGGTGGGGCTTGGGGATAGATTACATCACAAACCGAATGAACTTTCTGGCGGGCAAAGGCAAAGGGTGGCTATCGCTCGGGCTCTTGTGAATAAACCATCAATAATTCTTGCTGACGAGCCAACGGGAAATCTTGACACCAAGACAGGAGCCGAGATACTTGCTCTGTTTGATGAACTTCACGAAAAGGGAAATACCATTATAATCGTGACGCATGAACCAGATGTTGCAAGGCACGCTCATAGAATTATAAGGATAAGGGATGGCTTAATTGAAAGTGATGAAAGAGTCGTTGATAGGTTAATTGCTAAAAAAGGATAAAAAAAATTTCATCCGAGGGATGAACTTTACACTTCAACTCAAGGAAAGTTTTAAATCCGCTCTTCAATCAATTCTCGCACATAAACTTCGCTCTTCGCTTACGACGCTCGGCGTTGTGATTGGAATTGTTTCTGTAACATTGATGAATATGGCGATTGAAGGTTTGAGACGGGCTTTTGAAACGAGTATCTCAGCAATAGGGGCGGATGTGCTTTACATTCAGAAGTGGCCATGGTTTACAGGAGAAGATTGGTGGAAATACAGAAACAGGCGAGAAATTCAAATAAGTTATGCCAAGTATATAAAAGAAAAATCAACTTATGCTGTTGCAGTTGCGCCGACTGTCAGCACATATGCTACGGTTAGATACGGTAGCAATACCTTGGAAAATGTTGTAGTTGTCGGGACGACGGATGAATTTATTTACACTGCCGGTGTATCGGTTGAATTGGGGAGGTTTATGAGCGAAGTTGAAGTCAAAGCAGAAAGACCTGTTTGTGTAATAGGAGCGGAAATCGCCGAAAAACTTTTTGTTAATGTAAATCCGATCGGTAGGGAGATAAAAATCGCGGGGAGAAGTTTCAGGGTTGTTGGTGTACTTGAAAAACAGGGAAAGTTTCTCGGTTTAGCGACACTTGATGATAGGATTTACATACCGATTGATCAGTTTATCAGAATTTTCCCCTGGCGTATGGGGGCAACCATAAGCGTTAAAGTTAGAGATATGAACGAGATAGAAGACGCAATTGAAGAACTTAGAGGGATAATGCGGACTTTGAGAGGGCTTAAACCGTGGCAGGAGGATGATTTTTCAATTAACAGGCAAGAGTTATTTTTAAACGCTTATAATCAAAGCGTTGGAATTATAGGAGCTGTGGGGCTTGGGATAACGATTTTGGCTTTGGTGGTTGGAGGGATTGGAATTATGAACATTATGTTCGTTTCTGTAAAGGAGAGGACAAGGGAAATAGGTATAAGGAAAGCTGTCGGAGCGACCCGTAGGGCGATTTTAATGCAATTTTTAATTGAGGCAATTTTGATAGGTCTTTTCGGTGGAATTATAGGTTTGATTTTCGCTGTCTTGCTTGGATTTGTCGTTGACCAGGTGATTCCGACAACTTTGCCTTTGTGGGTTGCGATTTTATCGCTTTTGATCTCTGTCTTCGTCGGCGTTGTCTCCGGGTTTATTCCAGCTTACAGCGCTTCAAAAGTTGACCCAGTTGAATCACTCAGGTATGAGTAAAACAAAGCTTGGTTCAAAATGCGAAATCACAGGTTGAGAATTTTATGGGTTGAGTTGATTGAGAGTTTATATATGGTTTGGGATTCAATTAAGGCGAATAAGTTAAGGACTTTTTTGACATTGCTTGGGATAATAGTTGGTGTTTTCTCAATAATCGTTGTCATGACCGGGATAAGGGTTTTACAGAAAAGTATGGAGGAGACGCTGAGTTTTTTGGGGACGAACACATTTCAAATAAATAAATATCCAAGTGTTATAATCGGGGGTAGTTCGCGATGGGCTAAATACAGGAACAGAAAAGATATAACTTTTGAGCAAGCTTTGTATGTGGCTAAAAATGCGAAACTTCCCGAAGCGGTTGCAGTTGAAGGTTGGACTGGACCGAAAATAATTCAGTTCGGTGAGGTTAAGACAAATCCAAATATACTTTTGTATGGTGAGACGCCAGAGGGATTTACAACGAATAACTGGATAGTTCAAGAGGGGAGGGCTTTGTTTGAAGATGATGTTGAATTTTCAAGGTTTGTAATCGTCCTTGGCGCAAATGTCGTTAAAAAACTCTTTCAAAATGTTGACCCCATCGGTAAGGAAGTTAAAGTTGATGGTTATACTTTTAAAGTTATCGGAGTCCTCAAGGAAAAGGGTGGATTGTTCGGGAGCGCTTTTGATAATATCGCCATCATACCTCTTTCAACTTTTTTGAATCTTTACGGTAAAAATAGAAACCTTACTATCCTCGTCAAGGCGAAAAATCAAGAGCTTTATGGTGAAACGGTTGAGGAAGTTGTAGCTCTCTTGAGGAAAATAAGAAATGTCCAGCCAGGTCAGGAAAATGATTTTGAAGTTGAATCAAATGAGACGCTTATAAAACAATTCAATGATTTAACCTTTGCCGTTAAAGTTGGTGCGCTTGTTGTTAGTATGATTGCACTTGTCGCTGCTGGTGTTGGAATTATGAACATAATGCTTGTATCTGTTACTGAAAGAACCAGGGAGATAGGCATAAGAAAAGCGGTGGGCGCAACAAAGCGGAATATATTGACACAATTTTTGCTTGAAGCGTTTCTTTTGAGCCAGTTCGGTGGAATGATAGGAATAATACTTGGGATAATCGGCGGGAATGTCCTTGCGTTTATGCTTAAAGTTAAGCCGATAATTCCGTACGATTGGGTGGTTGCTGGCTTTTTGATCTGTGCGTTTGTTGGTATGATTTTCGGCGTTTATCCAGCTTGGAAAGCAGCAAGCGTTGACCCTGTTGAATCGTTAAGATATGAGTGAATTTACTTTTTCAGTGTGATTGACGATGAAAGCCCAATATTTAGCTCGCTTACTTGCTTGATCGGATTTAAGATGAACCCCCTTTTTAACTTGATGAATAGGTGATGTTGAGGGAATAAGAAAAGGTAAGGTATGTTCATCGCATTCCCAACCCAAAGGGAAACTTCAATACCCATTGAACTTATGTTTTTGAAATTCGTTCCAAACCAAAATCCTGTTGAAAAACCGTAACCGAAAATTTCACCCCTTCCAAATCTTCCGAGTGTCCCGTCTTTAGTCAGTGCAATTGTGACCCTACTTTTCAAGTTTTCAATGTAGGCGTATTGAAAAATTATCCTTGTATCCGAAAATCTAAATCTTGTCGTATCTCCGTAGCCAATTGCCGTTTCAAAAGCTAACCCATTAAACGATTTCCCATCCTTAAAAAGCAAAACATATGATGGCGGTGATAAGCTCAATATAGCAAGCCCAATAGTAAGCGGTATGCCGATAGTAGCACTTGCTCCGAGCAAAATTTTGCCAGGGCTGATTTTTTTATTTACCGTGTCAATTTCAATTACCTTGCTGACGCTATCTTCTTCGCTTGATTGCGCCATCAATGAAAGTGTTTGAAGAAGAAAAACCAAAATCAAAATTATTCTCATAACTCCTGAATCATTTTATCAAATTCCTCAACTGTCACAGCGGGAGCAGTTTTAAATGAGATGTTCGTAAGCTTTGATAAAGCGATTGATGCCTTCATCGCCTCGGAGTTTCCTGGGAAGTCCGCTATTATCACGAGGTCAATCTCACCAAGCAATGCATAAATTTCTTTAACCTTGCCCCCGAACTTTTCAATCAACCTGTTCGCTTCCTGGGTTCGTTGTGGTGACATACCCTTCATCGCTTCTTGTGAGTATTTCCCGAAGAGAAAATAAGTCGCCATTTTTGTCACCTCCTTTTAAGTTTGGAGTATGCTTTGTTTAACTTCAATTTTCAAAACCTCGTTCATACTCCCCGTTCTATAACCCTCAAGGTCAAGCGTGATATAGATAAAGCCGAGGTTTTTTAATTCGTTTACAACTTTGACCCTGAAATCGTCCTCAAAAAATTTCTTGAATTCTTCTTTTCCGGTTTCAATTCTAACTGTGTTTTCATCAATGAGCCGAACTCTGAACACTTTTAAGCCGAGTTTACGCAGAAAAGATTCCGCTTTGTCTATCTTTTTAAGTTTTTCCCTGTCAATTGGCATTCCATAAGGGAATCGGGAAGAAAGGCAAGCGAACGAGGGCTTGTCCCAGGTCGGAAGCCCAAGCAATCGCGAAAGCTCCCTTATTTCATTTTTTGTAAGACCTGCTTCAAGAAGTGGTGAGCGTATGTTATTTTCCTTGACAGCTCTTAAACCCGGTCTAAAGTCCTTAACATCGTCAGCGTTTGTTCCGTCGGCGATCCATCTTATTCCCTCAGCTTCAGCGATTTCCTTAAGCTTTGAAAAAAGTTCGGTTTTACAATAGTAGCATCTATCGGGTGGATTTTCGGCAAATTTTAAATTATCGGTTTCTTCCGTTGTGACAATTTTATACCTTGCACCTATAAATTCTGCAAGTTTTATCGCTTCGTTGAATTCTTCCTCTGGATATGTTTCCGATTTCCCGATGACAGCGATGACTTTGTCTTTTAAAATATCGTGAGCAACCTTCAACAAAAGGGTACTATCCACACCACCTGAAAAACCAATTACGATGGAGCCCATCTCTTCAATTATTTTTTTCAGGCGTTCGTATTTATCTTGAAGCGTCATTTTTTCCTTCGCTTTGATTTTAATTTTTGAATTAAAAATTTCTTCACCTGTTCCACAGGCATCTGCTCACCAGTCCAAAGTTCAAATGATTTACTCGCTTGAAGAATGAGCATGTCAATTCCGCTTATTACGGTTGCTCCTTTTTCTTGCGCAAATTGTAAAAATCTCGTAATAGGTGGGTTATAAACAAGGTCGTAGACAATTTGCCCCGGGTGAAATACATCGTCGCTTTGAATTGGAATATCATCCGAGTTAGGGTGCATCCCGATTGGGGTCGTATTTACAATAAGCCGTGATGATTTTATATCAGCTGATATTTCAGGCAAGAAAAACTCCTTGACCTCAAAATTTTTATATCCGAGAACTTGAGAGAAATATCTTGCTATGCTTTCAGCCCTTGATAAGTTTCTGTTTGCTATTATAATCCTTTCTGGCTGAAAATTTGTTATGAGCGAATATATCACAGCTCTTGCTGAGCCACCAGCGCCAAAGATAAATGCGGGTGTATTTGATATCATTTCCTTAAATTCCTTCAATGATTCTGTGAAACCGAAAACATCCGTGTTGAATCCTTTCAAGATTCCGTTGTCGTTCACGATGGTATTAACTGCGCCGATTATTCGTGCTTCCGAAGAGACATCGTCAAGGTTTTGTAAAACTGTTTCTTTGTGCGGTATCGTAACATTGACTCCTTTTATTCCAAGTGATACAATTCCTTTGATGGCGTCTTTTAAATTTTCGGGCAAGACATCAAAAACAAGGTATTTGTAATTTAGCCCAAGTATATCAAAAGCGAAGTTGTGAATTAAAGGGGAAAACGAATGAGTTATAGGATGCCCTATTAGTCCGACGATTTTTGTTTCGGCGTTGATTTCCATAGCCCCAAAGTTTTTAAAGCGGTTGTTTTACTTTTTCACCCACTTTTTAAGATACCTTTTGTAGCGTGGGAACTCGTACTCAAAGTCATCTATTTTGGATTCGTCAAGTTCAAATGCCTTTGTGAAGTATTTTCCAGCTTCATCAATCATATCCGCCATCAAGAAGAGGCGTCCAATTTCATAGTACGGGTCTGCAAAGTCGGGTTTAATTCTAATTGCGTTGAAGAACGATTGTGCAGCTTCTTGATATCTTCCAAGTTCAAGATAAACAAGCCCAGCTCCAACCCATAGTTCGGGGTTTTTCTCATCAAGTTTCAAAGCCATCATATAACTTGAGAGTGCTTCGCTGAAACGACCGATTTCATATTCAACATCTGCTTTTGCTTCCCAAAGCTCGGGTATTTTCGGATTGAAATTTACAGCTGTTGTGTAATCGGCGAGTGCTTTTTTGTAGTTTCCGAGCGCTTCATAACAATTCCCACGAGCGTAATAGGTGACATAATTGGTTGGATTGATTTTAAGGGCTTGATTATAGTATTTTATCGCTTCACGATATTGACCCAATTTCGCATTTATATTTCCAAGATAGAAAAGAGCAAGTTCCGAGTTGGGTTGATATATCAATATCTGGCGAAATGTCTCCATCGCTTCTGGATATCTGCCGAGAGTTAGTAAAAGTTCAGCTTTTTTCTCAAGCGCCTCAGTATGATCATCTTTTATTACGAGAGCCATATCTAAGCTTTCAATCGCTTTTACGATTTGATTTTTCTTTGCGAGCGCAACGCCTTTTTTATACCATACTTCGCTATCATAAGGGTCAAGCTCAATGCATCTTTCAAGCGATTCAATTTGGCTGTCAATGTCTCCGACTTTTTCATAACAGATTGAAAGTTTGAAGAAGGTCTCTTTATCGTTTGGTTCAATTTCGCTCAGTTTTTTTAATGTTTCAATCGCTTTATTGTAGTTTTCTGACTTTTCAAGCAGGTCCGCTTTAAACCTTAGGAAATCGGCGTTCATCGGTTGTATTTCAATGGCTCTGTCTATACATTCCAGCGCTTCTTCCGTTTTGTCAAGGTTTTCAAAGGTTATCGCCATGTTCGCCCAGGCGTCAGCTTCGTTTGGGTTCAGCATCAATGCCTTGTGAAATGATAAAAGCGCCTTTTCATATTCGGACATATTGTTTAAAATGATTCCCCGCCTCAACCAGTATTCAACTGTATATGGGAACAATTCAATGAGTTTTTGGACATGGAAAAGTGCTTTTTCATATTGTCCGGAGAGCATATAAAGGTCTATCAGCTCTTCTACTATCTCTGTGTGTATATAGGCGCCCTCGGATTCCTTGAGGAATTCCTCGTATTGTTTGATTTTATCTTGAAGATTTTCCTTTTCTGGCTGTCCTTCAAATTCTTCCCTGTCGTCAAAGTCGTGATAGTTCACGGTTGATTTTGGATTTAATTTGGTTTTTCAGAGGCAAGATAAAGAAAAATTTTAAATCAAGCAAATGAAAAAGGCGGGCTTAAAGCCCGCCTTTATTAATCGTGTAACGCCTCAAGATACCTTGAGGCGTCAAGCGCAGCCATACACCCGGTCCCAGCAGCTGTCACAGCTTGCCGATAGACCTTGTCGGCAACATCACCAGCAGCAAACACCCCAGGAACGCTCGTTTGAGTCGTACCAGGTTTAGTGATTATATAACCGAGCTCGTCCATTTCAATCTGCCCTCTGAAAATCTCGGTGTTTGGCTTATGCCCTATGGCTACAAATAAACCATCGCATTTGTAATCCATTGTTTCCCCAGTTATGACATTTCTTAACCTTACGCCAGTTACTTTTTTCTGGGAGACATCGTATACATCTTCAACGACGGAGTTCCAGATGAAGGTTATCTTCGGGTTTTTCATCGCCCTATCTTGCATAATTTTAGATGCTCTTAGCTTATCTCTTCGGTGTACCACCGTGACTTTGCTTGCATACCTTGTCAGGAAAAGTGCTTCTTCCATTGCAGTATCACCACCACCAACGACGACTACTTCTTTATCTTTGAAAAAGAAACCGTCACAGGTTGCGCAAGCCGAGACGCCGTATCCGCGAAGTTTTTGTTCAGATTCAAGCCCAAGCCATTTCGCTGATGCACCAGTTGCAATTATCACAGCATCAGCAGTGTAAAGGTCCTCATCAGCCCAAATTTTAAACGGTCTAACAGAAAAATCAACTTTTGTGACATCAAGCATCTCAAGTTTTGCACCGAACCTTTCAGCTTGTTCACGCATAAGTTGCATAAGCTCAGGTCCTTGAATGCCCTTCGGGAACCCGGGGAAATTTTCAACCTCTGTTGTAAGCATCAATTGTCCCCCTGGTTGAGAACCCTCAAAAACAAGAGGTTCAAGGTCAGCACGTGCTGCGTAAATCGCAGCAGTCAAACCAGCAGGTCCAGAACCGATAATTATGAGCTTTCTGTGTTCAATCGCCTCCATTTTTCACCGCTCTTTGTTTTAAAATTTCAATTATTTCAAAGAAATTTTTGATTGAAAAATCTGCATAATTTGACAACTCATCTTTTCTCAAAGTGGTTTCAACTCCAATTGCGATCATCCCAGCGTTTTTAGCTGAAATCAAACCAGCAATTGAGTCCTCAAAAACGATGCATCTCTCCGCTCTACAATTTAATCTTTCCGCCGAAAGAATGAAAATATCCGGGGCTGGCTTACCCCGTTGAACATCTTTTGAAGTGACGACAGTGTCAAACAAACCATATAAATTGAGTTCATCAAAAATCAACTCAACGTTTTCATCTGGGGCAGATGTCGCAAGGGCGATTTTTACCCCGTTTTCTTTTAAAATTTTTAAAAATTCAATCGCACCATCAACGCTTTTTAACTTACCACGGGCTATGTCCCTGAAGATTTCGTCAACCCTTGTCCCTATCTTTTTTATTTCCTCATCTTTGATTTTCCCGTCAAACAAAATTTTAGCGCTTTCCTCCCCCCTTCTTCCAAAAACGATGGTTCTAAATTCATCAACGCTTAAATCCCTCCCAAATTCTTCGCATATTTTCCTCCACGATTTAAAATGAAATTGAAATGTATCCGCTATTACACCGTCAAGGTCAAAGATCGCACAGTCAAAATCCAACTCCGAAATTTTCCTTAAAACCATGTTCTTTATCGCATTTTTTACATTTCTGATGAAGCCGTGAAATTTCGCCCTCTTTATCGGACTTAATTTGTAATTTGATTTGAACTGTTCTTCGGTTAGTTTTGAGAGCTCTGTTAATTTTGGATTTAAATTATAACTAAACGGCTTAGACTCCTCAACTTCGGTTTCCTTTTGAAATTTCAAATTCCAAGGACAGACCTCCTGACAGATATCGCACCCGAAAATTAAGTTATTGAACTTCTTTCCCAAGTCATCCGGGAATTCATTCCCTTTATATTCAATTGTCCAGTACGAGATGCATTTGTTTGAGTCAACGACATAAGGTTCAACTATTGCTTCGGTTGGGCACGCGGTTATACATCTTGTGCATTTGCCACAAAAATCAGCCATGGGTTCATCGTATTCAAGTTCAATATCCGTAATGATTTCGCCCAGGAAAACCCAAGAGCCGAATTCCCTTGTTATCAAGTTTGAGTTTTTCCCTATCCAACCAATGCCAGCTTTAGTAGCCCAAACCTTTTCCATAACTGGTCCAGTGTCAACATAAACTTTTGCGTTTGCTCCCGGGGCGAGATTGAGGATGAATTGACGAAGTTTTTCAAGCTTTAATTTTAAAACGATGTGGTAGTCAATTCCAAGCGCATAGATTGAGATTTTACCTTCGTCTTTTTGTGTTTGGGGGAGTTTTTGGAAGTAATTCAAGGCAACACTTATAATTGATTTTGCGCCCGGAAGGACAAGTGCAGGGTTGATTCGTTTTTCAAAACTTTTCCGCATCCATTCCATATCCGCTTCATATCTTCTCTCAAGCCATTGCGAAAGTTTTATCGCCTCATCTTTTAATTCCTGCGCCTTTGCAATTCCAACCTTTGAAAATCCTAACTCAATCGCTTTTCTTTTAATTTCCCTTGTCAACTCAGCTTTGTCCATCATCGTCAAGTTTTATCCATATTTCGTTATTTTTGATGTTGACTTCAAAGGTTTTCAAGCGTCCCGAGCCATAAACTGGTTTTCCTGTTTTTACTTCAAAAGTCCAACCGTGCATCGGGCAAATTATATTTTCGCCTTCTATTATTGCTTCCGAGCCATTGACGATTCTTGTGTGTTGATGCGGACAGATATTTGAGATAGCGAAGAAATTTGAGTTCAAATTTACAATTGCAATTTCAAAGTCCTCTATTTTGAAAGATTTTGCCCTCTTTATATCCGTAATTTTGCAAAGTTTAATTTCTTTTGGCATATTTAAGAGAGGTTTTTGATACTAATTTAGTCCAGCGGGATGAAAAAGACAAAGTTTTAACCCGATGGAGATAGATTTTTCGGAAATAGAACTTTTACAGAGGCAAGGGAAGAGCGCTTTTGAAACCACGAAGATTTTAACGCTCACGCTTGACTCAATGATAAAACAAATTTACGAAGGTTTAAAAATTCCCTCCTCGGCTTTGATTGCGCTTGGCGGATATGGAAGGATTGAACTTTGCCCAAACTCCGATGTAGATGTGATGCTTCTTGTTGAAAGGAAAGATGAAGAAACTGGAAATTTAGCCGTTAAGTTTTTCCAGCAGATCTGGGGGCTTGGTATAAATATCGGTCATAGCTTTAGAACGATTGATGAATGCCTTGAGCTTTTCGGTTCGGATTTTGAATCGTGGGTATCGTTTCTTGAGTTAAGGTTTGTGTGTGGCGATGAAAATCTATTTGAAAATTTCAAAATGCGGGTGATGGAAAAAACATTGAGCGATGGAAATGGGTTATTTATCAAGTGGATTATAAATGGCAATCGCCTAAGACATGAAAAGTATGGGAATACGATAAAACTGCTTGAGCCGAACATTAAAAAGAGCGCTGGCGGTTTGAGGGACATTCATACATTGCTTTGGATTTTGAGAAGCACCGACCCGGATTTCTGGGCTTTGCCCGGGGAAAACTCCGCTTGTAAAGAAATGCTTGAATTGATGTATCAAAAGGGGATGATAAATAAACAAAAATTTTCATCTGTCGTTGAGGCGTTTGAGTTTTTGCTTAGAACAAGGATTGAGCTTCACTTGAACCGAGGTGGAGATGTTTTGGATTTTAACATTCAGGAAAAAATTGCGAATTCATTTGGATATGCAGATGAAAACGCTGGGCGAAGAAGCGTTGAGGTTTTCATGCGTGACTATTATCTGCGAGCGAGGGAAATTTACATGCTCAATAAGTTTTTCATCTCAAAAATTGAAAACAAGGAATTTAAAGGTCACGGTAAAATCAAAAAAATTGACGATGCTTTTTCAATCCGTGATGATAAATGGTTGATTTTAAATTCGGGACGAAAAGAATTAACCCCGGTTGATGTTTTCAACGCCTTGTTGTATAGGTGCAGGGATGATGTTGACTTCAGCGATGAGTTAAAGCAAGAGGTGATTGCATCTGTTGACCGTCTTGATTTTTCAAACAATTCGGAAGTTGATAAAATTTTCATAGAGATTTTAAATTGCGAGGGTTATGTCGCCGAGACGCTTGAATTGATGCATGAGCTTGGGATACTTGGCAAATATATACCTGAGTTTGCAGGGTTGACTTGTTTGCCACAGCATAGCGTCTATCATTATTTCACAGTTGATGAGCATACTTTAAGAGCTGTTAAAAATGCGCAAAGTTTAAGGGAAAGTGAATCATTGCTTGGTGAAGTTTTCAGGGGTTTAAAAAGAAAAGATGTTCTTTATCTTGCGATATTGTTTCACGATATTGGAAAAGCGATTAAGGTTGAGGAACACTCAAAGATCGGGGCTGAAATCGCACGGGCATTTTTAATGCGTATAAATTTTGACGCTGTTGAAGATGTTTGTTTCCTTGTTAAAAATCATCTTTTGTTTGAGCAAACGGCTTTTCGCAGAAACTTCAACGAGGCGGAAACCCTATTTTCTTTCGTATCAAACTTTGAAAACGCCGAACAGCTTGATTTGCTTTACATTTTAACTTACGCTGACCTTTCAGCTGTTAACCCGAGTGTTTGGACTACTTGGAAGGCACAATTAATTGACGAGCTTTATCAGTTGGCGAGGTTGGTAATTGAAAGAAAACTTGACATTGAAGGAATCCGTGATTTTATTGATGAGATGGCAAGTCATAGAATTCAGAGCGTCATTGAATCGTTGTCGGGGAAGATAGCGAGGGAAATTGTTGAGAATCATTTTGAAAATTTGATTGAGGGTGATTCTTATTCAAGCGTTTTCACGAGCGAAGAGATAGAAAATCACATAAGGAAGATTTCCGAAGCGGGTGAGAAAAGTGTGGATGCAATTTTTGAGATCAAAGATGGATACACCGAGATAACCGTTATAACCAAGGATGCTCCTTTTGTCTTGGCGAGCATTTGTGGTGTTTTATCCGTGAATGATGCAAATATATTTGATGCGAAAATCTTCACGCGTAGGGATGGTATAGTCATTGACAAGTTCAAGGTGTTTGACTATGTTTCGGGAGCGGAGCTTTCAAAGGAACAGATGAAGAAAATTGAAAATGATTTGAACGATCTTTTCAACGGAAAGATAAATCTTGATGAACTTTTTGTAAGACACAGAAGAAGGTGGAAACGCAAGATTGAAAGGACGAGGAAGGATGTTAAAATTGCTGTTGAATTTGAGGATTCAAAGTATTTCACAATAATTGATGTTTTCGCCCCTGACTCGCTCGGTTTCCTTTACATGGTTTCAAGGAAGATGTCGGAACTTGGCTTGAACATATATTTTGCGAAAATTTCCACCCGTGTTGATGGGATAGTTGACTCTTTCTATGTCCTTGATTTGGAAGGGAGAAAAATTGAAGACGAAAAATTCAGGGAGAAGGTAAGAAGTGAGATTTTAAGTGTAATTTATGAACTCAACAATTTAAAATTAACATCGGAGTGAAAATGAAGGAGAAAATAATTGAGATGATAGCACTTGAGCTCACGAAGCCAAGGCAACTTTCGGATCAGATAATAAATCATATACTTTCTCATTACTCATACACGCTTGATCAGATTGACAAATTTTTCAACGAGGAATTTCCAAGGATTGTTGAAGACGACCCGTTGGGGGAAAATTATGAGATTGACCTTTTGTTTGCCTCTGCATTCACGCCGAAGGTTTCCGACAAGGCGATATTTTCAAAAATCCTTGATGAAATTGATTTGACCGCTCAGGATGTTGAGGATATGATTTCTGAACTTGAGAGGAGAAATTTGCAAGCAAATTTTTACATCACAATAAAAAGAAGGGATGAAACCATTGTGAAGAATTTCAGCGTAAGGTTGGGAAATGTTAACCTCAGAAGATATGTCCGGTTGTTGAACCTTGAATATAAACCGTCTAAGGAGCTTTCGCAGATGATAGAGGTTGTTTTCCGAAATGAAAGCGATTTTGTGAAAGCGATTTTGAGGGATAAGTTTTGGAAGGAGGAATGGCGTGAGGAATTTTTGAGGGCTTACCTGTTGTATTCAGCTGGCGGTTCGGAAATCTCAGTTGAGAAGTTCAATTTACTTTTGAAGATTTTCCTTGGCAATCCAACCGCATCAAGTATTTATGAGATTTACGAACTTCTCCAAGATGTGATAAGTTGGTCTCAATCCCAAGTTGATAATTTGAAAATGGGGAGGAAACAATTTTTCAACGAGCTGATAGAACAGGGTTATAGAACGGAGGGCGGAGATAAAAGAAATGTTGATGAGGGTGAGTTAAATCAAAGGGAAACAGAATTGAGATATTATCTTGAACTGAAGGATGAGATCGGATATATCATTGAAAATATGCGGGAGATTTTGCCGATAAACAATGCAAGACGGTTAGCCAAAATTTAAAACTAAATCCATGCGAGGAAAATGTTCGTCCCCTCTTATGTTAAGTTGTATGAGTCGGGAGAATTAAAAAGACGAGCTCAAATCCTTGAGAAAATGCTTGAGAGTTGTAATATATGTCCGCATAATTGTGGCGTCAATAGATTGAAAGGCGAAATAGCCAGATGTTATTCGGGATATAAACCGATCGTCTCTGCTTATGTTCCACATTTCGGTGAGGAGCCACTTCTCGTTGGTGTTAATGGAGCCGGAAATATATTTTTTGGGAATTGTAATTTAAGATGCGTTTACTGTCAAAATTATCAAATAAGCCAAAATTGGAAGGTTGAAATAAAAAATGAAGTTACAATTGAACGACTTGCGGAGATAATGCTTGAGCTTCAAGATATGGGCTGTCATAATATCGGGCTTGTTTCACCGACACATTTCGTCCCTCAGATTGTGAAAGCTCTTTGCATAGCTGTTGAGAATGGATTGAGATTACCGCTCGTTTATAACACAAATGCGTATGATTCCGTTGAAGTTTTGAAACTTCTTGATGGCATTATTGACATTTACCTTCCGGACATAAAGTACAGCGATGACGAGAACGCCTGGAGATATTCAAAGATAAAGGACTATGTTAAGTATTCACGACTTGCGATTAAAGAGATGTGGAGACAGGTTGGGTCGGAGCTTGTAATAGAGGATGGTGTTTTGAAGCGAGGTTTAATAATAAGGCATTTAATTTTGCCGAACGATATTGCTGGGAGTGAAGATTCGCTTCGTTGGATAGCAGAAGAGCTCGGAAGGGATGTAACTTTAAGCATAATGGCGCAGTATTACCCGACGAATAAGGCGTTTAACTATCCGCTGATTTCAAGACGGATAATGTTCAGCGAATATATCGCAGTGATTGAACTGCTTGATAAGTTTGGTTTTGAAAATGGCTGGATACAAGAGTTTGAGGAGTCACCGGATTTTTATCGCCCTGATTTTTCCGATCGGGAGGAACCATTTAAAGACAGGTTAAAATTTAGACAGACGACGGGCTGAAACGGTTTGAAGTTTGAGTTTGTTGTATTTTGTGAAAAAGCAGACAAATTTTGTCTTGTTTTAAAAACAAATCGGGAAAAATCTAAATGAAGATAGATCAATTATCTTGGATGATAGGTGGTCCCCAAGGTAGCGGGGTTGACTCGGGGGCAAATATATTTTCAAGAGCCGTGGCTTATGGCGGATTATATGTTTACGGGAAGAGGGAATATCATTCAAACATTAAAGGTGAGCATAGCAACTATGTCGTCAGGGTTGATTCAAAGCCGGTCTTGTCGCATCTTGATGAGATAGATTTCCTCGTAACATTTGACCCGGAGACATTGTTTAGGCATATTCACAAAGTCGTGCCAGGCGGTGTCTTGATTTATGATGTGAATCAGGAAAATATCAGCATTGATAAAATCCCGACGATTGACAAAGCAGCTAATAAGAGAATAAAGGCGTTTCTTTCTGAGCGAGGTGTGGGTTTTAGCGTGGGTGATGTTGTTGATTATGCCAAGCGAAATGGGATATTGACTTATGGCGTTTCTTATTCTAGGCTTTTGGAGGAGCTTGCTGAACGGCTTAATAATCCTCAGATTGCCAGGATGGATGTGATGATAAATGTTATGGCTGTTGCTGTTTCCCTTGCCCTTCTTCAATATGATTTCAAGTTCGTTCAAGAAGCGATAAAGTATGTTTTCAAAGCGAAGAAAAAAGTCGCTGATTTAAACATTGAATCAGCAAGATTTGTGTATGAATATGTGCTTAAAAATTTTGTCCAGACGAATTATAAACTTGAAGCTGTTGATAGAAACGATGATTACATCTTAATTCAAGGTTATCAAGCGTCTGCTCTTGGTAAAATTGCCGGTGGATGTAGATTTCAGACATATTATCCGATAACTCCCGCTTCGGATGAAAGTGTTTATCTTGAGGATAATGCTGTGTTTGATTTGGTTGATGGGGAGGGAAAGGGCTCAATAGTTGTTGTTCAGACGGAGGATGAAATTTCGGCTATTACCATGGCAATTGGCGCTGGACTTGCTGGAGTAAGGGCTTCAACAGCTACTTCAGGACCTGGATTTTCGCTCATGGCAGAGGGGCTTGGTTGGGCTGGGATGAATGAAGTGCCAGTTGTTGTCACGCTTTATCAGAGAGGAGGACCATCAACAGGGCTTCCGACAAGACACAGCCAAGAGGACTTGCTTTTCGCCGTTCATACAGGGCACGGTGAGTTCCCGAGGATAGTTTATGCTTCTGGAGATATTGAGGAGATTTTTTATGATGTAGTCAAGGTCTTTAATTACGCCGAAAGGTATCAACTGCCGGTGATTCATTTGATTGACAAAGCGATGGCAAATGCCATTATGACTGTTAAGAAATTTGATATTTCAAAAATCGTGATTGATAGAGGTGATTTTGTTGAGTCATTTAATGACGGGGTTTACAAGAGGTTTAAGTTTACCGAGACGGGGATTTCACCGAGAGCACGACTTGGTGTTGAGAATGCTGTCTTTTGGAACACGGGCGATGAACACGATGAGTTTGGTCATATAACGGAAGACCATGAAGTTAGAACGATGATGGTTGACAAAAGGATGAAGAAATTGGAAGTGGCTTTGAATGAAATACCAAACGATGACAAGGCGATTATCTATGGTGATGAGGATGCTGAGTATGCCGTTTTGAGTTGGGGCTCAACGAAAGGGGCAATACTTGAAGCGATGGAAAAGTTGAAAAGCGAGGGATACAAATTGAAATTCATTCAAGTTAAGTTGTTGCACCCGTTTCCAAGGGATTTAGTGATTGATATGCTCGGTTCATCTAAGTATTTGATTGATGTTGAGCAGAATAAAATGGGTCAGTTCGGTATGATTTTGAAAAGGGAGATTTTGCGCGATATTGATTACTATGTTTTGAAGTATAACGGTAGACCGATGTCCTTGAGCGAGGTTTATTTGGCTTTGAAGTTAATCCTTGACAGAAAAGCAAACAAAATACAGGTGCTAAACCATGGCGATTAAAATAGATGAAAGAAAATTAACACTTGACGACTACAAAACCGATGTTCATAACGATTGGTGTCCGGGATGTGGTGACTTTGGGATACTTCAATCGGTTCAGATGGCTTTATTTGAGCTTGGGATTCCGAGGCATAAGGCGGTGATTTTCTCCGGCATTGGTTGTTCTGGCAAGACGCCACATTTTGTAAATGTCTATGGGATACACACATTGCACGGTAGAGCTGTTCCTTTTGCTATTGGTGCACGGCTTGCTAACCCGGAGTTAAATGTCATAGTCGTTGGAGGGGATGGAGATGGGCTTGGGATAGGCGTTGGACATTTTGTGAGTTCAGGAAGAAGAAATGTTAACTTAACTTACATCGTTTATAATAATGCGGTTTATGGTTTGACGAAGGGGCAGGCATCGCCGACATTGAAACTCGGGATGAAAACGAAGTCGCTCCCGAAGCCAAACATAAACGACGCTGTTAATCCGATAGCATTAGCTCTTGTCTCCGGTTACACTTTTATCGCTCGCGGGTATTCTTACGATGTGAAACACCTGAAAGAGATAATAAAGAAGGCGATACTTCACAAAGGGCTTTCGTTTATTGATGTTTTACAGCCGTGCCCAACTTACAATGATATAAACACAAAGGACTGGTATATGGGCAAGGATAGGGTTGACCCGAAGACAGGTAAGCCGATGCCGAGAATTTATAAACTTGAGGAGGAGGGTTATGACCCGTATGTTTATAATCTTGATGATGGGGAGTTGGAGAAAAAGTGGATTCAGGTGATTGAGAAATCGCTTGAGTGGGGAGATAGGATACCGGTTGGGATATTTTATGTGAATGAGTTGATTTCAAGTTATGAGGAGAGAATACAAGATGTGATAAGTGATTATATTGTGAATCCACCCGTTAAACAGAAGATTTCAAAAGACGGTGGGCTTTCAAATGTGAATTTGGAGCGTATGTTGGCTGAATTTTCAACGCGCTTGAGTTAAAAGAAAATGATTTGTTTTTTTGCGTTTTAGTTTTTATATTTTAAAAAAAGTTGCGTGATTTTACTTGGGAGTTGAGCTAGGAAATAGGCAAAATTTGTGCATTTGATTTGGATAAATTTAAAAAGGTGCACTCTTCAGGGGTGCACTTTTTTATTCTAAAAATAAAAACTTAATTAGAGGTTGTGGAGTTGAAAAAAAAGCTTGTGGCGCTTTACAAACTTCAAATTGTTGACTCAAAGCTTGATGAGATTAATAGTAAAAGAGGTGACTTGCCCTCAGAGATTGAATCGTTAAATGAAAGAATTGAAGAGGTTGAAGAGGAGCTACGGCGGACAAAGGAAACACTAAAAAACATAATTGAGGGGATTGATAGCATTGACTCTGACATAAGTATGCTTAAAGAAAACATTAAACGATGGAAGAAGCAACTGACCCAGGTGAAATCAAATCGTGAATATGATTCCTTACAGAAACAGATAGGTGAGGCAAATGAGAGGATTGCGGAATTAAGTGAACGAAGGACTCAGTTAGTCAAACAGCAAGGTGAGGTTGAAGATGAGGTGAAGGCTTTGGAGAAGGATTTGAAGGAATTGAAGGAAGAGCTTAAGAGTAAGGAAGAAGAGCTTGAAGAGATTAACAAGGAGATAAGGGAGGAGGAGAAGAATCTTTTGAAGGTGAGGGAGAAGTTTGCGAAAGAAGTTGATAAGATTCTTTTAAATCAGTATGAAAGGATAAGGCAAGCGGTTGGTGTTTTAGCGGTTGTTCCTGTGAATAGTGGTACATGTGGTGGATGTGGGGCGAGGGTTCCGTCGCAGAGGATAGTTGAGATATGGCAGAACAACAAGATTTACAGATGTGAAGCGTGTGGCAGGATATTAATTTCAGATGATGTTTATAAGGAAGCTGGTGAGAGTGTGAAGTTGTAGCTGGTGTGGGTCGGGCAGTTGCCCTCATAGTTTTTGAGGGAGGAAAGTCCAAACTCCGCAGGGCGGTGAGTCCCGAGCAATCGGGAAATCCAGTGGTTATAACCGCTGGAGATGGAAAGTGCCACAGAAAAGATACCGCCTCAACCCTTTGGGTTGGGGTAAGGGTGAAAAGGTGGGGTAAGAGCCCACCGCCCCGATAGCGATATCGGGGGCAGGGCAAACCCCTCATGGAGCAAGACCAAATAGGAGAGGACCCCTGGATGACAGGGCCGGGGTTGCCCGCTCCGGCTTCGCCACAGAGGCGGAGGACTCTCGGGTGGGTCGCAAAGAGAAATAACTGCCTCTCCCGAACAATGGGAAAGACAGAATTTGGCTTACAGACCCACACCAGCAAATTTAAAAATAAATCGGGTTATTGATTTGCGCAATAAATGGAAAATAATTGAAGTTAAGGACATTGAAAAAGTCAAAAATTTGGCAACCGAGGCAAATTTACCAATCCCAATAGCAAAGGTTCTTGTAGCAAGGGGAATTGACACAAAGAGAAAACTTGAAAAGTTTTTCAATCCAAGTTTGGACGATCTCTATGACCCTTTTCTTATGGAGGACATGGAAAAGGCAGTTGATAGAATTAGTAAAGCGATTTTGAATAAGGAAAAAATTTTAGTTTACGGCGATTACGATGTTGATGGGACAACCGGGGCATCTATGCTTTATCTTTTTTTGAAAGAGCTAGGGGCAGATGTTGAAGTTTACATCCCGGATAGGTTTAAAGAAGGTTATGGGATTTCGCTAAAGGGAATTGAAAAAGCGAGGGAAAAAGGCGTTTCAACTATGATAGCGGTTGATTGTGGTATAACCGCTATAAATGAGGTTGAGTATGCGAAAAAATTCGGTATTGATGTTATAATCTGTGACCATCACGAACCAGGGGAAAAAATTCCAAACGCTTATGCTGTTCTTGACCCGTTGAAGGTGACTTGTAATTACCCGTTTAAGTATTTATCCGGCTGTGGGGTTGCGTTTAAGTTGGTTCAAGCGATACATGAAAAATTAAATGTTGAAATAGACCCATTTCAGTATCTTGATTATGTCGCCATAGCTTCCGCAGCTGATGTGGTTCCACTTGTTGATGAAAATAGAATTCTTGTCAAGTATGGGCTTGAACTTTTGAATTCATCAAATCCGCGCGTTTCTTTTCTCGCTTTGCTTGAAAGGGCTGGATTAAGGAATAAAAAAATTAACACTTGGCATATTGGTTTTGTAATTGGACCGAGGATAAACGCAGTAGGGCGACTTGGAGATGCAACGAGAGCTGTTGAGTTTTTGATAAGCAGTGATTATAAAGACGCTTCAAAGTGGGCTGATGAACTTCACAGAGAAAATGAGAAAAGGCAATCGCTTGATAGAAAGGCGTTTGATGAAGCTGTTGAATTTATTGAGAGCTACCAGTTGCATAAAAAGGATAAAGTCCTCGTCCTCTTCAATGAGGAGTGGCATCAGGGAGTGATTGGAATAGTGGCGTCAAAGGTAGTTGAAAAGTATCACAGACCGACGATTCTTTTGACATTGTCCGATGGTGTGCTTAAAGGTTCAGCGAGAAGCATACCGGGATTTGATATTTATAGGGCATTGAGGCATTGTGAGAATACGCTTTTGCAATTCGGTGGGCATAAACATGCTGCGGGTATGGTTTTGCAAAGAGAAAAACTTGATGAATTTAAAATCGCTATAAATAAGTTCGCTGATGATGAACTCACGGACGATATGCTTGTAAGAGAGGTGACTATAGATGCGGTTGTTGATTTACGGGAGGTAGCAAATTCAATAGTTGATTATTTTATGTTGCTGAAAAAATTTGAACCATTTGGTCCGGGAAATTATGAACCGGTTTTTCTATCGCCGGAGGCGAAGATATTTGATGTGAAAAATTTTGGAAATAACCATTTAAAATTTAAAATTAAAGTTGACGGCATAACAATTGACGCCATTGGCTATGGTCTTGGGGAACTTTATCAGAGCGTCAGTGTCGCTGATAAGGTCAGTGTTGTTTTCAGCTTTGAGGAGGGAAATTGGAACGGTCAACCTGTTGTCCAGTTTAAAATTAAAGATTTAAAGTAAAAAGGAGGTGTAAGTTTATGTCAGGTCATTCAAAGTGGCATCAAATAAGGCATAAGAAAGCAATTGTTGATGCGAAAAAAGGAAAACTTTTCACGAAACTTATCAGGGAGATAACCGTCGCTGCAAAACAAGGCGGTGGTAACCCTGAGACGAACCCAAGATTGCGAATCGCTATTCAAAACGCAAAGGCAGCTAACATGCCCTGGGAAAATATTGAAAGGGCGATTAAAAGAGGAACAGGTGAACTTCCTGGGGTGTCTTATGAAGAAGTTGTGTATGAGGGATACGGTCCGGGTGGAGTTGCGCTTTACATTGAGTCAACGACGGATAATAAGAATAGAACGGTTGCTGAGATTAGAAATATCCTGAACAGGCACAACGGTAGCCTTGGGGAGGCTGGCTCCGTCGCTTGGATTTTTGAAAGAAAAGGTGTCATTCAAATCCCAAAGGAATATGACGAGGATACCATACTTGCTATAATACTTGATGCTGGTGCTGAGGATTTGAAGGCATACGATACATTTTTTGAAGTTTTGACTGCTCCAGAAAATCTTGAAGCGGTTCGTGAGGCGCTTGAAAAAAACAACATTAAAATTGATGACGCAAAGGTCAGGATGATGCCTAAGACCACTGTTAAGGTTGAAGGCAAAGACGCACAACTTTTATTGAAACTCCTTGAAGCGCTTGAAGATCACGACGATGTGCAAAATGTGTATGCTAATTTTGAAATTGACGATAGCGTCCTTGCTGAATACAGCAAGCAAATGGGCGGATAAAAATTTTAGAGGTGATTTTTAAACGATGATAGTCCTTGGAGTTGACCCAGGAAGCAACATCACGGGCTATGGCATAATTAAGGTTCTTGAGAAAGATGGAAAGCTTGACAGAACTGAACTTATCCCCGTTGATTATGGCGTGATAAAAGTTGATGATAAAGAGCATTTCAATATTCGCTTGAAGAAAATTTACGATGAATTGGTTCAGATAATAAATCAGCATCGCCCAACAGACCTTGCTATTGAGACAGCTTTTTATGGGAAAAATTTTCAATCGGCTTATAAAATTGGTCATGTTCGCGGTGTCATTATACTTTCAGCCGTCAATTCCGGCATATCGGTTTTTGAATATACACCCCGTGAGATTAAAAAGGCGGTCGTTGGCAGGGGAAACGCCACAAAGGAACAAGTCCAATTTATGGTGAAGGCAATTCTCGGACTTAAGAATTTCCCCGAATTTTACGATGTCTCAGATGCCCTCGCAGTTGCTATTTGTCATGTAAATAGGACCTTTGTCCCGAATAAAGCGAGGTTTAGGGATTGGAAAGCATTTTTGAAAGCACATCCCGAGCTGGTTGAGGGTGAGATTGATTTAAAATCAAGAAGAAAGAAAAAGTGATATTCGCGCTTGAGGGAAAAATTGTAAGTAAATCACCAGTTGAAGTTGTCGTTGATGTCGGTGGAATTCACTACCTTGTAAATATACCCGTAACAGTTTATGAAAAACTTGGAGAGGTTGGAGCAAATGTTAAACTTTACACTTATTTAATCGTTCGCGAAGAAGAAATTTACCTTTATGGATTTTCAAGTGTTGAAGAGAGGGATTTCTTTAAGTTGTTGATCTCTGTCTCGGGGATAGGTCCGAAGATGGCACAGGCGATAATGTCGGGGATGAGTGTGGAGGAGTTGAAAAATTCAATAATTCGCGGTGATGTTTCGTCGCTTGTTTCAATCCCGGGTGTCGGGAAAAAGACAGCTGAAAGGGTCATAGTTGAGCTTCGCGATAAAATTGCTAAAATTGAATTTGCAGGAAAGCCACTTGAATTCATCTCAAGCGATCAAGTTGAGGTCAGGAACGAAGCTTTACTTGCGCTTATCTCACTCGGATTTTCAAGGCAGTCCGCTGAAAAAGCTATAAGAGCTGTTTTAAAGGAAAACGAGAAAATGGAGTTCACCGTTGAAGAACTGGTCAAGCAAGCATTAAGGCATATAACATCAAGGTGAATTTTAACGATGAAAAAATTAATCTTATTACTTTTGGCATTTGACATTGTCATATCGTGCGATTTAGACAAACACAATTCGGATAAGAAATCCCCTGCTGTTGCTTTTGGGCTTTCGCTTATTTTCCCGGGGCTTGGACAGGCGTATTTGAAAAGGTTTGATATCGGACGGTATTTCCTCGCCTCGGAGGTTTCGCTTTGGCTTGTTTATTTTGGGTTAAATGAATATGGAAGATGGCTCAATGATGACGCTATAAATTTTGCGGTTGCTCGCGCTGGGATTGACAAAACCGGGAAGGATGACGATTTCTTCGCAAATATTGAAAATTACAGAAGCGTTTACGATTTCAATCAAAGAAAGGGTAGAGATAGAAATTACGATAAACTTTATGACACGGAGAAATTTTTCTGGTGGTGGGATACAGATGAGTCAAGGCAAAGATATAAAGACATCAGAACTAAAAGTCGTGCAATGAGATACTATGCTAAGTTTGCACTTGTGTTTGTGATTTCAAATCATTTTGCAAGTGCCATTGATGCTTTCGTTTTAGCCAAAAAATCAAATTTAAAACTTGGCGTACTTCCAACTTGGGAAGGTTTTAATGCTTATCTATCCTTTAATTTTTGAGTTTAAACCTCATCAAAAATTTTAACGCTGAAAAAATGAACATGAAGGAATTCCCCGAAATTGAAATAATTTACGAAGACGAAGACATCGTTGTTTTAAACAAGCCAGCTGGCGTTTTAACCATCCCGGATAGGTTTAGCAGAGCGATCCCAAACCTTTACGATATTTTGAGCGAGAAATATGGGAAAATTTTTGTTGTACATCGGCTTGACAAAGAGACAAGTGGTGTTATTTGTTTCGCTAAAAATGAAGAAGCGCACGCAAATTTGAGCGAGAAATTTGAAGAGCACGATGTCAACAAAGTTTATCTTGCTTTGATAACTGGGCATTTGAGAAATAAAGAGGGCAGGATTGATTTACCCTTGTCTGAAAATGAAAAAGTTCCAGGGACGATGAAAGTTGATTATGAAAATGGGAAAAGATCAATCACCGAATATCGTGTTTTGGAGGAGTTTGAGAATTATTCGCTTGTTGAAGTTCGTCCTTTAACTGGAAGGATGCATCAAATACGTGTTCATTTTAAAGCGATAGGGCACCCCCTTGCTATTGACTCGGTTTATGGAGGTAGAGAGGAAATTTTCCTCTCGGAAATAAAGAAGAAGTATAAAGTTAAGGAGGACGAGGCGGAAAGACCGTTGATGAACAGATTGACACTTCACGCTTTGAAACTCGGTTTCTTCCATTTCAGAAAAAAGGAATATGTTGAGTTTGAGGCGAAATTGCCGAAGGATTTTGAGAGTTTAATCAGGCAGTTGAGGAAATACAGCAAAGTTGAAACTTAATTTGCCAAGTTAAAACAAAATCGTTAATTTTCTATGGGAAAAGAATTCACACCGTGGTATTTCAACCCAGAGATAGCGAAAGTTTATGAATCGTTCTATGAGGGGAAGTATAAGGAAGCGGACATCCAAGAGAAAAAGTTGTTGAAGTTTCTCATTGATCAAATAGATGATGTAAAAGAAGTGCTTGAGGTGGGTTGTGGGACTGGGCATTTTACAAGGTGGCTTCACTCACTTGGTTATAAAGTAGTCGGCGCAGATATTTCACCAGTGATGTTAAGCGTTGCGAGAGAACTATGGAAAGAGGGCAATTTCGTAAACGCAAGTGCCGAGAGTTTGCCATTTGAAGATAAATCATTTGATGTTGTTTTATATGTCACTTGCCTTGAATATATGAAGGACCTTTCACAAGTTTTCAGGGAAGCTGAAAGGGTTGCGAGAAAGGGTATAGTTATTGGTTTGATGAACAAGTGGAGTTTGCCGACGATAAGGAGGATAATTCAGGTGAAACTGGGTAAAAATCCATACTATTACAATGCAAGGTTTTACTCTTTGCCTGAGATAAAACGAGAATTAGCCAATGCGCTAAGGGGTAAAAATTTTGAATTTCTTGATTGGCGATGCGCTGTTTTTCCGAAGATTTTCGGCATAAAAGGACTTGTTAAAATTCCATTTGGAGGTTCTTTCCTTGGCATTGGTGTTAAGTTCAAATAAAAAATTTGGGTGAAAAATGCAGGTGGATTTTCCAAAGTTTGGAAAGGTCGGGAAGATTTTCTTTGACAATGTCATATATCCAAAACTTGGGGCAAGAAGAGAGGAAGTCATAGTTGGACCAGCATATGGTTGTGACAATGCGGTGATAAAGATAAATGAACGACAGGTTATGATTTTAACAACGGACCCTCTTTCTATAATTCCTGTGCTTGGGTTTGAGGATTCAGCTTGGCTCACGGTTCATCTCCTTGCTTCCGATCTTGCAACGAGTGGTATCCCGCCGATGTATGCTGTGCTTGATTTCAATTTACCACCGCAGATAACGAAAGAAGAATTTGAAATTTATTGGGATGCTTTCCACCGTGAATGTGAGAAACTCGGGATTGCGATTGTTGCTGGGCATACAGGGAAATTTTTTGGCATAGATTACACGATCGTCGGAGGAGGGACATTTATTTCAATTGGTGATATTGATAAGTATCTCGCTTCAAATATGGCTAAGCCAGGTGATAGGATTGTGATAACGAAAGGCACAGCAATTGCGACCACTGGAATACTTGCGCGCGTTTTCCCCGAGACGATAGAGAAAAATTTCGGCTCCGAGTTTTTAAAAGAGGCGCAAAGTTATTTTAGAAAATTTTCAGTTGTAAACGATGCATTGATCGCTGTAAAGGTCGGCGTCCGCGATGAAGGTGTATCCGCAATGCACGATGCGACAGAAGGCGGTGTTTTGGGTGGGATTTATGAATTGGCTGTTGCTTCCGGCTGTGGCGCTCACATCTACAGAGATAAAATTCCCATCTCTGAAACAACGGAAAAAATTTGTCAACTTTTTGAGATTGATCCATATATCTCTTTGAGTGAAGGGACATTGATAGTTGCAGTGAAGGAGGGAAAAGTAACGGAGCTTATCAACCTTCTTGCGGAAAATGGAATCAACTCCGCTGAGGTTGGCTATTTGACGGAGTCATCATACGGGTTTTGGATTGAAGAGCCCGATGGAAGTAGAATTGAGCTTGTCTATCCGGAAGCAGACCCTTACTGGAACGCTTACATAAATGCCGTTAACAAAGGATGGAGGTGAAATATGAAAATCAAAGGCGGTCTTTACTTCGTCGTTGATATAAATTCGGTTAAAAAATTAGGTGAAGGGAAGGTGCTTGAGATCGTTGAGAAGGCAATTGAAGGAGGCGTTGATGTGATTCAAATATGGGCGCAGAGAGAGGAATGGGAGTTAGAGTTTGAAAAACTTTGTGAGATCATCAGAAAAATAATTGAAGTAGCGCATAAGAAGGAAGTCCCAGTTTTAATTGCTAATGATTTGGAGCTTTGTGAACTGGTAAATGCTGATGGTGTTCATCTTGATGGCTATGAGATACCGAATGAGTCAGTTGCCGAGATTAAAAGTAAAATTGGGTTTGATAAAATTGTCGGCGTTACATGCGGTAATGATGTCAGGAAAATTGAGTGGGCGAGGGAAAATGCTGTGGATTACATTTCCTTTTGTTCAGTTTTCCCCTCCTCATCGGTTGATTCCTGCGAGATAGTCCCGCTTGAGATGATATGTAAAGCAAAAGAGATTCTTGGTGAAGGTATCCCTGTTTTTGCTTCCGGTGGGATAACGGTTGAAAATGTTGATGATGTTTTGAAAGCCGGGGCTGATGGTGTTGCAGTTGTGTCCGGGATTATGAAAGCAGATGACCCAAGGCAGGCAAGTGAGAATTTCAAGAGGAAAATTTTGCGAGCTTAATTTGAATTTGGCTTGGGGGAATTGAAAGTTCTATATAAAATTTGACGATTTTGTCTTTTTTTGTTAAATTTTTTATGTCTTGAAAACAAAATCAAGGACACACCGATGAGGCATATCGTTAATTTGCTCGCTTTTCTTCTTGTCCCTGTTCTCATTGTTATTTCTCTTGTGGTCTTTTTATCCCGATGTTTCAAAAGCGGTGAAGACAGCTCAAGCGCAGGAGTGTATTGATTGCCATGTTTCAAAGGGTATAACTGCGAGTGCGATTCGCGATTGGAAGTTGAGTAAGCATTATGAAGCCGGTGTCACATGTGCGGACTGCCATATCCCTGTCAAAGAGGCGGTGAAGGAAATACACGAGTCAAAGAGCAGTTGTGAAGATAAAAGGGTGAGGCGACTTGTTTCGCCGAGGAATTGTGCACAATGTCATGAGGACAAGGTGAATGAGTTTGAAAGAGGGAAGCACGCTCTGGCTTGGGTTGCTATGATGGCTATGCCTACGACGAAGGATCAGCCAAGCGTTTTAATTGAAGGGGAAAAGGGTTGCGGTGGTTGCCATAGAATTGGGCGTGATGAGGGGAAATGCGATGCTTGTCATACAAGGCATAGATTCTCAACCTTTGAAGCCAGAAAACCCGAAGCGTGCATGACTTGTCATATGGGCTTTGACCATCCGCAATGGGAGATGTGGAGCACTTCAAAGCACGGGACGATTTACTTTACGGAGGGGAAAAATTGGGATTTCAGCAAACCGTTGAGTCAGTGGTATAAAGAACCATATAAGGCGGACACATCAACACCCAGAGCTCCCGTTTGTCAGACATGCCATATGCCGAATGGTGACCACGGGGTTAAAACAGCTTGGGGCTTCCTCGCTTTGAGGGTCGCTGAGAAGGACCCGGAATGGGCGAGGTTAAGAAATACGATTATGCGTGGGCTTGGAGTGCTTGATGAAAAAGGGAATTTCACAGAAAGGGTGAAGATTGTTGAGGCGGGAAAAGTTGTTAGATTGACGGCTGAAGAATGGGAAGCGGAAAGAAATAAAATGATAAAAATTTGCTCCCAATGTCACAGCCCAAGCTTTGCGAAGGAACAACTTGAAAAAGCGGACCAAGTTATAAAGGAATCAGATAAACTTATGGCTGAAGCGATTGAGATCGTTGAATCGCTTTATAAAGATGGAATACTTGAGCGCCCGAAAGATTACCCGCTTCACACTGACTTGTTGAGGTTCTATGAGGTGCGTCATCCGATAGAGCAAAAGCTCTATGTTATGTTCCTTGAGCACAGGATGAGAAGTTTTCAAGGAGCGTTTCACATGAACCCGGATTATCAACATTGGTATGGATGGGCAGAGTTGAAAAAAGACCTTGCCGAGATAAAACACGAAGCTGAGATGTTAAGAAAACAATATGCGCAAGCAAAACGGAAGAAGTAATATAATTTGGGGCGGGCATTGTCCCGCCCTTTTTGTTTTTAAGCCGATTTAATTATATTTTTTGCAAAAAACAATCCCGTAATGAACGACAAGGTTAGATTTTTAAAGTTCAGTGATTTCAATTGGGAAGGAGTTGAAGTAAAACAATATAAAGACGAAAGAAACACCTGGCTCAATGTCAGTAGACGAGTAATTGTGGGGAAGTCGGGGGAGAACACAAAATTTCATGTGAGATATTTTGAAATTGCCCCTGGTGGATATTCAACGCTTGAAAAACATCGCCACGAGCATGTCGTAATCTGCGTTCGCGGGAAGGGTTTGGCAATTGCCGGTGATGATGTTTATGAAATGAATTTTATGGATGTAATTTACATTGGTTCAAATGTCCCGCATCAATTTATAAATCAGTCGGATGAACCGTTTGGTTTCATTTGTATAGTTGACGCTAAAAGGGATAAGCCAAAATTACTCAAACGCCGTGAAATTTTTGAGTTGTTGAAAAATGAAAAGATAAGCAAGGTCGTTCGTATCCCCGAGACATATCCAAGTTTGAAATGAAATTTTTTCTTTCCGATGTAAGTGTTAAATTTCAATTGTAGTCAAACAAACCTTCGCCGAAAAAATGGAGCGATTAAAATTTAAGCGCAAATTCAAAGAGTTAAGTCCCGATGAATTAAAATGGTCATGTCCTGTTGAGAAATTACAATTTGAAACGACCGATGAGATTGAGCCACTTGAGGATATAATCGGTCAGGATAGGGCTTTAAAGGCGTTGAAACTCGGGACGGAACTTTTCGCACCTGGTTATAACATTTTTGTTTGTGGTTTGACGGGGACGGGGCGTATGACTACAATAAAACATATTTTGAAACAGATTTCCCCTAAGGCACCGCAAGCTCCGGATAGGTGTTATGTTTACAACTTCAAAAATCCCGATGAACCGCGACTTCTTGAATTTCCGCGTGGTCAGGCGATAATGTTTAAGCGAAATATGGAAGCGATGATTTTTTACCTGAAGCAGAAAATCCCAAGGACGCTTGAAGATGAGAAGTATGTTGAAGCAAAAAATAAAGTTATTGAGAAATATCAGAGGAAGGAGCAAGAACTTTTAAGGGAATTTCAGAAAAAGGTTGAGAAGGAAAGATTCGCCATAATAAACATGCAAGTTGAAAATGTCATAAAACCGAGCATTGTCCCGATCGTTGAAGGTAAGCCAGTTCCAATTGAGCAACTTGTAAATCTTGCCAAGTCGGGTAAAATATCCGAAGAGGAGGTCAGGGAGATAGAGCGGAAATACCTTGAGCTTCAGGCGCAAATGCAGGAAATTTTTAAAAAGGAGATGATACTTGCAAGGGAACTTTCAAGGGAGCTTGAAGAGCTTGAGCGTGAGGCGGTTAGGTCAATTGTTGATGGAATAATTGACGAGATAAAAGAGCAGTTTAAGATACCGAAAGTCCATGAATATCTTGACGATGTTCGCAAGCATATTTTGAACAATCTGCATATTTTCAAAGCTACAGCAGGACAAGTTAAGCCAGTGCCATTTTCCCCGGAACAAAAAGAGGAAATTGACCCATTTCTCCCTTATCGTGTTAATGTCATACTTGATAACTCTGAACAGGAGGGCGTCCCTCCTGTTATAATTGAGACGGCGCCGACATTTTCAAACATATTCGGGACCATAGAGAAAGTTTATGATTCGCGAGGTTTTTGGAGGACCGATTTTACAAAGATAAAAGCTGGTTCAATTTTAAAGGCGGATGCTGGCTATCTCGTTTTAAATGCAAGGGATGCGTTAAGTGAGCCAGGTGTTTGGAAAGCGCTTAAGAGAACGCTTATGTATAGAAAGCTTGAAATTCAGCCCATGGATGTTTTCTTCCAGATAAGTTCAATTTCTTTGAAGCCAGAACCAATTGAGATAAATACAAAAGTTATAATGCTTGGGGACCCCGAGCTTTATCACTTGCTTTATGAGTATGATGAGGACTTTCAGAAGATTTTCAAGATAAAGGCGGATTTTGATTTTGAGATGGATTTGAACGATGAAGCGATAATTCAATATGCGAAATTTATAAGGAAGATTTGCAGGGATGAAAATTTGAGACCATTTGAGAAGGAAGCAATTGGTAAAGTTGTTGAATTTGCTGTGCGTCAAGCTGGCAGAAGGGATAAAATTACCACAAGGTTTAGCACTATAGCTGATTTAATACGGGAAGCAGATTATTGGGCGAGGGTTGATGGAAGCAATCAAGTTAAACCATCACATGTTCAAAAAGCGATTCAGGAAAGTTTTGAAAGAAGGAAGATGATTGAGGATAAGATAAAAGAGATGATATCAAAGGGTGTTATACTTGTTGATGTAACTGGTGAAAGGGTTGGGCAAGTTAATGGCTTGACAATTTATGAAATTGGTGATTATAGGTTTGGCAGACCTGTTAGGATAACCGCGAGCGTTTCAATGGGCAGGGCTGGGATTATCAACATTGAAAGGGAATCAAATTTAAGCGGAAGAATTCACGATAAGGGGGTTTTGATCCTGGCTGGTTATTTGCGTGAGAAATACGCACAGGACAAACCATTAACTTTATCGGCGAGTATTTGTTTTGAACAGTCGTATTCCGGAATTGATGGAGATAGCGCGTCTTCAACGGAGCTTTACGCATTACTTTCGGCTCTTTCCGGCTTGCCGATAAAACAAGGCATTGCGGTTACCGGTTCAGTTAATCAAAAAGGGGACATTCAGCCAATAGGTGGAGTAAATGAGAAGATAGAGGGTTTCTTTGATGTGTGTAAAGCGAAGGGTTTAACAGGTGAACAAGGTGTGATAATACCTAAGAAAAATGTTGATGATTTAATGTTGAGGGATGATGTCATTGAAGCAGTTAAAAAAGGTTTGTTTCACATTTATCCAGTTGAAACAATAGACGAGGGCATTGAAATTTTAACAGGTGTAAAAGCGGGCAAACGCCTCAAAGACGGTAAATTTGAACCGGGCACGGTCAATTACCTTGTTGATAAAAGATTGAGAGAAATATCAAAGGGCTTGAAAAAATTTACAAGTGATTAATCGCTCCAACCGCTCATTTCCGATGCAATCGCCATAAGCTCTTCCATGGTGATTGAGGATGGATCAAGTTTTTCAAGCGATTTCTTCATTTGCTTGAAAAGGTCATCGTATTCAATCGTTGTGGTTCTCTTCCTCTTTATTGGGTTTACTTTTGAAACAACCGCTTGCTTTAAGAAAGGATGGTTAATCCCTCTTTCTCTCAAGCTTTGAACTATCGGTTCAATAACATCATCAACCTCCTTCAAAAGCTCTGCCCTTTTTTCTCTTACTGAAAGTGCTTCTGGCAACGGTGCGTCAATGAAATTATCAACCTTTTTAAGTATTGGGACATAAGCGGAACCGCTGAATTTCAAATGTTTCTCATATATCAAACCAAGTGTTATAAAGTAAGCTTCCTCAAATTGAAAGGCATATTCCATCTCTGAAATTTTTCCATTCGTCTCAAGCAACCCTCTGTACATTCTAATCACTTCAAGCGCCTTTTCTTTAAGGTTATGCGCTTTTTCAGTGTTTAACGAGAGAATGTGAAACGCAACTGACATATCTGGGATAATTATAGCAGGTATTTCTTTAGCTCCAAGTTGTAAGAGAGCTTCCCTTCTGTGGTTGCCATTTGGCGTCCAATATTCACCATCGGCGTATCTTACTGCTACGATTGGGTCAATAAATCTTTTAACTTGTTCAATCACTTCCTGAAGACGTTTGACATGCGAAGAAGAGAGGTCCCTTTGGAATGGGGTTGGTTTAACTTTTTCAAGAGGTATAAGCGCAAATATCTGCCAATTCTTGCCGTATGGCTCTTGATATATCGTTAGGACAGTTCCCCCGTCTTTTTCAATTTCCTTTGCGAGTTCTTTAATTTCACTTGGAAGCTGTTCCGTGACCCTTGGCATTTTTGCTTTGAAATTTTTTTTATTTTTTAAAAAGATAATTTTTGGCGGGGAAATTTTCAAGTGTTAAGTTTAAAAGGAAGTGGAGCCGACGGGATTCGAACCCGTGACCTCCACAATGCCATTGTGGCGCTCTCCCAACTGAGCTACGGCCCCAAAGTTCGTTTTTAATTTAAAAATTCCCGACAAATTTTCCAAATCTTGTAATTCCAATTTTTTTATCGTAATTTTAAATCAAAAAATACTTACGCAGGTGTCAGCGCTTTTGAACAAAACGACTGAATACGGAATAAGAGCGGTTATTTATATTGCTCTTAACAAAACAAAATATCTCACGACTAAGGAGATAGCGAAGGAATTGAAAATCCCACAGCACTTCCTTGCTAAGGTGATTCAAAAGCTCGTCAAAGCAAAAATTATATTTTCAAAGCGGGGTAAAAATGGTGGTCTCGTTTTAAAGAAGTCACCAGAAAAATTGAAAATAATTGACATAGTTCTTGCGCTTGAAGGCGATGATTTGTTCAAGAAATGTGTCCTCGGCTTGCCTAATTGTTCGGATAAAAATCCATGCCCTGTTCATCAAAACTGGAGTATAATCCGTGAACAGATAAAGCAAATGCTTTCTGGCAAAACATTGAGCGAATTGATAAACGGGGAGATTAGGATTTAAGTCATTTTTTCAATCTTAACTTTACCGATTGCTTGATTTTTGATTGAATTTTAATTTTTTACGGGATGTTTCAGTCATTTTGTCACTTGACAGAAATTGATTTATGCATTATATTTAATTATGCGATTAGCACTCTTTCGGCTTGTGTGCTAATAAGTAAAACAAAAAATAGGAGGTGAATTTTATGGCAAAAGTTAACATTCGTCCTCTTTCAGATAGGGTTGTGGTAAAGCCATTACCTGCTGAAGAGGTTACGAAGAGCGGACTTGTAATACCAGACACAGCAAAGGAACGCCCACAACAGGGGGAAGTTATAGCTGTTGGTCCAGGTAGGATAACTGATGACGGGAAGAAAATCCCGATGGAGGTTAAAGTCGGCGACAAGGTCCTTTATGGAAAATACGCTGGAACTGAGATTTCAATTGACGGTGAGGAGTTTTTGATCATGAGGGAAAGCGATATACTTGCAATAATTGAATGAAAAATTAAAAACAAAAAAGTGAAAGGAGGTAACTATGGCAGCAAAAGACATACTTTTCAACGCTGATGCACGTGCAGCTTTAAAAAGAGGCGTAGATAAACTTGCGGAAGCAGTTAAGGTCACACTCGGTCCAAAGGGGAGAAATGTCATAATAGATAAAAAGTTTGGACCACCTGTTGTGACGAAAGACGGTGTAACGGTTGCTAAGGAAATTGAGCTTGAAGACCCGGTTGAAAACATGGGGGCACAGTTGATCCGTGAAGTTGCTTCAAAGACAAGTGATGTTGCGGGTGATGGAACAACTACAGCAACTGTTCTTGCTCAGGCGATATTCAGGGAAGGGTTGAAGAATGTTGTCGCTGGAAGAAATCCGATGGACTTGAAGCGTGGAATTGATATGGCTGTGCAAAAAGTTGTTGAGGGCTTGAAGGAGATCAGTCGTGAGGTCAAGGATAAGAAGCAAATTGCATATGTCGGAGCAATCTCTGCTAACAATGATATGTCAATTGGGCAGTTGATCGCTGATGCGATGGATAAGGTTGGTCGTGATGGCGTTATAACTGTTGAAGAGGCGAAGGGGACGGAGACGACGATGGAAATTGTAGAAGGTATGCAATTTGATAGAGGTTATCTTTCACCATATTTCGTGACGAATCCCGACACAATGGAATGCGTCCTTGAAAATCCGTATATCTTGATCCACGATAAGAAAATAAGCTCACTTAAGGACTTCCTCCCGATACTTGAGAAGGTAGCTCAATCTGGGAGGTCATTGCTTGTAATTGCTGAAGATGTTGAAGGTGAAGCGCTTGCTACACTCGTTGTAAATAAACTCCGCGGGACATTGCGTTGTTGCGCAGTTAAAGCGCCAGGATTTGGTGAGAGAAGGAAAGCAATGCTTGAGGATATTGCGATATTGACAGGTGGAACGGTGATCTCCGAAGAAAAGGGATTCAAACTTGAAAATGCTCAGCTCTCATATCTCGGTCAGGCGAAGAAAGTTGTTGTTGACAAGGACAATACGACGATCGTTGAAGGTGCTGGAAGTAAGGAAGATATCAAGCGTCGTATAAATGAGATTAAAGTTCAGATTGAAAAGACGACATCTGATTACGATAGAGAGAAACTTCAAGAGCGCCTCGCTAAGTTGAGCGGTGGTGTTGCTGTTTTGAAGATAGGTGCTGCAACTGAAGTTGAAATGAAGGAGAAGAAAGCAAGAGTTGAAGATGCTTTGCATGCGACAAAAGCTGCTGTTGAAGAAGGTATCGTCCCGGGTGGCGGTGTTGCATATCTTAGGGTAATGCACAAGCTTGACGAGCTCAAGCCAGAAAATGAGGATCAGGCAGTTGGGATAGATATTGTAAGAAAAGCGCTTGAAGAACCTATCAGGCAGATCGTCGCTAACACCGGTCTTGAACCGTCAGTAATAGTTCAGAAGGTCAAGGAAGGAAAGGATGACTTTGGTTTCAATGCTCAAACTGAGCAGTTTGAGAATTTGCTTGAGTCCGGGGTTATTGATCCAACGAAGGTTGTCCGCGTTGCGCTTGAAAATGCTGCAAGCGTTGCATCACTGTTGTTGACCACTGAAGCGGTTGTGTTTGAAAAACCTCAAAAGGAGAAAACCCCAGCAGTTCCAGGCGGGATGAGTGATATGTATTAATAAAAGAAAGCCCGAGCGTTGAGCTCGGGCTTTTTTTGTTATTTAACTCCCGCTTTCACCCTTTCTTCTTCCGTTAGTTCAAAAATTTTCCTAAAAAGTTTCTCATCAATTTCTGTCAGTTGAACATTTCTTCTTGTCATGACTCTTCTTGCAACTTCAATGGCTTTATCAATTCGGTAAGTAACGAAACCATCCTGAGCTCCGCCCCAGGAGAAAGAGGGAACAAATTTCGGAGGTAAGCCAGAGCCGTAAATGTTGCAACTTACACCAACAACTGTCCCAGTATTAAACATCAAATTTATACCGCTCTTTGAGTGGTCTCCCATTATGAGTCCGACGAACATTGAGCCACTATCAATAAGCTCACCATCAACATAAACCTTGACATTGCCATAATCATTTTTTAAATCGCTGTTGTTGGTGTCCGCCCCGATATTTACCCAGGTACCAAGATATGAGTGCCCGATGAAACCTTCGTGTTGTTTGTTTGAAAAAGCGTGTATTATTGAAGCTTCAACTTCTCCTCCAACTTTACATACAGGACCAATGCTTGTGTTCTCGTAAATTTTCGCCGATACTTTTATCAAGCTTCCATCTCCAACATAAGCTGGACCTTCAATCACTGCGTTAGGTAAAATTTTAACATTTTTACCGATGTAAATTGGACCGTTTTCAGCATCAAGCACAACCCCTGGTTTGATCTTTGCGCCCTCTTCAATGTGGATTAAATGTTCGTTTAAAAGGTGAACGCCTTCGTAAATTTTCCCCTCTCTTCTCGCTTTACCATCGGTTAAGATATTGAAATCAATGACTATTTGTTCGCCATTGTTGTTGATTATGTCCCAGGGGTAATTTATTAGCTTCGCAGATATTTCAACCTTTTCATAATTTTCAAAATCTGATTTCGTTAAAGGTGTCCCGAATTTATTTTTAAATTTCTCTAAATTTTCACCGCTTGCCCAAAAAGCAACGATATCATCACCTTTAACATAAGCGATATCTTTTCCGTTATACTTGAACTTATCTGCAAAGTGTGGGTCCGCAAGGACTCTACCGTTGACGAACAAAACTTGGTTTGCATTTGGCGGTAGCTCGTTAACATAATAATTTGGGTAATCTCTCTTTAAGACATCCGTAAGATAGTCCCTTGCGTGAAGAATTACATTTGGGTTTGAAAAACTTCTTATGATTTTGTCCTTGAGCAGGTTTATTCCACAGCGTAGTTCATATACAGGTCTGAAATAAACGAGCGGGAGCAATTTCCTGTATTTCTCATCCTCAAAGATGCAGATGTTCATAGTGGGATTGAATTTTGTTTTTCAACCGTAATATATAAATTCAGCTGACAATTTTGATGCTGCTTTTTTGTCAAGTATTATTATCGCCTTCCTGTGCATTTGAAGCATTGAAGCTGGGCACATTGCGGTTATTGGACCTTCAACAGCTGCTTTTACAGCGTCGGCTTTATTTTCACCACTGGCGAGAAGGATTACCTCTTTCGCTTCCATAATCGTCCCGATTCCCATCGTAATTGCATATTTCGGAACCTCGTCAATGCTTTTGAAAAACCTTGAGTTATCCTGTCTCGTCTTTTCAGTCAATGTTTTTATTCTCGTCCTTGAACCAAGCGATGAACCGGGTTCATTAAATGCTATATGTCCATTTGCTCCGATGCCAAGGATTTGTAAATCAATTCCGCCGAACTTCTTTATTTGTTCCTCATACCATTGACAATATGCTTCAACTTTCGGGTCGGTTTCATACGGGCTTATTTTCAAGTCGCCGAACATGCCTTGTGGAATGTGGACATTCGCTGGGTTGATATTGATATGCTTGAAGAAGTTTTCCCACATGAAATAATGATAACTTTGATCATGTTCTGGGGGCAAACCGATATATTCGTCAAGGTTGAATGTAACTACTTTTGAAAAGTCAAGCCCTTCTTCACGATGCATTCTGATAAGTTCCTTGTAAAGTCCAAGCGGTGTGCTACCTGTTGCAAGCCCAAGGACAAGGTTAGGTTTTCTTCTGATTCTGTCAGCGACAATTTTCGCTGCTTCTTTGCTCATTGCATCGTAATCCTCTTTGACGATTACAAGCATTTTAGTTTGTCTCCATTTTGTTTTTATTTTGTTTTATTGAAACAAAAAAGGGAAGGCGAAAGCCCTCCCTTTTTAAAAATCCCTTCCTAATTGTGAAAGGGCTATTCGCCTTTTGACTCTTGATAGTGTTTCGCATAGCGTTTCATAAAGCGTTCAACTCTACCAGCTGAGTCAACGAGTTTCTGTTTTCCTGTAAAGAACGGATGACAATTTGAACAAATCTCAACCTTGATAACTCCGCCAACGGTTGACCTTGTCTCAAATGTGTTTCCACAAACGCACGCTATTATCGCCTTTTTATAAGGCGGATGAATTCCTTTTTTCATTCCAGCTCCTTGATGGTTTTATTTTGTTTGATTTAAATTTAAGCAAACTTGAATTTAAAGGCAAGAAAATAGTGGTGGAATTGCCCTGATTTTGAAAAAATTGATTTTTCCCCAAAATTTTCTTGACTTTTTCAAAAATTTTTATATTTGCGCAACTTCCTGTAAAGGGTTCGCAAACTTATCCCGAGCAATCCAGCAGCTTCCTTAGGGTCGGGGTGTTCCTTAAGCGTTTCTGAAATTAAATAAGCCTCAAAACATTCAAGCTTTTCCTTTGCGTTGTTCCCCCGTAAAATTTCAGGATGTTTGCAAAAGTGAATCAAGTAATCGGGAAGATGTTCAACTTTTAAATCACCACCGTTTGATTTCGCAAGCGCATAGACGATGACACTCCTTAACTCACGAATGTTCCCGGGCCAAGGATAACAGAAAAATAACTCCATCACCGATGATTCAATTTTGGATTTCTTCCCAGCCAACTTGATAAAATAGCTGACAAATTCCGGCAGGTCAAAAATTCTATCCCTCAATGGTGGGAGTTTGTAAACGAAGACGGAAAGTCGGTAATAAAGGTCTTTTCTAAACTCTCCTTTCTCAACCTTCGCTTTTAAATCAACATTTGTTGAAGCAATGAAGCGAACATCAATTTTTTTCGGCTTTGTGTCACCTATGGGAATTATTTCTTTTTCTTCAATCGCTCGCAGAATTTTGACCTGGAATTCAAGTGGCAATTCTCCAATTTCATCAAGGAATACCGTTCCACCCTCAGCTTCCTCAAGGATTCCTTTCTTATCCTTTTCGGCTCCTGTAAAAGAGCCCTTTTTGTAGCCGAAGAGTTCGCTTTCAAGTAAATTTGGCGGGATCGCCGAACAGTTTATCGGGATGAAAATTTTGTCCTTTCTGTTTGAATTTTGATGGATGAATCTTGCAAGGACCTATTTACCGGTTCCGGTTTCCCCGAGGATTAGGACTGGTTCATCTGTTGAAGCTGCTATTAAAGCATCTTCAAAGATGTTCTTCAGAGAGCCGATAACGAGGTCCATGGGAATTTTGAATCTTAACTTTTGAACGCCCTGACTTAAGGAAGTGCTTTGGGTAAGGGTTTTTTTAAAAGTTTTATTTTCAAAGGTGCTTTTTAAGTTTAGTCGGGACGGCCGGATTTGAACCGGCGACCTCTTGCACCCCAAGCAAGCGCGCTAACCAGGCTGCGCTACGTCCCGAAATTTTTAACCGATAAAAATTTAATAAATTTTGCAAAACTTGTCAAACTAACTCAAGTCCTCGCAAAAATTTTTTCCTTGTACTCAAGGACTATTTTCTCAATCCTGTCAAGGTCTATCATCTGAATACACTCAAGATTGTATGGGCAAACCTTTTTCCAGCAAGGCGCGCATTCAAGCCCCTCGGGGATGAGTTTAACCCCCCTGTCATAAAGGTCTATCTCTGTCCATGAACTTAAACCGAACCAAGCGATTGTGAATTTTTTTAACGCTATCGCAAGATGCATGCCGTAAGAATCGCCAGTTATGACAACATCGCAAATGTTCTCGTAACAAATCCCGCGCCTTATCCCTTCGGTTGTAGGAGTGTTAATTAATTTTCCAGCAACGCCATCAATTTGAATTGAATGCTTGAAAATCTCTTCATTCCTCTCCGTATCCTCCGGACCGCCAAGCAAGACAAGCTTGATGTCATCATATTTTGATAATCGTTTTATCAACTCAACATGTTGTTCAATCGTCATTTTTTTATTCGGATAAAGCGGGGAACAGCCAGTGTTAAACCCAACAACAAGCTCACCCTCTTTAATCCCAACCCTTCTCTTATATTCCTCGGAAAATTTCCTCTCCTCATCCGTCAGAACAAGAACATACTCGTCCCTTTTATATTCAAGCTCAAACATCTCGCACAAAATTTCCTGCCTTGTCTTTTGATTTAATTTGAACTTCAATTCATCATCCAGCCCAAGGCGATAATCATAAGATGACGATTGATTCAATGGTATGATCTGACCGTGTTCGTTCATCCCATAGCCGAGCTTTTTATCGGCGTTTAATTTCATAGTTAAACTTGCCGATCTTCTTGACTTGTCAACATTCATCACTATGTCAAATTTTGTATTTTCAAGTATAAGCCATGTCTCCGGGTCCCAGGTGAGAACCTCATCAAGATAAGGGTTGTTGTCAAGTAAGTGATGCGTGTTTTTGAGCGTAAGCCAATAAATTGAACTTTCAGGATATTTTCTCTTTATCGCTGGTAAAATTGAAGTCGTCAAGAGGACATTTCCCATAGCGTCAAGGTTTATTATTAGAATTTTGACTCCAAATGGTTTCGGGTCAACGCATCCCGTCTCATGACACTTGACATAAGGATAACAAGGTTTATAACCGGTGAAATTTTTACAGTTTGGAATTTCAAACTCAAACACTTTCGGCATAGGTTTATGAGGTTGGCTTTATTGAGGAAAAAACTTTAACGAGCTCGCTGGGATTTTCAATTACTTCAATGTTTTCCAATCCGACGCTTTCAGGTGTTGAGTAGAGCAAAACGATCTTTATACCTGGCTTTACAATTTTTAACTCCGCTATGACTTCTCTTAAATGTAATCTTGGAGTTTTTGAATCAATCAGGACAAACGAAATTTTGTCCGAATTCTCGCTTAAAATTTTAAATGCGCAAACCCTATCATCGGCGAAGATAACATCAAAACCTATTTTTTCAAGAACTCGCCTGACTTCATTTTTCAGTTCTCTGTTTTCCGAGATGAGCATTATATTTTCCTTTTGTTTCTCAACTTTAATTTTTTCTGTTTCTAATTGCGATGCTTCTTTTTCATAAATGGGCAAGCAAATTACAACGCTTGTCCCTTCCCCGAGTTTTGAATCAATCGTAATGAAACCGCCGTGTGAAACAACGATTCCGAAAACCGTCGGCATCCCGAGACCTGTCCCAATTTCGGGTTGTTTTGTCGTGAAAAATGGCTCAAAAACCCTCACCTTTGTCTTTTCATCCATCCCGATGCCGTTGTCAATGACCCTAACGCAGACAAATTTCCCGGGCTTGACTTTGAACACCTCCGCCTCTTCCGTTGAAATTTCCCTTATCCTCGTTTCAATGATTATCTTGCCTTGTGAATTTAACAAGCCCTTTTTTCTTTTCTCAATTATCGCATCCTTTGAGTTCACAACTATGTTTAAAAGCGCCTGCTGAATCTCAGTCCTTGAAGCGAAAATTTTTGAACCACCAGCGTTGAGTTTGAGTTCAACCTCAATGAATTCAGGTAAAAGTGTCTTGAAAATATCCATCATCCCAGCTATTGTCTGATCAAAATCCAAAACCTCCGCGCCTGGGACTTCCCTTCGTGTGAAAATTTTAAGTCGCTTTATAAGTTCCGCACCACGGTTTGAAATTGAAATTATATTGTCTATGTACTTCTTCAACTCCTCCGGCTTTATATTCCCCCTTGAAACTTTGAAATCAATCATCTGCGCTGAAGCAATTATAATTTGAAGTATGTTGTTGAAGTCGTGAGCCATCCCCATCGTGAAAGTTCCAATTGATTCCACCCTCTGTAAGTGTTTTATCATGTCCTCTTGTAGTTTTTCCTTCGTGGAGTCAAAAATAACAGTTTGAACTACTGGCTTGCGTTGGTGAATTACTCGTTTTGAATAGCAAGTCAGATAAAGTACATCGCCGTTTTTTGTTATAGCTCTGTAAGTTGCCTTTTCAGGAGCATATCCACCGCGAAGTAAATTTATAGCTCTTTGAATCCACTTCTCTTTATCTTCAGGATGGATTAAATCATTTGGGGTTAATTTCATAAATTCATCCGGCTCATAACCGAACATCTCACAAAGTCGCCTGTTGACGAATATAAAACCGTTCTCATCGTAAATTGCGAGACCAACGAGCGGATTTTCAGCAAGCTCGCGATATTTCCTTTCGGACTGAATTATCTCCTCCGCTTGCTTGTTGATCTCCTCTTCAAGATTAAATGTGTGTCTTATTGAGTTGATGTTTGTGATGAAAAGATACAGAAAAATTAAAATTGATGCGATGAAAAGGACATAGTAAAGTTGTAAGTGGTAAAATGCCCTTTGAAGTAGCGTCAGCTCGTCAACTAAATTGACAAACGCCCATGTCTCTGTGTTGTTCTCAAGAAGTTCAACCTTTGCAAATGAAAAAGCGAAGTTGATTTTCCTGAGCCATTTATGTCTCCCTTCAATTGCTCTCCCGCCCGAGGTCTCACTTCTGAAACTTGAGAGCAATTCATCTTTAACATCAGCTCTGACGAATTTATTTGCCACTTCAAAAAAGTTTTGCCCAATTGAATTTAAATCGTTTGAGAAAAGAGTCGTTTCGTTGTTTAAACTCAAAACATAAAACTGATCAAGACCTTCACCAGCAAGGTTTGCGAAATGTTCAAGCATCTTTTTAACATCAATGAGACAAGAAACATTGCCCTTAAAGTTGCCTTTAGAATCAAAAACGGGATATCCAAGTGCAATCGCATCATAACCTTGAACTGCTCTAAAGACCTGGCTTGCAAATGGTTTCCTTTCAATTAAAAATTTTCTTATGTGCGCTTGATAGCTTATGTCTCTTCCGATCGCTTTCGGGTCGGGTGGGAATGTGTATCTTAAAATTCCTTTTTCATCAACTCTGCTGACATTTCCGATGTAGCTCGGGAAACGCTGAAAAGCCCTCGCATATTTTGATTGAAGCGAAGGGATGTTGATTTCTATAACATCTTTATCATCCGAGAGCTCTTGGAGGATTTTGAAATTGTTTTTAAGTGAAAATTCAATTGAATTTGCTAATGTTTTCAAAAGTTTTGACTTTTCAAGTGCGTATCGTTCAACTTCATATTTTATGTAGTTTTTGATCAGAATTGCCTGTAATGTTAGTAGCACAGCGATAAATGGGATTGAGATTAAAGCAAGTGATCTAAGTTTGCGAAGAGATTTGAGTTTTATTTCGCCCGTGTAAAATGTTTCTACGCCTGAGATAATTTTTGGGATGTGTTTTGTTGAAAGGTTCAGCGTAAAAGATGCGATGAAAATTGCAAGTAAAACACTTATAAAAGACATCACAAGTCGTGCGTTGAAAAGCCAGGACGGTAAAACCTCAAATGAAACCAGCGTCAAGTAAATCAACGGCTCAATCAAAAGATAAAAACTTGAAACCCTTAAAATTTTTGATTTATTTCTCAGTTTTTCAACCAAGTTGGCTATGTATGAAATTGAAGTGAAGAGACCCCAGAGCGCTGTATTGCTGAAGATGTAAAAAAGCGCCCCAATTTTCCAGATGAATGTCCTTTGCAGTTTAAAATAAATTGGAACATAATAAACGATGGCTAAAACGACGGAAATGAAGACGACAAACTTTATAACCCTTTTTATCTCTTTTTCAAGGTCTGTGGAGATGTTCTCGGCTATTTTTTTCGTCCCCCAGAGTGCAAAGACCAGTCCACCCCAAAAGACGATCGTCGCTATGCTTGCTTCATAGTCATAGAGATATTCAAAGAAAAGGACAAGCAGGAATGTTTGGAAAGGGGCGATAAATGTAAGTAGAAGGGCAAAGAAAAGTTGTGGAAACCCTGCTGATATTCGCTTCTTTTCCCAAATTTTGTAAGCAAGATAAACTAAAGTTGCTATCGGGAAAAATGAATAAACGAAATTTAAAATCTGGCTCGTCAACTTGACTCCGAGAAACATCTCTTTGCGGACTTCGGTTTTTGAAAAAATAAAAAAACGAAGCAAGATTGTCAAATTTTAAATGGCGAGTTGCCTCGCTTGATAAAGTTCAAAAAGTTTGTTAAAATTATTGAGATTTTTAAAAACAAAGACGAGCGCAAATCAAATGAAAGTTTTATCTTTGCGGACGGAAAGGGAGAATTTCATCGGGTTAATTTACGATGAAAGCGATAGGATTTTAAACTTGACCGACGCCCTTCCTTTATACCAGAAACTGAAAAATAAAATTGACGATTTCCCGAAGATAAAAACCGTTACCGAACTTTTCAGGGAGCAGCTTTTCAACATTGACCTTTTCAAGCGTGTCGTTGATTTTGTTGAGAAGCATAATTTAATGGAGTATCTTTTCGTCAAGGAAACTTTTAGATATAACGCTCCGGTTGAATTTCCGCCGAAGTTTATCTGTTTGGGTAGAAATTACGAATTACATGCTCGTGAATTTGGTTCACCAGCACCTGAAGGCGAGCCGATAATTTTTGCGAAAAGTAGCACATCTGTTGTTGGTCATCTTGAAACAATTTATATCCCAGATGATATTGGCAGAATTGACCACGAAGTTGAACTTGCAGTTGTCATAGGGAAAAGGGGAAAGAAAATCAAGCGTGAAAATGCCTGGAACTATGTCGCTGGATATACAATAGTAATTGATGTCACCGCAAGGGAACTTCAAAGGAAAGATATGGACTTGAAGTATCCGTGGTTCAGGTCAAAAAGTTTTGATTATTTTGCGCCTATGGGACCTTGGATTGTGACCGCTGATGAAATTCAAACACCAGTGGAACTTGATCTCAAACTTTGGGTTAATGATGAACTTCGTCAAAATTCAAACACGAGGAATATGATTTTTGATATCCCAGCGATAATTGAGTCAGTAAGTAAATATATGACGCTTTACCCAGGTGATGTCATCTCAACTGGAACGCCAGAGGGAGTTGGTCCGATAAAGCCAGGGGATAGAATTACCGCTTGGATTCAAAACATAGGCGAGTTGGTAAATTATGTTGAGATTGAAGTTGAATAAAAAATCAACTTGGAGAAAAAGATGAAGCGAAAAGAATTTTTAAAATCAATTACTTTTTTGGCGACAGCCGGTTTCTTCGCACCTAATTTAAAATTTAAATCCAATAAGGGTTTTGATGACTTTAAGCGCGATTTAAAAGATGTTGAACCGTCGGACAAGAGGTTTTGGCGACTGATCAGGGAGCAGTTTCCGATTCCAAAGGATTACATTTACCTTAACACTGGGGGACTTGGTTCTTCGCCTTATGTTGTAAGCCAGAGGGTTAAAGAGGAAATGGATAATCTTGATAGGTATCCAACGCCCAATCACGACATTGAGAAGTGGGGGAAGATAAAGGAGAAGTTTGCGAATTTTTTGAACTGCGATAAAGAAGAAATCGCATTCGTTGGCTGTGCGACGGAGGGAATTAACATCGTCGTCAATGGTTTGCCACTTAAAAGCGGTGATGAAGTCATTTTGACCACGCACGAGCATGTCGCCGGGAATTTGCCACTTTTAAACAGGGCTAAAAGAGATGGTATCGTTCTCAAGACATTTGAGCCAGATACAAAAAACTGGCGTGGAAATCTTGAAAGGATTGAGAAGTTGATAACTAAAAAAACGAGGTTGATTTTCGTAAGTCATGTCACCTGTACAACGGGTCAGCGACTTCCAGAGAAAGAGATATGTAAGCTTGCAAAAGATAAAGGGATATGGGTTTTCCTTGATGGGGCACAAGCTCCGGGGATGATGCCTGTAAATTTAAGGGAATATAACTGCGATTTCTACACTACAAGCGGTCACAAGTGGCTTCTTGGTCCCAAAAGAACGGGAATTCTTTATGTTAAAAAAGAACTTCTTGATGTAGTAAGACCATTGACGGTTGGTGGTTATTCAGACGCTGGTTATAGCATTGAAAAAAATGAGCTCAAGTTTCAGCCGTCTGCACAAAGGTTTGAATATGGGACGCAAAACCCGGCATTGTTTTTCGGGCTTGAGACAGCGCTTGATTTCATCAACGCAATCGGAATTGAAAGAATTTGGGAACATAACAGAGGGCTTGCGGAGTCATTTTACCAAGAGCTAATTAAAATTCCAGAAGTTGAAGTTTTATCCCCAGCCGATGAAAGCTTTAGAACTGCGATGATAACTTTCAAGATGAAAAATTTAAACTACGATAAAATCGTTGCACATCTCGGTGAAAAAAGAATCAGAGTGCGACCCGTGACAGAGGGAAATTTGATGGCTGTCAGAGTTTCGTTCCACCTTTACAATAGTGAAATGGATGTCGCAAGGATTTTGACCGAAGTTAAAAATCTCGCTAAATCGTGAGGGCAAAAATTTTCATCCTCATATTTACGCTCGGGATTTTCCTGAGGGTCTTTCTGCTTGATGATGAAAGTTTATGGCTTGACGAGGGGACATCGTTGAGAATTGCGAAGATGAAAACTTTGGAAATCGTAAAGCTTGAGTCAGACGCAAACCCACCCCTTTATTACCTCATCCTTCACCTTTGGATAAAAATTTTCGGCGACTCTGAGTTCTCGGTTCGTTTTCCATCCCTCATTTTCGGTTCCGCTACAATTTTCATCGTTTTCAAGCTTCTCTCCAGTTTTGATGGGGAAGTCGCGCTTTTATCATCGCTTTTGACAAGCATTTCAACTTTTCTTGTGTTTTACTCACAAGAGGCAAGGGCATATTCTCTTTTTTTGATGATTTCAGCGCTATCTTATCTTTTCTTGCTTGAAGCGTTGAAAAGGGGAGAGACGAAATTTTTCATCCTTTACACATTAAGCGTCGTTTTGATGCTTTACACTCACATTTATTCTTTTTTCGTCGTTTTTTCCCACATCGTTTTCGTTTCGCTTTGTTACATCAATAGAATTAAAAAATTTTCGCTTTTCTTCTCACTGTCTTTGCTTTTTTACATTCCGAGAGCGATCGTTGTCTTTAATCAAGCCAGAAACATAACTTCTCAAGGTTTTTGGTTGCCAAAGCCAAGTTTTATTGATATCGCTAAGACACTAATCCAATTTTCCGGAGCTACCTATCCTATGCCAAGGGATGAAACGGGGAATGTGATTTTGAAAAGTTTTATTGTTGAATATTTTCCCTCGGCGGTTTTGCTTTTCATTTTCGGCGTCTTGATACTTGTTTTGCATTTAAATTTCAAAAGGATTAACCCAGAAAAGAGGAATTTTATTTTGATGCTTTGGCTTTGGTTTCTTTCGCCGATAATTTTGCCGTTTATTCTATCCCAGTTTTTAACCCCTTTTTATTTCACGAGATACGCCATCCCGTCGTCGGTCGCTTTTTATGCGCTTGTTTCAATGGGGTTTGAATTCATCAACAAAAAGTTTAAAAATGTCGTTTTGCTTTTGATCATTTTTCTTTCTGCTGTTAACCTTGCTTGGTATTACGCGAAGACAAACAAGGAACAATGGCGAGAAGCGGTAAAGTTTGTTGAAGAGAAAGCGCAAGGAAACGACCTTGTGGTCGCAAGCAAATATGTTTTTTACTACTATTTTAAAAGAACGGATGTAAAGACCTTCAGCTTTCAAGATGTTTCGGGTGAAGAAATGGAAAAACAATTGCGGGATTTTCTTTTCATCGTCAAGGATTATAAGAGGGTTTGGTTTGTTTTATCGCACCCGTGGGAGATTGAGAGAAATGCGTTTGAAAATTTAAAGCGCTCAATGAATATGACTTTGCGAAAGAAATTTCTCGGGATAGATGTTTTTTTGTTTGAAGGGGGCGCGAATTAAATGACTTATCCCAAAGCGAATTGGTTCGGGTGCCCAGGGGATGGTTTTTCTATTGACGAAGAAAATTTCAGTTAAATCAGTTTTCCTTTCAAAGAGTAAGTTGCTATTTATTTAGATTGTAAAGGTTTGTTCCCTCTCAGGGACGACGATGTTTTCAAATCCAATTGCCTTTAATCCCTCCGCAAGTGCGAAAGATTGTTCCTCTTCACCGTGGACGATGAAAATTCCCCTCAAGTGTCTTCTATCAATGTGACTTATATATGCGAGTAGTTCCTCTCTATCAGCGTGAGCGCTCAGTGCGTCAATTGAGATAACTTCAGCTCTAACATCATATTCATCACCTAAAATTTTAACTCTTTTTGCCCCGTCTTTAAGCTTTCTTCCAAGCGTTTCGCTTGCCATATAACCGACGATCAAAATTATATTCCTTGGGTTTTCAATGTTGTTTGCAAGATGATGAAGTATCCTTCCCGTCTCACACATACCGGAGGCGGAAATTATTATGCAGGGTTTATCATAGTGATTTAATTTTTTTGACTCTTCAACATCAGTTATATAATGCAAGGCGGAGAAGTCAAACGGATCGTAACCGCTCATTAAAAGATTTCTCATCTCTTCGTCAAAACATTCCGGATGAAGACGATAAATTTCAGTAGCACTTACAGCAAGCGGGCTATCAATGAAGATCGGCAATTTTGGGATTTTATTTTCCCTGAAAAGTTTGTAGAGGATGTATATCAAAACTTGTGTTCTATCAACGCTGAACGCAGGTATTATAATTTTTCCATTCCTTTCGCTTGCTTTTATGACGATTTCGGTTATCTTGTTTTCAACAGATTCAATTTCTTCATGGACGGTTGAGCCGTAGGTGCTTTCAGTTATTAAAAAGTCAACATTTCCTATAAGTTGTGGATTTCTTAAGATGGGTTTATAAGGTCTGCCGAGGTCGCCAGTGAAAGCGAGGCGTATTTTCGTCCCGTTTTGAACGATGTTTAAAACAGTTATCGCTGAACCGAGCAAATGACCAGCGTCGTAAAAAATCAGGTTTATCCCGCTTGCAATTTCAATCTCTTTTCTGTAAGGAAGACCGATGAAATGTTCAAGCGATTTCACGGCGTCGTTTACTGTGTAGAGTGGTTGAATTAACGGCTCGCCTCTTTTTTTTAATTTCTTGTTCAGATATTCTGCGTCCTTTTCGTGAATATGGGCACTGTCAAGAAGCATTATGCTTGCCAAGTCCCTTGTGGCTGAAGTTGAAAAAATTTTGCCATCAAACCCCTTTTTGACAATCTGAGGGATGTTTCCGCTGTGGTCAATGTGTGCGTGTGACAAAATTATGAAATCAATTTCTCTTGGATCAAATGGAAAATTTTCATTTCTCTCCCTCGCTTCGGAACGTTTCCCTTGATAAAGACCACAATCTAATAAAAATTTCTTCCCGTTTGCCTCCACAAGATGCATTGAACCAGTAACTGTCCTTACAGCGCCGATGAATTGAATTCTCATATTAATTTTTCATATGTTCAAGGTAAGTCGCCTGATGCGAGGGGTCAGCCAAAATCAACTTCTTGAAATATATCTCCTTGTTCTTCGCATTTTTAAAAATTTGCGCAAGTTCAAGATATTTCGCATCAAAGAAAAGTTTTACAAGCGTTGATGTTTGATTGATGTTGTTTTTTATGTTCAACATAACATCAATAACGGAATCAATCGTCGCTATTGCATCATCGGGTTGTTTTTGCATAATGTCAAGACCATTGTAGTGATAATCATACATCGCTTTTCTAAAATCCGAATACTTTGGGTCAAGAAGTTCGTTTATCAAGTTATATCTGCTATAGCCGGATGCCACCCTTTGCCAGCCCCTTGAGAATTTTGAAGATTGAGCGTTTGTGCAAATTCTAAAAGCTTTCTCAAAGAATTCCGTCCCGCCAAATGGTTCATAAGTGTCAAAATCGTAACCGATGATGGTGTAAATATAGAAATCAATCAAACTTAAAAGCGGATCAAAACGGAATTCGTCGTGATAAATCGGTGCGTTTTTGTCGTAGACGAAATCAACTTTGTCGTCAAGTATCCTTAAAATAGCTGTGCTTTTGTCGGAGTCGTAAATTTTCCTTTGTGAGCCGATGAAAATCTGAGCTTGATAATTGTTGCCACTTGCTGATGTAAAGAAAATGTTCATGGTGCACTGAATTTTTTCACCACCGAGGTCAACATTCGTCCATTTGTAATTGTTGATGTAGCGTTGGATTTTTTCGGCGAAATCGGATAGGTCGGCTTTGTTTTGCGGTGGGAGCTGTTCAAAATTAACAGTGACCTTACAATCAATCTCCTGTGAATTTGAGTAGCCGATGATGAAAATAAAAAGAATGGGGAGAAAAAGTCGCATCATTTTTTATTTGTCTTTTATCTTTTCCAGGAGTTCTCGTGCCTCTTTTCTAAATTGAGGGTCATCTTCATCTTCGGTTGGAAGTTCTGATATTTTCATCAGATGTTCCTTTGCTTTTGCGTAATTTTTAACCTCAATGTAGGCTTTCGCAGCGTCAAGACGATACATTATAAATGTCGGTCTCAAGCTTATCGCTTTCTCGTAATTTTTGATAGCTTCTTCATAACTTGCCCAACCGAGCCCAAGGAGATTGCGTGCAAATTTGGGTCTTTCACATAACTTGGCGTGTGTTCTGCCAAGGACATAGTATGCGACGCTATTGTTTGGGTCAAGTTGAATTGCTTTTTCACAATCTTTTTTCACCTCTTTTACAAGATCAATTGATTCCCAAACACCTTTGAAAAGTGCAATTCTACCAAGAGCTATCGCCCTGCGCGTATAGCCCATTGAACCGTTTGGATTGACCTTTATCGCAAGCTCAGCGAACTCCCTCGCTTTTTCGTACATTTCAAGTTGCTTTTTCTTTTCCTCTTTGGTATTTGCGGGTAGATGCTCGCCGATGTCAACATAAACCTTGCTTAACTTCCAAAGGACCTCATAATTTTGCGGGTCAATTTTATATGCTTCTGTATACTTTTCAAGCGCTTTGTAATTGTCAAATTTCTTCTCTGAAAATTCATCCCCCTCGGCTATGAGTTGCTTTACTTTTTCATTTGATTGCGATAAAGCTTGTGTTAAGAAAAGTATGGAAAAAGAAAGAAGGAAAATAAAACAACGCTTCATAGCGGTCTCCGATTTATTTTTATTGATTTAATCGCCCATTTTCAACCTTCTTATCTCATCGCGGATTTTAGCAGCTCGTTCGTAATCTTCTTTCTTTATCGCTTCTTCAAGTTGTCTTTGAAGTTCAGCAAGTTTTTCTTCTTTTGAAGTTGGCTTCGGTGTTCTCTTTGGCGCTGGGGGTTCGGTTATATCTTCGTCAGATAAGCTCGGATTTTCTTCCTCCTCTTCTATTTCCTCAGCTGAAGTTTCCTCTTCCGGTGCAAATCCAGCTTCTTCCATAACTTCTTCATTCACATATATTGGCGCGCCACATCTTAACGCTACCGCTATAGCATCGCTTGGTCTTGAGTCAATCTCATAGGTTAAACCGTTTAACTCAAGATAAATTTTTGCATAAAATGTCCCATCTCTTAAATCCGTCACTACAACTTCAATCATTGAAACGCCAAGCCCATCAAGTATGTTTTTTATCAAATCGTGCGTTAAGGGTCTTGGTGGTTTTACATTCTCCAACTCAATCGCGATAGCTTGCGCTTCAAAAGAGCCAATGATTATAGGAAGACGTCTATCACCCCCAACCTCTTTCAATATCAAAGCGTAAGAACTCGGTCCAGTCGGCGTCGCAGATAAACCAACTATGTCAACTTGAATTTTCCTCACTTTTATCAGTCCTCCTTGATTTTAAAGTTATTGCTTCCCTAAAACTTTTTTTAATTCTTCAATCAAAGCTGGAACAACTTCAAACAAGTCCCCTGCGATACCATAGTCCGCAACCTGGAAAATTGGGGCGTCTTTATCTTTGTTGATCGCAACTATCACTTTTGAAGAAGACATCCCCGCAAGGTGCTGAATTGCCCCCGATATTCCAATTGCGATATAAAGTTTTGGAGATACAGTTTTACCTGTTTGTCCAACTTGTTCGTCATGCGGACGCCATCCAGCGTCAACAACCGCTCTTGATGCCCCGACTGCTCCACCAAGTATTTCCGCAAGTTCTTCAATCATCTTGAAATTCTCCGGTGCTTTCAAACCTCGCCCACCCGAGACAACTATATCCGCCTCCGTCACATCAAGTTTTCCCTTCGTTGAAGCAACCGTCTCAAAGGCTACAACTGAAAAATCATCATCTGTTAAATTAACTTCAAACTTCTCAACTTCCGCTGGCTTCCCATCACTTTCTCCAGCAGAAAAGACATTCGGTCTTAATGTGTAAATTTTTCTCTCGGAGTTCACCTTAACCCTGATGAAAGCTTTACCCGCGTATACAGGTCTTGTTGCAATCACCTCGCCATTTTCAACTTTTAAGTCGGTGCAATCAAGAGCAAACCCAGCGTCAATTTTACCTGCAACTCTCGGTGCAAGCTCTTTGCCCATTGCTGTTGCAGACATAAAGATATATCCAACATCATACTTATCAACGACCTCAGCTATAACTTTTGAGTATGCAGTAAGTGAGTAAGAACCGAGGCGATCGTCTTGCACGACGATCACTTTTTCAGCTCCATATCCACCGAGCTCAGGTGCTATCTTCACTGCGTTTTCATTGCCTATTACAAGGGTTAAAAATTCCGCTTTAATTTCGTCTGCAATTTTTCTCCCTGTCCTTACAGCTTCAAAAGCTGATTTTTTAAATTTCCCTTCCCTTTGCTCTGCAAATGTTAAAACTCTTTTTGCCATTTGACATCTCTTTGAATTTGTTTTAAAATAAGTATTATCAAGTTATTTTGCAACTATTTTAAATCACCTTGGCTTCCTCTCTTAACAATCTAACAAGTTCAGGAACAGCACTTGCATCGGTGCCGATTATTCTACCGGGTTTCTTCGGCGGAGGTAAAAGCATCTCAATTACTTCTGTCTTATTATCAGATTTGGGCGCTTCTCTTTCTTCAACTGGTTTGTTCTTCGCTGCCATTATCCCCTTCAAAGAGGGATATCTCGGTTCGTTCAATCCTCTTTGTGCTCCAATTACAATTGGGAGTTTACCGCGAACTTTTTCCCTTCCTCCCTCAATTTCACGTTCGGCTATCACTGTTCCGTCCGAATTGATTTCAAGCTTGACGACGACAGTTATTGACGGGAGACCAAGAAGTTCGGCAACTAAACTTGGCATCGCTTGATCATCGTAATCAATTGATTGCTTTCCGAAAAATATGATGTCCGGTGAAAGTTCTTTTAAAACCTCAGCTAATGCTTTGGCGATTGAAAAAGTATCTCTTTGGGAGTCATCCTTTAAAAGTATTCCTCTGTCCGCACCCATTGCTAATGCCTTTCTTATGACCTCAACATTTTCACTGCCCCCGAGGGATATGACGATAACTTCACCGCCGAACTTCTCCTTCGTTTTAAGGGCTTCTTCAACAGCAAATTCATCGTAGGGATTTAAGATGAAGTTTACACCTGATTTGTCAATAGTTTTTCCATCTTGACCGATTTTTACCTTTGTTTCGGTGTCAGGTACTCGGTTAACGCAGACAGCAATTTTCATAGTAGGTTGAATTTTTGTTTTTGTTGAGTCAATTAAAAGATATTCAATTTTCATTAAATCTTCCAAATATTCGTATGAGCAAAAAGTATCCCCGTTTGAAAAAAGTGTGAGGCGAATGCGAAAATTTTTAAGGTAAAATTTACTTCTTTTCCCCCGCCAACCTTCCAATTCCATAAGCTACAGCAAACAAAAGACAGGTCTGAGCGAAGTTGTGCCAAGTCGCGTTTGCAAAAATTATACTGTGCCCGATTATCTTACCCAATAACCCAATAATTAAACTTAACAATGCTAAAAGCATCCCCGCTAAAACTATTCTGTTCATTTCTCCCTCCAAAAATTGAGTTTGTAAAGTCACAGGTAAGTTAAAAAATAAAAGTGAAAGTGTCAAGAGGGAAGGGGCGTGCGAAAGCACGCCCTAGATGTTTTCACAGTATAACCTTTGCTGTTATAGCAAAGCCGATATCGCGAGAGTTAGCTAAACCTTTTGCTATTTCATTTTGAAGATAAAACCTATCGCCTATTTTAGCGCCAAGGAAAATGCTCATTGAGTACTCGCTCTTTGTTAATCTTTGACCTGCGTAGCTACTGCTGTGAACGCTGGCATATTCAGCGCCAATGCCAACTACACCAACCTCGTTTATCGTGCGAAAAACCCCAGCGTGAGCTCCAAGAGTGAAATCCTTACTTTCAAGACCATAACTTGCGGTTGGGTGAATTACATAGGTGAAATTTGAGATATGAAAGATGTTTGGAAGTGACACTTCAAGTTCGTTTGCTTTCTCGCTTAATTTTCCTCTGTGCTCAAAGATTAAATCAAGCGTGTAGCTATTTGTTAAACTTGAATAAAGGTTGTAAACTCCACGAATTCCGTAGTAGTCAACTTTGAATTCATTCCTTGCTTTTTCGTCTGAACCAATAGTGAATTGAAGCGAGAGATTTCGTGTCAACCCATAATAAACACTTCCCATAGATAGAAATGAATCCTCTTGCGGTGAACCCAACCTGTTGATTGAATATTCCCCGTTTAGCTCAAAGACAAGCGACCTGAACGGATAAACCATTGAACCCTTCCTTAGAAAAAGATAGGTGTCAAAGCAAGGGTAGGCAGTTGTGGTGATGAATGCAAGAATGAAAAGGATAAAAATGACTTTCTTCATGGCAGGTCTCCTTTCTTTTTGTTTTTGTGAATGCTACTTACATTAAAAAGATAGCACAAAGATATTTAAAAGTCAAGTTGGTTTGACATAGAGTTTGGTGATTTTTTAAAGAAATTAGTTTTTGCTAATTTTTGGGAAAGAGAAAAGAAAATTTTGAGATGAAGTGAAGGCAATTTTAATAGATATACTTGGGGTTTCGGAGTTTGAGGAGGTTTGGAGATTACAAGCTTTATTTCACGGGTTAAGGGTTGAGGGGAAAATTGACGATGTTTTAATTTTTGCAGAGCATAGTCATGTTTATACGATCGGGAAAGCTGGTGATGAGGGTGATTTAAAGGTTAACAAAAGTTTTCTCTCGCAGGTTGGGGCGAAAATTTTTAAAATTGACAGAGGTGGGAAGATCACATATCACGGTCCGGGGCAAATCGTTTGCTACCCAATTTTTAAACTTGATGAAATTGGTTTGGACATACACTCTTACCTTCGTTCTCTTGAAGAGGTTATAATTCGGGCGCTAAAAGATTACGGCATAGAAGCCCACAGAAGGGATGGACTCACCGGGGTTTGGGTGGAGGAACAGAAAATAGCATCAATTGGTATTAAAGTTAGCCATTGGGTGACCATGCATGGTTTCGCACTTAATGTTAACACGGATTTGAGATATTTTGATTTTATTTTTCCTTGCGGGTTAAAGGATGTTGAGATGACATCAATGAAAAAAATCCTTGGTTTTGATGTTTGTCTTGAAGAAGTTAAGAAAAAGTTGATAGCGGGATTTGAAGATGTGTTTGGGATTGAATTTTGGGATGAGGTGAATTCTTTGAAAGAAGGATTAAATTTTTTAAAATAAGGAAAAACAAAAGTAAAAGTTTGCCATGGGCAAAAATTTGACCAAACAGGTCGGTTTGGAGAACTCCATTGAAGCTGGGGTTGAGGTTGGGTTAAAGCCGGAGCTTCTGATTCAATCTTTGAAGTCAATGTATGTGGCGAGGCAAATAGATGAAAAGGCGATGACGCTTTTGAAACAGGGTAAGGTCTTTTTCCACATAGGTGTTTCGGGTCATGAAGCGATTCAGGTTGCGAGCGCAATGAATTTGCGTCCGGGATATGATTGGGCTTATCCGTATTACAGGGATTGGGCGTTTGTTTATCAGCTTGGTGTTACGCTTGAGGAACTTTTTTATAGCGTTTTTGGAAGGGCTGATTGTCCAGCAACAGGTGGGAGGCAGATGCCAGCTCATTTTGGGAAAAAGGAGTTAAGGATTATAACTCAGTCAAGTCCGACCGGGACTCAATATCTTCAAGCTGTTGGGACCGCGATGGGTTGTGTCAGAGATGGAACTGATGAGGTTGTTTATGTGTCTGGTGGAGATGGTTCAACGAGCGAGGGGGAATTTCACGAGGCATTGAATTGGGCGAGCAAGGATAAACTTCCCGTTATATTTGTGATACAGAATAACAGATATGCGATTTCAGTGCCAATTTATGAGCAAACCGCTGGAGCTTCTGTGGCTAAAATTGGGGAAGGGTTTTTCGGGCTTGAAGTATACGAAATTGATGGGACGGATTTTTTGCAAAGTTTTCAAACTGTTAAAAGAGCGGTTGAAAGGGCAAGAGCCGGTCAAGGACCAACGATGATAGTCGCTAATGTAGTTAGATTGATACCGCATTCTTCATCCGATGACCATAGGAAGTATAGAACTCCGGAGGAACTTGAGCGTGAGAGGTTGAACGATCCGATATTGAAAATGGAAAATTTACTTGTCAAGGAGGGGATTTTAACAAAGGAAGAGATTCAAAAAATTTACGATGAATTAAATGTTGAAATAGAACGAGCGATTGAACATGCTGAAAGAAAGCCGTATGCTTCCCCTGAAACCGTTATGTTGCATGTTTATGCACCAGAAGAAACGAGAAAATTAAAATATGAGGCGAGTGTTCCTTCCGGGAAGCCGATTGTTATGGTTGACGCGATAAATCATGCGCTTCATGAGGAGATGGAGTTAAACCCGAAGATGGTCGTTTATGGTGAGGATATAGCTGATCCGAAAGGCGGTGTTTTTACTGCAACGAAAGGATTGACGACAAGGTTTGGTAAAAGCAGGGCGTTTAACTCACCGCTTGCGGAGGCAAGCATTGTTGGGACGGCGATCGGTCTTGCTGTTAAGGGATATAAACCGGTTGTTGAAATTCAATTTGGTGATTACATCTGGCCAGCTATGATGCAGATAAGAGATGAGCTTGCGCCGTTCAGATATAGGTCAAATGGGAAATGGAGCGCCCCGGTTGTCATTCGCGTTCCCGTTGGAGGTTACATTCACGGCGGACATTATCATAGTCAAAATATTGAGGGATTTTTCGCACATCTTCCGGGTATTTTCATCGCTTATCCATCAAACGCTGCTGATGCGAAGGGTCTTTTAAAAACCGCTTGTAGAATTGAAGACCCAGTGCTTTTCCTTGAGCATAAAGCACTTTATCGTTCACCTCAAGCGATGTCTCCCGAGCCAGACAAGGATTATCTTTTACCATTTGGAAAAGCTCAGATAAAAAAACCGGGAAAAGATGCTACGATTGTAACTTGGGGATTAATGGTTTATAAATCGCTTGATGCGGTTAAAATTATTGAGCAAAGATATGGCGTTGAAATTGAAGTCATTGACATAAGGACAATAAACCCGCTTGATAAGGAAACGATTTTGGAGTCGGTCAAAAAGACCAGTAGAGTTTTAATCGTTCATGAGGACACACTTACAGCGGGATTTGGAGCGGAGATTTCGGCGATCATTTCTGAAGAAGCGTTTGAATATCTTGACGCTCCGATAAAGAGAGTTGCTGGTCTTGATGTTCCGGGAATTCCTTACGCACCGACGCTTGAAGATGCTGCATTGCCTCAGACGGATTGGATTGTTAAGGCGCTTGATGAGTTGTTGAAATTTTAAATAAAATTGGGTGAATGCCATGCCAGTTGTGACAATACCCAGGGCGTTAAGAGAGAAGCTCGGTGATGAAGCAACGGAGTCGCTGGTGGAGCTTTTGAATCAGGTGTTACAAGGTTCAAAGGAAGATGTAATATCGTTGTCTGGAGAAAAGTTTGAAAGGCGACTCGCTGAGGAGTTCGCAAAATTTGATTCAAAGTTGATGGAAGAGGTAGCCAAGGTGAACAAACGAATTGATGAACTCAGCGCAAGGATAACGGAGGAAGTTGCAAGGCTTGATGCGAGAATAAGTCAAGAAGTTGCAAAGATTGATTCAAGAATAACGGAGGAAGTTATAAAACTTGACGCGAGGATAACAGAAGAAGTTGCTAAACTTGACGCGAGGATAACAGAAGAAGTTACAAAACTTGATGCGAAGATAACTGAGGAAATCACAAAATTAGAGGCGAGAATTAATCAACGAATAACTGAAGAGGTTTCAAAACTTCGCGTTGAGATGTCATCTTATTATGCGTCAATTGTGAGGTGGATGTTTATCTTTTGGGTTGGACAGATTGGGGTTATAATTGGGATTTTATTCGCATTTTTCAGGAGATAATTAACAAAAAAGTTGAGGTTTTGGGATGAAAGTGGAAGTCATAATGCCCAAGATGGGCGAAAGTTTGCAGGAGGGAACAATTTTAAAATGGCATAAAAAACCGGGCGATAAAGTTCAAAAGGACGAGATTTTGCTTGAGATAAGTACCGATAAAGTTGACACGGAAATACCATCGCCGGTAAGTGGAGTTTTGACGGAAATTCTTTACAAGGAAAATGAAACTGTTGCGGTTGGAACTGTTATAGCATACATTGAAACTGAGGAAACGGCAGTTGTTGAAATCAAGAAGAGAGAAGAAGTTAAAGAAAAGGTGGAAGAAAAAGTGAGTTTTGAGGATGAAACTTTTGTTGAGCAAATTCCGACGAGAACGAAAAGATTTTATTCTCCAGTTGTAAGGGAAATTGCGAAAAGGGAGGGGATATCAATTGAGGAATTAGAAAAAATCCCTGGAACTGGACACGGTGGGAGGTTGACGAAAAATGACCTTTTGAATTATCTTGAGGCGAAGAGAAAGAAAGTTGAAGTTGAGCCGAGGTTTGAAACGGTTAAAAAAGTTGAAGAGGTTGAATTTCCTGAAGTTAAGCCAGTTGAAGAGGTTTATCCTGAAGGAAAGGTTGAGATTATAGAGATGAGCCATGTGGTTAAGGCGATGGCTGAGCATATGGTTCGCAGTGTTAGGACATCGCCCCATGTTTCAGCCATTTCCGAATGTGATATGACGCAGATAATTTCTTTTATTGAAAGAAATGCTGATGAATTCCAGAAAAGAGAGGGCTTTAAATTAACTCTTACGCCTTTCATTGCGGATGCGGTTGTAAAGTCATTGAAGGAGTTCCCGCTTATAAATAGCAGTGTTCAAGGGGACAAGATAGTTGTGAAAAAGTATATAAATCTCGGGATTGCTGTAGCAACCGATTATGGTTTGATCGTTCCAGTTGTAAAAAATGCTGACGAGAAAAATTTCATTGGGCTTGCGAGGGCGATCAACGATATAGTTGTGCGGGCGAGGAATAAAAAGTTAACACCGGATGATATCCAAGGTGGGACTTTTAGTATAACGAATTATGGTGTTTTTGGGAATATAATTGGGACGCCGATCATAAATCAACCGCAAGTTGCGATTCTTGGGGTTGGAGCTGTAAAGAAAAGACCCGTCGTCTTGACGAAAAACGGCGAGGATTTCATAGCAATTCGTTCAATTGCGTTTTTAACTTTGTCGTTTGACCACAGAATTATTGACGGAGCTCTTGGTGGGAGATTTCTTGAAAGGGTTGTTTATTATCTTGAAAACTTTGATTTCAAGGGGATAATCTAAAATAAAACGAAAAAATTTTATGAAGAAAATTCTTTTCACTTTGCTTGTTTTCCTGTCGTTCGCATGCGCTCAAAGGGAAAACCCAAGGGTAGAAAAGTTTGATTATTTAAAGTTTCATTATGACGCAATCGTCGCTGACACACATAACGATGTCCTTTTAAGGGCTATGGAAGGTGAAGATATAAGCGTTGAGACGAGAGTTGGGCATAGCGACCTCGTCAGATTGAAGAAAGGCGGTGTTGATATACAGGTTTTTGCGGTTTGGGTTGACCCGATCGCTTTTGAGAAGAAGCCGTTTAAAAGGGCAAAGGATATGATTGACACGCTTTATTCAATTGCAAGGAGAAACTCGGATAAAATTGCCGTTGTGCGAAATTCCGCTGAGATTGAGAAAGCGATCGCAGAGGGGAAGATTTGCGCTGTTATCGGCGTTGAAGGTGGGCACGCAATTGAAAATAGCATTGAAAAACTTGAAGAACTTTACAAACTTGGCGTGAGGTATTTGGGCTTGACTTGGAACAATAGCACTGACTGGGCAAGTTCTGCATTTGATGAGACGACAAACCCGGATAAAGTTAAAATTACTGGTTTAAGTGAGTTCGGGAAAAAAGTTGTTGAGAAAATGAACGAACTCGGGATGATAGTTGATGTATCTCATCTCGGTGAGAAAGCGTTTTGGGATGTAGTAAAGGTAACCAAAAAGCCGATAATAGCATCGCACTCAAGCGTTTACAAATTATGTCCACATTATAGAAATTTAAAAGACGAGCAGATAAAAGCCATCGCCCAAACAGGCGGTGTTGTCTTCGTTAATTTTTATGCGGAGTATATTGATTCCACCTTTAACACAAAAAGAAAAAAACTTGAAGAGAAATATAAAGCTCAATTTGACTCTATAAGGGTTCTTTATGAACACGATCAAAACGCATACAGGCGAGCAAGGCGTCAATTGATGCAAAAAATCGCAGAAGAACTTCGCCCACCGCTTGATGTTTTGATTGACCACATTGATTACATAGCGAAACTCGTCGGAGTTGATCATGTCGGAATTGGCTCTGATTTTGATGGTATTAGCATAACTCCGCTTGAGATGGATGATGTGACTTTCCTACCGAACATAACCAAAAAACTTTTAGAGAGAGGTTATTCAACCGATGATGTCAAGAAAATCTTGGGGGGAAATTTCCTCAGGGTCTTTAAACAGGTCTGCGGATAAAAACTAAAAAAGGTGAATTTATGAAAGCGGTAAAAGTTTTGTCTTTTCTTGTTTTGTTTTCTTTTTTGGCTTTTGCTCAAGATTTGGATTTACTTCCGCCATCCTTTTTCAAGTCAAATCGCGAACAATTTATGAGAGAGATAGGTAACGAAGCGGTTGCGATTTTTTATTCAAATTCGTTAAAGACACGATCAAACGATGTTGAATACAAGTTTAAGCAAGATAATAATTTCTTTTACCTGACTGGGTTAGATGAACCAGATGCGGTTCTCGTCCTTATTCCGTCCGGGATTTCACGCTCTGTTTTGAAAGTTGCTTCAAGGGCGACGGGAAAGTATTATGATTTAACGCTTGACACAATCAAAGCCGATTTTAAAATAAGGGAGATTTTATTCCTCAAAGAGAGGGATTCACTTCGCGAGGTTTGGACGGGTAGGACGCTTGGGACAAAAGGTGCGGTTGAAAAACTTGGCTTTCAGGTTTCTCTCCCGATAGAGGAGTTTAAAAGCATGATAAGAGGGATAATTTTTTCAAGCCGTGCGAAAACTGTTTATTTCCCATATCCCGTTGAATGTCAAGAGGGAATTTTGAAGGAAGTGTTGGAAACTATTAAGACAATAGTTAATTCTCAGCGGGGTCGGATTCAATTTGCTGACCCAACGCCAATACTTGCAAGGATGAGGATGATTAAAAAACCGGAGGAGATTGAACTTATAAAGAAAGCCGTCAACATAACGACGAAGGCGCACAGGCAAATTATGATGTCTTGCGAGCCAGGGATGTATGAGTATGAGCTTCAAGCTGTTGCTGAATATGTTTTTACAAAACTTGGAGCTGAATATACCGCTTTCCCATCAATCATCGGTTCGGGCGAAAATTCCGTCATACTTCATTATAGTTCAAACAGGAAAAAGATAAAGGATGGGGATTTGATAGTAGTAGATATCGGTGCTGAATATCATAATTACTGTGCTGATGTCACAAGGACAATCCCGGCTAATGGTAAATTTTCACCTGAGCAAAGGGAGATTTACGAGATAGTTTTAAGGGCTCAAGAAGAAACGATAAAATTGGTTCGCCCCGGTGTAAGTTTTATTGACCTTCAGCTCAAAGCTCGTGATGTTATAGCTGAGGGTTTGGTTAAACTTGGCATAATAAAGGACAAAAACGACGCAACGAAGTATTTCATGCACGGTGTCACACATCATCTCGGGCTTGATGTTCACGACATCGGCGTTCCCGGGAATCTTGAGCCGGGAATGGTTATAACGATTGAACCAGGAATTTACATTCCAGCGGGTTCTGATTGCGACCCGAAATACTGGAACATCGGTGTTAGAATTGAGGATGATGTCCTCGTTACAAAAGATGGTTGCATTATTTTATCATCGGATGCACCTAAAACGATTGAAGAAATAGAACGCTTGATGAGGCGAAAGGGCATTGGGAATGAGCCGATTGATTGAATTTCAATAGTTTTTTATTTGCATTTTTTGACTTCGCAGATTAAATTGACATCGCTTTGGACAAATAAAGAGATTCGTTTTTTATGAAACCGCTTTATCTTATAATGCCCGATGGAACGGTCAAGCAGATAAATCCATTTACGGAGAGCGAGGTTTGGTCTGTTCCAGGAAGAAACAATAAGCCGATAACGAATGAGGTCCCAGAGACGGCTAAACCGCTTGAGGTTCATCCAGTTGAGGACTATTGCTCATTTTGTCAAAAGAGATATTACGAGACGCCACCTGAGAAGTCACGGCTTGTTAAGCTTCCGGATGGAAGTTACAAAAGGATAGATTATCTACCGCCTGATAAGTACTTTGATAGTGTTGCGGAGTTTAGAAGAGTTGGGAATTTGTTTGAGATTGTTACGCTTGATTATTGGCGGAAAAATTACGAATACAAATTCACGAAGGAAAAAGAGAATTGGCGAAATCTTTATCTTGAAAATCCAGCTGGAATGAAACATGTCCTTGATTTGATCCATTATAAACTTCGCATGATGGGGAAGACGCCGGAGGAGATTAACTCAATGCCCACTGATGAAAAGATAAAAATGGCTGATAGTTTTTTCGGTGGATGTCATGAATTGATAATTGCCCGCAGGCACTATATTGACGGGGCTAAATGGACGAGCGATCTGTGTTCGTCGGGGGAATTGACCCAAGAGGAACATTATTGGTATTTTAAGTTTACGATTGATGCGATGGTTGATATAATGAAAACAAATCGTTATGTCAGATATATCGCTGTGTTTCAGAATTGGTTAAGACCAGCGGGGGCATCTTTTGATCATCTTCATAAACAGCTCGTTGGACTTGATGGTTGGGGAGCGACAATTGAAAGACAAATTGCAATGGTTAGGGAAAATCCGAATGTTTATAATGAGTATGCTGTGAATTTCGCGGGTTATCATAATCTTGTTTTTGCTGAAAATGAAAATGCGATTGCTTTTGCTGGTTTTGGGCATCGTTTTCCAACAATCGCCATCTATTCAAAGTCAAAAGCTGGGCGACCTTTTGAAGTTAGCGATAAAGAACTTCGCGATATGAGCGATCTTGTCCACGCAATTCACTCAGCGATGGGGAATCAAATCCCTTGCAATGAGGAATGGTATTACACACCTTTTGATTCCGTCTATAAAATGCCTTGGCATATCTTGATAAAGTGGAGAATAAATGTCCCTGCGGGATTTGAAGGAGGGACGAACATTTACATAAATCCAATCACGCCGATTGAGCTACGCGATAAACTTGTCCCTCGCCTTTTTGAGCTTAGGGATAAAGGCAAAATTTCAAACCTTTTGATAGCCGAAGAGTGTAAAGTTGAGCCAAATCCTTTGAAGTATTATCAACAGTAGCGTGATCAAAAATAAAAAGTTTTTAAATCATGCTGAAAAAGGTTTTGTCCCTTCTCTTTTCACTTTCCTTGGCTCTCCTCTCACAATCTTACGAGTATGATTATCTCATAAAAAATGCGAGGATAATTGACGGGACAGGTGCTCCATGGTTTATCGGCGATGTTGCAATAAAGGGGGACAAGATTGTAGAGGTGGGGTACGAACTTGATAAGAACAAGGCGAAGGAAGTCATCAACGCAAAAGGTTTATATCTTGCTCCAGGTTTTATTGATATACATTCGCACGCCAGAGGTGGTTTGGTTTTTGAACCAACTATGGAAAATCTTCTAAGACAGGGCGTTACAACTGTAATGGAGGGAAATGATGGTTCTTCGCCTCTTCCGTTAAGAATTGCTTTTGAAGAATTCGGGAAATTGCAACTTGGAGTTAACATCGGCTTTTTTGTCGGGCATGGAAGCATTAGGGATTCAGTCATCGGTTGGGAAAATAGAAAGGCAACGAAGGAAGAGATTGAACGGATGAAGGAGATCGTTGAAGAGGCGATGAAGGAAGGTGCGTTTGGAATTTCAACAGGGCTTATTTATCCACCGGGTTCTTTTGGCGATACAGAGGAGATTATTGAATTGGCGAAAGTTGCCGGGAAATATGGCGGAATTTACATAACGCATATGAGAAGCGAATCAAACAAAATTATGGAAGCATTGGAGGAAGCCATTAAAATTGGAAGAGAAGCTAAAATTCCTGTGCAGATAACACATCATAAAATTGTCGGTCGTGCAAATTGGGGGATGAGCTTGAGGACGCTCCTGCGAATTGAAAGAGCAAGGGAAGAGGAAGGAGTTGATATAACACTTGATCAATATCCTTACACCGCAACTCATACTGGAATAACTGTCTTGGTCCCGGGTTGGGCTCAGGAAGGCGGGGTTGAAAAATTAATTGAGAGGTTGAAAAATCCAGAATTGAGAAATTTGATAAAGCAGGGGATAATTGAAAATATGAAAAGTGATCGTGGAAGTGGCGACCCAAACAACATCCAAATTGGAAGTTGCAGATGGAAACCCGAATATCAAGGGAAGACGCTTTCGCAGATTTTGATTGAAAGAGGTGTTGAGCCAAGTTTTGAAAATTCAGCCGAGCTTGTCATTGAGATAATTGAAAATGGCGGTGCTATGGCGATTTATCATTCGTTGAGTGAGGAAGACCTTCAAAGGATTATTCGTTTTCCTTGGACGATGCACGCAAGCGATGGCGGAGTTGCCAAGCCAGGTATGGGATTTCCGCATCCAAGAACTTATGGAACTTTTCCGAGGGTGATCGCAAGATATGTAAAGGAGTTGGGCATATTGACCCTTGAGGAAGCGATAAGAAAAATGACATCACTACCTGCTTGGCGTCTTAAACTTTTCAACCGCGGTTTGATTAGACCCGGATTTTATGCCGATATAGTCGTATTTGACTTTGAAAAGTTCAAGGATAGAGCAACTTTTGAAAATCCACATCAATATGCCGAAGGCGTCGTTCATCTTTGGGTGAATGGTGTCCTAACGATAAAAGATGGGGATTTGACCGGGAAAACCGGTGGAAGGATTTTGAAGCGAGGCGAAAGATAATTTTAAAATTCAAAAAGTTTTCTTTAAATTTAACCTGCGTTTGATTTTGTAAAAACAAAAGATGTCGGCTTTTAAATGTATAGCGTTTTAGTTGCGATTGAGATAATTATAGCGGTTTTGTTGATAATTTTTGTCTTGCTTCAGGCAGGAAGAGGTGGCGGTCTTGCAGGTGCGTTCGGTGGAGCTGGATTTGGAACTGTTTTCGGAATTAGAAGAACGGCTGATTTTTTAAGTAAAGCAACGATAACTTTGGGTGCTCTTTTTCTTTTGCTCGCAATTATAATCAACCTGTTCTTTTTACCGGGCAAGACACCAGAAAGCGTCAGGGAAAGCGTAATCCAGCAAAGGGCTAAATCGGTTCCGCCCGTAACTGTTCCTGCTCCTCAACCAGCTCAATCTCAACCTGCTGCGACACCGCAGGAACAGAAATAGCTTGGTATGATAGTAGAGGGGCGAGAGATTAAAAGCTTGACAAGGTGTTAACATTTATAAAGAGCATAAAGATGAAATTGACCTTGTCATACTTGATCTTAACATGCCGAAGATGAGCGGGAAGGAGACGCTTGCGCATTTGCTTTTGGTGAATCCGGAAGTTAAGGTGATAATAGCAACGGGATATATAACCGAGCAGGAGAAGGAAGAAATTCAAGGGGTTGCGGGCTATATTGAAAAGCCGTTTGATATTGTGAAACTTCTTCAATTGATTTCCACGCTTTTATAACCTTTTAATTTTGTTCAAGCTTTTCCTTTTTATCGGCAAGTTTTAAAGCTTCAATTATGGGGTCAAGTTCCCCATCAAGTATTTCTTGGAGATTGTAGAGCGTTAGATTAATTCTATGGTCTGTGACTCTATTTTGGGGGAAGTTGTAAGTTCTTATTTTTTCGCTTCTATCGCCTGTTTTGACCAAACTTCGCCTTTGCGCCGTGATTTGCGCTTCTTTTTCGGTCATCATTTTGTCATACAATCTTGACTTTAAAATTTTCATCGCCTTCTCGCGATTTTTAAACTGGGAGCGTTCGTCCTGACATTGGACAACTATCCCGGTTGGGATGTGCGTTATTCTAACGGCTGTTTCAACTTTATTTACATTTTGACCGCCATGACCTCCGGCGCGGTAGAATTCAATTTTTAAATCATCGGGATTTATCTCAACTTCAACATCTTCAACCTCGGGCAAGACAACGACACTAGCTGCAGAGGTGTGTATCCTTCCGCTTGATTCAGTTATCGGGACGCGTTGAACTCTGTGAACACCACTTTCATATTTCAATGTCCCGTAGACATTATTTCCCGAGACGAGAAAGATTATTTCTTTAAACCCACCCAACCCTGTTTCATTAAAATCAACTACTTCAACCTTCCAGCCCTTTTTCTCCGCATATCTTGAATACATCCTGAAAAGATCTGCAGCGAAAAGAGCTGCTTCTTCACCGCCTGTTCCAGCTCTTATTTCAACGATGGCGTTTTTAGCATCGTTTGGGTCCTTTGGGAGAAGCGTTTCCTTGAGTTGTTCTTCAATATCTTTTAGCTCATTTTGAAGTGAATTTATCTCCTCTTCGGCAAGTTCCTTGAGTTCGGGGTCTGTCGTCGCTTTGTAAAACGAACGGGTGTCATCCAGAATTCTTTTCGTCTCAAGATATTTATTGTAAAGTTGCACAACCTCTGAAAGCTCGTGGTGCTCTTTTGAAAGCGCCCTGTATTTCTCTATGTCGGAAATGACCTCCGGCTGTGATAAAAGTTGCGTCAACTCTTCGTAGCGCTGTTTCAACTTTTCAAGTTTGTCAAACACTTGCCCAGGCAAAATTTGTTTTAGCGTAGATAAATTTACATCAATGGATTTAAATTGTCAATTTTAAGCGACTACATTAAAGTTAAAATGTTCTTTCAAATCCGATCACCCATCTGAAATTAAGCTTTTTCCCATCACTTGCTGGATGGCTCACATAAATCGGGAAATCAACCCTTATTGAACTTAACCCAATCTCGGTGAAAATGTCGGTGAAGTTTGAAACGCTTTCAATTATGTCGCTTCTGATTCCGATCCCGAAGTCATATCTTAAATCTTTTAAACTTGTCCTTTGATTTTGTCCCCAAACTTTTCCAGCGTCAAAGAAAAATGTTGTCCTGAAGAGGTTGCCAACGATAGGCATCCGATTGATGAACGGGAGAAGCGATGGGAGGTTGAGCTCAAAGTTAAGTGAGTAGGTTCTATCGCCTGGAAGATTTTGATCAAAATAACCTCGCAAGCCAGCGCCTCCGAACGGTTCAATATGCGAACGAAGGTCCATCGGGAAGATTTTGCTTCTGTAAATTGGTTTATAAAATTGTTCAATCGGCGATGATGTAGCGGTGAAAAATTTCGCCTGCGCGGGGATTTGTCCATTGCCGTAACCGGCAAAAAATCTCAAAGCGAAAGAATAACCCTCGGGTAAATTGACAGTTTGAATTAATTCGGAATAAACTTTTGAATAACTGAAATCAGAAAGCATGGTTGATGATTCAAATGTCAATGAAAATCTCGCCCTCAAAAATCTCCAACGGTTTGAGTAAGTGTAATTGAACAAAGTTCTTGTCAACCTGCCGTTGTCCCAGTTATAAATTGGGTCAAGATAGGAATTGTCGGTTGATTTTAAAAGTTCAACTTTAAAGCTCAAGTCATTGAATGGTGGAATTGTAAGCGTTTTTGAAAATCTTTTTCTTACTTCAAAGCTTCCGCCGTATCTTCCTTCAACTTTGAAAATTTCAAAGCCAGTGAATGTGTTTCGGCTTATTTCAAATGGTATTCTCCTTTCGGTTTTGAGGTAAAAATCAAATTTTCCCGACTTTGTTGAGTATAGAAACCAAAGTTTATGCGAGCGAACATCTTGCAGGAATGAACCTTTAAATTTCAAACCGAGCTTAACTCCGTCAACTATGTTATACCAGGTGGAAGGTCTCCACTTTAGCCAGTATGCGTCAATTGGAGTTAAAAATTGCGCAAGAGGTACAGTGTTGTCAATAGTTACTTTTACTTTTGGAAAGGGATATGTGTTGTTCAACCTGTTTATATCGGCGATTCTTAAATCGGGGTTTATTTCAGCGTAGATCGGTTTTGATGGGAGTTTGATTTCAACCTCGTTTTCCCATTCATCGTTTAGCCAAGCATCAACGGGGATTTTAACTGTTGTGGTTTCACCGTTTTTCATTTTGATGAAAATGTCAATTGGCATTACAGCTCTTCCTTTGCGGGAAATTTTTATCTTCGTTTGATAAATTTCTTTGCCGTTTTCATTTATCTTTTTTGATCTGATAGATTTGATTGCGTAATCGCAGGTGTATGTCCTATGGAACCACTCATCAAAAAACCATCTTAAGTCCTTATCACCGCTTACTTCCATTGCGAGTTTGTAAAAGTCATCCGGGTACGGGTGTTTAAAAAGCCACCTGTTGTAATACTCTTTCATTAATTTCGCAAAAGTTGAATCACCAAGGACATACTGAAGCATGAACATAACTGTTGCAGTTTTTGGATAAAAAGCGGTTGTTGCGAGATAATTTTCGTTCCAGTGGTCGGCGTGTGTTGCGATCGGTTCTTCATATCCAGTCAAGGCGAGCAAAAGATATTGACGCTGGTTGTTTTCCCTCTCATCACTTGAAAGTCCAGATGAGCGGATGAACCAAAGCGTTGTATCAAGCAAATTGTTTTTTCTCCCGTAATACGCCTCAAAGGCAAGCGTCGTTATAAAAGTGTTGAAGCCCTCATCCATAAATGCGAACTCCGTCTCATTGTTGCTTATCATCATCGGGTACCATTGATGACCCAATTCGTGAACTATGACTCCAAACAGACCTCTATAAGGGGAGTTTGTGATGTCGTGTCCGATGAAAACGATACCTGGATATTCCATTCCACCGCCGACTGCGTAGCTTGACATAACGAATGCGTTGGGATAAACATAAAGCCCGAAGTTTTCGCTGAAAAATTTTATTGCGTGAAGACCGAATTTCACAGCTTCATCTTTCCAATGCTTTTCATTGCTTTTGAAGTAGAGCGCATGGACCATAACACCGCCGTTTGGATGTTCATCATTTTTCCAAAAGACAGCATCCCAGATGTATTTTTCATAAGCGCTCCATGCGAAATCACGAACATTTTTTGCGATGAACCTCCATGTCACATAATTTTTTCTTTCTTCTTCGGTTATCGTTCTATTTGAGAAATCGGCGATTCTGTAGATTTTCCCTGGGTTTTCACGCGCCTCTTTTAACTTTGAGATTATACTGTCTGGGAGAACTTCATTTGGATTTAAAAGCTCACCGCTATATGCGACTATAAAACTTTTCGGTATCTGAAGCTCAACTTCAAAATCGCCATAGTCATTGTGGAACTCGCCAGTTCCGATATATTGATCTTTATGCCAGCCGTATCTGTCATAAACAGCGATTTGCGGATACCACTGCGCTATATCAAAACAGCGGTTTGTGACCCCTGTTCTAATCCCTGGACCTGGTGGTACTTCTTCTTCCCATTCAATTTTAAATGTGATTTTTTCGCCTGGTTTTAGCGCTTTTGGAAGTTCCGCCTCAAGGATTGTGTCGTCAATTTTATAATTCAATGGTAACTCCTGTTCTCCCATCAAAATTGAAAACTTTTTCAACTCAACGCCTTTATACTCACGCTCAAATCTTTGATACATTTTCCTTCGCTGACTTGATTTCCAGGCGTGGCTGTTTTTCTTCAATAAGTTCCAATACAACCTGAAATAAACTTTGTTAAGTTCATCGGGCGAGTTGTTTGTGTAAGTTAACAACTCTGAGCCGGTTATGAGATTTTCATCTGGGTTGAGTTTCGCCTTTATTTTGTAATGGACATGTTGTTGCCAGTAATTTTGTGAGAGCGCGGTGGTGACGATTAAAAGAAGGAGTGTCAATTTTTTCATTTTCGCTTCACATTTTGTTTTTCTTTTTATGACGGCACATTTTTCTTGAAGTTTCATTTGCTCAAATTTACTCCCGATATTTTAAAATGTCAAGATTAACGAAGCTCGTCAGCGAGCCCGATGGTTTTTGTTTTTGATAAAAAGGTTAAAAGATGTAAATTTTAATCGGTGAAAATAAATCCGTTTTTAAAATATGAGAGCTCATGTATTTATCACAGATAGTAAGACATTCCCAGTAGCAAGGGATAATAGTTTTTGGGGAGTTGGAATTAAGGGTATTCCAAATAAATTTGATGAGTTAATTGAAGAAAATATAAGGAACGGTAAAAAGCCATATTTTGGGATGATAGCAGATATTTTAGGCACACGAATTGGAGATATTTTATTTAAAATAGTATAAAAAACAAAAAATTGGGACTGCCATGAATACGGACAAAATCCGTGAAGCGAAAAAGAAGTGGCTTGAAAAAGCCGAAAATTCGGGTCTGAAAAGAACAGGGATAAAGTTCACGACATTGAGCGATATAGAGGTTAATTTGCTTTACACTCCAGATGACCTTGAAGGATTTGATTATATGGAAAAGCTTGGTTTTCCCGGGGAATATCCATATACCCGTGGAATTCACTACAATATGTATCGCGGGCGACTTTGGACGATGAGGCAATTTGCGGGGTTTGGGACCCCAGAGGACACGAACCAACGCTTTAAGTTTTTGTTAAAACACGGGCAAACGGGGTTGAGCGTCGCTTTTGACCTTCCAACACTTATGGGCATTGATGCCGATGACCCCATGGCTGAAGGTGAGGTTGGTGTTTGTGGTGTTTCCGTAAGCTCCCTTGCTGATATGGAGATAGTCTTCAAAGATATACCGCTTGATCAAGTTTCAACCTCAATGACTATAAACGCCCCAGCTGCGATGATTTGGGCTATGTATCTTGTCGTAGCTGAAAAACAGGGTGTTAAGTATGAACAACTGCGTGGGACGATACAAAATGACATATTAAAGGAATACATCGCTCAAAAGGAGTGGATTTATCCGCCACAGCCATCAATTAAATTGATAGTTGATACGATAAGATTTGCGAAGGAGTATGTCCCGCAGTGGAATCCGATTTCAATAAGTGGCTATCACATTCGTGAGGCGGGCGCAACAGCTGTCCAGGAACTTGCTTTCACTTTGGCTGATGGCTTCGCTTATGTTGAAGCTTGCATAAATGCTGGAATGGATGTTGATGAATTTGCCCCGCGACTTTCTTTCTTCTTCAACTCGCATCTTGATTTCTTTGAGGAGATAGCCAAGTTCAGAGCAGCTCGTAGAATCTGGGCAAGATACATGCGAGAAAGGTACGGGGCTAAAAACCCAAGGTCTTGGATGTTAAGATTCCACACTCAAACAGCTGGATGCTCACTTACCGCTCAACAGCCAGAGAACAATATAGTCAGAACCGCATTTGAAGCTCTTGCTGCTGTATTGGGTGGAACCCAAAGCTTGCATACAAATTCAATGGATGAAACATATGCGCTCCCAACTGAAAAAGCTGCGAAAATCGCCCTGAGGACGCAACAAATCATAGCTTATGAAATTGGCGTTGCAAATGTAATTGACCCACTTGGTGGAAGTTATTATGTTGAATCTTTGACGAATAAAATTGAAGAAGAAGCGGAAAAATACTTCAAGAAGATAGAGTCATATTCACCAAGTGGCTCAATGCTTGAGGGGGTGATAAAAGCGATTGAGGATGGCTTCTTCCAAAGAGAGATAGCGGAGTCGGCTTACAGATATCAGCAAGAACTTGATAAAAAGGAGAGGATAATTGTCGGCGTCAATGAATTCGTTGAGGATGAACCGGTTGAGATACCGATTTTAAGAATTCCGCCTGAGGTTGCTGATAAACAAAAGAAACGACTTGCGGAGGTCAGAGCTACAAGAAATCAAGCCGAGGTTGAAAAAGCTCTTGCCGAACTTAAGAAAGCAGCTGAAGAAGATCAACCTCTTATGCCGAAAATACTTGATTGTGTCAGGGCTTATTGTACGCTTGGAGAGATGACCTCTACTTTGAAGGAGGTTTGGGGAGTTTATCAAGAACCGCTTGTCTTTTAAAATAAAATTTTCGCACAGATTTTGAAGGACTACATAAAATTAATTCGCTTAAAGCATTGGGTTAAAAATTTGTTCGTCTTCGCTCCGCTTATCTTTTCGCAGTTTATAACCGACATAGAAAAAATTAAAATTGAATTTTTAACATTTCTCGCTTTCTCATTCGTTGCTTCAGCAACTTACATAATCAATGACATACTTGATGCTGAATCAGATAGAAAACATCCCATCAAAAGAAATCGCCCAATCGCTTCGGGTAGAATTAAGCCAAGTAGAGCCCTGTTTCTCGCTTTTTGCTTTTTACTTGCTTCAACACCGATAATGTCAGAGCTTCCATTGAGAGCATCGGCGCTTATCGTGTTTTACTTTTTGCTCATGCTTGCTTATTCTTTGAAATTGAAGGGGATAGTTCTATTAGATGTTTTCATAATTGCTTTTGGTTTCATGTTAAGGGTCATCGTCGGGGCATATTCAATTAATGTCGTTGTATCAAAGTGGCTCTTCATAACAACTCTCTTCCTTTCTCTTTTCCTTGCGATTTCAAAGAGGAGAATGGAATTATTTTTCTCTTTCCAGAACAGGGAATCGCAAATTTCCGAGCAGAGGAAAGTCCTTGATGAATACACATTAAGGTTCGCCGATCAAATGGTCACGATTACCGCAAGCGGTGCGGTCATATCTTACGCACTTTACACAATTTCTGAAAGGACAGTTTCCCTTTTCAAAACCGAGGCGCTAATTTACACGACTGTTTTTGTGCTCTATGGGATTTTCAGATATATGTATTTAATTTACAGGAAAAATATCGGTGAAAATCCGACTGATATAATTTTGTCGGATGTGCCGATGTTGATAAACATACTTCTTTGGTTTGTTTCTTGTGTCATCATAATTTACAGGAACAAAATTTTTGAAGTTTTTTCTTTAAACTAAACGAACGAGAAAGATGAAGGAGAAAATTTGCATCGCATCGGGTCAAGGTTTTTGGGGGGATTGGCTTGAGGCGCCGATACATCAAGTGACAAAAGGTCCAATTGATTATCTTGTTATGGATTATCTCGCTGAGGTGACGATGTCCATACTTCAAAAACAGAAGAAAAAAGACCCAAACCTTGGATATGCGAAGGACCTTGTAACGCTTATGGAAAGAATACTTCCGATAATAGTTGAGAAAAACATAAAAGTTGTCACAAATGGTGGCGGTGTTAATCCAATTGCGTGTAGAGATGCGATTTTTAAAGTTGCGCAAAAACTTGGTATAAAAGGTTTGAAAATCGGCGTTGTGCTTGGCGATGATATCCTTGATAGGATTGATGAGTTTGTAAAACTTGGGGTTGATTTTAAAAATATGGATACGGGCGAACCAATTGACAAAATTCGTGATAGGATAACAAGTGCGAATGTGTATTTTGGAGCTTTTCCTGTAGCTGAGGCATTGAAACAAGGTGCTCAAATTGTTGTGACAGGAAGAGTCACTGACACGGGGATTACACTTGCACCGATGATTTACGAGTTCGGATGGAATGAAACCGATTATGATAAACTCGCAAGCGGGATAGTCGCTGGTCATATACTTGAATGTGGAGCGCAAGCATCGGGAGGTAATTTTTCCTATGATTGGCGCTCGGTCCCGGATATGGCTCATATCGGTTTTCCAATAGCAGAGGCGTATCCGAACGGAGAGATTATAATTACAAAACACGAAGGCACTGGAGGTCTTGTCACAGTTCAAACGGTCACAGAGCAACTCGTCTACGAGATAGGTGACCCAACAAGTTATATAACGCCGGAAGTTATAGCGGATTTTACTACAATCAAACTTGAACAGGTTGGAAAGGACAGAGTTAAAGTTTATGGGGTTAAAGGTAGACCGCCGACGAAATTTTATAAAGTTTCAATGTCATATTTTGAAGGTTATATGGCGGTTGGAACATTGACATATTCTTGGCCAGATGCGCTTGAAAAGGCGAAAAAAGCTGATGAAATAATCCGAACCCGTCTTAAAGACCTTGGGCTTGAATTTGATGAAATTCATACTGAATTTCTCGGTTATAACTCTTGCCACGGGAATCTTGCGCATCCGATCCCTGAGCCAAATGAAGTTGTTTTAAGGATTGCCGTCAGGGGTAAAAGTTATGAAGCGGTTGATAGATTTGGGAGGGAAATCCCGGCGCTCATTTTAACTGGTCCGCCTGGGGTGACCGGCTTTGGCGGAGGTCGCCCACATCCAAGCGAAGTCATAGCATATTGGCCAACGCTTATCCCAAAGGAACTCGTCAAACCAGAAGTTATAGTTGAGGAATTGTAAACTTAAAAAGGATTTTTATGCTGACTCTAAATTTTAAGTTCCTATTTCCGAACTATGGTGGAACAACTCATCTCTTCCTTGATTACATATATAACTTCAAAAATGTCGCAAAGTATTATGCCCATGATTTCAACGACTTCAACATTGAGCTAATTCAGGAAGTTCTCTCTGGGTATAAAAATCGCGTTAAAGTTGCCGAAGTTTTAAGAAGGCAAAATCTTTCGCTTGGGAATCGCTATGCCAGTGAGAACATTGATCTTTTTGAGAAGGAAAACACCTTAGCTGTTGTCACGGGGCAACAGGTTGGGCTTTTCACAGGTCCAGTTTATACGATTTATAAGATAATTTCCGCGATAAAATTGTCTTCCGCCCTTGCTGAAAAATTTCCCAAATATAACTTTGTTCCTGTTTTTTATCTTGAAGGCGAGGACCATGATTTCTTTGAAGCAAACAACGCAAAAATTTTTAACTCAAACAATGAACTTGTTAAAATTGAATTCATCCCGGAGCATAGCCCTAAGGAAAATTATGGACCTGTCGGGGCGTTGAAATTTGACAAAAAAATAAAGGATGTCCTCAATAAGCTTGAGTCCGAACTTCAAGATAGCGAATTTAAAGGTGAGATAATGAGCTTACTTCGCTACTCTTATGATGAGGGGGTTAACTTCACAGAGGCGTTTGTAAAATTTTGTGCGGAGATATTTAAGGGTTTCGGGTTGATTTTTTTAAACCCGAACGATCCAGAGTTGAAACAACTACTTGTTCCCATCTTTAGGAAAGAGATAGAAGAACATCCAAAGTTGGCGGGTTTAATAATTGATGTAAGTGCTGAACTTGAGAGGAAATATCACGCTCAGGTCAAACCGCGACCTTTAAATCTTTTCTTGATTTACAAAGACGGGAGGTTCCCAATTGAACCAGATGAGCAGGAGGGGATGTTTAAATTGAAAGGTATCAGATTTAAATTCAGCAAGGGGGAGTTAATTAACATACTTGAAACAAGTCCTCAACTTTTAAGTCCAAATGTCGTGTTAAGACCCGTATGCCAGGATGTTCTCCTTCCGACGGTTGCTTATGTTGCTGGTCCGTCTGAAATTGCGTATTTTGCGCAGATAAAACCCGCTTATGAATACTTCAACATTCCAATGCCGATTATTTTCCCAAGGATAAGCGCTACCTTGATTGAGCCGAAAGTGAGAAGAATCATTGAGAAATATGAGATTGACATCAGAGAGGTTTACACGGATTTCAACTCGCTTGCGAAAAGGATTATCCTTGCGAATTCAGAAGTTGACATCAAAGGTTTCTTTGATTCGGTGAGGTCAAGGTTGGGCTCATTGTTGGATGAGGTTAAAGTTTTTGTCGCTGGCGTAGAACCGTCGCTTGTCGGTGCCGTTGAAAATTCATCGGAAAAGATTTACTATCACATAAATAACATTTATGAGAAAACGCTATCCGCATCGCAGAGGAAAAATGAGGTTATAAGCCAGCAAATTCAAAAGTTGAAATTAAACCTTCTCCCCGAGGATGAACTTCAAGAGAGGGTTTTGAATATAACATATTTTTTGAATAAGTATGGTCTCGGGTTGATGGGAAAATTATTTGATGAGCTTGAGGTTTTTGAGTTCAACCACCAATTTGTGTATCTCTGATTTATTACTTTTTTATGATTTCCTCGGGTTTCCTGCCGAGATTTTCAAGCTCAAACTTTGCCGATATAGCAAGTTCAGAGTTTGGGTATCGTTCAAGGAATTTTTGGTAGTAAATTTTCGCTTTCTCGTAGTTGTTAAGTTCATTCGCATAGATGAAGCCAAGCATGAAGAGCGCATTCATCGCTTCTTTTGTTTCGGGATAATCTTCAACTATTTTGCTGAAAAATTCTGTCGCCTTTGCAGGTATTTTTAATTCGGTTAGATAAATTTGGGCGAGTTTGAAAAGGACTTCCGGGGTTTTGGGGTTTTGCGGGTTCAATTTGACAAATTCAGTGTAAAGTTCAATCGCTTTTTTGATGTCCCTTTTCTGGTATTCATCTTCGGCTTTTTTGAGAAGGTCAGGTTTATCTTTTTTTGAACAAGCGTTTAAAAGAAAAAGTAAAATCAAAAACAAGGTTCTGAACTTCATCTTTTTGTCAGAGTTGATTTTTAATTCGGTTAAAATTTAAGTTTGGTTGCTTTAAAAATCAAGCGAGAGAAATCAGGGAAGAGACGGTTTTCAATTTGATTATAAGTGGGAATATCTTTATATTTTTATCTGATTAAAAAACAATTTTAAAAACTTCGGCTATGCTTATAAAACTTTTGCGCAAGATTTTCCCGAGCAAGAACGAAAAAGATTTAAAGGCGTTGATGCCGATCGTGAATCAGATAAATCAAATTTATGCGACTTTAAGCAGTTTAACCGACGCCCAGTTAAGGGCTAAGACGGATGAGTTTAAAGCGAGGATAAAGGAAAGGACGAAACACATTGAAGAAAAAATAGACGAACTCAAAACACGTGTTCGTGAAGATAAGGAATTAACACGAGAGGAGCGACTTGAAATTTACGATGAGATAGAAAAACTTGAAAAGGAGCTTTTCAAAGAGGAGCAAAAAGTTCTTGATGAGATTTTGCCTGAGGCGTATGCGGTTGTTAAAGAGACATGTAGACGTCTTGTCGGAAAGAGTTGGGAGGTGACGGGGCATAAGATTGTGTGGGATATGGTCCCGTTTGATGTCCAGTTGATGGGTGCGATCGTGCTTCATCAAGGAAAAATTGCTGAGATGGCAACTGGTGAAGGTAAAACGCTCGTTGCAACTATGCCAGCGTATCTGAATGCTTTAACTGGAAGAGGGGTTCATATAGTCACTGTAAATGATTATCTCGCCTTGAGAGATAGCCAATGGATGGGTAAAATCTATGAATTTCTTGGTTTGAGCGTTGGTTGCATTCAAAATTATATGAACACCGAACAGAGAAAGGCGCAATATGCTTGTGATATAACATACGGGACGAACAATGAGTTTGGTTTTGATTATCTTCGTGATAATATGGCGATTGATCCAAGTGATATAGTTCAGCGCGGACATTATTATGCGATCGTTGACGAAGTTGATTCGGTTTTGATTGACGAGGCGAGGACGCCTCTTATAATAAGTGGTCCTGTTCCTGAGACCGAGCATAAATTTGATTGGATGAAGCCAAAGGTTGAGCGACTTGTTACAGCGCAGATAAATCTTGTCAGTAAAATTGTTGATGAGGCGGAAAAACTTTTAAACGAGGGCAAGCTTGAAGAAGCGGGCGTTTTGCTTTTGAAAGCAAGTAGAGGAGCACCAAAACATAAGAAACTTAGAAAAATTCTCGCCGAACCAGAGTATCAGAAACTCGTCATTGATACTGAACTTGAATTTTTGAAAGATCAAGGCGTAAAACTTCGTCAGCTTGATGAAGACCTTTATTTCGTGGTTGATGAGAAAAATCATATAATTGATTTAACTGAAAAGGGCAGGGAGTTCCTTGCGAGTTTGTCGCCCGAGGATAGAGAGTTTTTTATCCTTCCCGATCTTGGCACCGAAATTAGCATAATTGAAAATGACCCTTATCTTACGCCTGCGCAAAAGCAAAGAAAAAAGGAAGAACTATACCGGCTTTATTCCGAGAGAAGCGATAAGGTCCACGCAATTCAACAGCTTTTGAGGGCGTATGTCATGTTTGAAAAAGATGTGGATTACATCGTTCAAGATGGGAAGGTTTTGATAGTTGATGAATTTACAGGGCGTGTTTTACCAGGGAGAAGATATTCTGAGGGATTGCATCAAGCGATTGAAGCGAAAGAAGGGGTAAAGGTTGAACAGGACACGCAGACGCTTGCGACTATAACGATTCAAAATTATTTTAGGATGTATAAAAAGCTTGCCGGTATGACTGGAACAGCTGCTACGGAGGCGCAGGAGTTTTGGGAGATTTATAAACTTGATGTTGTGGTCATCCCGACGAATAAACCGTGTATAAGGATTGATTATGACGATGTGATTTACAGGACGAAGAGGGAGAAGTATAACGCTGTTATTGATGAAATTGAAAGGATGCATAAAATTGGTCGTCCTGTTTTGGTTGGAACGACGAGCGTTGAGGTTTCCGAACTATTGAGCAGAATGTTGAAGCGTCGCGGAATTCCTCATAATGTTTTAAATGCAAAACACCATCAGAGAGAAGCTGAAATAGTCGCAAACGCTGGTCTTCGCGGTATGGTGACAATAGCTACAAATATGGCTGGGCGTGGAACTGATATAAAACTTGGTCCAGGTGTTGCGGAGCTTGGAGGTCTTCATGTCATTGGAACTGAAAGACACGAGGCGCGAAGGATTGACCTTCAATTAAGGGGTCGTGCAGGTAGGCAGGGTGACCCGGGCTCTTCAAGGTTTTTCCTCTCACTGGAAGATGATTTGTTGCGTCTTTTCGGTAGCGAAAGAATTGCAAATATAATGCAGAGGTTGGGCTATAAAGAAGGTGAGCCGATACAGCACCCGATGGTGACGAAAAGCGTTGAAAGGGCGCAGAAAAAAGTTGAGCAAAATAACTTCGCAATAAGAAAAAGGTTGCTTGAATATGACGATGTCTTAAACAAACAAAGGGAAGTGATTTACAGCCTCAGAAGGCACGCTCTTCTTGGAGAACGACTTGAAGATGATTTGCTTGATATGTTAACTGATTATGTTGAGGATATAGTTGATAAGTATTATAGCAATCTTGACCTGCAGGGATTAAAGGATGAAGTTATGCGCACGCTTTTGATAGACCTTAAGGTTACACCGGATGAATTTGAAAAACTCGGCAAAGAAGGGCTAAAGGAAAAAATCTATAATGAAGCGGTTGAATTTTACAATCGTAAAAAAGAGCAACTTGGCGAGGAATTGATGTTTGCTTTGATGAAGATGTCAATGCTTCAAGTGATTGATCAAAGGTGGCAGGAGCATTTGCGCGAGATGGATGAACTCAGGGAAGGAATTCATTTACGAGCTTATGCCCAAAAAGACCCGCTCGTTGAGTATAAAACCGAGGCGTTTGAAATGTTTATGGAGATGATGAGAAGGATAAGAAGCGGTGTTTTAAGTTTGGTCTTCAGAATGTTCCCAGTTATACCTGAGGAAATTCAAGAGAGAAAACCAAGAAGACCGAGAAGAGAACAACTTAACCTTGTACATCAAGAATCAATCGGTATGGGTTTGAAAGTTGCAGCTGCTGAGTCAGATGTTGCTACAGCCGTTAAGCCGGATGTTAAGTTAAAGCCGATAAGAGTTGACCATAAAGTTGGGAGAAATGACCCATGCCCATGTGGTAGCGGTAAAAAATACAAACATTGTCATGGGAAAATATAAAATGTCCGCAAGATGAGACCTTTTGCTGTCTTTCTTCTGCTTTTTTCAGTTGCATGGGGTCAGGAATTTAATATAATTGATCACGGCTACACAAAAGAAATTGAAATTACAATCGCTCAACCCGAAGTAAAGGAAATTGAAGTCAACAATGAAAAATTTTCAATCGTCGGATTAAGAAATTCTGAGTTTGTGGCTTTGCTTCCAAACTTTCTGCCTTATTTGAACTTCCTTCTCGTTTGCCCTCCAAATTCAAATGTTGACTTAATTGAAGTTGATTTTGGGGAGATTGAAATTTCCGCACCGTTGCTCGTTTTGAAAGAAAAATCATTTCCAGATGGCGTTGAGCTCTCCGATGCTTTTAACCTTGGTGATAGGATTTATGATTTTGTTTATCTCGGCAAGATGAGAGGGATTGATGTTTGCGCTTTTCTTTTTTTCCCGTTCAAGATAGAGGGTCAAAAGTTGAAGTACATCAAAAAGGCAAAGTTTAACATTGCGAGTCCTTTACTTTCAAAATTTGATGAAAGTGTCATTTTCACCGGACAAAAAGTTGATTTTTTAAGCCCAAATTTAAACCTTCTCCAGAGCGGGGAGGAATTTGAATACAAAATTTTCATCCGCAAGGACGGGGTTTATAAAATAACTTACGATGACCTTAAAAAAGCGGGAATTGATTTAAAAGGCGTTCAAGCGTCAAGGTTAAAACTCAAAAACAATGGTGTGGAAATTCCGATCTATGTCTATTCGGGTGGTGATGGCGTTTTTAATGAAGGCGATTATATTGAATTTTATGCCGAGGCGAGAAAAAATAAATTTTCCGGTGGGAAAATTGACCTGTATAATGACCCGTTCACCGATGTGAATGTTTACTTCCTTGAGGTTGGAGATTCGCCCGGGTTGAGATATGCTGAGGAGTCAGGGACGAGACATTTTGAAAATTACATTGACCTTCGCGGTGCATCTTATTATCACGAGATTCATCTTGAAAACGATTATATATTTGAAAGGTTGAAAGATGCTGACACTGATTTAACTTATGATGTCAGAGACCACTGGTTTTGGGTTGAACTTGGCTCAAATGAACAAACGGAATTAAATGTTTACATTCCCAAGCCAGACCCTTTGAGTTTGGATGAAATTAAAATAAGGTCTGCGTTTCACGGCGTAACATCAACCCGCGGGCATATAGCAAATGTTTTCATCAACAACAAAAGGATTTTAACTACAAGCTGGAACGGTCAAAATATACAAATCGCCTCGTCGGAGAATTCGGGTTATTCGGTGCCCAATAGCGTTTTAAAAGACGGCTTGAATAAAATCACTGTTTTTAATGCTAACGACGGTAGAGTTGAAAATGCGATTTTCGCTGTCAATTGGTTTGATTTAACTTACAGGCGACTTTATCAAGCAGATAAGGACGAGATAAAATTTAAAATACCGCCGGAGTATAATAGCGGTTATTTCAGGTTTGAAATTTCCGGCTTTAAAAATCCGAACATCAGCGTTTATAGGTTGGGCGTTTCAAAAATTTCAAATGTTGAAATTCTTAAAGCAAAGGATGATAAGATAGGCGAAAATTATCATGCGATTTTCTACGCAAGCGTTCTGTCACAGGATGTTGAGTTCATCGCTGTGAGTGAGCTCGCCAAGTTAAAACCGGATAGCATCGCAAAGGATTTGAAGACGAACCTTAAAAGTTCAGCGAATTCCTTTGATTATTTGATCATAACTCATCCGATTTTATACGACAAATTTAAGGAGGTCAACGACCAAACGCATCCTTTGAATCGGCTTAAAAGTTTGTATGAGGCAAAGGGTTTAAGCGTTAAAATTGTAAGCGTTGACGATATTTATGATGAGTTTAATTTCGGCGTGAAAAGTCCGTATGCGATTAAGAACTTTTTGCGTTTTGCTTACAATTCTTGGATTAAGAAACCAATATATGTGCTTTTCGTCGGTGGTGCTGTGTATGACAATCGGCGCTATCCAATGCTTGACCTTGTTCCAACGATGTTTTATCAGTCGTATATTTACGGCGCAACATCTGCAGATGCTTGGTTCACTTTCATTGACGGTGAGGATTATCTCGGCGATGTCCTACTTGGTAGATTGCCGGTTAGGGATAGAGAGGAAATGAAGAACGCTATTGAGAAGATAATTTCCTATCACAATCAAAAGCCACAGAAATGGCATAGAAATGTTTTAATGATCGCTGGCGAGGGGAGAGAGTTTGAATCGCAGACGGATTACCTTGTTAAAAATGTCCTGCCGAAGTTTTTGAATATAAATCGTTTATATGTCATCCCAGGTTCTACATTTTCCGGTGGGACATCAAAGTTGTTAAGTTACTTCAATGATGGACAATTGTTGATAAATTTTGTCGGTCACGGTGGCGGTGCAATCTGGGCTGATAACGGTCTTTTGAAAAATGAAGATATACCGAAGTTAGCGAACAAGGATAGGTATTCGTTTATAACAAGTATGACATGTTTTTCCGGGGCTTTTGATTATCCTCAAAAGACAGCGATAGGTGTCAATCTTGTAGTTGAAAAGGAAAAGGGAGCGATAGGCGTTCTTGCGTCAAGCGGGCTCGGTTGGCTTTTGAATGATTACTTCATGCTTTTAAGCCTCCTGCCTTACCTTTACGACTCCGAAAGAAGCATCGGGGAAGCTGTAACAATCGGTAAGGCGCGATATTATTCAAATTATTTCTTTTGGCCACAGGCGAAGACAATGGTTTATCAATATAATTACATCGGTGACCCTGCCGTTAAACTTTTCGTACCAAGTCAAAGGACAAAAATTGAAATAGAAAGGAAAATACTTTCTATAAATGATACGCTTAAAGTTAAAGTTTCGTCACGGATTCAAAACGGAAACGCTATAATTTCGTTTGCCGATGATGGACATGTTTCAAAGTTTGAGTTTGAAAGAACGATTCAGTCCGGGGAGTTCAACTTTGAAATGAAACCGCCGATTAGCTCTGGATTTGTTAAGGTATTTATCTACGATGACAAAAAAATTGAATCCGGGTTTGATGTTTTCAAAACAAGCGGTTCTTTCGTTGGTGATTACACAATTTCACCGTCCGAACCGAAAGTCGGGGATAGTTTATCTTTTTCAGGGAGAGTTGAGATAGAAGGCGGGCGCTCACCTGATTCTGTTAAATTTATCGTCTTGAAGTATAAAAGCAGATACGGAAGGTTTGACCAGCTTTTCGGACGAGATACGATTTTATGCTTTCCTTTGAAAGCAAATTTTTATCAAACCGCTGTAAAAGTGAAAGCTGAAGCAGGGCTCAAATACATAATTCAAATGACCGCATATGTAAGTGGCAAAGCAATATCTGGGGAAATAAAAGAGTTTGTGATCGGTGGATTGCCAGACCCATCGCTTTTGCCAATGGAGTTGAACAATCTGCAAAGTTCAATTTATATGAAAAGCCAAAATTTAAAGTTCAAAGTTGATTCAACTGTGAAAATAACAGCAAGGATTTATAACCTATCCGATGTTCCTGCGAATGATTTTAAAATCAAGTTTTATGATGGTTTAAGGGATGAAAATTATGTCATAGCTCAATCAAGGTTTTCCATTGCTCCGTTATCTTACGCGGATGTTGAGGTTGAGTTGCAGAAACAAATTGCGATGGGTTCTCACAGAATTTTCGCTGTGATAGAAAGCGACCAAACTTCAGGTGATGACCTTGATTATTCAAACAATGTCACATATAACGAGCTCGTTTATAACTTCGTCAGGTTTAATTCCGATTCAATTTCAATTTCAGAAGGTTTGTCTTTAAAAAGAGATAATCCGTTTGTAAATGTTATCAGGTTTGAATATCCAGTTTTAACATTTTCACTTACGCAAAGCTATCTTCGTCAATTGAATGTATATGGTGAAAGTGGCGCTTTCCTTGCAAGATACGAACCATTGGGGAATAATAGCGTTGAAATTTTCGCTAAACTTGACACTTCGGATCAAGATGTCAGGGGAAACAAAGATAAGATACGGCTTTATTATTTTGACGAGAAAATTAAAAGGTTCAGGGTTAAAAACAGCAAATTTGACGGTCAATGGTTGAGTGGCAAGCTTGATGAACCCGGTGTTTACACAATAGGTTATTCAAATGATGCGAGACCGCCAAGGGTTGAGGTGACGGTTGAAGGTCAAAGTTTTCGCGATGGTGCTTATGTGTCGGCAAATCCCGTTTTCAGCATCTTGATTGAGGACGATGAGGGAGTTGATTTATCTGATGGTTCATTTAGGTTTAAAATTGACGGGAAGGATTTAAAACATAGTGATATAACAATTCCAGATACTGTGTCAAATCCAAAGAGTTTGTTTGTGAAGGTGAATCCAAAGTTAACAGATGGTGAGCACAGCGCAAGTTTTTCAGCGCGGGATGTCAATGGCAATTGGTCGGACGAAGTGAAAGTTTCGTTCAAGGTTTCATCAAATTTTGAAGTTAAGGTTTACGGCAATTTCCCGAACCCATTTTCCGATAGGACATTTTTCGCCTATGAGATTCTCGGTTCGCAGGTTGAGGAGGTTGAATTTAAAATTTATACCGTTGCGGGTAGATTGATACAAAGCTTCAAGTTTCCATCTGGCGATCCTTTGGAAGTTTATGGGTTTCAAGTTGGTGGGACAGGGATTCCCACTTCAATTGGTTATCATGAGATTTGGTGGGATGGGACCGATAGGGATGGAAACGAGGTCGCAAATGGTGTTTATTTTTATAAGTTTTCTGTGAAAAGGGATGGAAAGGTTCAAAGCTATACTGGGAAAATCGCAAGGGTAAGATAAACTTGGAGAGAAAAATGAAAAAGTTAATTTTTATTTTGTTAATTTTTTCGCTTTCGTTTGCGGATGATTCAAAATATGCCGGTGAATTTTTAAGGATTCCTGTTGGCGCCAGGGCTTTGGGCATGGGTGGGGCTTTTATTGCGATAGCTGACGATGGTTCATCGTTTTATTATAATCCGGCTGGGGTTGCAATTTCCGGAAGTGGGATTTTTTCTTTCATGTATTCATCTCAATTTGGTGCTTTGACCTCGCCACTGGCTTCATTTTTTCACCTTGGCTACATACAACAGATTCAAAAAATAGGCGTTGCGATCAACTGGGTCAGATTAAGTGTTGATGATATACCGCTTACGCCCGATTACACGAAGTATGAGACCGCACTTGAAAGGGAAGAGCTTGTGAAAAGTTATACTGGTGGCGCTTTCTTCAGCGATGTTGAGGATGTTTTTTATTTTTCTTTTGCAAGGGAATTTAAATTTGATGTGAATTTCGGTTGGTCAAGATATAAAATGCCTGTTTCATTTCCTGTGGGTGTAAATTTCAAACTGATAAATCAAAACATCGGCGGTGAAAAGGCGACCGGGATTGGTTTTGATGTTGGATTTATGTTCAGGTTTAGCATGGACGACTTTTTGCAGAGGGAAAGGGTTGGTGATGTTTCAATTTCACTCGCTTTAAAAGATGTAGGAAAGACGAGGATTTCCTGGAGCACAAGGCGAGAACACTTTATTGAACCAACGCTTATGTTCGGCGTCGCATATTCATTGCCTGTGAATTTCTTGTCTGGCAAAATAACATTTGCATATGGAAGTCAAAATTCTTATCTTACTGACAAGATGTACGGGATTGAATACGGATATAAAAATTTGTTATTTGTGCGGGTTGGAAAAAATGTTAAAAATTTAAGTTTTGGCGCAGGGATGAAGATTGATTTTTTAGTGGTTGATTATGCTTTTCTTTCGCACGAGCTTGGAGCAGTTCACAGGGTAAGCGGTTCAATTTCAATTGATAAAATTTTGAAGAGGTTATGAAATTTAATTTGAAAATACTTCTTTTCGCTTTGATTTTAATTTCTTCCTGTAGCCCGAACCGTGAGAGTTTGCCAGCCCCTGAAAGACCTGAGATTGTGCCAGTTCCCGATCCATTGTCTGAAATTGATGTTGGAAGCGGTGCGACCCCGGAAGTTGACGGGATAAAAATTCTATGGAAGAGGGTTTTGAACGCAACAGGGTATAAATTGTATCGTGGGGAGATTAAAACGGATAAAGTTGAATTCAATTTTTATTATGATGTCAAAGCTCAAGCAGGAACTGCGGACACATTTTTCATTGATAGAAATGTTGAGTTTCGTAAGCGATATTTTTATTTCGTAAGAGCGTATAATCGCGATAATGTTGAAAGTCAGCCCTCGGATACGATTTCCTTTGAGCTTTATCTCAAACCGAGGTTGATTTCTCCGGGAAATAATTCGCAAGTTAGCCCTGACACTTTGATTTTTAGGTGGGATGATCCAAATGGTGGCGGGGATTTTGTGATAAGGGTTAAAAATGCGCAAAGTGATAGCGTGATATGGATTTCAAGTTTTAGGAGTTTTTCTGATTTTTCAGTTAAATTCAATTACGATTCCAAAGCCAAGGGGAATCTCATCCCGGGGCAACAGTACAAGTGGCGTGTTGATAGAGTTCAATTTGGACAAAGCGCTGGGTCAAAGTCAAATTGGGGAGTGTTTTATGTCAAATAAAAATAGAGGAGGTGCTCTAAATTTATGTTGAAAAAGGCGATCATCCTTTTGCTCTTTTTCGCATCAATTTCATTTGCTCAATTGTTTGAAAGCGGGACAAGAATTGTAACAGGTGGTGGTTCAAGCGCTTATTATTTTGTCGGGAAGACGGGTGAATTGACAATCACGGTTAACCTTTGGGGATTCGTTAGAAATCCAGGACGGTATGAAGTTCCAAGTTCAACAGACCTTGTTCAACTTATCTCATATGGCGGAGGACCTTTAAAAGAAGCGAAGCTAAAGGATGTCAAGATAATAAGAAATGTCAGGGAGGATTTAACGATAGTTGAGAAGGTCATAAAAGTGAATGTTGAAAAAATAATAGAGGATGGGGAACCAAGCCCGATTCTTTTGCCTGGGGATACGGTGGTTGTCCCAGGTGGTTCAATTGATGTGATAAAGGATATACTTGCTATATTGAGGGACATCGGACTTGCAGCTGGTGGAATTGCAGCGATAATAAATGTTTTAAGAAGATAAAGAGATTTCGGATATGAAGAAGATAGAGGCGATAATAAGACCTTTTAAGCTTGACGAAGTCAAAGAGGCGCTTACTGAGATAGGTGTTAAGGGTATGACCATAACCGAAGTCAAGGGCTACGGCAGGCAAAAAGGTCATACGGAACTTTATCGCGGTGCGGAATATAAAGTTGATTTCTTGCCAAAGATAAAAATTGAGATCGTTGCACCTGACCATATGGTGGATAAAATTGTCAATGCGATAATAAAATCGGCAAGGACAGGACAAGTCGGCGATGGTAAGATATTCATTTATCCCGTTGAAGAAGTGATAAGGGTTAGAACTGAAGAGACAGGAGAGGACGCGATTTAGGGCTTGAAACTTTTGTTTTAAATTGTTAGATTAAAGGGTGATTTTAACGCTGTAAAAGTAAAGTGTGAATTCCTATGGGTAAGGTTATTGCTATTGCTAATCAGAAGGGAGGCGTTGGGAAGACGACAACAGCTGTTAATTTGGCAACTTATCTCTCAACTTTAGAGAGGTTAACTCTTTTAATTGACATTGATCCGCAGTCAAACGCGACAAGTTCCTTAGGGGTTGAACCAGAATATGAAAAGACGATTTATGAAGTTTTGCTTGGCAAAATTAGACCCGAGGACGCTATAGTTACTTTTTCAGACCCTTATTTGAAGTACCTTGAACTTATACCTGCAAAAATTGAGTTGGTTGGGAGTGAATATGAATTAATTGAGTTTCAGGGGAGGGAGAGAATCCTCGCAAAAGCGATTGAAAGATTGAAAAGCAAGTATGATTACATCTTGATAGATTGTCCTCCGTCGCTTGGGCTTTTAACTTTGAACGCATTAACGGCAGCTGATTCCGTTTTGATCCCCGTTCAGTGCGAGTTCCTACCGCTTGAAGGACTGGGGCAATTGCTTAACACGATAAAGATCGTCAAAGAAAGATTGAATCCGAAACTTGACATTGAAGGTGTTCTTTTGACGATGTATGACGGTAGGTTGAGGTTATCAAACGAGGTGGCGGATGAAATAAAGAGATATTTCAAAGACAGGGTTTTTGAGGTTAGTATACCGAGGAATGTAAAGTTGAGCGAAGCCCCAAGCCACGGCAAACCAATCCTTTTATATGACGCTAAATCCCCCGGGGCAATTGCCTACGCTAAAGTTGCGGAAGAGTTAATACAGCGGAATGAAAAAGTAAACAAATCAAACAGATATGAGCAAGCAACGATTGGGGAGAGGTCTTGATGCTCTTATACCAAGAGCTGTAACGAAAGAGATAAGCATTGACTCTAAAGAAATTCGCTTTGATGATGGTCAGTCCGTCGGTGTAATAGCAAAAATTGAGATTGCGAAGATAAAACCGAATCCATATCAGCCAAGAGAGACATTTGATAGAACCGCACTTGAGGAGTTAAAGCAGTCAATAATTGAAAAAGGTGTCATTCAACCCATCACCGTGAGGAGATTGCCAGGGGGGATGTATGAACTTATTTCGGGTGAGAGGAGAGTAAGGGCTTCAACGGAAGCAGGACTTACACATATCCCAGCGTATATAATTGAGGTTGAGTCAGAAAAAGAATTGCTTGAGTTATCGCTCATTGAGAATATACAGCGAGAGAAATTAAATCCGATAGAGATAGCGAAAGCGTATCAAAGGTTAATTGAAGAACTCGGCTATACCCAGGAGGAAATAGCGAAAAAGATAGGCAAAGATAGAACAACTGTTGCAAATTTCATAAGGTTGTTGAAACTCCCCGAACAAATTCAGGAAAGCTTAAAACGCGGTGAGATAACGATGGGACATGCGAGAGCCCTGATAAATTTGCCAAGTAGGAAACTTCAGGTTGAGATATGGAATAAAATCGTGAAGCAAGGTTGGTCTGTCAGAAAGGTTGAGAAAATTGTGCGTGATCTTTCAAAAGGGAAAATCGCTGAAGAAAAAACAACCAAGAAGAAAACCGCACAATCGGAGTTTAGAGATATTGAATCAAAGTTGAAGAGGATTTTCGGAACTCAAGTTAAAATTAAACAGACGGGCAATGGAAGGGGAGAGATAGTAATTGAGTTTTATTCTGACGATGAGTTTGAGAGGTTGCTTGAACTTTTTGAAGTAATAGAAAAAAATTCAAAATGATTTTTATGCGTGTGGCTTTTTTGTTAATGTTTTCAATCTTTTTTCTATTGTCAACAATTTCTGGAGGGAAAATGGAAAAAAAGGTTGTCTTTACTGAAAAAGCACCAAAGCCAATTGGTCCCTATAGCCAGGCGATCATCGCTGGAAATTTAATCTTCACAGCTGGGCAAATTCCGATTGACCCCGCGACAAATCAAGTCGTTCAAGGTGATATAAAAGAACAAACAAGGCGCGTGCTTGAAAATTTGAGGGCAATCCTTGAATCAGTTGGAGCAACATTTGATGATGTCGTCAAGGTGACGATTTATATGAAGGATTTGAACGAGTTTTCAGCGATGAACGAGGTTTATTCAGAGTACTTCAAAAATTCGCCTCCCGCGAGGACAACCGTTGAAGTTTCGCGTCTTCCAAGGGATGTTAGAATAGAAATTGACTTAATAGCGATTGTCAAGCAAGCGAAATGAAAGACAAAATTTTAATTTTTCTCTTTCTTGTTTTTTCAATTTCATTTTCTCAAACCGACACTTCAAAAACAGCCAAAAAGGTTGAGCCCAAATCCCCAACCAAGGCAATGTTGATGAGCGCTATTTTGCCCGGGCTTGGGCAATTTTACAATAAATCTTACTGGAAAATTCCAATCATTTATGGGCTTGCGGGGTATTTCATCTATGAATTTAAACAGAATGACAGAAACTACAGATATTACCGCGAACTTTATGTCAAAAGCATTGAAATTTCAGGCGGTGATTATAGATACAAGCGTTTAAGGGATTTTTATAGAGACCAGCGTGACCTTTTCGGCATTTATCTTGCCTTGCTTTATCTTGCCAATATAGTTGATGCCTATGTTGACGCGCACCTTTATAATTTTGATGTTGGTGAAAATCTTTCAATTCAATTTTTGCCGGGAAAAATAAAATTATACTGCAGATTTTAAGATGCTTTGGCTTTTTCTTTTTGTCCCCTTGATTGAGATACAAGTTGAGTTTCTCTTTAAATTTGGTGAGTTTTCAAATCCCCGTGGTATTTCAATAAGTCCTACTGGTGAGATTTATGTCGCTGATACTGGGAATAATTCAATCAAAAAATTTTCAAGCACGGGATCATTGCTTGTGCATGTGAGCGGTTACGGTTGGGGAGCGCTTGAATTTGACCAACCATACGATGTTGACGCAAGAAGAGGTGTCGCGATTTATGTGGCTGATTACAACAATCACAGGATTCAAAGATTTGATAAAAATTTAAATTACATCGCTACTTTTAAAGGTGATTCAGACGATGGTAAATTTTTCGCTTTCCCGAGAAGCGTCGCCGTTTCAAAATTTGATGAATTGTTTTTAATTGACGGTGAAAATGTCAGATGCGTAAAAATTAACAAGTTTAATCAAGTTGTAAAGGTTTTCGGAGGAGTTGAAGCTGGTCAAGGTAGGTTGATAAATCCGATCCAAATTTCAATATCACCGCAAAATTTAATAGTGGTTCTTGATGAGAATGATGTCTTGATTTTTGATTATTATGGGAATTTTTTAAAGCGATTCGGCTCAGGTTTGCTTAAAAAACCAACGGGCGTTTTCGCAGATTCGCTTATTTTCGTTGCCGATGGTAAAAATGTTTTTATGTTTGATTACGATGGGAAGGAGGTCGCTAAAATTTCCTTTGATGAGACGATAAGGGATGTCGTTTATCAGAACTCCATCCTTTATTGTTTAACTGAAAAAGAGGTCCTCGTTTATAAATTAATTTTCAAAAGCGATGGGAATTGACTTTGTCATCCTACCTTACAACGACTTTCTAAAGGGGGAAAACCTCGGGTTCAGGGACAGGGATTTGCATTTGATTTTGGAGATAATTAAAGACGAAAGGGTCGGAAGAGTTGTAATTGTGGAGAGACCGAGGTCAATTTTGACGCTTTTTAAATTTAGGAAATTGAGCGTAAGTGGCGCTTTGAAAATTTTTGATAATTTAAAAAGGTTGAATGAAAAGGTTTATCTCTTTGAGCATTTCAAGTTTGGAGCAGAGCAAATTTTTGAAAAGCATTTATGGTTTGATAAAGTTTATGGGAGCAAGGATTTCGTTGATAAACTTTTATCTTCTCTTGAACATCTTGGGATTTCTGATTTCGTTTTGTTGTCTTTCAACCCCTTTGCACAAAAGCTCGTTAATTCGTTAAATCCGAGTTTTTTCTTCTTTGACGCCGTTGATAATCTCTGTTTACATCCATCGTTGAAAAACCTTTACGACTATCTGTGTGATGTTTATTTTGAGATTTCAAACAAGGCGAATTTGATATTTTGTGTGAATGAAAATGTGAAGAAATTTTTTGAGGAGAGATTTCCATCGTCAAAAAATAAGGTTATCGTAATTCATAACGGTGTTTCTGAAATGAATTTCTGTGTCAAGAGTCCAGATGACCTGCAGGGTATTAAGAGACCGATGATAGGTTATGTCGGCGTCATCTCAGAGAGGATTGATTTCGGACTTGTTGAGTTTCTCGCTCAAAATAGGAAGGATTACAGTTTCGTCTTTGTTGGTCCATTTTATGGTAATGTAGGTGATTGGGTGAGGCGATTGAAGAGATTAAAAAATGTTTTCTTCCTTGGTGAGAGACATTATGATGAAATTCCCAACTATATTGCTTCTTTTGATGTGTGCATCATTCCGCATATAGTAGATGAGTTTACACTCTCAAACGATCCTATGAAGGTGTATGAATATATTTACGCCGGGAAGCCGGTCGTTTCAACTGGGATTTATATAAACGCTGAATTATTGGATTTTGTCTTCGTTGCAAGGGAACGGGGGGAATTTATGAAATGCTTGGATGAGGCGGTGAGAGTTTCAAGGGATGATAGTTTCATTTTAAGGCAAAGGGCTGGGATAAAGAAATGGATGTTTTGGAACGAGAGGGCGAAAATTATGCTTGATGAGATTTTTGATAATTTATCGTGCAAGTATTAAATTTAAGCAGAAAATGAAAGCGTTAATCAGTTAGGATGAATATCGCTGTTTTCGCCTCTGGACGTGGTTCAAATCTTATGGCAATCCTTAAAGCCATTGAAGAAGGAAAGTTAAAGGCAAGGGTTGTCGTTGTGATAAGTAATAACTCAAGCGCGGGTGCCCTTGAGATAGCCCGCTCAAAAGGAATTGATGCGCTTCATATCAGCAGGAGGCAATTTTCAAGCGATAGGGAGTATGCGGATAAAATTTTAAGCGAACTTAGGAAGAGAAATGTTGAACTTATAGTTCTTGCAGGTTATATGAAAAAAATCCCAGCTGAAGTGGTGAGCGAATACAGAAACAGGATATTGAACATTCATCCGGCGTTGCTTCCATCTTTTGGCGGGCAAGGAATGTACGGGATTAATGTTCATAAAGCGGTGATTGAATCGGGGGTTAAGATAACCGGTGTGACAGTTCATATCGTTGATGAGGAATATGACCATGGTCCGATAGTTTTACAGAGGGCAGTTGAAGTTAAAGATGATGATACACCGGAGACGCTTGCGGAGAGGGTTTTAAAAGTTGAACATGAGGTTTATCCTGAAGCTATAAGGTTGTTCGTTGAGGGAAAAGTGAATGTTTTCGGAAGAAAGGTGATCATAAAAAATGAAAATTAAAAGAGCACTTATCAGTGTCTCGGATAAAACTGGGATAGTTGATTTCGCAAGGGAACTCCAAAACCTTGGTGTGGAAATAATATCAACGGGTGGAACATATAATTACCTCATTCAAAACGGGGTTAACGCTTTAAAGATTGAAGATATAACCGGATTTCCTGAATTGCTCAACGGCAGGGTTAAAACACTTCATCCGAAAATACTTGCTGGGATTCTTGCTGTAAGAGATAATCCCGAACATATTCGGCAGTTAAATAAGTTTGGTATTTTACCCATTGACCTTGTTGTTGTCAATCTTTATCCTTTTTCAAGTTTTATTTCTGAGGGCGATGTTAAACTTGAGGATGCGATTGAACAAATTGACATCGGTGGGGTGACGCTTCTTCGTGCGAGCGCAAAAAACTACAAGTATGTAGCGGGCGTTGTGAATCCAAAAAGATATGGGGAGATAATTTCAGAGCTTAAATCAAACGGTTGCGAACTTTCAGAAAGGACGCGTCTTTCACTTGCGATTGAGATATTTCAGCACACATCAGATTATGATGCGAGGATTGCAAACTTTTTGTTTTCGCAATTGACCGAGGATGTGCTACCGAGCGTTTTTCATCTGAATCTTGTTAAAATCAGGAATTTGCGCTATGGGGAGAACCCTCATCAGAGAGGAGCTATTTATGGTGATTTCTTCAATTATTTTGAGCAACTTCACGGTAAGGAACTTTCATACAACAACATACTTGACATAAGTTCAGCGACTGAACTTGTCCTTGAATTTGACAAGCCAGCTTGTGCGATAGTTAAGCATACGAATCCATGTGGCGTTGGGGTTGATGATAAATCAATACTTGAAGCTTTTAAAAAGGCGTTCGCAACGGATACGATTTCCCCGTTTGGTGGGATAATTGCTTTCAACAGACCGCTTGATCTTAAAACGGCGATTGAAATTGACGGTATTTTCAGCGAAGTTATAATTGCCCCGGATTTCCCCTCTGATGTGTTAAGTTTTCTATCCCGCAAGAGAAATAGAAGGTTGATAAGGTATAAGGACATTGATATAAAAAAATTTGATTTTGACTTTAAGAAAGTCATAGGGGGTGTTCTTGTTCAAGAGGTTGACAATGTTGACCTTGAGCCGATGAATTTGAAGGTCGTCACGAGAAGGAAACCAACGGTTGATGAGATGGAGGCGTTGATTTTTGCTTGGAAGGTTGTAAAGCATGTTAAATCAAACGCCATAGTTTATGCTCGCAAAGATAGGACGCTTGGAATCGGGGCTGGGCAGATGTCGCGACTTGATGCTTCGCGCATAGCAGTTATGAAGGCAAAGGAAATGGGACACGATTTGAGAGGTAGCGTAGTTGCTTCGGATGCTTTCTTTCCCTTTCCGGATGCTTTGATTGAAGCTATAAAAGCAGGTGCCACAGCTGTAATTCAACCCGGTGGCTCAATCAGGGATGAAGAGGTGATAAAAACAGCGGATGAATATAACATCGCAATGGTTTTCACTGGAATAAGACATTTCAAACACTAAAAAATTAAGAAAGGGAAAATGGGACTTTTCAATTTATTTACAGCTGATATAGCTATTGACCTCGGAACTGCAAACACTTTGATATGGATGAAAGGTAAAGGCATTGTATTAAACGAACCATCAATTGTAACCTATGACAGAAGCACAAGAAAAATTGTCGCCATAGGGCATGAAGCGAAAGAGATGCTTGGAAGGACTCATAAGGATCTTCAGACGATAAGACCGCTTAAAGATGGTGTGATAGCTGATTTTGAGATGGCGGAAGGGATGTTAAGGGAATTTATAAAGAAAATTCATGTGAATTGGTTTCCAAGCAGGCGCGTTGTTATAAGTGTTCCAAGTGGTGTGACTGAGGTTGAGAAAAGGGCGGTTCGTGACTCCGCTGAACACGCTGGCGCAAAAGAAGTCCATTTAATCCCTGAACCGATGGCTGCTGCAATTGGGATAGGAATTGATGTGACTGAACCATACGGAAATATGATAATTGATATTGGCGGTGGGACGACCGAAATAGCTGTTATAGCTCTTTCAGGGATTGTAACGCAGGAATCAATACGCATAGCAGGTGATGAGATGACAAATGCGATAATTCAACTTTTCAAAAAATCATACAACATCTTGATTGGGGAAAGGACAGCTGAGGATATAAAGTGTGAAGTTGGCTCAGCAATGCCTCTTGAAGAGGAAGTTACAATTCAAGTTAAAGGGCGAGACCTTGTAACTGGGATACCGAAGATCGTTGAAGTTAGTTCTGTTGAGATTCGTGAGGCGTTGAACGAACCGATAATTGCCATAATTGATGCGATAAAACTTGCGCTTGAAAGAACCCCTCCTGAACTCGCAGCTGACATACTTGATCGTGGCATAATGTTAACCGGTGGTGGCTCGCTTTTGAAAGGACTTGATGAGAGAATAAGAATGGAGACGGGGCTTCCGGTTCATGTGGCTGAAGACCCTTTAACCGCCGTAGTCAGAGGCGCTGGTAAAGTCCTTGAAAACCTTGAAGCTTATTCAAAGGTTCTCATTAAAAGTCAAAGATATTGATGCTGAGAATTCTAACTCAAATAACCGGGCATCTTAAAGAATATCTTATCCTCTCAATTCTTGTTGCGATATCAATTGTCCTTCTTTTCAACTCAAAATCACCAAAGTCCCATCTCATTGGCAAAATTGCGCTTGAAATTGTCGGGTTAACGAAATCAATCACGGATGTCATTCCAAATTTTTACAACTTGCAGGCGGAGAATAAGGAGCTGAAGAAAATTAATATGATGTTGCTTGCGCAGTTAAATCAACTTCAAGAGGAAAAACTTGAAAATATACGTCTGCGCGAATTGCTTCGTTTCAAGGAGAAAAACAGCGATTATGAACTTGTCTCGGCTGATGTTGTTGGTAAGTCGCTTATTAATTTGAGAAATTATATCATCCTAAATGTCGGGGCAAGCGATGGAGTTGAGGTTAATATGCCCATCGTTTGCGAATCCGGCGTTGTTGGAAAGATTGTCCGAGTTGGTGAAAATTATTCCGTTGGGATGATTTTATTCCATAAGGACTTCAGAGCAAGCGTTAAAATTCAAAGAAGTCGGGTTGACGGCATAATTGCTTGGGAAGGCGGTGAATATCTCTCAATGCTTAATGTCCCCAAGACGATGGATGTTGAACCCGGGGATGTCGTAATAACATCAGAATATAGCACGATTTTCCCCCCTGGGATGGAGATAGGAGTGGTTGTTGAAACAGATAATTCTGCAAAAGGGCTTTTCAAAGCTATAAAAGTTAAACCATCGGTTGACTTTACAAAACTTGAGGAGGTGTTTGTTGTAAAATATAAATCCGACCCCGAAAAGGAAAAGTTTGAGGAAATGTTTTACGGAAAATAAAGTTCTTATTTGATGCTCTACATCAGATACTTAATCACTGGATTGATTGTACTGCTTTTGAGCATTGCGGTTGTTCCTTTGATGTCAATCAGCCAGATTACGCCTGATTTGATGCTTATATTTGTCGTTTATGTTGCTTTGAAAAATGGGCAAATTGCAGGAAGTGTTGCTGGGTTCATCTCTGGCTTGCTTCTGGATTACACAGTTGATTTCACGCCGGGGCTTTCTGCTCTTTCAAAAACGATATGTGGCTTTATAGCTGGCTTTTTCTATGATGAATCAAAAATTGATGTCAATACCGAGACATTTCGCTTTCCGCAGATCGTTTTTTTATGCTCTGTTGTGAATAATGCAGTTTATTTTTCGGTTGATATACTTGGTCGTGAATTTGAGACAAGTGAAATTATTAAAATGCTCATCGGTGGGGCGATTTATACGACAATTTTGTCACTTGTTCCAATTTTCGCAACATCAAGGAGGTCGCGGTTGTTATGAACGGAAATTTCAGGTTGAAGTTCTTTAAAGCGGTGATTTCGCTTGTTTTCTTCGCCTTTGCTATCAGGTTATATGAGCTTCAGTTATATCGTGATGTTGAATACAAAAAGCAAGCGCAAACGAATAGCATAAGAGCAATTCAACACGATCCAATTAGAGGATTGATACTTGATAGGAATGGCAAGATAATAGTTGACAACGCTCCCGCCTATACGGTAATCATAACACCCTATGAGTTTGATATGAAAAATCTTGAGCTTCTTGCCAGGATTTTGAAGGTTGATAAAAATTACATAGTTGATAAAATCAAAACTGCCCCCTCACCTTTTGCCCAGGTTAGGATTCGGCGCGATGCGCCGATTAGCGCTATAGCTTATATTGAAGAACACCGCGATGAATTGAAAGGGGTTGATTACTTGATTGAGCATAAGAGAAATTATAAAGAACCAACGATCGCCTCGCATATACTTGGATATGTCAAGGAAATCACACCGGATATGCTCTCGGTATACAAAGGACTTTACAAATCGGGGGATCAAATAGGGCATTCTGGACTTGAAAAAAGTTATGAGTTGATAATAAAGGGGGAAAAAGGTTATAGTTTTGTAATGGTTGATGCGCTTGGTAGATTCGTTGGGAGATATAATGATGGAAGGAGCGATATACCGCCTTCGGAGGGCTCTGATCTTGTTTTAACGGTTGATTTGGATTTGCAATCATTTATTGAAGGTCTCTTTGAGGGGAAATCGGGTTCAGCTGTGGTGATTGACCCGAGAAATGGTGAAATTCTCGCAATGGTCAGCAAGCCAAACTATGACCTTTCTTCGCTCAGTGGTTATACACCGCCCGGGTTTTGGAATGCACTTAACAATGACCCACGCAAACCACTTTTGAACAGGGCTATCTCTGGTTTGTATTCCCCAGGTTCAACTTTTAAGATGATCCTTGCGATTACAGCTCTTGAGACCGGATCCGTTGATTTAAATTGGAAAGTTTATTGCCCCGGTTACTTCGTCTACGGGAATAAAGTTTTTAAGTGCCATACAAGTCATGGGCACGGTTGGGTTAATTTGACAAAAGCGATTGAAGTGTCCTGTAATGTTTACTTCTATAATTTGATGTTAAGAGTGAATTTTGATGAGTGGTCAAAATACGGTTCTCTTTTTGGGTTTGGTAAGAAAACCGGTGTTGATTTATTGGAAGAGGTTTCGGGGATTTTGCCATCAACGGATTATTTCAATCGTGTTTATGGAGTCAATAAATGGACCAAGGGTTACTTGATAAGTTTAGCGATAGGTCAAGGCGAGATAAGCGCGACGCCTCTTCAAATGGCATGTTATGCCATGGCTTTAGCCAATTATGGAAATTATCATCAGCCACATCTCGTCAAAAAAGTCGTGAATAAGAGAACCGGTAAAGTTGAAGAGGTGTCATATTATACTCGTCAAATCCCCGTTTCAAAGCAAACTTTTGACATAGTTCGTGAGGCGATGTATCTTGTCGTCAATGGTCCTAACGGTACTGGGAAGTCAGCGCGGGTTGAAGGCGTAAATGTAGCAGGTAAGACAGGAACGGCGCAAAATCCACACGGGAATGACCACGCTTGGTTTATAGGTTTCGCCCCGTATGAAAACCCGGAAATCGCTTTTGCTATCATAGTTGAAAACGCTGGATTCGGTGGAGCAGTTGCTGCACCAATGGCAAGGGAAATAGTTAAGAAGTACTTTGAACTTAAAAATCAAAGAACAGAGTTTAAACTTGTGAAATGGAAAGAGGAATAGCCGATAAAATTGACTTTAAAATTTTGATCCCATTTTTAGGGCTTGTATTGATAAGTTTGCTTTCAGTTTATAGCGCAACCAATTTGCCGGGGCAATATTCAATTTTTGTTAAGCATGTACTTTGGATTTTCAGCGGTTTGCTCGTCGCTTTGTTCTTCTATTTTTACCCAGTTCAAAAGTTGATCCGTCTGTCGGTTTGGCTTTATATTTTGTCCACCATTTTCCTCGTCATAGTTTTATTTATCGGTAAGAAAACATCCGGTTCAGAGTCCTGGATACAGGTCGGGAGGTTTCAGTTTCAACCGTCGGAATTTGCTAAGTTTACAACTATTTTAATCTTGGCTTATTTTCTTTCAAGAAGAAATGTTGAGCCAGACAGAATTATAACTTTGATCGTTTCAGCTGTTTTAACGCTCATTCCTATTTTTCTTGTAATTTTACAACCCGACCTTGGAACTGCGATTGTTTTCGGGAGCATTTTCCTCGGTGTGACTTTTTGGGCTGGTGTTCCAGCATTTTGGCTTATTTTAATTTTGTCGCCGATGGTGGTGATTCTGGCGTCTTTTTTAAGTGTGAAGATTTTCATAATCGCTCTAATTTTGACTACGCTTGTTTTTATTTTGATGAGAAGGTCCTTGATTTTGACTTTTTTAGTCATCGCCCTTAATCTTATGGTTGGTCTGACAAGTGAACATATTTATCATAAAGTTTTAAAACCACATCAACAAAAACGCATCGCTACTTTTCTCAATCCATCAAGTGACCCTCTCGGTGCGGGGTATAATGTCATACAATCAAAAATAGCTATTGGTTCAGGTGGGCTAACTGGTAAAGGTTTTTTAAAAGGGACGCAGACACAATTGAGGTTTGTCCCGGCGCAGTGGACGGATTTTATATTTTGCGTTCCAGCAGAAGAATTCGGATTCATCGGTTCGGCTATAATTTTGATCCTTTATTTTATTCTCTTATGGCGAATTTTAAACCTCGCATCAATTTTAAAGCAGAGGTTTGCAAGTTTAGTTGCGATAGGGATTTTCTCAACTTGGGCTTTCCATGTTGTTGTTAACATAGGTATGACGCTTGGTCTTTTGCCAGTTATTGGAATTTGGTTGCCATTTTTAAGTTACGGCGGTTCCGCAATGTGGATGAATATGGCGATGGTTGGCTTGCTTTTGAATTTTTACGCAAATAGGAGAGAACTGTTTTAATCAGTCCGTAGGTAGCCAGTTATCAGAACATCTTCTCCGAAATTTTGTATTGATATATCTTTCAGAGTGATGATTTCCTTTATTGATTTTATACCGATGTCGCCTATGCTTTGTATCCCTTTGCCGAGAATTTTAGGGGCTATGAATACATAAACTTTGTCGGCGAGCTTTCGTTTTAAAAATTCGGTGAAAATTTTACCGCCACCTTCAACCAAAACCGAAGCGATCTCAAGTTGTGCGAGCTTTTCCAAAACCTCTTTCAAGTCAAGTTTTTTCCTTGATGATTTAACAGGGATAACTTTTATCCCAAGCGAGTCAAGTTTTTCAATTTTTTCCTTCTTTTCCCTGAACGACTCAGCCGAAGTGAAAACAATTGTTTTATCCTTGTTGTTGTCTGAAAAGATGTTAAGTTCAAAGGGTAAGCTTAAAGTTGAATCAAGCACTATTCTATAAGGGTTTCTTCCTTCAACGAGGCGAACTGTCAAATTCGGATTATCAAGTTTTGCGGTGCGACTACCGATTAAGACAGCATCATATTCATGGCGAAGTTGATGGACATAATGAAGTGATTGCTCGTTGGTTATCCATTTTGAGTTTCCTTCAATATCGGCAATTTTTGCGTCAATCGTCTGTGCGATTTTTAAACCGACGAATGGAATTCCTTGAGTTATATACTTGAAGAAGAATTCGTTTAGTTTCTTTGCGTCTTCTTCAAGGACTCCAACGGTGACCTCAATTCCTGCATTTTTCAATTTCTCAATCCCTTTGCCGTTGACAAGTGGATTTGGGTCAATTGTTGAGATGACAACTCTTTTTATTTTGGATTCAATTATCAGGTCAACACAAGGTGGTGTTTTGCCGTAGTGAACGCACGGTTCAAGGTTAACATAAAGGGTTGCGCCTTCAACGCTTTCGGTTGCGTTTTTGATTGCGTTTACCTCCGCATGTGCCTCACCATATTTTTCGTGATAACCCTCCCCGATTATCTTATTGTCCTTCACTATAACGCAACCGACCATTGGGTTCGGGCTAACATAACCCTTGCCTTTTAGAGCAAGCTGAAAGCATCTTGCGATGTAAAATTCGTCCTTTTTTTCTATATCAATTTTTGCCGGCATAGGTTTTACTTTACAACTCTTATTGTCTTTTCAATTTTTGATGTTCTTCCCACTGCAACTATTTTCAAAGAGTCGGATTTAGTTTTGCAAACTATATCAACAGAAGTAGAACAAGGAGCCAGAATTTGGATAACATAAATATCCTTGCGAATCCTTGCGATCGGTGTTATTTCAATCTCATTTTCCGTTTCGTTTATCTCGTGTTTAAAAATTTCCCAGCCAGGGGTTGGGAACGAGCCATAGATTTTAACAGTGAATGTTTCGCCGAATTTTACGCTGTCATCTACCACGATTGAGTGGATATAAATTTTTCCGTAGATGAATTCATCTCCTTGTTCAACAATTTTGCAACCCAAAGTTAAAATTAGCAACGAGATTAAAAACTCGTATTTCATTTTTGGGGTTTAAATGTTTGTTTTTCACGCAGTAAAAATTTGCAAAAATGAAATTTAAAAGCAAATTTTGAAATTTTTTTCACAAGCGATAAATTTAGTTGAGTTTTGCCCGGGTGGCGGAACTGGGAGACGCGCTACATTCAGGGTGTAGTGGGCGATAAGCCCGTGCGGGTTCGAATCCCGCCCCGGGCACAAATCACTCCGAAAAGATGGGGGATTTTTTGATTTTAACTTTCTAAATAATTAACTTAATCAAAAAGTTTTGCGAAGATAAACCAATTTTATTATGGCTGAGGCGAAAACGGAAAACACCGCACAAGTGTATGAGAAAGAAATGACATTTTGGGAGCACCTTGAAGAATTAAGATCAAGGATAATAAAATCACTTCTTGGAATTTTAATCGGGGTTATAATTTGTGCTTTCTTCAGCGATGAAATCGTCAATGGTATTTTAATCGTCCCGGCTAAAAAAGCTGGCTTTACACTCCAAAATCTCAAGCCGTATGGACAGTTCATGCTTTATATGCAAGTCGTCGTCATATCAGGTGTTGTTTTGAGTTTGCCTTTCACACTTTATCAAATCTGGAAATTCGTTGAGCCGGGACTTCTACCAAGGGAGAGGAAGTATGTTTTATGGATCGTTGCCTTTTCATCGTTTTGTTTTTTCGCTGGGCTTGTCTTTGCCTATTTCGTTCTCCTTCCTGTATCGCTGAAATTTTTCGCCGGTTTTGGTAGCAATGAGATAAAAAATATCATAGCGATAAATGAATATATGAGTTTTGTCATCGGGCTTGTTCTCGCATCGGGGATAGTTTTTGAATTGCCGATGGTTTCTTTTTTCCTTGGACGAATCGGAATTTTAACCCCGGCTTTTATGAGACATTACAGAAAGCATGCAGTAGTTGTGATTTTAATAATTGCTGCTGTCCTGACCCCGGGTCCAGATATAGCAAGCCAAGCGACACTTGCAATCCCGCTTTATCTTTTGTATGAACTTAGCATTTTTGTCGTTCAATTAACAGGTAAAAAGCCGAATGTTTAAAACAAAAAAGGTGGAGTTGTGAATTTAAAAGAAATTATACAACCGATACAAAAGGAACTACTTGAATTTGAGAGAATTTTTAAGCGCACGATGTTTTCACAAGTGAAACTTTTGAATATAATTTCGCATTACATCCTCAGACAAAAAGGGAAAAGGATCAGACCAACTCTGGTTTTACTTTCTGCAAAGCTTGTCGGTGAGATAAATGAAGCCACATATCATGCTGCTACACTTGCTGAACTTCTTCACACAGCGACGCTTATACATGACGATGTCGTTGATGAATCCGACATGAGGCGTGGTTTTCCATCAATAAATGCAATATGGGGGAATAAAGTTGCTGTCTTGATGGGTGATTTTTTCTTAGCGCAAGGGTTGTTGATTTCGCTAAGGCATAAGGAATATGACTTTCTTCACATAACAAGCGATGCTGTTAAAAGGATGAGCGAGGGAGAATTACTTGAGATTCAAAGCTCAAGGTCAAATTTAATTGACGAGGAAGTTTATTTCAGGATAATATCGGATAAAACCGCATCTTTAATTTCCGCTTGTTGCGAACTAGGCGCAGCAAGTGCAACCGATGACGAATTCCTCAGGATGAAATTGAAAAATTACGGGGAAAATATAGGCGTCGCTTTTCAGCTAAGGGATGACCTGCTTGATTACACAGGTGATAGTTCAATAACAGGAAAACCAGTTGGCGCAGATATAAAAGATGGAAAGATAACGCTACCGTTAATCTACGCTTTGAAAAACTCGTCCCGTAAAGAAGCAAGGCGTGTGATTAAAATCATAAAAAATAATCTGACGAAGAAAGATATTTCTTATGTGATTGATTTCGTGAAAAGTTACGGCGGTATTGATTACACATTGAAGGTCGCAGAAGAATATCTTGACAGAGCGAAGGGATTTATATTTGATTTTCCAGATTCCCCAGCGCGGGAATCACTTTTAAAACTTGCGGATTTCGTTCTTGAAAGGGTGAGCTAATTTAAAAACCAAAAAACGGAGGTAAAAATGAAGCGAGCAATTCAATTAGTGGGCATATTTTTAATTTTTTCTTCTTTTGTTTTCGCTCAGGTTGATCAAAAACTCGGAAACTTCCCGCAATCCGCTGCAAAAGGTTATATCCAACCGCTTGTTGATGTGATGGGGGCTAACTTAAACTCCGGGCTTTATCATACCGCTTCAATGAGTAAACTTTTCGGATTTTATGTCGGGGTTAAAGCGATGGCTGTTTTTGTCCCATCATCAATGAAAGATTTTATCGCTGAACTTGGCTCCGATTATAACCCTTCAACTGTTAAAACGGCTACGGTCTTTGGCGATAAAGATGCTGGTGCAACGACAAGGTATAAAAACATTCAGGATGTTCCGTTGCCGGGAGGAATAGGATTGACAATCGCTCCACTTGCTGTCCCTCAGGTTGCAGTGTCAACTATGAACTCTGAACTTCTTGTAAGGTTTGTCCCATCTGTAAAGATCAATGATGAAGTTGGAGATGTGAATCTTCTTGGAATTGGTTTGGGGCATAGTGTTAGCCAATACATACCGATGTTTCCGATAAATGTTGCCATTCAAGGTGTTTATCAGCAGTTTAAGGTTGGTTCGTATCTTAAAGCGACAGCTTTAAATGTCAATGTCCACGCAAGTAAAAGTTTTGTGATCTTTACACTTTATGGCGGTGTCGGATATGAAACCTTCTCAGCAGATGTAAATTATAGTTATAAGCCACCGATCGCCGGGGCGCAGGAGCAAAGTTTGAGTTTTTCGCTTAAAGGGAAGAATAATTTTAGGGCAACGGCTGGATTTAATCTTAAACTCGTAGTTTTTAATTTAAATGTTGATTATTCAGTTGGAAGCGTCAATGTCCTTTCGGCTGGTTTTGGTTTTTCGTTTTAGAAAATAAAAGTTAGCGTAAGATGAGATTTGTATTTTTGCTTTGCATAACTTTGCTTTCAATTTTGATTTCACCAATTTTTGAGATTGATGGTGAGGTTGTTAAGATTTATGGGGTTGAATTTAATGCGCAAGGCAGTGGTCAAAGAGTTGAGAGAAGATATATACCCGGACTTGCTATTGTCAAGTTTAAAGAGGGATATAAAAGTTTTCTCGGTTTGAAAAAAGTTGAGATAGATGAGTTCAATAAGGTCGCAGGACAACTTGGGATAACTTCGGTTGAGCCGATGTTCCCGGAAAAAGTTGGGAAAAGTTTGAAAAGGGGAGAGGTTGATTTGAGTTTGTTTTATTTGGTTAGGTTTTCGGAGATGTTGGATGTCAATTTAGTTGTGTCAAAGCTTTCACGACTTAACAGTGTTGAGTATGCCGAACCGCATTATATTTACAAGCCGAATTTTACACCGAACGACCCTTATTTTCAGACATATCAATGGTATTTGCGCAAAGTTCAGCTTCCACTTGCCTGGGATATAACCCAGGGTGATACAAATGTTGTCATAGGTATTGTTGACACTGGGGTTGACCTTGACCATCCCGACCTTGCTGGAAATATATGGCACAATTGGCGTGAGATTCCAAACAATGGCATTGATGATGATGGTAATGGTTATGTTGATGATTTCGTCGGATGGGACTTTGGCGGAAAGGATAACTTCAACAATGACAGGAGGAAGCAAGATAACGATCCGAGCGAAAAAAAACCGGTTCACGGAACACATGTCGCTGGAATTGCGTCGGCGGTTACGAACAATGGAATTGGAGTTGCAGGGGCTGGTTTTAAATGTAAAATTATGGCGGTAAAGGTTTCAATTGATGACGATAACGAGAATTTAATTTATTATGGCTACGAAGGTATAGTTTACGCTGTTGATAACGGTGCGAAGGTTATAAATTGCAGTTGGGGTGGCGGTGGCGGTTCCAGATTTGAGCAAGAAATTATAAATTATGCGACTTCAAAAGGTGCTCTCGTTGTAGCAGCTGCAGGCAACGGAAGAAGCGATGAATTTCATTCGCCATCGGGATATAAATATGTCCTAAGTGTTGCCTCTGTTGATTCAAATGATGTTAAAGCTGGCTATTCAAATTTCGGTGAGACGATTGATGTTTGTGCCCCGGGAGGCGTTTTTTCTGTTGATGGCGGGATTTACAATACCTGGTATAACGATACTTACATAAGTTTAACGGGTACATCAATGGCAAGTCCACTTGTTGCAGGTATTGCTGGACTTGTTAGAGCTAAATTCCCGGGGCTTTCACCTTTGCAAGTTGCTGAAAAAATTAGAGTAAGCGCTGACCCGATTGACGATAAAAATCCGTATTATAGATATCAACTCGGTTTTGGCAGAGTGAATGCTTATAAGGCGCTGACGATAAGTTCCCCAGCTGTTAGGTTTGAGGATTTCTTTGTTGATGATTCGCTCGGAAATAAGGATGGTGCGGTTGACCCCGGGGAAGTTATTCAAATTAAAGGTGTCTTCAAAAATTATCTTGACCCAGCTTCAAATTTAATCGCGCGAGTTGAAACAAACGATCCCTATGTTCAGATAATAAACGGAACTTTCACGATCGGTTCGCTCGGGACATTACAATCAAAAGATAATTACAGCGAGCCGTTCAAATTTCAAATTTTACCAACGACCCCAGAAAATTACACGATCAAGTTCATCGTTAAAATTTCCTCCGGTGCTTATAACGATTTCGTTTATTTCAAAGTCCTTGTAAGACCAACTTACAGAGATCACAATGCTAATTTCGTGACTTTAACGGTGACGAGTCGTGGGAACCTTGCTTTTAATGATTATCCTCATAATACTCAAGGAAAGGGATTGATTTACAGAGATGGGGACAATTTGTTGTTTGAAGGTGCTTTTATGGTCGGTGTTGGCAGTTCTTCAATCGTTGATGTAGCAAGGGATGAAACAGGGCAACGGCAAAGGGATGATTTCTCTTCAAAGACATCTTTTAAGTTGATAACCCCGGGGAACATTTCCGCACAGGATGGATTTTCAGTTTTCACGGATTCACTGGCGCCATCACAAAATAAAGTTGGAGTTGATGTCATATTAAATAGTTTCTCTTTTGATCAAACATTTGATGATATGAATTTCGTCCTTTTGAAATACTCGGTTGTAAATAAATCTGGGAAGGATTATTTGAACATAAGGGCTGGGTTGTTCCTTGATTTTGACCTCGGTAGCGCTTATGAAAATGTTGTAAAGTATGATCCAGTTGGTGATTTCGTTTATGTTTATGACACCAACCCTAACGGTGAGAAGACATTGGCCGGGGTTGCGCTTGTAAGCGGGAATGAACAGGGTATATGGCTAATAAACAATGCAGGTGATTCTTTTTGGGGAATTTATGATGGCTTTACAAAGGGTGAAAAATGGGAAGCGTTGAGTTATAAGGGTGTAAAGAGAAATACAGCGGGCGCTGGTGATGTATCCGTTGTGATTTCGGGAGGTGCTGGGACTTTTAAAAATGGTGATACTTTGAAAGTCGGATTTGCAATTGTGTGTGGCGATAGCTTGAGCGTTTTAAGAAATGCGGTTTTGAGAGCGAGAATGCGATGGAATCAAATAGTTACTGATACGGGGCTTGAACAAACATTGCCGAGAAGTTTCGCACTGTATCAAAATTATCCAAACCCGTTCAACATTGAAACAAATATAAGGTTTGATCTTCCAGAGACAGCAGATGTGACCGTTGAAATTTTTGATGTTTTGGGCAAAAGAGTTAAAGTTTTGGTTAATAATGAGAAGTTTGATGCCGGGACGAAAATTGTGAAGTTCAGAGCGGATGACCTTCCAAGCGGTGTTTATTTTTACAGGGTAAGAGCTGGCAAATTTAGCGCTGTGAATAAAATGGTTTTGTTAAAATAAAATTTGGGGATGAAGGATGAAATTGAAAGGGAAGAAAATAGTCATTTTCGTTGAGGATATGGTTGAGGAAATAGAGCTTCTTTATCCGAGGTATCGTTTGATTGAAGAAGGCGCTGAAGTCAAAATCGCTGGACCGGAAGTTCGCATTTTCAAGGGCAAAAATGGTTATCCCGTAAAGTCGGATATTAAATTTGAAGATGTAAATGTTGATGATTTTGATGCACTCGTAATTCCCGGAGGATATGCGCCGGATAGAATAAGAAGGAGTAAGGTTGCGGTTGAATTAACGAGAAAATTTTATGAGTTTGGGAAAGTTGTTGCTTTTATTTGTCACGCTGGCTGGGTTCCAATATCTGCTGGAATTTTAAAGGGGAAAAAGGCGACTGGTTTCCACTCAATAAAAGATGACCTTGTTAATGCAGGCGCTGAATATATTGACGCTGAAGTTGTCGTTGACGGGAATTTGATAAGTTCAAGAAATCCAGATGACCTTCCCGCTTTTTGCAAGGCGATAATTTCTGCTCTTTCGGATTGAAACTTGAATTGTGTTTGAGGTGTTGGAGTTATTGAGTGCAAAAGATAAGGTGGAGGTTGTCCATGTACAGCGAGGTTCAAACATTAAGAGATGTTTTGATCAAAAACTCAAGAGAAGGTGAGCTTTACAGAAGGATTGACGATAAAAGGATTGAGTGTTACGCTTGTGGTCACAGATGTAAGATACCTGAGGGGAGAAGCGGTGTTTGTAAGGTTAGGTTCAATTCAGGCGGTAAACTTCTTGTCCCTTGGGGGTATGTTACATCGCTTGCGCTTGACCCGATTGAAAAGAAGCCATTTTTCCATGTTTATCCCGGAAGTTATACTTTGAGTTTCGGTATGCTTGGTTGTGATTTCCATTGCGACTATTGTCAAAATTGGGTTACATCTCAGGCGTTAAGAGACCCCGTTGCAGGTGTTATTCCTGATTTTGTAACCCCGGAAGAAGTGGTTGAAATTGCGCTTAAATACAAAAGCAAAATTATAACGAGCACATATAATGAACCACTTATCACATCTGAATGGGCTGTTGGAATTTTCAAAATAGCAAAGAAATACGGAATCCGCGGAGCTTATGTATCAAATGGAAATGCAACGCCCGAGGTTCTTGATTATTTGCGACCCTATGTTGATTTTTATAAAGTTGACCTGAAGACATTCAACGATTTGAACTATAGAAAGCTTGGCGGAAGGTTAAGCGTTGTCCTTGACACTATAAAGATGCTCGTTGAAAAAGGATTTTGGGTTGAAGTCGTTACGCTTGTTGTCCCCGGGTTTAACGATTCGGAATCCGAGTTGAGAGACATCGCAAAGTTTCTTGCCAGTGTTTCACCGAACATACCTTGGCATGTGACTGCATTTCATAAGGATTATAAAATGACAGACCCCGATAATACAAGACCAGAGCAACTTATAAGAGCAGCTGAAATAGGTTATGAAGAAGGTTTGAGGTTTGTCTATGCGGGAAACATCCCCGGTTATGTTGATAAATATGAAAACACATATTGTTTCAATTGCGGTGCTTTGTTGGTTGAAAGGTTTGGCTTTAGAGTGGTGAGAAATAAAATTGAAAATGGGAGGTGCTATAAGTGCGGAATAGATATACCTGGATTTTGGGGTTGATTTTAATTTCCTCAATTACTTTGCTTTCTCAAGAATCGCTGATAAAAGGAAAAGTTGTTGATTTAGAGACGGGACAGCCAATCCCAAATGCCAATGTTGTAGTTGTTGGGACTCTGATAGGTTCATCAAGCGACAATAATGGTGAGTTTGAGATAAAGGTCAAGCCAGGGATTTATGAGGTTGAGGTGAAAGTTATAGGTTATGAAGTTGAAAGAAAAAGAGTTGTGATTGAAAAGGGGAAGGTATCGTATGTTGAATTCCGATTGAAGCAAAGTTATGTTGAGTTCAGTGAAGTTGAAGTTTTGGCTGATTATAAAACGAAGCGCATCGTGGATGTCAGACCAAGTTTCGTTGAGGTTGAGCCAAGAAGTGTAAAGGTAGGTGCTGGTTTTGGTGAAGATGTTTTTAGGATGTTAAGGACATTGCCAGGGGTTTTTGCACCGACTGATTTCGCAACTAATTTTGTCGTCCGTGGTGGCTCGCCGGATGAAAATTTGATAATTATTGATGGGATAGAGGTTTATAACCCGTATCGTTTGTATGGCTTTGTAAGCATGTTTAACCCGGATGCGGTTGGTGAATTTAACTTTATGAGTGGCGGTTTCCCGGCAAAATATGGAGATAGATTGTCGGCTGTCCTTGATGTGAGCGCTCGTGAAGGAAGAAGAGATAAAATTTTTTCAAGCATGGTAAATGTCAATCTCACAAACGCTAATCTGATTTTTGAGGGGAAACTGCCTTTAAACGGCTCTTGGATTTTCTCAACGAGGAGAACTTATTATGATTTAATCCTTGAACCGATAGCTGAAAAAACGAAGCTTGTAAGTGGTGATGTGACATTCCCGAATTTTTATGACTTTCAAACGAAATTAACCTTTGAACCGTTTGAAAAACATAAATTTAACTTTATTGGCATCTTCAGCCGTGATGCGATGAATGTCATAACGGGTCAAAATTTTGATCGTCCAGATAGCATAGCCGTAAATGATCTATCTTACAATAAAACATTTGGTTTCTCCTGGAGCTATTCCCTTGGGAAAAATTCCGTTGTTAAGTTTATGGCTTCTTGGTATGAGAATTCCGGTGAGAGCAAGTTCGGAGGTGAAATCCTTGACCCAACATATGATGTGCAAGGAAAAGTCGCCCCTGAGGATGCAACTTTCTTCAAAATTGATACTTGGTCAGATTATTCAATTCGTAAAACAGCATTTTCACTTGACTTTAGTTATGATTTCGGACGGCATTTAATTGAACTTGGTTTCGGAAGTCATCTTATAAATTCGGAGTTAAGATATGTTTTGAAAATGGATGAGCAACTTAAAATGTTTTTGAAATCGCTCGGCTTTTTCTCTGCCCCGGAGATTTTCAGCTATGCTGAAAGGTATCCGAAGTATAACTTCTACATTCAGGACAGGATAAAATTTGGTTCAAAATTAATCGTTCAGCCCGGGTTGAGGTTTGATTATTATGGGATAATTGGGAAAAGTTACATTTCGCCACGCTTGAACATCCTTTACAATTTTGATGTTCTGACGAGTTTAAGGTTTGCATATGGATGGTATTATCAATCGCCAGGTTATGAGAAAATTTACGATCAAAACACATTTTTTGATTTCACAAAAGCGGAGGGATTAAACGCCGAGATGTCAAAACATTATGTTGTCGGAGTTGAAAGATGGCTGACCTCTGATGTTCTTTTCAGAGTTGAAAGTTATTACAAGGACTTTGATAATCTCATCGTAAGAAAGCGTGTTCAGGGGACGAAATGGGTGTCGGATAGAATACCTGATTATCCGATAACTGACAGGCGAGGTTGGAGCGACCCTTATCTTGTGGTTGTGCCTGACTCGGTTACATCAATCCCTGTTAATATGGGTGATGGGAAGGCGTATGGGTTTGAAATTTTTCTTGAAAAGAGAAAGGTTAAAAATTCAAAGATTTACGGCTGGGTTTCTTATTCTTACTCTGTGGCGAGGAGGAAAATTTACGGAATTGAATTGCCGTTTATGTTTGACCAGAGGCATACATTTAATGTGGTTCTGAATTGGAAGTTGAGCAGAAAATTTGATTTGAGTTTTACCTGGATGTATGGTTCAAATTATCCTTATACTGAGCCAGTCGGGTTAAAGCCGAGGATAATGGTGACGGATTCTTCTGTTTGGATTGCGACTGTAAAGGACAAAGTTATACTTGATGTTGATTATGGTGGGCTGAGAAATTTTTTCAATTCAAGAAAGCCACCTTATCATCGGCTTGATGTGAGGTTTACTTATAATACGAAATTTTTCGGATCGGATATGGACATTTACATTGATGTTATGAATGTTTACAACAGGAAGAATATCGTCGGTTATGATTTTAGTGTTTCGGATGGAAAGATAAAAAGGCGTGCGATAAGTTCGCTTCCGATTTTGCCAACACTTGGAATAAGTGTTAAGTTTTAAATCAATTTTGAAAATTTTATGAGAAGAGTTTATCTTGACCACGCAGCAACCACCCCGATTGAACCTGATGTCCTAAAGGCGATGATGCCTTATTTTACGGAAATTTTCGGTAACCCATCCTCTGTTCATCAATTTGGCAGGGAAGCGAAAGTCGCTATTGAAGAAGCGAGGGAAAGGATAGCTAATTTTATAAATGCTAAGCCCTCTGAGATTGTGTTTACGAGTGGCGGAACTGAGGCGGATAATTTCGCTATTTTTGGCATTGCGATGGCAAATTTAAAAAGAGGTAAAAATCACATAATAACAACGCAAATTGAACATCACGCAGTTCTTGATGCGTGTATGTTTCTTCAGAAAAATGGGTTTGATGTAACTTTTCTAAAAGTTGGGTCGGATGGGATTGTTGACCCTGACGATGTTAAGCAGGTCATAACGCCGAGGACTTGTCTTATAAGTGTGATGCATGTAAATAATGAAATCGGAACGATTCAACCAATTGAGGCGATAGGTCAAATTGCGAAGGAGTACGGCATATTGTTTCATACAGATGCTGTTCAATCGTTTGGGAAGATTAATGTTGATGTGGAGAAATTGAATGTTGATTTGCTTTCCGCATCGGCTCATAAAATTTATGGACCTAAAGGCATAGGTTTCCTTTACATCAGGAGTGGGGTTGAGATTGAAAAATTTCATCACGGTGGTTCGCAGGAAGCAGGAAGAAGAGCGGGGACAGAGAGCGTTCCATTAATAGTTGGGTTTGGTAAGGCGGTTGAAATTTGCGCTGAACGGATGATCAATGATTTTGAGCACGCAAAGATATTGAAGGAAAGAATGCTTTATAAGATAAAAGATGTTTTCAGTGAGATTAGCGATGTGCTTCTTTTGAATGGCTCAGTTGATAAGTCAATACCTCATATATTGAATTTTTCAATTAATTCAAGTAAAATAGAGATAGATGCTGAAGCTCTTATTTACGGGCTTGATATAAAAGGTGTTGCTGTTTCAAATGGTTCGGCTTGCACCTCAGGGAGTTTGAAACCGTCGCATGTTATCATGGCTCTTGGACGGGATGAGAAGACGGCTCTTTCAACCGTGAGGTTTTCGTTCGGTAGAGCAAACACCATTGACGATGTTGATTATGCTGTAGAAAAATTTTATGAGATAGTTTCAAGTTTCGCTAAGTTAGCGATCAAATAAAAAATTTCGGTTATATGAAATTTTTCAGAAATAGGATTTTAGTTGTTTTTGCTATTTTTTCTTTGCTGATTTATGAGTTTACCCCAAGTTTTATATTCGCCCAACAACGAGGTAGACCAAGGGTTGGTTTTATCGGTTTTAAATTTGACGGTGTTTCTGAAAAAACGAAGCGCGAGATTACAAACGGAATTTTGTACCTCCTCGCTAAGAAACCATCAATTGAAATTGTTTCCCCAGAGGAAGCTGTTAAGCTTGTTGGAAGTGATAAAATTAACAGTGTATTATCATATCCAGCAGAGAACGATGTCATAATTTTGTCGCACATGCTTGGTGTTGATTATCTCTTTTTTGGCAGTTTTGTGAATCAGGGTAAAGACACGAATGATGTTTTTCTTGTTGGAAGGTTTGAGTGTTATGATAAGTTAAATTCAAGATTTCACACTGTTGATATAACTTGGCGGTATGACAATATAGATGAAGGTGTTAAGAAGATAGACAGAGATTTCATCAGGAAGATATTACCGCGTGGAGCTTCTATTATGACGAGTTTGTTTTTCATCATTGTACTTGGTTTAATTATCATTGGGACATATACATTGATATGGGGATTGAGCGGGACACCGGAATCTGACAGTGGGGTGCCACCGACTACACAATAAAGGAGGGAATAGATATGTTTTTTAGATTTTTGTTCGGTGTTGTTTTAATTTCGGTTATTTTTGGATGTCGGGCTGGGAATTTAGGAAGCGGAACTGGTGTGGTTTCTTATGAGATTTCATTTAACACAGATAAGAATTACATCATAAACGAGACGAGTTTTATTTTGCAACTTTATGAGTATACTATTGAAATAGTTGATCCGACGAAAGATTACTATGTTATGCAGACATACTGGCGTTTGAGAGATGGGCAGATGGCGATTGGTTCTGATACGATAGGAGTGTTGTTTCGCGATAGGGTGAAGGTTCACATAATACCTCGTGGTAGGACAAGCGTTTATTTTAGAAGTTATCAGATTTACAATACCGTATTGGAATTTGAAGTTCAGGCGAGTATGGGTTTGGGGAATTGGGTTAAGGTGACACCGCCGAAGGATTATTTGGAGGAGTATCATGCGATAGTTAAGGAGATAAAGTTGAGGATGTTGAAGTATGGACCCAGTTCGGGTTGAAATTCTTGCTTTTTTTAAGTTGAATGATTATATTTATGATTGCACTTAAGCAAGGAGTTCTTTTAAAGCTGGCGTAGCTCAGTTGGTAGAGCAGCTGACTTGTAATCAGCAGGTCCGGGGTTCAAATCCCCGCGCCAGCTCTGGTGATGGGTGGGCGCCGGAGTTGGAGAGCCGGGCTGGGCTGTAAACCCAGTGGCGTGAAGCCTGAGGGGGTTCGAATCCCTCCCCACCCACTTGTTTTGAGCGGGTGTAGCTCAGATGGTAGAGCGCCAGCCTTCCAAGCTGGTGGTCGCGGGTTCGAGTCCCGTCGCCCGCTCAAAAGCTCGCGTAGCTCAGTTGGTAGAGCGCGTCCTTGGTAAGGACGAGGTCACCGGTTCAATCCCGGTCGCGAGCTCAAAAATTTTTTTATAATAAAGCAATTTTCATTAAATGGCTAAAAGCGAAGGGAGAGAGATAATCACGCTTGAATGTACTGTTTGCAAGAGGAGAAATTATACCACGACGAAAAATAGGCGTAAGCACCCTGAAAGGGTTGAATATAAGAAGTATTGTAAACATTGCAATAAACATACAATCCACAAGGAAACGCGCTAAATGGGATACGCCCGTAGCTCAACTGGTAGAGCAGCGGTCTCCAAAACCGCAGGTTGGGGGTTCGAGTCCCTCCGGGCGTGCATTTTAGAAAATTCATAAAAAATCATCTGATGAGAGAAAAAATCATCAACTTTTTTACCGATATCTACAAAGAGATGCAAAAGGTCACCTGGCAAAAGCAAGATGAATTGATTGAATCAACGAAGGTTGTCGTCGTTGCTTGTCTTTTGTTTACAATTGTGATTTGGATAATTGATATCATCGTAACTGAAATTTTAAAAGTTATATTCTGATGTTTGATATGTCAAGAAGATGGTATGCTGTGAGGACATATTCTGGGCATGAAAACAGAGTTAAGAAGTATATTGAAAATGAACTTGCTGAGGGTAAGTTCAAGGATAAAATTTTTAGTGTCTTTGTCCCGACAGAAAAAGTTACAGTAGTAAAAGAAGGTAAAAAGAAATCGCGCGTCAAGGCATTTTTCCCAGGTTATATCTTGATTGAGGCGGAAATGGACGATGAGGTGAAGAATTTTATCAAAAGTATACCTTCGGTTGTTAGTTTTGTTGGTCCGAAAGGAAATCCAGTGCCTTTAAGAGAAGATGAGGTGGAAAGATTTGTTGGGCGTGTTGAGGAAGGCGAAAGAGTTGATGTCCCGTTTAGGGTGGGAGATTCAGTTAGAGTTATTGAAGGTCCGTTTACTGATTTTCAAGGGGTGATTCAAGAGGTTAATTCCGAGAAGATGAAATTGAAGGTGATGATCAATATCTTCGGAAGGAAAACGCCCGTTGAACTTGATTTCACACAAGTTGAAGTTGAAAGGTGAAAATTAAAAAATAATTTTTTAATTGAGATGGCCAAAAAAGTTGTAGGATATGTTAAGTTACAAATACCTGGTGGGCAGGCAACTCCAGCACCGCCGGTTGGACCAGCTTTAGGTCAACGAGGTATAAACATAATGGAGTTCTGTAAGCAGTTCAATGCGCGAACCCAGGATAAAATGGGTTTGATATTGCCTGTCATTGTGACGATTTATTCAGATAAGTCATTTACATTTGTTGTAAAAACACCTCCTGCTTCTGTCTTGTTAAAAAAAGCAGCGGGAGTAGAAAAAGGATCGTCCGAACCAAAACGTGTTAAAGTTGGCAAGGTCACACGTCAGCAGATAAGGGAAATTGCGCAGATGAAGATGCCTGATTTGAATACTGATGATATTGAAGCTGCGATGCGTATGATAGAGGGTACGGCTAAAAGCATGGGAATTGAAGTGGTTGATTAAAAATTTAATTTTGAAAAGGGAAAATGGCAAAGCATAGCAAAAGATATCTTGAAGCGCTGAAGAAAATTGATAAATCAAAGGCGTATTCACTTGAAGAAGCGGTCCAAAAGGTTAAGGAAACCGCAACAGCGAAGTTTGATGAGACGGTTGATATAGCTGTTCGTCTTGGAGTTGACCCAAGGCATGCAGATCAGATGGTTCGTGGGACGGTTGTTTTACCGTATGGGACGGGGAAAAAAGTTCGCGTTCTTGTTTTGACAAAGCAACCAGAAAAAGAGAAGGAGGCAATTGAAGCTGGCGCTGATTATGTGGGGTTTGATGAGTATATAAACAAGATAAAGGAAGGATGGACGGATGTAGATGTTATAATCGCAACGCCGGAGGTGATGGGTGAAGTTGGAAAACTCGGTAAAATACTTGGACCAAGAGGTTTGATGCCAAATCCAAAAAGTGGAACCGTTACCAATGATGTGGCAAAGGCGGTAAGAGAAGCTAAATCGGGTAGAGTTGAGTTTAGGGTTGATAAAGCTGGGAATATCCATGCTTCGGTTGGAAAAGTTTCATTTGAAAATGAGAAGTTGATTGAGAACATCAAAACATTGCTTTCAACAATTATAAAGTTGAGACCCCCATCGGTTAAGGGTCAGTATATAAAGAACATCACTATTTCAAGTACGATGGGTCCAGGGATAAAGATTGATAAGAACTCTATTATGAGTTTATCATAGAAAGGGTTGCTTCTAAGCCAACATCTCTGGTAAAAGAGGACGCACTCTTTGAAAGAGAGGTGATATTTTAATTTAAAAAATTTTGAGGTTCAAGATGAAGAGAGAGGAGAAGGCAAAGGTCATATCTGAGATGGCTGAAAAATTTTCAAAAGCCAAAGGAATTGTCTTGGCTGACTTTACAAGGATGACAGTTGCTGAGGTGAATGAGTTAAGAAAAGAGCTGAAGAGCGCTGGTGTGGAATATAAGGTTGCGAAAAATACCCTTTTGAGGATAGCGTTGCAGAATGTCGGTGGATATGATAGTTTGTTTAAATATCTTGAAGGTCCAACAGCTGTTGCGATTGGATACGATGACCCAATCACGCCAGTGAGATTGATCAAGAAGGTGAAGGGTAAAATTGACAAGCCATCGGTTAAGGCGATTTTCATTGAGGGGCAAGTATATGATGGTTCAAAGCTTGATGAACTTGCAAATTTGCCTTCAAAAGCGGATATTATCTCAGGTATAATTGGAAGTATAGCTTCGCCTGCCAGTGGTATAGTTTTCGCTTTGAATGCTGTTTTATCTGAACTTGTTCTTGTAATTGATGCGATCGCCAAAAAACTTGAAGAAAAAGGTTCATAAAAGAATTTTAAAAACAAAAATTATAGAGGAGAAAAATGCCATCACAAATAGTTGAGGAGATCGTAGAAAGAATTGAGAAACTCACATTGCTTGAGGCAGTTGAGTTAAAGAAAATCCTTGAGGAAAAGTTTGGCGTAAGTGCTGCAGCGGTTGCGGCTCCAGTCGTCGTACCGGGTGCTCCTGGTCCGGCTCCAGCAGGGGCGCAACCAGCAGCTGAGGAAAAGACGGAATTTGATGTTATACTTGTGAATCCAGGGGCTCAAAAGTTGAATGTTATAAAAATAGTCAGGCAAATAACAGGACTTGGACTTAAGGAAGCAAAAGACCTCGTTGATAGTGCACCTAAGCCGATAAAGGAAGGTGTTTCTAAAGAAGAGGCGGAGAAGATAAAGAAGGAACTTGAAGAAGCTGGCGCTCAAGTTCAAATTAAATAAAATTTTCTTCCAAAGATTTAAATTTTGAAAAACAAAAAATTAAATTTTCGTCAAGCCGGTAACTTCCTAAAAGTGATGAACTTTTGGGGTTATCGGCTTGTTGCTTTTTTAAAATTAAAATTTCAAGGAGTGATAAAAATTGAGTAAAAAGAGAGAAATCACGGCATCGGGAAGAATTTCATTCGGGCGTATTAAGAATGTGATTGATTATCCGGATTTACTGGAGATTCAGCTTAAATCGTTTAAAGAATTTCTTCAAGAGGATGTCCCGCCCAGCAAGCGTGAAAATAAGGGTTTGCAAGCTGTATTTAAGGCGAATTTCCCGATAACTGATTCAAAGGAAGTTTATGTTCTTGATTTCATTGAATACTACATTGACAAGCCGAAATACACGATTGAGGAATGCAAAGAGCGCGGATTGACATATGGAGTGCCATTGAAAGCAAAACTTCGCCTATCGTCAAAGTTAGACCCAAGCCATGTTGATTATGTTGAAACGATTGAACAGGATGTTTTCCTTGGGAATTTACCGTATATGACAGAAAGAGGGACATTTATCATAAATGGCGCTGAAAGGGTAGTTGTCAATCAGCTTCAAAGGTCTCCGGGCGTTTTCTTTGACGAGACGGTTTTCCCGAACGGTTTGAAGACATATCAGGCGCAAATTATACCGCTTAAGGGTTCCTGGCTTGAGTTTACGACGGATGTTACGGATATGATGTATGTTTATATTGACAGGAGAAGGAAATTTTATGTGACGACGCTTTTGAGAGCTCTTGGGTTTTCAAGCGATGAAGATATCTTGAAGTTATTTGAACTCGTTGAAGAAGTTCCCGTCAGCGATTCTAAAATGACAAGTTTGATAGGTAAGATTGTTGCAAGCGATGTCGTTGATTTGAAAACTGGGGAAATTCTCCTAACGAGAAACTCTGAATTAACTCATGAGGCATTGGAGAGGATTAGGGAGGCGAATGTAAAGAAGTTGCTTGTTTGGAAGGAAGGCGACTCCGATGTTAAGGAGATAATTTTAAAGACGATGGATAAGGACTCTATAAAATCTGAGAGAGATGCAATTGAGCATATCTATAAACAGTTACGTCTTGGTGAACCTCAAGAAGCTGAAACGGCAAGGGGCATAATTGAAAAGTGGTTTTTTAATCCTAAAAGATATGACCTTGGGGAGGTTGGAAGGTATAAAATTAATTCTCGCTTGAAACTTAATGTACCTATAAATCAGACGACATTAACACGGGAGGATATAATTGCGATTATTCAGTATCTTGTTCGTTTGCAAAGCGGTAGGGAAAGAATTGACGATGTTGATCATTTAGGTAATCGTAGGGTTAGGACTGTTGCTGAGCAATTGGGGCAAGTTTTAAACGCTGCTTTTGCCAGAATGGCGAGGACGATAAAAGAGAGGTTGAATTTAAGGGAGACGGAGAAACTTACGCCACAAGAACTTGTCAATTCAAGGATCATCGCCAATGCTCTTAATTCGTTTTTTGGAACGAGCCAGCTGTCCCAGTTTATGGATCAAACAAATCCACTTGCTGAGATAACTCACAAGCGCAGGGTCAGTGCATTGGGTCCAGGTGGCTTGACGAGAGAAAGAGCTGGGGTTGAGGTTAGAGATGTCCACTATACTCAATATGGTCGTCTTTGCCCGATAGAGACACCCGAGGGTCCAAACATCGGGCTTATTGCCTCGCTTGCTGTGTTTGCGAGAGTAAATGAGTTTGGATTTATTGAGACGCCTTACAGAAAAGTTAAAAACGGAAGGGTTACAAACGAAATTGAATATCTGACTGCTGATCGTGAAGAAGAGGTTATAATTGCTCAAGCAAACGCTCCTATTGATTCAAATGGAAGATTTTTGACTGATAAAATCAAGGCGAGAAAAGGTGGGGATTTCGTTATCGTTAAACCCGAGGAAGTTCAATACATGGACATTTCCCCAAACCAGATTGTCAGCGTTTCTGCTTCTTTGATACCATTCCTTGAGCATGATGACGCAAATAGAGCACTTATGGGTTCAAATATGCAAAGGCAAGCGGTTCCACTTTTAAGACCCGAGGCGCCACTTGTTGGAACTGGGTTTGAAGACAAGGTGGCTCGTGATTCAAGGATGATGATAGTTGCTGAAGGTGATGGGGTTGTTAAGTATGTAGATGCGACTAAGATAGTCGTTGAGTATGATCATAAGAAGGGAAGCATTGAGGAAATTTTAAGCTTTGATGATAAATACACGGTTGAATATAAACTGACGAAGTTCGCTCGGACCAATCAGGACACTTGTATAAATCAAAAGCCGGTCGTAAAAGTTGGACAGCGTGTTAAGAAAGGAGATGTCCTCGCTGATGGTCCAGCGATTGACCATGGGGAGCTTGCGCTTGGTAGAAATGTCCTTGTCGCATTTATGCCATGGAGGGGTTATAATTTTGAAGATGCTATAATTGTGAGCGAGAAACTCGTCGCTGAGGATGCCTTCACATCAATTCATATAGAGGAATTTGAGCTTGCGGTTTACGATACACGGCGCGGGGAGGAGGAGTTTACGCGTGAAATTCCAAATGTTAGCGAGGAAGCAATCAAAGACCTTGATGAAGATGGTATAGTTAAGGTGGGGACATATGTTAAGGAAGGGGATATTTTAATCGGTAAGATAACTCCAAAGGGAGAAACAGAGCCAACACCCGAGGAGAAGCTTTTAAGGGCTATTTTCGGTGAGAAGGCAGGCGAAGTTAAGGATGCGTCTTTAAGAGCTAGTCCTGGATTGAGGGGTGTTGTTATAGCGACTAAACTTTTCCAGCGCAGGAAGAAAGATGCCGAGACGAAACGGCAAGAAAAGAAACTTCTTGATAGTATTGAGAGAAGGAGAAAGAAAGCAATTGAAGAAACAAGGGAAAAACTCGCCGAAAAGCTTGGAATTTTACTTGAGGGGGAAACATCGCTTGGAATTAAGAATAAGAAAGGCGAAACTGTAATTAGGGCAAATGTCATCCTTAAACCGGAAATTTTCAAGTCGCACATCAAAGAGCTTGACGAGCTTGATTATGATGCTGATTGGGTTGAAAGTTCAAAGAAGAATCAGTTGAAGAAACAACTTTATCAAAATTATCTCAAAAAGCTCCAGGACATAGAAACAGAGGCGAAAATTGAGAAATACAAGATTCAGGTTGATGAACTTCAACCAGGGGTTGTTCAACTTGCTCGTGTTTATGTTGCGAAAAAGAGAAAGCTTCAGGTTGGTGATAAGATGGCTGGTCGCCATGGGAACAAAGGTGTAATTGCGAAAGTTGCCCCCGTTGAGGATATGCCTTTCCTTCCTGATGGAACGCCTGTTGACATTGTTTTGAATCCGCTTGGTGTTCCTTCAAGGATGAATCTCGGGCAATTGTTTGAGACGGCGCTTGGATGGGCTGCTAAAAAGCTTGGTGTTAAGTATGCAAGCCCGATATTTGATGGAGCAACTTGGGAAGATATCCAAGAGGAACTAAGAAAAGCAGGATTGCCCGAAACAGGCAAGACAATTCTCTATGATGGAAGAACTGGCGAACCGTTTGATCAAGAGGTAACCGTCGGATACATCTATATGATGAAACTTATCCATATGGTTGAAGATAAAATACACGCAAGGTCAATTGGTCCTTATTCGCTCATCACTCAGCAACCTCTTGGAGGTAAGGCTCAGTTTGGAGGACAGCGTCTTGGGGAGATGGAGGTCTGGGCGCTTGAAGCATATGGCGCAGCATATACATTGCAGGAAATGTTAACTTATAAATCTGATGATATACAAGGTCGCTCAAAAGCTTATGAGGCGATAGTCAAAGGTGATAACCTACCTGAGCCGGGTATCCCCGAATCTTTCAATGTGCTTGTGCGTGAACTTCAAGGACTTGGTCTTGATGTGAGAGTTGAATAAACAAAAATAAATTTTCTTTAGGAGGTTTTAAAAATGGAAAAACTCCCGATCGTCAAAGAAGGTCTTTTAAAGAAAAAACAGATCACAAAGGTTTCAATTCGTCTTGCTTCGCCTGATACGATACTCCAGTGGTCAAGAGGTGAGGTGACAAAACCGGAGACGATAAATTACAGGACATATAAGCCCGAAAAGGACGGTCTCTTTTGTGAGAAAATTTTTGGTCCTGTTAAGGACTGGGAATGCCATTGCGGTAAATATAAAAGGATCAGATACAGGGGAGTCATTTGTGACAGGTGCGGAGTTGAGGTTACACAAAAGAGCGTACGAAGGGAAAGGATGGGTCATATAGAGCTTGCAGTTCCCGTTGTTCACATCTGGTACTTGAGGTCGGTCCCGAGCAAAATTGGAGCACTTCTTGGGATGTCTACGAAAGACCTTGAGAAAATTGTTTATTATGAATCATATGTTGTGATTAAGCCAGGGAAGACGGGATTAAAGGAAAAAGATTTGATAACCGAGGAACAGTATCAGGAGATACTTGAGAGATTTCCTGACAATGACAAGCTTCCGAACGATCATCCCGATAAATTTATCGCAAAGATGGGTGGAGAAGCGATACTTGACCTTTTGAAAAGCATCAACATTGAGGAACTTTCCGCCGAGTTAAGAGAACAACTTGCCAGTGAAACATCTGAGCAAAAGAAACAAGAGATTTTAAAGCGACTTAAAGTTATTGAAGCTTTTAAACCAAAAGAAGTTCAAACGAGGACTGGGAGAACAACTGAGCAAGAGGTCAACAGACCCGAGTGGATGGTTTTGACGCATATACCTGTGATTCCTCCGGAGTTAAGACCGCTTGTTCCTCTTGAAGGTGGTAGGTTTGCGACAAGCGATTTGAACGATCTTTATCGCAGGGTGATAATTAGGAATAATAGATTGAAACGTTTGAAGGAGATAAAAGCGCCTGAGATAATTTTAAGGAATGAAAAGAGAATGCTTCAAGAAGCGGTTGACGCTTTGCTTGATAACTCAAGGCGTGTAAGTGCAGTTAAAGTTGATACGAATAGACCTTTGAAGTCGCTTTCGGATATACTCAAAGGTAAACAAGGAAGATTTAGGCAGAACTTACTTGGGAAGAGGGTTGATTATTCTGGGCGTTCGGTAATAGTTGTTGGACCTGAGCTTAAGCTTCACCAGTGTGGTTTGCCAAAGGATATGGCGGTTGAATTGTTCAAGCCATTTCTAATACGAAAACTTATGGAGCGCGGTTATGCTAAAGCAGCAAGAACGGCAAAAAGGATAATAGAGAGAAAGGACCCAATAATTTGGGAGATACTTGAAAAGGTTGTTGATGGGCATCCCGTTCTTTTGAATCGTGCTCCAACCTTGCACCGTCTTAGCATACAAGCATTTCAACCAGTCCTTACAGATGCCAAAGCAATTCAATTGCATCCGCTCGTCTGCGTTGCATTTAATGCCGACTTTGACGGTGACCAGATGGCAGTTCATGTTCCGCTCTCTTATGAAGCACAGCTTGAGGCGAGGATTCTTATGCTTTCAAGTCATAATCTTCTCAAGCCAGCAGATGGTAAGCCAATTACCATTGCAACGCAGGACATCGTGCTCGGATTGTATTATCTGACAAAAGAAAGAAGCGGTGAACCTGGGGAAGGAAAAACTTTTTATTCGCCCGAGGAAGTTATAATCGCCCACAACAGTGGGAAGCTTGGACTGCACGCTAAAATAAAGGTTAGGATTTTCAACAACGAGACGGGGAAATATGAAATTATTGAGACGACGACTGGAAGAGTTTTATTTAATCAGATAGTCCCAAAGGAAATCGGCTTTGTCAACGAGCTCTTGACGAAAAAGAAGTTGGCTGATTTGATAGCGAAAATTTACAAGAGGTTTGGAAATGTCCGAACAGCTGAGTTTCTTGATGAGATGAAGGATATGGGTTATTATTACGCAACTAAATCGGGTATCTCAATTGGTGTTCCAGATGTAATTGTCCCAAAGGAAAAAGACAAGATAATTGAGGAATATCAACGCAGGGTTGATGCACACTGGCAAGATTATCTTGAGGGGGCGATTTCAGATTCGGAGAGATATAACAAGGTTATAGATGAGTGGTCAGCTGCGACTGAAAAAGTTGCGAAGGTTTTGTTTAATGAGCTTTCAAGGGTCAATCAAGGTTTCAACCCTCTATTTGTTATGCTTGATTCGGGTGCAAGAGGTTCAAAGGATCAGATCAGGCAATTAGGTGGTATGAGAGGATTGATGCAGAAGCCACAGAAAGGGATGACGGGTCAGCCGTATGAAATGATTGAGTATCCAATTTTATCTAACTTCCGTGAAGGTCTTTCAATTTGGGAGTACTTCCTATCAACGCACGGCGCAAGGAAAGGTCTTGCCGACACCGCTTTAAAAACATCGGATGCTGGCTATCTCACAAGACGACTTGTTGATGTTGCGCAAGATGTTGTTGTGACCGAAGAGGACTGCGGAACTGTAAGAGGAATAACACTTAGCGCCCTGAAGGAAGAAGGTGGTGAAGAGATAAGAGTTACATTGGCTGAAAGAATTGTAGGTCGTGTTTCATTGCACGATATTTATAACCCGACAACTGGAGAAATCATTGTTCAAGCTGGTCAGGAAATTGATGAGGAAATCGCACATAAAATTGAAGAAGCCAACATTGAAGAAGTGGAAGTTCGCTCGGTCTTGACTTGCGAGGCAAAATACGGCGTATGTGTGAAATGTTACGGTAGAAATCTTGCAACTGGGAGAATGGTTGAGGTTGGAGAAGCGGTTGGAATAATCGCTGCTCAATCAATCGGTGAGCCGGGAACTCAGCTTACACTTAGAACTTTCCACACTGGCGGAAGCGTTGCCGGAGGCGGATACAGACCTTCAAAAATCTATGCGAAAAATGACGGCGTTGTTAAGTTTGTGAACATAAGGTACATACCTTATGAAAAAGTGGATGACGAAGGAGTGCAAACTGTCCTGCGTGTGATTTCCAGGCAAGGATATCTGCTCATCACCGGCAAAGATGGTCAGGAGAAGAAGTATGCAGTACCTTATGGCTCCGACTTGAAAGTCAGAGATGGTCAAACCGTCAAAAAGAATGATGAACTTTATGAGACCGATCCGTATAACTCCGTTATAATTGCCGAAAAAAGCGGTAGAGTTGAATTCATAGACCTTATCCCAGATGTCACTTATCGTGAGGAAACGGATGAGACAACAGGTCATTTGCAAAAAGTTATAATTGAGTCAAAGGACAAAAGCAAGGTTCCCAGGGTTAAAATCGTTGATTCAAAAGGTGAGGAACACTTCCAGCCGATCCCAGTTAGAGCGTTGATTAATCCTGATTTAAAAGAAGGCGGGCATATAAATGCTGGTGATATAATCGCTAAGATACCAAGAGAACAAGCAAAGATAAGAGATATAACTGGAGGTTTGCCGAAGGTCGTTAATCTGTTTGAAGCGAGAACACCGAACAACCCAGCTGAGCTTGCTGAAATTGACGGCGTTGTAAGTGTAAGAACCGAAGGAAATTACTACATCGTTAAAATCGTCAGCGATGATGGTCGTTTTGAGAAAGAATATAAAATACCTCAAACGAAACATTTACTTGTTGAAGATGGTGATAGAGTGTATGCTGGTGATAGATTGACGGATGGACCGATTGATCCACACGCAATTCTTAAGATAAAAGGACTTAACGCTGTTCAGCAATACCTTGTTAATGAGATTCAAGATGTTTATAGAAATGAAGGTGTGGAGATAAACGATAAGCACATTGAGGTCATCGTTAGACAGATGATGAGAAAGGTTAAGATAAATAAACCAGGTGACACGAAGTTCCTTGAGAAGGACATAGTAGATAAGGATGTGGTTGATGAGGAGAATGCGAAGATCAGGGAGATGGTAGTTATAACGAGCAAGGGAGATTCAAAGTTCAAAGTTGGACAATTGAGGAGGAAGATAGAAGTTGATAGAGAAAATGCTGAGCTGAAAAAGAAGAGGAAGAAACCGGCGGAGTATCGTCCTGCTCAACCAGCTGAATTTGAACCCGTTTTGCTTGGTATAACAAGCGCTGCTCTTACAACCGAGAGCTGGATTTCCGCAGCGTCCTTCCAAGAGACGACGCGTGTTTTGACTGACGCTGCTATTGAAGGGAAAGTTGATTATTTGAGGGGCTTGAAAGAAAATGTCGTTGTTGGTCAATTGATCCCAGCAGGAACTGGATTTAGAAGCAAAGATAAAGATTATCGCAGAATTATAGTGAGGGTGAAGGAAGAAGAAGTTGAAAAGGTTGAAACCAAGGAAGAAGAAGTTGAAGAAAGGGAAAAGAAGACAGCGTCATTGTGATGAAAATGAAAATGGCAAATTTGCGCCGATAATAGTTATAAATGGCGACGGCGAATTTTTAGCCGTCGCTTTTTTGTTAAAATAAAGGTAGTTTGAAAAAATGGCTAAAAATCTTCTCATAGTTGAATCCCCCGCAAAAGCGAAGACAATAAGCAAATACCTTGGTCCAGATTTTATCGTTGAAGCTTCCATTGGGCATGTTAAAGACCTCCCGAAGAACCCGAAGGATAAATCAAAGCTTGGGATAGATCTTGAGGATGATTACAAACCCCGCTATGTTATAATTCGTGGGAAGAAAGAGATAATTGAGAAGCTAAAAAATCTCGCAAGTAAAGTCAACAAGGTTTACATAGCAACTGACCCGGATAGGGAAGGTGAGGCGATCGCCTGGCATATTAAAACTGAGATAGAGAAGATAAACCCAAACATTTATCGTGTTCTCTTCACTGAGATAACGCGCACGGGGATTGAGCAGGGGATGAAGAAACCTCGCAGTATTGATATGAATCTTGTTGATGCGCAACAGGCGAGAAGAGTTCTTGATAGAATAGTCGGTTACAGAATAAGCCCTTTCCTGAAAAAGGTTGTTAATGAGAAAATTTCACTATCTGCTGGTAGAGTCCAATCGGTTGCACTTCGCCTAATTTGTGAAAGAGAGGAAGAGATAAGGAATTTTAAGCCGGAGGAATATTGGACAATTGAAGCGGAATTTAAAACGGTGTCTGGGGAAATTTTAAAAGCAAAACTTTTCAAGATTGAGGGTAAAGAGCCGAAAATCCCGGACAAGGAAACCGCAGAGAAAATCCTTGAGGAGTTAAGACATAAGACATTCACGATTTCAAATATTCAAAAGAAGGAAGTCCTTAAAAATCCTGCTCCTCCGTTTATAACCAGCACTCTTCAACAAGAAGCGAACAACAAGTTGAAATTCTCAGCTAAAAAAACGATGCTCCTTGCACAACAACTTTACGAAGGCGTTGATATCGGGGAAGAAGGTAGGGTTGGCTTGATCACTTATATGAGAACTGACTCAACAAGGATAAGTGATGAGGCGATAAATGCGGTTAGGGAATTTATCTTCAACAACTATGGCAAGGAATATCTCCCGCAATCGCCACGAATTTATAAAAAATCAAAGGTTAGTCAAGACGCTCACGAAGCAATTAGACCAACATCTATGAAATATGAACCAAGAGCTGTAAAAAAATATCTTAGCGATGATTTATTTGCGCTTTATGAGTTGATATGGAATCGTTTCGTCGCTTGTCAGATGACATCGGCTGTTCTTGATCAAACAGTTGTTGACATAGTTGCGGACAATTATCTGTTCAGGGCTACTGGCTCAATTGTTAAGTTCAATGGGTTTATGCAAATTTATCAAGAAGCGAACTTTGAAGAAAAAGAAAACGATGAGAAAGAGTATAAAATCCCTGTTAACATAAAAGTCGGTGAGGTTTTGAAACTAACTAATTTAGTCCCCGAACAACATTTCACGAAACCACCAGCAAGATATACAGAGGCAACGCTTGTCAAAGAACTTGAATCAAGGGGAATCGGTAGACCTAGCACATACGCCACAATTATAAGTACGATTCTTGAGCGTGGATATGTTGAACTTCAAGAGAGAAAACTTGTCCCAACGGACCTTGGTTTTGCTGTGAATAAAATTTTGGTTGCGAATTTCCCGGATATATTTGACTATAAATTTACCGCTCGGATGGAGGAGGACCTTGATGAGATAGCTTCAGGAAAAAAGACATATGTTAAAGTTGTTGACTCATTCTTTAAACCCTTTGAGGAACACTTGCAAAATCTTCAAGAGCGGAAAGACGAAATAAGGGAGCTGATCCAGGAAGAGACGAACATAATATGTGAGAAATGCGGTTCAAAAATGGTTGTTAAAGTGGATAAGTATGGGAAATATCTCGCTTGTTCAAATGTTGAGTGTTTGTTTACGATGGCGTTTCCAACTGATGGAGAACTTGAAAAAGTTAGAACATGTCCTGAATGTGGGGGAAGATTGATTTTAAGAAGAGGAAGATTTGGGAAATTCTACGGATGTGAAAATTATCCGACTTGTAAATATACCGAGTCAATCACCACTGGTATAAAGTGTCCTGAATGTTCGGAAGGGGAGCTCGTTGAAAGGAAGACAAAGCGGAAAAGGACTTTTTATGGCTGTTCAAATTATCCCAAGTGTGATTTCATCCTTTGGGACAAACCGATTGAAAAGCCTTGTCCAGAGTGTGGTTATCCGCTTATAGTAAAGCCAAATAGAAAAACATCCAGCGGTTATAAATGTCCAAGGTGTGGTGCGAAGATTGAAACGCTTCCCGACGATGTAAACGCTTGATTAAAAGGGTCCATAGGCGTATATTTTACTTGGTTTCTCAACAAATTCTGGTTAAAAGTTGAAAGTTTATCTTTCCGGAGGGATGGAACATTCAAAAGATGGTGGTTTAAGGTGGCGCTGGGAAATTGAAAATTGGCTTCGGGAAAATTTGAAACACGATGTTTTTAATCCAGTCATTGAAACCGAAAAATTTCTTTCTGAGCATCATCCGAATATCAATTTGAGGGGGACTAAAAAAGATTTTCCGGAAATTTTCAAAGGGATAATCAAAAATATCGTTGAAAGGGATTTAAAGGCAATAGCTGAGTGTGACTATGTCATTTGTTACTGGGATGAAAGTGCAAGGGAAGGAGCAGGGACGCAGGGTGAGATAACGATTGCGAAGTTTCTTAACAAGCCAATTTACCTTGTTTCAAATTTTGATTTTGAGGAAATTCCATCCTGGATAATTGGATGTGTTGACGAGATTTTTTATAATTTTGACGACTTGAAAATTTTTCTCACAAGAAAATTTAAATCAAGTGATGAGACCCACTGTTGCACAGATTAATCTTTCCGCTTTTGAGTTTAATTTTAACCAAGTTAAAAAGCTCGTTGGGGATAAGACCAAAGTTATGGCTGTTGTAAAGGCGAATGCGTATGGACACGGAGCCATTGAAATTTCAAAACTTGCTGTTTCGCTCGGTGCGGAATATCTTGCCGTTGCTATTCCGGAGGAGGGGATTGAGCTTCGCAAGAATGAAATTGAAACACCGATTCTTGTCTTCACAACACCTTTTGAACATCAAATTGAGTTATTCTTTAAGTATGATTTAACGCCGACGATCTTCACAGTTGACATCGCTGAGAAGTTCAATTCATTTGCTGAAAAATTTGGGCGAAAGATAAAATGTCATATCAAAGTTGATACAGGGATGGGAAGGGTTGGCATCAATTTTAAAGATGCGTTTGAATTTGTGAGAAATTTGAACGAGAGATACGAAAATCTTGTAATTGAGGGAATTTACACGCATTTTGCTACATCTGATGAAAAAGACAAAACATATGCAAATCTTCAATTCAAGAGGTTTACCGAACTTATTCAAGCGCTTGAATCAATCGGTATCAAAATACCAATTAAACATTGTGCAAATTCTGGAGCGATATTAGACCTCCCGCAGACACATCTTGATATGGTTAGACCTGGCATAATGCTTTATGGTTATCATCCGTCGCTTGATGTTTTAAATAAGGTTGAGCTTCGCCCTGTGATGACTTTGAAATCAAAAGTTGCTTTTTTGAAAGTGGTTGAACCAGGGACGAGCATAAGTTACGGGCGAAGATTTATAACTCAAAAGAAGACAAGGATCGCAACTATACCGATTGGTTATGCCGACGGTTACAACCGCTTGCTTACAAATCGTGGTAAGGTGCTTATAAATGGGAGAATTTTCCCAGTTGTCGGGACTGTGACGATGGATCAGATAATGGTTGATGTTGGTTTAGAAGATGAAGTAAAGGTCGGCGATGATGTGATTTTATTCGGTGATTCTGAAATCACCGCTTGGGATGTTGCAAAGTTGATAGGGACGATCCCTTATGAAGTTTGTTGCAATGTTTCAGCGAGAGTTCCAAGGGTTTATTTAAGGGATTAAAAAAACAAAAAGGAAATTCTTATGGTTAAGACATTTGCTGTCATCATGGCGGGCGGGGTTGGGTCAAGATTTTGGCCCAAAAGTCGTTCAAGAAAACCAAAACAATTTCTTAACATACTTTCCTCAAAATCTTTAATTGAGCAGACAATTGAAAGGATAAACCCTTTGATCCCGGAAGAGGATATATTCATCGTCTCAAACAAAAATCAAACTGCTGAACTTGTTCAAGTCCTTCCGAAATTTCCGATTCAAAATGTAATCCTTGAGCCAATGTCCAAAAACACAGCGCCGTGCATTGGGCTTGCGAGCTTATTTATAAAAAGGATTCAGCCCGATGCGGTCATGGTTGTCTTACCATCGGATCATTTAATTAAGGATGGGGAAAAGTTCCTTGAGGTTTTAAAGATCGGAATTGAAACCGCATATCAGACCAAGGGGCTCATAACGATCGGGATACAGCCGACTTATCCATCAACTGGTTATGGGTATATACAATTCATTGAGGATTCCAACGACGAGCTCTCGCAAAAAGGGGTTTTTAAGGTCAAAACATTTGCTGAAAAGCCAAATCTTGAGACAGCAAAGCGTTTCCTTGAAAGCGGTGATTTCCTCTGGAATAGCGGTATGTTCATCTGGAGGACCGATGTGATACTTGAGGAGATAGCACGACATCTGCCCGATATTTATGAGGAGTTGATGAAAATTGACTCCGCAATTGGCACCGATGAATTTAAAACGGTTCTTGAAAGTGCTTATGGAAGGATGAGGGCAATTTCAATTGATTATGGGGTTATGGAAAAAACGGATAAGGCATATGTTATAAAAGCCGATTTTGGTTGGAGCGATGTCGGAAGCTGGGAAGAGGTTTATAACCTTGCCCCGAAAGATGAAAATGGAAACTATGTCAGCCCAAATAATGAATCAGTCATACTTATGGATGTAAAAAATTGCCTTGTTGAGGCGAATAAATCGTTAATAGCGATGATCGGAGTTGAAGATTTGATCGTTGTTAGCACTGATGATGCGATTTTAATTTGCAAACGAGATAGGGCTCAAGATGTGAGAAACATTGTGAGCTATCTTAAGCGAAAAAATATGGAGAAGTATCTATGAAGTCCTTTAAAATTTTCCCGCTTGTCTTGACATTTTTATTTGATTCTTGCGCAAGCGCAATTCACTTTTCATCTCAGGACACCTTTAAAAATTCTGAAAAAGTCCAAATTGGCGTCGCATCTTATTATGGACTGGAATTTCACGGGAGGCGAACATCAAGCGGTGAAATTTACGATATGAGTGATTTAACCGCTGCTCATCCGACTTTACCATTTGGGACATTGGTAAGGGTGATAAACCTTGCTAACAATAAAAGCGTCATAGTCAGGATAAATGACCGAGGACCCTTCAAGAAGAACAGAATAATTGATGTATCATATGAAGCAGCGAAACAACTCGGCTTTTTAAACGATGGAACGGCGCTCGTTAAAATTGAAGTCATAGAATCTCCACAAAATGAAATTGGTAAATGAAAATCCTTAAACCACCAGCTTTAAAAAAGGGCGATGTTATAGGCATAGTTTCTCCTGCAAGCTCTCCCGATGATTTCACACGGATTGAACAAGGAGTTAAATATCTTGAGTCGCTTGGTTATCGTGTCAAGCTTGGAAAACATATTTTCAAAAGATACGGATATCTTTCCTCTACCGATGATGAAAGAGCTGACGATTTAAACGAGATGTTTGCCGATGAAAAAGTTAAAGCGATTATATGTGTGCGCGGTGGTTATGGGACCCCTCGCTTGCTTGATAAGGTAGATTATAACTTGATAAAGAAGAAACCGAAAATTTTCGTTGGATATAGCGACATAACCGCTCTTCAACTTGCGATCTTTAAAAAAACTGGGCTTGTGACATTTTCAGGTCCTATGCTTGCAGTTGACATTTACTCAAATTTTGATAGCTTCGCAGAGGACTTTTTCTGGAGGATTTTAACATCAAGGGAGAAAAAAATTGAGATAAAAAATCCAAATGGCGTTGAGTTAAATACGCTCAAATCGGGAAAGGCGACTGGAACTTTGCTTGGTGGAAATTTATCCTTGATCGCTTCAATTATGGGAACTAAATATCAACCGAGTTTTAATGGCTCAGTTCTTGTCATTGAGGACATCGGCGAACAGCCCTACAGGATTGATCGCTATCTTTCACAGCTGAAAAATTCCGGCGTGCTTTACAAAATAAACGCTTGTATTCTTGGACAGTTTACCGACTGCGCTCCGAAAGAGCCAGAGAAAAGCTTAACGCTTGAACAAATCTTCAATGATTATCTTGGGAATTTAAGAATCCCCGTCATTTCAAATTTGAGCTATGGGCATATCCCTCAGAAATTAACTCTTCCACTTGGAGCGAGGGTAAGAGTTGACGCAAAAAGACAAAAGATAACCATAATTGAGTCGGTATTGGCTTAAAAAATTTTTCCTATTCGCTTTTTTCGCCTTTCAAATTTTGAAAGCTCAAACTTCCCTGCAATTTGGCGTAAGGCGTGAGTTGTTTAACTTCTACTGGGATGGTTTTTTAACCTATCGTTTTGAAAGAAACATCGGCAAAATTTTCCTATACGAACGGTTTTCCGAAATGATTATAAAAACGGACAGAAAGTTCATAAGGGATGACAACGAGTTTAGATTTATTTTCTTCAGGCGTTTTTCATCATGGTTTAATTCAGCCGTTGTTTTGAATTCAATTTCATTTGCAGATGATAAATTAGGTGGTTTAAACAGAGCATCTTCAAGCGAATTGATGACCGGTGGAAGGTTTGACTTTTTTAAAAATTTTTCAATCACAACGGTTGCTGGATATAAAATTGACTATCAAATGGGGCAAAAAGACGACGGCTGGGGTTACAAACTCTCTGTTGATACGAGTAATTTTGAAATTTCAAACTACAACTTGAGGGCGAGCTTGACACATTCAGAGGACTTCATCAAGCCAAGAAAAAATATCACCACGGATTTAAATTTGACGCTCTGGAGAAAATTTACGCAAGATGTTGAAAGTAAAGTTGAATTTTTAATAAAAAGGTTGAAAAGGGATTTTTATTTTTTCGCCGACTCAACGCTTAAGGCAACATATGGCGTAAATTATAACATTGAGGGTCGCGATGAAAAATTATTTTCTGGTCAAATTAACTTTGTTTATCCAATTTCAAAACAATTTATGATAAATCTGAATTTCAGCGCAAACAGCAGAAATATATTAAAAGCGGTAAGATACAAAACTATGTCTCTTTACGATGTCTCAATTGATGAGTTTATTTTAAAGTCATTGGCTGGTATATCTTACGAGTTGAGCAGGTTGAAGTTTAAATTTTCGTTTGACTATGCCGAGCGAAATGAAACGCACTCGCCGAAAAGACATGAATTAATGACCGAGGGCGGATTTTTAAGGAGCAAGCAGAACGAAGAGAGAAAAAATAATTATGCTTTAAGACGCGGTTTAAGTGGTGAGGTTTCTTATGATGTATCAAACAGAATTAAAATTGGTGGCATTTTTTCGGTTTCACTTTTCAGATATGACACCCCAAGCTCCTTAAATGACGATGACAGAGATGAACTTTTGCAGCTTTTCAGAATTTTTGCCATTGTTAAGTTATCAAAGGAAATTACAGTTGAACTTCCGCTTGATTTGAATAATCAACATCTTGTTTATATTTTTGCTACGAGAAGCGCAAATAATAATTGGAACAGAGTGATACGATTTTCTCCTTCGGTTATGTTTGAGATGGGAAAGATACGCAACAGGGCGAATTTTTCAGTTTTGGCAAATTATACGATTTACGATTTTGAAGAGAAAGTTTATAGCGTTAGAAGTTATGTCTTCAGGCAATTTTATTTTTCCGATTCAGTTCGTTTCCCAATTTTTGATAAATTAAGTTTTGAGGGAATGGTGCAAATTATAAACTCCGAAAGCGGTAGAATGAAATGGAGGGAGTTTAAGGAGAGACCGACGATTTTCATTGATACGAGGGAGTTAAGATTTAAGCTGGTTCACTCTGCGCGGGAAAATTTGAGATTTTCATGCGGGTATCATCTTTTTGATGAGCAAAGATTTAAATTTGTTGACCTTGAAAAAGTCCCTGATTCAAGGATAACTGCTTACGGTCCAACTTGCGAAATTGAGTTTGAGGGCAGTAAATTTATCCTTAGATTTGACGGTTGGGTGGAAAATTTGAGATTTGGCGACAGAATTAATTTCGTTCCGAATTTAAATTTAAATTTGACATTAAAATTATGACAAAGCCGATAAGAGAAGCTCACCGCGAGTTCATCTCCGTTGTTGATTCTGTTAGGGAGTTTGAGAGGTGGTTTTTCAATTTGAAGAGGCGTTTTAAGATTCCACCGAAGGAATTTGATAAAATTTATCTTGCTTCAAATGAGGCGTTTATAAACGCTTTGATCCACGGGAACAAGCTTGACCCCGAGAGGAAGGTCTTAGTGGATTTCAAGGAATTCAAAAGAAGCTATCGTGTAGATGTTCAAGACCAAGGTGGAGGTTTTGAACCGGAGCAAGTCCCAGACCCCAGGAAAGATGAAAATCTTCTTAAAGAGTCAGGGCGTGGGCTTTTGATTATAAGAGAGGTAGCTGATGAGGTGAAGTTTTACAGGGAAAAATTCGGGATGAGGATTAAAATTAAAATAAAAAAGCGATCGGGCGCTCGCAAATTGAGTCGCCCGATCGCCAACGGAGGTGCTACGGCGGGCTAAATCTAAAAGAACGGAAAACACCTAAAGGTGCTCGTTTAGGTGCGTCTTCATTATATTAGAGCTTCAAATTTCGTGCCAAAAAAATTTACCAATTTTTAATGAATTTTCCAAATGAAACCCTGTCTTTAAAGTCGTAATTTTCCCCATTCAAGTCAAAATTGTGGCATAAAAGCAATGCTTACGAACTATCACACGCTTAAAAATCTGATCGTCCAAATAAAGCCAAAACTTGTCCATTCGCAAATCGTTGAGGCGTTTACGCAGGAGAAGGATACATTACATATTATAATTGCCGGGGAAGAAGCTTTAGCGCTTGAGCTGAACGCCACAGGTCAGGGATATATTTTTTTGCGTTCAAAGTTTGAAAGGGCGAGAAAGAACTCACTTGATATTTTCCCCGAAATTTTTGGCAACGAAATTAGGGATGTTTTGATCTACAAAGCCGACAGAATAATTGAAATTTTGCTTTCCTCGGGATTGAAATTGATATTTCAATTTTTCACGGGCAAAGTTAATTTCTTTCTGTTGAATCAAAAAGGTGAGATAATTGCGAGTTTCAAGAATCCAAAAGATAACATTGGGAAAATATTTGAAAGTGAGAAAAAGGATTCAAATTACGATTTGATGTTGAGCGATTTTAACGCATTTAAAAATGTATGGGAATCAAACGAAATTGAAAATCCAGTTTTGCGACTTGTAAAAAGCGTTGATACGATTGATATGCTGACGGCGAGGGAGATTTTGCACAGAGCTGGTGAGTTGGAAGTGGAAAGGATTTGGAAAGCGCTCGTTGAGGTAGGCGCTGAACTTAAGAATCCGAAAGCGAGAATTTATTATGAGGGTTCTTTCCCGAGATTTTTCTCAATTATAGAGCTTACACACATCAATCTGCGCAAGGTTGAATTTGACGACATAAATGAGGCGATAAGGAGGTTTGTAATTGAAACGAGGGTTGGCAAAAGTTATCGCGATGAGAAGAAAGCAATTGAAACAAAGTTGAATGAACTTGTTGAAAAGCGGAGAAGGACGATTGAAAAGGTCGTTGAGGAGATAGAAAATAATCAAAGAGCGCAACAGTATGAAATTTTCGGTTCAATTTTAATGGCGAATTTAAATTTGATTGAAAAAGGTTTGGAAGAGGTTGAGCTTGTCAATGTGTTTTCTGAGAAAGGGGAGAAGATAAAAATTAAACTTGACCCATCGCTTTCACCTGTTGAAAATGCGCAGATGTATTTTGAAAAAGCGAAAAAGACAAGGGCATCTTTGAAAATCGCTCAAGAACGACTTGAAAGGTTGAAGTTTGAAATTAAACAACTTGAAAATTTACTTGATGAACTTGCTTCATGCGAAAATTTTGATGCGCTTAAAAAATTCAAGGAGAAAAATTTGGAGGAATTGAAAAAGTTTGGGGTCGTTAAAGATAAAATTGTTGAGAAAATCGGTGGGAAGTTCAGGAGGTTTATTGTTGATGGTGGTTTTGAGGTTTGGGTTGGGAAGGATGCGAAAAGCAATGAACTTTTGACTTTTAAATTTTCGGATAAGGAAGACCTTTGGTTTCATGCCCGTGGGACATCGGGTGCCCATGTGGTTTTGAAGACGGGGAGAAGGCAACCAAGTAAAAAAGCCATTGAACAAGCTGGAAGCATCGCTGCATATTTCAGCCAAGCCAGGACATCTCGTCTTGTTCCGGTCGTCGTCACGAAAAGAAAATATGTCCGAAAGCCAAAAGGAGCTCCTGAGGGAACCGTAGCTGTTGAGCGTGAAGAAGTAATTATGGTTGAGCCGAAATTACCTTCAGAGGAAATTGAGTAAGCACTTGAAAAATAAAAAAATTTAATTGAAATGAAAAAAGAAATTGACCTTGGGAAAGCAAGCCGACTTTTAAACATCGGTGGTGTTGTTCTTGTCAGCGCAAAATTTAAAGAAAGGGATAACTTAACACCTGTTGCTTGGAATGTTCCTGTAAGCAAGGAACCACCTCTCGTTGCTGTTGCGATAGCGCCGGAAAGGTTTATTTATGAATTGATTGAGAAAAGCGGTGAGTTTGGCATCAATTTGCCGACATTGAAAATTTTAAAGGAGGTATATTTCTGTGGGAAAAATTCGGGCAGGGAAATTGACAAATTTAAAGCGACGAAATTAAAACGTTTAAAGGCGAAGTTTATTTCAGCACCGTTGGTGGATGATTGCATAGCAAACCTTGAATGTAAAGTTGAGAGAATTCATCCCGCTGGTGATCACAATTTGATAATAGGCAAGGTTTTAAGGGCGATAGTTGAGGAAAGTTTGTTTGATGAGCGCTTGAAAGTTGAACTTAATGAAGCGAAGACGATACATCATCTCGGCGGTAAATTTTTCACCGTTCCAGGCGAGGTTATAAATGTTGAAGGTCTCTAAATTTTTATCGTCAAACCAATTTGGTGAAGTGAGCCGATTTTACCGAGAGATACAAGTGAATAATCAAATTTGTATTTTTGAATTTTTAAACCAACACCAAACGAGAAACCAGTTAAGTCAAGAGTTGGGGTAATTTTCATTTCCTGTCTTTTCTCGTTATTAAACCCAATCCTGACATCAAGATTTTCGGATATGTTAAATTCACCACCAAGTGTGAAGTTTTTTATCTTGTCTGTGATTTTCGGAGTTGTCTCATTTAATTTGTTTAAACCAAGGTTCAGGCGAAGCGGTAGATGTTCAAGTTTTTTTGAAATGGCAAATCTAATTTCAAATGGGAGGTTTTCCTTAAGCGTCAGGTATCTATTGAGTTGAGTTCCAAAATTATTAAGTGTGAGAGCGAAATTTAAATTTTGTCCTTCAATCAAATACATCAACCCAAGGTCAAATCCAATTGCTGTTGATCTTACCCCGGCTATTGATGAATAAATCAGCTTCAAATTAGCTCCATATTTTAAATTGCCATATTCTCTCGCAAACCCGCCGATGATAGCTAATTCGCCCGCCGAGAAGTTCCCAAGTTGATTTCCGTATCTATCGGTTTGAGTAAAATTGCCATAGTTGATGTAAATTGCCCCTATTCCGAGGTCACCGAAATACTTTGATTTAAATGTGTAAACTCCGTAGCCAAGGTTTATGTCAAGTAGATGTTTAAAGAATCCGATGCTTGCGTAATCACTTGAAAGTGAAGATAATCCAGCTGGGTTATAGAATAAAAGTGTTGGGTCGTCAAGCATGGCTATAAAATTTCCACCAAGCGCGGAAGCCCTTGGACTTATATCCAGTCGTAAAAATTCATATGTTGATTTTCCACCTGCCATCGCAATAGAAAATGTCAGCAAAGTTAGAAATAGAACCTTCTTCATCGTGGTGAAAATTTTTCTTTTCTTTGAACAAAGATAAAGAAATTCGTTAAAAAGTTCAAAAGTCCGTCGGAAAACTTTGATGATTCGTTCCTTTTGGCTATATTTACAACAAAATTAAAACGGATAATTGGATGCCTTTTGTTTATTTTGTTCCGCTTGGAGTAGAAGTTGAATGTGAAAGCGGTTCAACTATTTTTGATGTCGCAAAGGAAAAGTCCATACCTATAGCTGAGTCATGCGGTGGAGATAAAATTTGCGGACATTGTCGGGTGAAAGTTATTGAAGGTATTGAATCGTTGTCAGCGCCGAGTGGAGAAGAGGAAAAAGTTATGCAAAGATATAAGTTTGACATTGACGAACGGCTTGCGTGCGCTGTTAAAATTTACGGGAACATTAAAATAACAACACCATACTGGTAAATGACAAAAATAACGCTAGCTGTGGGAAAAGGTTTTAGCGGAGAAATTTTCAGGTATGAAGTTGATGATGAGTCAAACATCGGGGAGTTGATAAAGAAGTTCGTTCGTGAAATTTACGGTGAGCGGGAAGATGCTTTAAATTTCGTCCTTTTCAATTTAACTCAAAAATTTGAGTATGAAAATAACGAAACACTCTCAAGCAAAGGCACCAAGTCGGGCGATATCTTGCTGTTGATAGATTTGAAGAAATTTTAAATTTGAAAACAAAATTTTTTTGATATATGCGTTTTAAAAAACATATCTTCATCTGCACAAACCGTCGTCCCCCGGAGCATCCAAGAGGTTCATGTGCTCAGAAAGGTTCGGAGGAACTCGTTGCCAAATTTAAAAAAAGAATAAGTGAACTCGGCTTAAACAAAATGGTCCGTGTGAATTCGTCCGGTTGCCTTGACGCATGTGAACATGGTATAAGCATTGTGATTTATCCCGAAGGAATTTGGTATGGCGGAGTTAAGGAGGAGGATATTGAGAAAATCATAAGTTCCCATATTGTAAACGGAGAGGTTGTTGATGAGCTCATGATAAAAGATGAAAAGTTCAACCCCGATTTGATGTTAAGCGCCAAAATTGAACCGATTCAAAAATAAAATTTCAAATGTAAAGATGGCGAAGAAGGTTTCGGCATTTGCAAGGGAAACATTACAAGACAAGAAGAAGAGGGTGAGGAAGATAATTCAAACATTGAGAAAACTTTATCCAAATGCGAAGACACATTTAAATTTTACAAATCCCCTTGAACTTCTCGTTGCGACGATCCTCGCTGCGCAATGTACAGATGAAAGGGTTAACAAAGTCACGGAATATCTTTTCAAGAAGTATCGCACTGCGGACGATTACGCAAATGCTGATCTTAAAACACTTGAACAGGAAGTTAAGCCAACGGGATTTTATAGGAATAAAGCAAAGGCGATAAAAAATTGCTGTAAAATTTTAGTTGAGAAATACAACGGTCAAGTTCCTGACACGCTTGAAGAACTCGTCAAACTCCCCGGGGTCGGAAGAAAGACAGCCAACGCTATTCTTGCAAATGCGTTTGGAAAACAAGGTATAATAGTTGATACACACTTGAAAAGAGTAACTGCACGGCTTGGTTTGGTTAAGAGTAAAAATCCCGATAAAATTGAGTTTGAGCTCATGGAAATCGTCCCGAAAGACAAATGGACGCTTTTCTCTCATCTGATAGGTGAGCACGGAAGATATGTCTGTGAAGCGAGGAAACCGAAATGTTCAATTTGTAAGATAAATAAATTGTGTCCATCCGCAAAGCTTTAATCCAAAACAAATTGTGATCAAAATGAGGGAGATAACAATTGCACATAGCCCTGATTCAGACGATGCTTTTATGTTTTACGCACTTGTAAATGGTAAAATTAAATCCGATGGTTTGAAATTTGTCAATGTTTTAAGTGATATTGAAACGCTAAATCGCAAGGCATTTGAAGGTGTTTATGATGTCACAGCGATATCTTTTCATGCTTATGCCTATGTTTCGGACAAGTATATTCTCCTTCCGAGCGGTTCAAGTATGGGATTGGGTTATGGACCGATTTTGGTATCAAAGAAGGAATTTGAGCCAAGGGACTTGAAAAATTTTTTAGTTGGGGTCCCCGGGACATTGACAAGCGCATTTTTAATTTTGAAGATTTTTGAGCCAGAGGTCAAATATAAGGTCATTCAATTTGACAAGATAATTGAAGCTGTGATTAATGATGAGGTTGATGCTGGTCTTTTAATTCACGAGGGGCAATTGACTTATTCAAATTCCGGGCTTAAGAAAATCATTGACTTTGGAAATTGGTGGCAAAGAGAAACTGGTTTACCTTTGCCTCTTGGTGGAAATGTTGTCAAGAAAGAACTTGGCTTTGAACTTGCGAGGAAGATTTCAAATCTTTTGAGGGAAAGCGTAAGATATGCGATGGAAAATAGAGATGAAGCACTTAGATACGCTCTTAAATTTGCCCGAGGTATGGATGAAAAACTCGCTGATAAATTTGTGGGAATGTATGTTAACGAGCTGACGCTTGACTGCGGAGAGGTAGGTAAAAAAGCAATTCAGTTGTTTCTTGACCTTGGATATGAAAAAGGTTTAATACCTAAAAAAATTGAAATTGAACTTTTAAATACTTGAGAAGTTATGCTTGAAAAGTTACTTGAGTTAAGGAAGAAGGAGACAAAAGTAATAGTTGGTTTAATGTCGGGGACATCCGCCGATGGTGTTGATGTCGCTGTAGTTGAGGTGAAAGGCAACGGCAAGGGTACAAAAATTAAGACGATCGGGTGGAGGACTTTCCCGTTTGAAAAGGATTTGAAATGGTTGATATTGAAAAACTCTCAACCTGAGACAAGCAGAGTGGATGAAATTTGCAGATTAAATTTTTTAATAGCTCAAATTTATGCGGATTCAATTTTTAAGACGCTTGAAGAACTGAATTTGAAACCATCTGAAGTTGATCTTATTGGTTCCCATGGGCAAACGATCCAGCATTTGCCAAACGCTGTTGAAATGTTCGGTTATAGAGTGAAGTCCACATTGCAAATTGGCGACCCTGGTGTGATAGCCAAGCTCACAGGTATCCCAACCGTTGGAAATTTCAGAATCGGTGATGTCGCTCTTGGTGGGGAAGGTGCTCCACTTGTCCCGTATTTTGATTATTTAATTTTCGGCTCAGATGAAATTAATCGCCTTGTTCTGAATATCGGAGGGATAGCTAATTTCACGGTTTTAAAAAGAAATTGTGATGTTGAAGAGGTAATCGCGTTTGATACGGGTCCTGGGAATATGGTTGTTGATGCTCTTGTGAAAATTTTCTTTCGGAAAGATTATGATGAGGATGGAAAAATAGCACAAAGCGGAACTGTATCGCAGGAATTGTTAAGTAAAATGAGCCAGCATCCTTTCATCGCTAAAAAACCACCGAAGTCAACGGGGAGGGAAGAATTCGGCTCGGCTTTTGTTGAGAAAATTTTAAAATGGTCCGAAGAAATTTCATTAGACCCGAAAGATATAATAGCGACAGTGAGTGAGTTCACAGCTTATGCGGTATATAAAAATTACGAGTTTTTCATAAAGCCGAATGTTGAAATTGACGAGATAATAGTCAGTGGCGGTGGAGCTAAAAATAAGTTTATGGTGAGCGCGCTTGAGAGATATTTCAAAGTTCCGGTGAAATTAAGCGATGAGTTTGGTATATCATCGGACGCTAAGGAAGCGATATGTTTCGCAGTCCTTGCAAATGAAACAATTTCGGGAAATCCAGCTAATATAAAATCGGTAACCGGCGCTGTTAAGAGGACGATTTTAGGTGGGGTTTATTTTTAAAATTTCAAATTGGAAAATTTTTTCTTGCCCAAAATGAAGTAGTCAAAAACAATGCTTCTTTTATAAATCAATTTACCTTCAATTTTTCTCCTTTTAAGGTTTTTCCTGTTTTCAATCCTTTTGCGAATCCATTTCGGTTGAAAAAATAAAAAGACGAAGATCGCCTTTAACACAGCGATGAAATTTTTGATGTCACCTTTGACAAGGTAAGTGAACGCAGTTACTAAATCAAGTATTAATCTTATTGGGATGATGAGAAAAAGTTTCGGGGTGTCAAGATTTTTCTCCAACATTATCAAGCTGTTTCTGTGGTTTAGAAATGTCTTCCAGGGGTTTATTTTGGGTAAAGTTCCACCACCGACATGGTAGACGATGCTCTGCGGTAGGCAAAAAATTTTATAGCCGTTAAGATTTGCGCGCCAACAAAGGTCAATTTCCTCCATATGTGCGAAGAAATCCTCATCAAGAAAACCTATCTCTTTGAGAAGTTCTTTTCTAACAACGAGGCAAGCGCCTGTTGCCCAGAAAACTTGAATTGCATCATCATATTGACCTTTATCTTCTTCACAAAAGTCAAAAATTCTGCCACGACAGAAAGGATAACCGAACACATCAATGAAGCCCCCACATGCTCCGGCGTATTCAAATTTATTTCTTTCGTAAAAAGAGAGAATTTTGGGTTGACACGCGAAAACATCTGGATTTTCCTCCATAAAGTTTATGATAGGATTCAACCAATTAGGTGTTACTTCAACATCCGAATTAAGTAATACGATGTATTTCCCATCCGCAAATTTAAAAGAGCGATTATATCCGCCAGCGAATCCATAATTTTTATCAAATTTAACCAGCTTAACATTTTTAAATTTCTCCTCTATCAAGTCGGTGCTTCCGTCTTTTGAACCGTTATCAGCGACGATAACCTCAAAGTTTGGATAGTCAGTTTGAAGTAACGGGGGCAGGAATTTCTCAAGGAAATGTTTTGTGTTCCAGTTTAGGATGATTATGCTGACCTTTGGAGCTTTTTCCATCATCGGTGGAATTTTTTTGATAAATTTAACCATTTTATGATGCGGAAAAAAGTTTGGAGAAGAAAGAGATTTTCGGCGTGTTTTAGTTGAGAGTTTACAGTGAATGATGTTTAAATTTGATTTTGTTTTCCAAATTTTTTATCTTTTATGTGAAATTTGGGCAGGTAGCTCAGTTGGTAGAGCAACGGCCTGAAAAGCCGTGTGTCCGCGGTTCGATTCCGCGCCTGCCCACTTTTTATTTTAGGGGGTGAATTTGGGATATTTCCCTTTTTTGGTTAAATTTGAATTGGATTATAAAACTGTGACATAATTATGGCGATAAAAGTCCAGGAAATATGCTTCAGCTATGGCGATGTGCCCGTTCTTAAAAATATAAGCTTTGATGTCTCCCGGGGTGAGTTTGTAAGTTTGATAGGACCAAATGGCTCCGGGAAGACAACACTACTTAAAGTTTTAATACGAGTTCTCACACCACAAAAGGGGAAAGTGTTAATTTTTGATCGTGATATAAAATCATACTCAAGGAGAGAAATCGCACGCCTCATAGGTTTTGTCCCACAGGATAATACTTTTGCTTTTCCGTACACATCGCTTGAGGTTGTCTTAATGGGAAGGACGCCATATTTAAAGGGAATCGGCTTTGAAAATCGCAAAGATGTTGAAATTGCCCTACAAGTTATGGAGTTGACGAATACAATTGATTTGGCCGATAAACCGATCACAGCTTTATCTTTTGGAGAAAGACAGCGTGTTTTGATCGCAAGAGCTTTAGCCCAGCAACCGCAGATCATTTTACTTGATGAACCAAATGCTCACCTTGATATTTCCCACCAAGTTGAGATTTTCTCGCTTCTTAAAAGCTTATCAATTGAAAAAGGTGTCACTGTCATAGCTGTTTCGCATGATTTGAATTTGATTTCATCTTACAGCGATAAAGTAATTTTGTTGTCTTCCGGTGAAGTGTACGCAATCGGGAAGCCAGATTTTGTGTTAACAAGCGATAACATAAAAAATGTTTACGGGGCTGAAGTTATAGTTGATACCAATCCGATAACAGGTTCGCCGAGGATTACACTCCTGCCCAACAAAATTGGGCAGTTCACCGATAAACTTAAAATCAAAAATGGAGGAAATCATGAACATATTTGAACTGATCCACAAAGAGGGTCATGAGCAGGTTGTTTTTTGCCATGAGGAATCAACGGGGTTAAAAGCGATAATTGCAATTCACAGCACTGTTCTTGGACCAGCACTTGGTGGGGTTAGGATGTGGAAGTATGAGAAGGAAGAGGACGCACTTTATGATGTGCTTCGCCTTTCAAAAGCGATGACTTATAAAGCTGCGGTTGCTGGACTTAACCTCGGTGGTGGGAAAGCGGTTATAATTGGGGACCCGCAGAAGCAAAGGAACGAAGCGCTTTTTAGGGCTTTTGGAAGGTTCGTTCAAAGTTTGGGTGGTAGATATATAACGGCTGAAGATGTTGGAACTGATGAAAAAGTCATGGAATGGATTTATGCTGAAACAAAGTATGTCACCGGGATACCAGAATCGCTTGGCGGTAGCGGTAATCCAGCCCCTGTGACTGCGTATGGAGTTTATGTTGGGATAAAAGCATGTGTTAAGGAAGTTTACGGAAATGAGTCACTCGCTGGGAAAAAAGTTGCAATTCAAGGTGCGGGTCAAGTTGGGCGTTTCTTATGCCAGCATCTTGTAAAGGACGGAGCAAAAGTTTATATAACGGACATAATCCCTGAAAAAGTTAAGATGTGCGTTGATGAATATAAAGTTGAATTTGTAGAACCAGAGAAAATTTATGATGTTGATGCGGATATTTTCGCACCTTGTGCGCTGGGTGGAATTATAAACGACGAGACAATCCCAAGATTTAAGTTCAAGATAATCGCTGGCGGTGCGAATAACCAGCTACTTGACGAGGATAAGCACGATAGAATGTTGATGGAACATGGCATTCTTTATGCTCCCGATTATGTTATAAACGCTGGCGGTTTAATAAATGTTGGAAGGGAGGTTGAAGGTTACAGCAAAGAACACGCCATGAAAAAAGCAGAGGGAATTTACGATACTTTGATGAAAATCTTTGAGGTCTCAAAGAAGGAGAAAATCCCAACACATGTGGCTTCTGCGAGAATTGCTGAAGAAAGGATAGCAAGTGTTTTGAAGATAAAGAAAATTTCCGTTTAACTTTTTGGTTCGCCCCGTTTTGGGGCGGACCTTTTAAAAAAATAAATCGGTGGAAAAATAACACGGGGAGAGATACAAAATACAACTGAAGAAGTGCCTTACAAGAGAAGAATAATACGCGAACGAGTTCTTCAGATGCTCTATGCGTATGAGTTATCAGGAAGTTCGCCGGAGTTCATTTTGGACGATTTATTCTCCGAATTTCGCTCGGATAAGGAAAATTATGAATTTGGGAAGAATTTATTTTTAAATGTCATTGAGCACTCCGGTGAACTTGATGAAATGATAGCGAAAAAGATAAAGAATTGGGAACTTGATAGGATTGCGTTAATTGATAGAATTGTTTTGAGGATGGGGATTTGCGAGTTAAAGTATTTCCCCGAGATACCACCGAAAGTAAGCATAAACGAGGCGATTGAACTTGCGAAGAAATTCAGCACGGAAAGAAGCGGTAAATTTGTAAATGGAGTTCTTGATGCGGTTTATAATGAATTGAAAGAAACGGGACAGCTCGTAAAGCAGGGGCGTGGCTTAATTGACAAAAGTTTGAGGAAGGAAGAGGATTAAAGGTGGATAGAAAATTTAAAATCTTCATCTGGACGCTTTTTGACTTTGCGAACACCTCATTTTCAGTTTTAATTTTGACAACCGCTTATTCTGTTTATTTCAGGGAAATTGTAACAGGGAATTCTCAAATTGGGGATTTTTTATGGGGGCTTGCTTTCAGCATTTCTATGTTTATCGTTGCTTTTATCTCACCGTTTCTCGGGGCAATAGCAGATCACAGTTCCAATAAAAAGTTTTTCCTTTTCATATTTACAATCCTTTGCATCACATCAACTGGGTTGATGTTTTTCGTTGAACGAGGTGATATATTGCTTGGGATGGTTTTGCTCATTTTGGCAAATATAGGATTTGAAGGGGGGCTTGTTTTTTATGATGCTTTCCTTCCGGAGATAACGACTGAAAGAAGTTATGGAAGGGTTTCGGGATACGGCTTTGCAATGGGTTATGTCGGTTCTTTTATATCTTTGCTTGTTGCTTACCCGTTCTTAAAAGGTGAGTTTGCTGAATGGAATCTCTTTAATGTCAGGTTGAGTTTTATAGTGGCTGCGGCTTTTTTTCTTTTCTTTTCGCTTCCTTTCTTTATCGTGATAAAGGAAAGAAAAATTGAAATTGACGATAAGGTTTCTTATTTAAAGGCCGGGATTGAAAGGGTTAAATCAACTTTCACAAATGCCAGGAAGTACAGCAACATTGGTAAGTTTTTGCTTTCGTATTTTATTTATGCTGACGGGATAAACACGGTTATAATTTTCGCTTCAATTTTTGCCCGCCACACGCTTAATTTTTCGTTGGTTGAGATATTGACATTTTTTTTGACGGTTCAATCAACAGCGATACTTGGTTCGGTTGTTTTTGGCATAATCGCCGATAGCATCGGGCAGAAAAAAACTTTAAGCATAACCTTACTTTTATGGATTATAACAGCTATCGGTGCGTATTTTTGCGTTGATAAAACAACCTTTTATATCATCGGATTTATCGCAGGCGCTGCTATGGGTTCGTCTCAATCAACAAGTAGAAGTTTGATGTCAAAAATAATTCCACCGAGCAAGAAAACTGAATTTTTCGGATTTTATTCTTTCTTTGGGAAATCATCTGCGATACTTGGTCCGCTTGTCTTTGGCGCAGTTTCGTCTTTGACTGGAAGTCAAAGGGTCGCTGTTATTTCCGTCGCTTTATTTTTTGTCGTGGGATTAATTCTTTTACAAAGGGTAAGGGAAGAAAGGTTTCAGGAGTGAGCTCAGCTTGAAATTTCACCGATGATGAACGGATTTTCACCAAGCGATTTTAATTCAGCTAAAATTTCATCCGCTTCTTTTTTATCAACTATCAAAATAAGTCCAACACCGAGGTTAAATGTTCGTCGCATATCTTCTTCCGGAACTTTACCGATCTCTTGGATTAACTTAAAAATAGCCGGTCTTTCCCATGCGTTCCAATCAACTTTTATTTTCAAATTCTCGGGGACGACCCTTTTCGTGTTTCCTATGATACCACCGCCGGTGATATGAGATATTGCGTGCAGGTCAAATTTTTCCATCAACTTTAAAATTGGTTTTAAATAGGAACGGTGAATTTTCAAAAGTTCGTCAGCAAGAGTTGAATTTAACTCGGGGATAAATTCATCAATTTTAAATTTTTCAAGTAAAACAGCTCTTGCAAGCGAATAGCCGTTTGTGTGCAAGCCATTGGACGGTAATGCGATTAAGATATCGCCAGGTTTAACATTATCTCCTTTTATGATTTTTTCCTTTTCAACTATTCCAACTATCATCCCTGCGATATCATATTCGCCTTCGGCATAGAAGCCCGGCATTTCTGCAGTTTCTCCGCCTATCAATGAACATCCATTTTCTTCACACGCCTTTGCCATCCCTGAGATTACTTTTTCTGCAACTTCGGGTATTAATTTCCCGGTTGCGAAGTAATCAAGGAAAAACAGTGGTTCAGCCCCACAGACGAGTATGTCATTCACGCAATGATTCACAAGGTCTTGACCGACAGTGTCGTGTCGGTTTGTCATAAAAGCGATTTTCAACTTCGTCCCCACACCATCAACGCTTGAGACAAGAACAGGGTGTTTAAATTTATCAAATTTGATGTCATAGAAAGCGCCAAATAAACCGATATCCGTTAGAACTCTTTGATTAAATGTCGTTTTAGCGATTTTTTTTATCTTTTCAACAAGTTTATCAGCGACTTCAATGTCAACACCTGCGTCTTTATAAGTTTTCATAGTTTTCAATGCGTATTTATTTTAACAAAAAGCCCGACCCAATTCTGGGTCGGGCTTAATAAACATCACAGCCCGAATCTCTCGTAGTTTATCCTGATATAATTCTGCCATTTTTCGGGCACTTCTGCCTCTGGAAAGATTGCCTCAACTGGGCACTCCGGTTGGCAAGCCCCACAATCAATGCACTCTTGTGGATGGATGTAAAGCTGCATCTTTTTCTCTCTCATCTCTTTCAGATGCTCCTCATTCGTCACATCATATCCCTCTGGTCCGTAGATGCAGTTCACCGGGCACACTTGAACGCAGGCGGTGTCGCAAACGCCCACGCAGGGTTCACAGATAATGTAAGCCATTTTGAGGTTCTCCTTTTTTGTTTTTGAATTGACTCGTTAAAAGTTAAAAATAAAGAATGAGATAAAAATTGACTTTTGTCAAACTCACTGTGATTTTATCTCAGTCCAGTATCTATCAAGAAGTTTCGTCACCGGTCCAAGGTCCTTCATGAGTTCAAAATTTTTGAGCTCTTCATCGCTTGGGTATCTTTGTTTTGAGAGAAATTTTGGATTTATGAGTTTTTTAGCTGAGTCATTTACGGTTGCGTATCCAGAAAATTCGCTGACCCTTGCGCTTATCTCTGGTTTTAAAAGGAAGTTGATGAAAATGTGGGCATTTTCAATGTTTTCAGCTGTTTTGGGAATAGCGAGATTATCAATCCATAAAGTTCCACCTTCTCTTGGAAGAACATATACGATTTTGGTATCGGTTTCAGCAATTTTTACAAGTTGACCACTCCAACCGTGTGCTATCCAAACATCGCCTGATAAAATCGCTTGGTCAAAACCAGAACTGTTGTATTGTTTTACCAATTTTTTTTGACCAATTAAAACTTCCTTAGCTTTTGATAAAATCGTCGTATCAGTTTCATTTATTGAACGCCCCAAAAGTTTAAGCGCCACTGCAAAACACTCTCGCATATCGTCAAGCATTAAAATTTTTCCAGCGTATTTTTCATCAAATAAAACTTGCCATGTGTTGGGTAATTCACCGAGCTTATCTCTTCTGTAGGCAAATCCAGTAGTCCCCCAGAAGAAAGGTATTGAAAATTCATTCCCCGGGTCAAATTCAAGGTTTAGAAATTTCTTGTTGATGTTTTTCAAGTTTGTAATTTTTGACTTCTCAATCTTTCGCAGGAGATTTTGTTTTATCAAAATTTGAACCATATAATCGGATGGGACCACAACATCATATTTGCTCACCCCTGTTAATAGTTTTTCAAGCAAAATCTCATTAGAATCATAAGTGTCAATGTTGACCTTTATCCCGGTTTCTCTTTCAAACTTTTCAATCACATCACTTGGAAGATAATCCGACCAGATGTAGACATTCACTTGGTTTTTGTTCCTTCCGCAAGAGATGAAAATTAAGACAAAAGCAAGAATAAGGAATTTCTTTATCATTTCTCCTTTAGCAACCTTTGTGATAGAAATATAGCGATCGTAGTCGTGATAAGCATTATGGTTGATATAGCATTTACCTCGGGGGTTACACTTGTCCTTAACATTGAATAAATTTGAAGAGGTAAAGTCGTTGATGAAACGCCAGCGACGAAAGAAGTTATCAAATAGTCGTCAATTGAAAGTGTGAAGACGATAAGTGCTGACGAAGTTATGGCTGGTAGGAGCAGTGGAATTGTCACTCTTTTTATGACTTCAAATTCATTCGCTCCAAGGTCAAGGGCTGATTCTTCAATTTCCTTTTCAATGTTTTGTAATCTCGCCAGAACAATTAAAATAACATATGAAATGCTGAATACGATGTGCGCTATAATTACTGTTGTAAAACCAAGGGTTATCTTGACGAAACCGAAGAAACTAAGCAAAGCCCCGGCAAGTACTATTTCAGGTATCACTATCGGAAGATAAACGAGCAGTTTAAAACTCTCCCTTATTTTGAAATTAATTTTTCTAAGTGCTATCGCTCCGAGCGTTCCCAAAATTGTTGAAATCAATGTTGAAATCGTCGCTATTATCAAGCTATTTTTCGCAGAATTTAAAAGCAGTTCATTTTTGAAAAGTTTCAAATACCATTGAAAAGTGAAACCCTCCCAAATGGTTGTCCATCTTGACTTGTTGAATGAAAGAAAGACGAGAATTAGAATCGGAAGGTAAAGAAAGAAGTAAATCGCAAGTGTATAAAATTTTAGAATTCTATGTCTCTTTCCCTGTGACAGTTTCATCTATCCATTGGAGATAAGATTCAGAGCCGTCAATTATTGGCAAAGCGATTATTTCAGGGACCGTGTATTTATGCAGTTCTTTGACCCGTTTTACAAGTTGTTGGAAAACTTCTTTTTTCGTTTTAATTATTATCAAAGATTCGGAATCATCTTCAATGTTGCCTTTCCAGAAGTAGATTGAATTAACTTTTTGAACGATGTTGCAACAAGCTGCGAGTTTTTCTTCAACGAGCGTTTTTGATATTTTCCTCGCCTCAATGACATTTGGGGTTGTAATTAAAACGACGATATGTTCGGTCATCTGTTTTTCTGCATTTTTGTTTTTGCAATATAAAATTATGGGTTTGATTTGACAAGTTCAAATTTATTTTGCGTATTTTAATCCGATTTTTATAAATTTAAGCGACCGCTGAAAAAATTAATTTCAACGAGAAACGCGATGAAAAAGCACATTTTTTTCCTCTTGGTTTGGTTATTGTTGAATTCCTGTTCCGGGGGTAAGGGGGACAAGGATTTGAAAATTTATGCGAGTGGAATAGTTGAAGCTCGGGAAGTTATAGTCAGTTCAGAGGTGAGCGGAAGGATTGTTGAGTTAAATTTTGACGAGGGTAGCAGGGTTGATAGTGGGTTTGTTCTTTGTTGTGTTGATACCGAGATGATTTATCAGAGGTATCTTGAAGCGAAGTCGCAGGCGGAGGCGCTTTTGTCGCAATATCAATTGCTTCTTAAAGGAGCAAGGCGCGAGGAAATAGAAGCAATGGAGCAAGCCGTTGAGCGTGCCAAGGTAAATTTTGAAAACGCCAAAAAACATTTTGAGAGGATTAAAAAGTCAAGAAAATAATTGGTTATATGTCTCAAAGGTTTGGGCTTTATGATGATTTGACCGTGGAGGAAAATATAAGTTTTTATGCCGGCATTTACCTCAACGATAAAAAGTTAGCGAAGAAACGAACGGAAGAGATAATTGAAGAGCTTTCATTTCAAAGATATAGAAGGACACTTGCGATGCATCTATCGGGTGGGTGGAGACAGCGTCCTTCATTCGCCACAGCAATAGTCCACGAGCCGAAAATTGTTTTCCTTGATGAACCAATCTCAGGCGTTGACCCCGTCTCAAGAAGGCAATTCTGGGATGCGTGAAATTTAATGTTTAGAATAATTTCGATTTTCAAAAAGGAAATTTTACAGATACGCAGAAATCGGCTTCTTATGGGGATTATGATAATAGCTCCGTTCTCCTCTGTTTTGGGGTTTTAATCTTTGGTTTTAGCGTTTTCAGGTTTAGGAAGTATATCGGATGAGATTTGTCTTGCTTATGTTTTATTTTTTCTTTATATTTTAAAAAATTTTTCAAAAAGCCGATAGAGGTTTTAATGAAGATCAACATCTCAAAGTTGTCCGATGGGGAACACAATTACACATTTATAACGAAACCATCAGAACTTGAAATTGACGAGAGGAGATTTAATAAACCAGTTTATGTTGAGGTTACTCTTGAAAAGTCAAGACGACAGATCTTTTTAAAAGCAAATGTCTACACCGTTGGTAGATTCCAGTGCGATAGGTGTGTTGAGGATTTTGATTTAGTGCTTGAGAATAGCTATAGGATGTACTATGTTTACAGCGAGGAGGAATCAAAGAAGTACGAGCCAGACGAGGTTATGGTTATAACTCCTGAGACGAATGAGATTGACATATCCGATGATGTGAGACAGATGGTGTTGCTTTCGGTTCCGATGAAGTTGCTATGCTATGAGGAGTGTCTTGGGCTTTGTCCGAGATGCGGTAAAAATTTAAATTTTGAGGTTTGTACTTGTAAAGTTGAGGAGATAGACCCGCGTTGGGCTCCTCTTTTAAAACTTATGGAAGATGAAAATTTTAAAAGTGAAAACTAAATATTGAGGTGATTTGATATGCCAAATCCGAAGCGTAGACATTCAAGGTCGCGTAGGGACAAGAGAAGAGCTAATTACAAGCCAACAGCGCCAACATTAAGCGAGTGTCCACAATGTCATGAACCGAAGCTACCTCACCGTGCTTGTCCAAAATGCGGTTATTATCACGGTAGAACCGTGATAACTCCAAAAGAATAATTTCAATTTTATGAAGACAAGGCGAGCGATAAATAAAGAAGAGTTAAAAAATGCTTTGCTTGAGCTGATGTCCGAAGACGCTGATTTTAGAAGGGAGATATCTGTGCTTTTGCTTCGTGAGGAACCAGTGACGAGAAGTTATCTTGATGAAAGTTTGATAAAACTTTCAAAGCAATTTGATGATAAACTTTTAGAGCTCAGAAGGGAAATCGCCGAGGAAAATAAGGCGATGAGAGCTGAATTCTGGGAGGAGATGAGAAAATTAAGAGAGGAAATGGCGAGGGAAAATCAGGCGATGAGGGCTGAATTTTGGGAGGAGATAAGGAAATTGAGAGAGGAAATGGCAAGGGAGAATCAGGCGATGCGGGCTGAGTTTTGGGAGGAGATGAGGAAATTAAGAGAGGAGATGGCGAGGGAAAATCAGGCGATGAGGGCTGAATTTTGGCGTGAAATGAATAAGTTCAGAGAGGAATTTACCGAAAGTTTAAAACAGTTTGAGCGAAGTTTCAATATAAGATTGAGCATAGTTGGGAACCGATGGGGAATAAATGCAGAGATGGCATTTAAAGAAGGGATGAAAACGATTGTTGAGAAGGAGTTCGGTTGGAAAGTTACGAAGTGGAGATATGAAGGAATCTTATCAGATATTCACCCGAAGAGGGATAAGTATGAGATTGATGTCGTTATAAGCGATAGCGAGGTGATTTTAGTTGAGATAAAAGGTAGCGCTTCAGAAGCGGATGTCCTTAAGTTTTATGATAATGTCAGAGCTTATGAGCGTGTAAATGGTGTAAAGGCGAAGCGTAAGGTTTTGATTGTTGCGCTTGCTTATCCAGATGCGAGATTGGAAGCTCAAAAATATGGCATTGAATTAATATCCCCTTCAACATTCCCTGAAATTCCAATTGAGTTCATTTTGTGAGATGGAAAATTCAAAGAAGATCAAAATCGCTGTTGATGCGATGGGTGGGGACTATGCACCCGAGAATGTGATTGAGGGTGCAATCATGGCTTTAAGGGAATCTAACAATCGTTTTGAGATTGTATTTGTTGGCGATGAGAAGAAGATAAAAAATGAACTGAGAAAGTACGATACCATCGGGTTGAATTACTCAATTGTTGATGCGCCTCAGGTGATAGGGATGGATGATATTCCTACGGTGGCTTTGAGGAGGAAAAAGAACTCCTCAATAGTTGTTGGGATGAAACTTCATAGCGATGGGGAAGTTGATGCATTTGCAAGTGCTGGCAACACTGGGGCGGTTTTGACAGCAGCGACTTTTATACTTGGACGAATAGAAGGGATTTCAAGACCGACGATCGGGAGCGTTTTCCCGACCGAATCGGGAAGAAAAAGTATAATGCTTGATGTCGGTGCAAATGTTGATTGTAAGCCGAATCATTTATTTGAATTTGCGATTATGGGGAGCATTTATTCAAGTGAAATACTTGGACAGAAAAATCCCAAGGTTGCGCTTTTAAACATAGGAGAGGAAAGCACAAAAGGTGGGGAGGTTGTATTACAGGCGTATCAACTTTTATCGGAGAGCAAGTTGAATTTCGTTGGCAATGTTGAAGGGAGGGATATTCTCTTAGGGAAAGCGGATGTCATAGTTTGTGATGGTTTTGTTGGGAACATAGTTTTGAAGTTCGCTGAAAGTGTTCTTGGGGTTTTGAAAAGGAAATTAAGGAATTATGCGATGAGGAATATATTTCGCAGGTTGACTTTTGGTTTGCTTGCGCGTGGTTTAAGGAAAGCGTTGAAGGAGTTTGATTATCAAGAATATGGAGGTGTTCCTTTTTTGGGCGTGAATGGCGTTGCGATAATTGGTCATGGGAGTTCAACTGCAGTTGCGATTAAGAATATGATTTACAGGGCTGAGGAAACGGTTTTTAGGAAGATCAATCAAAAAATAAAGGAAGCGTTAAAAACTTATAAAATTAAAACGGAGGTGTAAAATTGGGGCAACGGAGGGCGACTATAACTGCTGTTGGTCATTATGTTCCGGAGAAAGTTCTTTCAAATTTTGATCTTGAAAAGATGGTTGATACAAGCGATGAATGGATAAGGACGAGAACCGGGATAAGAGAGAGGAGAATTCTTGAGAAGGGAGCGACATCCGACCTTGCGGTTGAAGCGATAAAGAGATTATTTGAAAATAGCGGTGTCGGACCGGAAGATATTGAAGTTATAATAGTTGCGACAGTTACTCCAGATATGTTCTTTCCTTCAACTGCTGCGGTTATTCAAGAGAAGCTTGGTTTGAAGAGGGCTTGGGGATTTGATCTATCAGCTGCATGTTCTGGCTTTATTTATGCTTTGATAACGGGGACACAGTTTATTGAATCGGGAAATTATAATAAAGTCCTTGTGGTTGGTGCTGACAAGATGAGCGCAATTGTTGATTATACGGATAGAAACACCTGTGTTCTTTTTGGAGATGGTGCCGGGGCAGTTTTGCTCGAACCAAGCGACGACCCTGAGTATGGAATACTTGACCATATTTTTTATATGGATGGGACCGGTGGAAAATATCTTTACATGCCAGGCGGTGGGAGTTTAAATCCACCAACCCACGAAACAGTTGATAAGAAAATGCATTACATTTATCAAGATGGAAGAGCTGTCTTTAAAGTTGCTGTTGTCGGAATGGCGGATGTTTCTGCTGAGATAGTTGAAAGAAATGGGTTAAAGGGTGACGATATAGATTGGCTTGTTCCGCATCAGGCGAATTTGAGGATTATTACGGCTACAGCTGAAAGAATGGGGCTTGATCTTTCAAGGGTGATGATAAATATAGATAGATACGGTAACACCACAGCTGCGACAATTCCACTCTGTTTGTCAGAGTATTGGGAATGTGGAAAGCTTAAACCGGGGCAGAGGATAGTTATGTCTGCCTTCGGTGCTGGTTACACTTGGGGAGCTGTTTTGATGAGATGGTCGCTTCCAAATCCTCCGCATCCAAGACCAGATGTCGCAAGATATTGCGAGGAGATGGATTCAAGAAGGTTTGAGATACCGGAGGAATTGAAAATAAAGAACAATGTCGCTAAATGAAAGTTGCTTTTGTCTTTCCGGGTCAGGCATCTCAATATGTTGGTATGGGAAAAGATTTATATGATGGGAATAGTTTAGTTAAAGAAATTTATGACAGGGCGGAGGAAATTCTCGGTTTTGAGTTGAAGAAAATTTGTTTTGAAGGACCCGAGGAATTGCTTAAGCAGACGAAGATAACACAACCAGCGATTTTTGTTCATAGTTATGTTGTTTCAAAACTTCTTGATGGTAAGTTAAAAGCGGATATGACAGCGGGGCATTCGCTTGGGGAGTATTCAGCTCTTGTCTATGCGGATGCTTTAGATTTTGAAACAGCTCTTATGATTGTGAAAGTTCGTGGTGAATTGATGCAAAAAGCCGGGGAGCAAAACCCAGGAACGATGGCAGCAATTATTGGACTTGATGATGAAAAAGTTAGAAAAATATGTGATGAGGTTAAAGATGGAATAGTTCAGCCGGCTAATTTTAATGCTATAGGTCAAGTGGTTATCTCTGGGGAGGTTGAAGCGGTAAAGATGGCGATGGAAATCGCAAAGCGTGAAGGTGCGAAAATGGTAAAAGAACTTGTTGTAAGTGGCGCTTTCCATTCCCCACTTATGGAAAGTGCGAAAGAGGAACTCAAAAAAATCCTTGATGAGGTAGAATTTAGAAAACCCAAAATCCCCGTCTATTTCAATGTAACTGCTAAACCGACATTTGAAGTAGAAGAAATAAAAGACCTTCTTTACCATCAAATCACAAAACCAGTTCTCTGGACGCAGACAATCCTAAACATGCGCTCTGATGGGGCTGTGAAGTTTTATGAAATTGGACCGGGGAAAGTCCTTCAAGGTTTGATAAAAAGAACGCTTGACGATGTTGAAGTAGCCGGTTTTGACAAACTCAGCGATATACAAAATCTAAAAGATGAACTTGTATGAGCCAGTTAAATGTTAATGTTGAGCCCGAAAGGAGCGCAACTCGGGATAAATTCGTTTATGTCAAGAATTTTAAAATAGATACGATCGTTTTCAGTGCCGGGTTTGTCCCGTTTTGCAATGTTCCAGTTTGTCGCGCTAATTGTTGTTACTGGGGAGTTTATGTTGATGTGAGAGAACAGGAGAAAATTTTGGCGCATAAGGACTTGATTTTAAAGTTTATGGATGAAACGCAACCGAAAGATGTTGAGCTCTGGTTTGAGAAAGAGGAATGGGAGGACTCAGATTTCCCCTCAGGCAGATGTGTAGGCACGAATGTTTATAATGATAAGTGCGCTTTTTTAACAAAAGAAGATTATTGTGTTCTGCAAGTTACCGCTGTGAATAGCGGTATGCATAAATGGGCTTTGAAGCCGTTTTATTGTTGTATTTATCCTTTAACTTTTTGGGAAGGCGTTTTAACTTACGATGATGGTCACGCTGAAGACCTACCATATTGTGGATTAAAAGCAACGCATAATCACGCTGGACCGGTAATTGAGATATGCAAGGATGAATTTATCTATGTCCTTGGTGAGGATGGATATGCTGAGTTGTTGAGAATTTACGAGGAATGGAAAAAACTAAAAAATAAATGAGGCATTTTTATGGCGTCTTTAAAGGATAAGGTTGCTATAGTCACCGGTGGTTCAAGGGGAATCGGAAGGGCGATAGCAAAAACACTCGCTCTGGAAGGATGTTCAATCGCTATCACTTATAAAAGCTCCTCCGCACAGGCACAGGAACTTGTCAATGAAATTTTAAATATGAATTCAAAAGCGGTGGCTATTCAAGCCGATTCGGCGAAGTTTGAGGACGCACAAAGGGTTGTTGATGAGGTCTTGAAAAATTTTGGCAAAATTGATATACTTATTAATAACGCAGGAATTACTCGCGATAATCTTTTACTTAGGATGAGCGAACAAGATTGGGATGAAGTTATTGAGACGAATTTAAAAGGTGTTTTTAACTTCACTAAGGCGGTTATAAAGCATATGATAAGTCAAAGGTCAGGTAAGATAATAAACATCGCTTCAGTTGTGGGTTTAATTGGTAACCCTGGGCAAGCAAATTACGCAGCTTCAAAAGCAGGTATAATTGGTTTTACAAAGGCGCTCGCGAAGGAAGTTGCTTCAAGAAACATACAGGTCAATGTTGTTGCGCCAGGTTATGTTGAGACCGAGATGACCGAAAAATTGAGCGAAGAACAAAAAAAGCGTCTATTTGAGCTTATCCCTGCCAAGAGGATTGCAAAGCCAGAGGAAATAGCTTATGTCGTTAAATTTCTCGCTTCCCCTGAAGCAGATTACATAACCGGGCAAGTAATCGTCGTTGATGGTGGTTTGACCGCATAACAAAAAAATAAAAAACCAAAAAGGAGGACAGAAAATGGACATTGAAGCAAAGGTCAAGCAGATAATCGTGAATAAGCTTAATGTCAGTGAGGATAAGGTAGTGCCGGAGGCATCTTTCATCAACGATCTTGGTGCTGATTCGCTTGACACGGTTGAGCTTGTGATGGAATTTGAAAAGGAATTTGGGATTCAAGTTCCCGATGAAGATGCTGAGAAGATTAGAACGGTTGGCGATGCTATCAACTATTTGAAGCAAAAGCTCGGGCAAGCGTAATTATTGCGGGGGCGATTTAAATCGCCCCTTGTTTTTTTGTTAAAACAAAAGTTAAGTATCAAATTATGCGAAACCGTAAAAGGGTCGTCGTAACTGGAATGGGCGTAATATCGCCGGTTGGATTAACAATTGAAGAATTTTGGAAAAATCTACTTGATGGGAAAAGTGGAGTTGGATATATAACGAAGTTTGATACGACAAATTTTGCAACGAAGTTCGCAGCTGAGGTAAAGAATTTTGACCCAGTAAATTACATAGATAGAAAACTTGCGCAACGGATGGATATTTTCACCCAATTTGCAATGGCAGCAACTGAAATGGCAATTCAAGACGCTGGGTTAAATTCCGATTCAAAAATAGATAAAGAAAGGGTCGCTGTAGTTTATGCCTCTGGTATAGGCGGAATGTGGACATATCATACGCAACATGAACTCTTTTTTAAAACTGGATCGCCAAGGCATATAAGTCCATTCACCGTTCCGATGATGATCATTGACATAGCAGCTGGTTACATTTCTATACGATATGGATACAAGGGACCAAATTATGCAACTGTTTCAGCTTGTGCAAGTTCAGCAAATGCTATTACTGATGCGGTTATGTTGATTGAGCGCGGTCTTGCTGATGTCGTTATAACTGGTGGGACAGAATCGGCGATTTGCCCCATGGGTATCGGTTCATTCAATGCTATGAGAGCTCTTTCAACGAGAAACGATGCTCCCGAAAAGGCAAGTAGACCTTTTGATGCGGATCGTGATGGTTTTGTCATGGGTGAGGGAGCTGGAACTTTAATACTTGAATCGCTTGAACATGCTTTAAATCGTGGAGCGAAAATTTACGCTGAGGTTGCTGGTTTTGGTCTTACAGCGGATGCATATCATATAACAGCGCCAGCGCCAAACGGCGAAGGTGCAGCAAGGTCAATGTCTATGGCTTTAAAAGACGCTGGGCTTTTGCCCGAGGATATTGATTACATAAACGCTCATGGAACTTCAACAAAAGAAAATGATAAGAACGAGACACAAGCGATAAAAACCGTTTTCGGGGAACACGCTTATAAACTTGCTGTTAATTCAACGAAGTCAATGATAGGGCATCTTCTCGGCGCAGCAGGTGCTGTTGAGGCAATAGCTACGATACTTTCAATTACCACCGGAAAAATTCATCCAACGATAAATTATGAGAACCCTGATCCGGAATGTGACCTGTTTTATGTTCCGAACAAGGCAATAGATAGAGAAGTAAAAGCAGCGATTTCAAATTCTTTTGGCTTTGGTGGTCACAATGTTTCAATAGTTTTCAAAAAGTTTGAAGAGTGATTTTGTTAAGTTTAATACGAAAGTTAAAATCGCTTTTTAAGCCGAAGGTTGATATAATAAGCGATGAAAAGTTCAAAGAGCTTGAGAAAATTCTCGGGTTGAAGATAAAGAATAGGGATATTTTTGTTCAGGCGTTGACTCATCGTTCTTTTGTGCCGATAGCGAAAAACAAGTTCAAGATACGGCTTGTATCAAATGAACGGCTTGAATTTCTCGGTGACTCAATTCTAAATCTTGTTGCTGGGGAATTGCTTTACAAGGCGTATCCGCAGGCGTCGGAGGGGAGGTTGACACGCCTGCGATCTCGCATAATAAACAAGGGGATTTTGATAAAGTATGCATACTTGCTCAAACTTGACGAGTTCATACTTTTAAGCCATTCCGCACGAAGAGCACTTATGCAAGGGTATAGCTCACTACTTGCGGATGCTTTTGAAGCGGTGGTTGCTGCAATCTATCTTGACTCTGGATTTGAAGCGGTGAAAAGTTTTTTGACGCGCGTCTTTAAAGAGCAAATCGGCGAATTTGACTCAAAATTTTATGAGACGACAAGGGAGCATTACAAAAGCATACTGATTGAGTACTCCCACAAGGTTAATCTTGATGTAAATTATAGAGTTGTAAAGATTGAGGGTCCAGAGCACGAGCGAACTTTCACTGTTGAAGTTTTACTCGGGGGAGAAGTCGTGGGAATTGGAACTGGCAAAAGCAAAAAGGAAGCAGAAAAGTCAGCTGCTTATAACGCTTTGATAAAACTTGGACTAATTGACCCGTCTTTGGCTTGAATTTATCGCATTTTTTCAGCATTTTAATAGATGGCAAAAAATAACTTCGGAAACAAGTGAAGATGTCAAAATTTTTTCTCCTGCTTTTAATCCTATGTACCGAATTGATTTCACAAAATATATGGTTTTCGGATGATTTCTCCGCGAGTTTGAGAAGCGAGTGGATTGAGATCTCTGGGAAATGGTCGGTTGAAAAAGGGCGTTTGTTGTCTTCAGCGGTCGACAAGGCAAACTATCTCGGCTTGAACTTTGTAATCCCTCCAAAGTCAAATTATAAAATAAAATTGAGTTTCTCCGGGGAAAGCGCGATTTTGATGTTTAACCTTTATGATATCTTCACATGGATGACGGGGAATTTCGTGAAGTTTTATAAAAATGCGCTTTACACCGGTTTAATTGAGCTTAATGGCGACGAAAAAATAAATAGATTCGTCTCGCTTCCAAGTTCCCGAAAAAATTTTAACACGATTGAGGTAATTGTCTCAAACGGTAGATGCTCCATTTATTTTAACGAGAAGAAATATCTTGAGGAGAAGTTGTATTTTGAGTCGGGATATGTTGCCATCGGCGTTGAAGAGGGGAAAACAGAGTTTGATTATTTCATAATTTCTTCAAACGAAAGGTATAAAAACGCTGATGAATTGAAAAAACTCAAGGAGCCGATAATAGATCACATAAGCTCAATAGCCATAATTGATAGCTCAAGATTTGCTTTATCAAGCGATGTTTATTCCTTCGTTCAAGTAATTGACACAGCGGGGAATCTGTTAAATAAGTTCGCTTATTTGAGGTGGAGTGGGGGATTGATGTATTACAACGACGGGTTATACATCGGTGATGTTGGCAAAATAGTTGTCGTTTATCCGAAGAGAACTATGCAAGTGGCTCAGTTTATGGTAAAGATGCCCAATTATATTTTTTCCGATGGGGACAAAATTTATGTGATTGATGGTTCGGCTGTTAAAATTTTCACCCAGGACTTCAGATTGGTGTCGTCTTTTACGGATCCAGATAATTTGAAGTTTCCAACAGCTGTTGCTTCAGATAAATACAACATTTATTGCACTGATCCGACGCTTGGTCACATAGCAGTTTATTCAAAAAGTTCAAATAAATTTTTAAGAAGCATCAAGGGTCACTTTGTCGCTCCCGTGGATTTGAAATATGATTCCGTTTCAAATTCAATTTATGTTGCCGATGTTGGGCTTAAAGCTGTTGTTAAGGTCAGGGGTGAAAAAGTTGAAAAAACTTTTAAAGCAGATGAATTTGGCGGGTTGAAATTTCCAAGGAGCATTGATTTAAAATATGGTATGATTTACATCGCTGATGCTGATAAAGTTGTTTCCGTTGACACGACTTTTACAAGGGCAAAGATAGTTTTGAAGAGATGAATTGATTTGATAAATTATCTATGAAAAACATAATTTCGCAGGAAATGGAAAAAGATTTGAAAAATTTAAAGAAGCACCTCGCACATCTTAAAAAACAAATTTTAAAGGGGAGGACCTACCATGGCAGTTAAAGTTCGTCGCGAAGAAGCCCTTGAATATCACAGCAAAGGGCGAAAAGGAAAACTTGAAATTATCCCTTCAAAGCCGTGTTTGACGCAAAGGGACCTTTCACTTGCTTACACACCTGGAGTTGCAGAGCCGTGCAGGGAGATTTATAAAAATCCCGACCTTGCGTATGAGTATACAATGAAGGGTAATTTTGTCGCGGTTATTTCAAACGGGACAGCGGTGTTGGGACTTGGGGATATTGGGGCTCTTGCTGGAAAGCCAGTGATGGAAGGGAAGGCGGTTCTTTTCAAGAGGTTTGCTGATATTGATGCCATTGATATTGAGATAAACGAGAAAGACCCTGATAAGTTGATTGAGATAATTGCTTCGCTTGAACCGACATTTGGCGGAATAAACCTTGAGGATATCAAAGCGCCGGAATGTTTTTACATTGAAGAGGAGTTGAAAAAAAGGATGAATATCCCCGTTTTTCACGATGACCAGCATGGGACTGCGATAATAAGTGGAGCTGCGCTTTTGAATGCACTTGAGCTTGCTGGTAAAAAAATTGATGAAGTTAAGGTCGTCTTTAACGGCGCGGGCGCATCTGCAATTGCTTGTGCTAGGTTTTATGTATTGCTTGGGGTTAAAAAGGAAAATATAGTTATGTGCGATAGGAAAGGTGTTATTTACAAGGGAAGAAAAGAGGATATGAATCCTTATAAGGAAGAATTTGCGACGGATAAGTTTTCCGATGGGGCAACGCTTAAAGATGCGCTTGTCGGAGCGGATGTGTTCGTTGGACTTTCGGTTGGAAATGTCGTTACGAAGGAAATGCTTAAAACGATGGCTGATAATCCGATTGTTTTTGCGATGGCGAACCCAGATCCAGAAATTTCCTATGAAGATGCAATTGAGGCAAGAGACGATATCATCATGGCAACCGGAAGGTCGGATTATCCGAATCAAGTTAACAATGTCCTTGGTTTTCCATTTATATTTAGAGGGGCGCTTGATGTTAGGGCAAGGTCTATAAACGAGGAGATGAAACTTGCAGCTGCTCGTGCACTGGCACAACTTGCGAAACAAGATGTCCCAGATTCAGTGATAAGGGCTTATGGCGGAGAGAAAATTGAATTCGGAAGAAACTACATAATCCCTAAACCGTTTGATCCAAGAGTTTTAACTTGGGTTGCGCCAGCCGTGGCTAAAGCAGCAATTGAAAGCGGTGTCGCAAGAGTTGAAATAAAAGATTGGGAGGAATATAAACATCAACTTGAGGTTCGCCTTGGTATCTCAAGGGAAATAATGAGACCGATATTTGCTATAGCTAAGAGAAATCCAAAGAGAATCGTTTTCCCTGAAGGTGAAGAGGTGAAAATCTTGAAGGCAAGTCAAATCCTCATTGATGAAGGGATAGCGAAGCCAATTTTGATCGGTTCTGAAAATGTGATAAGGCAAAGGATTGAGGAAAACAAATTAAGTTTGAAAGAGATTCAAATCGTTGAACCACTGAAGTATCCGAGATTTGAGGAATATGTTCAAGAGTATTATCGTTTGCGTCAGCGCAAGGGTATAACATTGAAAGAAGCGTATAAAATTATGACTTTGCCAAATTATTTCGGCTCAATGATGGTGAGAATGGGTGATGCAGATGGTTTGATATCCGGTTTGTCATCTCACTATCCGGACACAATTCGTCCAGCGCTTCAAATAATACGAATGGATGAGAGATTTACACGGGTTTCGGGTCTTTACATAATGATTACAAAGAAAGGGACATTTTTCTTTGCTGATACAACTGTAAACATTGACCCAACACCTGAAGAACTCGCAGAAATTGCGATAGCTTCGGCTGAGACGGCAAGGAGATTTAATATTGAGCCAGTTGTGGCTTTGCTTTCGTTTAGTAACTTTGGAAGCACCGAGAACCCGTATTCGCTTAAAGTTAAAAAGGCAGTTGAAATCATACGACAAAAAGCCCCTGACTTAATCGTTGATGGTGAGATGCAGGCAGATACCGCCGTCGTTCCAGAGATAATTGATGAAATGTATCCGTTCTCAACTCTTAAAGGCAAAGGTCCTGCGAATGTTCTGATATTCCCAGACCTGAACTCAGCAAACATCGCTTATAAGCTTGTTTATAGAATTGGAGGTGCTGATGTAATTGGTCCTATACTTATGGGGATGAAGAAGCCAGTCCATGTGCTTCAAACTGGCGCTGAGGTTAGCGAGATAGTCAACATGGCAGCTATTGCAGTAGCGGAGGCGATTGAAAAGGAAAGAGTTGACGGGCGAGGATAAAATTTTGCTCTACAACAAAAACATTTGCAATGTGAAAAGATTAAATTTCGCTTTTTTAGCTCTTTTATTGATTGTATCGTTTTCCTTTGCTATTGAGATCCCAAAGTTAAGACAACGCGTGACCGACCTTGCCGGTGTTTTGACACCGGAACAGGTTAATTTCCTTGAGGAAAAGTTGCGAAAATTTGAAGAAGAGACGACGAATCAAATTGCTGTCTTGATTATACCTTCACTTGAAGGAGAAGACCTTGAGGACTTCTCAATGAAAGTTGTTGAGGAAAATAAGCTTGGTCAAAAGGGAAGAAACAACGGTGTTCTTTTTCTTATAGCGATTCAAGATAGGAAGATGCGTCTTGAAGTTGGTTATGGTCTTGAAGGCGCTTTGCCCGATGCGCTTTGCGATCAAATCTTGAGAAATATAGTTCGCCCTAAATTTAGGCAGGGTGATTATTTCAACGGCATAAATGAAGGAATTGATGCGATAATTTCCGCTACAAAAGGCGAGTTTAAAGCCGATCCTCGCAAACGCCCTGAGACAAATTTCGGAGCGATTCTCCTCCTGGTCATTATCGTTTTAACTTTTTTGACTTTTATTTTGTCGCTTATCCGTGGCGTTAGACATTATAGCGTTCATTCGTCTGGGTATGACTCAGCTTTATTTTGGATGTGGTTGCTTGGTTCAATGAGTGAAAGGAGGAGAGGAGAAGGGTGGGGTGGATTTTCATCTGGCGGTTTTGGAGGTAGTGGTGGATGGTCAGGCGGTGGCGGAAGCTTTGGAGGCGGAGGAGCAAGTAGTAGCTGGTGAAAAAATTAACTCAAATTTCTACACCATATGCTCAAGGTTAAAAAAATCTTCACAAATAATGACCTGAAAAAAATTTCGGAGAAGATCGCGCAGATAGAGAAAAGCACAAGCGGTGAGGTTCGCGTCTCAATCCGTGAAAAAAGAAGTTTGATTGAAAGAAAACTTTCTATCTTTGACATCGCATTGAGGGAGTTTTATCGGCTTGGAATGGATAAAACAAGGGACAAAACAGGCGTCTTAATTTTTCTTTTATTATCCGAAAGGAAGCTACAAATAATTGCAGATGAAGGCATAAACTCAAAGGTTGAGAATGAAACATGGCAAAAAATCGCCGACGGGATGGTTGAGAAATTTAAAGAAGGCAAATATCTTGATGGGCTTCTTTTCGGTTTGGATGAGGTTGGTAAAATTCTCTACGCACATTTTCCGATAAGACCAGACGATATTAACGAACTTCCCAATGATGTTGAAATAAGTTAAAAAAATTTGGAAGCAGGGTATGCCATTTTATGGATACATCGGCGTTTTTATAATCATACTTGCTGAAATTTTACTTTTCATGGAGGTAAAAATTGTTGGAATTTATTTCACGCCGATAGTTTGGACTGGTTACATTCTCTTTGTTGATGCATTGAATTTCAAGCTTTACGGAAACTCACTCATAAAAAATCGTAAAAATGAATTCATCTTGATGTTGCCTTGGTCTGTGCTTTGTTGGTTGATTTTTGAAGCGTATAATTTTCACCTTAAAAATTGGTTTTATATCGGTTTACCTGATAGCGCTCTTGCGAGGACATTTGGTTATGTTTGGTCTTTTGCGACTATTTTCCCGGCGATACTTGAAACGAATCAACTTGTCAATCCTTTGTTTAAGAATTTTAATAAAAAACCATCTAAAACAACCGACGCAAAGCTGACCATTTACTTTATCGCTGGAGTTTTATGTCTTGTTGTTCCTTTGATTTTACCCTCGGAAGTTGCCTCTTATCTTTTTGCGCTTGTTTGGGTTGGGTTTGCGTTTTTGCTTGAGCCGATAAATTATAAACTTGGGGGCGAGAGCTTATTCCGAGAGTTTGAATCCGGGAAAATGACAACGCTTTTGTCACTTTTTGTAGCTGGCTTAATTTGTGGAGTCCTGTGGGAGTTTTGGAATTATTGGGCTATAGGAAAGTGGATTTATACTGTGCCGATCCCGTTTGCTGGACCGAAAATTTTTGAAATGCCACTTCTCGGATACCTTGGTTTTCTTGCTTTTGCCGTTGAAGTTTATTCAATGCAAAATTTCTTGATGACGGTTTTAAAACGGAATCAAAAACTCGCTGAGTTATTTGGACTTGCTTGAGTAGGGATGATCTTAACTATTGCGGTGTCAAGCGTTTTTTCGTTAAGGATGAAAATTTCGTCAAATCCTTCCGTCGGTATTGATTTCTTTGCCTCAATGAAGTTTGCATATTGATATTTGATCACCTCCTCACCTACTTTCCGTTTCCTTTTTTGGTCTCTTTCTATGCAGATTTCCATGGGTATGTCAAAAACAATAATGACGACTTTAAAGCCATATTTTCTTGCGATTTCAATCAGTTTTTGCCTCGTTTCTTTGGAGAGAGATGTTGCATCCGCTACGGTAAGCCGACCCACGAGCAATCTTTTTTCAATGATGAAATAAAACAAGTCAAAAGCATGTTTTGAAACCGCCTGGTTTGCTGGGTTATCTGATATCATCGCTCTGCAATGGTCGGAAGAGACGATTTGTGTTTTTTTGAAGAACTTTTTGGCAAATGTTGATTTACCGCTACCTGCAACGCCACATAGAACAACGAGTGTTCGTGGCGTTAATTTTATTTCAAATGTTTCCTCTTCTTTCTTTTTCCTGAATATGTTCAAAAATTTTTCAATCATCTCGTGAAGACCTTGTAACCGAGTGATTTTATTATTTCAATTGCCTTGTTTGCGTCCATTTCACTTTCAAATGAAATTCTGAAAGTACCTCCTATGCCTTCTCTGACGCGCAGGAGTTCAATATCTCTTATATTTAGCCCGCCCTCATAAAGTGCGGTGGATATTTTGCTCAAAACCCCAGGTCTATCCTCAACCATAACGAAGACATCGTATAGTTTGTGTATGAAACCTTTTGCGGTTAAAGGTATCTCGTTTCTGAGTTTGAAAGCCCTGTCAAATTCATCTCTAAATTTTTCAATTTCGTTGCTCAGAAGATACAACTTGTATTTGTTAAGTCCGACTATAAAGGCATCAATTGCCTCAAGGAGTTTTTCCTTGTTTAGTGAAATTATATCGCCCCATATTTCAAATTGACTTGATGCTATTCTTGTGAGGTCTCTGAAACCACCTCCGGCAAGTGTTAAGTATTCAACCCCTAAATCACCAGCGGTGTTAACGAGCAGTACAGCGATTAATTGAGGCAAATGGCTTATATACCCGGCTATTTTATCGTGAACCTCGGGGTCAATTAATACGACATTTGCCCCGGTTAATTTTATCAAGCTTGTCAAATCGTTTATGATTTTTATCGGTACATCTGGGCTTGGGCAAAGTGCATAGACGGCGTTTTGAAAGAGAAACGGGTCAGCGTATGAAACGCCTTTTTTTTCTGATCCTGCCATCGGGTGTCCGCCGATGAAATAGACATTGCCTTTTATGTTTTTTGCCGATTCAAGCACTGCTTTTTTTACGCTTCCTACATCTGTTATTATTGCTCCAAGTTTGGCAAATTTTGAAACAAGAGGAAGTAACTTTATGATTTCATCAAGCGGGGTGCACAGAAAAATCACATCGGAATCATTTACGGCGTTTTCTATTGAATTTGTTCCCTCATCAATTGCGCCGAGTTCAATTGCCTTTTCTATCGCTTTTATATCGGAGTCAAAACCGATTATTTTTAAATTTTTTTCGGTTTGTTTGAACGCCAAGCCGAGTGAACCGCCAATTAAACCTGTTCCAATAATTGAAATTTTTCTAAACATGGCAAATTTACACTATTTTTCTTCCTATTGCTTCGGCTATTTTTCTCACCTCTTTCATTAGTTGTGAAAATTGTTCAAAGTAAAGCGATTGTGGTCCGTCAGATTTAGCTTTCTCAGGTTGATTGTGAACTTCAATGATTAAACCATCCGCACCAGCTGCAACAGCTGCTCTTGCAACGGGAATGACTTTATCCCTTATCCCTGTAGCATGGGATGGATCAACCACAATTGGCAAATGGCTTTTCTTGTGTATCACAGGTATTGCGTTTATGTCAAGCGTATTTCTTGTTGATGTTTCAAATGTCCTTATTCCTCTTTCACACAATATCACCTTGTGATTACCGCCTGAGAGGATGTATTCAGCAGCCATTAGCCACTCTTCAATTGTTGCTGACATCCCGCGTTTCAACATAACTGGTTTATCAATTTTTCCAAGTTCTTTTAAGAGCGCGAAGTTTTGCATATTTCGCGCACCTACTTGAAGTATGTCAGCATATTCGGCCACAAGTTGAACATCTTTTGTATCAAGCACCTCGGTTATAACAAGAAGCCCGTATTCATCAGCTGCACTTCTTAACAGTTTAAGCCCTTGTTCACCAAGTCCCTGGAACGAATAGGGTGAAGTTCTTGGCTTAAATGCGCCACCTCTTAAAACTTTGACCCCTTGTTTGGCAACGAATTTAGCGATCGTGAAAATTTGCTCCTCGCTTTCAACTGCACAAGGACCTGCCATTACAACGACCTCTTCAATCTTACTTCCTATTCTGACACCATTTAATTCAATGACTGTGCCTTCATGTTTAAAAGCGCGGTTTGCAATTTTGTAAGGTTCGGTGATTCGGTAGACCTCCGCAACCCCGGGTAAAAGTTGGAGGTTCCTGTGGTCAAATTCCGGCTTTACACCTATTGCTCCGAGGACTGTCCTTGAGACGCCGGTTGACCTGTGGACATCAAAGCCGTAGTCGTTTAGAACTTTTATGACATTTTGGATTTGTTCTTCGGTTGCATCAGGTTCCATAACAACGATCATTTGTTTTTTACCTCCTTTAATTTTGTTTTTGATTTGATATGAATTTAAAAGTAGGCGGTATTTTTGTGAGGAGTGTTTATGCCCAGTGGTTGCGCCACCACTGGGCGAAATAGTAGGTGTAAAAGCAAACTTGGAAGGAGACAAAATAAGAAACGAACAGTGATTGAATCAAACTTATTTGATTGCCAAGCTCGTCCATTTCCAAGACCTTTCTTTGCCGATGATTTTACTGAAATATACAAATTTGATGTGCTTTTTGCAAGAAAAATTTTGAAATGTTGTTCCGTTTTTTTATCTTAAAACCAAAATCAGCATGCAAATTTAATTTCGGAGGACAAAAACTATGCTTTTTTTAATTCAGGCACAACCGGATGCGACGAGCAGTTTGATCAGCACGATTATAATGTTTCTTGCGATATTTTTGATTTTCTATTTCCTCATAATAAGACCACAGCAAAAAAGAGCTCGGGAGCATCAAAAATTGATTGAATCCCTCAAAAAGGGAGACAAAGTGATAACTTCAAGCGGTATCCATGGGAAAGTTGTCGGGCTTGATGATAAGACAGTTCTGCTTGAAGTTGATGACGGGGTTAAGATAAAATTTGAGAAAGCAGCCATCGCCGTTGTGACTCGTGAAGGTCAAAATTAATCTTTATTTCTCTCACTGTTTTTTCTTTTAAGGGACAGAATTATCTGTCCCTAAAATTTTTTTAATCAAAGATAGAGGAGGTGAAGTTATGATGCCGATGGAGAAATTCAACACGATAGATGAAGCGATTGAAGACATACGCGCTGGGAAAATTGTAATAGTTGTGGACGATGAGGACAGGGAGAATGAAGGTGACTTTATAATGGCAGCTGAAAAAGTGACGCCAGAAAGCGTTAATTTTATGGCTAAATATGGTCGCGGTTTAATTTGCGTTGCGATAACCGAAGGAAGAGCTCGCGAGCTTGAGTTTGAGCCGATGGTTGAGTTTAACACCGCAAGGCATGGGACAGCTTTCCTTGTGAGCGTTGATTATCTGAAGGGAACAACCACTGGGATTTCCGCTTTTGATAGAGCAGCAACAATCAAGGCAATCGTTGACCCGAACACAAAGCCGAGCGATTTTGCCAAACCAGGGCATATTTTCCCACTTCAAGCGGTTGAAGGTGGGGTCTTGAGAAGAGCAGGACATACCGAAGCAGCGGTTGACCTTGCCCGCCTTGCTGGGCTTTATCCAGCTGGCGTACTTTGTGAGATTATGAATGACGATGGAACGATGGCTCGCGTCCCAGACCTATTTAAAATCGCAAAAAAATTCGGCTTGAAAATTATAACTATAAAAGACCTCATAAGCTATCGGCTCAAAAGGGAAAAACTCGTAAGAAAAATAACGACGACGAAACTCCCAACCAAATATGGTTTCTTTGAACTTCATCTTTATGAGAGTTTAACCGATGGGAAAGTCCATGTCGCTCTTGTCAAAGGTAAAATTGACGATGGCGAGCCGGTTCTTGTCCGGGTTCATTCCGAATGTCTAACTGGTGATGTCTTTGGTTCTTTCAGATGTGATTGCGGGGAGCAACTTCACTCGGCTATGAAGATGATTGAGCGCGAAGGCAAAGGTGTTTTGCTTTATATGCGACAAGAAGGAAGGGGGATTGGACTTGTCAACAAAATTAAAGCTTATAGATTGCAAGACGAAGGGAAAGATACAGTTGAGGCAAATGAAATGCTTGGCTTCAAACCTGACCTGAGGGATTATGGAATTGGCGCGCAGATACTCGTTGATCTTGGAGTGAGAAAAATGCGCCTTTTGACGAACAATCCAAAAAAAATTGTCGGACTGGCTGGTTATGGTCTTGAAGTCGTTGAGAGAGTTCCGATTGAGATTGAACCGAACGAGGTCAACATAAATTATCTGAGGACAAAGCGGGATAAACTCGGTCATTTAATCCTGATGAACGAAAAAAACGATAACGAGAAGAAATGATGTTTTCCTATCCCGAAATACTTGAGCCATCCCAAATAAAAAAAGTGATAGAAAGAGCGCTTTCAAAGGGTGGCGATTTCGCTGAGATATATTTTGAGTGTAGAATTGAACTCGCTATAAATTTATCAGAAAACAAGATAAAATCCCTAAACTATGGCATATCTCCCGGACTTGGGGTTAGGGTGATTTCAGGGTCTAAGACCGGATACGCTTACACTGATGATTTCAGGTTTGAGAAAATCCTTGAGGTCGCAGATGTAGCATCTTATGTAGCTGATTCAGGGATTGGGAACAAGGCAGTAAATCTTGAGGAGAAAAGGAAAGCGGGACAAAATTTCAAAGTTGAGAAGCCGATTTATCTCCTTGATCTTGATAAAAAAATTGAATGGCTTTGGCGTGCGAATGATTCAGCCCGAGGTTATGACGGAAGGATAAAGCAAGTTGATATAAATTATTTTGAAAGCGCAAGGTATTTTTGGATTGCGAATTCTGAAGGAGTGTATGTTGAAAGCGATGATTCCTTGTTTAGAATTTTTATAACTTCCGTCGCTATCTCTGATGGCTTGCGTGAAATGGAGGTAAGCTATCTTGGTGGAAGATACGGATATGATTTCTTGCTTGAAAACCCGCCTGAAAAATTTGGCGTTGACTCAGCAAAACAAGCTGTTTCAAAGCTTTATGCTAAACCAGCGCCTGCGGGAAATTTCCCGGTTTTGATAAAATCGGGTTGGGGTGGTGTTCTTGTACACGAAGCGGTCGGGCACGGTCTTGAAGGTGATTTCAACAGGAAAGGTATCTCTGTTTATTCGGGTAAATTGGGACAGAAAGTTTGTTCGGAGCTCGTAACGATAATTGATGATGGAACTGTGCCAAATTCAAGGGGTTCAGTTGCAATTGATGACGAAGGGACACCAACGCAGAGAACGGTTTTAATTGAAAACGGAATCCTCAAAAATTACATGCTTGACAAACTGAACGCTAAACTTTTAAATCTTGAATCAACTGGGAACGGTCGCAGGGAATCATATAGACATTATCCTCTCCCGAGGATGAGAAACACATTTATTGACGCTGGAAAAGACGACCCATCCGACCTCATTAAAAGTGTTAAGTTCGGAATATACGCTAAATCGCTCGGCGGTGGTCAGGTTGATATAGTGACCGGTAATTTCGTCTTTGAGATAAATGAGGGCTATCTGATAGAAAACGGAGAGATAACTCATCAAATCCGAGGCGCGAATTTGATAGGCAACGGTCCAGAAGTTATGAGAAAAGTCATCGGCGTTGGAAATGACCTTGAAATTGAGAAGGGAACCGGAACCTGTGGCAAGGATGGTCAATATGTCCCAGTCGGGGTTGGACAGCCGACAATCCTTGTAAGTGAAATGACAGTTGGTGGGACGCAAGTTTGATTTACCACGGATTGAAAAAATTTTCAATTTTCATCCTGTTAATTTTAATTGGATGTGATTTTGTTGTAACAGTCAAGGATGGGAAAACAGAAAAGGTTCAGATTTATAAAAGAGGTTTTAACTTCGTCTCTTGGAAAAGAACTGAATATGGAAGTGATTACGCAAAGGCGTCGTTTGACACAATGAGCACATCTGGCGCAAACTGGGTTTCAATTGTCGTCACGCTTTATCAGAAAAATTTCTCCGATACAGCAGTGTTTGAAGATGTTAATAAAACCCCGAGCGTTTACTCTATTTCTCAAATCGTTCAATATGCCCATGCGAAAGGTTTTGGTGTGATGCTCAAAATCCATGTTGATATTTACGATGATGTTTCAAGGACAAAGATAAAACCGTTTGATGTTTCGGCTTGGTTTAGGAATTATTCAAAGTATGTTTTAAATTATGCGAGGATTAGCGAAATGCTTGGCGTTGAGTTGTTCTGCATAGGCACGGAACTTTCAGGATTAAGCGGTGAGAAAAAACATTGGTCCGATTTGATTGACAGTGTAAGGGGTGTATACAGCGGTAAAATTATCTATGCTTCAAATTTTGATGAGTATAGAAATGTCTCGTTTTGGGATAAAGTTGATTTCATCGGGATAGATTTCTTCGCTCCTGTCTCAAATAAACCGGACCCGGTTTATGATGAGCTCGTTTTGGGTTGGCAACCGTATTTAAATGATTTAAAAGCTTGGTTCAGCGAGTCAAAAATTGATAAAAAGTTGATTTTCACCGAGCTTGGTTATCCAGCGACTGATAGTGCAAGTATGAAACCGTGGCGAGTTGGTGAAGTCCTTGACCTTGACGAACAAAGCTTGTGCTATGATGTGGCGCTTGAAATGATATCTGGGTTAAATTTTGTTGACGGTGTTTTCATCTGGAATTGGAACGCTGATTTAAAAAGTGATTCAGATAGGAAAGGTTTTTCACCTTATGGTAAGCCATCAATTGAATCTATAAAGAAACACTGGTTAAAAGTAGGAGTTTAAGTAAAAACAAAAGAATGCATGAAAATGGCGAAGGACAAACAAGATGTGATTTACCTGACGAGAGAAAAATATGAAGAGCTCCAACGCGAGCTTCGGGAGCTCAAGACAAAAGGTAGAGCTGAGGTCGCAAGAAAAATAGCTGAAGCAAGGGCGCATGGAGATATATCCGAGAACTCTGAATATGAAACGGCGAAATATGAACAGGAATTACTTGAGATGAAAATTCAAAAGCTTGAGGAAACGCTTGCAAAGGCGAGGATAATAGATACGAAAGATTTACCAACAGATAAAGTTTATCTTTACTCTAAGGTTAAGGTTTTGAATCTTAACACCAATCAGGAGATGGAGTATATTATCGTCTCTTCGCAAGAGGCAAATTCCGCTGAGAGGAAAATTTCCGTTCAGTCACCGATAGGCAAAAGTTTGCTTGGCAGGATGGTTGGCGAGATAGTTGAGGTGAAAGTCCCGGCTGGAGTTGTAAAGTATAAGATACTTGAAATAAGCAGGTGAATTATTATGAAACTTGGTGAATTTGAGATTGATAACATTTATTGTGGTGATGCGCTTGAACTTATGAAGAAATTACCTGACGAATGTATAGACCTTATCATCACCGATCCGCCCTTTGCTATAGATTTCAAAGCCAAACGCTCAAACTACAATAGGGATAAGACCAAAGTCCTTGAAGGATACAACGAAATCCCGAAAGAGAAGTATTATGAATTTTCACTTAATTGGATTCGGCAGGCGTATAGGATATTAAAAAGAACAGGTTCAATGTTCGTTTTTTCGGGTTGGACGAATTTGAAGGATATTTTAAACGCTCTTGATGATGTGGGTTTTATAACCATAAACCACATCATTTGGAAATATCAATTTGGTGTTTTTACAAAGCGTAAGTTTGTCACAAGTCATTACCATATACTTTTCGTTGCCAAAGATGAAGAGAAATATAAGTTCAACAAAATAGAACACTACCCCGAGGATGTTTGGATAATAAACAGGGAATATTGGACGGGGAAAATAAAGACGCCGACGAAGTTGCCTACCGCGCTTGTTCGCAAAATAATTCTTTATGCATCTGATGAAGGTGACATCGTTTTTGACCCATTTTTGGGCTCAGGACAGGTTGTGGTAGTTGCAAAAGCGTTGAAAAGACATTTCCTTGGCTTTGAAATTGTCCCTGAATATTGCGATTTTATCAAAGAGAGACTGAAAAATTTAGATTTCAACCTTTTCAATTTTAAAGGAGCAGTTAATGAATAAAAAGTTCAGACAGCACAGAGAATGGTTTAAAAATTTCAAGATTAAGTTTGAAAAAAATGGTGAGGTCGCGAATGAATTTGTTCGTGCAATAGATAAATTAGTTGCAGAATATGATACTGCGATATATGAGAACAGGTTCGTTGTTGGAGGGGCGGTGGAATTCCTTTTTGTTGCGCTTGTCAGGGCTCTTGGATTTAACGCCGGGCATGTAGGAACATCAGAAAAGAGAGGTGATTTTGAAGTTGAGGGCTTAAGATTTTCACTTAAGACAAACTTTACAGGCAAAGGGGAAATCAGATTGATAAATAAACTCGGTCAAGATGTTAATGTTACCTGGGATGAGGCAACTATTTTTATTATCTCAGGTCTCGGTATAATATATGCCGATCCAGATTTGCTAACAACCAGGATTCTTGATAAAGGTGATGCTCTTGTGGTAAGCGTGGAAAATTTGAAAAGATTTATTGAAAAACAGGGTGATTTTTGGATAAAAGTCCAAATTCCTTATAAGCCAAATGCGGTCATTTCATCTCGTATTGCAAGTTTTGATATTGCGATTGCTATTTTGGAGGAAACTAAAAGTAAAATCTTGATAAAGTTTCTATCAAAAAAATAATTTGCGTTGTTCTATGAAATTCAAAATTTTTGCGGTTGCATTTTTAATTTCACAACAAATTCTCCTTTCTCAAATGCCAAAAGCGGATATAATTTTCATCAATGGGAAAATTTGGACGGTTGATAAGACGAAACCAACAGCACAAGCAGTTGCAGTTCTTGGGGATAAAATCATAGCTGTTGGGACGAACGCAGAAGTTAAAAAATACGCCGATAAGAACACAAAAATTGTTGATTTAAAAGGTCGTCTTATGTTGCCTGGTTTCATTGATGACCACACACATTTTGTAAGCGGTGGATTTCAATTGATGAGCGTTGATTTAAGAGATGCTAAAACGCCTGATGAATTTGCCAAAAGGATAAAGGAATACGCTGAGAAAAACCCCGGGCACTGGATTACAGGTGGCGACTGGGACCATGAACTTTGGGGAGGGGAACTCCCGAGAAAAGAGTGGATTGATCAGTTTACTCAACAAAATCCCGTTTTCGTTACAAGATATGATGGACATATGGGGCTTGCAAATTCACTCGCTTTAAAACTTGCCGGTATAACACGAGAAACCCCAGATCCACCCGGAGGTCTGATCGTAAGAGATGAAACCGGTGAACCAACCGGGATTCTAAAAGATGAGGCGATGTCGCTTGTTTATAAAGTTATACCCGAACCGACGCTTGAAGAAAGAATCAACGCTATAAAACTTGCGCTTGAAGAGGCGAAAAAATACGGACTCACCGGAATTCATGACATTGGGACAAGTGAGGATTTAAGGGCTTATCAAGAGCTCTATAAACGAGGGGAACTTACGATAAGAGTTTACTTGAGGTTGCCAATTTCACAATGGGAGGACCTTGCAAAACTTGGGATTGAGGTTCCATTCGGTAATGAGTTTATAAGGATTGGCTCTTTGAAAGCATTTGCTGACGGTTCATTAGGTTCAATGACAGCGCTTTTCTTTGACCCGTATGATGAAAATCCGAATACGCGAGGTCTTGCAACGGATATAGTTCAGGATGGTCGTCTTGAAAAATGGGCTACCGAAGCTGACAAAGCTAAACTTCAACTTTCTATCCATGCGATAGGTGATAGCGCCAATAGTTTAGTTTTGTCAATCTTTGAAAGAATCGTCCAGAAAAATCCAAATTGGGATAGACGATTTAGAATTGAGCATGCTCAGCACATCCACCCGAAAGATTTTGAGAGATTTAAAAAGTTAAATGTCATAGCGTCAATGCAACCTTATCATGCAATTGACGACGGTAGATGGGCTGAAAAAAGAATCGGTAAGGAAAGATGCAAATCAAGTTATGCTTTTAGAACTTTTCTTGACAGTGGTGTGAAGCTTTGTTTTGGTAGCGATTGGAATGTGGCGCCATTGAGTCCAATACTTGGAATTTATGCAGCTGTTACAAGGCAAACGCTTGATGGAAAACATCCTGAGGGTTGGTTCCCTGAACAAAAAATTAGCGTAGAAGAGGCTGTTGAGTGCTATACCATAAACAACGCTTATGCTGAATTTGCTGAGAATGAAAAAGGTTCAATCTCAGTTGGAAAGCTCGCTGACTTTGTGGTTTTGTCGGAGGATATTTTCAAAATCCCACCCGAAAGGATAAAAGATGTAAGCGTTTTGATGACTGTGCTTGGAGGGAAGATAATTTATCAAAGCAAGTCGTTTTAGTTTTATAATCAAGGCAACGCTTCGGGACTATCAGTTTCTGTAATCCTTGTTATTCTTGGTTTGCTTATTTCATGATGTGTAACCGTAACTTCAACTTTTTGACCTGTTACGGTCAGCGCAGTTACAATCATACTATCTCGCGTTGCTGTGTTGATGATATATTTTGCGTAGTTGGTTGATTCAGGAAAGCTTACATAAGAGAGTCGGAAATTTTCAAACGACCATCCACCGCCACCGAATTCAACAGGTTTTCTCGCCCAAGCTTGAGCAAGTTGACCGATCCTCAAACAATCATTTATCGCATCGTTTAGATATTGTTCAGCGATTGCCCCTGACCTTGAAATGAAGATGTTTATTGCTACCGCTATCGCTATAGTTACAATGATCGCACCAAGAACCAAAAGTAAAAGCTGTTGTTGTCCCATTTTTAAGCCCCTTTTTATTTTCTAACATTTAAAATTACAATCACCCCAATGATAAAAAAAACGATGTTCGCAAGCCAAGCTGATATGAATGGATGTAAAATCCCGGCGTAGCCGAAGGATGTGCTTATCTTCATAAAGATGAAGTAGATAAATGCTATTAATAAACTTAACCCAAACTCCATCGCCAGACCAGCTCTTTTCTTCTGTGAGGCAAGCGCCACACCGAAAAGCACAACGATAAAGTTTGAAAAAGGAAAAGCGAACTTTGAATGATAATCCGTCAACCATCTTGATGGGTCGTTTCCACTTCTTATTTGATCCTTGATGAATTCCAACATTTCATCCGCATTCATTTCGTCTGGTTTCATTTGCTTGCGCTTAATATCCACAGGTTTAAAATTTAACTTTCCAATGTTAAAAGTGTCAAGTTTGGTTATGACTTCCTTTCCTTCCATAAATTTACGATAAGTGCAGTTTATAAGCAACCAGTTATCCCTTGTGCTGTCCCATTTCATGGCTGGGGCGGTATATCTTGCTATTATCTTTGTGACATCGGAAGAATCAAAGTCCTGAATGTCAACCCTGTGTGCAGTGTTCGTCTCGTCATCAAAATATCCGATTGAGAGTAACCGTGTGTATGTGTCCTGGATGTAAATGTTATATTTCCCCCACGATTCAAGATGTTTTCTCATGTAAACCCTTTCAAGGTTTAGCTTTTTCTTATTCGTCTTTGGCACAACCCAGCCATTGAAATAAACTGAAACAACGCTCAAGATGAAAGATAACACAAGAAATGGAAGCATGAACCTGTACAAACTTACACCTGAAACTTTTATCGCTGTTAATTCATTCAGATTTGACATCCTTCCAGTGGTTAAAAGGCAGGAAAGCAAGACCGCAACCGGAAGGGTGAGTTTTATTATCTCCGGCGTGAAATAAAGATAATATCTCAAAATTATAGGGGTTTGCACTTTTTGGTCAATGAAATCATCAAGATTTTCCATAAGGTCAACCAAGATGAAAATTAATATGAAGGCGACGAGCCCGAAGATTATCATTTGGAGAAATTGTTTCGTCGTGTATATGTCAATTATTTTGATTTTATCGCGCATATCTGTCTGTTAAAATTTCCTCTTCTTCTGGTATTCCGAGCCAATTTTTTATTCTTTGAGGCATCATCTCTTTTATCCGATACCAATCAATTATCATCGCTTCTTTTCCCATTCGTATTGTCAGATAAATCCCAATTGCGCCTACGACGAAATTAGCTATCCACATGCTCAAAAATGGAGAAAGTATATCTCTATCGGCGAGTTTTTCACCTCCTATCAAACAAGCCCAGTAAAAGAGAAAAAAGGCAAGGCTTAAACTTGCAGCGACCCCGAAATTTCCTCGCCTTGCCATCATGCCAAGTGGCGCTCCAACCAAAACAAAGACAATGCAAGCAAATGGTATAGCGTATTTCTTATGAACCTCAACCATGTACGCATCTATTGAACGGTCATAGTATTCAATTTGAGTGATGTAATTTTTTAAGATGGCGTTCAAACTTATCAGCTTTTGCGATGCGGATACCATCGCCTCGTAATCGCTTAAGGAATCAACCCTCGGTCGTTGATAAAATGAAGTAGGAAGAATCGTTTTACCGTCAAATGGATTTTTGAAATTTGTCAATGCTATTGAATTTAAGCTCTCGTAAATTTTCCTCTGTATGTTTTTCAAGCTGTCAACTATCCTTAACATATCTTTTGCGCTCAATTCCCTGTCGCCACGCTGAAATGCATTATCCGAGGAACGCTCAAACCCGAAACCCTGAACTTCCATGACAACTCTATATTTTTCATACTTCACAATTCTGTAGATGTTTTTGTTCTCCGCATCTTGTTCGTGTATTTCGCCATTTTCAAGGTCCATTATCAATTTCTTGTAATCAGGCGTAAACGAAATTCTTCCCTTCTTGGCTGTAATCACAATCTGCTTCATCGGGTCGGAATAATTATAAATCGTCGCATCTTCAAATTCGTTCGTATGTTCATGCGTTTTTCTCACAAGTATCGCATAGCCAGTCACATCAGTTGAAAATATCCCAGGGTTAAGCGTAAGCGTTGGTTTTTTCCTATGTATATCTATCATAAGGACTTTCAATCTGTGATTTGCGTCGGGAAGGACTTCATTATTGAAAATTATAAGTAGCCATGTTATGAAAGCGGACACTATGAAAACGGGCAACATCATTTTATACAAACTCACCCCACTTGATTTCATCACTGTTATTTCATTATTTGCTGAAAGTCCTCCGAAAGCCATCAAGACCGCAATTAAAACCGACATAGGAACCGCAAGGACAACTATCCAAGCAAGGTTTAAAACGATTAACTCAATTATAACCCAGACGCTGAGCCCCTTTCCAATTAATTGGTCAATATATTTCATCAGAAATTGCAAGAGGAATATAAGTATCAGAGTGAAAAACGAGAACAGAAATGGACCGATGTGGGAGCGAAGTATATATCTGTATAAAATCATCTCAAACTGCACCGACATTTCTTTTTGGGATTATAACCTTGAAGATCGTCCCTTTGCCTATCTCTGATTCTATCTCAAAATCAGCGCCGTATCTTTTCAAATTTTGATATGTTATCGTCAGACCGAGTCCAACTCCTTTAATCCCAGTGAAATTGTCAGATGTTTTCGTAGTGAAAAACGGCTCAAAAATTTTATCTTTAATTTCATCCGTCATTCCAACCCCAGTGTCAATTATTTCAACATAGATATTTTGGTCATCCTCCCAAGTTTTAACAGTTAGAACTTTCCGCTCTGTCTCAAGCATAGCGTCAATGGCATTTCTTAAAATGTGGGAAAATGCGCTTGAAAAGTCGGAATATACAGCTTCAATTACGATCGGTCTTTCGGAAAACTGGAAAACTTTTTCAACCTGATGTTTATAAAAGGGGTCAAATTCAAGCGTTTCAAGTTCTCTTTGTAAAAGCTGGTTTAAGTCAAATCTTTTTTTGTTCTTTTCAATTTCTTCCCTTGTCTTTAACGATAGGTTCTCAATTATCTGGTTTATCCTTTCAACTTGTTTCAGCAATCTTTCAACCTGTTCCGTTTCAATTCCCCTCCTTTTCAGAGATTGAAGACCGAGATTTAATACAGCGAGTGGATTTTTCAAGTTGTGGGCGATTCCACCCGCAAGACGACCGATTGAAGCAAGACGATATTCCTGCCAAAGCTTCGCTTCAACTTTTCTTTTCTCCTCTTGCAATCTTTTGAAATCGCTTATATCATTTACAACAAGTATGCACTTTCCAAGTTTTGGGTCGTCAAGTTTTTTGGTGGCTGAAATTAGTAAAAACTTTCCGTTGTATGTTGCTTCAAATGTCTTTTCAACTTGCTCAAAATCATGCTTGCAAATCTGTTCAATCGTTGAGGAGTTTAAAAACTCCTTCAAATTTTTACCTTCAAGCTCGCAATTGAAAATTTCGTTCGCTTTTTGACTTGAAAATAATATGTTCATTTTGTCGTCAATCACTATCAAACCGGCGGGGGTGAGATGGATAAAAGTTCTGTATTTTTCCTCCGATTCCTTTAACTCAGAAAACAGCGTCAAATTATCAATTTCAATTGCGATCTGTTGAGCCAACATATCAAGGATTGAAATTTTTGACTCATCAAGCGAGGCGTCATCTCTTTTGAATGCAAGTTCAATTGAACCGATAAATTTATCCCTTACTCTTAAAGCGACCTCAACAAATGAGTTAAAATCGCTCTTAAAAATTTCCTCTCTTACATTTGTGCTTCCCTTGCTGATGTTGTGATAGATTATCAATTTCTGGTTTATTATCTCCGTGGCGAAGTCATCGCCAATCGGAAGCTCCGGGTATTTCTCAAAGATGTTCTCATCGGGTAACTTTGTGAATGAAAAAACGAGTTTGAGACAATTTTTCGTTCTGTCAAAAATGAAGAAGTTTACAGCATCTGCATCAAAAATTTCCGAGAATGGCTTTGAAATTTGCTTTAGAAGATGTTTGATATTCTTCGTGGAATTTATCGCTGTTAGGATTAAGTTTATCGTTTCAAGTTCCTTGTTCTTCTCTTTTATCTGTTCATATGCTTGGTTTAGTTCAATTAGTTTCTCCTCAAGCTTATGTATTAAGCGTTCGTTGTATTCTTTTAGATAAGTCGCTTCCTCAAATTCCGCAACCGGTTTTCTGATCGCTTTTCTCTCAATTGCTTTATTTATCCTCTCAAGAAGAGCTTCAAATTTTATCGGCTTTGTTATGTAGTCATCCGCTCCAAGTTTTAGACCGAACATTTTATCTTCGGCTGATATATAACTACCGGTGTAGAAGACGAATGGGATGAAGTTCAATTCCGGGTTTGATTTAACCTCATAACAGAATTTAAATCCATCCATAACTGGCATCAAAACATCGGAAATTATTATGTCAAAATCTTTTTTCTCTTTCAAAATCTCAAGCGCCTTTTTTCCGTTTTCAGCTTCAAAAACTTCAAATCCTGACTGTTTTAAAAGCTCTCCTAAAAGTTTTCTCGCTTCGTCATTGTCCTCAACGATAAGCGCCTTCATCCTTGAAGCATTCTTTTTATTTCTTCCTCAGTGAGTTTCACGAACGGCTTCTCTTCCCCTTCATTTGTCCTTTCCCTTGAAGATAAATTTTTTAGAAATTCTTCCGATGAAATTCTCCCGGCTCCACACGCTTTCGCACAGTTTATTATTTCGTTGTCGGAAGAAACAACGATAAAATTTTTTCTTCTTTTCGGGTCCTGGTTCATTATGATTTTCTTTATCAGGTCATCAGCTTTATCTGGCGGATGTGAGAATATAACTCGCACGGAAGGAGTTGAGAGATCGTTTGGAATGTTCAAGCTCCCGTCAAAAACGAGGATACATTCTTCTTTTCTCTTTGAGAAGAAATCAGACAACATTGAAACAAGCTCTTCACGGGCACGCTCTATATTTGAGGCAAAAACTTTGCTCAACTTTTTGGATTTATGAATTAAATTATAACCGTCAATTATGTATGTTTTTTTGCTCAATTTGAGTTTTTAATTTTATTGGCGAAAATTATGTTGAGAAGTTTGTTCGTGAAAAATGCGGATGTGAAATTTGGATATTCAAGCCCTGGCAGAGGACAAAGTTCAACGATGTCAAAACCGACTATGTTTTTTGACTTTGCGACTTTCTTCAAAAGTTCAATCGTTTCGTCCCAATGGAGACCGTTTGGGACGGGTGTTCCAACGGCTGGCATGACCGATGGGTCAAAATAGTCAAGATCAAATGTTATATAGACATTTTCACTTAATTCGTCAACGACCGCATCCTGCCAAGTTTTTCCATCTTTGTTGTATTTTCCTGACTTTATCTCCCAGGCGTAAAATGTTTTTATCCCGTTTTCTTTTATGAACCTTGCTTCAGATATATCTTGTGCTCTTATCCCAACCTGGACGATATTTTTATTGAACTCAAACACGCGGGCAATGGCTGATGCGTGGCTGTATTTATTCCCCTCGTATTCATCTCTTAAATCCGAGTGAGCGTCAAAGTGAAGAATTGTGAGATTTTCGTAAATCTCTGAATATGCTTTTATCGGACCGATAGCAATTGTGTGTTCACCTCCGATTGTTACAAGGAATTTATCTTGTTTTAATAGTTCAAGTGCGATTTTATAAGCAAGTTCAACTGCCTTTTCATCCCTGAGCTCGGTAAAGTCAAGCGGTTCAAGCGTTGCAATTCCAACTGTTTTATAAAGTTCAATGTCAAATTCTTCGTCGTATAGTTCAACTTGATGGGATGCTTCAATTAGTTTTTCGGGTCCGAGGATTGTTCCTTTTATATAGCTTGTTGTATGTTCGTATGGTGCGGGAATTACGACTATTTTTGATTTTTCAAGGTTTGAGAATTCCTCTGGGATTGAGAGGAAGTTTTTGTCTTTTCCAAGGGTTTTCATCTTTCCTTTTTTTGAAAAATATAAAATTTGGGCGTTTTAAAATCAAATTCACTTGGAAAATCCCCCGAGGGCAAGTTTGAATAAAAAAATTAATTTTGTTAGATTATGCTTTGAAAAGGACAATTAAAAAGGCATGACATGGGCGTTGGAGAGAAATTAAGGGACGCACGTATGGAGCGAAATCTAACCTTGAGGGACATTTCAAACAAGACGAGGATAAGTGAGAAGTTTCTTGAGAAGATAGAAAGTGGAGTTTTTGATTTTGCTCCAGAGCCGTATGTGAGGGCTTTTATTAGAAGCTATGCCAGGGCGGTGGGCTTGAACCCCGATGAAGTCATAAAGCAATATGACTTGGAGATGTCCGCCTTCAAAGCTAGAAAAGAGGAAAAACCAGCTGTTAAAAAGATAGAGTTTGACATCGGCGCTTTTGTTTCCGAAAATGTAATTTGGATCGTTGGGGCAGTTGTTGTTCTTTTCATTGTGATAATCGCTTTGGTCGGTTTAGGTGAGGGGGAGAAAAAAGTGGTTCAAAAGAAGAGTTTTGAAACAGCGGTTGAGGAAGTTTCAAAAGGCGTTAGAAAAGAAGTGAAAACCGAAATTAAAGCCGAGGAGAAAAGCGTTAAGGATAGCCTTGAATTGAAAGTTATATCAACCGATTCCGTTTGGATAAGCGTTATAATTGATAGTTCCACGGTTAGGGAATTTTTGATGCCACCTAATATGAGTTTGACTTTGAAGGCGAGAAATAATTTTAATTTCACGCTTGGGAATGCTGGCGGTGTTAAATTTATTCTGGACGGTCATGAAATTGAGTCCCCAGGTAAGAGGGGGACTGTCTTACGGAATTACATCATTGATCGTGAAAAGTTGAGGCAAATATCAAATTGAAAAATAAATTTTCCCTCTGCGCTTATGAGGCAGATTGACCCGAAAATAATTGAAAGGGTTGAAGAATTAAGAAGACAGATAAGGGAGCACGATTACAGATATTATGTCCTTGCAGAACCGATAATTTCTGACTTTGAATATGATATGTTGATGAGGGAGCTTATTGAGCTTGAGCGTCAATATCCAGAGCTTGTAACTCCCGACTCCCCAACACAGAGGGTTGGCGGAGCTCCCACGAAGGAATTTCCAACGGTTATGCATCCGGTGCCGATGTTAAGTTTAAATAATGCTTTTACAATTGAGGAAATAAGAGATTTTGACAGGAGAGTTGCTGAACTTCTTGAAGGCGAAAAATATAGGTATGTGGCTGAATTGAAATTTGATGGGGTGGCAGTGAGATTAAAGTATGAAAATGGAATTTTAGTCCTTGGGGCAACTCGTGGTGACGGTGTTCAAGGGGATGACATAACAAACAACATAAAGACGATTCGTTCGATCCCGTTGAGGTTGATTAATCCCGATGAGAAATTTTTGAACATTGAGGTGCGTGGTGAAGTTTACATGAACAAAGTTGATTTTGAAAAGTTAAATGAAGAGAGGGAACGACTTGGGGAGAAGATTTTCGCTAACCCGAGAAATGCAACCGCTGGGACATTGAAATTGCAAGACCCGAAACTTGTTGCCCAACGACCTTTGAGATTTTTCGCCTATTATTTGATGGCTGAGGGGGTTGAACTTGAAAGTCATTATGAAAACCTTCAAATTTTAAAACGACTTGGTTTTCCTGTGTGTGAACATGTGAAGTTGTGCGAGAGCATAGATGAGGTGATTGAATTTTGGAGGTATTGGGAGGAGCGAAGGGATGAATTGCCTTATGAAATTGACGGCATCGTTGTTAAAGTTGATTCAATTCGTCAGCAGGAAATTTTAGGTGCGATTGCGAAAAGTCCAAGATGGGCAATTGCCTTCAAGTTCACGCCAAGGCAGGCGCAGACGAAACTTCTCGGGATAACTCTTCAAGTTGGTAGGGTTGGGACGATAACCCCAGTTGCGGAACTTCAGCCATTCCCTCTTGGTGGTGTGATAATAACGAGGGCAACGCTTCATAACGAGGACTATATAAAAGAGAAAGACATAAGGGTTGGCGACACAGTTATAGTTGAAAGAAGCGGTGAAGTTATACCAAAGATAGTTGGAGTTGTACTTGAGAAGAGACCGCCTGATGCTGTGCCGTTTGTTTTCCCGAAGAATTGTCCAGTTTGTGGGGGTCCAATTGAAAGACCAGCCGGTGAGGCGAATTATTATTGTGAAAATCCAGAATGTCCAGCTCAGGTCAGAGCGAGGATTGAACATTTTGCTTCAAGAGGTGCGATGGACATTGAGGGGCTTGGGGAAGCAATAGTTGATAAGCTTGTGACTCTTGGCTTCTTGAAAAATTACGCCGATATTTACGATCTTCACAAACATAAAGCTAAACTTGTAAGGATTGAGGGATTTGGAGAGAAAAGCGTTCAAAATCTTTTAAATTCAATTGAAAACAGCAAAAAGCAACCATTTCATCGCGTCCTTTACGCCCTCGGAATAAGATATGTCGGTTCAGAAACGGCTAAACTTCTTGCTGATGCTTTCGGCTCAATTGATAAACTGATGAACGCGAGCGTTGAGCAAATCTCCTCGGTTTATGGAATCGGTCCAAGGATTGCTGAAAGCGTTTACAAATTTTTTCACGATGAGAGAAATCTTGAATTGATAAAGAGGTTGAAAGAAGCTGGGCTTAATTTTGAGGTTAAGCCAGAGGAAAAAGCGAAGAAGAAATTGGCGGGGAAGACATTTGTGTTCACCGGAACATTGAAAAACTTCACACGAGAGGAGGCGAAAGAAAAAGTTGAAGAGCTTGGCGGAAAAGTCAGCAACAGTGTAAGTAGGAAGACGGATTATGTCGTTGTCGGAGAAAATCCGGGCTCAAAGTATGATAAAGCAAGACAGCTCGGGGTAAAAATAATAACTGAGGAAGAATTTCTTGAACTCATTAAATAAAAAACTTGGAGGGAAAAAATGAGAATATCGCTCTTTTTGTTTTTGTTTATCGCTTCGGCATCTTTTTTGTTCTCTCAAACACTGCCAGGGAAGTTCGGCTTTGGGGCTGACCTCGGCACTTCAATTTTCGTAGGTCAATCAAAACCCGATGTTGAACCGATCGGAAGTGCTCGCGTGAGATTGGGTGTGTTAAATTTCTTTTCGCTTGCTGGGAAATTTTCAGGCGGGTGGGTTGGATTCAAAGATAAAGATACAAATTTGAAAAATTGGACGACCGTTATATCAGGTGAGCTACAAGGTGAGTTCCATATAATTCCAAGAAGCAAATCCGATGCATACTTTTTTGTCTCCGCTGGGATGATTCACTATCAGCCAAATGTCATCAATTATATGGGCAAGAATACGCCGACGGTTGGTTTTGGACTCGGCTTAAATATGTTTGTTAGACATTTCTTCTCGGTTGATTTTTCAGCTTCGTATAATTTGACAACTCGCGGTGACTTTGACGGAAATCCAAATACAAAAGATAAAGATGGGTTTTTCTCGCTTAAACTTGGACTTTCCTACTATTTCTACGATAAGGAGTACATCAGGGAAGCGTTCATAAGGGGTAGAAGGTCAAAATAACATTTGGGAAAATGTTGATGAAAGCGATTCAATCAATTCTTTTAACCTATGCGAAGTTCAGATACGGGATAAGGGGAGGTAAAATAGTCAATTTCACGCAGGCGTTTCAGAGGGCGAGATATATCGTGGTGATTATGCCGAGAAAGAAGGAACAGTTTCTCATCGCTTACGAGATGCTTAAAAATATACCTGGCAAGTTTAATATCACAGTGATTGCGATGGCTGATTACAGGAACTGTTTCACAGTGAAAAAATATCGGTATGTGGAAGTAGGCGAAGATGATATTTCAATTTTCGGGTTGCCAAAGAAAAATTTCGTTAAAAAAATCGCCCTTTTCAGATATGATATTGCAATTGATATGAGTTTTGATTTTGACATTTTCAACGCTTGGCTTTGTCAGAAGATCAACTCCGGGATAAAAATTGGCTTCAAAAAGGAAAACGCTGATTTATTTTATAACTTCCAACTCGCCATTGGAAAAGACACCGATATCAAGTCCGCTTACATTGGGATGATCGGTTCATTGAGCATTTTTTAACAAATTTTCATTTCTGATGAACTTTGAAATTTCAAGACCGAAAAAGAATGTCATCGTTTTCAAAATTGGTGAGAGAAAAATTGACGCTTTGAACTCTCCGGAGTTGAAGGCGGAATTCCTCGCTTTGTGTCAATCTGGGGTTAAACTTTTAGTCATTGATTTATCACAGGTTGAGTATTGCGATAGCTCTGGTTTAAGTTCGCTTTTGTTTTGCAGGCGGAGGATGAAGGAAAATAAAGGTGATGTTGTGCTTGTTGGTGTAAGAGATAAAATTTTAAACTTGATGAAGATAGCAAGGATTGATTCCGTTTTTAGTTTTTCAAATTCGGTTGATGAGGCGCTTTCAAAAATAAAAGGTTAATCTCTGATGAGATTTGGCATTATTGACTGGTTGATAGTCGTTCTTTATCTTATCGGGGTTGCCATCTTCGGAATAATCTCGGGGGGAAGGCAAAGAAACACTTCTGACTATTTCCTTGGAGCAAGGCAAGTCCCTTGGCTTGCGGTTTGTTTTGCGGTTGTTGCAACTGAAACAAGCGCCTTGACTTTCCTTAGCATACCAGGCGTTGCGTATGCGACAAATTTAAATTTTCTTCAATTGACATTCGGTTATATCCTTGGTAGAATAGTTGTAAGTTTTTTGCTTTTGCCCGCTTATTATAAGGGAGAACTTGTCACAGCATATCAATTTCTTGGGATCAGGTTTGGTAGAAAAATGAGAAATTTCGCATCAATTGTTTTTATGCTGACGCGACTCGCAGCTGATGGTGTTCGGCTTTTCACAACAGCTATACCGCTTGCAATAATTTTGAAAAGTTCCGCTGAATTTTCAAACTGGTCTGAAACACAAATTTATGCGATTTCTATTGCGATTATCTCTTTTGTTACTTTCCTTTATACATTCGTCGGCGGTGTAAGGGCGGTCATTTGGATGGATGTCGTGCAGATGTTTATCTATATCGGCGGGGCTATAGCTGGGATAATTGTCCTTGCGATGAAGATTGATGGTGGAATTTCGCGAGTGCTTGAGTTTACGGCGGATAAATTTAAAATAATAAACCTTGGTTTTGATGTCCCTTTGAAGGATTATTTTAAACAGCCGTATACTTTGTTTGCGAGTTTAATTGGTGGTGCTTTTCTTTCTATGGCTTCGCATGGCGCAGATCAGCTCATCGTTCAACGCCTTTTGACAACGAACTCACTTAAAAACAGTCAAAAAGCATTGATAACGACAGGATTTATCGTTGCGGTTCAGTTTTTCATTTTCCTTTTCATTGGGTTGATGCTTTACACTTTTTATAACGGAGCGAAGATGAACCCAAATGAGGTCTTCGCAGATTTTATTGTCAAGCATATGCCAAGCGGTGTCTCGGGTTTGATAATAGCGGGTTTATTTGCAGCTGCAATGTCAACGCTTGCTGGGTCAATGAGCTCGCTTGCTTCTTCCGCTATGGTAGATATTTACAAGCCGTATTTCGGCAAGGATAACGATGAAAGGAAGGAACTTTTCGTTTCAAGGGTTATAACCGCGATTTGGGCGGTTCTTTTGGTTGGGTCTGCTGTGTTTTTTATGCGCACGGAAAGGACAGTTGTTGAACTTGCTTTAAGCATCGCTTCCTTTACTTATGGTGGTTTGCTTGGGTCTTTTCTTTTGGGAGTTTTGTTTAAAAAGGTTGATGAGGGAAGCGCCTTGGTCGGTTTTGTTTCTGGGGTTGTTGTGATGATTTATGTTATTTTGAATACGAAGATAGCCTGGACTTGGCACACTTTGATCGGTGCTTTCACTACGATCGTCGTTGGGAATTTGTTTTGGGCATTGAAAAGCAGGTTTAGTTGAATTTTGCTGATGAAAATTTTTAAATTTTAAAAAGTGTAAAACAAATGGAGGATTGAAATGAAACTTCCGAGATTTAAAAACGAACCGTTCACCGATTTCTCAAAACCTGAGAATCGGAAAAAGATGGAAAAGGCGCTCTTAAAAGTTGAGAGCGAGCTTGGTCGTGAATATGACATTGTAATTGGAGGTGAGAGGATCAGAACGCAGGAGAAATTTTACTCTTACAATCCATCAAAGAAAGATCAAGTTGTTGGGGTTTTGCAGAAAGGGGATGCTGAACTTGCAAAGAAGGCAATTGAAGTCGCAAATGAAGCTTTCAAGGATTGGGGCATGACCAAGCCAGAATATAGGGTAAAGATAATGTTGAAAGCTGCGCAAATTTTAAGGAAGAGGAAATTTGAGTTTGCTGCTTGGCAGGTCTTTGAAGTTGGTAAAAATTGGGCTGAAGCGGATGCAGATGTAGCTGAGGCAATTGATTATCTTGAATATTACAGCAGATGGATGCTCCATTATGCAAAAGGCGCACCGGTGGTGAAATATCCAGGTGAAAAAAATGAAATGGTTTATATCCCGCTTGGGGCTGGCGCTGTGATACCACCGTGGAATTTCCCGCTTGCGATTTTGCTCGGTATGACAGTTGGAGCTCTCGTCACCGGTAATACCGTCGTCTTGAAACCATCAAGCGATTCGCCGGTGATAGGTGCTAAATTTTACGAGCTGATGAAAGAAGCAGGGCTCCCGGATGGTGTTTTGAACTTCATCACTGGTCCTGGCTCAACGGTTGGAGATACGCTTGTCGCTCATCCGAAGACGAGATTTGTCGCCTTCACCGGTTCAAAAGAAGTTGGGATTCATATTTATGAACTTGCTTCAAAAGTTCAACCTGGGCAGATATGGTTGAAGCGTGTAATAGCTGAAATGGGCGGGAAAGATGCAATTATAGTTGACGATGAAGCGGATATTGACGCAGCTGTTAAAGGCGTTGTCGTTTCAGCTTTTGGTTATCAAGGACAAAAATGTTCGGCTTGCTCAAGAGCGATCGTGGTTGAGAGCGTTTATGATAAGTTCATTGAGAAACTCGTTGCTGAGACGGAAAAACTTGAAATTGGTCCAGCAAAGGAAAATTATCCTGTTGGTCCAGTCATAAATGCAGGGGCACAGCAAAAAATTTTATCATATATTGAGATTGGCAAATCCGAAGGGCGACTTTTAACCGGCGGTGAAGCTGTCAGGCAAGATGAAGGTTATTACATCAAACCGACGATTTTTGCCGATGTTGACCCCAAAGCCAGAATTGCGCAGGAGGAAATTTTTGGTCCTGTCCTTGCCGTTATAAAAGCAAAGGATTTTGACCATGCGATTGAAATTGCAAATGATACAGAGTATGGTTTGACTGGCTCCGTTTATACGAAGAACAGAAAGAAAATAGAAAAGGCGAAGAAACTTTTCCATGTCGGAAATCTTTATATTAACAGGAAATGCACTGGAGCGATAGTTGGAGTTCATCCTTTTGGTGGATTTAACATGAGTGGAACTGATTCCAAAGCTGGCGGTCCGGATTATCTTTTGCTTTTCCTTCAAGGCAAAGCGATATCTGAAAAAATCAAATAAAAATTTTAGCCATGAGCATACCTGTTAGTTTGTATGAGAAGTTGGAGCAAAAGTTTGGCAGAGATGAGGCGTTGGAGATAGCGAAGATGATAGAGGATTTTTTTGATGAGATGGACAGGAAGGCGGGGGAGATAGCGTTGCAGAAGAAGCTTGAGTTGAAGGATGAGCTTACGAGGGAGCTTGCTACAAAAGCTGACCTCATCACCGCAAGAGCTGAACTTGAAGGTAAGATTGAAAAAGTCAGAGCTGAACTTGAAGGTAAGATTGAAAAAGTCAGAGCAGAGCTTGAAGGCGAAATTAAAAATGTCAGAACCGAACTTGAGGGGAAAATTGAAAAGGTCAGGATTGAGCTTGGTGCGAGGATAGATCGTTTGGATTTGAAGTTGAATCTTTTGATACTTCTTGTTGTGATAGTGTTGACGGTTATGAATCCGGTTGTTGCTGAGTTGTTGAAGAAATGGTTTGGGATACATTAAAAACAAAATGCACATAATAGATGAAGATTCACGAATATCAAGCTAAGGAAATTTTAAAAAAATTTGGGGTTGCTGTTCCTAAGGGTCGTGTTGCTTTCACGGCGGAAGAAGCCGTTGAAATCGCAAAGGAAATCGGCGGAAGCGCTTGGGTGGTAAAAGCTCAAATTCACGCTGGAGGAAGAGGAAAAGCCGGTGGGATTAAACTTGCTAAAAGCATTGAAGAAGTTTATGATTATGCAAAAAATATGATTGGCTCAAAACTTGTCACTTATCAGACAGGACCAGAGGGCAAAATTGTTAGAAAAGTCCTCGTTGAGGAAGCGCTTAACATCCAAAAGGAACTTTATGTTGGGGTTACGCTTGATCGTTCAACTTCAAGAAATGTCGTCATGGTTTCAAGCGAGGGAGGAGTTGAAATTGAGCAGGTTGCAATGGAAAGCCCAGAGAAGATTTTGAAAGAATATGTTGACCCAAAAGTTGGTTTTATGCCTTATCAAGCAAGGCGACTTGCATTTGGGCTTGGTCTTGATGGGGAAGCGTTCAAGAACGCCGTGAAATTCTTGCTCGCACTTTACAAAGCTTATGAGGAAACAGACGCTTCTCTTGCTGAGATCAATCCACTTGTCTTGACAACAGATGGGCAGGTTCTTGCGCTTGATGCGAAGATGAATTTTGATGACAACGCCCTTTTCAGACATCCCGAGATAGTTGAGATGAGGGACATTGACGAAGAAGACCCGCTTGAAGTTGAGGCGTCAAAGTATAACTTGAATTATATCCGTTTGAACGGGAATGTCGGGTGTATGGTCAATGGCGCTGGTCTTGCTATGGCAACTATGGATTTAATTAAACTCGCAGGTGGAGAACCAGCAAATTTTCTTGATGTCGGTGGCGGTGCAAAAACCGAAACGGTTGAACAAGGATTCAGGATAATTTTATCCGACCCAAATGTAAAAGCAATCCTTATAAATATCTTCGGCGGTATCGTCAGATGTGACCGTGTTGCTATGGGAGTTGTTGAAGCAGCTAAAAAAGTCGGAGTGAATGTCCCTGTTGTAATTCGGCTTGAGGGAACAAATGCAGAAGAAGGAGCGAGGATATTGAAAGAGTCGGGGCTTAATTTCATAGTTGCCAATGGATTTAAAGATGCAGCGGAAAAAGTTGTCAATGTCTTAAAGGAGCTTGGGATAAGTTGAAATTAACGGGAAAATTTAAGATAAGCTTCATTGATGCCGAAAAAACTTATCACTGAAAAAACCGTCGTTGATTTTTTCAATCAAGGCAAGACCGAGATAGAAGTTGACAAAAATACGATCATCACGCCTTCAGCTCGTGATAAAGCGTTGCAGTTAAGAGTAAAATTTGTTGAACGGCGGGAAACCCAACAAAAGTTTAATTATCCCCTTACCCCAGAGCCAAAAATTGACGGCAAAAAAGTCGTCGCAATCGCAAGCGATCACGCTGGATTTAAATTGAAAGAGGAAATGAAAAAATTTATCTCTGAACTTGGATATTCAATCCTTGACCTTGGGACAAATTCAGAATCACAGGTTGATTACCCTGATTTCGCTTATGCTGTTGCTTATGCTGTCCTTTCGGGTAAAGCATGGCGTGGGGTGATGATTGACGGAACGGGCGTTGCTTCTTCAATAGTCGCAAATAAAGTCCCCGGGATAAGAGCAGCTTGCTGTCATAATGAATTTACAGCGCGAATCAGCAGGGAACACAACGACGCAAATATATTAACGCTTGGAGCAAGGGTTATAGGAAGCGAGCTTGCAAAGGAAATTGTGAGAGTTTTCCTTGAGACGAATTTCGGCGGTGGAAGACATCTTCAAAGATTGAACAAAATTTTTGAAATAGAACAAAAATTTTCAAAGCCAAAATAAATAGATATGCCAAAGCAAATAGGCAGTCCGATCAAAAAGGATCGGGCTTTTTACGAGAACGAAGACAATATGAAAAATCTTTTGCGGATTTTAAGCGCAAAAGCCGAACAAATTAAACTCGGCGGTGGAAAAGAAGCCATAGAGAAGCATCACAAAAGGGGTAAGTTAACAGCAAGGGAAAGAATTGAAAAACTTATAGACCCGGGAAGTGAATTTCTTGAAATTGGACTTTACGCTGGATATGGGATGTATGAAGAATACGGTGGCGCTCCATCCGCTGGGGTTGTCATTGGAATTGGGAAAATTCACGGTCGGGATGTCGTGATAGTCGCAAATGACGCAACCGTTAAAGCCGGGGCTTGGTTTCCGATAACCTGTAAGAAAAATCTCCGAGCGCAGGAAATCGCTATGGAAAATAGAATCCCGATCGTTTATCTTGTTGACTCGGCTGGTGTTTTCCTACCGCTTCAAAGTGAAATTTTCCCGGACAAGGAACATTTCGGAAGAATTTTCAGAAACAATGCTGTTATGTCCGCAATGGGCATCCCGCAGATCGCTGCTATAATGGGACCGTGTGTGGCAGGCGGTGCTTATCTCCCGATTATGAGTGATGAAGCTTTAATAGTTGAAGGAACCGGAAGCGTATTTTTAGCTGGACCTCATCTCGTCAAAGCAGCTATAGGGGAGGAAATTGATATTGAAACGCTTGGTGGCGCCTCAGTCCATAGCGAAATAAGTGGCGTGACCGACTATAAGTGTAAAAGCGATGAAGAAGCAATTGAAACGATAAGGAGCATAATTTCAAAACTCGGTGAAACGCCAAAAGCTGGGTTTAATAGAATTGAACCTCGCCCACCTAAGTATGACCCTTACGAAATCTACGGGATAATCCCGAAGGATTTGTCAAAACCTTACGATATGTATGAAGTCCTGGCGAGAATAGTTGATGATAGCGAAATTGATGAATATAAAGCTGGCTATGGGAAAACTTTGATCTGTGCTTACGCAAGAATTGATGGTTGGGCTGTTGGAATCGTGGCTAATCAAAGGTCAATTGTAAAAACTAAGCTCGGGGAAATGCAAGTTGGGGGTGTCATTTATTCAGATAGCGCAGATAAAGCAGCGAGATTTATAATGAATTGCAACCAGAAAAAAATACCACTCGTTTTCTTTCAAGATGTAACCGGTTTTATGGTTGGAAGAAGGGCTGAATGGGGTGGAATAATAAAAGACGGTGCAAAAATGGTCAATGCAGTCGCAAATAGCGTCGTTCCAAAATTTACATTTATAATCGGCAATAGCTTTGGCGCTGGAAATTATGCGATGTGTGGGAAGGCATATGATCCGAGGTTGATCTTCGCCTGGCCTACAGCTCAAATCGCCGTTATGGGTGGAAAACAAGCGAGCGAAACACTCCTCAGCATAAAACTTTCTCAAATGGAAAGGGAAGGTAAAGTGATTACGCCAGAGGAACAGGAGAAACTTTTAAAGGAAATTCAAGAGAGATACGAAAGGGAGATGGAGCCACTTTTCGCAGCTGCTCGTCTTTGGGTTGATGGCATAATTGACCCAGTTGAAACAAGGAAAATAATTTCTCGCGGGATTGAAATTGCAAACAATAACCCATATCTGCCAAAGTTTAATGTCGGCGTTATTCAAACTTAAAATCTCCCTTTTTCTTTTTACCGCAATACTTTACTCGCAAACGATAAACGATTTTATCTTTGACAATAAATTTTTCAAAACCCGCAAATTAAGGGAATTCATAAGAAGCGATGACTTCAAAAAATTTAAAGAGAAGTTCGGCGATAAATCGGCGGTTGATTTGATTTATAAAAAAGCACTTGTCTTGTGCGATTACAACTTGGCAGACGCTCTTCTCGTCTCCGGGCTTGCAACACTTGACCATAGAAAGATAAATTTCAAACTTTCCATACTCGGGTTGAAACTACCGATTTTCTTAACTTCGGAGTCAGAAAATGACTTCAAAAAAAGAGTTGAAAATCTCCCTGCGCATATTTTCAATGACACCATAAACGACAAAGATAAACTTCAGCATTTTTTCCTGTCCGCATATCTGGCTTATTTAAACGGTGGTCGGAAAACCGCTGATAGAGTTGGAATTCTAATTGAAGAGGGAGAGAAAATCCATTTAAGTTTAGTCAGAGATGAAAGGGATATCCTTGCAAATAGATGTGGTCAAAGTTTCGGTCTCTCGCTTCATAAAAACCCATTTGCATTGCCATCCCGCTTCTTGAATCAAGACCCCGAAAGATAAATATCAACCTCGGCTTTAAATCTGAAGGTAAATTCAACCCTAAAACTTTTATCATCAAATGCAACTCTATCTAAAATTTTCCCGTTGATCAAAACTTTGTCAATTTTGACATCTCTTTCAAATCTCGGTGCGAAAATCACCCTGACCTCAGGGACATCGCGCTTTTCAAAACGAAATGAAATCACATTTTCATTTTTATTCATTGAGATGTTGATGCGCATATTCTTAAGCCGTAAGTTCTTGATTTCAAAGTATTCCCAAGCGTCAATAATTGGTGAAAAGAACAATTCCTTTTCAAAGGCGTCAACCTCAAAATTAAAGCGCTCAATTATAGCTTGCTCAACAAATCCAGCAATATCTGAGCCAGGGGTTATGTTGAAATTGTAGGGGTTCATCGCTTTTAATTCATTTTTTCGAGTTAAACTTTTTAATTTCTCAATCGCTTTATCGTCGGAGTTAACATCGGCTAAAAGTAACAGTGAATTTATCGCTTTATCGTTGATCTTTTCAATGTCGTTTTCAAAGTCAAAAAATTTTTTTATCCTTCGCCAGGTAAATTTTGCGAAAATTTTATCCTTTGTCGCCTTAACATAATCCCCAGCAATTTCAATGTAACTGTTCTTGATTTCATCGTTATACTCAAAAATTCCGGAGAAATAGAACATCGTCGGCAAGTCACCTCTTACGCTTAAAAATCTTCCGATGAATTCAAGCGTATCTCTAACTATTTCATATTCACCGATTTTTAAAAGCGCGGGAAATGATTTTAAAATTTCGTCAACCTTGACGAAATTACATCTCGGGTTTGGGACGAAACAACGCCCGAGATTTTTTATCCTTTTTTGAAACCTGTTAAGTAAAACGACGGCGAAGTTGAAATCCCTTTCAAATTTTTTATCATCAGTTGAAATTTGAAGTCGTCTGTGGATCGTATTTCTTATCGTTTTGAAGTTATCTTTAAAGACCTTATGCGTTGATTTTAAAGCAAGTTTATAAAATTCCCTCGCTGTGTGAATTATCCTTTCACTTGAGTGAGGTTGCTTAACCTCACCAGCTATTGCTATGTTGAACGCTTTCTCCATCCCCGCTGGGATTCTATACTTTACACTTATAGACAAACCATTTTCAAGTTTGAAATTAAATTCATCAGGTCTCTTAACACTGCCGATGAAAATAGAGAAAAGTTCATCATTGATGATAAAGAACGCTTTCAACCTTTCTTCAAATCCAAAACGAAATTTTTCAACCTTGATAGGCGTTTGACTTAAAATTTCCGGCTTTATCTTAAAGTCAAAACAAATTTTTATATCTTCATCCGATGTTGATAGGTGATGAAGGACGAGGATTGACTTTTTGGGGTGGGGAAAAATTGTTTCTTTGATCTTTACGCTCTCAAATTCAACTTCTTTAACTACACACTCTGGCTTGAAATAAAGCGAGACATTTCTCGGGGTTAAAACCTCGCCCCCTTTTTCAATGAAAAATTTTATCTCATCAATGAGTTTAAATGGCAAAATTCTGACTTCGCTTATTCCCTGTTTTGACACCTCGGCGATGATGCTTTCACCTTGAACATAGCAAGTTTCAGCTTCGGTTGAGAAATTAGAACTTTTGCGACCGATTTTTTTCTGCGCTCCCCTTAACGATTTTTCCTCTATGTTTAAATTGACCTGTTGAACTTCTTTTGTGGAATCCCAGTAAGTTTTTGGCTCGCTGAACTTGGATGGATTGTTAAGATATAGGATTGAATTTAAAATCAAACGATCAAGATTGTGATGAAATCTGTTTTCTTTCCTTGAAAAGAAAACATCTGCGCCGATGCATATAGCTCTACCTTCTCCCTCGTATTCAAGCAAGATTTTTTTGTCGGTTTCAATCTTCGCTTCGTTTCTCTCAACTGCTACAACTTTTAATTTTTGTGGTGTCTTTCTGTAATAGGCAATTTTTAAAAACCTTTCCCCTTGCGACAGATATTCCGTCCAAACCGCATTGTTAAGTTTTTTGAATATGGGATGACCGAAAAAAGAAGTAAACCCGTAAGAAGCGGATTCTTCATCAGCGAAGATTCCGAAGTCCTCAAAGTCCGGTTCAATCGGTTCAATCTCAAGTTTGTTCAGAAGTTTCACCGCGGACAAAGTCAAAAGCAATCCCTTTCCATTTTTCAAAAAGTTTTTTATTCGTGTTTTGAATGCTTCATCTTCCACGATATCTGGAAGTTTCAAATCCTTGTCGTAGTGCCACCATATTATGTTAAATTCGTCAAGCTTTTCAAGATGTAATTTTTCAATTTCAACCTTGTAAACGCAGCCGAACCTTGTCCTTGCCCATTTAAAAGCAGAAGTTTGTTCAGTTGAGGGTTGGGAATCAATTAAAAAAGCGATTTTCATTTATTTTCCCGTGCAGAAAATTTTGAATGTAGGGCGAAGTACTTTTCCCGAGTAATGCAAAAATCAATTATGTCGTAATACTCGCCCCTGTAATAGATTCGGTTCTTGTCCCTCCTTGTCTCGTCAAAACCAAGCGACTTAAACAGATTTATTGACCTTTGGCTGAACGAGAAGACATCCGTTGCAAAAATTCTATCAGCGCCCATTACTTCAAAGGCGAATTTTAAAATTGTCTTTACAGCATCTTTACCATAACCTTTGCCCCAATAATTCGGCTTTCCGATGAGAATCGGAATGCAATAAATCAATTCATTTCTATCTTCAACTCCAAGTCGTTCATAATCGTTATCGTGCAGTAAACAAATCTCGCCGATCGGCTCTGGGTTTGGTACATCAATCGCTTCAATTATAAATAAAAGCCCGTTGTTTGAGAGGTAATCATAAACCTCAATGACCTCATCCCATGTGTGCTCTGGTTCGCCCTCAGCTTCAAGAACAAGAGGATCGTTGTTCCATTTGAAAGCCATTTCAAGATCCTCAGGTGTAAAAGGACGAAGCAAAGTTTTCTCACCTTTCAATTTTATGTTGTGAACCCTTATCACGGCTGTATTTTGAATTTCTTTGATTCGTTCATTATCAAAGCGATACATTTGGCTGTTATAAGTGCATCTTCAAGCGCGTTGTGGGCTTCACCAGAGCGTTTCAAACCGAAATACTCAGCGATTGAATCCAAACTCAACGACTTCGGTGTGGGTAAATTGTTATTCTTCAAAATTGTGAAATAGTAAAAAGCAAGTATGTGTAAATCAATCACCTTGCTTGAAAATGGCCAGTCATACTTAGCTTCACGATAAGCGAAGTGTAGAAAGTTTATATCAAATGTGACGCTTTGACCGCAAAGCGTTAACTCTTTGAGAACGCTTCGCGCTGTTTCTGGTTTTTTAAGCGTTCTTAAAATCCATGACTCAAATTTCGGGATGACATCGTAAATCATCGGCGCGTCCTTCAAATCGTGAAGCGAAAGCTGATGAATTCCCATTGCTGGAAGCGAAAACCTATCCTCATGTATCGGATAAACATTTGTAAGGAAGGTCCCAAGTTGATTCCAGTTCTCGTCAAATAAACAAGCGCCAAGTTGAATTATCTCGTGATACCCAGGCTCAAGCCCTGTTGATTCTACATCAATCACAAGATATTTCATTTACACCGTCTTTTTTGTTTTTACTTCATAACCGATTTTTTCAAGTTTTTCGGTTACAATTTCAACCACCTTTTTAAAATCATCCTTTTCATTTACAAAATCTAAATCATCCGTCTCAAGAATCAAAATTTCCCCAAGTTTATATCTTGAAATCCAATCCTCGTAATGTTTATTCAAGCTTTCAAGATATTCCCTTGGTATGTTCTGCTCAAAGCTTCTGCCACGAAGTTTTATCTGCCTTAACAGAGTATCAACATTTGCCCGAAGATAAATTATCAAATCGGGTGGCTTCAAAAAACTTGTCATTATGTTGAAGAGCTCAACATAGTTTTTATAATCCCTTTCATCCATGTTTCCCATCTCATACAAGTTCCTTGCGAAAATTTCAGCATCTTCATAAATTGACCTATCTTGAATTATTGAATAAGGCGAGTTAACAATTTCCATATGGTCTTTAAACCTTTTTGAGAGGAAGTAAATTTGTAAATTGAAAGACCAACGCTTCATGTCTTTGTAAAAGTCATCAAGATAAGGGTTGTCATCAACCGACTCGTAATACGCTTTCCATCCGAAGTGTTCGCTTAGAAGTTTGGTCAAGGAGGATTTCCCAGAGCCGATATTTCCAGCTACAGCGATGAACACTTTCTCTTTTTTCATCTGCGATTTGGTTTTGTTTTAAAATTTTTTTATAAGTTGAGAAATTATTTTTGTCGCAAACACAACCCTTGGCGAAGGTCTTAAGATAATGTCCGGGTCAATTTTGAAAATCTTGTTTTCTCTAACAGCTTTCAAATGTTTCCACTCGGGAAAGTTTTTCAATAGTTCATCTTTGTCAAGCGTTATATCAGTTAAAATTAAAATATCCGGGTTTTCCCTCAAAATTTCCTCCCTGTTGAAAATCGGATAATTTTGATTTGAACGCCCTCCGATGTTAACTCCGCCAGCTCTTTCAATTATCTCGTTTATAAATGTGTTTTTCCCTGCTGTCATCAGTGGATTCAAAGAGAGCAAAACGAAAATTTTGGGTTTATTTTTAGGTTTCTCAATCCTTTCAAGCTCACCTTTTAAGCTATCAACTAAAAATTTAGCCCTTTCTTCAACTGCGCAAATTTTACCTATGTCAAGCATCGTCTTGAAAATCCCGTCAAAATTTCTCGGATTCGTAACAAAAATTTTAAACCCGAGCCCCGAAAGCCGTTCAAAGCTTTCCTTTGTGTTTCCTTCAACCGTCATTATGATCAAGTCGGGATTGAGCGAAACTATCAATTCATAATTTGGATCAACAACTCCGCCGATGATTTGCTTTTTCTTTGCTTCTGGTGGATAATTGCAGTATCTCGTCACGCCGACGACTCTATCTCCAAGACCAAGTGAAAACAATGTCTCGGTTATACTTGGTGCAAGTGATACAATTCTTTGAGGTGGATTTTGAAATTGAATTTTTCTATTCAAGTCGTCAACGACCTCTATCTGTGCAAGTGAAACTGAAATTAAAAGCAACGATAAAACGAGAGAAAGCATCTTTTTCATATTCGGTTTGTCCTTCAATTTTTGTTTTGAAAAATATCAAATTTAACCGAATATGTCAAATATGTCATCGTGTTAAGCTATAAAACTTGATTTTTTCTGAAAAGATTTTATATTTTTATCTTGAAAAAATTTCGGAGGAGCACCATGAAGAGAGAAAAAGGAAATATCTTTGAACTTGTCAAAGTCGGAATAATTGAACCACTAAATTTGGAGGGAACTTAGCGGAAATGGAGAAGGTCGCCTCGTCCAACGGACAAGCCCTGGTTGAGCTCCAGGGCATAAGTAAATCATTCGGCGATGTTAAAGTTCTCAAAGACATCAATCTCACCATAAACAAAGGCGAATTTTTCTCACTGCTTGGACCCTCCGGTTGCGGTAAGACGACCCTACTTAGGATAATCGCTGGATTTGAAAGCCCCGATGCAGGAAAAGTTATGATTGACGGCGTTGATTATACCGAGACCCCGCCTTATAAGCGACCTGTAAATATGGTTTTTCAAAATTATGCCCTGTTTCCGCATCTAAATGTTTTTGAAAATGTCGCCTTCGGACTTAAATATGCTAACATCAAAAAATCCGAAGTTATAAGGAGAGTTTATGAAGTGCTTGAAATGGTTCGCTTAACTGGACTTGAGAACAGGAAACCATCCGAACTTAGCGGAGGACAAAAACAAAGAGTTGCACTTGCAAGAGCGCTCGTACTTAAACCAAAGGTTTTGCTCCTTGATGAACCTCTTAACGCGCTTGACCCTAAGTTGAGAAAGGAAATGCAAGTTGAATTGAAAAAGCTCCAACACGAAGTCGGAATAACATTTATCTTCGTGACCCACGATCAAGAAGAAGCACTTTCAATATCGGATAGAATCGCCGTTATAAACTCTGGAAAAATTGAACAAGTTGGCACGGGATATGAAATTTTTGAAAGACCAAGGACTGAGTTCGTTGCAAACTTTATGGGAGCGAGAAACCTTTTCACTTGTTTCATTAGAAAATTGAACGGACGCTTATTTGAAGTTGAACTTCTTGAAAACCTAAAGTTTAAAATCTCAATAAACAACGGGTTCAATATTTCAGCAAGCGAATTTAAGTTCATCGTAAGACCTGAAAAAATTTTCATAAGGAAAACGCCATTGAAAAATCCATCTTTCGTCTGCGTTCCGGCAACGGTTGAGACGAAGATATATTATGGTGCTTCAACCAGCTGGATTCTAAAGGTAAATGGTTTTTCTATTTTTGTTGAAGAGCAGAATCGCGATGTCAAATTTAAAGATGAATTCTACCCCGGGGATAGAGTTTACGCAGTTTGGGAGAAAAGAAACATAGTTTTCCTTGAACCGGCGTGAAGGGGAAAATTTATCCACTGCTTCTCGTTCCATCTTTGATCGTTTTGGTGATCTTTTTCCTTTTTCCGCTTTTGATTATGTTTTATTACAGTTTCTTGCAACGAGGGATTTATGGGGGATTTGAACCAATTGAAAATTTAAAGGAATATATCATCTCATTCCGCTGGCTTAAAAATTATGCGAGAGCATTTGACGAACTTTACATTCCAATTTATATTCGTTCGCTTTACATAGCAACATTGACAACTTTAATTTGTCTCTTCCTCGGTTTTCCCGTTGCTTATTATATCGCGTTCTTTGTGAAACCCGAGCGAAAAATTCTCTATCTTTTCTTCATAATCGTCCCGCTTTGGACGAGCTTTTTAATAAGAACATACGCTTGGATTCTAATTTTGAGAGATGAGGGCTTGTTAAATTTGTTTCTGATGAAAATAGGTTTGATTGAAAAGCCACTGCCTTTGTTATACAATGAATTTTCTGTTTTGCTTGGGCTTGTTTACGGAGAGTTGCCGTTTATGATTTTGCCGATCTATGCATCGCTTGAAAAAATTGACATAACTTTGATTGAAGCGTCAAAAGACCTCGGCGCTGATGAAATTTCCACCTTAAAGCGCGTGATTTTACCATTGACATTGCCGGGGATAATCGTCGGAGTTGTCATCGTCTTCATCCCAACACTTGGCTCTTTTATCGTCTCAGACCTTCTGGGCGGGGCAAAAAGTATGCTTATTGGAAATCTCATACAAAATCAATTTATGATCGCAAGGGATAAACCCTTCGGCTCAGCGCTTGCTTTCCTGTTAAGTGCGTTCGTGATGGCTTTGCTTTATATCTACCGCAAAATTTCCAGAGGAAAAATTGAAGTGATTTGAATTTTTTTACGACTCAATCGTAAACTGATACTCCTCCGTCACCGGATTTGCAAGAATCTTTTTACAAATTTCATCAACGATTTCAACAGCTTTCTCCCTGTCCTCAACATTTAACTCAATCTCAAAAAATTTCCCCGACCTTAAACTTTCAATGTTTTTGTACCCGAGCGTTTCAAGTGCATGATGTATCGTCAAACCTTGCGGGTCAAGGATTGTGTCCTTCAGCTTGATTATGACTTTCGCTTTCATAATTTTTAATTCCAATTAAATGTCAAAGTCATTGAATTCATCATCTTCTTCAGTTGATTTCGTCCCGGCAAGCCCAAGGACTGGTTTAAATGTGTTAAACAGCGATCTCAATGCGCCGAAAATTATGAAGACCACGAACCAAGGGAAAATTATCTTTCCGCGGGTTATTATCGCAAGGACTACACCGAGGTAAAAATAAAGAAATTTTATCGGCGATGTTTTCAGTGCTTTGAGCGAAAATTTCGGTATCGTATCGTATTTGATTGAGCTGACCATAAGTAAGGATAGGGCTACGACCATCGGTATAAGGGCATGCTTTTCAAAATTTGGCATCCCAGTTTCTTCATTATAGAACAAAATTATGTAAGACGCAACGGTTGAAGCTGAAGAAGGTATAGGCAGACCCTTGAAGAATTCCTTATCAAAGCCAACGAGTTCAACATTGAACCTTGCAAGTCGCATCGCTCCGAATATCATCAAGAGCGAGCTCAAAAATATCCCAATTTCACCGAACTCGTGAAAGTAAAACTTATAAACGAGGATTGATGGCGCAACTCCAAACGAAATCACATCCGCAAGCGAGTCAAGCTCAACTCCAAACTCAGTCGCGCTCTTTGTCAGCCGAGCCATAGCCCCGTCAAGCGAATCAAAAATTGCAGCCAAAATTATAAACCAAGCTGACTGAATATATAAATCGTTCATCGCATACAAAATTGCAAGAAACCCCGAAAACATGTTCAAAACCGTGAACAAACTCGGGACGAAGATAAACTTGTTTCTCTTCATTATAATCTCACCTCTTAACTTTTGCAATTATTGTTTCACCTGCTTTTACACTTTGACCTAAGTTAACAAGCAATTCAACTTTATCCTTCGGCATTATCACATCAACCCTTGAACCGAACTTTATCATCCCGAATCTTTGACCCGTATTCACCTTATCTCCTTTTCTTACATCGCAGACAATTCTTCTTGCGATAAAGCCAGCGATTTGCTTGACCAAAATTTTAAAACCGTCTTCCGTTTCAATTCCTATGATTTTTCTCTCATTATTTTCGGAAGATTTTTCATCAAATGCAACAATATATTTGCCGGGGACATATTTCAAAAATTTTACTTCACCGCTTATTGGGATTCTATTCACATGGACATTTAAAGGCGACATAAAAATACTTACCTGAATTGCCTCGTCAAAGATGAATTCATTTTCAAAAAACTCCCTTATCAAAAAAACTTTCCCATCCGCTGGCGAAACTATTATGCCATCTCCATTTGGAATTTTTCGCTCCGGATCCCTGAAAAAGAAAAGCGTGAACGAAGTTAAGAAGATTGCCAAGACGAGGAGTAAAATTCTAATCGGTGTTAATTTTATCACAAAAGAGATAAAGATTAAAACGATAGAAATTGCAATTATCCATGCAACTGTGGAAACTCCATACTTTGCTATCAATCTAACTTTCCCCATTTAAATTGATATGCGCCTTAAAATTTCACTATAGCTTTCCTTTACATTGCCCATGTTGAAGCGAACCCTTTCAAAATCAAGCGGTTCATTTGTCTCCTTATCCCAAATTCTGCAAGTCCTTGGGGATATCTCATCCCCAAGCACTATGTCATCCCCAAGCACTCCAAATTCAAACCTCGCATCAACAAATTTCAAATCCCTGCGCTCAAAAAATGACCTCAATATGGCATTTATCTTTGAAGCCATCCTCGTTATCATTGCAATTTCCTCCGGAGTGGAGATGTGCAAAGCATATACATGATACTCATTAACGAACGGATAATGCGATGTGTCGTTCTTGTAATAAAGTTCAATAACTGGCTGATCAAGGACTCTGCCTTTTTCAATCCCGAACCTATCGCAAAAATTTCCAGCTGCTATATTTCTCACGACAACTTTGATTGGAATCATATTGAGTTTGCGAACGAGCATTGAACTTTCATCAACTGGCTTTATATAGTGCGTAAGTATGTTGAAGTTGTGAAGATACTCAAATAAAATTGTTGAAATTTTATTCCTAAGTTCGCCGTGTCCCTTCATCTTGAAAACCGTCCCATCTCTTAAGGTGATCGTGTCTTTAAACTTCATTATTAGACAATTTTCTTCCTCCGAGGTGTAAAACTTTTTGTTGTTTCCCTCAAATACAAGTTCAGGGGTGAAGACCTGAACCTTGTTTTTCCTTGTCATATCTTCTTGTTCAAATTTTTTGTCAAAGTAATGATAAAAAAAACGGCTCAAAAAAACAAATTATTAAACTTGACTAATTCTCGGCTTGTTAGTAAATTACATCAGAGAAAATTAAAAGATGTGAGCGCTTATGTTAGGTCAGGATGAAAAAATGCTCGTCGCAATGTTGAAGTTCCTTTTCCCGGGTGAACCTCTACCCACTGCTTTTGAGAAGGCGGAAGGGATACTTGACTTCCGCAAGAAAACAAAAAGACATGTCCTCTCGTTAATTAAAAAGTCAAAGCTTGATTGGTACGGCTACGCGGTGCCATATGTTTTCGGCGGTGAATTTGAAGAAAAAAGATTTTCAAAGAACTTTGAGGACTAACCCGGGGTCGTAAATATCTTGCCAAGGTGCGAAAATTTCCCTACAATGGGTGGGATTTTTTTTAAATTAAAAATTTCATACCTGTGAAAGTTGCAAAATTATATGACTTCGGCGATATAAGGATTGAAGAGATGGAAATCCCGGATATAAATTCGGATGAGGTTCTCGTTAAAGTTAAAGCTTGCGGTATTTGTTCAAGCGACACGATGAAATGGTATGTTAAGAAGAAAGCTCCGCTTGTAATAGGACACGAGCTATCGGGCGTCGTCGTTAAAGTTGGTGAAAATGTGAGTAAGTTTAAAGTTGGGGATAGGGTTTTCATACATCATCACGCGCCTTGCATGAAGTGTAGATATTGTGAACGCGGGAATTTCACGATGTGCGAAACATGGAAAAATTCAAAAATAATACCCGGCGGGGTCTCCGAATTCATCAAAGTTCCGAATGTGAACCTTCAAAATGATATGTTTAAACTTCCAGATGATGTTTCTTTTGAGGATGGGGCTTTGATTGAACCAGTGGCGTGTTCTGTAAAGGCGTTTAAAAAGGCAGGGATAAAACGAGGGGATTATGTGGTCGTCTTGGGACTTGGTTTTATGGGACAGGTGAATGTTAAACTTGCGAGATTTTACGGTGCTGAAATCGTCATCGGAGTTGATAAAGTTAAATACCGCCTTGACAAGGCAATTGAAAATGGCGCTGATTTTGTAATTGATTTCTCAAAGGAAAATGTGAAGGAGAAAGTAAGTGAATTGACGAATAAATACATGGCTGACATCGTCATCGTTGGTCCAGGGACAATTGAAGCGATAAACTCTGGGTTGGAACTTGTCGCAAAAGGTGGAAAACTTATCCTTTTTACGCCGACACCTGAAGACGCAAGATTGGAAATCAAACCATACGAAATTTACTTCAACGAAATATCAATCATACCGAGCTACTCAGCAGGTCCAGATGATACAATTGAAGCGTTAAAATTGATAAGCGATGGGATTATAAAAGCGGAAAAATTCGTCACTCATAGATTTAAAATTGAAGATACAGCAAAAGCTTTTGATATAACTGCGAAAGCAGGGGATTCGCTTAAATGTGTGATTACATTTGATTAAAATTTTATATCAACATTTTCAGTTGTCCATCTCGCCCTGACCTTAACAGTATCGGGATAAAATGTGAATCTCTCCGAGGGAACAAATGGGAAAACCCTACCGTAATCATATTTCCCATTCCTGTTTGAGTCAATGAAAGCGGAAATTATATATTTGCCCTGTGGTATCTGCTCAAATGAAAATTTTGAATTACATTTTGAAGTCGTGTGAAAGACCTTCTTTTTCTCCGTGTCAAAGGCAGAAATTATGACATTGCTTGTCGTGTCTTCGCAGATTATTTTCCCCTCAATCGCTCCAAAATTTGAAGGGTCAACTGTTTTAAATGTTAGTTTGAGTGTGTCATTGAGCTTATTTGAATTTATGTCGCTTAAATTGAAAACTTTGATCGTGTAAATTTCACCCGGTTTGAGCTCGCTTTCAGGTTGAACCGTGATTATGTTCTGACTTTGCATGATTTTTAATTTTATCTCCTTACCCGTTGAGTCAAGGAGATTTACAATGAAATCGCTTTTTAAAACATCGTCAAAGTAAAGTTTTATCGTAGGTGTTAAACTTACATCTTCTTCGTTTTCTGATGGCGTTGAAAAAATTAGAGAAGGAGCGGTTGTGTCGGGGGGAAAGTCCCCGGAAATTTCAAGAGCAACGGGATTGATTTCATTTCCCGATATGTCTGTTAATTTTGAAATTTTCAGAATGTATTTCTCACCTTGTTCAAGCTTTTCGGTTATGAGTATAAACCTTGTGCTGTCTTGAAATTGTTGAACGATCAAAGGCAACTCTCCTTTTGAACTTTCAATTTTTATGGCTTTATCTTTTAAAGTCACTTTTTCTGAAAATCTGACGATTATGTGCGAGTTGTCAATTGGGGTTATAGAGGAAACGAATGGTTTGCTTGTGTCCTCAAGCGTCGTCTTAAAAATTATATTTGAAACCGATGGATTAAGAGAATCAATAACTATATCGCTCCAGTAGACCCCATAATCATCAACGCTTGGATCATAGAGGAAATTTTTCGTCCTGTCGTTTATGGCGAACAATCTATATTTGCCAAATTTTATAAATTGAAATTTAAAAGTTCCATCTTTACCTGCCTGAGTCGCATAATCTGGTTTAGTGTGAATTGGTGAAAGTGTATCAGGATTTAAACCGTCAATTAAATATGCAAATACCATGAAGTTTTCCTTTTCAGTGTAAATTTTCCCTTCAATTGAACCAGTGTCAATTTTTTGACCGGTTGAAAATGCGAGGGTATATGATTCCCTCATTTTGTTCCCAGCGTTTATGTCTCTTATCTCCGTTCCAAATGTGATGACATAAGTTGTGTTTTCTTTGAGTTTTTGAGGGAAAATGATTTTAAGTTTTCTTCCAGACCATTTGTATTTGATCTCGCCCTCAATATATGGTGAGATGAATATCGCGTCTTGAACGGAGCGTTTATCAACATATTCGCTAAATTCTACTTCAATGAAGTTTTCTTTGAAGTTGACGCTTCCATTTTTTGGAAATGTTTTTATTATTTGTGGTGGCGTTGTGTCAGGTGGTCCGCCAGAGGGTGGGATTTGAGTTGCACAACCGAAAATTATCAGGACGGAAAACAGAACTGAACCAAGGGATTTCATTTGTTTTTGATGGGATTTTTTTTTGAAAAATTTAAAAAATTTTTGGAGATTAAAGAAAAAAGTGAAGCCATGAAAATTCAATTTCTCTACTTTTCTGATTGTCCAAACCACGAAATGGCGAGGAAGAATTTGATGGAGGCGATATCCGAAGCAAGGATAAAACATTATGAGATTGAGGAGATAGAGATAAAAAGCGAAGATGATGCTTTGAAGTACCGTTTCCCCGGCTCGCCAACAATTAGGATTAATGGAGTTGATGTTGACCCAAATTATGTTGATAACGGTAATTACGGGCTTGTATGTAGGGTTTACAAAATAGGTGATAAGTTTTACGGTTCGCCGACGAAGGAGATGATAAAGGAGGCACTTGAAGATGCGAGTTTTTACGAAGGGATAAAAGAAGTCGGCGGTTGCTGTTAATTTTTTGATGAGAAAAAATTAACATTACCCCTCACCCTACCCTCTCCCGCAAGGAGAGAGGAAAATTAGAGTAGAAAAATTTTTCAAGGGTTTCCTCCACATTGACGGGGAAGGATAGAGGTGGGGGTGGAAAAAATTAACATCACCCCTCACGCTTGACCTCTCACGCAAGTAGAGATGAGATAAAGACGAGTTCTATCATAACTTGACTTGAGTTTTTGAATTTGTTATATTAATACCGAAATTTTCGTTGGGTATGATTTCAAAAAATTTACATATCAACCATTCACCATCAGCGAGCCACTTCAGGGGTCGCAATGGCGGTAGCACGCGAAAACCAAAAAATGCAATTTTATCCCTCATATCTTAATGTAAAGTTGGCTTTCATCGTTACTCTATTTTCCGGTAGCTTTTGTAGTTTGAAGGTTTGAAAAATTTAACGATCGCTTTAATGAGAAAAGAAGAGCATACCAAAGTTAGGCTTTCTCCTGAAGAAATTGAGGCGATAAAGAGAATAATAAAAAAATGATCAAGATGCAAGGATAATCTTATTTGGCAGTCGCACCGATCCTGAAAAGAGGAGTGGAGACATTGACCTCATAGTGGTTTCCGAGAAAATAGATGATAACACAAGAAGGATGATTAGGGTGGATCTAATTTTGACTCTGGTGAAAGGAAGACAGACCTTATCGTGACCGATAATCCATCCGAAAACCCATTTACTAAAATAATGGCGGAAACTGGGATTGAACTTTAAAGAAAAACTCTTTAAAAATTAAGTTTAAAGGTTTGAATGAATATGCAAGAGAGAAAAAAATTAGAGGATATTATCAAAGAGTTGCCACAGGACTTGAGAAAAGAGCTTGAGGATTTTGCTCAGTTTTTATGGGAGAAGAAGTTTAAGCAAGGTTTCAAACGAAAAAAATTAAGTTTAACTTGGGTGAGGATTTTGCTCAGTTTTTATGGGAGAAGAAGTTTAAGCAAGGTTTCAAACGAAAAAAATTAAGTTTAACTTGGGTTGGTGGTCTTAAAGAGTATCCTGATAAATTCACTTCATTGGATTTACAAAAGAAGGCATTAGAATGGTGGGATAATGATGAAGTATAATGTAGATACAAATTTGATTGCTGTACTTGACTTTAACTTTTGAATTTATTATATTTATACCAAGATTTTTGCTGTATATGATTTCAGTAAATTCACATACCGGCTTTTCAATTATTGGCGAGCCGATTCGGGGGTCGCAATGGCGGTAGCACGCGAAAACAAAAAAATGCAATTTTACCCCTCATAATAACTATGCAAACTTTAAATGAGCTAATTGACAATTTACCCCCTGAACTTCAAGATGAAGTTCGGGATTTCATTGAATTTTTATTGGAGAAAAAGTGAGAAAGAAAAAGCAAAAACCAGAATTCAATTGGGCTGGCGCTCTTAAAGAACTTGGAAACAATTATACCTCCGTAGACCTACAACACAAGATTTCAAGATGGAGAATCGGGGAAGAATGAAACTACTGCTTGATACAAACATCTTTTTAGAGGTAATTTTAGAACAAGAAAGATCTGAAGAGGTTAAAAAACTTTTATCAAAAGTTGAAGAGTATGAGTTCTTCATTTCTGATTTCTCTCCCCACTCTATAGAGTTTTTGTTATTTTGCAACGGAAAACACGAGATGTTCCGTCGGTTCTTTTTAGATATGATTTCCCGGGGGATACTTACAATTCTTTATCTTTCAGCACGAGAAATGGAAGATGTTATTGATATTGCGCAAAAATATAATCTTGGTTTTGATGATGCTTATCAATACGCGATAGCGGACCGTTACAATCTTACAATTGTCAGCTTTGATGGTGACTTTGACAGAACAGTGAGGGGGTGTAAAACACCGATGGATTTATTGGAAAAATGAAAGGATGCAAAAACCTGACTTGAATTTTTGAAATTTTTCGTTGGGTATGATTTCAAAAAATTTACATATTAACCATTCACCATCAGCGAGCCACTTCCAGGGGTCGCAATGGCGGTAGCAAGCTCTGATTTACATATTGAATTAATTGAAAAAATTAACTCAAAGACCGCAAAAATAGGTGTCATAGGGCTTGGTTATGTGGGTCTCCCTCTTGTGATTGCTTTTTCAAAAGCTGGATTTGATGTCGTCGGATTTGATATTGACGATGAAAAGGTCAATCTTTTGAACAGGGGTGAAAGCTATATAAAGCACATTGATATAACACCGATAAAACAAAACAGCAAGTTCAAAGCGACATCCGATTTTTCAAAATTAAGTGAGGTTGATGTTATCATAATTTGCGTCCCTACGCCTTTGAATAGGTATCGTGAGCCGGATATGAGCTTCGTCCTTAACACAGGGGAGACAATATCAAGATATTTACGCAGGGGTCAACTTGTCGTTCTTGAATCAACCGTTTACCCTGGGGCTACGGATGAGGATTTAAAACCTGTCCTTGAAAAGAGCGGTTTAAAAGCGGGTGTTGACTTTTTCCTCGCTTTCTCTCCAGAGAGGGAAGACCCGGGGAATAAAGGATTTTCACTGTCAAACATTCCGAAAGTCGTCGGTGGATATACAGAAAAATGCCTTGAGGTAGCAAAAGCACTTTATTCCAAAGTTGTTGCAAAAGTTGTCCCTGTATCATCAACGAAGACAGCTGAGGCGGTTAAACTGCTTGAAAACATTTATAGGTCTGTTAACATAGCGCTTGTAAATGAATTGAAGATGCTTTTTGACAGGATGGGGATTGATATTTGGGAGGTGATTGAAGCAGCGAAAACAAAACCGTTTGGCTTCCAGGCGTTTTACCCAGGACCAGGGCTTGGGGGACACTGTGTAGATGGAGCAGAAATGATCTTGATTAAGAATTGTGATGGTGCTCAACTTTTGACTTTGAGTGAGCTTTTTGAAAGAGAAGCAAGTGCTAACGGTGTCTATAGAATAGATGAATTAGAATATGTGAGAGTCAAAAATCTTTACATAGATTCTTTTGATTTAGTTACTTTAAATCCTTGTTTGAGATCTATAACTTATTTATTTAGAAGAAACTATGATGGGAAAATTATAAAAATAATTACTAGTGATAATAGAACTTTGAAGGTAACCGATAAACATCCGATGTTACGCATAGTTAATGGGAAAGAGATAGAGGTTGTTTTTGCAGAAAGTTTGAAAGTAGGCGATCTTTTGCCGATATTTTTAGGGGGAACAAACTCGGCGGTGAAAAATCGCATCGTTATAGATTTCATAAAAGAGCTTGATGAACCTTGGGGGAAAAGTGTCCGAATAAGGTTAAGAGATGGTTCTTGGAAGATATATAAGGATGTAATTTATTCCTCAATTGAAGGTGAATTTAAGTACGATTTTATAAGGAGTGATTATATACCATTGTGGTTTTTGTGGAAAATGGAAAGAGAGAATAGATTAAAGGTTGATCATAAAGATCTCTTTTTGGAGATGGGAAGAGGGAATTTTTCAAGGAAAATGCCCGCAGTGATAGAAATAGATGAGAATTGGGCGAGGCTAATTGGCTACTATCTATCCAAGGGATGTGCTACTAAAGAAAAGAATCGGTATAGAATAAGGATAACAATAAATAAGGAGGAGACCGAGTTATACAATGACATAAAAAAAACACTTAGCGATATAGGTCTTACATATTCGGAATATGTCTCAAAAATTTATAAGTCAAGAACTATTCGTATTAATTCTCCATTAGTTGGGTGGTTAATAGTAGATAGATTAAAGTGCGGAACGAACTCTTATAATATGAGGATTCCAGATGAAATAATGGCTTCGGAGGATAAAATTAAAAAGGCGCTTCTTGTTGGACTTTTTAGAGGCGACGGTGATGTTTATGTCAGAAGTGGAAAAAGGAGATATATTAAAAATGGGAGAGAATACACTCATAATGATAATTCTATAACGATAGGATACTTTACAATTAGCAATATACTTTTCAATCAGGTTTTGTATCTTCTTCAGGAAATGGGAATTAAACCATCTATCAGCAGGAGAAAGAATCGTCTTTTAATTAATGGATGGGATCAAGTTGTTCAAGTTTTTGATTGGTTTTTGGATAGAAAAGGTGAAAAAGTCAGGAAATATCTTAATGGTGTAAGGAGAAAAACAAAAAAAAGATCGGGATCAGACATACCTTCAGTGAAAGTTAAAAGCATAGAGGTAGAAAATGTAAAGAATATGCCTGTTTACTCAATTGAAGTTGATGGGACACATACCTTTGCTGTAGGAAAGGGAATATATGTTCATAATTGTATCCCCATAGACCCTTTTTATCTAACTTGGAAAGCGAGGGAATATGATTTTCAAACGAGGTTTATTGAGCTTGCAGGTGAGATAAATACATATATGCCATACTATGTCGTTCAAAGAACGATTGAAGCATTAAACAGGAAAGGGAAGAGTATTTCTGGGGCGAGGATATTGTTGCTTGGTTTAGCTTATAAAAAAGATGTTGATGATGCTCGTGAGTCACCAGCATTTAAATTGATGGAGTTGTTTGAGAAGAAGGGAGCGGTGGTTGATTATAACGACCCGTATATCCCTCTTTTACCCAAGACGAGGAAATATAAGGCAAACAGCAAACAATCAGTTCCTTTGACTGATGAAAATCTTTCAAAGTACGATTGCGTTGTCATTGTTACTGATCATTCCGTTTATGATCCCGATTTCATAGTAAGACATGCAAATCTCGTTGTTGATACGCGTGGTTTGATAAAGGATAAAAATGAAAAGGTGGTAAAGGCGTAAGTGTTTAATAAACTGAGAAATATTATTTCACATCCAGAGCATAAAATTTTGCTGAAAAACACTTTTTCTCTCTCAATTTTGCAATTCGCAAATTATTTTCTGCCATTGATCACGATACCTTATGTCGTTCGTGTTATAGGTCCAGATAAATTTGGCTTAATTTCTTTTGCTCAGGCATTTGCTACTTACTTTTTGCTTATTGTAAATTATGGCTTTGATCTAAGCGCGACGAGAGAAATATCATCAAATAGAGATGATAAAAACACACTTGTAAGAATTTACAGTAATGTTTTATTTACGAAAGCGTTTTTGTTCACACTTTGCACTTTGATTTTCACGAGTTCAATTTTCCTTATACCAAAATTTAGGGAAAATATCCTCGTATTTATTGTCTCATATTTAATTGTGGCTGGTTACGTTTTGTTTCCGACATGGCTTTTTCAAGGACTTGAAAAACTTTATATCACCTCAATTTTTAATTTTATTGTAAAGCTTCTTTTTACAATAGGGATTTTTATTTTTGTAAGGAATAAAAACGATTTTTATCTCGTTCCACTTCTAATGTCTTCGGGTCAAATTTTTGCTGGAACGCTTGCCTTAATGTATAGTTTAAAATTGCTTGATTGGAAAATAAACATGCCCAGGTTAGAAGATATATTTCGTGAATTGAAAAATGGTTTTTCAGTTTTCATTTCACTTGTTTTTATAAATTTTTATACGATATCAAATACATTTATTCTGGGTTTTTTCGCTCCACATGAAAATGTCGGATATTTCGCCTCTGGAAGTAAGCTTGTCTTAGTTTTCCACACTTTGGCTTTAGGTCCTTTGGCTCAATCTTTATATCCACATGTGGGGAAAATTTTAAGAAACGATTTGAATAGAGGTATTGAATATATAAAAAAGTTCAGTGTTATCGTAACTGCGCTCACCTTACCCGCAAGTATTTTTTTGCTTATTTTTGCCCCTATCTTAGTGAAGGTTTTTTTAGGAGATCAGTATTTGCCTGCAATTAATGTCGTGAGAATTTTATCCTTTTTCCCGTTTATCATTGGTCTTTCAAATCTTTATGGAATTCAAACGACTTTAAACTTGAAAATGGATAAGGATTTTTTTAAAGTGGTTATGGGTGGATCAATTATAAATTTGCTTTTAAATGTGTTGCTTGATTATAAACTGGCGGAAATTGGAAGCTCAGTTTCATGGCTGATAACTGAAATATATATAACGAGCGCTTTTATATTCTTGCTTGAAGCAAAAGGAATAAAAATCATTGACTTTAAATTTTATTCAAGGTTTATAACAGGATTAGTAAAAAGTCGTGAGATTTGATTATTTAATAGTGGGTGCAGGATATAGCGGTTGTATATTAGCAGAAAGAATAGCAACACAACTTGAAAAAAGAGTTTTGCTCGTTGAACGTAGGAATCATATAGCTGGTAATGCCTATGATTATTATGATGAAAATGGGATCCTTGTTCATAAGTATGGTCCTCATATTTTCCATACAAATAGTAAAAAAGTTTGGGATTATCTTTCAAGGTTTACGGAGTGGAGGTTGTATTATCACAAAGTTCTTGCTGTTGTTGATGGGAAAAAAATTCCAGTGCCTTTTAATTTAAATTCTCTTAAAATGATATTTCCTGAAAGATATGCTGAAAAGCTTGAGCAACTTCTTATTGAAAAATATGGATATGGTGTTAAAATACCCATCTTAAAATTCCTTGAAGATGCGGAAGGGGAGTTAAAAGTTCTCGCGGAATTTATTTATGAGAAAATATATTATGGATATACATTGAAGCAATGGAATTTAAAGCCTGAAGAACTTGATCCAGGAGTTACAGCTAGGGTTCCTGGAATATTTGTCAGTAGAGATGATAGATATTTTCAAGATAAATACCAGGGGATTCCGAAACATGGCTACACGAAGATGTTTGAGAAAATGATAAACCATCCAAATATACATATTTTACTTAACACTGACTATAAAGATATAATTGACTTTATAAAATTTGACAAGTTAATTTTTACTGGACCAATTGATTATTTCTTTGATTATGTGTATGGAGAATTGCCTTATAGGAGTTTAAGATTTAAGTTTGAGCGATATGATGTTGAGTTTTTCCAGGAGGTAGCGCAAGTAAATTACCCTAATGACTATGATTATACAAGGATAACTGAATTTAAACATTTAACCGGTCAAGTCAATCCTTGTACTGTTGTGGCATATGAGTATCCTGAAGCTTACGAAATAGGCACAAACGAGCCATATTACCCTATACCCAGAGAAGAAAACATTGAGGTATATAGAAAATATGCCAACGAGGCAAAAAAGTTAAATGGCGTTGTTCATTTCGTTGGTAGGCTGGCGGACTACAAGTATTATAACATGGATCAAATAGTTGCAAGGGCATTGAGTGTTTTTGAAAATGAGATAGTTTATTCAAGCATATAAAACAAAAATTTTTAACATAGATGAGAGACAGTACGGTTTGTGCTGTTGTGGTGACTTACAATAGAAAAAATCTCCTTTTGGAATGTCTTGAAGCGATAAGAAAGCAGACAAGACCAGTTGATGCAATTTATATCATAGATAATGCATCTACTGATGGAACTCCCGAAGTTTTAAAAGAAAATGGATATATCCTTGAATTACCACCCTTTAATCTTTCGGAACCTTATGAAATTGAACATAAAATAAGCAACTTGGCTGACGGAAATCCTATCAATGTATTTTATGTCCGAATGCATGAAAATACAGGTAGCGCTGGTGGATTTTATGAAGGAGTCAAAAGAGGATATGAGAGAGGATATGACTGGTTATGGTTGATGGATGATGATGGCTTGCCTGAGAAGGATTGTTTAATGAATTTGTACAAATGCACAGATGATTTAAATATTGTTGGTTCTTTAGTTGTCGCCTCTGATAATTCCTCCGAATTAACATGGAAACTGCGAGTAGTTGATTCTCTGGGAAATTTTATCCCAAGAAGATATTTTTCAAATGTTAAAGAAGTTAAGAAACAGGTGAAAAATGGGATATATTATGGTTTTCCAAATTTCTTTAACTCAGTTTTAATTAAAAAGGAAGTGATCGCAAAGGTTGGATTTCCAAACAAAGATCTTTTTATATGGGGTGATGAAGTTGAGTATGCAATGAGGTTGAAAAAATCAGGTTATAAAATGGGGGTTTGTATAGATAGCATATTTAGGCATCCGAAGATTAACCATAAAACTATTAGTGATGTAAAACTTTATTATATGTTCAGAAATACTTATTACATTTATCGTCTATATTCAGATATTCAGTTTAATAGTTTCTTTCTCAGATTAATTTATCCAGTATATATTTTCATTAAGTTCAGCAAGTTTCTTATCTTGAGATTTAAATTTAAACTCACGGCAAAAATTATAAAGGCAGTTATTTCAACGCTTTTTTGGGGTAAATTAATAGCTTATAGCAAATGAGTGAACTGTTTTATATATTATTGCCTTTTGTAATTTTATATTTGTTTAAACTTTATCCTTTGTTCCGGAAAGATTTAGTGTATCTATTATTTGTCTTTTGGGTTACAGGAGTGGCAACTTTAGCTCGTGAGTTTACCTATATAAAATTTGGATTTATTTACATTACCGAGTTTATTATGTTGTCTGTAATTTTGAGCTCTATGGTTAGAGCTTCGCTTGGGCAAAAATTAATTACTTTTAAAAGCGGAATAATAAATGTTGCCTTGTTGTTTTTATTTGCATATCAATCTTGGGGACTATTGAGGTTAATTTACGATTTACTTTTCTTTAAACCATCTGTAACATCTGAAGATAATATCTTAACTGTTTTGCGAAATTTTAGTTTGGTTTATTATTCCGTTTTTGTCTATATCGTTTTGATTGTTCTAAATTTTGAGGGTGCAAAAAAAATAGAAGCAATTTTCAAGTCTATTTTATATTTTAGTGTTTTAAGAAATATTGTCATAATCGTTCTTTATGCTATCGGTTATGAAACATTTATTCCAGAAGATGGTGGAATTATAGGTGGACATCATTCTTTATTTGCTGTTTTTTCTTTTTTAATTTCATTTTATTTTTTAATAGAGTATAGGGACTTAAAATATTTGTTCTTTCTTTTACTTAACCTGATTTTTGTAGTTCTTTCAAGTCATAGAAGCGCATTTATGGCTTTAATAGGTAGCGTATTATTATTGATTTTATTATATAAAGGGCAAATAAAATTTAAATTAATTACGGCACTATTGATTTCATTCTTTGGTTTGTCGTTTGTTATAATTACTTTTTCTGAAAGCGCGTTTGCTTTTATCGTACGAAAAATATCAGAAAATTTTGAAAGTTTGGTTTATTATAAATTATCTGATCCTAATGCCAACTGGCGATATCTTTACTGGAACAATGTATTAAAAGTTTTTTTGGAAAATCCAATTGGAGTTGGTTTTAACTATTCGTTAAGTAATTTAGCTCCTTGGTGGGTTTGGAGTGACAATCCCAGAGAAATTCTTTTTAGAAGTTCACTAAGGTTGGATCCACATAATTCATTCTTGTCTATTTTGGTTAGAACTGGAGCGGTTGGATTTGCTATGTTTACTTTATTTTTGGCAATTTTTTTTATAATTGTTAGAAAGACTTACAAGAAAGCCAAAGGAAAGATAAAAAATTTACTCATAATATCTTTCTCCAATTTTATATCTGTTTCAATATTTGCAATGTTTAATGTTACTTTAGAAGGTCCTTATCATGGAACATTTTTTTGGATATGGATAGGAATATGTTTGTTTATAGCTCTTAATGTTAAAAATGCAGTTGAGAGTAATGGAATATTCAAAGATTAAAATATTAATCGTTGGTTCATTTCCCCCTCCTTACCATGGGAGCGCGATATATCTTGATAAGTTGAGAAAGAAACTTATTCAAGAAAAAGATTTGGAAGTATTTGTTGTTGACACATCAGATAAAAGAGATGATTTAACCAACTTGGGTAGATTTGACTTTGCAAATGTATATGCTGGCTTGAGGTCATTGTTTAAATTGATTTATTATCTAATATTTGTTAGACCAGATGTGGTCTATATCCCAATATCCCAAAATCATTGGGCTTATTTTCGCGATGGTTTATTTATTTTAATTTCAAACATATTTAAAGCCAAAATTCTTATTCACCTGCATGGTTCATATTTCCTGAAGTTTTACGAGAAATCATCTTTGTTGTATCAAAAGTTCATAGATTTGACAATGAAGCGGGTTGACGGAGCTATAGTTTTAGGGGAAAAATTAAAATATATTTTTGAGCAGTGGTTATCCACTGATAAAATTTTTGTCTTACCGAATTTCATAGAATGGAAGATTAATGAAGATAAAAATTGTAGCGCTAAGAATGATGAGTCGGTAGTTAGAATAACTTACCTGGGAAACTTGCGTGAATCAAAGGGTATATTTGATTTACTTGAGGCAATAAAGATTGTGAAGGAAAATGCGGGGACTAAATTTATTGTTAATATTGCTGGGAAATTTGGTGATGATCCTGTAACGGGTTTGAGCTTAAGAGAACATGAAATTAGATTTGGTAATTATTTGAAAGAACTTGGTGATGTAGTGAATTATATTGGTGAAATAAAGGAAGAAAAAGATAAATTTGAGCTTTTGAAAAATACAGATATTTTCGTTTTCCCAAGTTGGAATGAGGGACAACCACTTGTAATTCTTGAGGCAATGTCGTGTGGTTGCCCTGTTATATCAACTAAAGATGTTGGGGTGATTGATGAGACAGTTATTGATGGAGTTAACGGATTACTTGTAGAAAAAAGGAATGTTGGGCAACTCGCGGATGCTGTATTAAAATTAGTTAATAACAGAGATCTGAGGATTAGTTTCGGGATGAATTCTTTGAAGAGGTTTAGAGAATTTTATACGCTAGAAAGGCATATTTATGAATTTAGAAAGATATTAATTGTTTTATTGTTTGGAGAAAGATTGAGATATCTTAAAGTTTTACCGGTTGCTATAAAACTTATACCCCCAAGAAGGTTTAATGAACTGTTTGATTTAAGGGGTTATACATTTAAAAAGTTTATAAAATTTTTGGTGATAGAAGGTATCGGTTTAAGTATTAATAAGGCAAAAAATAAATTAATTGAGAGAAAAATTTTAAAAGGTGAATATCTTGTGATAATGAAATTTAAACATGATAAAAATATCTTTTTTTGCTTTACCAGAGATTTAGGGTATTTTAAACCTGAGGAAATTATGTTTTTTAAATCAAAATTTGATGATATAGGAATTAATTCAATATATTTATCCCCAGAAACTTTAGATATATTTGAACATTATCTTCCAGTTCCTTCTTGCCCTGATGATGTAAGAGAAAAATTAGTAAATGGAATTTTAAAGGATAATCAATATTTAGTTCCATTTCCTGAAATTTATACTGTCATTTGTAGAACTAAGATTGAATCTACAGCCATATTAAATAATCGTATCTCTCTAAGAGATAACGGTTGTTTTATTTTGGGTTTTGGTGGATACATGCGGGAATATGCACTACACTTTTTTAAAAAAGATATAATAGCTGCTTTGGATTATAAGGCTAGAGCTATAAGGCGATATTTTAAATTTGATTTTCCAATTTATGATAGGTTTGAAGATATTATGGATGAAATCGCAAGAGTGAAGAATCCATTAGTTATTATTGCTACCTATCATTCAGATCATGCGTGGATGACTAAAATGGTTTTGGATTGCAATCCAACCGCAAGAGTTTTTATAGAAAAACCCGCTGCAGTTACTAATGAAGATGCAAACATTTTGTTTGAACTTAGAGCTAAAGGAGCTTTCATTGATATTGGTTATAACAGGAGACATGCTCTATTTACTCAAGTTATTCGTAATGCTTTAAAGGATTCAAAAGGTCAGGTTCATATTACTTTTATTGTTAAAGAATTAAAGATTCCAAAAACCCACTGGTATTTTTGGTCAAATCAAGGAACCCGAGTAACTGGTAATTGGACGCATTGGATTGATCTACTTAGATTTTTAACAGGTAAAAATGTAATTAATTTTTCAGTTATTGGAGATGATGGAAATGCAACGGTACTTTTCGAGTTGGAGGATAAAATTTTGGGTGAGATTATAGTAACAGATATTGGTAGTGATTTTTATGGCGTTGAAGAATATTTTGAGATTAGATTTAATAATACAACAATAAAACTTCGTGATTATAGGGAATTAGAGATAATAAATAATTTTAAGAAAATACGTTATAAAAGAATGAGAAGAGACAAAGGACATTACAAAATGTATTTAACGCTAAAGAAAAACATTTTGAATAATAAAGGTCCTTTTTATCCTGCTGAAGATATACTTTGGGTTACTCATTTGTGTAATGAAATAATAAGAGTTATCAAAGATTAATATGTTTCAAATAGTTCAATATCAAAAGACGGGAAAGATATCTGTAGAGGATTTACCGGATATAAAGCTGTTTCCAGGAGGTATCCTTGTTCAAAACTATTATTCTCTGATTAGTGCGGGGACCGAGAGAACTTCGGTTAAAACCGCTCAGGCGTCTTTATTTGGGAAGGCAAAGATGAGACCAGATCTTGTTAAGCAGGTTTTGGAAAATATAAAACGTGAGGGTTTAATTGCAACTTATAAGAAAGTTATGAATCGGCTTGATAACTATAAAGAACTGGGTTATAGTTCAGCTGGAATTGTGCTTGCATCAAATGTTGATGAATTTAAACCAGGCGATAGGGTAGCTTGCGCTGGGTATGCATATCATTCTGAGCTAATCTTTGTTCCAAAGAATCTCGCAGTTAAGGTCCCTGATAATGTTTCTCTTGAAGAGGCATCTTTCATTGCGATAGGTGCAATCGCTTTACAAGGAATAAGGCAAGCAAAGATAAATTTGGGTGAAAATGTTGTGGTGATTGGATTGGGATTGATAGGTCTTGTTACAATTCAATTGCTTAAAGCAAGTGGATGTCGTGTTATTGGAACTGATATATCGGAGAGAAACTTTAATCTTGCAAGAGAGTTTGGATGCGATGAAGTGGCTTTGTTTGATAATTACATTGAAAAGGTCGTTGAATCATTTACTAAGGGTTATGGGGCTGATGCCATTATAATTACTACTGCCACAAATTCCAATGAACCTATTGAGAAGGCGATTTCATTCGCAAGAAAGAAAGGAAGAGTTGTAGTTGTTGGTGTTACTGGAATGGATATACCTAGAACAGGATTTTACGAGAAGGAACTTGAAATAACTATCTCATGCTCATATGGACCTGGAAGATATGAGATTGACTATGAACAAAAGGGAATTGATTATCCTTTTGGTTATGTTCGTTGGACGGAAAAAAGAAATATGGAAGCCGTAATTCAACTATTGTCTGAGGGTAAAATTAGCTTCAGTAGATTAATAACACATAAAATTCCAGTTGAAGAGGGGCTAAAGGCATATGACTTAATTACTGGTAAAATAGACGAGCCGTACATTGGGATTTTGATTGAATATAATAAGGAGCCGAAAAAAGAGTTTGTTCGCATTAGAAAAAATATTAAGGGTGAAAATAAAATAAGTGATATTGTTGTTGGTTTTATTGGTGCGGGTAATTTTGCACAATCATATCTTCTGCCGTATTTGAAAGGTAAAGTTACTTTGAAAAATGTTGCAACAAGAAAACCGATAAATGCAAAGTCCGTGGCAGAAAAGTTTGGTTTTATTGAATATTCAAGTGATCCATCGGTGATTTTTGAAGATAAAAATATAAATACTGTGTTCATAGTAACGCATCATGATTCCCACGGATTTTATGTTAAGGAAGCTCTAAAGTATGGGAAAAATATATTCGTAGAAAAGCCACTAACTGTTAGAGAAGACGAATTATATGAAATTAAGAAGTTATACGATGAGTCCAATGTTCATTTAATGGTAGGGTTCAATCGCAGATTTTCAAAACAATTTGCGCTGATAAAGGATTTCATTTCAAAAAGTAGAGACCCCATTGTTATTAATTATAGAATTAATGCTGGTTCTGTATCACCGAACTCTTGGTTGCAAGATTGGGAACAAGGAGGAAGAATAATTGGGGAGGCATGTCATTTCATTGATATTTTTGACTATCTAATAGATTCCGAACCCGTATCTGTTTATGCAGTATCATCCGATAGTAATAACTCAAAACGTTTGGAGGAAAATATAGTGGTGACCATCGGTTATAACAATGGTTCTGTTGCAAACTTATTGTATTTATCTAATGGAAGTAATTCTTTGCCTAAGGAATATTGTGAAGTTTTTTCTGGCGGGTTGGTTGCGGTGATGGATGATTTTAAAAGAGTTATATTATATTCTGCTGGTAAAAAGAAAAAAGTTAAATTTAACACTGGTAAGGGACATAAAGAAGAAGTGGAGCATTTCCTCAAAGTTTTAAGGGGTGAAGAAAAGCCAAAATTAAGTTTTGATTCAATCTATAAAACCACCTTTTTAACATTTAAAATCATTGAATCTTACCAAAATAGAGCTGTAATATATCTTTAAATCTGTAGATGATGGAATTAGATTCAAAATTTATGGAGGTTCTTTTTTCGCTTAGGGATTATATTAAGAGAGAAGGCTATGCTGGTTATGATCCTTATGATGGATTAAACTCTCCGTTATTTAAATTGCCAATATTAAGGTCGAATAAGTTTATCCGTTTTGCTTTTCAGCAAATTTTTAGAAGAATACCTATTAATCTTAGGGGTTTGTTGGGTATAAAAAAGGGGATAAACCCTGTAACACTGGGTTTATGTATACAAGCATATACGTATCTTTCAATGATAAATGAAGAAGAAAAAGAATTTTACTTGAATGAGATAAAAAGTTTATTAGATATTTTAGTTAATTTAAGTTCAAAAGGATATAGTGGTTTTTGTTGGGGTTACAATTTTGATTGGGAAGCAAGATACACCAAAATTCCAGCATATACACCAACCGTAGTAGCAACTGGGTTAATAACTAATGGATTATTTGTATACTATAAAGCTTATTCCGACAAAAGCGTTAAAGAAATTTTAATAAGTTCAGCTAAATTTGTTTTAAATGATTTGAATCGAACATATGAGGGGGAGACATTTTGTTTTAGTTATTCACCTAATGACCATCAAAAGGTTTATAATGCTACAATGAAAGGAGCGCGCCTTCTTGCCCAAGTATACGAAATTACCAGAGATCAATATTATTTAGAAGAGGCAGAGAGAACTGTAAAGTTTGTTATTAATAATCAGAATGATGATGGTTCATGGTTTTACTCAAAGGGAGACGCAAGAAAGTGGGTTGATAATTTCCATACCGCTTATGTTCTTGATGCATTAGATGATTTTATTAAACTTTCAGGTAGAAATCAGTATAAGATATATTTGGATAAAGGGTTAATGTATTATCTTGAAAAGCTTTTCATACCGGACGGTAAACCGAAATATTTTTCAAGACGATTTTATCCTGTAGATGCAACTGAGGTAGCTCAATCGATTTTAACTTTAACACGTTTTGGGTATATTGATAGGGCTATTAATGTGTTAAATTATGCATTGGAGAGTTTATATTCTGGTAAGGGATTTTTTTATTATCAAAGAAACAGATTTTTCACGCACAAAACATCTTATATGCGTTGGAGTAACGCTTATTTTTTTAACGCAATTGCTTGTCTAGCATATTCGGTGGTAGTAAAAAGTAAATACCCTTGTTTTTAGATGAAAAAGATCATTTCTGTAGTTGGAGCAAGACCAAATTTTATGAAGGTAGCCCCTATTAATAGAGCGATTCAGAATTTCTTGAGAGATCATTCGGATTTTCCTCTTATTCATAAGATTTGCCATACAGGTCAACATTATGATAGTAATATGTCCGATGTGTTTTTTAAAGATTTAGAGCTTCCAGAGCCGGACTTTTATCTTGGAGTAGGAAGTGGTAGCCATGCAGTTCAAACTGCGCGAATAATGATTGAGTTTGAGAAAATTTTGATAAGTGAGAAACCGGATTTGGTTATAGTTGTTGGTGATGTTAATTCAACAATTGCGTGTAGTTTGACGGCTGTTAAACTTGGTATTAAAGTAGCCCATGTTGAAGCTGGCTTGAGGAGTTTTGATAGAACTATGCCTGAGGAAATCAACCGTATCTTAACAGATGCAATTTCTGATTATCTTTTTGTTAGTGAAGAAAGTGGTGTAAAAAATTTAAAAAGAGAAGGTATTCCTGATGAAAAAATTTTTTTTGTTGGTAATGTTATGATTGATAGCTTGATAAGTTATTTGCCAAAAGTAGAAAGGTCAGAAATTCTTAGATTTTTTTCTCTTAAACCGTCTCAGTATGGAGTTGTTACTCTCCATAGACCTTCAAATGTTGATAGTAAAGAAAGGTTAAAGCAAATAATAGATCTTCTCGAGGATATTTCAGAATATAAAAGAATAGTTTTTCCGATACATCCAAGAACAGCTCAAAATCTTGAAAAGTATGACTTATTGAAATTTTTAAATCACAATATTATAGCAACTAAACCTCTCGGATATATAGATTTTATAGCTTTAATTAAGAATTCGGCTTTTGTGTTAACCGATAGCGGGGGTATTCAGGAGGAAACGACATACTTAGGAATTCCGTGTATTACTTTAAGAAATTCAACAGAAAGACCAGTTACCGTTGAAATTGGAACAAATGTACTCTCTGGGGAGGATATTACTATGGCTTTTAAGTATATAATGGAAATTTTGAATGGTAGTTTTAAGAATGGTAAAATACCAGAGCTATGGGATGGAAAAGCAAGTGAAAGAATTGTTAAGATTTTAATTGAAAAGTTGTTTGAGTAGGTAGCTATGAAGTCAATATGGTTTGATATAGATAATTCACCTCATGTTCTTTTATTTGCTCCCATAATTAAAATTCTACAAAACGAGGGATATGATATTATAGTAACAGCTAGGGATTTTGCCCAGACATTACCTTTGCTTGATAAGTATAAAATTCCGTATATACGGGTAGATGGTCACGGCGGAAGATCTAAAATGAAAAAGATTTTAGCAACTTTAAAACGCGCATATGGTTTATATAAGGCTCTTGAAAGTTTTAAGATTGATCTAATGGTTAATCACGGAGCGAGGGCTGGTATTATAGCTGCGAAAGCGCTTAATGTACCAGTAATATCTGCTTTTGATTATGAGCATACAGAATTATTTATAATTAAGCACCTCAGTAATTGGATTGTTATTCCATCTGTTTTGCGCAATATGTTTCCAGATTCAAAGTTTAGTTATTATGATGGAATAAAGGAGGAAATTTACCTTTGTGATTTTATTCCGGATGAGAATTTTTTAAAGAATTTACCTTTCAAGAATATTAAAGAGAAACCACTCATAACAATTCGCCCACCCGCTCGTCATGCAAATTATCATAATGAATTTAGTGAAATCGTTTATAGAAGAACTCTTGATTATATTTGTAATTATGACTGTTATGTTGTCTTAATACCAAGGACTAAAGAAGATTTAGATTATCTAAAAGTTTTCGAAAATAAAATTTTTATTCCCGATGTACCATTAGATGGTCCGAATCTCATTTATTATTCAGATGCTGTAATTTCAGGAGGTGGAACTATGGTTCGGGAAGCATCTGTGCTTGGGACACCTTCTTATAGCATTTTTACTGGTAAGCCAGCAGCGATTGACCTTGAGTTATCAAGAAATGGCAGATTAACTTTTATAAGAACTCTTAGTGATATAAAAAAGATTAAAATAGAAAAGAAAATAAATAGAAGTTTAAAGAAATTAAATTGTGGGGTTCGTGAGCAATTCATTAAGATAATTTTGGATAAACTTAAAAATTAAAGAGATTAACAGTAAATGCAGATACCTTTTCTTGACCTTAAAGCTCAATACAAGCAGATCAAATCTGAAATTAACAAGGCTATAACTGAGGTTCTTGAAAGCACATCCTTTATACTTGGAAAGCCAGTTCAAGAGTTTGAAAGTGAATTTGCGAAAATGCATGATGTTAGGCATTGTGTCGGACTAAGTTCCGGAACCGACGGTAATCATATTGCCTTGTGGGCGTTGGGTATTAAATCTGGCGATGAAGTTATAATCCCGGCAAATACATTTATTGCAACCGCGTGGGGGGCGACGCTTTGTGGAGCAAGACCAGTTTTCGTTGATTGCCATCCAGAAAGTTACAACATTGATCCTGAAAAAGTTGAGAATGTCATTAATAAAAAAACAAAAGCCATTGTAGCAGTTCATCTTTATGGACAGCCAGCTGATATTGATCCGTTGATTGAAATTGCACGAGAATATAATATATATCTTGTTGAGGATGCTGCTCAGGCGCACTTGGCTGAATATAAAGGCAGAAAAGTTGGCGGTCTTGGAATATGTGCCTCATTTAGTTTTTATCCTGGTAAAAATCTTGGCGCTTACGGTGAGGCGGGTGCTGTTACAACAAATGATGACGAACTTGCCCAAAAATTTAGAATGATTAGAGATCACGGTTCGGTGAAAAAATATACACATGTTTTGCTTGGTCACAATTATAGAATGGAAAGCATTCAGGGGGCTGTTCTTAAAGTTAAATTAAAATATCTTGAAAAATGGACTGAAGAGCGAAGACGAGTTGCAAGTAGATATAGAGAGCTATTGTCTGACTTAGAGGAAATAAAGCTTCCGGTTGAAATGCCTTACGCGAAACATGTATATCATCTGTTTGTTATACAGGTTAATTCAAAGCCGGATAAGAGACAAGAAGTGAGAGATAAATTGCAAAGATTTCTAAATGAAAACGGTATAGGGACAGGGCTACATTACCCGATTCCACTTCATTTACAGCCATGCTTCAAAGAGCTCGGATATAAAAGAGGGGATTTCCCAGTGGTTGAGCAACTTGCGGAAAGTGGGCTTTCTTTACCGATTTATCCGGAATTGACAGATGAGCAGATAGAATATGTAGCAGAAAAAATACGTGAATTTTTTAGAAGGAAATGTTAAGATTTCCTAAATATAAATATGCTTTATTATTAATTGATCTGTTTGTGATTAATTTCGCCTTTTTTATATCGGTGGTATTATTTAGAGAACTTGTAAATGTAATTGACTTTTTTGCCTCTCTTCAATTTTTATTTGCTATTTTATTTTCTTTCTTTCTTGTCTTTATTTTTCAATGGAATGGATTGTACAGAATAAATGTTTTTTCCACACGTATTCCCCAATTTATGAATTTGTTGAAATCAATTTTCATTGGCTCATTATTATATGTATTGATTGGCTATTTATCAAAATTTGAGTTAATATATGAAAGCCGATTGGTATTTATATATTTTATTATATCATTGTTTGTGTTATTTACCCTTTACAGGATTATTTTGTTACCGTCCTTTTTAAAGCATTTTATGAATTTAAAGGCATTAAAGAGGAAATGTGTTATCATAGGGGCTGGGGAGCTTGGGCGGAGAATATTGAACGACATTATAGCTAAACCAGAATTGGGTTTAGAAGTAGTTGGTTTTATAGATGATTTTATTCCGCGGGGAAGAGGTATTTGGAATGGTTATAAAGTTCTTGGAGATGTTAAAAATATTGTTCAAATTTGTGAAAAATATGATATTGACGAGGTGATAATTGGGATTGATAATATAACTCATGAGAGGTTAATTGAAATAATTTCCGAAGCTAAAAACACAAAGAGCACAGTTAGATTAACATCGTCTATTTTTAAAGTTATTCCAAGTAGGTTAACTACAGAGGCATATGTAGATTTTCCAACGATTACATTAACACGCGGTTTCTATAGTAAAGTTTTTCTTATTCAAAAAAGAATAGTTGATTTTGTCCTTTCACTTTTTGCTTTAGTTTTGTTAAGTCCTTTTTTCATGTTAATTGCTATTTTGATAAAGGCAACTTCTAAAGGTCCTGTGTTTTATAAGCAGGAAAGAATTGGAAAAGATGGGAAAAAATTCAAAATGTATAAGTTTAGAACAATGTATGTTGGCGCTGATAAAGATGAAAACAGGATTGAACAGATGAAACGATTTATTTGGGAGGGAAAACACCCCGATGGGGAGGCAAAAAGCAAAAAGGTTGTTGATAAAAGTAAAATAACACCAGTCGGTAAATTTTTAAGGAAGTTTAGTATAGATGAGTTTCCGCAATTGATAAATGTATTAAAAGGTGAAATGAGTTTGGTTGGACCAAGACCTGTACTACCTTATGAATATGAGATGTTCAAACCGTGGTATCACGAAAGAGATAAAGTATTGCCGGGATGTACCGGGTTTTGGCAGGTTTATGGAAGGGCTGAGACAAATTTTGATGATATGGTATTGATGGATATTTACTATATACAGAATATGTCGCCTTGGCTTGATTTGCAAATTATTTTAAAGACAATACCGGTAGTATTGTTCGGAAAAGGCGGGGGATAAAATTAAAAACAAAAATAGAACACAAAAATGAAAGTGGGTGTTATAGGGTTAGGTTATTGGGGTCCAAATCTTGTAAGAAATTTTTTATCAACGCCAGGGGTTGAAAAAGTATATGGCTGTGATCTTGATGAAAAGCGATTGGCTTTTATTAAGTCAAGATTTCCAGCGGTTGAATTAACAAAGGATACTGATTTTGTGTTAAGATCCACAGATATTGATGCCGTTGCTATTGCAACCCCTGTTGCTACACATTATCCATTAGCTAAAAAAGCGATTGAAAATGGAAAACATGTGTTGGTTGAGAAACCATTAACAGCATCGGTTAAGGAGGCAGAAGATTTAATTAATCTTGCCGAAAAAAATAAAAAAGTTTTAATGGTGGATCACACATTTATATATACGGGGGCTGTAAGAAAGATTAAGGAGTTAATTGATAATGGAGAAATAGGTGAAATTTATTATTTTGATTCAGTGAGAATAAACTTGGGTCTATTCCAGCATGATGTTAATGTAATTTGGGATTTGGCTACTCATGATGTCTCTATAATGGATTTCGTAATTAATTCACGACCTGTATCAGTTTCTGCGTTTGGAACTTCGCATTATAATGGTATAGAAGATATTGCCTATATTAATGTTAATTTTGATAATGGTATAATTGCGCACTTCCATGTTAGTTGGCTTGCTCCAGTTAAAGTTAGGAGGATACTAATAAGTGGAACCAAAAAGATGATAATTTACGATGACACCGAACCGAGCGAAAAAGTGAAAATATATGATAAGGGTGTGGTTGTGACTTCACAAGAGGGTATTCATCGGTTGTTGATTCAGTATAGGAGTGGAGATATGTATGCCCCCAAACTTGATGACACAGAGGCGTTAAGCTTAGTATGTAGGGAATTTGTTGAAAGTATATTTGAAAATAGAAATCCAATTACCGATGGATATGCAGGTTTAAAAGTTGTTAAAATTTTAGAAGCAGCAGAAAAATCAATAAAGAAAAATGGGGTGTTGGTTAACCTTGATTGAAAATAAAAGTGAGGTTTAAACTATGGATTTTGATGAAACATATTGCCAAGCGAATTTCATAAGGATTTCAAAAGATGTGAAGCTCGGTAAGAATGTTAAAATATTTGGTTTTGTAAATTTATATGGTTGTGAAATAGGTGATAATACTAAAATCGGCGCTTTTGTTGAGATTCAAAAAGGTGTTAAAATTGGAAGTAATTGTAAGATCTCATCTCATACTTTTATATGTGAAGGAGTAACGATTGAAGATGGGGTTTTTATCGGGCATAATGTAACTTTTATAAACGATTTATATCCAAGAGCTATAAATGAAAGGGGCGAGCTTCAAACTGAAAAGGATTGGAAAGTTGTGCCAACACTGGTGAAAAAGGGGGCTTCTATTGGCTCATCTGCGACTATACTGGCTGGTGTTACTATCGGTGAGTATGCCATAGTTGGAGCAGGGGCTGTTGTTACTAAGGATGTACCTCCATATACAATTGTTGCGGGCGTTCCCGCTAGAATTCTTAGAACTATAAAGGATTTTGACGATGAGAAAAAAGGTGACCCGAACGCTTATTGATGGTAAAAGAAATTTATTTTGGTATTGTTGAGGGAAATTGTATTCTATTTTCTAATCCTTTTCCTTTTCTATTCCTGCTCACCGAATAAACCATCGGGGAAATCAATCGCTGGAAAGGTGATTTTAAAGGATACGACTGACTTTTCTAATGTAAAAGTCCTCCTTTATAACCCTGCCCCCGTTGACACATCAATTTCAAGCCCAGCTGTTAAGTTCAACCTGTTCAATCAAGACCCGACCGTTTATCTTTTTGATCATAGATGGCAAAAACCTTTATATCAAACTTTTACTGATAAAGATGGAAATTTTAAGTTTAATGATGTCCCGGAGGGTGAATACATTCTCTTTGTCCAGAAAGATGGATATGGTTGGAAATTTGTTAAAATTTCAACTTCAAGCGATTCAAAAACTTTGACGCTTGAAAAGGAAAGGGTTTTATTTGGGGTGATGAATGATAAAGATACGCTCAAAGGAAATGTCATTATCAAGGGTGATGTTTTAATACCGAGTGGCTCAACTGTTTATATCAAAGATGGGGCTGTTTTAAAGTTTGACGGGTATTACAAGTTTATAATTGAAGGTAACTTAATTGGGGAAAACTTTGATTTTAATTCGCCGATTATCTTCACTACTGAAGATACAAGTGTTTATTTTGATGGGGTCTATGTGAGAAACCGTGGGAGTGTTAAGATCAAAAACGCAGTATTTAGAAGCGCAAACGTAGGTTTAAGTGTTGATGGTTCTGATTGTGAAGTTGGATATACACTTTTTGTAGGGAATAAAAGCTATGGTATTTCCGCTACAGGGATAAATTCGGGAAGATATGTCAGGGTTTACAATTGCATATTCGCTGGGAAGGTTTTTGGGTTTGGACCTGGGCAACCTGTCGGCGTAAACTTTGAGTTTACAGATACAAATGCAAGCGTTTTAAATTCAATTTTTTATTTGAACTCTGAATCCGGGGTTTATTGTACGACCTCAGGGGCAAGGATAGAGGGGAATTATTTTAGTGGAAATGGCTATTCAATTGAAATTTGGTCAAATGTAAATAGGGATACTTTGTTGATAAAGAACAATGAGTTCGTTCATTCAAAGAATTATCATATTTTGCATAGGGGTGGGGTTGCAAAGTATTTGTATAATAACATATATTCAACTGCTGGTGGTATAACTTTATCGCCAGTGCATGGCAGTCCTGTTGCTGTGATTAATTTTAACAATTTGTCAGGTAAGAAGTATTTATTGGCGCTTGGGGCTTACACCTCAAACACAGATGCACGTTTCAATTTTTGGGGGACGGTGAGTGAGGCGGAGATAAGGAATTTAATTTTTGATAGGAATGATGTCTCGCCTTCAGATCCGTATTATAATCGCTATGGTTTAGTCGATTATTCTGGATTTTTAACCTCGCCTGTTCCTAACGCTGGCATTAGACGGTAAGTAAAGTGGCTTATTCTAACAAGAAAAGAGAGAAAAGAGAAAAAATTAACAACACCCCTCGCCCTAACCCTCTCCCGCAGGATGCTGTGTCATAACCTCTGTTTTGCTTGCTATTATGCAAAAAATACGGTAAAAAAATAATTGAAAAATAATAAAGTTTGACGAAACAAATCAGCGAAAATTCGCGAAAAACTTAATTACGACACAGCCACATTGACGGGGGAGGATAAAGGTGGGGGTGAGAAAAGAATTAACAGTAATTATTCCCCTGTAGGAAAGACAAGCTTAACTTGATTTTATTTTTTGTTAATTTTAATTTAATTTCGTGAAAAATTAATTTTTGCCTTTGATGATTTTAAATGAAGATGAAACAAAGGCGCTTCAGGAGGTTAAATCTAAGTTAATTGAATTACTTGGTGATAAGTTGAAGAGGTTTGTCCTTTTTGGTTCAAGGGCGAGGGGAGACGCAGATGAAACTTCAGATATAGATGTAGCAGTTGTTGTTGCCGATTTGACAAAGGAGGTAAAAAGGAAAATAATTGATTGTGTCGTTGAAGTTGAGTTAAAATACCTTGTCCCTATATCAATTATTGTTTTTTCGGAGGATGAGTTTAGAAGGTTGAGGGAACTTGAAAGGAGGATTGCTTTGGACATTGAAATGGAGGGGGTTGAGATTTGAGGGATGAAAATAAGAGGGAAAATATAAGGGTTGAAATTGAAAGGGCACAAAATGCAATTGAGTCAGCTGATTTGCTTTTCAAGAATGGTTATTACAATGATGCGGTTTCAAGGTTGTATTATTTTGCTTTATATCATGTCAGGGCTTTATTATTCAGTAAAGGGTTTGAGCCGAAGACACATGAGGGTGCGTTGAAGTTGATGAGTTTACATTTTGTTAAGACGGGGGAATTTGAACCGAGATATTTACATATTTATAGGGGTGAAGTGGATTATAATCCATCGTATGTTTTTACATCTGAAGATTATGAGGAGTTTAGAAGGGATGCTGTAAGTTTGGCTGAAAAGATAAAGAATTTTTTGAAGGAGAAGGGATATTTGGAGTAGTTTTTGATGAAAAAGTAGAGAAAAAATTAACAGCGCCCCTCACCCTGACCCTCTCCCGCAAGGGGAGAGGAGAGAAAAAAAGAGTTAAAAGAATTCCTTTAAAAACTTCCTCCTCATTGATGGGGGAGGATAGAGGTGGGGGTGAGAATTAAATTAAAAGGGAGGTGAAAGAAAGTAAAATTATTATGTTTAAGAAATTTCACATTTTTCTGATTTTTGCCTTTGATTTTGTTTTCGCCCAATTTCAAGAGACGATACCGACGGATTACTGGGTTTATAAAATAATTGAAGAACTTAAACTCAGAGGTTATTTCAGAGAACTACCGCAGGGATATAAACCATACTCAAGGATTGAGGTTGCAAGACAAATTTTAGAGGCGAAACCATTGAATGATTTTGATGAAAAACTTTTCAAGATCCTTGAGGATGAATTTCAAGATGAGATAAATTTTTTAAATTCAAATTCAAAGAACGATTTCTCATTCAAAGCTGGCGTGATGCTTTCGGAGTATGCGGTAAGGGATAATTTTTCAAGCAGGACTTTCAGGTTTAGGGGGAGGTCTAAATTTTCGTTTTATTTCGGGGATAAATTTACACTTTACAACAATTCACTTGCGGATCAAAACCTGCTTGATGATACGACATACACGGGTAACAGATTTCGTGGCTTTTTCGCAGGTTATACTGAACAAGGATATTTGAGTTTAAATTTTGAGCCATTTTCAATTAAACTTGGTCGTGATTATATCAAGTGGGGATATGGTCGTGGTGGAAACCTTTTGATCTCCGACTATGCAATCCCATACGATGTTCTTCAAATTGACCTTTTCTCAAAAAAGTTTAAATATAGCTTCTTCATCTCTCAACTTGAAAATAGGAGTTATTCACCGGATAGCGGTAGGACGACTTTAAATGCAAACAGATACCTTACTGGTGGGAGGTTTGAGTTTAATTTTTCTGACAAGTTTTTCATCGGTTTTGCCCAGACGATTTTATATGGTGGTGCGAATAAAGGGATTGACATAACTTTGTCAAACCCATTCGCTTTTTATTATGAGTTTCAGGCGAACGAGGGGAAAGAGATGAATGGGATGGTTTACGCCGATTTGAGTTTTTATCCCGTTAAGAACTTAAATTTTTATGGTGAGCTTCTCATTGACGATTGGCAGGTGAGCAGACAAACGAAGGGTGACCTTGAACCAAATGAATATGGTTTTATAGTTGGTTTAAGATATGCCGACATTTTCAAATTTTTGAATGTCGTAGGGAGTCAAATTCAAATTGAATATACACAGGTTAGAAATAGAACTTATAATGTTGCTGATAACAGGGGTTATCAAAAATACATTCGCTTCAAGCGACCTATAGCTCATCCGCTTGGTAATGATTTTCAATCTCTTGATGTTTGGGTTTCGCAATGGATTTTCACGGGCGGTGGATATAGAAACAGTTTGAATTTGACATTGAATTATAAATTTATTGAACATGGTGAAGGAGGAATAGAGAAACCATGGGATGAGCCGTGGATGGCTCCAGATGTTACGGTTGAGAAGGGTTACAGGGAGAAGTTCCCTTATGGTGTTGTTGAGACGACGCATAAGTTTGGTTTGAACTTGTTTTACTTTTACAGCAGGAATTTTAACATAAATTTTGAAATTTATTTTTCAACCTACAAAAATTACAGAAATCAAATTGGCAACCGTAAAAGCGAGGTATCGTTTAAAATTTGGTTATTCTTCAACTTTGATAAATGGTATCACTAACAAAAAGGGGATGAAAAATGTGTGGTATTGTCGGTTATGTCGGCAAGAGGAATGTCATAAGCATTTTGGTTGATGGTTTAAAACGACTTGAATACAGGGGTTATGATTCAGCTGGCGTTGCTTTCTGGGATAAGGAAGGGATAAGGGTTTTCAAAATAGCTGGGAAAGTCGCTGAACTTGAGAGGATGTTGTTGGGTTTGGGTTCAAACTCAAACATAGGGATAGCTCATACTCGCTGGGCAACGCACGGGATACCAAATGAAGTGAATGCACATCCGCATGTTGATTGCACTGGAAATATAGCTGTCGTTCATAACGGGATAGTTGAAAATTATCAATCGCTGAAGAAGAAGCTGGAAAAAGAGGGTCATATTTTTAAAAGCCAGACGGATACGGAGGTGATTGCGCATCTTGTTGAGGAGTTTTATAAGATTTATGGTGATATTGAAATAGCAGTTAGGAATTTATTTTTTGAAGTTAAAGGGACATTTGGGCTTGCTATTATGACGAGTTATGACCCAGATAAGATAATCGTTGCAAGGCGTGGAAGCCCGATTGCAATTGGAATCGGCAACGGTGAAAATATAACTGCTTCAGATCCAACCGCAATTATAGGGATAACAAGGGATGTCATCTTCCTTGACGATGATGAATATGCCATAATAACGAGGGATAATGTAAGCGTTAAGAGGGTTGACCAAAATTCTGTATCTGAGCTTGATAAGGAGATTTTCAAGATTGAGTTTGAGCTTGAACAGATTGAGAAGGGTGGCTTCCCTCATTTTATGTTGAAGGAGATTTTTGAACAGCCGGAATCAATAATGAATTCAATGAGGGGGAGGGTTTTAATTGAAGAGGGGGACGCAAAACTTGGCGGTTTAAGTGATGTGATGGATAAAATTTTAAATGCAAAGAGGTTCATAATCACTGCTTGTGGGACATCCTGGCATGCTGGTTTAGTTGGCAAGTATATGATTGAACAATTTGCCAGAGTTCCCGTTGTTGTTGAATATGCCTCTGAATTTAGATATCGTGACCCTGTAATTTATCCAGATGATGTTGCCTGGTTTATAAGTCAAAGTGGTGAGACAGCCGATACACTTGCTGCCCTAAGGCTTGTCAAGTCAAAGGGTGCGACTGCGCTTGGTATTGTAAATGTCGTCGGCTCAACTATAGCAAGGGAAAGCGACGCAGGGGTATATATACACGCTGGACCTGAAATTGGTGTTGCCTCTACAAAGGCGTTCACAAGCCAACTTGTCGTCCTTGCGCTTATAACATTGCTCATCGGAAGGAGAAACGGGAATATATCACTTGAACAGGGAAGGGAAATCGCTCAGGAACTCGTTAAATTGCCAGAGAAAGTGAGGGAAATCTTGAAGTTGAACGATTTCATTGAAGAGATAGCACAGAGGTTAAAAGAGCACAGGAATTTCCTTTATCTTGGGCGAGGTTATAATTACCCTGTGGCGCTTGAAGGTGCACTAAAACTTAAAGAGATATCATACATTCACGCAGAGGGTTATCCAGCTGCTGAGATGAAACACGGTCCAATAGCTTTAATTGACGAGAACATGCCAGTTGTTTTCATAGCTCCAAAAGATAGCATATATGAGAAGGTTCTAAGCAACATTGAAGAGGTGAAAGCAAGAAGAGGCAAGGTAATATCAATAATTACCGAGCGGGATGATAAAATTTTGAGGGTTTCTGACTTCGTCATTCAAATTCCTCAGACGCTGGAGATGTTGATGCCGATTTTAACTGTTATCCCACTGCAACTTCTTGCTTATCATATAGCCGTAAAGCGTGGATGCGATGTTGACCAGCCGAGAAACCTTGCAAAAAGTGTGACTGTTGAGTAAATTTTATCAGTCAAAATCAAAATTCATTTTAAAATGCCAGTTAGCGCAAATTTCATAAGGATGCTTGAGGGTCTTCAGCCAGAGCTTCGGGAGGTTTTTTTGGCGTTCTGGGAGGAGATAGAAAGACAGAGGACTGTAACGAGGGAGGAATTCAATGAGTTGAAGGAAATCGTGAGGGATATATCAGAGAATTTGAAGGGACTTGCACAGGCACAGCGAAGGACGGAGGAGAGGTTGAACGAACTTAGTGAGAGAGTAAATCAACTTGCTGAAGCGCAGAGGAAAACAGAAGAGAGATTGAACCAACTTGCAGTCAGGGTTGACCAGCTTGCCGAAGCACAGAGGAAAACAGAAGAGAGGTTGAACCAACTTGAGAAGAGGATGGAGGAAGGTTTTGCGAGGGTTTGGGAAGCGATAGAGCGTCTTACCGAGGCACAAAGGAGGACAGAGGAAAGGTTGAATCAACTCGCAGAGGCACAGAGAAAGACAGAAGAGAGATTGAATGAGCTCACTGAAAGAGTAAATCAACTTACCGAGGCGCAAAGGAGGACAGAAAAAGAGATAGAAAAGCTCACAAAGGGGCTTGAATCATTGAGAAGGGAAGTTGGTGGGCTTGCTCATACGGTTGGATACCGACTGGAAGATGAAGCTATAAAAGCACTACCTGAGCTTTTGAAAAGGGATGCAGGTGTTGAAGTGGTTGGCAGATTGAAAAGGGATTATATTGAAATTGCCCCGGGGAAATATATTGAAGTTAACATCTGGGGGACTGGAAGGATAAATGGAGAGGAATATGTCATTGTGGGTGAGGCAAGGTCGCAATTGAAGAAGGGCGATGTTGATGAATTCATAAAGAAGGTTAATGCGATAAAGAGATACATCCCAAAGGAACAGATCAAAATTCTCGTCACTTATCAGACATCTCCAATTGTCAGAAAATACGCTGAGGAAAAGGGGATAAAAATTTACTTCTCTTATGAGTTTTAAAAATAAAATAACGGGTTAAATGAAGATTTCAGTCATAGGCACTGGTTATGTTGGACTTGTGACTGGGGCTTGCTTTGCTGACACTGGAAACGATGTGATTTGTGTGGATGTTGACAGCGCTAAAATTTCAAAGTTGAAAAAAGGGATTTTGCCAATTTACGAGCCAGGGCTTGATGAAATAGTCAAGAAAAATTTGGCAGTCGGTCGTCTTTCATTTACAACGGAGCTTGAAGAAGCGGTTAAAAAGTCAGAGTTGATTTTCCTTTGCCTTCCAACCCCACCGAGCAAGGATGGAGATGCTGACTTGTCAATCGTTTTCAATGTTGTCAAGAAAATAGCCAGAATTTTGAAAGGGGAAATTAAATCAAACCCACAACTTCGCAAGTTAATAGTCAGTAAGTCAACGGTTCCAGTTGGAACGGCAGAGGGGATAAAAGAGATGATTTTTTCAATTCTCGGGAATATACCTGAGGGGGCATTTATTGATGTTGCGTCAAACCCGGAGTTTTTGAAAGAAGGGAACGCAGTTCAGGATTTCATGTTCCCCGATAGGGTTGTAATAGGGGTAAACAATGGTGAAAGCGAGAGGATAATGCGTGAGCTTTACGAGCCATTTGTGAGGACTGGCGCACCAATACTTGTCATGGATACAAGAAGCGCTGAGATGGTTAAATATACAGCAAACGCATTTCTTGCGATGAGGATATCTTTTATGAATGAAATAGCAAACCTTTGTGAAAAGCTTGGAGCGGATGTTGAAAAGGTGAGAGTAGCAATTGGATATGATGTCAGAATCGGTCCGAAGTTTCTATTTCCTGGGGTTGGTTGGGGAGGGAGTTGCTTCCCGAAGGATTTGAAGGCGCTTATAAAGATGGGAGGGAAAAATGGGGTTGATTTGAAAATAATTAAGGCGGTCTATGATGTCAACGAAAGACAGAAAAAATTAATTGTTGAAAAGATAAAGAAGCATTTCAATGGGAGGTTGAAAGATAAAAAGATCGCAATTTGGGGTTTGTCTTTTAAGCCGAAGACGGACGATATGCGCGAAGCCCCTTCAATTACGATAATAAACGAGCTGTTGAAACTTGGTGCAAGTGTTATTGCATACGACCCGGTTGCTATCCCAAATGCGAAGAAAATTTTTGATAGGAGGATTAAATTTGCTAAAAATCAATACGAAGCACTTAAAGGTGCAGATGCACTTGTCCTTGTCACGGAATGGCAGGAGTTCAGAGAGCCGGACTTCAATTATATGAAAAACCTCATGCGAACGCCTGTTGTCTTTGATGGAAGAAATATCTATAAACCGGAAAAACTTAAAGGGCTTGGTTTTGTCTATTACGGCATCGGGAGAAAATAAATTTCATCACAAACTTGCCTTTTAAATTTTCAAGGGTAGATCAAATACCAGACCTTATCTTGATTGAACCAGCGGTATTTGAGGATAAGAGGGGATTTTTTATGGAAACATACAGCTACAAGGACTTTGAAAAATTTGGGATAAGTGAAAAGTTCGTCCAGGATAACCATTCAATGTCAATTAAAGGCGTCTTGAGGGGGCTTCACTTTCAAATAGAACCATTCGCTCAATCAAAGCTTGTCAGATGTATAAAAGGTGAAATTTTTGATGTGGCTGTTGATATAAGACCCGAGTCAAAAACTTTCAGAAAATGGTTTGGCGTTATTTTGTCTGAGGAAAACAAAAGGATTTTATACATCCCGAGGGGATTTGCACATGGTTTTGTCGTGCTTTCTGAGGTTGCCGAGGTTGAATATAAAGTTGATAATTTTTACTCCCCTGAACATGAAAGAGGGATAATTTGGAACGACCCTGATATAGGGATTGAATGGCCGATTGATAACCCCATCCTTTCCGAAAAAGACGCAAAGTTGCCAACGCTTAAAGAGTTTCTCAAAGATCTGTCGCTACTATGATTTTTTCTCCATCTACAAAATCCTTTGATATGATATAGTAATCAGTGAGTTTAATGCTTTCAGCGACTCTTTTAAGTTTATTTATGTCCGCATTTCTGGCGTTTAATTTTACTTCAAAGCCGATCGTTTCATTAAGTATGAAGTCAATCTCTGGACCTTTGTATCGCTGATAATAATTTATCTTTCCAAATTTTTTCAGGTTTAAAAAGACGGCATTTTCAAACAAAGCACCCTCCGTGACTTTTCCAATTTGATTTAGAATTCCAGTGTCGCAGAAGTAAATCTTCTTAGCACCCCTGACTTCACCGTTTATGTTCCTTGCTATAGGTGAAATTAGAAATATGAAATATGTCTTCTCAAGGAAATTGATGTATGAATAAATCGTTTCCCTTGAGACGCCGACTTCAAGTGCGATTTTTGAAATTTCAAGCTTTGAACCAACTCTCCCAGCAAGAAGCAAGATCGTATCCCTCAATCTCCCAATTTCCTTGAAATCTGATAGCGTTTTGACATCTTTTTCAAAGTATGATTTGAAAATATCTTCAATTATTAACTTCTTTCGCTCTGGTTTATCTTCAATTACGACTCTTGGGAAGCCACCATAAGTCATGTATTCTTCAAATAACTTTATAAACATTGAGTAAGAAATCCTGTTTTTCATTTTGGCTTTTTGTTCAAAGCTTTTGACCTCCTCGTTTGCCCTTGCTTTTTCTTTGAAAATTAAGAACTCCTCAAAATCAAGCGGGAAAAGCTCATAAAGCACTTTTCTTCCAGCAAGCGACTCAGGGAAAAGGTTCTTCAGGTAGAAACTGCTTGAGCCAGTCAGGAAAAATTTCACATTGTAATTGTCGTAAATGTACTTTATTGGTTTTACGATTTCAGGGACGAGCTGGATTTCATCAAGAAAAATATACATTTTATCTTTTGGGTTTAAACCGAGCTGTGCTAAATTATAAATGATGTTGTCAAAGTTTTTCTCCTCAAAGATGATTTGGTTGAGAGGATTTTCAAGGTCAATGTAAATTTTGTTATCGGATTGGATATGGTTGAAGATATCTTTTATAAGCGTTGTTTTCCCAACTTGTCTCATCCCGGTCAAAAGGACGATCTCGGGATGTTCAATCTCTTCAAGAAGTCGCTTTCTCAATTTCCTTGGATAAACTTTATCCATTTTTCCAATTTTGTTCGTTGATAGCCGACAAATTTGGAACAATTTTGTCGACTTAAAGTTAGCAAATTTAGAAAAAATAAAAAATAGGTGTAAGAATTGGCGAGGGTAGTTATAACAGGTGGGGCTGGCTTTATAGGGTCACATCTTTGCGACAGATTTATAGCCGAAGGCGATGAAGTGATTTGTCTTGACAATCTAATCACCGGAAACCTTGATAATATAGCTCATCTTTTCGGTCATCCGAAGTTCAAGTTCATCAAATATGATGTTACTGAGTTTTTGTATGTCCCTAGGGAAGTTGATTTTATACTTCACTTTGCTTCGCCAGCAAGCCCGATGGATTATGTTAAGTATCCCATTCAGACATTGAAAGTTGGTGCCTTGGGGACGCATAAAGCGCTTGGACTTGCAAAGGCAAAGGGTGCAAGGTTTCTCCTTGCTTCAACAAGCGAGGTTTATGGTGACCCGCTCGTCCATCCACAAAGTGAGGATTATTGGGGGAATGTGAACCCTATAGGAATTCGCGGTGTTTATGACGAGGCGAAGAGATTTGCTGAGGCGATGACGATGGCTTATCACAGATATCACGGACTTGACACAAGAATTGCAAGAATTTTTAACACATACGGACCAAGGATGCGCATTGACGATGGAAGGGTTATTCCGACATTTATGACGCAGGCACTTAAAGGTGAAGATATAACCGTCTTTGGCAATGGGAGACAAACGAGAAGCATTTGCTATATTGATGACCTGGTTGATGGCATATTTAAGCTCTTGATGTCAAACTATGTTTATCCTGTAAATCTCGGAAATCCTGACGAGATAACCATTCTTGAACTCGCTTATGAGATAAAAGAACTTGCTGGGAGCAGTAGCAAGATTGTTTTTAAGCCACTTCCACCAGATGACCCAAAGGTTAGAAGACCTGACATAACGAAGGCGAGGGAAATACTTGGTTGGGAGCCGAAGGTTCCAAGGAAAGAGGGCTTGAAAAAGACGCTTGAGTATTTTAAGAAAAAAATTTTTGGTGATTGAATTGAAAAATTGGGATGAGAAGAAAATAATGCATCTTATGAAGGGGAGCAGGAAGTATATTACGATTTTGCCGTATGGTGAGTTTAAAAAGATGGAAAGGTTGGCTCTTAAAGGGATGAGGGTTGATAAGAGAGGGTATGATATAAGATTCAAGGAGGATTTGTTGGTTGATTTGTTATCTTGTTTCAAAGGTGACCTTGCGAAGATGTCGGATTTTATTGAGAGGGTCAACATTTTAAGGGATGAGCCATACCCGAGTGGATGTGAGGAGGTTGAGGAGGGGATTTATAAGGTCTTGATTGATGAATTGTTTTTGTTTTATCGTGTGGATGAAAAGTTAAAGTTGATAACCGTTGTTCTGGTTGAAGTTGCAGGTTAAGGTTTTGTTTTGATTTTGTCGGTGAAATTATTATTTTTAACTCAAACTTTCCCTTGAAGTGAAAACTCAAATTTTAATTTTTTTATGGAGGAAAGGATAAAGGTAAAATTGCCTGATGGTAGTATTTTAGAAGTTGCTAAAGGGACAACACCGTTGCAGATAGCGGAGATGTTAAGCAAGCGTTTGTCCAAAGAGGCGGTAGCTGCTAAAGTAGATGGAGTTGTGGTTGATTTAACGCGTCCGCTTGAAAATGATTGTGAGTTGAAAATTTTGACATTTGAGGACCCGGAAGGGAGGGAGGTTTTCTGGCATAGTTCAGCTCATCTTATGGCTCACGCAATAGAAGAACTTTTTCCAGGGGCGAAATTTGGTGTTGGTCCGCCAATTGAAGATGGTTTTTATTACGATGTTGATGTTGATAGACCGCTTACGCCTGAGGATTTGCAAAAAATTGAAGAGAAGATGGTGGAGTTAGCACAAAGAGACGAACCGTATGTTAGGAGAGTTGTGACGAGGGAGGAAGCGCTTGAATTTTTCAAAAAGAAGGGCGACCCTTACAAAGTTGAGATAATAGAGCAGATAGAGGACGGTGATACTATAACCTTTTACAGTGAAGGTAGCTTCACGGATTTATGTCGCGGTCCGCATTTGCCTTCAACGGGCAAGATAAAGTATGTTAAGTTATTAAATGTTGCTGGGGCGTATTGGCGCGGTGATCCGAAGAACAAGATGTTGCAAAGGGTTTACGGTGTTGCTTACCCTAAAAAAGAACTTCTTGAGGAACATCTCCGTCGTCTTGAGGAAGCGAAAAAAAGAGACCATCGTCGGCTCGGGAAGGAACTTGAACTTTTTGTTTTCCACGATATAGCCCCAGGAGCTCCGTTTTGGTTGCCGAAGGGGATGGTTATCTTCCGTGAACTTGAAAAATTTATAAGAGAGGAACTTGACAAAAGAGGATATGAGGAAATCTCCACGCCGATACTTGTTAAGAAAGACCTTTGGGAACGCTCTGGTCATTGGGAGCATTACAAAGAGAATATGTTTGTTCTTGAAGTTGAAAACGAGATATACTCGCTCAAGCCGATGAATTGTCCCGAGAGCACATATGTTTATAAGATGAAAACGAGAAGTTATAAGGATTTACCTCTTCGTCTTGCGGAAATCGGTCGTCTTCACAGGAATGAGATTTCTGGGGCATTGGGAGGCATGTTTCGCGTCAGGCAAATAACCATGGACGACGCCCATATTTATTGTAGACCCGATCAAATTTTAAATGAGATAAATGAGCTTATTGATTTTGTAAACTATGTCTACAAGATTTTCAAGTTTGAGCCAGCTTATTATCTGTCAACAAAGCCCGATAACGCAATGGGTGACCCGGCTTTGTGGGAACAGGCGGAGAATGCCTTGAAGACGGCGCTTGAACAAAATGGGATAAAATATGGATTAAAGGAGAAGGAGGGGGCTTTTTACGGTCCAAAGATTGATGTCCAGATTAAAGATGCCTTGGGAAGGGACTGGCAGGTTGCGACGATTCAACTTGATTTTGTTATGTTGCCTGAAAGATTTGACTTGACTTACATTGACGCAGATGGTCAACCGAAACGTCCAGTTGCAATTCATAGAGCGATATTTGGGTCGTTTGAGAGGTTCGTTGGGATTCTGACGGAACATTTCGCCGGGAATTTCCCAGTTTGGCTTGCTCCTGTGCAAGTGACTGTTCTTCCCATAACGGACGCTCAGAATGATTATGCAGTTGAGATTTACCAAAAATTGAAAGAGATGAAAATCAGAGCGGAAGTTGACCTGAGAAATGAGAAGATAACTTATAAAATTCGCGAAGCTGAAACAAAGAAAATTCCGTATATGCTTGTTATAGGCGAAAGGGAAAAGACAAATCGCAATGTTTCAGTTAGGCGACACGGTAAAGGTGACCTTGGGGTTTTTGATTTGGAAAGTTTTATTGCAAGGATTAAATTTGAAATTGAAACTAAATCGGTTGATTAGGCGTGAGTTTTTATGAGGTTCTGACATTGGGCGGTGTTATGGCAACGATACTTGGCATTTTTCTGACTTTGTATGCCATCATAAATAATAGAACGCTTAAGGCAGAGGCGAGGAATATAATTGAATTGATAAGCGAATTTAGAAGGGAACATCAAGAGAATATAAAGATTATGACTGAACGGCTTGATGAATTCAGGCGTGAACATCAGAAAACGATGCAGGTTTTGGGTGAAAATCTTAAAGAATCTCGTGAACGGCTTGACGAGTTCAGGAGAGAACATCGTGAGAAAATGGATGAATTCAGGAAATCGCATGAGGAGATGATTAAGTATATCGCTGATCTAATTGTAGCAAATGGCGAAAGGACAAGGCAAGAGATAAGGAGAAAGGTAAAACGCTAAATTTAAAAACAAAAAGGGAATCAGCCATAGAGAAAGAATTACGGGTTAATGAGCAGATTAAAGTCCCGAGGGTAAGGGTAATAGACGAAAATGGACAACAGCTCGGGATAATGAACACGCGTGATGCGTTAAAGTTAGCTGAGGAAAGAGGTTATGACCTGGTTGAAGTCGCACCGCATGCTAATCCGCCTGTTTGTAGATTGATGGATTACGGTAAATATAAGTATGAGAGACAGAAGGAAGAGAAGCTTCACAAGAAGCAACAAGTATCAGCAGTTGTAAAAGAATTAAGGTTTCATCCGAATACGGGTGAGCATGATTTTAATTTTAAAGTTAGACATGCAAAGGAGTTCTTGCTTGAGGGACACAAAGTTAAGGCGTCTGTGTTATTTAAAGGCAGAGAAATTTTACATACTGAATTTGGTGAGAGAATTTTAAAAAGGTTTATTGAGATGTTGTCGGATATCGGTAGAGTCGAGCAGGATATACGGCTTGAGGGTAGCGTGATGAGTGTTCTTATTTCACCTGACAGAAAGAAAATACAAATGTTGAAGGAACAGGAAGAAAAAAACAAACAGCTGGGAGGAGAAATCACTGATGCCAAAGATGAAAAGTAATCGCGCAGCTATGAAGCGTTTCAAAGTTACAGCCACCGGTAAAATCAAAAGGCAAAAAGCCGGTAGAAGTCATCTTGCAACTGGCAAGTCAAGGAAGCGTAAGCGTCAACTTCGCAAGCCGACGCTTGTGCATCCATATGAAAAGAAAAGGATTAAGCAATTGATCCTTGCTTGATGAATTTTAAAACTAAAATTTGTGGTTGAAATGAGAGCGACGAATAAGCCAGCATCAAGGCGGAGAAGGAAGAAAATCCTTGAGAGGGCAAAAGGGTTCTGGGGGATGCGAGGCAACACCCTCAGACAGGCCAAAGACCATGTTGCGAAGGCACTTCAATACTCGTATCGTGACAGAAGGACGAAAAAGCGAGAATTTAGACGACTCTGGATAGCGAGGATAAACGCTGCAGCAAGGTTAAATGGAACTACATATTCAAAATTAATTTCAGCATTGAGGAAAAAGCAGGTTGAGATCAACCGTAAGATGTTGGCTGATCTTGCGGTGAATAATCCAGATGCTTTCTCTGAAGTTGTAAAGTTCGCTTTTAGTTAAAGTTTAACTCCCATCACCCCGTCTATAATTTTGATTTTGTGAGGGTGGTGGGAGTTTTTTATTTAAAAATGAAAGTTTAACTCAGAGATGAAAAATCAGATTGAAGAAGTAAAGTCAAAATTTCTCTCCGAGATTTTAAGTGTTGAGGATGAGAAGCAACTTGAGGAGTTAAGGGTTAAATATCTTGGTCGCAGGGGTATAATTCAGTCACTTTTTGATAAGTTGAGAGAAGTTCCAAAGGAGGAGAAACCAGCGCTTGGTAAATTGCTCAATGAGTTGAAGGAGCTAGCTCAGGGGAAATACAACGAGAAGAAGCTTGAAATTGAGAGGAAGAAAGCCAAGGTTGAAAGTGTTGTTGATCTTACAATACCTGGAAGGTTGAAATACACGGGGAGAAAACATCCGCTTACGCAAACGCTTGAGAAGATAAAGAAAATTTTCATCGGGATGGGTTTTGAAGTTGCTTCGGGACCTGAAATAGAGGATGATTATCATAACTTTGAGGCGTTAAACATACCCCCCGAGCATCCAGCAAGGGATATGCAAGATACTTTTTTCATTGAGGATAAAATAATTTTACGAACGCATACCTCCCCTGTTCAGATAAGAGTGATGGAATCAAGGAAACCGCCAGTTAGGATAATTGCCCCTGGAAGAGTTTACAGAAATGAAGCGATAAGTGCGAGGAGTTATTGTTTGTTTCACCAGGTTGAAGGTTTGTATGTTGATGAGGGGGTTTCTTTTGCGGAGTTAAAAGGGACTTTGCTCGCGTTTGTGAAGCAAATGTTTGGCAGTGATGTTAAGTTGAGATTTAGACCTAGTTTTTTCCCATTCACTGAACCAAGCGCTGAGGTAGATGTCAGCTGTTTCATATGTGGGGGTAGGGGTTGCAGGGTTTGTAAATATGGTGGCTGGCTTGAAATACTTGGGTGTGGAATGGTTGACCCGAATGTTTTCAAGTTCGTTGGATATGATATGGAAAAATATACCGGTTACGCCTTCGGTATGGGCGTTGAAAGAATCGCAATGTTAAAATATGGAATAGATGATATAAGGTTGTTTTATGAGAACGATTTCAGATTCCTTGATCAATTCTAAAATAAAATCTTCTACAAGCGGTGAAAATATCACATAACTGGCTGAAAAATTACATTGACCTTGAAGCAGAACCTGAAGAAGTAAAGGAAAAGCTCACGATGCTCGGGCTTGAGGTTGAAAGTGTTGAATATCTTGGTGAGAAATATAAAAATTTTTATGTTGGGGAAGTCGTAGAGGTGAATAAACATCCAAACGCCGACAAGTTAACGGTCTGTAAAGTTAATGTTGGAAAGGATGTGCTTCAAATTATATGCGGTGCACCTAATGTTGCGGTTGGTCAAAAAGTACCTGTTGCGCTTGTCGGAGCTGTCGTCCCAAGAAATCAACACGATCCGGAAGGGAAACCATTCGTATTGACAAGGGCTAAAATTCGCGGTGTTGAATCGTATGGAATGATATGTTCTGAATATGAACTTGGGCTTGGTGAAGATAAGGAGGGAATAATGGTTCTTGATGAAAGTGCAAAGGTTGGACAACCATTAGCTGAGTATTTCGGACTTGATGATGTGGTTTATGATATAAGCATAACCCCAAATCGCCCGGATTGTTTAAGTCATATAGGGATAGCTCGGGAACTTGCGGTAGTGTTCGGATTGAAAGTGAAGAAACCAGAGGTTAAACTAATTGAGTCAGAGCGAAAAGTCACTGATTTTGCCTCCGTTGAAATTGTTGATTATGTAAATTGCCCGAGGTATTCCGCAAGGGTTGTTTTAAATGTAAAAGTGGGACCATCCCCAAAATGGCTTCAAAATTATCTTCGCTCGGTTGGATTAAGACCTATAAATAACATCGTTGACATAACAAATTTCGTCCTTTATGAAGTAGGGCATCCTCTTCACGCTTTTGACTATGATAAGCTCGCTGGGCATAAAATCGTCGTTAAATGTGCAAATGATGGTGAAGTTTTTATTACGCTTGATGGCAAGGCGAGAACACTGCGTTCGGATACGCTGATGATATGTGACGCTGAAAAACCAGTGGCAATAGCTGGGGTCATGGGTGGTTTGAATTCAGAGATAACCGATGAGACAAGGAATGTTTTGATTGAAAGCGCCTATTTTAATCCCATCAGCATACGAAGGACATCAAAGTTCCTTGGTCTTTCTACCGATGCATCGTATAGATTTGAAAGAGGTGCAGACCCAAATGCTGTTATTTGGGCTGTTGACAGAGCAGCACAACTTATGGCTGAAATTGCCGGAGGCGAAGTTTTGAAAGGAGTAATTGATGTTTATCCCGTTAAAATTGAACCACGCATCGTAAAATTGAGATTTTCACGGCTCAACTCAATCATCGGAATGGAAATCCCAAGAGATAAGGTTATTGAAATACTTGAAGGGCTTGAGATTGAGGTTTTAAATGTTGATGATGATTCTGTTAAAGTTAGGGTGCCGACATTTAGACCTGACATTGAAAGGGAGATTGATTTGGTTGAAGAGGTTGCCCGTGTCTATGGATACGATAAAATCCCGGATAAAATGAGTTCTGTGGTTCATTTTTCAACTGAAAAAACAAAAGTTGATTTTAATGAAGTTGTTCGTGAGAGGTTGATCGGAGCCGGGTTTAAAGAAGTCGTTACAAACAGCATGCTTGATGAGGGAATGGCTTCATTGTTTAGCGATAATTTTGTCAAGGTCTTGAACCCTTTAAGCAGAGAGATGTCGGCGCTTAGACCAAGCTTAATCCCAAGCGCTCTTGATGTAGTAAGGCATAACTTTGGTTATGGTATAAGGGATTTGAAGTTTTTTGAGATAGGTAAGGTCTTCGGTATTGGTCTTCCAGGAGATGATGTATCAAGTTTGGTTGGCAATTATGTTGAGAAGGAACATCTTTTAATTTTAATGACGGGAAGAGCAGAACCACTGAGCTACGATTTGAAGGAGAGGAACTTTGACATTTACGATTTGAAGGGGGAAATTGAGCGTCTCTTCAAGTCGGTTTTTCTTGAAAATTACAGATTTATTTATTATTCTAATAATAGAAGCGCTTTGGCTGAGCTTGAGATAGGTGTTGAAATAGATGGAAAATATGCCGGGAAGTTGTTTAAAGTTGGAGATGTCCTTTTAAAGAGGTTTGATGTTCAAGCAGATATATTCATTGCTGAAATTGATTTGAATTTGATGTCTAAAGGTTCATGGATAGAGTCAAGACATTATGTTGAGTTGCCCAGATATCCGAGTGTGTATAGGGACCTTGCTTTTGTCGTTGATGAGTCGGTGCCTGTGGGTGAGTTAGAGAAGGCGATAAAGGAAAAAGCGGGCGATCTTTTGAAATCAATTTATCTTTTTGACATTTATAGAGGAGAAAAGATAGGAGATGGAAAAAAGAGCGTTGCTTTTTCACTTGAGATTGTCTCGGGTCAGAAGACCTTGACAGATGAGGAGGTCAATGCTTTGATGAAGGAAATTGTATCTTATGTTGAAGGAAGAACAGGAGCAAAACTTAGAGGTTTCTAAGATTTGGAGATCGTTGATGATAAAAATAAGTTGAATTTGGCTTCGTTGATTGAGGAATTGCAAGGGAAGTTTGACAAGGTTTATGAATATGTCCGAAAGTTGAAGGAGGAAAATGAAAGTTTGCGCGCGAGATTGTCAGTGCTTGAGGATGAAGTTGAGAAGTTGAAGCGTGAAAATGAAAAGTTGAAAAGTGATGGTCTTGTTTTGTTTTCTGCGGATGAGAAGGAGGACTTAAAGAAGAGGATTGTTTTTTTGCTTGATAGGATTAATCGTTATCTTTGAAAAGATATGTGCTGGTTTTCCCCTGGAAAATAAACTTTGGAAATGGAATTGAATTTATCGGAGACAAAGACAATTAAAGTGAAAATTTTAAATAACGAATACACCTTAAAAGTTGATGATGAAGAGCTTGGGTATAAAGTTGCGGAATATGTTGATAGTGTGATGCGAGAATTGGAGAGCAAGTTTCCGGGGCGCAATGCTTTGACGATAGCTGTTTTGACAGCGCTTAACATAGCCGAGGAGTTGTTTCGTGAAAGGATGAAACATGACAATGTTGAAGGCGAGATAGAGAATTTGTTGATGGATTTGTCAAATCGGGTTGATAAGATATTAAGTTTGTAACCGCGCTGTCAGCTCAGTAAGGGCTCAGGGGAAAGCCAGCGTTATTTTGATTGCCTGGCTCTTGGGTGCGGATTACAGGCCACGCTCCCCAAAAGTTGGGGAGTCCGCTGCTCTGGTTTAGCCAGAGCTTAAAGATGCGGACGGTGGAAGTAAGAAGTACCCAGGCAGGCGTCATCGTTGGGATGGGCTCGCTGGGCTGACAAGCGCGGTTTTTGTTTTTGTTGATAATTTTTAAAAGAAACTTGAGGAGGTGGAAATATGGCTGTATACATAGTTGTCGCGTTGGCTGTTTTAATATCTTTTTTCATAGGATGGTTCTTTCATTCAAAAGTTGAGGAAAAGAAAATTGGAAGCGCTGAAGCAAGAGCGCAAAAGATAATTGAAGACGCAGAGCGCGAGGCGAACAACATCAAAAAGGAAAAATTACTTGAAGTAAGGGATGAATGGTTCAGGAAGAAGCAGGAATTTGAGATTGAGGTAAATCAAATAAAGCAAAAGCTTCAATCGTATGAAAAACAACTTCTCGCGAAAGAGGAAAAACTGAATGAAAGAGCTGATGAATTAAACAAGAGGGAGCGTGAACTTAACAAAGTTCAACAACAAATTGAGGAGCAAAGGAAATTAATTGAGGCAAGGCAAAAAGAAATTGACAAGCTGATAGAGGAACAAAAAGTTCAGCTTGAGAAGATAGCTGGTTTGACGAGAGACGAGGCGAAGAAAATTTTGATTGATAGCATGGTGGCGGAGGCGAAAGCAGAAGCTGCGAAAATGATCCGCGAAATCCGTGAGCGGGCGAAGGAGGAAGCAAAAAAAGAAGCTCAAAAGATAATCGTTCAAGCAATTCAAAGGACAGCTGCTGACCATTCGGTTGAAACTACCGTCACTGTGCTTCACATTCCAAACGATGAACTTAAAGGGAGGATAATTGGAAGAGAGGGAAGAAATATACGGGCGTTTGAGCAATTAACCGGGTGCGATATAATCGTTGACGATACCCCTGAGGCGGTCATAATCTCTGGATTTGACCCATTTAGACGTGAAGTTGCTAAAATTGCGCTTGAGAGATTACTTGCCGATGGGAGAATTCACCCGGCGAGAATTGAAGAAGTTGTTGAAAAGGTCAAGCAAGAGCTTGAAGAGGAGATTTATAAGGTCGGGGAAAATACTTTACTTGAACTTGGGATTCACAATGTGCATCGTGAAATAGTCCGTCTCGTTGGAAAGATGAAGTATCGTTCAAGTTATGGTCAAAATGTTTTACAGCATAGCATAGAAGTAGCATATCTTGCTGCGATAATGGCGTCTGAACTCGGGCTTGACCCACATCTTGCAAAAAGGGCAGGGCTTTTCCATGACATAGGTAAAGTAGTTGATAGGCAGGAGGGTCCACATGCTTTAATTGGGTATGAAATTTTGAGTAGATACGGTGAGCATCCCATCGTTGTGAATGCAGTTGGATCACATCACGAAGATATTCCTATGGAGACACCAATTGCTGCAATCGTTCAAGCAGCCGATGCTATAAGTGGTGCAAGACCCGGAGCGAGGAGAGAATCGGTTGAGGGTTATGTAAGAAGGTTGCAAAAGCTTGAAGAGATTGCAAAGTCATTTGAGGGCGTAGCAAAGACATACGCAATTCAAGCTGGTCGTGAAGTTAGAGTTATAGTTGAACCTGATAAAGTTGACGATAATCTCGCTGAACAACTTTCAAGAGATATAGCAGCGAAAATTCAAGAGGAAATGGAATACCCGGGGCAGATCAAGGTCACGGTTATAAGGGAGGTACGCTCTGTTGCTTATGCTAAGTAATTCAAAGGCGTCCCGCATTAGCGGGACGCTTTTTTATTTGCGGTAAAAATTTTTTATTTTTTAGAAAAAAGAACTTCAAATTTGGCTTTCAAACATGGAATTTTAACAGTTGGAATAACCGGTGGCATCGGGGCTGGCAAGACAACGGTTTGTAAAATTTTTGAAGAGCTCGGGGCAAAGGTGATCTACGCTGATGAACTGGCAAAGGAAATTATGGAAAACGATGAGTCATTGAAGAAGAAAATAAAAAAAATTTTTGGAGAAAAATCATACATCGGGGGAAAACTTAACAGAAAGTTCATCGCTGACATCATCTTTTCATCCGATGAGAAAAGAAAACTCCTTGAATCAATCGTTCATCCTGCTGTTATAAAGAGAATCCTTTCGGATTTAAAAAAAATCGCCGATGAAGGGAAGTATAACTTTGTCATTGTTGAAGCTGCGCTTATTTTTGAGTCAGGTTTTGATAAAGAACTTGATTATGTGTTGGTGGTTGATGCTGATGATGAAATTAAAATTAAAAGAATCATGGAGCGTGACAAATGTTCAAGGGAAGAGGTTTTGAAAAGGATGAGAGCGCAGTTGGATTCAAAAATTAAAAGGGAGCTTGCTGATATGGTCATAATAAATGATGGTGATATTGATGAGTTGAGGAAAAAGGTAAGTTTTTTCTATTCGCTTTTTGAGAAAATTTCAAAGTCAAGCGGAGGTAATTGATGACAGTTTTTGAACTTGAAAAACAGCTCTTTTTTCAAACATATAGGCGACTCGGGGTTCGCATAAAATATGGCGATGGTGTTTTCCTTTATGATTATGAAGGGAGAAAATATCTTGACATGTTGTCCGGCATTGGTGTGAACGCACTTGGATACGGGAACGAGAAGATAAAGAGTGCGATAATTGAGCAAATTGATAGGTATATCCATCTTTCAAACCTTTTTGTTCACGAATCGCAGGTCAACCTTGCGAAATTGTTGATTCAGTTTTCTGGCTATAAGAAGGTCTTTTTCACAAACAGCGGTGCGGAGGCGATTGAGACAGCAATTAAATTGACAAGAAAATGGGGTAAAAAGTTCGGGAAGAATATCATCGTTAGTTTTTCAAATTCTTTTCACGGGAGAACGATGGGGGCGCTTTCTTTAATGGACAGGGATAAATATCGCAATGGATATGAGCCGTTCTTGCCTGGAATTTCTGTGTTAAGATATAACGACATTGATCAACTTGAGGAAAATATAAACGATAGCGTTGCGGGTATCTTTCTTGAATTTGTTCAAGGTGAGGGTGGAATAATTCCAGCGGACAAGAAATTTGTTGAGAAAATTTTTGAGTTAAGGGAAAAGTTCGGTTTTCTTGTTGTGGCTGACGAAATTCAAAGTGGTTTGTGGAGAACGGGGAAATTTTTTGCTTTTGAACATTACGGGGTGAAACCCGATGTCGTCGCAGTAGCAAAACCACTCGGTGGGGGCTTGCCCCTTGGAGCTGTCCTCGGAAATGAAAGAGTTGCTGATGTCTTTTCCATTGGAACACATGGTTCAACATTCGGAGGGAATCCAGTCGCTTGCTCAGCTGGATGTGAAGTCATAAAAGAATTAAGTCAAATCGTTGAAAGGATAATTTCCGTTGGGAATTATTTGAAAGAAAAACTTGAAGGGATGAAGTTAAGACATCCAATTATAAAAGAAGTACGTGGCGTTGGTTTGATGATCGGAGTTGAACTATCAATTGAGTGTTCTGAAATTGTGAGGGAACTTTTAAATAAAGGGGTGATAGCGAATTGCACAAGCAATAATGTTGTGCGGTTATTACCACCACTGATAATAAGCGAAAGCGAAGTTGATTTTTTCATAGAGAAGTTTGACGAGGTTTTAAGCGAAATAAAACAACAAAAATTTAAAGTGCAGATATGAAACAAAGAAAGTTAAAAGTTTGGTCTGAAGAAGATTATCTTAACTGGGTTAAGCGTGAGACACCTTTGAAAGAAAAATACTTCGCAATGTATTCAACCGTTTGGGATGCGATTGTAACCAATCCAAATTTAATGACGATACCTTTTGACGATCATATGGTTCATCGTGGTGATGGAGTTTTTGATAATTCGCTTGTTGTCAATGGCAAAGTTTATCTTCTTGATGAGCATCTTGATAGAATCATTCGTTCTGCAACTGCGATCGGGATAAAAATTCCGCTTGACAAGGAAAGCATGCGTCAGATAATTCTTGAGACGATAGCTGTAACTGGGAGGCGTGATTGTATGGCAAGGTTCTGGATTTCGCGCGGGACAGGTGGTTTCAGCGTTTATCCCGATGAATCACCGATTGGACATTTTTACTTAATTATCACTTCTTCCCCGAGTTATCCCACAAGATATTATGAAGAAGGTTTAAATGTCGTAACAAGTCCTTTCCCACTGAGGCAACCATTTACACCACAAGTTAAAAGTTGTAATTATCTTTCTAATGCTATGATGGAGTTTTTCGCGCATAATGTCGGCGCTGATACCGCTGTTGCTATTGATTCAGAGGGAAATATAACAGAGGGGTCAAATAAGAATGTCGCAGTTGTTACTAAGGATGGAGTTTTTAAGTATCCACCGCTTGAAAAAGTTCTTCACGGAACGATGCTTAAAAGGGCGATTTATTTTGCGAAAATTTTGAAGGATGAGGGAATTTTGAAGGATGTTGTATCGGCGAACATACCGATAAGCGAGGCGTACAATAGCGCTGAAATGATGTTTTTCAGCACGACGCTTGTAGTTGCTCCAATTGTGAAATATGATGGAATTACTATCGGCGATGGAAAGCCAGGTCCGATTTACAAGAAAATCCGCGAGATGTTTAAAAAGGATATGACTGAAAATGACGAAGTTTTAACCCCTGTTGATTACGATTAAAAGTGAGCCCGGGAGGGATCGAACCTCCGACCTCCTGCTTAAAAGGCAGATGCTCTACCACTGAGCTACGGGCCCAAAGTTTCATCACAAATATAAGAAATTTTTTTCACTCAAGCAAATTCACATCGCATCGGGGATATTTGATTTTTTCAAATGCCTGATTTATATTTAAATCTCAAAGGCAGAGTTAATGGTGATGATTTTTGATAATGTTCGGAAAATAAAACAGAAAATTCGGGAGGTTTGCCTCAAAACGGGCAGAAACCCTGAAGATGTGACAATTGTTGCGGTCACGAAGACAGTCCCAGTTGAAAGAATCATTGAGGTTGTGAAAGCTGGGATATATGATATCGGAGAGAACAAAGTCCAAGAGCTCCTTGAAAAAAGGAAATCAATTGATAATGTAAGATGGCATTTTGTTGGTCATCTTCAGACGAACAAGGTTAAGTATATTGTTGACTTTGTTCACCTTATACATTCAGTTGATTCGTTTAAACTTGCGCTTGAGATAGACAAGAGAGCAAAAAGGATTAATCGGGTTGTTGATGTTTTAATTGAAGTTAATACATCAGGAGAGCTGACGAAGTACGGTGTTAAACCAGAAGAGGCGTTAAACCTTGTGAGACAAATCTCGGAGAACTGTGAATATGTTCGGGTTAAGGGTTTGATGACGGTTGCGGCATATCTTCCGAATCCTGAAGATGTTAGACCGATGTTCAGGACTTTGCGTGAATTAAGGGATGAAATTTCAAAGTTTAACTTAAGAAATGTTGAGATGAGGCATCTTTCAATGGGTATGAGCAATGATTATGAAGTGGCGGTTGAGGAAGGGGCTACGATTGTGAGGATTGGAACGGCTATTTTCGGACCAAGAAAATAACGGGAATAAAAAAATGAAATTTACACCGCTTGCGATCAAAAAACAGCAATTTAAGAGGTCATTCAGAGGTTACGATATTGACGAGGTTAGGGTTTACCTTGAGATGCTCGCCAGCGAATATGAGAACCTTCTTCAAGAGAATAAGGAGTTAAAAGAAAAAGTCGCTATGCTTGAAACGGAGGTATCAGCTTATAAACAGATTGAGAAAAACCTCCACCTTGCGGTAGTTCAAGCCCAGGAGACAGCGACGAAAACGGTAGAGAACGCAAAGAAACAGTCCGAGCTTTTGCTCAAAGAAGCTGAACTTAAATCAAAGGAGATGATTGAAAAAGCAAAACTTGAACTTGTGAAGATTTCAAACGAAGTTAGTATGCTTAAACTTGAAAGGGATAGAATTTTGACAGAGTTGAGGAATTTCCTTTCCTCTGAACTTGAGAAATTAAATCTTTCAGTTTCCCATCAAAAAGAGGAAAGCTCTGAAAAAATTGAGGAAAAGATAAAGCTTGACGATATAATCAAAAACCTTGAACAATAAAAAAAGGAAAAGTTCCTATGAGCGAGTTGAAACAGCAGATAATGGAAGCATTGAACTTTATAAGAACAAGGACGAAGCTTGAGCCGAAGATAGGTATCATCCTTGGCACAGGGCTTGGAGGTCTTGCCAAGGAAATTGAAGCAGAAACCATAATTGATTACGGCGACATCCCCCATTTTCCGATTTCAACTGTTGAATCACATCACGGCAAGTTAATTTTCGGCAAACTTTCCGGCAAAGATGTAGTAGCTATGCAGGGAAGATTTCATTACTACGAGGGATACACGATGAAGCAGATTACTTTCCCAGTTAGGGTTATGAAGTTCCTTGGGGTCAAATATCTTTTGATTTCAAATGCTGCTGGTGGTTTGAACCCTCTTTTTAGAAAAGGCGACCTTATGATAATCACAGATCACATCAATTTACTCGGTGACAATCCTTTGATAGGTCCAAATGACGATGAGCTTGGTCCTCGTTTCCCGGATATGTCCGAGCCATACAGCAAGGAATTAATTGAACTTGCTGAACAGATAGCGCTTGAAGAAAAAATCCGTGTTCAAAAAGGTGTTTATGTTGCGATGACAGGTCCAAGTCTTGAGACAAGGGCTGAATATAGATTTTTGAGGTTGATCGGGGCTGATGCTGTCGGTATGTCAACCGTTCCGGAGAATATAGTTGCGAATCATATGGGGATGAAGGTGTTTGGGATTTCTGTCATAACAGATGAATGTTTCCCCGACGCACTGCAACCGTTGAGCGTTGAAGAAGTTATAAGAGTTGCAAGCGAAACAGAGCCGAAATTGACGAGATTGATGAAACGCCTTGTTGAAAAAATAAATGTTTAAAATTGGAGATGTTTCAATCGCTTGGGAAAATTTTGATTTTGTTTGGAGCTTTACTTTTCTTTTTCGGTTTAGTACTTTTGCTCGCTGATAAAATAGGCGGTAAAATCCCTTTCATAGGCAGGTTGCCAGGGGATATTTTGATTCAAAAAAGAAACTTCACTTTTTACTTTCCATTGACGACAAGCATTCTGTTAAGTTTGATTTTAACTTTGATACTTTGGATTTTGTCGTTCATTTTTAGAAAGCACTAACACAATAAACGAAAACAAAATCGGGATTTTTTAAGGAAATGTACAAGGAGCTGACGGATAAGATAAAGTATTCAGAACTTGAGAGGGAAATTTTGAAGTTTTGGAAGGAAAACAAAATTTTTGAGAAGAGCATAAGCACAAGGGAAGGGAAACCGAACTTCACTTTTTATGAAGGACCGCCGACTGCAAACGGTCGCCCTGGGATTCATCATGTCATGAGCAGAACGATAAAGGACCTCGTCTGTAGGTATAAGACGATGCGAGGATTTAAGGTTTATAGGAAGGCGGGTTGGGATACACACGGACTTCCCGTTGAAATTGAAATTGAGAAAAAACTCGGAATAAAACACAAGGATGAGATAGTAGAATATGGAATTGAGAAATTCAACGCTGAATGTAAAAAGTCGGTTTTTGAGTATCTTGACGATTGGGAGGAAATGACTGAAAGAATCGGATATTGGATTGACCTTGAGAATGCATATATAACTTTCACGAACGAATACATTGAATCAATTTGGTGGGCTTTAAAACAATTTTTTGATCGTGGGTACATTTATAAGGGATACAAAATTCAACCATATTGCCCAAGATGTGAAACGCCTCTTTCTTCACACGAGGTTGCCCAAGGTTATGAAGATGTTAAAGACCCATCGGTTTATGTTAAGATGAGAGTTAAAGGGGAAGAAAATACTTATTTTCTTGTTTGGACGACAACGCCATGGACTTTGATTTCAAATGTCGCTCTTGCGGTTCATCCCGAGGTAAATTATGTGAAGGTTTTTCATAAAGGTGAGAATTTGATTCTTGCGAAGGATCGTTTGATGGTTCTTGATGGGGAATACGAAATCGTTGAGGAATATAAAGGCGATGATTTAAAAGGTAAGGAATATGAAAGGTTGTTTAGTTATGTTCCTGTTGATAAAAAGGCGTTTTATGTGGTGACGGCAGATTTCGTCAGCATTGAAGATGGCACTGGCATAGTTCACATCGCACCTGCTTTTGGTGAGGAGGACTATCAAGTTGGGCGTGAATATGAACTTCCAACGCTTCAACCCGTTAATAAAAGCGGTGAGTTTACCGATGAGATAGTTGATTTCAAGGGAAAGTTTGTTAAGGATGCTGACCCAGAGATAATTCAAAATTTGAAAGCAAGAGGTTTGCTTTATAAGAAAGAAACCATCGTTCATAGTTATCCCCATTGTTGGCGTTGCAAAACGCCTTTGCTTTATTATGCTCGTGAGTCGTGGTACATAAGCACGACGCGTTATGTTGATAGAATGATTGAACTTAACAAACAGATCAAATGGCATCCTCCAGAGGTTGGGGTTGGGAGATTTGGAAATTGGCTTCAGGAAAACAAGGACTGGGCTTTGTCAAGAGATAGATTTTGGGGGACACCTCTTAACATTTGGATATGTGAAAATTGTGGCGATATGAGAGCTGTTGGAAGTATTGAAGAGATAAGAAAAGAGGGTAAAAATGTCCCGGAGCCCTTGGATTTGCACAAGCCATTTGTGGATCAAATTGTTTTTGATTGTAAGAAGTGCGGTGGAAAGATGCGAAGAACACCTGAGGTTATAGATGTTTGGTTTGATTCAGGGGCTATGCCCTTCGCTCAATTTCACTATCCTTTTGAAAATGTTGAACTTTTCAAGGAAAATTTCCCCGCTGATTTCATAGCGGAGGGAATTGATCAGACACGGGGTTGGTTTTATTCGCTTCATGCGATTTCAAGTTTTCTGTTTGATTCGCCCGCTTTTAAACATGTCGTTGTAAATGAGCTGATCCTTGACAAAGAGGGTCAAAAGATGTCAAAGTCAAGGGGCAATGTTGTTGATCCTTTTGATGTTGTTGAAAAATATGGCGCTGATTCCGTCAGGTGGTATCTTATGTCGGTTAGCCCGCCGTGGAAGCCAAAGCTTTTCAACGAGGAGGATATAGTTGAGATACAAAGGAAATTTTTCAGCACACTTATTAACACTTATTCGTTCTTCACTTTATATGCGAACATAGATAACTTCACATATTCTGAAGAAAGGATTCCAGTAAAGGAGAGACCTGAGATTGATAGATGGATAATTTCCGTCTTGAATTCGCTTGTGAAAAATTACATTGAGGCGATGGAAGATTATGATTTGACAAGGGCAGTGCGTTTGATAACCGATTTCACGATTGATCAACTTTCAAATTGGTATGTCAGACGCAGTAGAAGAAGGTTTTGGAAGAGCGGTGTTGAAAAGGATAAAATATCCGCTTTCCAGACGCTTTATGAATGTCTCATCGCTGTTGCAAAACTTATGGCGCCCTTTGCTCCTTTCCTTGCGGATGAAATTTATAGAAATCTTAATGGTGTGACAAAGAAAGAACCGTATGAATCTGTTCATCTCGCATATATCCCTGAACCAAATGAGGAAGAAATTGACATTGACCTTGAAAAGCGGATGGAGCTTGCTCAAAGAATAGTTTATATAGTCAGGTCCTTAAGGGCGAAAACAAATTTGAAAGTTCGCCAACCGTTAAGAAGGATTATAATTCCTGTTTCCGATGAGGTTGAAAAATCTCAAATTGAGATGATGAGAGATGTTATACTTGATGAGATCAATGTCAAAATGATTGAGTATGTTGATGATGATTCTGAAATAGTTGAGAAAAGGGCGAAGCCGAATTTCAAATCAATCGGTCCGAAATTCGGGAAGACGGCTCAAAAAGTTGCGCAGGCGATAAGAGAGTTTGATAAAGCGAAGATAAAAAAGCTTGAAGAAGAGGGTAAAGTTGAGATTGAGGTTAATGGGGAAAGGATTGAGGTTTTAAGGTCCGATGTTGAGATTTATAATGAGGATATAAAGGGCTGGGTTGTTGAATCGGATGGTGTTATAACAGTTGCGCTTGATACTGAGCTGACAGATGATTTAATAAATGAGGGATTTGCTCGTGAATTCGTTAACAGAGTTCAAAACATGAGAAAGGAGGCGAATTTTGAAGTTACTGATAGGATTCGTATTTTCTTTAGAACTGAATCCGAAAGGTTGAAAAAAGCCGTGATGGCTTTGAAAGATTATATCAAGAACGAAACGCTTGCGATAGAACTAAGCGATGAATTCAAAGAAGCCGATTATGTTAAATCGTGGGATGTGAACGATGAGCCGTGCGATATTTCAATTGAAAAAGTGAAGTTAAATTAACTTTAATTTTATGAAGGCAAGGAAACCGCGAATAAACAAGGAAATTTACGAGTTTGTTATCTCCATTGTGGATGATAAGCTAAAAGGGATAGTTGCAACGCGCGCCGAATTTGAAGCGTTGAAGGACTCACTTGATAAGCTTGTTGAGGCACAGCGTAGAACCGAAGAAGCGCTTGAGTCCTTTAAAAGGGTAACCGAGGAAAACTTTAATCGCGTTTGGAAGGCGGTAAATGAACTTGCAGAAGCACAGCGCAGGACGGAGGAAAGGTTGAATCAGCTTGTAATTAGGGTTGATGAGTTGACAGAGCGTTTGAATAGGTTGACGGAGCAGGTTGACCAACTTGCAGAAGCACAGCGTAGGACGGAGGAAAGGTTAAATCAGCTTGTAATTAGGGTTGATGAATTGACCGATCGTTTGAATAAGTTGACGGAGCAGGTTGATCAGCTTGCCGAGGCACAGCGAAAAACTGAAGAAAGATTGAACCAGCTTACAATTAGGGTTGATGAATTGACAGAGCGTTTGAATAGGTTGACGGAACGGGTTGATCAACTTGCCGAAGCACAGCGTAGAACAGAGGAAAAATTGGCTCAACTTGCTGAGGCACAGCTTAAGACGGAACAATCGTTAAATAAAGTTAGAATGGACCTTGCTGGATTGTCTCGGAGTGTTTCCTACGCTTTTGAAAACGAGGCGTTTAGGAATCTCCCGCGGTTTTTGAAGGAAAGGTACGGAATTGAAGTTATTGAAAGATTGATCCGAAAGGAAGTAGGCGGTAAAGAAATTAATCTACTTGGCAGGGCGAAGAAAAATGGCGAAGATGTGATTATAGTCGGTGAGGTTAAAATGCGACTTGAAAGTAAAAAGTATAAAGAGGAATTTGAAGCAGATATCTTTGATGAGCTTGAGGAAAAGGTTGAAGCAGTAAAAGCAGAATACGGGGATATTGAGGTCGTTAAAATTCTTGTTACGCATTACGCAAGTGAGTCATTTTTAAAACTCGCAAGGGAGAAAGGAGTAATAGTAGTTCAAAGCTTTGAATGGTGAATTTTAAAAACTTTTATGAGGTTAATTATGCCAGCGAAGAAAAAAAGCAAAGCGAAAAAGGCAAAGGTCAAATCAGCGAAGAAGGTCGCAAAGAAGAAGACGGTTAAAAAGGTTGCAAAGCGAAAAAATGTTTCAACTCCAAAATCGCGGGTTGAAAGTGTCAATATTAATCCCGGTAGTGCGAATCAGAAAGAACAAGTGAAGTCATCTTATTCAAAGGAGGAACTTGAACATTTCAAGCAAATTCTCCTTAAAAAGCGTGAGGAGATACTTGAAATGCTTGAGGCACACAAACAATCCTTGATTGAAGCGACGACACAAAACGATAAACCAGTTGGAACACCTTATTCAATTCACATGGAATATGGGACAGAGACAGAAGAGAGGGAAAAAACGATGTTTTTCATTGCCCGCGAGGAGAAAATGTTAAATTACATTGATGCTGCTTTAATGCGAATTGAGAGGGGAACTTACGGGGTCTGTATAAAATGCGGGAAGCTGATTGATAAGCGACGACTTGAGGCTGTCCCACACACTCAACTTTGTATTGAATGTAAACTTGCCCAAAAGAAAGGATTTTGAAGCACGGTGAAAATCCTTTATGTTTCATTTCTAATCGTTTTAATTGATCAAGTCACTAAACTACTTGTTCGTGGTTTTGAAATCCCACAGCTTGGAATAAAAGTAGACGGTATGAGAATAGGTGAATCAAAACCTCTTATAGGTGACTTCGTTAGGATAACCTATACAGAAAACCCAGGAATGGCTTTCGGGATAAATCTTGGGAATAAATTTTATCTGACTTTTCTCGCAATTCTTGCTGTGATAGTCGTCTTCGCCTATTTATACAAGGTGCGTAATGACCATTTTTTAATCCGTTTATCCCTCGGTATGATAATCGGAGGTGCGGTTGGGAATTTAATTGACAGAATTTTCTACGGTGTTATTTTCAATTATGGGAAAATTTTCCACGGACGGGTTGTTGATTTCATTGATGTTGATTTCTTTGATATGAACATTTTTGGGTATCACATTGATAGATGGCCGATTTTTAATATAGCGGACGCATCCGTGACAATCGGGGTTTTAATTTTATTGTTTGCTCGCCAAAAGAAAGAGTTGACCGATAAGGAAACAAATCCCGAGCTCGGTCTTAAAAATGCTGAAAGTGGTGAATGAATTTGATGAACTTGTAAAAAAGCATAAAGTTTTAAAGGAAATTGAAATTATCGTCCCAAATGTTGAAAAGCGTGAGAGGATTGATAAATTTTTAGTGAACCAGATAGAAAATGCAAGCAGAAGCAAAATAGAGAAATTAATTGAAGCAGGTCTTGTCCTCGTAAACGGAAAAACTGTAAAGCCAAGTCATAAAATTTCACCAGGTGAGAGGATAATTGTAAAGATACCAAAAGAGCCAAGACCTGAACTACTTCCAGAGCCAATCCCACTTGAGATAGTTTATGAAGACGAATATCTACTCGTAGTTAATAAACCTGCTGGTATGGTTACTCATCCAGGTTATGGTAATTACACTGGGACGCTTGTCAATGCTTTGCTATATCATTGTTCAAGTTTATCGCGAGTGAATGTTTCCGGGGGTGAGGTTCGCCCTGGAATAGTTCATCGGCTTGATAAGGATACGAGCGGATTACTTGTCGTCGCAAAAGATGATGAAACGCACAGACAACTTGCAAAGCAGTTTTTTCACAAGACAGTTGAAAGGGAATACTGGGCAATAGTTTGGGGGCATTTTAACTCAAGTAGAGGTGTGATTGAAGCAGAAGTTGGAAGAAGCCGAAGTGACAGAACGAGATTCGCTGTGGTTCGCGGTGGAAAGCCAGCTGTAACAGAGTATGAGGTGATTGAAAAATTTGAATTTTTATCACTTGTGAAATTGAGGTTGAAAACGGGAAGAACGCATCAGATAAGAGTTCATCTCGCACATATCGGTCACCCCGTCTTCGGTGATCCAACTTATGGAGGGAGGAGAATTGCTTGGGGTGGAATTGATAGAAAGAAAAAATTATTCGTTGATGAGCTTCTTAAGATAATGCAAAGGCAAGCACTGCACGCAAAAACTCTTGGTTTCATCCATCCTACGCGAAATGAATTTATGCGTTTTGACTCTGATCTTCCGGATGATATGAAAAAGGTCCTTGAAATTTTGAAAACGCAAAACAAATTGTAGAATATGTTTGAAAAAGGAAGCGAAATAGAAGTTAAAATTGAAAAGACAGTGTTTGAGGGTAAAAGTATCGCAAGGGTTGATGGATTTGTAGTTTTCGTCAGGAATGTCGTCCCCGGGGATTTGGTGAAAGTGAAAATTACGAAGGTTAAAAAAACATATGCGGAAGCAGAGCCAATTGAGATAATAAAGTCGTCTGATTTAAGGGTTGAGCCAAGATGTAAGTTCTTTGGTATATGTGGCGGTTGTAAGTGGCAAAATCTTGATTACAAAGCACAACTTGAATTTAAGAGAGACCATGTTATTGAGAGCTTCTCAAGGATAGGGGGATTTAAAGGGATTGAAAATATCGTGCTTCAAACATTGCCTTCCGACGAAATTTTCTTTTACAGGAATAAAATTGAGTTTTCATTTTCAGAGCAAAGGTGGTTGCTTGAAGATGAAATTAAAAGCGCAGTTGGAGTTGAGAAAAATTTTGCCCTTGGTTTTCATCTACCAGATAGATATGATAAAGTTCTTGACATTGATGAATGTTTTTTACAATCTGAATTGAGCAATGAGATATTGAATTTTGTGAGGGATTATTTTAAGTCAAGGAAGGTCTCAATTTATTCAACTGAAAGGAATTCTGGGTATCTCCGTTTTCTCGTTATAAGAGAGGGGAAAAACACAGGGAATGTGATGGTCAATCTTGTGACATTTGAGGACTCGCCCGAGATCATGGGGGATTTTTCGAGAGAGATGCTCTCAAAATTTCCAAATGTTACAACTATTGTTAACAATATAAATACCAGAAGAGCGCAGATTTCAACGGGCGAATATGAGAGAGTTTATTTCGGGGACGGGACTATAACTGAAAAGCTTGGCGATTATGTCTTTCGCATATCTTCAAATTCTTTTTTCCAGACGAACACAAAGCAAGCGGAAAAACTTTACAGGAAGATAATTGAATTTGCAAAGTTTACTCCCGATGATGTCGTTTATGATTTTTATTCCGGAACAGGGACGATATCAATTTTTATTTCGTCTTATGTGAGAGAAATCGTTGGGCTTGAGCTTGTTGAAAGCGCTGTTGAAGATGCTTGGAGAAATGCTGAAATTAACGGCGTTAAAAATTGTAAGTTTATATCGGGTGATTTAAGAGATAAACTCTATGTTGATAAATCGTGGATGAAAGAAATTGGAAAACCAAGTGTAATAATTGTTGACCCACCAAGATCAGGCATGCACCCCGATGTGGTGAAAGCGATAGCAAGGATTCAACCGAAAAGGATAATTTATGTCAGTTGTAATCCAACAACCCAAGCAAGGGATGTGAAATTGCTGCTTGAGTACAACCCAAACTATGTTATAGAGTTGCTCCAACCGGTTGATATGTTCCCGCATACTTATCACATTGAGAACATAGCAGTTCTACAACTTAAAAACTAAAAAGGTGCGAAAGATGAAAATTAAAACTTTCCTTTTGGTTCTTTTAATTGTATCCTCCACAGTTGCACAAAAATTAAATTATCCACCAAGTAGAACCGTTGATGTAGTTGATGATTATCATGGGTTTAAAGTTCAAGACCCGTATCGTTGGCTTGAGGATTTTGAATCAGATGAAGTTAAACAATGGGTTGATGCGCAAAATCAGCTTACCTTTGACTTCGTTCGCTCTGTTCCGTTTTACGAGAAGATAAAGGTTAGATTGACTGAGTTGATGAATTATCCCAGATATTCCGTTCCAGTTAAAGCCGGGAAAAGATATTTCTTCTTCAAAAACGATGGTCTTCAAAATCAATCCGTTCTATTTATGCGCGAGGGGTTGAAGGGCAGAGATATTCTTGTAATTGATCCAAACAAATTCAGTGAAGATGGAACAATCGCGCTTATGAATTTATCTTACAGCAAAGACGGTAGATATCTCGCTTATGGTGTTTCTGTTAGCGGTAGCGACTGGCAAGAAATAAAGATAAGAGATGTCTTAACTGGAAAAGATTTTGATGAGGTTTTAAAATGGTGTAAATTCTCAAGAATAGCTTGGTTGCCTGATAATTCGGGGTTTTATTATAATCGTTTCCCTGAGCCTGGAACGGTGCCGAAGGGGGAGGAAAACAATTATAACAAGGTTTATTTTCATAAACTTGGAACTCCTCAATCGGAAGATAAACTTATTTATGAAAGACCCGACGCAAAGGAATTAAATTTTTATCCGCAGATCACGGAAGATGGTAAATATCTGATATTGACTGTCACACATGGAACAAGCCCCAAAAATAGAATTTATTATCGCAAGTTAAATAGCAATGATGACTTCATTCGCCTTCTTGACGAAGCGGACGCAAGTTATGATTTCATTGGTAATAAAGGTGATGTTTTTTACTTCGTGACGGATTTAAATGCACCAAGGTATAGAATTATAGCAATTGATGTAAATAAACCGGAAAGGAAAAATTGGGTTGAGGTGATCCCAGAGAAAAAGTCAGTTATATCAAATGCGCAAATAATTAATGACCATTTCGTCATTGTGTATACAGAAGATGTGAAACATAAGATTGAGATTTACACACTTGGTGGGAAATTTGTTAAGGAGATAAAACTCCCAACTGCTGGGACTGTTTCCGGGCTATCGGGAAAGCAAAAGGATACGGAGATGTTTTTCGGCTTTACTTCATTTTTGTTCCCATTGAATGTTTATAGGTATGATTTTAAAACGGGGAAGCTTGAATTGTTTTTTGAGTCAAAACTTAATGGCTTTAATGCGAGTGATTATATCGTGAAGCAAGTATTTTACGAGTCAAAAGATGGGGTTAAAGTGCCGATGTATATAATTCACAAGAAAGATTTAAAACTTGATGGAAATAACCCTGCTTTGCTTTATGGTTATGGTGGTTTTAATATAAGTATAATGCCATCGTTTTCAGCTATAAGGTTGCTTTGGCTTGAGATTGGTGGGGTTTATGCTGTGGCTAATTTACGAGGTGGTAGTGAATACGGTGAGGAATGGCATCAGGCGGGAATGCTTGATAAAAAACAGAATGTCTTCAATGATTTCATCTCCGCCGGTGAGTGGTTAATTAAAAACGGTTATACAAATTCAAAGAAGCTCGTTATCAATGGAAGAAGCAATGGGGGATTGCTTGTAGCTGCGTGTATGGTTCAAAGACCCGATTTATTCGGTGCAGTGGTTTGTGAAGTTCCCGTTATTGATATGCTCAGATATCACAAATTTACCGTGGGAAGGTATTGGATACCCGAATATGGTAATGCTGAAGCAAATCCAGAACATTTCAAATTTCTTTATGCATATTCTCCGCTTCATAATGTCAAGAAAGGCGTGATTTATCCACCGACTATTATAACGACCGCTGACCACGATGATAGGGTTGTTCCGTTGCACGCTTATAAATTTACAGCAACACTTCAATCTGCTAACGCTGGGGATACACCGATTTTGCTCAGGGTTGAAACGAAAGCCGGTCACGGAGCTGGGAAACCAACTTCAAAAATAATTGAAGAGCAAACGGATATTTATGCTTTCGTGTTTAAAGTCCTCGGGATAAATTACTGATCGTGTGATATTAATCACAATTGTAACTTGAGCCATTTTTTATTTTTGAAGAAAAAAACGGAGGTTGCTATGGCGGGCAGAAAATTGCTTTTAATTCTGGCTTGTTTGGTTTTTCTCCCTTCAATTTTAACCTCTCAAGCGCAAGAATGGGTTAAGTTTGAAGCGACATGGATTAATGACATCGCTGTAGAAGGAAGATATGTATGGATTGGAACGAGTGGATATGGACTGGGGCGACTTGATACGGTAACGGGGCAAATAACCTGGTATAATACCAGAAGCAACCCACGACTGCCAGATGACTGGGTATATGCCATTGCTATTGATGATTCCGGAAACAAGTGGCTTGGTTTAGGTTATTATTTTGCTAAGTTTGACGGGAATAGGTTTATAAGTGTTTATATTGGGAGCCCTGTGACGGCTGTTGCGGTAGATGATTCAGGGTATGTATGGACTGGGACAAGCAGAGGCTCCATCACTCGATACGACAGAAGAAACTTTCCGCCTAGGTCCTCTTGTGGGAGCGGTCGTACTGGTCGGGTTAACAAGATTTTATTTGATGATTCAATGAATGTTTATGTGGCTTACGAAGATTCTCGTGATTTTTATAAACTGGTCTGGGATAGTACTGAATTTTGTGGATTTAAACTTGTAACTGCATTTTCGTTTGGTCTTTCTGATTGGCTGGTTACGGCAAATTATGATAGAAAGAGAAAAGTTTTCTGGATATCGTCTTTTGATGGTATGTACAAGTGGGATAAAGTTAACCCACCTCAAAGTGTAGCAATTCCCTCTGTTTACTTCTATGATGTGAAAAGGGGGGGATTCTGGTGGTATCACACTTTATATTCAATTTCAATAGACACGCTGTCAGGTAAAGTGTGGTTCGCATTTCAAAACCATGCACTTGGATCCGGTAATTATCCCTATGGCACTTTTGATTTGGGGGTTGAGGTAACTATGTATCCTGGTGGTGTCTTAAGTTTTGATGGTACTTAGTGGGCAGGATACAGACCAAACAATTCACCGCTACCGAACGCAGATGCTAAGGTTGTTTATGTTGATAACAAAACTGGAAATGTTTGGGTCGGTTTAAGAGGAGCTGTTGCGGTCTTTAACGGTAGTAACTGGAAAGTGTATTATATCCCAGAAAATAATATTGCATCGGGGTGGGTCAGCTCAATCGCTGTGGATAAGTTCGGGAACAAGTGGTTTGGCACTATTGATGGAGGATTGAGGAAATTTGATGGCACAACTTGGACTATTTACACTCCCTATAATTCAGGTTTGCCTGATTTCCCAATCACTGCGGTTGGTATTAATCCCATTAACAATGACATCTGGGTTGGTATTAACAACAGAGGCGTTGGTCGCTTAAGTAATGGTCAATGGACGCTATATGACACGATTAATTCACCTTTAAAGTCAACAAGAATTATTAGCTTTACATATTGATAAAAGTGGTAATGTATGGATAGCCACAAGACCGGCTGGGCTTGGTGCATCTCTATATCCCTATCCAAGTGAAGCTTTTTATGGCGGTGTTTATAAATTTGATGGGACGAACTTTACATGGTATTACACTAAAAATTCACCTCTACCAAGTGAAGGAGTTCATTCAATCACGACTGATAAGAATGGAAATATCTGGTTAGGAACAGCTTACCGTGATTTCCTTACAAATCCGGCAAAGCTAACCGGAGGTGTGGTGAAAATTTCGGGCAATAGCTGGGCAGTTTATGATACATCTAATGGCTTCCCGAGTATATGGACTTGGAGGGTTGCGGTGGATGACTCAGGGAACGCTTGGATTGGAACTTACGGAAAAGGGCTTGTGAAGTTTGACGGGCAAAATACAACGGTTTACAATAGGAGCAATTCTGGATTGCCTGGGGACACGGTTTATTCAATAGATATTGATGCTTTCGGGGTGATTTGGGCAACCACTAATAAAGGAGTTGTAAAGTTTGACAGAAATCAATGGTCAGTGTTTAACTCTTCAAATACTGGAATGCCAATTGATCAGGCAAAATTTGTAATGATTGATAAGCAAGGGAATAAATGGTTTTTGAACTGGTGGTGGGGAGATAGAGTAGTGGTATACCGTGAGGGTGGAGTTATACTTGATGTTGAGCAAGTAGCTGATGTGATACCGTCTTCGTTTAAGTTATATCAAAATTATCCAAATCCATTCAATCCGATGACGACGATAGAGTTTGAGATACCTGAAAGAGCCAATGTTAAATTGATTGTTTATGATATTTTAGGTCGCGAAGTTGGGAAACTCGTTGATAAGGAATTAGATCCGGGAAGATACAAAGTAAATTTTGAGGCGAGTGAACTTTCAAGCGGTGTTTATTTTTATCGGCTTGAAGCGGGTAAATTTGCAGATGTAAAGAAAATGCTCTTGGTTAAGTAATCAAATCTCACCCTCATCTTAGTCCTCTTTTGTTAATTAAAGCGCTGGTGTCATATCATTGATGAGGATTAAGATGAGGGTTTTTTGTTTTATTCTTTGGGGTTTTGGAAATTTGTTTCTTTTTGATTATCTTTACATCCCAGTAAAATAAAATTTAACGGGCGGATTATGTTTGAGAATTTCAAGTCAAAAATTGACGAGATTTCCGAGCGTTTTGAAATTTTAAGGAGGTATCTTTGACATAGAAGGAAAAAGGAAATATCTTTCAGAGCTTGAAGCGAAAACATCGGAAGCAAACTTTTGGGATGACCCATCAAACGCCCAAAGAATAATGCAGGAAATAAGCAGGGTTAAGGATTGGATAAAGGAGTGGGAGACTGCAGAGAAAATGCTTGAGGATGTGAAGGTCTTTGTTGAACTCGCAGAGGAATCACAAGATATATCTTTGACTTCTGAGCTGCAACGAGAGATAAAAAAACTTGAAAAGAAAATTGATGAGCTTGAACTTAAAAACCTTTTAAACGGTGAAGATGACCCGAAAAGTGCGATACTGACGATTCATTCCGGAGCTGGAGGAACAGAGGCGCAGGATTGGGCTGAGATGCTTTTGCGGATGTATCTTCGTTGGGCTGAAAGGAATGGCTATAAAGCGACGATTGTGGACATGCTTGAAGGCGATGGAGCTGGGATTAAAAGCGCTGTTGTTGAAGTTGAGGGTCCCTATGCTTACGGTTATCTCAAAGCTGAAAGCGGTGTTCATCGGCTCGTTAGAATTTCTCCATTTGATGCCAACAAAAGAAGGCACACATCTTTTGCATCTGTATTCGTGTATCCCGAACTTGGTGATGAAGATGTGAAAATTGAAATTAATCCGGATGACCTTAAGATTGAAACATTCAGGGCTGGCGGGCATGGTGGTCAAAATGTGAATAAAGTTGAAACAGCTGTTAGAATAACGCATATACCGACGGGAATAGTTGTTCAATGTCAAAGTGAGCGCTCACAATATCAAAACAAGATGAGGGCATTGCGTTTGCTTCAGTCAAGGTTATATCAGTTGCAAAAGGAAAAGGAAAGGGAAAAGCTTGATGAATTTGAAAAGCAAAAAAGAAAAATTGAATGGGGGAATCAAATCCGCTCGTATATTTTTCACCCTTATAATCTCGTCAAAGACCACAGAACAGGTTATGAAACATCAAATGTCCAAGCGGTTATGGATGGTGAGATTGATGAATTCATAAAGGCGTATCTTTTAAATTCTGTTAAGGCGAATTCTAATTAACTGTTTAAGGATTTATGATTTCAAGCATGACCGGATTTGGAAAGGCGCAGATCAGCAGGGATGGGATTGATGTTTCCGTTGAAATAAAAAGTTTAAATAGCCGTTTCCTTGAGATAAATTTAAAGCTTCCAGCGATTGTTCAGCCAAAGGAGTTTGAGATTAAAGAGTTAATTCGCAGAAGAATTTCCCGCGGTAAAATAACCGTGTCAATTGATTTTAAAGTTAACCCTTCTGTCCAATCACCGATAAAGGTTAATTTTGATTTCGTTGGTGCTTATGTTAAGGCGCTTCGCGAGTTGAAGAGAAAATTCAAAGTTAAGGGAGAAATAAAGTTAGAGCATTTGCTTTCCCTTCCGAACATATTTGATGTTAATTCGTTTGATATTTCAGAAGAGCAGTGGGAAATTTTAAAGGAAGGGATTGAAAAGGCACTGGAAAATTTAATTGAATCAAGATGCAAGGAAGGAGAACAACTGGTTGAAGACATTGAGAAAAGGGTAAAAATGATCTCTGAAAAGGTTGATCTAATTCAGAAGCTTTCAGAGGAAAATTTAAGGGAGAGGCAGAAAAAGTTAAGAGAGAAGGTTCACGAGATTTTTTCTGGTGTTGAATTTGACAGGAATCGGCTTGAGGCAGAACTTTTAATCCTTGCTGATAAGCTTGATGTTACGGAGGAATGTATTCGCTTGAAAAGTCATGTGAATGTCTTTCTTGAAGTTATGAAGAGTGATGATGTTGCTGTTGGTAAAAGATTAAATTTCATCCTTCAGGAGATGTTGCGCGAAGCGACAACGATAGGTGCTAAGACAGACGATGTTGAGGTAACTTATCTTGTCGTTGGGATTAAGGAAGAGATAGAGAAAATTCGCGAACAGCTTCAAAATGTTGAATAAAATTTCCATTAAACTATGAAAAAGGGAATGTTAATTGTAGTATCTGCGCCAAGCGGTTCGGGTAAGACGACGATAGCGAAGAAAATTTTGGAGCGTTTTCCATTTGTAAAATTTTCAGTTTCTGCTACAACTCGCCCTAAGAGAAATGGTGAAATAGACGGAAAAGATTATTTTTTCCTCACACGCGAGGAGTTTGAGAAGAAAATTCAAAGTGACGAGCTTCTTGAGTGGGAGGAGATATACGGGAATTATTACGGGACATTGCGAAGCGTCGTTGAAGATGCTTTGAAAAATGGCGATATTTTGCTTTTTGATGTTGATGTTAACGGCGCTATTTCAATAAAAAAGAAATTTCCAGATGATTCAATTTTAATTTTTATTAAACCGCCAAACATGGAGACATTGAAAGATAGGCTGAAGAGAAGGAAGACCGAAAGCGAGGAACAAATACAAAAACGACTTGAGCGTGTCCCGATGGAACTTGAAAAAGCTTCGTATTTTGATTATATTTTTGTAAATGACCGGCTTGAAGATACCGTTAAATCGGTTTTGAGAGCGATTTACAATGAAATTGAGAGATGGAAAGCAGTTCAAAGACATGAGTATTGAAAACAAAAATAATTTAAAAAATGGGGCTCAAACCGCTTGATTTAAAGAAGATTCAGGAAATTGCTGGCAATACTTATGAAGCAATAGTCATAATGGCTAAAAGGGCAAGGCAAGTTAATGATGAGAGGAAGATAATGTTCAATAAGCGACTTGATGAAGTGAGGGCTCTTAAAGCACAGCAACAACAGGGCAAAGAGGAAGAGCCAGTGAGGATTCTTGATGATGAGAAAACACCAAAAGCACCGCCAGAACAGCTTCAGATAGCGGAGGAATTTGACCAGATGCCAAAGCCAGCTGATGTAGCAATTGAAGAGTATCTTTCAGGTAAGCTTGAATGGAGTTATTCAAGAGATAAAGATGAAGAAAGGAGACGAAGGTAGGGGGTGTTCGGTGTTCAAAGGTTAAATTCTGGAAAACCAATTCTTGTGAAGGTAGAAAGTAATCCCTGGGAGAGCAAGGTTGTTTTTAATCCCGGTTGCGTTTTAGTTGAAGATGAGGACGAAGTTGGTGAAATAGTTGAATCAATGAAGCCAGATAAAGAGACACTTGACAAGTTGCGTAATCATAGAGCTTTGGTATTTGTTGTTTATAGAGCTCAAGGGATGGATAAATTTAAGCGTTCGTCCCTTGGGCTTGCGATTTTTACCCCCGATTTGAAACTCATCAAAAGATTCCCGCATCCAATCGTAAAACCCGAGGAAAAATTTGAAAATCTCGGAGTAGAAGACCCGAGGATAACTAAAGTCGGGAAATCTTATTTTATGTTTTACACTGGGTATGCGAGCGGGAGTGAGGGGAATAAAATTAACATTTGTATTGCAGAAACGAAGGATTTTGTCCATTGGCGAAAGCATGGGCTTTTAAAGGGCGAGATAAACGAAGTTGACAATAAAAACGCCGTTCTCTTCCCGGAAAAAATAAATGGGAAGTTCGTTCTGCTTCATCGTCCAATGGAGGGGGAAAAGTCAATGGTTATTCACTATGCGATCTCTGATGATATTCTCGGTGAATGGAAGGATTTCGGTGTGCTGATTGATTGTGAAGTTAAACCGGGCTTTGTTAAAAGTTGGAATGGGGCTGGAGCACCACCGTTGAAAATTGACGAAAAAAATTTTCTCATGATTTACCACATCGGAAATTTTAAAAGTGATAGCACAAGGGAATATCATCTCGGCATTGCACTCATTGAAAAGGATGATAGAAGTTACATAAAACTTGTAAAAAAGTTTGAGCCATTTCTAAAACCAGAGACCGAATTTGAAACAAGGGGTGACGAAGAGCTTGGTGTTAATAATGTCGTTTTTATCTGTGGAGCATATTTTTACGATGATTATCTTTATTTTCCTTATGCTGGTGCGGATAGCGTAATCCTCGGTGGTAGGGTTTTGAAAAGTGAGATATTAAATTGGGCAAGAAATAAATCATAAACAAAAGAAAAAGAACCTATGCCAGCTATCACATTACTTGATGAAATAAGGGAAAAAGCAAAGAAACTCAAAAAGCACATCGTTTTGCCGGATTCACTTGATGAAAGAACTTTGAAAGCAGGAAGGATCATAGTTGATGAGAAAATCGCAGATGTAACTTTAATCGGTGATGAAGAGAAAATTTATTCTCTTGCTGAAAAAATCGGTGTGAATTTGTCTGGCATAAGGATCGTAAACCCTTTAAAATCAGAATTGTTAAGCGATTTCTCCCATATATTTTATAATCTTCGTAAACACAAGGGTATAAGTTTTGAGGAAGCGAGGGAGACGATGAAAAATCCGCTTTTCTTCGGTGCGATGATGGTTAGAGAAGGTATGGCGGACGGGAGTGTAGCTGGATCAATTTCAACGACGGCGGATGTTTTAAGAGCCGGAATTCAAGTCGTTGGTTTGATGGATGGAATTTCAATCGTTTCAAGTTTCTTTTTGATCGTATTCCCAAATAAAGTTTATTCCTTTGCCGATTGCGCTGTTGTACCTAATCCGACAGCTGAACAACTTGCTGACATTGCTATTTCAACAGCGATGAATCACAAAAAGTTAACAGGTGAAGAGCCGATCGTTGCCATGCTTTCCTTCTCAACAAAGGGAAGCGCAAAACATGAAATGGTTGATAAAGTTGTGCAAGCAACGGAGATCGCAAAAAGTAAAAGACCAGATTTAATAATTGACGGAGAGCTTCAGCTTGATGCTGCTATTGTCCCAAAGGTTGCAGAAATTAAAGCGCCAAACAGCCCTGTTCGCGGGAATGCAAATGTTTTGATATTTCCCAACCTTGACGCTGGAAACATTGGCTATAAGATGGCGCAAAGAATGGCTGGTGCGGAGGCGATAGGTCCTTTGGTTCAAGGGTTGAAGAAACCGTGCTTTGATCTTTCAAGGGGTTGCAGTGTTGAGGACATTGTAAATGTGGTGGCAATAAATTGCGTCATGGGTCAATTATGAGGGACAAATATGAAAAAGAAAAATTCAAGTTTAAAGTTCAGGTTCAGGTCAGAACTTTTGAGCTTGATTCATACGGAATAGTTCATAATTCGGTTTATTTGAAGTATTTTGAAATTGCAAGGACAGAATATCTAAGGCAAGCGCTTGGGATTGAGCCCGGGCGTTTTTTCAATGATTTTTATTTCGTGATCGCAAGAAATGTCTGTAATTATATCAGCCCAGCGAAGTTTGATGAAGTGCTTGATGTTTACACAAGAACATCAAAAATCGGAAATTCAAGTTTTGAAATGGAGTATCTGATTGAGGAGAAAACTACTGGTAGAACTGTCGCAACCGGTGAAACGGTGATAGTTCTCTTAAATCGCGAAACATTTAAGCCACAACCTTTGCCTGAAAATGTCCGTGATTTAATTTTGAAATTTGAAGGTGACGGGGTTGTCTTGAAAGAAAGTAAAGTTTGAGATATGCACACATCATATGAAACATTTGAATCGCTCGCTCAGAAAGGGAATATAATCCCAGTTTATGAGTCGCTACTTGCTGATACCGAGACGCCTGTTTCGGTTTATATGAAGATAAGGGATAAAAGTGAATATTCGTTTTTGCTTGAAAGCGTTGAGGGAGGTGAGAAAATAGCCCGGTACTCTTTCATCGGTTTTAAGCCGTTTATGATTTTTGAGGCGAGGGGCTTTGATTTTAAAGTTGAGGTGATTGATGAGAGATTTTCGTTTATAAATGAAAGGGTAAAAGGTGAATCGCACCCTCTTGGTGCGCTCAATCAGATATTTTCAATCTTTAATTCAGCGAATACACCCGAACTCCCAAGATTTACATGTGGAGCTGTTGGATATTTCGGTTATGAAAGCATCTCCCTTATTGAAAAAATCCCAACTTCAAATAGAGATGATTTAGATGCGCCTGATATATTTTTGATGTTTTTTGATTCGTTGCTCGTCTTTGATAATTTGAAGAGGAAAATTTTCATCATATCCAATGTTTATAAAGATGATGGAACAAATTTAAAAGATGAGTATTACAAAGCGCTTGGCAAGATAACAGAAGTTAAATCTTTTCTCAAAAGGAGAATAAACCCAGACATCGCAAAGGTTGAGATTGACGACGATTTTAAATTTAACATGACGAAAGAAGAGTTCATTGAAAAAGTTAAGAAGGTAAAAGAATACATAGTCAATGGTGACATATTTCAAGCTGTTTTGTCCCAAAGGGCTGAAAGGTGGATTGAAGGAGACCCATTTGACATTTACAGGATGCTTAGGGTAGTGAATCCATCTCCATATATGTATTTTTTAAGGATGAAAGATTTAAGTATCGTAGGGTCATCTCCGGAACTTCTTGTGCGGGTTGAAAATGGAATCGTTGAAACAAGACCAATTGCTGGTACACGAAGAAGAGGAGAAACCCCGGAAGAAGATGAAAAACTTGAAAGGGAACTTTTAAATGATGAAAAGGAGAAAGCCGAACATTTAATGCTTGTTGATCTTGGGAGAAATGACATCGGAAAGATAAGTTATTTCGGAACTGTAAAGGTAGATCAATTTATGGTTATTGAAAAGTATTCCCATGTTATGCATATCGTAAGTAACATAAGCGGAAAATTAAGAAGTGATGTAACTCCGATTGAAGCGCTTTATGCTTGTTTTCCAGCTGGGACTGTTACAGGTGCTCCGAAGATAAGAGCAATGGAGATAATCGCAGAACTTGAACCGACGAAACGAGGAATCTATGCTGGGGCTGTTGGATATGTTGATTTCTCCGGAAATCTTGACTCTTGCATTGCCATTAGGACAATTGTGATGAAAGGAAACAGAGCGTATTTTCAAGCTGGAGCAGGTATTGTTTATGATTCTTCCCCGGAGAATGAATATCAAGAAACGCTTGATAAACTTAAAGCGACATTTAAAGCGGTTGAATTGCTCTATCAAGATTGAAAATAAATCCCAAACCTAAAGATGATTCTTGTAATTGATAATTACGATTCGTTTACATACAATCTTGTTCAGTATCTTGGTGAGCTTGGTGTGGAAATGGAAGTTGCTCGCAACGACAAAATAACCATTGATGAGATCAAAGATTTGAAGCCGGATGCAATTGTGATTTCACCTGGACCGTGCACTCCTTATGAAGCGGGGATTTCAATTGATGTGATAAAAAATTTTTATGTATCGGTTCCCATACTTGGCGTTTGTTTGGGGCATCAAGCGATTGGGGTTGCCTTCGGTGGAAGGGTGATTAAGGCGCCTGTCATAATGCATGGGAAAGTGTCAGAAATATATCACAACAATTCTTCAATTTTTACCAATTTGCCAAATCCATTTAAAGCAACGCGCTATCATTCACTTATAATTGAAAAGGAGACATTGCCAAATTGTCTTGAAGTGACAGCTTGGACAAGTGATGGTCTCATTATGGGTGTAAGGCATAAAGAATTTCCCGTTTTCGGTGTTCAATTTCATCCCGAGTCAATCATGACTGAGTTTGGAAAGGAGATTTTGAAAAATTTCGTTTACAGGCGATTTTAAAATAAAGTTTTTCTTTTTGAGATGGGTAATAATCCAATTTTGAAGGATGAAAAAGTTTGGCTTGAGAGCAGGCAAAAGGATATTTGGCGTATTTTTCGCATAATGGCTGAATTTGTTGAGGGATTTGATCAGATGACAAAACTTGGACCTTGCGTATCTATTTTTGGATCAGCAAGGACTAAACCCGGGCATAAGTATTATGAGATGGCGAGGGAAGTCGCAAAAGAGCTTGTCAAGGCAGGTTTTGGGATAATTACGGGCGGTGGACCTGGTATAATGGAAGCTGCAAATCTTGGGGCGAAGGAAGCTGGTGGTTTATCCGTTGGCATAAACATAGAGCTTCCGCTTGAACAGAAATTTAACCCTTATGTTGATGTTGGGATTGAATTCAGGCATTTTTTCGTGAGGAAAGTTATGTTCGTGAAATATGCGCAGGGTTTCGTCGTGTTGCCAGGTGGATTTGGAACACTTGATGAATTTTTTGAGGCGGTCACACTTATTCAAACGGGCAAGACGACCCGTTTCCCTGTAGTTTTAATGGGAAGCGAATACTGGCAAGGATTGATTGATTGGCTAAGGGATAAAGTCCTCGCCGAAGGAAATATATCTCCGGAGGATTTGGAAATTTTTGAGTTGACGGATGACCCAAAGGAAGCAGCGAGGATAATCACCGGGTTTTATCAAGAGAATGTTGTGTCGCCAAATTTCTAAACAAAATTTTTTCTTTATGATTCGGCTTGAGAATTTGACTAAAAAATTCGGTGACTTTGTTGCGGTTGATAATCTCACGCTGGAGGTAAAGTCGGGTGAATTTTTTGGTTTTCTTGGACCAAACGGTGCGGGAAAGACGACGACTATAAAAATGATCGCTGGGCTGATACGACCCACAAGTGGAAAAATTTTCATCTGTGGAATTGATGCATTGGAGGAGCCAGAAAAGGCGAAGAGTTTGCTCGCTTATGTTCCAGATCAACCATTCATATATGATAAATTAACTGGGCGTGAATTTTTGTTCTTCATTGGTGGTCTCTTTAAAATGGAAAAGGGGAAAATAAGGGAAAAGGTTAATTTACTTGTTGAACATTTTGAGCTTGGGCGCTGGATTGATAGAAGGATTGAGGAGTATTCACAGGGGATGAAACAGCGAGTTATAATTGCATCTGCCTTACTTCACGACCCAAAGGTTATCGTGATAGATGAACCGATGGTAGGTCTTGACCCAAGAAGTGCGCGCATCGTTAAGGAAACGCTTAAACAAAAAACTAAAGAAGGCGTATCAATCTTCATGTCAACTCACTCACTTGAAGTCGCGGAGGAACTTTGCGATACAATAGGCATAATTAAAGAGGGGAAATTGATAGCTAAGTTTGATTCAAGTGAGATAGAGAATTTCAGGAAAAGAAAGGATGGCTCCTTTGAGGAACTTTTCATTGAGCTAACGAAGTAAATTTCATTGGTAAATATACAACCTTTCCATCAACAACCCATCGCACTTTAATTTTTATCTAATGTCTGTTGAAAGTTTGAAGCGAACAATGCGGTTGTTTCCTGTATCAGCGATGTAAAGAATTCTATCAAACCAGGCGACCCCTTTTGGATTCGTCAATTTATCATCACCGAGTTTTCCAGGTCCAAATGATTCCTTCAAAAGCTTTCCTCTCACATCAAATTTCATAAGTGAGTCAAGCCCTGCATCGATCACATAGATATTATTCCTTGTGTCAAGCGTTATATCTTCCGGGCTTACGAAGAAGTTTTGCGTTGTCATATCAGTTGCATTTGGTTTGAAGTATGCTTCCCAGTTTGGCGGGGTGACTTCACTTCCGGGGTTGAATCTGAACCATTTTACTTTAAAACTTGCTCCAGGGTCGGTCTGTGCAACTATGAAATCAGTTGCTCTCCTTCTGTCCGAAAAAGTCGCAATTGCGCTCATTTGATTTATTGACCTGATTCCACTTCCAGTTGGTTCAAGGTTTGGCGTCAAATCAATGTATTCGGTGGAATAAAGGGAGTCATTTTTGCTGAAATGGAGGATCATATTATCGGGGTCAAATAAACTTTGGTTATCAGGTCCAACGCGACAGACATAGTAGCTATTGTCAATTAGTTCTGCAACGCCGGTGAATCTTCGCTGTGGCTTTTCTTTTTCCCAGTAGATTGTATCAACCCTTGCGATGTTTATGTTATGACCAGCTTCAAATAATCTTATCTTGTAAATTGCTCCAAATCTATATATGCCCTTGATGAGTTCACCGGCGACTATCAAGTTGAATCGTCTATCTTGAGCGATTGCTACGGGGTGAGTTATAAATTTTTCACCAATGTAGTTCCCAGCGAGGTCAAGCATCACGATTCTATCGTTACCTGTGTCAGCGATGTAAATAAAGCCATCATGACCGATGTAAATATCCTCTGGTTGGTTAAAATTTCTACCGCCCGCGCTTCTCCAGTCGTCGCCTTCTTTGACATAAACCGTGTCCGAGATTGATATATTTCTCGGGACATCGCTGAATTGTGATAAGTCAAGTTCTTTTCCACAACCAAGAAAGGCAAGTGCTGGTATCAGCCATAAAAATTTTTTCATCGTCAATTCAATCGGATTTTATTTTCAATTGAGTTTGAATAGTATTGAAAACCTGTGTGTATTGCCGAGTCGTGTGAATTTGGCGTAAGCGTAATCAATGTTTATGTTTATAGGACCGGTCTTAACAGCAACACCGGTTCCAAATGTTAAGTTTTGCTCGTCCGCGTTTATTTTGTAACCACCGCGGATGAAAAACGACTCTTTAAATCCATATTCAACCCCAATTCCGAAGTTTTCGGCATTGTCGTTTGGATGATTCAGTTGAATTGCTGTAGTCAGTTTATGCGTTTCGTTCATTATCGGTTCAACCGCAAAGCTAAATCTGAACATCGTCGGAGGAGCGAACGATTGGAAGTTTGAGATTTTTTCTCCAGTAAGTAGTGTGACCTCACCTTTTGGTGCAAGATCAGCTCCGAAATTTGAAATTGAAACGCCAAATCTTGATGTTCCAAGCCCAATCCAGTAAAATGTGCCAAGGTCAAAGAGAAGACCGCGCATCTTTAAGACATCAATCGTTTCCTCAATATATTTAAGAGTTATGCCGAAGCTGAATTGATTTGTCATCCTTCTTGCGTAGCTAAGACCAAGGGCGAGGTCAATGTATTTGAAATATCTCCCAGTCCCGTATGGTTGTGTTTCTGTTGTTATCTCCATATCGTCTGTGTAAAGAGCTGTTAAACTTAAACCGATCGCGTCATTTCTTGACAAATGGTAAACGCTACCGACAAAATCGTGCTTTATATCAACGAACCATTCTGTATGCGATAAAATGATTTGATTTTCTTTGAATTGAACTAATCCCGCTGGGTTCCAGTAAAGTGCGGATGCATCGGTTGCGTTTGCTACATAGGCGTCAGCCATTCCGACGGCTCTTGCACCTACGGAAATTTTCAGAAATTGAGCTGTTGAAATCCCAGCCCTTTGCGAACCGAGGACAGGGAAAAGCTGTGCATAAGTTGATGAGGTCAGAAAAATTAAAAACGCAATTGCTTTAAATGTTTTTTGCATCACTGCTTGATGATTTAATTTTCAAAATCTAATTGACACGCCAAGTTTGATATTTCTTTGTGGCAGATATCTCGCTGGGTTGAACGGAAACGGGTCAACCGGCGCTTGAAGCTCCGGATAAAGCGGATCGTTCCAATCAACAGGCGTTGGGTCGCCATACTCGTATGCGCGTCCAGTTACAGGGTTTATGATTTGCGAGTTTTTATTGTCAAAAAGGTTGGTGATTTCAAGTAGCAAAGTGAATTCAAGCCCGCCGAATTTTATGTATTTTTCAAATGAGAAATCAACCCAAAACCATGGTTTCCCCACTTTACTGTATCTATTTCTAAGGTCGGGAACATAAACTGGCTTTCCGTTTGGAAGCGTATCACCTGTTGCGTAATATGGTGTATATCTTCTGCCAGATTGATAGAAAACCCTCAAATACATGTTGAAGTTGTCAAGTTTCCCTTTTCCTAAACCGAAAATTCCCTTTCCTCTTTCTGCGAAGAAATTTAAAATTGCTGAAGCTTGAATCGGTCTATCCCAGACGAGATATGTTTCTTTGATGTTTTCGTATATTTCACCTCTTATCGCGAGGACTCCCTCATCAGGGGAAGAGCTTTTTCCAGTTGTGATTGAGTATGAACCGCTTAAAGTAGCTCTGAACCAGCGACCGATTCTCTTTTTATATTCAATTTCAATGCCTCTGCTTCTCGCATAGTCAAGATTTACATAAGTGATATAATTTCGCCCGAGTTGTCCGGCAACTTTTATCCTTGCCTGTCTTGTTGTGACATAGTCAAATATGTCTTTGTAATATGCGGTAATCGTCAAGACATCGTTTTCGCTTAATTGATTGCGCAAGCCAAGTTCATAAGCAACTGTTGTCTCAGGGTTGAGATTTGGGTTGCCAAATTTTTGAAATGTTGATTTAGCAGTGACAGGGTTAAGTTTCGCATAGACGAATTGAGGTCTGGGTCTTTTTGAGAAATGTCCGTAAGAGAAGAAAAGCGTTTGATTGTCCGAAATTGGATGTGAGATTCCAAGGCGTGGGCTTAGGCGTCCTTTCCACCTTCGTCCGAAGAAATTGTATGTCTCACGGAAATATCTTTCACGAGCTTCATCTGAAATCGTTATAACTTGCGGATTTCTTACAGCGTCATCAACGAATTTCCCCGGAAACCAATAATCAAACCTCAAACCGAAGTTTAAAATCATACCGCTGAAAGTTATATTGTCCTGAGCATAGAAAGCACCGAAAGCGGGACTTACTTCATACATATCGTTGTTAAATCCCATAGGCGGAACCCACGGCTGGTAAATGTCAACGAATCTCAACCTTTGGAAGGTCATTTCAAAGCCGGTCTTGAACTTGTTCTTTTCACTGAAGAAGTGCGTTAAGTCGCCTTTGATTGTGTATTCAACCGCTGAATGGTCGTGCCAGGTGAATGGGTTTCCTGTATCGTAGAAGCCATCGCCAGGGATTAATCTTATTGTGTCGCTTTCCGTGTTGTAATAATAGGGCGGGAGTTGGGGGACATCGCGTGGTTCCTTATACTTTCGCCAGTCAAGTCCGTTTGCGTCACTTCTCAACCTTGTAAAGTATCGGCTGAAGTTTAACTCGTAAAATGTCTTCTCGCTCAAAGTGTGGGTTATACCGATTTGATGATTTAAATTTACATGTGAATAAACATTTGCGTTTTGCAGTATATTTTGAAATTCATATTGATAGCCAGGACCTGGCTCAACATATTCAAGCGTGATTTGAAGTGACCTTGAATTTTGATTGACGCTTGCGGATAAACTGAATGTATAATTTAATTTGAAAGTCGTTGATGGTTTCCATGTTAATTTAAACATCCCCATGTAAGTGTTTTCGGCGCGCGGAGTTAACCCTAGAGTGTAATCCTTGCCGAGCATTTCAGCAAGTAGTGAAGAGTAAAGCTTTCCCGGTCTTTTTCCAGTTCTTCCGTAAGTATAGCCGTCGGAATATCCGATTTTTCCATTCAAAAGAAATGTCAAACTTCTCATAAAAGGTAGAATTTCTCTGATTTGGATCGGACCACTTAAGTTGAACTCAAATATATCTGTGTTGAAGTTTGTAGGTGAGTTGTTATTTAAACCGAAATGGTCAAATTTATATGAAAACTTACCTTGGAATTTTTCACTGCCTTCTTTGGTCTTCACTCTAATTACGCCTGATGTCGCCTGTCCATATTCTGCGTTAAATCCTCCTGTTATAACTTCAATTTCTTCAATTACATCAGGGCTGAGTTGAAGTCCGAAACCAGTTCCAGCGAGCGGGTCCTGAACCGATACACCGTCAACAAGATAAGAACTCTCATAACTTCTTCCGCCTCGTATGTGCACGCCTTCGTCACTATACACAACGCCAACTTGAAGGGTAACTATATCTTTGACATTTTGAACTGGCGCGATTTGAATATCTTCAGCTGTCAGCGTCCTTATTGATTGTGTTTCCTCAATGTTGAAAAGGGGTCTCTCGCCAATTACAACTACCTCCTGTTCAAGTGTTAAGACGGTCTCTTCCATTTTTATCGTTTTTAAGTCGGTTACTTCGCCAGCTTTGACTTTTACGCCAGTTATTGTGACTTTTTTATAGCCGATGATTGAGATTTCAATTGTGTAAGTTCCGGGGTTTACATTTTTAATTTCAAATTTTCCATCAAAGTCGCTTGCTGCTCCATAATATGTTCCCTTGACGAGGACATTTACAGCTGGTAAACCTTCACCTGTCTTCGCATCAACAATTCTCCCGATTATCTTGCCTTTGTCCTGTTGTGTTATAAGTTGAGATTGAGCGAAAATTAAAATCAGGAAAATTTTAAGCCACTTCATTTTATCACCACCTCTTTAAATTAGTTATAGAAAGCGCGCCGAAATTTCTAAAGACATTCTCAATGAAAACAGAGGCATTTTTTGCCCCGTTAAATCTGTAAATCGGGAAACCAACGAGAACGAAATTACCTTCGTTTGATTCCACTCCAATTGTAAATGTTAAGTTGTTCCATTGCGTTCTGGGCTCAACCCAATAAATTGGTTTTGCGTTAACCGAGGGATAAAGCGCTCTCAAATAGGCGACGATTTTCCCGCCATCAATTGGATTATCCGATGGGCTATCACGAACAAGCAACGGATAGTTTGAACGTTTCGTCGTATCTTGTGGGTTATAATTTAAAATCCTCGTCCCTGACGGAACGAAGCCGGTTAAAGGAGCGAAACTTACGCTATCAACTACGCCTGAAAGGTCGCTTAAAGCTTTTCCGACATCAAATCCCGGTGAGGTGCTTTGCGGAAGTATGAACGAGAAAAGGACCTTTCCGCCCTTCGTCTTAAAACGAGGTAAAGATATAGCTGCGATGTCAAAGTTTGTCTCATCACTTGCAACCCAGAGGATAAATTTATAAAATCTCGTAAGTGTTTCGGTGAAATCAACCCTCGGGAATGGCGGGACGAGAATTCCACGTCTTGGATATCTTGCTCCAACCCTTAAATCCCAAACATCAGGTTTTATCCCGAGCGAATCAAAGACGGATTTATAAAAGGTTATTGAGTTATCAGCAATTCCGTAATCAGCGACGATCAATAAATTTGATTTTGGTTTTTTTACGAACCAAGTTTTTCCCACGGCTGGCATTCTTATGGTTTGGCTGAATGAACCAGCTATATCGCGTGCTTTGAGATAAAAGACATTGTTTCCGTCAAGTCGCATTTTTAATTTCCCCTGGACCGGGGTCCTTCCCAATGTTTGAGTGGAACTTGGATAAACAGAGGCGTCAACAACTGTGTCATCAATTGCATCTGCGACGATTGTTAAGAATCTAAATTGACTCGGAACAATTACCCAGTTTGTCGTATCATTTAAAGCGACCCAAAAATCTGAGATAGTGTTATCGCCGTCAATATCTGATGCAATCCATTGAAATGATACAATTGGAAAGGTAGTATCAGGGACATCAAGTCGTGTCCCGGTGAATTCACCAGTCATTGCAAATTCAACCGTTGGTGGGGTGTTCTTTATCGGAAATTTGAGCGTTGCTGGCGTTTCGTCATAACAATCATCAGGAGAAAGATTGAATCGCTCGCCTGTATCCCAATATCCATTATTGTTTTTATCAACGAAATCAATCTTTTGTCCCTCTTCAAGGTTCATTCGCAAGGTGTTATCAACAGCGAAAATCCAGAAATCATAGCTTGTGTCCTGTCCGAGAATTGTGAGTTTGAAAACGCTGTCGTTTTTGTAAGTCCAGAACCAATTTTTCTTGTCAAAGCTGAACACGAACCCCTTTACCCAACCATCGGGGTCAACCCCCCACCAGTGAAGATGTAAGTTACTGGTTGATTGGTTAAGTGCTGAGTCAGGGAAAATAGAAATGTAAGTTTCGGGTCTTGCATTCGGCAATGGCTCGTTTGGTCTCTGCTTGCAACTTGTCAAAATCAATGGAAACAAAATCAGTAAAATAAACCAGTGTTGATTCCTGTTTAATCTTCGGTTATTTTGTTTCATCTTCTTCACCAACATTTTTATTCCAGTGTTCTGATACATCAATTGAAAATTTTTCCTTGAGATACCCACGAATGAATTTTAAAATTTTCAAGGCATTGGCGATTGCAAATCGCGCTGAACTCTCATCGTAAAATTCAGAAGGATATCCGCCTGGCAAAGCGTTTGGATACCTCGGTGGAATATAAAATTTGTCAAGTTCAGTTCCAGCATTGATAATTTCTTCGCTGATCTGAATATCTTTCACTTTTGAAAGCAATTCTCTGATTGAATGTCCAATGACTATTCTTTCACCTTGCGCAAATAGAATTGCCTTAACCGATTTTTCTCCCGCTTGTTGAGCCCAGAAGCAAGCTTGAGCGTAATAACCGTCTTCAAAATTTGACCTTGAAGCACCAAAGTCGTAAAGCGCTTGAATGAACCAGTTTCTGGCGTTTTCAATTTTCAAGTTCAATTATAATGCCCTCCTCAAGTGCTTTTTGAATGAACGGGTTTTCATCTTTTATCATCTTTTCAAATTCATCAGGTGTGTAAACAAGACAATCAACAGCCATCGGTAAATCAATCAATTCAATTGCTTTCCCAATTCTATCAATGAACTTTAAATTCGTTTCAGCGACGACTATTATATCCAAATCGCTGAATTCATCCGCTTCGCCTTTCGCATACGAACCGAACAAAATCACCTTTTTCGGTTTCATCGGCTTCAACCTCTCAACGACAAGCGTAAGTAATTCTTCAGCGCTTTTCATCGTCATAATCACTTCAAAAGCATCATCTTTTTAACATCAACAAACTTGCCCGCTCTTAAGACATAGAAATAAACACCGCTTGAAAGCTCCTTGCTTTCAAATCTAACTCTGTATGAGCCAGCTTCATGGACAGCATCAACAAGAGTGGCAACTTCTCTTCCAAGGACATCAAAGACCTTCAAACTTACATGCGTCCTTTCGGGCAATTTGTACTCAATGTAAGTTGATGGATTGAACGGGTTCGGGTAATTTTGCATAAGTTCAAATTTTTCAGGAACGCTCGGGTTGTAAGAGATTACGACTTTGGTTATCGTCCCAAAATCATCGTCCTGTCTTGGTTCAAGCTTATAGTTGCTAAACGAAAAGTAAAATATACCTCTCAAATGGCTTATCCTGTTTCCAACTTGCAATAATCTAAATCCAAGTGCTGTATCCGCTGGATAAACGCTATATGTATAGGCGCCATCGTCATTTACCCTGCAAGGTCCAGTTCCATCATCAACTACAAACTCGCGGAATGAACCGCCGTTTCTATCTGGGTCAATATCTGTGACTTTTACATCTCTGAATTCAATCAACATACTTTCCCATTTTTCAGCGCTTTCGTCTCCGTTTGGTTTATTTCCAACATCGCCAGTTTTTAAAACGACAGGTTGATAAATCGGTCTATTCCTTGCAATTATTCTCAAGCTATCAACGACGATTTCAGTCACATTATTTCTTTCGCGAACTATCCCCGTAACCTCAACGCTATCACCTCGTTTTGCAACATAGGATTTTGATCCGTATAAGCGAATTCCACTCCATGCGCTCGTGTCATCTTGTATGTAAACTCTCAGCTGGTCCTTTGACCCAGGGTTTGAAAGCATAGATGATTCATTTGGAAAATCAGTTGTATCTGCAGTGACAATTCCACGAACTGTGACTTTTAAATCCCAGAAACCGGTATTTCCATTGCTCAAAATTGTATATTGCAAGTCCCTTATTCTTAACTCGCCATCTTTGACGAAGTAAAAGTAAGCGTTTGATGTATCACCGGGCAATTGCGAACTTTGATTTTTTGAATCAATGGCTTTAAAGAAATATCTCACTAAAGAACCGTTTGGTTGTGGTGGAATTGTCCCTTCCCAGAGAGTATCCCCGCTTATCTTTGACATTTTTATTTCGTTAAATGGTCCATAATTTACGCTGTACAAAATTTTCACTGTGTCAACAGTAACATTTGGGTCGGGGTCTGTCTTTTTGACGATCGCTCTTACTTTAACGGGGTCGGTGCTTGTCGGTTTAGCTGGTTCACGCTTTTGTGGCGTTGTGAACGCATGGTTTATTTCTGGAGCAAAAGATAAAATTTTCACATCTCCGGGATATAAAGGTGTGATGGCATAACCACTTCCCACACCTACTATAACACCACGAATGTATTCAAGCTTTGTCCCAATTGGTGGCGGTGTCCAATTCGGATCAAAAGCCCCTGAGCCACCCCTGAAATACCTTGAACCATCGTAAACCTGAATCACATTCCCTGAGTCATCCCCAACCCACCAAGTCCATCTTCCGCCAACTGTCCCACTTCTGTTGACAACGCTTACATTCTTTATAACAACATAAACATCCTCCCATTTTTCACCATTTGAAAAGTTAATCTTGTGACCACCAGCAGATGCATTTCCTGTTACGAAATCAGAAATTCTCACCTCAACTGGCTCGGGTCTTTGCGGTTTCCAATCAAGAACTTCAATTGGTATTATTTGACCTGTTCGTGGGTCAGGAATAACTGTGAAAAGCTCCGTGTAACCAGTGCTTGAAGTCGCTGGAAATTCCTCAACCCTTCCTACAATTTTTACGACCATACCTGTGTCAAGAACCTGAATCCCGGTTGCCTGTGTGTTTGATGAGGTTGTGTCATTTGCCAAGACAATTATCCCGCTCCAGGGTCCTCCAGCAGTGTCCTGAATGAAAACAACATATCTGTTTCCAAGCAAATAAATCTGCGGTTTATTCATAACGATACCGACGACTGTAAATGTGTCCCCGTATTGCGTTGATGAAATCGGTGGAACATGCCAATATCTTGAATCCTCAATCCAATGTGGGAAAGTAGTGGAATTAAAAGCTACTCCGACCGCTTGCAAACTATCAGCTTTTCTCAAGGAGTCGGGATGAACCCATTGAATGTCTTTAATTGATTTCAAAGGAAACGGATTTTGAGCAATTGATAAAGTTGAAACAAGAAGCAATAGCGTTAAAATTGCTTTTCGCATGATTTTATCCCTTTTTGTTTTAAATTTCCTCTTCAAATTCCGGTGTTATCACATTTATGTTTTCATTTGAAAGAAGCAAAACCGCCTCGGCTGATGCGCTCGCCGAGATAACATAAGCGGTTACCATTTTACCAGCTTGCTCTCTGAACGCTTTGACCTTCTCAATTATCCTTTCCGCTTTTTTCTTATTTAGCGATGAAGAAATTTCAACTATGATTTCCTTTTCGTCAAAAATCACAATGTCCAGGTCGGATTCCTTCCCGTCATACTTTATCTTTCTTTTTTCAACTTTGTATTCAGGTCCGAATAGAACTTTCATAATCTCCGTGTATGCCTTTCTGAACATATCCTCCGTCATAATTCCCCAACGAGCACCGATGTTTCCAACTGTTACCTTTAGCTTCATCACTTCATCGGCAAGTTTATAGAATTCAATTTTCATATCCCCAAATTCCTTCACCAATCCGCCAACCGTAATTTTCAATTCGTGAACTTCTTTAACAAGTGATTCAATTGCACGTGAGTGCTCCTCCAGACGTTTTGTATGCTCCTCAAGAACTTGAGAGTGTCTTTCAAGAATTTTTGAGTGTTCCTCCAAACGCTGACTTAGTTCTTGTATCGCTTTTGAGTGTTCTTCTTGGCGTTGACTTAACTCACGGATTGCCTTTGTATGCTCTTCAAGAACTTGGGAGTGTCTCTCAAGGGTTTTTGAGTGTTCTTCTTGACGCTGGCTTAACTCGCGGATTGCTTTTGTATGCTCTTCAAGAACCTGAGAGTGTCTCTCAAGGGTTTTTGAATGTTCCTCCAAACGCTGACTTAGTTCGTGTATCGCTTTTGAATGTTCTTCTTGACGCTGACTTAACTCACGGATTGCTTTTGTATGCTCGTCCTGTCTCCGATTTAACTCGCGTATTTCTTCAATTGTGTCGTCTATCTTTTCAAGTATCTCATTGAATTCCTTTCTTGAAGGCAAATGTTCAAGAAGTATCCCAAACAATCTCTGTCTGAATGCGTCATCCGTCTGTATCAATTCGGGGAGTTTCTTTAAAATTTCCTCTGATGTTTTCGTTTTTCTTGCTGGCATTTTCCCCTCACTTTATAATTACAAACTTACCTCGTTTTATCTCGCCTGTTTCAAGGTCTTTTACCGTGAAAAGATAAAGCCCTGTTGCAATTGCTTGGTCATACCTTGAAATTAAATCCCATGCGTGCTCTCCACCCGAAAATTTTTGTGTCCCATCGGAATATATCTGGAACCATTGAATATCCGAGCCGTTGTAAGTGTCCGCATCGTGAATGAATCTATCAACTATATCACCAGCGAGCGTATAAATTGTTATCTCGCATTTTCTTGGCAGATTATAAAAGTAGATTTTCCTTTCCCTTTCTCCACCTTTTCCGTCCCAAATTGCTTTTGCATAATATGGATTTGGATAGACGCCGACTTCTTTTGATTTATCCGATGTCGCAGGCGTTCCAGGGATGACTCGCTTTAAGACCCTTACGCTTGATTGGCTCGGGATATCGTTTATGGGGTCGCCTTCATCAAAAGCTTCAACTCCGAAGATGTACTGCCAGCCGTTCAAAAGATTTTCAACCGTAAATTTGTAATAATACTTCACGGTATCATCGGGAAATTGAACCGGCGCTGGAAGTTTAATTTTGCTAAATCCCGTGTTAAGTCCGATGTCATTTCCAGTTTTATCAAATTCAGCAAGCAATATAAATGCATCTTCACCAGTGCTAAATCCTATGTCAAAGCCCGTCTTCGTGCCATAAATCCTGTAACCTTCAAAGTCCTTTTTATTTAAAACCGGGTCAACGACATCCTCAACTGATCTATCCCAGTAAATGTCAACTTTTCTATCGCCAGGTATAACTTTAACCTTTGGTGGTGGTAAAATCGTTGGGAAAATAAATCTCGTTATTTTTCCATCTCCGTCAAGGTCTTCGCCCGGGTCAAGTACTCCGTTGCCGTTTCTGTCCTCGCCGTTGTATGTTTTCTGCGCCCAAATTGCGCTTTCAACGAGAAGCTTTTTGCTCAATGGTGTATCGTCTTTTTGCGGGTCGTCACCATATTTTTTTGCAGTTATCACAGCAAAAGCAACCCTGACAGAATCACCAGGATAAAGCGTCGGAAACGGTCCAACAGAAAGTAAGGTGTATCTATTCCCGGGTTGCTTTAAAGATTCAAGCTTTATCTTCGGGAAGGGAGTTCGCATTTTATCATACCTTAATTGATCGTTGCTTGGAGAGATTAAATCCGGGTCGCCAGAACTTGCTCTAAATTGCCAGACCTGATAAACCGTATAGTTGTTTAAACTGTCAAGATGTCCGCCAAGTATTGGTTCAGTTCCAAGTAATTTTATCCCGATATAGCTATCAGTTAGACCATCTTGAGGTCTGTTTTCGGCGTCAAAGGCATAATGCAACCTCAAACTGTCAATATATCCAAGTCCAGTTCCAGAGTAAAAAACCGAACCCTCTGCTGGAAATCTGTAATTTGTGTTCCTTACAACAAGGTCCGTCACAAGCCCAACATATAAACTTTCAATCGGGACATCAACGACATTTTTTATTGTGAAATTCAAAATGACGAAGTTGTCCGCGATTGCATATTGCCAGGCATAGGTCTCCATATGAACAGATACACCAAGTGGATAATGCCCGGAGATCGGTGCTCCAGTCAAAGGATTAATTATATTTGTGTCTGTGAAATCGCAGTAAAAATCCTGGTGACTTATCGCATTTGGGCTGTAATATCTTGATTCAAGAAGCGTTGAGCGTTCATAAAGTCCTTGATCAGGTGGCTGTGTGAATTCGCTTGAAAAATATCTATCGTGTGTTGCTGTTGTAACGGATAACCCGTTCTTCCCATAACCTCCAACCCATAAACCGCCGTTGAAAAGGTGTTCAATTCTCGTTCTAACCGGCTTTATTGGGAATTCGCACGATGGCTGAGATGGCCAAAATGACGGATTAAATCCATTGCCGATTTGTCCGTATGAATTTACCGTTAACCCAATTCTTCCAACATTTGTAGTTCTGTTGTCCTGTGGTTTTTGGGCAAGTATCAACGCAGGGATGAAAATAAAGAGCAAAATTTTACGCATTTGCCTTGTTTGATGAGTTTTCAAGTGCTCAAATTATGCAGTTAAAATTTAAAAAATAAGGAGGGATTTTGCAATTTAAACAACCTTATTTATTCTGTGGGGTCAATCTAAATGAAATTGATAAAATTCGCTTTTTTATCCCTTCGTCAGTTGGATGTAGATTTGATAAAATTTCATAACAGCGCAACGCATCGGTGTAATTGCCGATCGCAAGATAAGAAATCGCAAGAACTTTAATGGCGTCTTCAAAGAATTCAGAACGCTCACGGTTCATAAATTCGCTTAAGTAAAAAATTCCTTCGTTAAATTTCCTCAACCCAACAAGACATAAACCAAGGTTGTATCTAATCTCATCGTCATCTCTGAAATTTAAAGCGTGCTTTAAACATACAACAGCGTTTTCAAGGTCGCCTTCAACTTGTGCAATTCCCGAGAGTATCTTATAGACCTCAAAACATGGCTTTATCTTTGAAATTTGCCTTAAAATTTGAATTGCGTTTTTATTTCCCGCTGTATATTCGTTTGCCAAGAAGTTCAGGAATGAATTGAGTGAGTTTTCATCGTTTGAGATGTGCTCAATCATTTGGTTCATCTTTTGAAAGTTGCCAAGTTTAAAATAGCAAATCGCAAGTTTATATGTGATTTCATTTGAGTTTATGAAATTTTCAAAGGCAACATCTGGGGATTTACCTTTTAAAATCGCTTGTTGGTTTTTCAATGCGCTTTCAAGGAAATTTTTAGCGAAAGCGAAATTAAACTTTTTCATTTGAGCAACTCCAGCCCAATAATATGCGCTAACTTGAACTGGTGCAAGTTTTATTGACTTTACAAGTAAGTTAAGAGCTGATGTCTCATCCCTGTTTTGAAGTTCATACTTTCCAAGTATGTTGTATATAACTGCACGAAGTGAGTCATTAAGATTTGATTTCTCCCTTGGGATTGAGATTGACTTTCTCAAGGAAGAAATGCCTTCGTCTGTTTCTCCTTTTAAAATTTTGATTATGCCGATGTGATAAAGGGTGTATGCATCGTTTGGGTTTTCGTTCAATTGTTCAAATAAGATTGATAAGTTTCGTTCGTATTTTTTTGACATCGTTTCATCGTCTTGAGCATAGCCGAGGTGTATTATCGTAATATCAGCTTTTCCAAGTTTTCCCCCGTTTTTAAGTATTGAATTGCTTATTTGCTCGTGGATTCGCCCTTCAAATCTATAATTTGCTTTTTTTCTGAACAACCTCGGATATTCATTTATCGCCTCTGGATGTCCGTTTTTGCCCAGGCTTATCACTTTGACATAATATCCATCGTAATTTGAGTTGAGATATTTTTTAATCTTTTTCACTCCCTCAGGTTCAAGTCGCTCATCGGCGTCAAGTATCAATATCCAGTCACCGGTTGCATAATTTATTGATTCATTTCTTGCGAGTGAGAAATCATTTTTCCATTCAATTTGAAAAATTTTTGCGTTAAAAGAGCGAGCAATTTCAATAGTTTTATCTGTTGAGCCAGTGTCAACTATTATTATTTCATCAACCGCATCTTTCACACTTTCAAGACAGCCAGGGAGGAATTTTTCTTCGTTTTTAACTATCATGCAAAGTGAAATCCGTTGCATTTGCGAACTCGGTTTTACTTTTTAAAGGGATAAAAATTGGATTTTCTTTTGGTGTTTTTCCTAAAATTATCGGCATTTTTCCTGTGATCTTTAATTTCGCTATTAAAGTAAGTTGGGGGTTTATCCGATAATTAGAATTGAAAACTCAACCGGGGCAAGGAAGCCCCGGGAAAATGTCAAACAAAAAACAAGGAGGTAAATAGCCATGGCATTCTCACAGGGCACACGCATCAACACCAACATCGCAGCGATGAACGCCTACAATGTCTTGAACGACATCAATCGTGAACTTGGCGTTCATCAGCTCAGGCTTGCCACAGGCAAGCGAGTCAATTCCGTCTCCGACGATCCATCTGGTTACACGATTGCGAAGAAGTTGCAAGCAAGGTCAAGGGGTCTTGCCCAAGCAATAAACAATGTCGGAGACGCGAAGAATGTCCTTTCAATCGCAGAGGGAGGTCTGCAGAAGATCAATGACCTTCTCGTTTCAATTAAAGAGCAGGTGACAAGAGCTGTAAATGGTGGGTTGAGCATTGACGAATTGCAAGCAATCGCAACGCAAATCAATGATTATATGTCTGAAATTGATGACATCGTGAAGCAGACGAAATTCAACGGTATGCAGTTGCTCCGTGGAGCTGGCGGTGGCGATTGGGCAACAGGAAGGGACTTCCAAGTTGGAAGCGACGCCGGCGATACCCTTACGGTTAAATTTGATATAACCGTTGATAGCTCTCTTGTCAAGGGTAGTGCTGTAACGACATCTGATCTTGTTTCAAGCTTCATCACGACCGTTGACACCGCAATAAAGACAGTCACTGAACAACTTCAGTATGTTGGTTCTCTTATCAATCGCCTTGATGTCAAGGAAGCGAACCTCATCGTTGGCATGACAAACACGGAAGCAGCAGCGAGCAGAATCTTTGATGCTGATATCGCCAAAGAACAGGTTGAAGTCGCCAAACTTATGATACTACAGCAGACGGCAACAGCTCAGCTTGCACAAGCCAATGCTTCACCACAAGGTGTGCTTGCTTTGTTCAGATAATTTATGATGACGCCAAGAGATAGATGAGCAGGTTAAGGGGGTTGCCGATTTAGGCAACCCCCATTGTGTTTAAAAAAATCCGATAGCGAAATGAACAACAAAAATAATTACATAGAAACCGAAATCCTCAACCTCTCACCAGTTGAGCTCATACTCAAAATTTATGATGTTGCAATCGTAAGCTGTAGGAAGAAGGATGCGGAAAAAGCAAACAAAGCCATAACTGAACTTATAGCATCGCTTGACTTTGATTATAAAGAGATTTCAATTCCGCTTTTTAAACTATATCAATACTGCCAGTATGAGATAAGGAAGGGAAATTTTGAAAATGCGCTTGAAATTTTGAAGGAGTTAAGGGAGACCTGGGCAAAAGCTTTCAATTTAAAGTGAGGTGCAGGAGATGTCATTTTTCTTTAACACAAATAACAATATCAACCCGATTGATAATTTAATCCAATTGTTCAAGCAATCGGAGACAAGCAAACTTGTTAAGCCGGTTGAGGCACAAAAAAGTTCAATTCAAACGAAGAACTCAACGCTTTTGGATTTGAAATTAAAGTTAAGCGCACTTTATCAAGTTGTGAAGGATTTGTCGGCAGTTGGCGTTAATTCAAAGTTTCAGGTCAAATCCGCGGTCGTTTCTAATTCGGATGTTTTAAACGCTACAGCCCAGTCAAGCGCCGTTGTATCAAATCACACGATTTTCGTTCAGCAACTCGCTAAAGAAGATACTATACTTTCTTCAAGATTTTCTATCAGCGGGAATGAAATTTTAAGCGCCACTGGAGAAGGTATCAAAACGATAAGATTAATTATCAATCGTGTTTCAACCAATGTAAATGTATCAATTTCGGCTGGGGACACGAACAATGCGATTTTAAATAAGATCGCAAGCGCTATAAACTCAACAGTTGGAGATGTAAACGCAACCGTTGTTAATCCAACTTCATCAACGGCACGACTTGTCATAAAAAGCAAAAACACAGGTAATCAATATGCAATTTCTATGTCGGATGTCTACGGGAATTTACTTGCAAGCATCGGTCTTGATTCAAACACTCTTTCAAATCGTCTTTCTTCAACCGAAACGAACGGCGGATATCTTTACACAGATGCGAATTTGCTTGACGCTAAAATTATCGTAGATGGCATCAACATAACGAGAAGTTCAAATAAAATAAGCGATGTCATCCCGGGTGTAACTATTGAGCTGAGAAAGGCACAAAACCCCGGCGATTCACCTGTTTCTGTGTCAATTCAAACCGATATTTCACAGGTCAAGGGAACAATTGAAAGTTTTATAAAAGCGTATAACGATTTGATAAAATTTATAAACGACAAAACAAAGACAACTACGGAAGGAAAAAGGGCTACTTTCAGCGGTGATCAAATGCTTATGAAGCTGAAAATGGAGTTGCGTTTAAGAATAAGCTCAGGCGTTTCATCAGCTAATCCATCTTTTTTAAGTGATGTTGGGATTAAAATTAACCCAGACGGGACGCTTGTTATCTTTGATGTGTCAAAACTTGAAAAGACAATCGCTGATGATGTATCAAAGATAGAATCGCTTTTTAATTCAAGCGATGGAATTGCAGTTAGGTTGAAGGACTTCGTCAATCCATTTGTTCAAGTTGGTGGTGTGATTGATAAAAGGATTGATTTAGGTAAAGAGCAGATAAAACGGCTTGAAGAGAGGATAAAGTCATTGAACGAGTTGATTGATGAGCGAGCTGAAAATCTAAGAAGACAATTTGCACAGCTTCAATCGCTTTATTTTGCTTTCACAAGACAACAAGCACTAATTCAACAAATGACATCAATCTTGCAATGATAGGTGATGTCAAAAACATAAGCGCAACTAAACCCGTTCAAATTGATCAATACGATGTTGGCTCCCATAGTAGTGCAGATGAGCAAAGGGTTTCTCAAAGCGAGAGAGGTTTGTCAACCGATGAGATTGAACAGATCGTAAGCGAGTTGAACAGTTTCATCCAAATTTTCAACACGAAAATTGCGTTTGAAATTGATAAAGAGACGAGGAAAACCGTTTTAAAGATAATTGATGCGCAAAGTAACGAGATAATTCGTCAGATACCCCCGGAGGAATTGCTTGCAATTTCAAAAAGGATAAGTGAACTACTTGGTTTGATAATCAATGCAAGAGTTTGAATCAAATAGGGAACTGATTCAGGCAATTTTTGAGGGCTTGAGGGAGATTTTAAAAATGACGCTTTTGATTCGGGAGCTTATCCTTGATGAGGAGTTTGAGGGTTTGCCTGAACTTCTTTTTCGCAGGGAGGAAAAGATCAATGAGGTTGGCGAACTTTTAAAAGAGTTTGAAAATTCAAAGGGAAGAATCTTGAACTTTGACCAAGTAAAAGGGGAAATCGCTGAACTGAGTGAGCAGATATTAAAGATTGACAGGGAAAATGCCGATAATATAAAGGAGAAAATGAAGCAGATTTCAGAGGAGCTGATGGAGCTCATTGAAAGGAAAAAATTACTAAGATATTTGAGGTGAAAAATGAAAATCAACGAGATAAACGGCAAGATTTTGTTCCCCGAGGAAAGCTCGGGTAAAAAGCCCAGTAAAACAAGCGAAAAAAAAGACAGGGTTGAAATTTCAAGCGAAGCAATTGAGATTTACAGGATGAAGCGTTTGGAAAAAATTGAAGAGATAAAAAGGAGAATTCAATCGGGTTATTATGATTCAAAGGAGATTCTTGAAAAGGTTGTTGATGAAATCTACAAACAGATAAAGTCGGAGTTGCAGTGACGCTTTAAGCACCTCCCCCCAAAGAGAAGCCCCGGGTGAAATGTCCGGGGCTTTTTTATTTTAAAAAACCTTTGATTATTTAGGTTTAAATTTTTATATTTATCAACGATGTTTGAGTGTTCAAAAATAAAGTTTAAGCCAGATGACATCACAAGCACTTGTTTTTTTAGCGCTCGCATTTGTCTCAATTGCATCGGCAATTCTTATGATAACAAGGGCTAACCCAGTCAGAAGCGCAATTTTCCTCATCGTAAATTTCCTATCATTATCTATACTTTACCTTACGCTCAACGCTCAGTTTCTGGCTATAATTCAAGTTTTGGTTTATGCTGGAGCGATAATGGTTTTGTTTGTGTTTGTTATAATGCTTTTGAATTTGGAAGATGAGAAAAGATTAGCGGATCGCCTTGACCTTAGAAGGTTGTTTGCTTTTTTGCTTGTTTTGGTTGTGTTTGCTGAGATAGCATATGGATTGTTCAAATCAACCGAAGGTAGATTCTTGAAGCCAGCGGAGAATTCAGTTGAGATAGGCAAGATTGAGTTCATCGGAGAGAAATTGTTCACAAGTTATATCCTTCCGTTTGAGATAACCTCCTTGATTTTAATTGTTGCGATTGTTGGTGCAATCGTCCTCGCTAAAAGAAGGTTTTAATGAAATGGAGAGAAAAGGTCTACAAAAACAAAAAAAGAGAGTTTGAATGGTCCCACTTTCTTGGTATCTAATTTTAAGTTTGATCCTTTTCACCATTGGGGTGCTTGGTGTTCTGATAAGGAGGAATGCGATTGTGATTTTCATGTGCATTGAGCTTATGCTCAATTCAGTGAATTTAGCACTTGTCGGTTTTTCAAGTTACATCGGGAATGAAATCGGTCAGATGCTCGTCTTTTTCGTTATGGTTGTAGCTGCTGCTGAGGTTTCTGTTGGGCTTGCTATCGTTATAGCGATTTTCAGAAATAGGTTGACTGTAAACATTGACGAAATTAATTTATTAAAATGGTAAAAAAAGAGGCACCTGAAAATGCATAAGTATATCGGTCTGGCGCTCGTTTTCCCATTAATTGGGTTCTTAATCAACGGTTTATTCGGGTGGAGAATAAGGAATGAGAAAATCATCGGCTGGATTGGAAGTTTAACGGTTGGGGCTTCATTTGTTGTGGCATTTTTAATTTATCTTGAGCTTTTGGGTTTTCCATCTTACAAGAGGAAATTTATCGTTGAGTATTTCCCATGGATTAAGGTTGGTTCGTTTGAGGTTTCTTTTTCATATCTTGTTGATCCGCTTTCAATTTTGATGGCTCTTGTTGTAACAGGTGTTGGCTTTTTGATCCATGTTTATTCAATCGGTTATATGCACGGTGATAGAGGATTTGCGAGGTTTTTCGCATATTTGAACTTGTTTATATTTATGATGTTGACGCTTGTGCTTGCAGATAATTACCTTCTTATGTTCCTCGGATGGGAGGGGGTTGGTTTATGTTCTTATCTTTTGATCGGGTTTTGGTATGATAAACCATTTGAAAAGATGACAACAAGCGATGCTGGTAGAAAAGCGTTTATAGTTAACAGGGTTGGTGATTTTGGATTTTTGATCGGTTTGTTTTTGATGTATAAGTATTTTGGGAGTTTGAACTTTAACACTGTTTTTTCAATCGCCAATAAGCTTAGCGTTGGGGATACGACCATTTTCTGGATCACTTTGCTATTATTTGTCGGAGCTACTGGGAAATCGGCGCAAATTCCTCTATATGTTTGGTTGCCCGATGCTATGGCTGGACCAACGCCAGTTAGTGCGTTGATACATGCTGCGACGATGGTAACAGCTGGCGTTTATATGATCGCAAGGTCGTCCGTTCTTTATGCGCTTGCTCCAACGACGATGTTGATAGTGGCAATAGTTGGAGCTTTAACCGCTGTTTATGCTGCTTCCATGGGGCTCGTTCAGAATGGGATAAAGAAAGTTCTCGCTTACTCAACCATAAGTCAGCTCGGTTACATGTTTCTTGCGATGGGAGTTGGGGCTTTTTCGGCTGGGATATTTCACTTGACGACGCATGCATTTTTTAAAGCGCTTCTTTTCCTTGGGGCTGGGGCTGTGATGCATGCTCTTAACAATGAGGAAGATATTCAAAAGATGGGCGGTTTAAAAGAACATCTCCCGATCACTTACAAAACTTTCTTTATAGCGTCCCTTGCTATCGCTGGAATTCCGCCTCTTTCTGGATTTTTCAGCAAGGATGAAATTTTGTGGGGCGCATATTCGCAAGGTTCTTTCCTCCTCTGGCTTCTTGGAGCTGTTGGGGCATTTATGACTGCTTTTTATATGTTCCGACTTGTTGCTTTAGTTTTTGAAACATCCCCGAGACATTCCGTCAAGCACCCGCACGAGGCGCCGAAAGTTATGTCAATTCCTCTTATTATCCTTGCTTTCTTTAGCGTCGTGTCAGGATTTGTCGGAATCCCTGAATCTTTCGGCGTGAGCAATTTGATACACCACTGGCTTGAGCCGGTATTTGAGGACGCAAATGCGAAAATTATACTTGAGGAATCTCACTCCACAACGGCGGAATTTCTCTTGATGACGGTTTCAGTGTTGATAAGCATTGGCGGGATTTTGCTAGCACGATATCTGTATCTTAACCGAATTGATGTCGTGCGCAAGTTGACGCAAACTTTCGCTCCGATTTACAAGTTGCTTTATAACAAGTATTATGTTGATGAAATATATGATCTCATCGTAGTAAAACCGATAACTTGGGGAAGCGAAAAGTTTTTATGGCGTTTCTTTGATGTAAGGGTCATTGATGGGACTGTCAACGCAAGTGCAAGATTTACAGCTATGATTAGTTCTGTTATACGATTTTTCCAAAACGGAATCGTTCAATTCTATGCTGTTGTATTCGTCATTGGGATATTGATAATTTTGTGGTTCATCCTTTAAAAATTAAATGCACTGAAAGATGGAGTGGCTTCAGAAACACATTTTAACAGCGATAATTTTTCTACCTTCCATCGGCGCACTTATAATTTCTTTGATAAGTTCTGAAAGGAAGAATCTTATAAAATCACTTGGACTTATCTTCAGCGTTTTGACCTTCGCTCTTTCGGTTTATGTTTTTGTGAAATTTCAATCTGAGAAACCGGGCTTTCAATTCGTTGAGATTTATCCCTGGATAAAGACGCTTGACATTTCTTATAAAGTTGGAATTGATGGCATTTCACTTTTGCTTTTGGTTTTGACGACTTTCCTGACCCCGGTTGGGCTTCTTGCGACTTGGGGCTCGGTGGAGAAAAGAGTTAAAGGTTATGTGATTATGTTTTTGCTTCTTGAAACAGGGATGAACGGCGTATTTTGTGCGCTTGATATGTTCCTTTTTTATGTTTTTTGGGAGATGATGTTAATTCCAATGTATTTTATCATCGGAATTTGGGGCGGTGAAAATAGAATTTATGCTGCGATTAAATTTGTGATTTATACAATGGTTGGAAGTTTGTTGATGCTTGTAGCTATAATTGCGCTTGGGAATTATGCAAGTCAATTGACAGGTCAATTCACGGCAAACCTTGAAAAGCTTTACGAGATCGCTCCGAAAATTCCCTTGAAAGCGCAAGCTTTGATGTTCCTCGCTTTCACTTTGAGCTTCGCTATAAAAGTACCTCTTTTTCCATTTCACACATGGCTACCGGATGCACATGTTGAAGCACCGACTGCTGGAAGCGTAATCCTTGCGGGTGTGCTTTTGAAAATGGGAACTTACGGGATTTTAAGATTTTCAATCCCGCTTTTCCCAGACGCGACCTTCATATTCTTGCCGTATATCGCTGTGCTTGCGGTTATCGGTATAATTTATGGTGCGCTTGTTTCTTTCGTTCAGCCGGACTTGAAAAAACTTGTCGCTTATTCCTCCGTTAGCCATCTTGGATTTGTTGTCCTTGGTTTGATGGGTTTAACGATTGAAAGCGTACAAGGTGGTCTAATTCAAATGGTAAATCACGGTCTTTCAACGGGGGCTTTGTTTATGCTTGTCGGAATGATTTATGACAGAAGACATACGCGAATGATTGAGGAATTCGGTGGATTAGCTCGCATTATGCCAGTTTATGCGACATTTTTTATGATAGTTGCCCTTTCTTCACTTGGTCTTCCGGGTTTGAATGGATTCGTTGGAGAGTTTTTAATACTTCTTGGCTCTTTTAAATCTAAGTTTCTTGGAACTTCAACTTATGCAATCTTCGCTGGACTTGGAGTGATACTCGCTGCGGTATATCTTCTCACGGCTTATCAACGCATATTTTTTGGAAAAGTGACGAAGGCGGAAAATCAAAATTTGAAGGACTTAAATTTAAGAGAAATCATCTCACTTGCGCTTGTTCTTATTTTCATTGTTTGGATTGGGATTTATCCGAACACATTTTTGAAGAAATCGGAACCATCCGTTAAAAAAGTTGTTGAACAAATTGAAAAATATAGAGCTGGCGTTTTCAGGGCTCAGCGATGAAACTTGAAAACAAAACGAGGAAAAAATGAGGTTAATCAAAATTTTAACCCTTGTTTTAATTTTGGTCTTTTTCTCCACAAGCGACGCATTTGCAATAGAATACGAGATTTTGCCCGTTAATCCAGTGATGATCGCACCGTTCATCATTTTGCTTCTTGCGATTGCGGTCATGCCTTTCATAAATAGACATTGGTGGGAGCATAATTATCCGTTCGTTTCATTTGCGCTTGGTGCTGTAACGGTTGTTTACTACTTTTTCATTTTGAAAAATGCGCCTCGTATGATTCACACTGCGATAGAATATGTCAGCTTTATCTCTTTGATTGGCTCCCTTTTCGTTGTTGCTGGTGGGATTCATATAAGGATAAAAGGAAGGTCAACACCTCTTTCAAATGTGATTATGCTTGGTATTGGCGCAGTGATTTCAAATTTATTGGGGACGACAGGTGCATCAATGGTTTTGATAAGACCGTATATAAGGGCGAACAAGTATAGAATTTCCAGCTATCACATCGTCTTTTTTATATTCATCGTTTCAAACATTGGTGGTATGTTAACTCCGATAGGTGACCCGCCGTTGTTTCTTGGGTATTTGAAGGGAGTTCCTTTCTTTTGGGTTATAACGAGGGTTTGGTACATTTGGGCTTTGGCTGTTGGACTTGTTCTTTTGGTTTTTTATTTGATTGACAGATACAATTTTAAGAAGTTGCCCGATACGATGGAGCTTGAAATTGAAGCGAAGGGAGAACAATCTATTGTTGAGGGCTTACACAATGTCATTTTCTTGTTGATAATTCTTGGTGCGGTTTTCCTTAAGGAGCCGATCCGTGAGGTGATAATGATTTCTTCAGCGGTTGCGAGTTATCTTACCACGAAGAGAGAAATTCACGAAAGAAATGATTTTAATTTCATACCTATAAAAGAAGTGGCGATTTTATTTGCTGGAATTTTCGCGACGATGGTCCCAGCACTTGATTGGCTTGAGCTTAACGCTGAAAAACTCGGCATAACTCATCCTGGACAATTTTTCTGGGGGACTGGTATTCTTTCAAGTTTTCTTGACAATGCCCCGACTTATCTTAACTTTTTAAGCGCAGCTTTTGGTCTTCACGGTTTAAGCGTTGATAACCCAATGCATATGAAAGCGATGCTTGGAATGTTAAGCCCGAACGAATTGAGCCATTTGACGATACTTCACAATACACATGTTTTCCCTGTGACCGCTCAATCCTGGAAATATATTCAAGCTATATCTGTTTCTGCGGTTTTGTTTGGGGCTATGACTTATATAGGCAATGGTCCAAACTTCATGGTCAAATCAATAGCGGAGCAAGCACATGTTAAGATGCCGAGTTTCTTCGGTTATATGATCAAGTATTCAATTCCGATCCTTATACCGATTTTCACCCTTATTTGGTATCTGTTTTTCAGAGTTTATTGAAAAGTAATTTTCAAGGGAAAAATGAACCTTTATCAGGACTTAATTGGAATTTCACCTGTGGTTGCGGTATCATTGACTGCTTTAGTAGTTGTTTTAATTGAAGCACTATTAAGAAAAAGCGAAAATGTGAGCTTTTGGATAAGCGTATTTGGTCTTTTGGTTTCGGGATATTTGGCGGTTTATACTTATCCTATGTATTCAACGGCGTTTAACGGTATGATGGCTGTTGGTGGTTATGCGAGTTTTTTGGATTTCGTCTTTGTAATTGGTGCGTTGTTGACGATTTTGCTGTCAAAGGATTACCTCGTCAAAAGAAGGGTCAATTACGGTGAGTTTTATGTGATAATTTTATTTGCCACATCAGGGATGATGTTCCTTGCATCTGGACTTGACTTGATAATAACTTTTCTTGGGATTGAGTTGATGTCAATTTCGCTTTATGTACTTTCAGCATTTATTCGTACTGACCCGAGGTCAAATGAAGCCGGTTTAAAATATCTTTTGCTTGGGGCTTTTGCCACAGGATTTTTGTTATTTGGGATTGCTTTTATATATGGAAGCACTGCAACGACGAATTTAAAAATCATCTCCGCTAATTTTGGGAATTATCAATCGGATTTTTTGTTTTGGCTTGGTGCTGGGCTTATACTTGTTGGTTTTTCGTTTAAAGTTGCAGCTGTTCCTTTCCATATGTGGGCTCCCGATGCTTATGAAGGTGCTCCAACGCCAGCAAGTGGTTTTATGTCAGCGGTTTCAAAGGCGTCAGCTTTTGCTGCATTTGTTCTCGTCTTTATATTCGGGCTCAATGGAGCAAATGAGGAGATAAGAAAAGCAATTGCGCTTATATCTTCTCTTTCAATGATACTTGGCAATGTTATTGCAATATCACAGACAAACATAAAAAGGATGCTTGCATATTCAAGCATAGCTCATGCGGGTTATATTTTGATCGGACTTGCATCCGCAAATGAAATGGGAAAGCAGGGGATTCTTTATTATTCTTTGGCTTATGTTTTAATGCAAGTTGGTGCTTTTGGTGTTGCTTCAATTGTTGAAAAAGAGGAAGGCAAAGCACTTGAGATAAAAGATTATATTGGGCTTGGGCATAGGAAACCTTTGCTTGGTGTTTTAATGTCAGTTTTTATGTTCGCATTGACTGGGTTTCCGCCTTTTGCTGGTTTCGTTGGAAAGTACTATCTTTTCGCTTCCGCTGTGCAGGCGGGTATGACTTGGCTTGCGGTACTTGGCGTTGTTGCAACTCTTGTCTCGGTTTATTACTATTTGAATGTCGTTGTAAATATGTATCTGAAAGAACCAATCACAGAGACAACGGTTAATCCGGGAGATACGGAGATTTCTATTTTTGGAAAAGTAGCGATTTTGATCTCGTCGGTTGGAATTTTCATCATTGGGATTTTGCCAAGTTTAGTGATGAAATTTTTTGAGAAGTTGTTTTAATTAAAAAGGAAAAAATTTTGCGTGATTTATGCTTTTGATCGCAACATCTGAGGAAATAAAAAAGTGCGATAATTATGTGATAGAAGCGCTTGGAATCCCTGGGATTTTGCTTATGGAGAACGCTGCAAACGGTGTTGTTAGCTCAATGTTGCTTAAATATGGTGGGGTCGTTGGGAAAAATGTTTTTGTTTTTTGTGGCAGTGGCAACAACGGTGGCGATGGGCTTGCCGTTGCAAGGAAATTGTTCAGCATGGGCGGAAATATCTATATATTCCTTCTTTCGGAGCCGGAAAAGTTGCGCGGAGATGCAAAATTTAACTATGAGATGGCAATTAAAATTCAAAAGATGAAATCCGAAAACGATGTTTTTGAAATCGTTCAACTTAAAGATGTCAGCGAGTTAAATTATTATCCGCGACCAAATTTGATAATTGACGCTATTTTCGGAACCGGCTTTAAAGGGCGAGTTCAAGGTTTGTTTTACGATGTGATAAATTGGATAAATCAACAGAGAATTTTCACCATCTCAATTGACATCCCATCGGGCTTGGATGCTGATACTGGCGATGTCGGTGATATAGCAGTCAGAGCCGATGTGACAGCGACTATGGGTTTGATAAAAACGGGGCTCGTTTTAAACCTCGGGAAAATTTTGCCCGGGAAGGTTTATATAGTTGACCTGAGCATCCCGAGTTTCGTGTATAAGAAGTTCGGGATTAAAACATTTTATGTTGAGCAAGCTGACATAAAGAAAAGGATGCCGTATAGACCTTTTAATGCTCACAAGTATAGTTGTGGGAAAATTTTTGCGCTTGTCGGTTCCCCGGGCTTGACGGGAGCAGCTACAATGGCAACTCTTTCAGCGATGAAAGTCGGCGCTGGAGCAGTTATCGCTGGTGTCCCGGAAAGTTTAGCCCCTATACTTGAATCAAAATTAACCGAAGTTATGAAACTACCTCTTCCGGAGACGAACGAACATACAATCGGATGGAATGCACTTGACTTAATTGAAGAACATATTGATTGGGCTGATGTTTTGATAGTGGGACCTGGGCTTTCAAAAAATTACGAGACGAAGCAGGTGATTTTAAACATCTTGAAAAAGTTAAATAAAAAAGCAGTCATAGATGCGGATGGCTTGAACGCTCTTGTTGGCAATTTGAACATTTTGAAAACGCTTAACGCTGAAATTGTCTTAACACCTCATCACGGTGAGTTTTCCCGTTTAACGGATTTACCATTGGAGAAAATCAGGAAGCATAAAATTGATGTTGCGCGGGATTTTGCAACAGAGTATAAAGTTGTCCTCGTTTTAAAAGGAGATACTACCGTTATCGCAACTCCTGATGGCGAGGTTTATGTAAATCCGACCGGGAATCCAGGGATGGCAACCGCAGGAAGCGGAGATGTTTTGACTGGAATGATCGCAGGATTTATGGCGCAAGGTTTGAATGCGGTTGATGCGTCAATTTGTGCGGTTTATCTTCACGGTCTTGCTGGTGATTTAGCTCGCGATAAATTTGGGGAATTGCCTATGATGGCAATGGACATCCTTAACATGATCCCGGAGGCGATTTCAAAAGTTATGGAAGAAAAGAAGGGGTGAAGAATTTTTTAAAGTATCAATTCCCAGCTCTGGTCTGGATGGGGTTAATCTTTTTGCTTTCTTCAATTCCGGGGAGATACTTCCCGGAAGAGCCGTTTGATTTGTTTGATAAATTTGTCCATGCGAGTTTGTTTGGGGTCTTGAATTATTTGCTTTATCGTGGATTTAAGTTTCAGGAGAAAAGTTTCTTTGTGAAAAATTTTAGCATAGCGATAGCTTTTTTTATCTGCGTTATCTATGGGATTTTTGATGAATTGCATCAGGAACTTGTCCCCGGCAGAACTCCAGACGCAACGGATGCTATGGCTGATATAATTGGAGCGGGCTTGACTTCTCTTTATCTTCTGTTTTACAACTACAAAAACAAAAAAGGTTAAAGCGATGTCTTTGAAAATCATCCTGACGACATTTTTAGCGATTTTTCTCGCTGAGCTTGGAGATAAAACACAACTGGCTGTCTTGACTTTATCAGCTCAGACGAAAAAACCCTTTTCCGTTTTTCTCGGTGCTATAATTGCCTTCGCTGTTATAACATTGATCGGCGCAATTGCTGGAAATTTGATCACAAGGGTAATTCCGACGCATATTATAGAAAAAATCGCAGCTATCGCTTTTATCATCATCGGAATTTTGATGTTTTTTGAAAAAATATAAAAGTTGAATTCGCTATGTTTGGAAAACTTGGTTTTAAAGTCGGGCATTCAACAAATATCGTCGCTTTAACAGGTTGTACGGTTATCTTGTGTCCGGAGGGAACGGTTGGAAGTTGTTATGTTAGCGGGAATGCTCCCGGGAGCAGGGAACTTGAGCTTTTATCGCCTGATATGACGGTCTCGGAAGTTCACGCAGTTGTGTTAACTGGAGGAAGTGCTTTTGGGCTTGCAAGTGCTGACGGCGTAGTTCGTTATCTTGAAAGCAACGGGATAGGATATCAAACTCCCTGGGCAAAAGTCCCTATTGTCCCTTGTGCTGTTGTTTATGACTTAAATGTTGGAAATCCAAATGTAAGACCTACCGCAGAGGATGGCTACAAGGCGTGTTTAACTGCAAGTAGCGATTTTGAAACTGGTCTTGTTGGTGCTGGAACTGGGACGACGGTTGGAAAATGGGCTGGGTTTGATTACAGGATGAACGGAGGACTTGGTTTTTCAATCGTTCAGGTTGACGATTTGATAGTTTCTGCGATAGCGGTTGTGAATTCCGTTGGAGATGTCGTTGATGAAGATGGGAAGATAATCGCCGGGGCAAGGAAAGATGGTAAATTCATCGGTAAAGAGGTGAAGTTTAGATTCGCAACCCAAAGGAAAATTCAATTCGGGACGAATACTACGCTTGCGTGTGTGATGACTAATGCAAAGTTAACAAAACTTGAAGCATATAAAATTTCAAAGAGAGCTGATGACGGGATTTCAAGGGCTATAAGACCAGCGCATACAAGCTATGATGGTGATGTCGTCTTTACGCTTTCAACAGGTAAAATTGAGACCGAGTTTGAAATTGTCGCTGAACTTTCTGCCTATGTCGTGGCTGGGGCGATAAGGGATGCAGTAAGGAAGTCAAATCAAGAGTTTTAACATCGCTTGAAATTTTTAATGTAGTTTCCGAAATTATTTTAAAGTCAAAAACAAAATTTGAGGTTCAAAATGAAGGAGGTAATTTTTCTATCCTTGATTTTTCTTATCGTGTTTGCCGGGGTTATGACCTCGGCTGAGAAAAAGGGAAAGTTTAAAGGTGTTGAAGTCACTTGGCTTGGGCACGCAGCTTTCCTTTTGAAATCGCCAAACGGTAAAGTCATTTTAATTGATCCCTGGCTTGATAATCCGAAAGCGCCTGAATCCGCGAAGGAAATTTCAAAAGTTGATTTGATACTTTTAACTCACGGACATTTTGACCATGTGGGTTCAGCGCCTGAAATTGCGAAGAAAACCGGCGCAAAAGTTGTCTGCATATTTGAAGTATCAAGATATTTGGCTAAACAAGGAGTTGCTGAGGAACAATTGATCGGAATGAATTATTCCGGTACTGTCAATGTTGATGGGATTAAAGTTACAATGGTTCCAGCGGTTCATAGCTCAGGGATTTCGGACGGTAATAATATGGTTGAAGGTGGAAATCCAGCCGGTTTTGTGGTTGAGTTTGAAAATGGATTTAAAGTTTATCACACAGGTGACACGGGTTTATTTGGCGATATGGACCTTATAAGGAAACTTTACAAGCCAGACCTTATGCTTGTTTGCATCGGCGGTCATTTCACCATGGGTCCAAGGGAAGCAGCTGAGGCGATAAAACTTGTCAAGCCCAAATTCGTTATACCAATGCATTACGGGACTTTCCCAATACTTGCTGGAACACCGGCGGAATTGAAAAAATATCTGCCTGCGGACTTAAGAAAAACAGTCATTGAGTTGAACCCTGGCGAAACAGCTAATTAAAGTTATTGAAAAACAAAAATTTAGTTTAAATGGAAAGGAAGGTTGTTCTAAGTGGGATGCGACCGACGGGAAAACTTCATCTCGGGCATCTGGTTGGAGTTCTTGAAAATTGGGTTGAGTTGCAGAAAAAACATAACTGCTTCTTTCTTATAGCTGATTATCACGCTCTGACGACAAATGTTGATACTTCTGGTATTTATGAGAACTCAATTGAGATGCTCATTGATTGGCTTGCTTCTGGAATAAATCCCGAGTTAAGCCCCGTTTTCAGGCAATCCCAGGTGAAAGAACACGCTGAATTACATCTGATTTTTTCAATGCTTATAAGTGTTTCACGACTTGAGAGGAATCCCACATTGAAAGAGCAGGTGCGCGATCTTCAACTTGACAATATAACCTATGGACATCTTGGTTATCCTGTTTTACAAGCTGCGGATATTTTGCTTTACAAAGGGGAACTCGTTCCAGTTGGTGAGGACCAACTCCCGCATGTTGAGATAACAAGAGACATCGCAAGGCGTTTTAATCAGGTCTACGGGGAAGTTTTCCCTGAGCCAGAACCTCTTCTTACTGAATTCGCACGACTTCCAGGTCTTGATGGAAAGAGAATGAGTAAATCGCTTGGAAACACTATCTTGATTTCCGATCCATCTGATGAAATCAAAAGTAAAATGAAAAAAGCATTTACAGACCCGCAAAAGATTTACAAAGGCGATCCCGGAAGACCAGATATATGTCTTGTTTTCACTTATCACAAAAAATTCAATCCCGATGAAGTCCCTGAGATAAGGAAGGGTTGTGAATCTGGTCAGCTCGGTTGCGTTGAGTGTAAGGCAAGGTGTGCTGAAAAAATAATTGAATTTTTGAGACCGATCCAAGAAAAGCGAAAGTATTTTGAATCGCATAAGGAAGAAGTGAAGGAGATTTTAGCATCCGGGGAGGAAAGGGCACGCGTAGTTGCGCAAAAGACAATGGAGGAAGTTCATAAAGCAATGAAGATGGGATAGGGAATGAAATACAAAATTAAATTGCCGTATTTTGAAGGACCGCTTGACCTTCTCTTGTTTTTCGTCAAGCGTGACGAGCTTAACATTTATGACATTCCGATCGCTAAGATAACGAAGGAATTTCTTGAATACATCCATCTTATGCAGATGCTTGACCTTGAAGTTGCGAGCGAGTTTATTGTGATGGCATCAACCCTTATGCAGATAAAGGCGAAGATGCTTCTACCAAAGCCAGAAGTTGAAGGTGAAGAAGAGGAAGAAGATCCAAGGGCTGAGCTTGCAAGGCGACTCGCTGAATATAAAAAGTTTAAGGAACTTGCCTTTGAATTTAGCAAAATGGAAGATGAAGCGGGAAAGTTTTTTTACAGGGGCTATTTTAAAAATGACGCAAGGGATTATTTTGAGGAAGATGAGGAATTTTTGAAAGATGTTTCGCTTTTTGACCTTTTAACTGCATTTAAAAGAGCGCTTGAAGGCGCAAGGGAAACAGTTTATCACGAAATTGAAACGCAAAATTATAAAGTTGAGGACGAGATGGAAAATATACTTAATAGATTGAAATTCAAGCGTAAGTTTTCCTTCAATGAGATAATTGATTCATATGTTGAAAAGGCGAGGATAATTGTCGCTTTCCTTGCTTTGTTGGAGCTTGCAAGGTTGAAGAAGATAAGAATTTCGCAAGAAGAGGTTTTTGGTGAACTTATAATTGAGGATGCTTCTCAAGGGTGGATTGCGAACGCAATTTAAAACAAAATCAACCTGCTTCGGTGGAAAATTTAAAATCAATAGTTGAAGCTTTGATATTCGCATCGGATGTGCCATTGAGCTTGAGACAGATTAAGGAGATAATCAATGAGCCGTCAAAAAAATTTCTTTCGGAGAATGGTTCTTCAACCATAACTGAAGAAGATGTTAAGAAGGCGATAGATGATTTAAATTTGGAATATTCAGAGAGGGGTTCGTCTTTCAGGATAATTGAAATTGCTGGTGGTTATCAATTTGCGACTTTGCCGGAATTTGCAAAGTGGGTTGGGAAACTTTTCAAAGAAAGGAGCAAGAAGAAACTTTCACAAGCTGCTCTTGAAACGCTTGCGATAATAGCGTATAAACAACCGATAAGCAAGCCTGAAATTGAATCAATTCGTGGCGTAAATGTTGACCATGTGATTAAAAACCTGCTTGAGAGGAAACTCATAACGATAGTTGGACGAGCTGAAACCATTGGAAGACCCCTTCTTTATGGGACGACGCAAGAGTTTTTGAAGTATTTCGGTTTGAAAAATTTATCCGATCTTCCGAAACCAACCGAAATTGAAGAGATTATATCTGGAGGTGATGAGCAATGAGCGAGAAAGAACTTATACGGCTTAATAAATATCTTGCCATGTGTGGTGTTGCTTCAAGGAGGAAAGCCGATGAGTTAATTAAACAGGGTAGAGTTTCAGTAAATGGTGAAGTTGTGACACAGCTTGGGGTTAAAATTGACCCTAAGAAAGACAAGGTAACGGTTGATGGAAAACCAGTTAAAATGACGGAGAAATTGGTTTATATTGTTTTGAACAAGCCCAAGGATTGCATTACCACTGTGAAAGATGAAAAAGGACGAAGAACCGTCCTTGACCTTGTCAAGGTTAAAGAGAGGATTTTCCCTGTCGGACGGCTTGATAGAAACACGACGGGGGTCCTAATTTTAACGAACGATGGAGAACTTGCTTATCGTTTGATGCACCCAAGATACAAAGTTGAAAAAGCTTATAAAGTTGCGCTTGATAAACCTATAAAGATGGAAGACATTGAGAAGTTAAAGCGCGGGATAATGCTTGATAGCAGAAAAACATCAGCTTGCGAGGTTTATATTTTGCCTAACAGCGAGAAGAAAGAACTTGGGATTGTAATCCGTGAGGGAAGATATAGACAAATAAGAAGGATGTTTCAACGCTTGGGGTATAAAGTTCAAAAGCTTCACAGGGTCAGCTTTGGAGGGATAACGGTTAGCGGAATGAAGCGGGGCGAGTGGAGATATTTAACAGATAAAGAAATAAAGAAATTAAAACGCCTTGTTGGTCTTGAAAAATAAATCTTGTGGGGATAATGAAGCGAAATCTAATTCTTCTTCCGTTGTTTCTTTATTTTTACTCTTGCGCTTCCGCACAAAAAGTTGTTGAATCAGAAAAACCTTCTGAAATAAAAACGGAAATTTCTTATTCTGAGGAAACATCTTTAAGTAGGTTAAGGGATGAACTTGATCAAATTTTTTCCGATCCAAATTTTTCAAATGCATATTGGGGTGTTGTTATTCAATCGCTTGAAACGGGTGAGTATTTTTACAGGTTAAATGAGCATAAAAGTTTTATACCAGCTTCAAATATGAAATTATTCACCACGGCGGTTGCTCTTGTGAAACTCGGTCCAGATTTTAAATATAAGACGAATGTTTATACAGATGGCGAGATAAAAAACGGCGTGTTAAATGGAAATCTTTTCGTCCGTGGAAGTGGTGACCCGACAATTTCAGGTAGATTTAACAATGGAGATGTGATAAAAACATTCAAGGACTGGGCTGATAGGTTGAAAAATCTTGGGATAAAGGAGATAAATGGGGATATAATAGGAGACGATAATTATTTTGATGATCAATACATGGGCACTGGCTGGGCATGGGATGATGAAACATATTGGTATTCTGCGCATATAAGCGCATTGTCATTTAATGATAATTGTGTTGATTTTGAAATTAGACCCGGGAAAAAGATCGGCGATACAGCAATTGTGTTGCTTACCCCGAACACAAGCTATGTTAAGGTTGTAAATCGCGTTTTAACAGTTCATAGAGATAGCACTACCCAGATTGATTTCTTCAGAATCCCGGGGACAAACATAATAAATATCTTTGGAAGAATAAGTTTGAAGACGGGCTCGTATAAGGAATCAATTTCAATTCATAATCCAACGCTTTACACTGTAACTGTTTTTAAGGAGGTTCTTGAATCAAAAGGTATAAGGGTTAACGGCAAACCGATTGACATTGATGATACAAATTTTTCACCGAATTATGATGAAATGAAGGTTCTTGCTTCTTATGAGTCGCCTCCTTTGAGCGAGATAATAAAGGTGATAAACAAGCGAAGTCAAAATTTTTATGCTGAGCAAGTTTTCCGAACGCTTGGGAAAATTTTCGGTGGAGAGGGTTCAACGCAAAAGTCGGTTGAAGTTGTTAAAAATGCGCTTGCGCAAATGGGTATCGCCCCTGAATCAATATCAATTTACGATGGATCAGGTCTTTCAAGGTTAAATCTTGTGACGCCGTTTCAAATCTTGACGCTTTTAAACTATATGTATAGACACGAATATTTCTCCTATTTTTATGAATCGTTGCCAATTGCTGGTGTTGATGGGACGCTTGAGACAAGGATGAGAAAAACAAAAGCGCAGGGCAATGTGAGAGCTAAAACTGGCTATGTCCAATATACGAGGTCGCTTTCAGGATATGTTAAAACGATTGATGGGGAACTTGTTGCGTTTGCGATGATGGTTAATAATTATCTTGTCCCTGTATCTACGGCGAATAGGGTTCAAGATATCGTGTGTCAGCGTTTGGCAAACTTTTCAAGGACAAAATAAAAAAAGGGGTTTTTCTATCCCCATTCAGGAGAGAAATAAAAGTGAGTGCTTCTGTTAAATCCTTTCCTTTTCTTCCCTCTCCACCCCGCGGGAGAGGGGAAAAGGTGAGGAATGCTGTTAATTTTTTCACTCCCACCTCAATCCTCCCCCGTCAATGGGGAGGAAGTTTTCCCTGAAAAATTTTTCTGCTCCTAATTCTTCTCTCCCCCTGCGGGAGAGAACAAAAGTGAGGGGTGCTATTTGATTATTGACATTTAAAAATAAATTTTTTATAATTTTATTAGAAGAAGTTCAAGCGGAGGTTTCGCCATGAACTTTCACAAACGAAAATTATGCCTATACCGTTTTAACTTTCCACTCTTTCACACCACAATCTTTATCAATAAAACCAAAAAAGGGAGGTAGCGATGAATCTTAACTCAACAACTTCCCGCATCTTTGCGATTGTCTCGCTTATCTTAATTTTCACTTCAACCAATTTCTTAGTTTCGCAAACGCGAGAATGGATTGTCTTTACGATTGGTGGGGAAAACATTTTCTGCCTTGCTGATGAAGGTCAATATCTTTGGGTTGGAACATATGGTGGTGGGCTTGTTAAGTTAAACAAATCAACAGGTGAATTTATAGTTTATAACAAGTGGAATTCCAAATTACCTAATAACTTCGTTTATGCGATAGCCATAGATGGACAAGGGAACAAATGGATTGGAACATATGGAGGGCTTGCAAAGTTTGATGGTGTGAATTGGACTGTTTATAACACTTCAAATTCTGGATTGCCTTCTAACACTGTTCTTGCAATAACCATAGATGGACAAGGGAACAAATGGATTGGAACAAGTGGGGGGCTTGCAAAGTTTGATGGTGTGAATTGGACTGTCTATAAAACTTCAAACTCTGGATTGCCTAATAACTATGTTCGTGCAATAGCCATAGATGGACAAGGAAACAAATGGATTGGAATAGATGATTGAGGTCTTGCTGTCTTTCGTGAAGGAGGCGTTATAATTCCACCAGTTGAAGTAAAAGAAAAAGAAAACGAAATCCCAACAAATATTGCACTCTATCAAAACTATCCGAATCCATTCAACCCGACGACAGCAATTGAATTTGACATTCCTGAAAGATCAAATGTAAAGTTAATTATCTACGACATCCTCGGTCGTGAAATAGAAACCCTAATTGATAAAGAACTTGAACCAGGGAAATACAAACTTAACTTCACTGCAACCAATTTACCAAGCGGTGTCTATTTCTATACTTTAAAAACATCTAAATCAATTCAAACAAAAAAGATGCTTTTGATTAAATAAAATCCTTAATTTCTTTTCTTTCCCCATCCAGGGGAGAACAAAAGCGTTTGGCAAACTTTTCAAGGACAAAATAAAAAAGGGGCGGTTCAAATCCGCCCCTTTCTTTTTATCGCTGATCAATCGGAACATAAACTTGATCCATCGAACCGATATATTCAGCCCTTGGTCTGTAAATTCTGTTATCTGATAGCTGTTCAAGCACATGAGCTGTCCATCCAGTGATACGGCTGACGGCAAAAATCGGTGTGTAAAGGTCAAGTGGTATCCCCATATAATAGTAAACAGATGCGGAATAGAAATCAACATTTGGCCAGACGCCTTTCTCACCGAACTCTTTAACCCAGAGTTCTTCAATCCTTGCTGACATCTCATACCATTTCGTATTCCCGAGCTTTTCACCGAGCATCTTTGAGTACCTCTTTAGAATCAAAGCCCTTGGGTCCATTGATTTATAAACCCTGTGTCCGAAACCTTCAAGCTTTCTCTTTTCTTCAATTGCTTTCTTGACGAAATCATCAACTTTTGAAAGCTCACCTATTTCAAGCAAGTATTTCATCACCTCTCTATTTGCGCCACCGTGCAACGGACCCTTCAAGGTGCCAATTGCTGATGTTATGGCTGAGTACATATCCGTAAGCGTTGAAATTGTAACCCTTGCAGAGAAAGTTGATGCGTTCATTTCGTGTTCAGCATGTAAAATCAACGCCACATCCATAATTTTTGCGAAGAGTTCATCCGGTTTTTCACCCTTCAACATGTAAAGAAAGTTCGTCGCTATGTTGAATTCCTTATTTGGCTTTATCGGTTCCTTCCCATTTCTTATTTGTTCCCAAGCTGCTACAATTGTTGGGAATTTTGCTGTAAGGCGTAACGCCTTTCTTCTGTTGGCTTCAAGTGAGTTATCATTTCTTTCTGGGTCAAAAAGTCCAAGGAATGAAACTGAAGTTCTTAAAACATCCATTGGGTCGGAATCCTTCGGCATAAGCTTCATAACAGTGATGAGGTTATCGGGGATTTCATACTCAGAGCGAATCGCCTTTACAAATTCATCATATTCGTCTTTTTTCGGCAGGCGATAGTTCCACAGTAAGAAGGCAACCTCTTCAAAATTTGAATGCTCGGCTAAATCTGCTATGTCATAGCCGAGGTAAAGAAGCTTGCTTCTTTTTCCGTCAATGAAGCAAAGCTTGGTTTGGTTTGCTATTACATTTTCTAACCCCTTTACATAGGTGGGTTGTGTTGTTTGTGCCTGGGACATGGCTTTTTACCTCCTTTAATTTGGTTTGCATGTGCTTTACCTAAGCCAGTGTTTATTTCTGGCATATCACCATTTTAATGTAAAAACAAAAACTTTGAAATTCAAGTTAAAATTATCGGGCTCTTGATTAATCTTTGAAAAATGTGTAAAATTAAAACAAAAAAACGCAAAGCGATGAGAAGGTTAACCTGTTTTGTTTTTGCGCTTTTGATTTTGCTTTTCGGTTTTTTGGAATCAGCTTCAAGAAGACCTGTAAAGGCGTTAAATGGAATGGTCGTTTCTTCTGATTCACTTGCAACGCAAGTTGGAGTTGAAATTTTAAAGAAAGGTGGGAATGCGGTTGACGCAGCTGTTGCCGTTGGATTTGCACTTGCTGTGACATATCCGCAAGCGGGAAATATCGGAGGAGGTGGATTTATGGTCATAAGAATGGCAAACGGTGAGACGGTCACAATTGATTTCAGGGAAAAGGCACCGATGAAAGCAAGTGAAAATATGTTCCTTGATGAAAATGGAAACTTTGTCCCAGAGAAAAGTCAAGTGGGTCATCTTTCGGTGGGGGTTCCGGGTTCAGTTGCTGGTTTATTGCTCGCACTTGAAAAGTATGGAACGATGTCAAGAAGAGAAGTTCTTAAACCGGCAATTGAACTTGCGGAGAAGGGTTTCATCGTAAATGAGGGGCTCGCAAATGCTTTTAAAAATGCTTTTGAACATTTTAAAAAGTTTCCATCCACGATGAGATATTTCTCAAAGAATGGGCAACCTTATAGTGCTGGCGACCGACTTGTACAGAAAGATTTAGCGAAAGTTTTAAAACTTATCAGAGACAAAGGTCGCGATGGATTTTACAAGGGCAAGGTTGCGGATTTGATAGTTGACGAGATGAAGCGCGGTGGTGGTTTGATAACATACGAAGACCTTGAAAATTATCAACCTGTCCTGCGAAAACCTGTTGTTGGCAATTATCGCGGATATGAAATCATATCAATGGGTCCGCCAAGTTCAGGAGGCGTTTGCCTAATTGAACTTTTGAACATACTTGAAAATTTTGACCTAAAAAAATACGGCTTCGGCTCCTCATATACGATTCATTACCTTGTTGAAGCTATGAAACGAGTTTATGCAGATAGAGCTGAATATCTTGGTGACCCTGATTTCGTTCAAATTCCTCTTGATAAATTACTTTCAAAGGAATATGCAAAAGAACTCGCAAGTGAAATTGATACTTTCTATGCCACTCCAAGTTCAAGAATCATACGCTCCGTTTCACCGACTTCTGAAGGAGTTCACACAACACATTATTCTGTTGTTGATAGATGGGGAAATGTCGTTGCTGTTACGACAACGATTAACAGTTATTTCGGTTCAATGGTTGCTGTTGATGGGGCTGGATTTTTCCTTAACAATGAGATGGATGATTTCAGCGCGAAACCCGGCGCTCCAAATCAATTTGGATTGCTTGGGAGCAAAGCGAATTCAATTCAACCTGGAAAAAGAATGTTAAGTTCAATGACCCCGACAATAGTTTTGAAAAATGGGAAACCATTTCTCGTCCTTGGTTCTCCCGGTGGTTCTACGATTATAACATCTGTGCTTCAAGTCATTTTAAATGTTGTTGATTTTGGTATGAACATTCAAGAAGCTGTTGATTCACCGAGGATTCATCACCAGTGGTATCCCGATCAGATATTTTTTGAGAGAAGAGGTTTGCCAAGGGATGTAATTGAAAACCTTGAAAGGAGAGGACATAAACTTGTTGAAAGGGCGGGCTATCAAGGTGAGGTTCAAGCGATTTTGATTGATGAAAATGGCGTTAAATATGGGGCGGTTGATCCCCGCGGTTACGGTTTGGCAATGGGTTATTAAAAAAATTTGTATTTGTGATGTTTGTTAATCTTTCTAAAATTTTCCGCCTTTTTATCAGCGCTATTTTACCACCGCTTATTTTTCTCGTTCTATTTTTCGCGTTTTCAATGTTCATTTACAAAAATCTCGAAAAAGATATTACCTGGGTGGATGCTTTTTTCTGGATAACCCATCCACACGCAATTTCTGAACATAGAAAAGCTGAGACGAAGATATTTGCTTTCGTCGTTTATGTTGGAATTTTGTTCTTTCAGGTAGGGCTGGAAATTTAAGGTACGCTGAGGCGATGAAAGGCGCTGGAGCTGATGAGGTCGTCGTTCCAGAGTATGAAGGTGGGATGGTTGTCGGAAGGATAATAAGTAGATATGAGAAGTTAAAGGGTTTGTAAAAATAAATTTGTAAAGGTGGCATGAAGATACTTCTCGTTGAAGACGAGAAAAAGGTTGCAAGTTTTATAAAACGCGGACTTGAGGAAGAACATTTTACCGTTGATGTCGCTTATGATGGTGAAAGTGGTGAATTTATGGCTTTGACATCTGAATATGACCTTATAATACTTGATATACTTTTGCCCAAGAAAAATGGCTTTGAAGTTCTAAAAAGTTTGAGGGCAAATGGGATTCAAACGCCGATCTTAATCCTGACCGCTAAGGGTTCAATTGATGATAAGTTTGAAGGTTTGAACAGCGGGGCGGATGATTATTTGACCAAGCCGTTTGCATTCGCTGAGTTGATCGCTCGTATCCGTTCGCTTCTTAGAAGAACATCTTCAGAAAAATCAAATATAATAAAAGTCGCTGACCTTGAACTTGACACAGTAAAACATATCGCGAAGCGAGGGGAAAAGATAATTGAACTCACAGCCCGTGAATATTCGCTTCTTGAATATTTTATGAGAAATAAAGGACGGGTTCTAACGCGAACTATGATAGCAGAACATATCTGGGACTATCACTTTGACACCGGCTCAAATATAATTGATGTCTATGTCAGAAGGTTGAGGAAAAAAATTGACGAGGGCTTCCCCAAAAAGTTAATACATACAATTCGCGGTGTTGGATACATAATTAAGGAGTAATGCATAAAATGTCCGTTTCAATAAAGTTTAAACTTGCTTTCCTTTATTCAGTGTCGTTTCTTTTATCAATTGCAATTTACAGCGCGCTTACTTTCTACTACACCAAGAAAAATTTACTTAACGGTCTTGACAGTTCTCTTCGTTCGGAGGTGAAGTGGCTTGTTGATGTGATTGAGCCGAAAATTTCAAATCTTGAAAGCGAAACCTCTGAGATGGAGGAAGGAGAAACAGCGAGTATTGATTCAACGCTTGAGGATGAGATTTGGAATATAATTTATGAGCATACGCTCTTGAGCTCAAGAAAGCAATTCATCCAGATAAAAGATAAAAATGGAAACGAAATTTACAGGTCGTTAAGTTTGGGTTCGCTTGACCTGCCCATTGATACAATTTCAAAAAGTAATGATGTCTTTTTAACAACAGTTGAAAATTTCAACTCTCATAAAATAAGATTAGCCGTTTTAAGGTCTGATTATATAGTTGTCGGGATTGCTTATCCACTTGATGAGGTAAACCACGCAATGACAAATCTGTTTAAAATCTTTATCCTTTTGATCCCGTTTGCTCTTATCGTTTCTGTTATTGGGGGGATTTTCCTTGCGGGTAGGTCATTGAAACCAGTTGATGATATAGTTAAAACCGCAAGGGAGATAGCAAGTGGAAACTTGCATAGAAGGATACCAGAGCCAAAAGCTCAAGATGAGATATCAAATCTTGTGAAGACATTGAACGAGATGATAGAGCAGATTGACAGGTCGTTTGAACGCATGAGACAATTTTCAGCTGATGTCTCCCATGAGTTGAAGACACCGCTGACGATAATAAGGGGAGAGATTGAGCTCGCCCTCACAAGCAAAAAAAGCGTCTCAGCTCTAAGAAAAACAATGTTTGGAGATGTTAGATTATGGGATTGAATTTGGTTCTCACGGGAGGTATCACAGGGATTTGACGAAGTTGGGCGTATATGATGTGGAGGATGAGGTTTTTAATTCAAAGTTAACCCTTGAAGAACGACTTGGCATCAAAATTATAAGCTTTTGTTATCCATACGGTAAGGTTAACGATTTGGTCAAAGAGATAGTTAAGAAAGCAGGTTATAAGTATGGCGTTGCTACGGATTCGGGACCTGTTATTTTGCATGAAGATTTTTACCATATAAGAAGGATTTTGATTTTCCCCAATACAACAACTTACAGGTTCTCCCGAAAGGTCAGGGGGGATTATAACTTTAAGCGGGTTGGGATGTAAATTTGGAATTTCGTTTTGGTTTTTTTATATTTTTAAAAAACCAAATTAGTGGGCTTTACGACCCACTATTTTTTTTGATTATGTTAAATCTTGAAGAGTTAAAGTCCAAGCTAAGAGAGATAATCGTTCCAATAGTTGAAAATTCAGGCGCGTATCTAGTTGATCTTAACTTAAAGGGAGTTGGGAAAAAGTTAACCCTTGAGGTTTTTGTTGACACTGACGATGGGATAACGATAAATGAGTGCGAGAAGATAAGCAAGTTGATTTCGGATGCGCTTGATGTTTACGACCCAATCCCTGGGAGTTATCGTCTTGAGGTTTCATCCCCTGGGGTTGGAAATCCATTTAAGGTTAAGAGGCAGTATATAACGAACATTGGGCGATTTCTTCGGGTTAAGTATCTGCGGGAGGACTCTCAGCAAGTGGTTGAAGTAATGGGGCGTCTTGTGTCAGCGGATGATGATAAAATTGAGCTTGAATTGAAGGATGGAAAAATCATTTTGAGATATGAGCAAATAGTTGAGGCAAAAACAGAAATCGTTTGGTAAAATAAATTTTTTGGTTGTTATGAATCGTGAAATAGTTGAAGCATTTACGCAACTTGCTAAGGAGAAAAAAATTGAAAAGGACAAGATAGCATTCATACTTGAGGATGTATTCAGAACGCTTATCAAAAAGAAGTTTGGTGAGGACGCTGAATATGACCTTATTGTTAACTTGGATAGAGGCGATATTGAGATTTATTTGATGAAAGACATCGTTGATGTTGTGACAGATCCGTTAAGGCAGATTTCGGTGCAGAAGGCGAAGGAAACTGACCCGACGCTTGAGGTAGGCGAAAAATTCGTTGATAAAGTTGATTTGAAAGATTTCGGATTGAGGTTGATCTCGCAGGCGAAACAATTGTTTATTCAGAAGTTAAGTGAGTTTGAGCGCGATTCAATTATGAGGGAGTATGAACAGCACAAGGGCGAGATATTAATAGGTGAAATATATCAGGTTTACCTTGGCAAGGATAATAAGCCGGAGTTGGTTTTGCTTATGCATAATAAGAACGAATTGATGTTGCCGAAAAGTGAAATGATCCCGGATGAAAGGTATAGGAAGAACGAAAGTTTAAGGGTTCTTGTTAAGGAGGTTAAACCACCTAATCCAAAGGATGCAAAAAGGGGTGATAGTCCGCAAATTATCGTCTCAAGGGCTGACCCCCAATTTCTTGTTAAATTGTTTGAGCTTGAAATCCCCGAGGTTTACGATGGTGTCGTTGTGATAAAAAATGTCGCGAGAATTCCCGGGAAGAAATCAAAAGTCGCAGTTGCATCAACGGATGAAAGGGTTGACCCAGTTGGCGCTTGCGTTGGTATGAAGGGAGTTAGAATTCATTCAATAGTCAAGGAACTTAACAATGAAAACATAGATGTCATCGCTTATAGCGATGACCCAGCTATCTTCATCGCGAGAGCTTTACAGCCGGCGAAACCAAAAGCTGTTGAAATAGACAAAGAAAAGAGGAAAGCCATTGTTTATGTTCCACCCGAAGAAATTTCAACGGCTGTTGGGACGGAAGGAATTAATGTTAAATTGGCATCTGAGTTGACTGAGTATGATATTGAGATAGTCGGAACGGAGGGTGAGAAAAAGGATGTCCAAAAAATTGTCCGTTTGTCCGATTTGAAAGATCAAATAGGTGAGGAGATTTATCAGCGTTTGAAAGATGCGGGAATTGAAACCAACAGGGATTATTTAGCCCTTTCAGATGACAACATAAAATCAATTCTTTCCGGTTTGCCAAATGTTGATGACAAAAAGATAAAAAGATTGAGAAACATAATAAGAAAAGCGTCCAGGTAAGGTAAAATGCCAAAGAGGATATATCAAATAGCGAAGGAGTTAAATATCTCTTCAGACGAGCTTGTGAGCTTTTTACAGAAGCAGGGATTTTCAGAGGTTAAGAATCTTATGGCTTTGGTTGATGACAAGATGCTTGAGGTGATAAATAAACACTACAAGCATGAAAAAGAGCTCGCTGAGCGTCAAAGGAAGAAAAGAGAAACATTTGAGAAAGCTACAAAAGTTGAAGAGCCAGAGGTTGGAGTTGTGGAAAGTGGTAAAGTTGAAATAGTTGAAGCTGGGGAAGAGAAGAAAGAAACAGTTGTTGAAGTTGCTCAGGTTGAAGAAGTTACGCAAGAATCGGATTTGGTTCAGGAAATTGCGCCAGTAGTTGAACAGGAAATTAAACAAGAAGTTAAAACCGAAGAAGAAGTTAAGACGGAAATTGCAGAGACACCTGTTTTAGAGGAGAAACAAGAGAAAGTGGAGCAAAAACCGGTTGAGGAATTGGAGCAAAAGAAGCATGAACCAACAGAAGGTTTGGTTTATGTTGATATGGGTGAGGAAAAGAGAAAGAAGAGGGGAGAAGATAGATTTGAAAGGAAGGGCAGGAGGGAAAGAGACAGAAGACGGAGGAAATTCAGAGAGGAAAGGAAGCGAGTAGTGGAAACGAGAAAAGAAGAAAAAGAAACAAAAGAAGTTGTCCATGCACCTGAAGTTGAGGTAAAGAAGGAAGAGACAAGAAAGAAGAAACAAGCAAAGGAAAAGGAAGAAAGGAGAAAAGCATTTGAATTTGAGGGTGAAATAAAAAAGCCAATTAAAAAAGCAAAACGCAGTAGAATTGAGCTTGATGAGGATGAAATTTTGAGAAGAATTGATCAGACATTGGCTGAAATTGAGGATTCAGGACCAGATATAAGGGAAATAATAAAGAAGCGTAAGAAAAAGGAAAGGCAGGAGAAGGAAGAGAAGAAGATTGAGCAAATTGAACGCGAAAAGAAAAAGATTAAAGTTGCGGAGTTTATCACCGTTAATGAACTTGCAAATATAATTGGGGTTCCAGCAAGCGAAATAATCAAGAAATGTCTTAACCTTGGGCTTGTTGTTTCAATTAATCAACGACTTGATTTTGATACGATAACTTTGATAGCGAGCGATTACGGATTTGAAGTTGAAAGAGCTGAAGAATATCTTGAAGATATAATTGAAGAAGAACCGGATCGTCCAGAGGACCTTGAACCAAGACCTCCTGTTGTCACAATCATGGGACATGTTGACCATGGCAAGACAACGCTTCTTGATTACATAAGGCAGAGCAACATCGTCGCTGGTGAAGCTGGTGGAATAACTCAGCATATAGGAGCATATCAAGTTACTTTGCCCAATGGCAAGCAAATTACATTTATTGACACCCCGGGGCATGAGGCGTTTACAGCTATGCGTGCCCGTGGGGCTCAGGTGACGGATATAGTTGTTCTCGTTGTTGCTGCTGATGATGCGGTTATGCCACAAACGGTTGAAGCGATTAACCACGCACTTGCTGCAAATGTCCCGATAATCGTTGCTATAAATAAAATTGACAAGCCAGAAGCAAACCCAGATAAAATTAAACAGCAACTTGCAGAAAGGGGAATTCTTGTTGAGGACTGGGGCGGGAAATACCAATGCGTTGAAATATCGGCAAAATATGGAAAGAATGTTGATCTTTTGCTTGAGAAGATTTTGCTTGAAGCTGAAATTATGGATCTAAAGGCGAACCCAAAGAAAAAAGCTCGTGGTGTTGTAATTGAATCAAAACTTGACAAAGGACGCGGTCCTATTGGAACTGTCCTTGTGCAAAACGGGACATTAAAAATCGGTGACCCGTTTGTCGCTGGCACAACCTTCGGCAGAGTAAGAGCGATGTTTGATGAACGAGGCAACAGAGTTGAGGTCGCAAAACCATCAACCCCAGTTCAAGTGATCGGGTTTGATAATCTCCCTGAAGCTGGTGATTCTTTCGTTGTGGTTGAAGATGAAAAAACCGCTCGTGAAATCGCAAATAGAAGAAGTCAATTGAAGAGAGAACAAAGATTTAGACAATTGAGAGCTGTCTCGCTTGATAAACTCTCAGAGCAAATCAAAGAGGGCAAAGTTAAGGAATTGCCTATTATCATAAAAGCGGATGTAAATGGTTCAGTTGAAGCACTTTCTGACTCACTTATGAAGATTTCAAATGAAGAGGTAAAAGTTAGGATAATTCACAGAGCAGTGGGTGCTATAAGTGAGTCCGATGTCCTCTTGGCTCAGGCATCTGGGGCCATCATAATTGGTTTCAATGTTAGACCAACATCAGCTGCGAAAAAACTCGCAGAAAGCGAAAGTGTTGAGATACGTCTTTACAATATCATTTATAATGTGATCAACGATGTAAAGAGCGCACTTGAAGGAATGCTTGAACCAGAGAAAAGAGAAGAGATACTCGGAACCGCTGAGGTAAGGGAGACATTCAAAATTGCGAAAGTTGGAACGGTTGCGGGTTGTTTTGTGACAGAGGGTAAAATTTTGAGAAATGCGAGGGCGCGACTTATAAGAAATGGAATAGTTATTTATGACGGGAAAATCGCTTCCCTGAAAAGATTTAAGGATGATGTCAAGGAAGTTGAAGCTGGTCTTGAATGTGGTATAGCGCTTGAAAATTACAACGACATTAAAGTCGGGGATATAATTGAAGCTTACAATATCCTTGAGGTTAAACGAAAACTTGAAGAGGTGAAGAAGGTATAGAATTTTTTAAATTAACCGAGGAAAAAATGAGCACTTTTAGACCACAGCGAGTGGCTTCACTTATAAAAGAGGAAGTTTCGGATATCATTTCAAAAGTTCTTGAACATGAGACAGTTGGATTTTGGACTGTGACTGATGTTAAGGTTAGCCCTGACCTTAGATATGCGAAAATTTACATTAGCATTTACGGTGACAAGGTAACCCAACAGAACACACTTAGAAAAATTGATTCACTTAAAAAAACAATTCGCTCTCGCCTTGGCTCAAGGTTGAGGTTGAGATTTATACCCGAGATTGAATTTTACCTTGACGATACGCTTGAACATGTTGATAGAATTAATGCTCTTTTGAAACAGATTGAAAATCGTGCGAAAGACAACAGCAAGGGTGATGAATCCACTGGCTCAGAGGATAAAGAAAGGTGATATAATTCTCGTTAATAAACCGGCGGGTTGGTCGTCTTATAAAGTCGTTGACAAAGTGAAAAGATGGTTTAAGGTGAAGAAAGCTGGGCATGGTGGAACGCTTGACCCTTTCGCAACAGGTCTTTTGATCGTTGCTACGGGTAAAAAGACAAAGGAACTTTCAAAAATATCGCAACTTGATAAAGAATATGAGGGAATAATGGAGCTTGGTGCTATTACTTCAAGTTTTGACCCTGAAACTGAGATTGTTGAAAGGCGCCCGCTTGATGGGATAACCGAGGAGAAGATCAAAGATGCAGTGAAGTATTTCATCGGGGAGATTGAACAAGTTCCGCCGATGTATTCAGCCCTAAAGCATAAAGGTAAGCCACTTTACGAGCTTGCGAGGAAAGGTATAATAATTGAGCGTAAGCCAAGAAAGGTTAATATTTACGATTTTCAAATTCTTGATATAAAACTTCCGCAAGTTTATTTTCGGGTTAGGTGCTCAAAGGGAACTTATATAAGGTCGCTTGTCCATGATTTTGGTGAAAAATTAGGATGCGGAGCGTATCTTAAATCGCTTGTTAGGACTCGGATAGGCAATTTTAAGCTTGATGACGCATTGACGATTGAGGAATTAAAAAAAATTGCAACTGAAAGTGGAAGTAGTAAGGAACATACAGAGGATCAGTAAAGATGTAAATTCAATCGTGACAGTTGGTGTTTTTGATGGAGTTCATATTGCCCATCGTGAAATTTTAAATAGGATGAAAAGGGAAAAAGAGATAACAGGTTCAAGGACAGTTGTTGTGACTTTTGATCCGCATCCTCAGGAAATTTTAAAACCCGGTGAGAAGTTTCAAATTTTGACAACGATTGACGAGAGGATAGAACTTTTAAGCGAATATGAACCCGATGTTGTCCTTGTTGTGAATTTTACGCCTGATTTTGCAAATATAACCGCTGAAGAATTTTGTCGGGAGATAATAATGGGTAAAATTGGCTTGAGGAAAGTGATAGTTGGATATAACCATGCATTTGGGAGAAACAGGGAAGGCAATCCTGAAAAGTTGATGGAATTCGCCCAAAAATATGATTTTGAGGTTGAGCTTTTACCTCAGTTTGTAGTTGAAGGTGTTCCTGTGAGCAGTTCAAAAATAAGGTCAATTTTAAATGAGGGGAATGTAAAACTTGCATCTAAATTACTTGGGCGATATTATTTTATAAATGGAGTGGTTGTTAAAGGAAGTGGAAGAGGTAAAGCCCTCGGGATACCAACGGCGAACATAGAGCCAAATTCAAGGAGAAAGCTGATACCCAAAAACGGTGTCTATGTGGTAAGGGTGACATTGGATAGGAAAAATTATTTCGGAGTTATGAACATCGGATATAGACCGACATTTGAGCTTGATAGTGAAAGAGTTATGGAGGTTCATATATTGGATTTCAATGAAGAAATTTATTTCAAGCATATAAAAGTTGAGTTTATTGACAGGTTAAGGGATGAGATGAAGTTTTCATCGCCGATTGAACTTTTAAGGCAAATTGAAGTTGATAAAACTACAGCGATTGAATTGATTGAGAAAGAGTTTTCAAGTGAGGAGATTTCAAATTTAAAGAGAAATTAAAACAAAAAATTTGGGAGGATATGCCATTGACAAGCGAGCAAAAAAGAGAACTCGTTAAAAAGTATGGTAAACACGAAAAAGATACCGGTTCACCTGAGGTTCAGATAGCGATATTGACTGCCAGAATCAATCAGCTTGGTGAACATTTTGAGAAGCATCCCAAGGATAAGCACTCAAGGATGGGATTGATGAAAATGATCGGTAAGAGAAGACGATTGTTGAGATATCTTGAACGCACAAATTACGAAAGTTACAAGAGAATTATTGAAGAGCTTAATTTGAGAAAATAAAAAAATTAAAGGGTGGTGACGGATTCTATGTCGTATCTTAAAAGGGAAATTGAAATAGGTGGAAGGATTTTATCTTTTGAAATTGGTAAGTATGCCAAGCAAGCTGATGGAGCTGTAATGGTGAGATATGCCGACACGATGGTTTTAGCGACCGCGGTTGCAGAAAATGAGCCGAAGGAGGACATTGATTTTATGCCTCTTTCTGTTGAATATAGGGAGAAGACATCGGCAGCTGGTAAAATTCCAGGTGGTTTTGAGAAAAGGGAGGGAAAGCCAACAGAGAAAGAAATTTTATCAGCGCGTTTAATTGATAGGGCGTTGCGTCCGCTTTTCCCGAAGGAATTTAAATGTGAGACACAGGTAACGGTTACAGTTTTTTCTTTTGACCTTGAAAATGACCCCGATGTAATTGGTGGTATTGCAAGTTCAATGGCACTTATGATTTCGGACATCCCTTGGAATGGTCCAATAGCTGAAGTGAGGGTTGGCAAGATTGATGGTCAATTTGTTATAAACCCGACGATTTCTCAACTTGACAAGAGCGAGCTTGACCTTGTAGTTGCTGGGACGATTGACTCAATAGTGATGGTTGAAGGAGAGGCGAAAGAAATTTCCGAGAGGGATATGGTAGAGGCGATAAAGTTTGCCCATGAGTATATCAAAAAGATTTGTGAGGTGCAAATTGAAATTGCTAAAGAAGTAGGGAAACCAAAAAGAGAACTCGTAAAAGAGGAAATTCCAGAACGCATTGTTAACGATGTCAAGGAGATAGCTGAACCGAAGATTAAGGAACTTAACAGGACCCCTCTTAAGAAGCTTGAGCGTAAGGAAAAGATGGATGCGATTTTGCTTGAGACGATTGAAGCACTTAAACAAAGATATATGAACGAGTTGGTTTTGGATGAGTTGAAGCTTGAATTTTGGGTGAAGCAGGTAGTTGAGGAAATAGAGCGACTTGATATGAGGTATATGGTTTTACGGGAAGGTAGGAGGATAGATGGGCGTGGGCTAAATGATATTAGACCGATTACAGCTGAAGTTGGTGTTTTGCCAAGAACCCATGGTTCAGCGTTGTTCACGCGTGGTGAGACGCAGTCGCTCGCAACTGTGACGCTTGGGACTAAAATGGACGAGCAGTTGATTGATGGTTTATTGCCCGAGTATACAAAAAGATTTATGCTCCATTACAATTTTCCGCCTTTCTCCGTTGGTGAGGTCGCACCTTTTAGAGGACCAAGTAGAAGGGAAATCGGGCACGGAAACCTTGCTGAAAGAGCACTGAAAAATTTGATACCGCCAGAGGAAGAATTCCCTTATACGATAAGGGTTGTTTCCGACATCCTTGAGTCAAATGGTTCGTCGTCAATGGCGACCGTTTGTTCTGGCACGCTTGCTTTGATGGATGGTGGAATTCCCTTGAAAAAACATGTTGCTGGGATTGCGATGGGGCTTGTAAAGGAAGGGGAAGAAGTTGCGATTTTGACCGATATACTTGGGAATGAAGATCGGCTTGGAGATATGGATTTCAAAGTTGCTGGGACAAGGGATGGGATAACGGCGTTTCAAATGGATATAAAGATAAGTGGAATAAGCTATGAGATTTTTGAGCGTGCCCTTGAACAAGCAAAAGAAGCGAGGATGAAAATTCTTGATATACTTGAAAAAACAATCCCGGGACCAAGACCTGAAATATCACCTTATGCACCGCGACTTATCACTACAAGGATTCCCGTTGAGATGATAGGGTGGGTTATAGGTCCAGCTGGGAAAAACATCAAAATGATGAAGCAAGAATTTGGTGCTGAGGTTTTCATAGAAGATGATGGGCTTGTTTGGATAAGTGGTCCAAATAAAGAATCTTGCGAAAAGGCAAAACAAATGGTTGAACAACTTGCAGAGGTTCCCGAAGTTGGAAAAGTTTACAAAGGCATCGTTAGGAAAATAGCTGATTTCGGGGCTTTTGTTGAAATTTTGCCGGGGAAAATTGGGCTTCTTCATATTTCTGAAATTGACCATAGGAGGATTGAGAAGGTATCTGATGTTTTGAAGGTTGGGGATGAAGTTGAAGTTCAAATCTTGACGATCGATGATATGGGGAGATTCACTTTGAGCAGGAAGTCGCTCATTCCAAAAGGGGAGCAAGGAAAACCACAGCAAACATCGCGTCAACAAACAACTTCTCAGTCGCATCCGCAAAGAACGAGAAAGTAAAATCTGTGGGTTTTACCTGCCCACAGGTTTCTTTTTTATTTTTGTGTTAAGAAAATCGCAATTGTTTTTTAATTGTTAAATTTTTATATTTTCACCTGCCGAAAGTTTAAAACAAATCAAGGACATAAATGGAAAATTCTATCCTTGATCTCAAGATAATCGCCACAAAAATCCGCATTGACATTATAAAAATGTTAAACCTCGCTGGTTCGGGTCATCCCGGTGGTTCTCTCTCCTGTGTTGAAATACTTGTTGCTTTGTTCTGGGAGAAGATAAAGAGGACGCCTGAAAATGCTTTGGATCCGAACAGGGATAGATTTATTTTATCAAAGGGACATGGAGTGCCAGCTTTATACGCTGTTCTTGCCCATAGAGGTGTAATCCCTTATGATGAACTTTTTACTTTGAGAAAAATAAACTCTCGTCTTCAAGGTCATCCTTCGCGACTTGATCTTCCTTATGTTGAAGCGTCAACCGGTTCACTTGGTCAGGGTTTGTCAATAGCTCAGGGGATTGCGCTTGCAGGTAAGATTGACAATAAAAGTTATAGGGTCTATTGTCTCCTTGGTGATGGCGAAATGCAAGAGGGTCAAGTTTGGGAAGCGATAATGTCCGCACCGAAATTTAAACTTGATAATCTTTGCGCGATAGTTGATTACAACAAAGGTCAAATTGATGGGTATGTTAGAGATGTGATGGACATTGAACCGCTTGTTGAAAAATTAAGGGCTTTTAATTGGAATGTAATTGAAATTGACGGTCATGATTTTGAGCAGATTTTAACTGCTTTTGACGAAGCTGAACTTGTTAAAGGTAAACCGACTTTTATAGTTGCCCACACGGTAAAAGGTAAAGGCGTCTCTTTTATGGAGGATAATCACGAGTGGCATGGGAAAGCACCAAATGATGATGAAACAAAGCTTGCTCTTGCTGAACTTGAAGCGCAATTGAACGAGCTTTTATCACAAAAGGTGGAGGTGAAATAATGCCAGCAAAAGCAACAAGGGTTTCATTTGGGGAGGCGCTTGAGGAACTCGGCGAAAAAATCCCTGAAATCGTCGTTCTTGACGCTGACCTTTCAAAATCAACGATGTCAATAAAATTCGCCAAGAGATTTCCCAACAGATTTTTTGAGATGGGCATAGCCGAACAAAATATGATTGGCACAGCAGCAGGACTTGCCCTTGCTGGTAAAATTCCATTCGCTTGTAGCTTTGCTTGCTTTCTGATCGGGAGATATGAAACAATAAGGATGTCCGTTGCTTATACCAATGCAAATGTTAAGCTCGTTGGAACACATGCCGGAATCGGCATCGGTGAAGATGGTTATAGCCAAATGGGGCTTGAGGATATAGCTTTGATGAGAGCGCTTCCAAATGTCGTTGTAGTTCAACCCTGCGATGATGTTGAAACAAAGCAAGCAGTTGAATATATCGCAAAACATCAGGGTCCTGTTTTTTTGAGGTTAACACGACAAGCGTTGGAGGATGTGAATCCGCCAAATTACAAATTTAACTTCGGTAAAGGCGTCATTTTAAAGGATGGGAAAGATGCGACTATCTTTGCCACAGGCGGAGTTGTTTTTAACTCTTTGATCGCTTCGGAAATCCTTGAAAAAGATGGCATAAGTGTTCGCGTCGTGAATATACATACAATCAAGCCAATAGATGAAGAATTGGTTGTGAAGTGCGCCGTTGAGACGAAGAATATCATCACAGTTGAGGACCATAACATTGTCGGTGGGCTTGGTTCCGCGGTTATGGAGGTCCTCGCTGAGAATTATCCAGTTAAAGTTAAAAGGATCGGAATAAAGAAATTCGGTGAGTCAGGGAGTCCGAAAGCATTGTACGAAAAATACGGACTTGATCCAAATGGAATTGCTAAAGTTGTAAGGGAATTCTTGAAGTAATTTAAATTTTTACAATGAGGGATTTTTTGAAGGACTTAAACAAAGAGCAGAGGGAAGCGGTAAAGTGGATAAATGGACCTGTTTTGATACTTGCTGGACCTGGTAGTGGTAAAACAAGAGTTTTGACTTATAAAATTGCTTATTTATTGTCCCTTGGTGTTAAGCCATATGAAATTCTCGCCCTCACATTCACGAACAAGGCAGCAAATGAGATGAAAGAAAGGGCGTTTAATCTTGTCGGTGATCCGGCAAAAAATGTCACGATTGGGACATTTCACTCTGTTTTTGCTAAGATTTTAAGAGTTGAAGCTGAAAAACTTGGCTACACGAAAAACTTCACGATCTATGACCAAGATGATAGCTTGAGTTTGATAAAAAATCTCATCAAAGAACTTAACTTCTCGGAGGATAGCATAAACGCTGGGATAGTTCAAAGTAAGATAAGCAACGCAAAAAATGCTTTGATCACTCCAGATGGTTACCTTTCCATGGCTGAGAATCAATTTGAACTTAAAGTTGCCTACATATATAAAGCATATCAAACCGCGCTTTTCCAAAGGAACGCAATGGATTTTGATGATTTGCTTGTGAAAGCGGTTGAACTTTTCGTCAATTTTCAAGATGTGCTTGAAAAATATCAATCAAGGTTTAAGTATATACTTGTTGATGAATATCAAGATACAAATAGGGTTCAATACATTTTGTTGAAGATGCTTGCACAAAAACACAGAAACCTTTGTGTTATCGGAGATGATGCTCAAAGCATTTATTCGTGGCGTGGAGCTGAAATAAGAAATATCCTTGATTTTAAAAGTGATTTCCCCGATTGCAAAATTTTTAAGCTTGAGCAAAACTATCGTTCAACTAAAAAGATATTACGCGCTGCTGACTCCGTGATAAAAAATAACACGGAGCAGATATTGAAGAACTTGTGGACGGATAATAACGAAGGGGAACCGATAGTTGTTGTTGAATGTAAAGATGAGAGAGATGAAGCTGAAAGAGTTGTTCATTTCATAAAAGAGGAGATCAGAAAGAACAAATATAATCTTCGTGATTTTGTTATCCTCTACAGGACTAACGCACAATCCCGTTCCTTTGAGGATGAATTAAGAAGAGAGAGATTACCGTATACGATTGTTGGTAGCATCGCATTTTATAAGCGAAAGGAAGTAAAGGATATTCTTGCTTATCTGAGGTTGATCGTTAATCCAAAGGATGATGAAAGTTTTCTTAGGGTAATTAACTTCCCGAGTCGTGGTATTGGTGAGGCGACGATTGATCGTGTGAGGGCATTTGCAAGCGTTAAAGGGATATCACTTTTTGAAGCCATTTCAAGATCAAATTCTATACCCGGGCTTACCGACAGAGCGCGAAAAAATCTCTTTAATTTTTATCTTCTCATTCAAAAATACATTGACCTGAAAGATAAAATAAGTGCTGGTGAACTTTCAAGAGCGCTCATTGATGACCTTGGTTTAATACGACTTTACAAAGAAGACGGAAGTCCAGAGGCGTTTCAAAGAATTGAAAACATAGAAGAGCTTCTCTCGGCTATAACGGAGTTTTCAAATGAAAATCCCGAAAAAAATGCTCTTGAAAAATTTCTTGAAGAAATTTCACTAATAAGCGATATTGATACTTGGGAAAATAAGAGAGATACAATCACTTTGATGACTTTGCATAGCGCAAAAGGACTTGAATTTCCGGTTGTTTTCATAACGGGTCTTGAAGAGGGTCTTTTCCCAATTGCAAACGCAATTTACAACAAGAGGGAACTTGAGGAAGAAAGGCGTCTTTTTTATGTGGGTATCACTCGCGCAATGAAAAAACTTTATCTGACATACGCAAAGTCAAGGATGAAAGCTGGAAATGTTATGTATCAAAGGAAATCAAGATTTCTTGATGAAATTCCAATTGAGCTCGTCCTTTATCATAGCGCTAAAGATGAAGCGAGAAAAACGAAGAAGAAAGAGGACTTTGAACAAAGTTACAACTTTACAGTTGGTTCGGTTGTCTTTCACGAGGTTTTTGGAATTGGAAGGATTGTGGATCTATCGGGAAATGGGGATAAAGCAAGCGCTGTTGTTGATTTTGAAAATTTCGGACGAAAGCTTCTACTTTTAAAATATGCAAATTTGAAACCCGTTAAATTCTAAAATGTCAAAGAAAGAAGAAAAACTACCCGTTCTTGGGGGCGCGAAGATAACCAAACTTTTATGTTCAAAAATTGAAATTAAAGACGGGTACAATGTCCTTGTGGCGAGTGTTAATTTAAGGGAAAGTTTGATTTATATAGCCAAAAACTTTAATTGCAATGTCTTCGGGATAAATGAAGTTCCCCAGATCGTCATGGAGGCAAAGGGTGAAATAATTGAAGCAGGTCTTGGTGACAAAGTTAGCGTCAAGATTATGAGTCCATTAAACCTTGATTTTAAAGATGAAAGTTTTGACGCAATTATTACAGAGGGAATTTTAAGCCAGTATAAGAAAAGCAAAATTTTAAAGGAGTTTTTCAGGGTTCTTAAGCAAAACTCAACGATTGGAATTGCTGATTTCTACTGGAAAAAAACGCCCGTCCCAACTTATGTAAGAGATGCTTGGTATATTGAAGGAGGTAGCATTGATACATTTAATGAGAAGATAAGCAAAATGGAGGAATATGGATTTAAAGCATTTTATGTCAAAGATATAAGCTCTGAGTTGAGAGATTACTACTCAAAGTTCAAGAAGATAATCATTAACTCTTTGAAAGAGCGAAAGTTTTCAAAGCAGGAATTTAAAGAATTGAAAAAGTATAAACACGAGGTAAGTGTTTTTCTTGATCAAGGGGGAGATAAGTGGATGGGTTATGTTGCAATCTGTGCGAGGAAAGTCGGTAGTTGATTTTGTCCTCCTTTTTGATTATAATTGAAAAAACTAACACCTCAAATTGCCACTGACATGAAGAGGTTTATCTTCTTTGTGAAAGCAGGAATTATAGTTTTAATCACCATACCGATGGCGATAATTACTTTTTTGCTCCTACCGTTTAATTACAAGGGCAAAATTTATCATTTTATGGCGAGGATTTGGTCGGGGCTTGTGCTTTGGATTTTTAATGTTAAAGTGGAGGTTGTTGGTAAGGAAAATATTGATTTCGGGAGGAATTACATTTACATTTCAAATCATGCAAGCGCGATGGATATACCAGCTTTGATTCGTGGCATACCGGATCAGATAAGATTTCTTGCAAAGCAAGAATTGGGGAAAATTCCCCTCTGGGGTTGGCTTTTGAAATATGGCGGTTATATTCTCATTGACAGGAGAAATCCAAAAAGGGCTATGCGTAGTGTCCAAAGGGCTATTGAAAAGATAAAAAGCGGTGTTTCTGTTCTCGTCTTCGCAGAAGGGACAAGAAGCTGTGACGGTAAGCTTCTTCCGTTCAAGCGAGGTGGTTTTATGCTTGCAATAAGAGCAAAGACCCCCATCGTCCCGGTTACAATAATCGGAAGTCATAAGATTATGCAAAAGCATAAACTTGAGATAAATCCCGGAACCATAAAGATACTTCTTGATAAACCAATTTCAGTTGATGAATTTGACGGTAGGGAAGGGGAGGAAAAACTTATGGAGTTAACAAGGGATGTGATAAATAGAAATCTCTTTGAAAAACAAAGCGAGGGTTGAAAATGCCTGTAACGATCAAAGATGTTGAATATATAGCGAATCTCGCACGACTTGAATTTAAAGAGGAGGAAAAAGAGAAATTCACGGAGCAATTCAACAAGATACTTGAGTATATTGATAAGTTAAACGAGCTTGACACAGAAAATGTTGAACCACTTTATCATGTGATTGACTTGAAGAATGTTTTTCGGGAAGATGAAGTTAAACCAAGTTATCCGAGGGAGGAGATTTTGAAAAACGCTCCTTCAAGAACTGAATTTTTCTTTAAGGTCCCGAAGGTTATCCCGGTTGAGCCGAAGATTAAAGAAGATAGCGAAGAAACTTAAACCATGGCAAAAGTCATTGGTGTGATTCCTGCAAGATATTCTTCAACGAGATTTCCGGGGAAGCCACTTGTTGATATTCTCGGAAAGCCGATGATTCAATGGGTTTATGAGAATGCCATGGGTTCAAAACTTTTGGATTTTTTAATCGTTGCAACAGATGACGAGAGGATTTACAATGTCGTTAAAAGTTTTGGAGGTAATGTCATTATGACGCCAAGCGACATACAGACTGGAACGGATAGGGTTGCATATGTTTTGAACGAATTTGATGCTGATATTGTGGCAAACATTCAAGGGGATGAACCATTATTGACATCAGAAATGATTGACCGAGCTATTGAACCATTTTTGAACGGTGAAAAAGTTGATATTTCAACTTTGGCTGTTAAGATCAATGATGTTGATTTAATTTTTAACCCAAATGTTGTTAAAGTAGTTTTTGACAAGGATAAAATCGCTTTATACTTTTCAAGAAGCCCCATCCCTTTTTGTCGTGACGCCAAAAATGAGAAAGATTGGCTAAGGCTTGGCAATTTCTATAAACACATAGGTCTTTATGTTTATTCAAGGGAATCACTTTTAAAGTTTGTCTCTTTAAGAAGATCGTCGCTTGAGGAGATTGAAAAGCTTGAACAATTGCGGGCACTTGAAAATGGTTTTAGGATAAAAGTTGTGATAAGCGAAAGTGATACAATTGGTGTTGATACACCAGAAGATGTTGAGAAGGTTGTAGCGTTTTTGAAAAATAAAAAAATGGCTTTAAAAGATGAGCGATAAAAAAACAAAATATATCTTTGTTACCGGTGGCGTTGTATCATCGCTCGGTAAAGGAATTGCGTGCGCCTCACTTGGACTTTTGCTTAAAGCAAGGGGTTTAAAAGTTACAATTCAAAAATTTGACCCTTATATAAATGTTGATGCTGGGACAATGAACCCTTATCAACACGGAGAGGTCTATGTGACGGATGACGGCGCTGAAACTGACCTTGACCTTGGACATTATGAGAGGTTTCTTGATGTTAATATGTCAAGGTTGAATAACACCACCACGGGACAGATTTATTATGAAGTGATAATGAGAGAGAGAAAAGGTGATTACCTTGGGGCTACGGTTCAAGTTGTGCCTCATATAACGAATGAAATAAAACGAAGAATTACCCTCCTTACCAAAGAAGATGATTATGATGTTATAATAACTGAGATCGGCGGAACAGTTGGTGATATTGAAGGTTTACCTTTTCTTGAGGCGATAAGACAATTCATGCTTCAGGTTGGTAAACAGAACGCAATAAATATACATGTCACGCTTGTCCCGTTTATAAAGTCGGCTGGCGAGTTGAAAACTAAACCAACGCAACACAGCGTCAAGACATTGCTTGAAATTGGAATACAACCCGATATTTTGATTTGTAGAACTGAAAGACCATTGACGAGGGAAATAAAAGAGAAGATCGCTTTATTTACAAATGTTGAACCTGAAGCGGTCATTCAAGGAATTGATGTTGAGTCAATTTATGAGGTACCGTTAATTTTTTATGAAGAGGGATTAGACGATATAGTCCTCAAAAAACTTGATATTAAAGCAAGAGAGCCCGATCTTTCAGAGTGGATAAAGTTTGTTGAGAAGGTGAAAAATCCGAAAGAGAAAGTTGAAATTGCTGTTTGCGGTAAATATACCGAGTTAAGGGATGCATATAAAAGCATAATAGAAGCATTCGTTCATGCTGGGGCGGAAAATGAGTGTAAAGTTGAAATAAAGTGGGTTAAAGCTGAAGAAATTGAAGTTTATGGCGCAGAGAAATTTTTAAGCGATGTGGATGGTTTGTTAATTCCCGGTGGATTTGGCGAGCGCGGGATTGAGGGGAAAATAAAGGCGATTCAATATGCTCGTGAAAACCTCATTCCTTTCTTTGGGATTTGCCTTGGGATGCAATGCGCTGTAATTGAGTTCGCCAGAAATGTCTGTGGTTTAAAATCGGCAAACAGCACGGAATTTAATCCATCAACACCATATCCAGTTATTGATTTGATGCCGGAACAAATCGGGATTCAAACTAAAGGTGGAACAATGCGACTCGGTGCGTATTCATCTGTCTTAAAACCTGGGACGAAAGCATTTCTCGCTTATGGAACTGATAAAATAAGCGAAAGGCATAGACATCGCTATGAGCTCAACAATAAATTCAGGAATGTTCTTGAGTCGCATGGAATGGTTTTCAGCGGTCTTTCGGAAGATGGACTGCTTGTTGAAATAATTGAACTTACTCAACATCCTTGGTTTGTTGGCGTTCAATTTCATCCGGAATTGAAATCAAGGGCGACGAAACCACACCCTCTCTTTCGGGACTTCGTCAAGTCAGCTTTGGAATACAGGAGGAGAAGGGAAAGTATCTCTCAGAAAGAAAAAATAGCCCTGAGTGATTCTTTGAAGAATGCGAAAATTAGGTCCTGAGATAGAAGCAACTTTAAAAAGAATTTTTAAGTCAAGCGAAAAAGCTATTGAACAAGTTGATAAAATCTTTGACGATTTTATCAAATCAACTTTAGATTTTGATCTTGCCGAGAAATTTCTTGAAAATTTCACCCTTTCTATAAAGCATTCCCCAAATCCAGAGCAAAGTTTGAAAAATTTTCTTCGTTTCGTTGAGAACTCATTCAATAAGACATCTCTTTACAAAGACCTCGCCAAATATCCACAGACGATGAAAATGTTGTTGACGATCTTTGGATATTCTCAATACTTTTCGGACATACTCGTCCGAGACCCCGAACTTTTCCAATGGCTTATGTATTCAGATACGATTGATAAATTGAAGTCAAAACATGAATACAAGCGGGAAATATCTTCACTTTTAAGTTATGCGACTTTATCAAGTAAATTAAACGCTTTAAGGAGATATAAAAGGAGGGAAATTTTACGAATCGGGGTGCGTGATATTTTCGGAGTTGCGAGCTTTGAAGAAACCGTCCAATCTCTCTCAGATCTTGCTGAAGCGATCATTGAAACATGTCTTAATCTTGCAATTGAACACTTAAAGAAAAAATTTTCCTCTTTCCCTGAAACGGAGTTCGCTTTAATTGCTTTGGGTAAACTTGGTGGCAGGGAACTAAATTACAGCTCAGATGTTGATTTGATTTTCGTTTACAATCAGGATGGTGAATTGATGACAAACAAAGGGGTTTTGTCGCATTATGAGATTTTCAATCATCTTGTTTCTGTATTGATAAATTTTCTCTCGGAGAAAACCGAAGAAGGGGCACTTTATAGAGTTGATTTTAGATTGCGACCTGAGGGAAGCGTTGGCTCGCTTGCGAAGTCACTCCTTGGCTATCTGACATATTACGAGATTTACGGCAAGCTCTGGGAGAGGCAAATGCTTATAAAGGCAAGACCAATCGCTGGGGATGTTAAATTTGGCTTAAAATTTCTCCAAATGCTTGACCATTTTATTTACCCGAAATCTTTCGTTGAAGATCCAGTTGAGGAAATCGCAAGGTTGAAAGCGAAGATTGAAGCAACTTCAAAAAACGAATACGATGTAAAACTTCGCCCTGGTGGAATAAGAGATATTGAATTTATAATTCAAGCGCTTCAGCTCTTAAACGCAGGTAATCTTCCACAATTAAAGGAAGCCAATACTTTATCGGCGATAGATAAACTCGCACTTTTCGGTTTTTTAAACGAAAAAGATGCTAAAATTTTAAGGGAAAATTATATTTATTTCAGACGAATTGAACACCTGATTCAATTTTCGCAAAACATTCAAACTCACACGATTTCAACCGATCCAGATACATTGACTTGGCTTGCGAAGGCAATGAGAAATTATGAAAAAGCAAAAGAATCTTTATCTTTCCCGGAATCTTACGCCCCAAACTGGAAAATTTTCAAAAGAGAACTTGATGAAAGATTTGAACAAGTTAGGCAAATTTATAATAAAATTTTCCCAGTTGATGTAAAACCAGGTTTTTTAATCATGGAGCTAATTGGAGATGAGACCTCGGCGGAGAACTTCAAAAAATTTTTACGGGATTTAAATTTCAGGGATTTGGAAAAAGTTTCGCGTAACATTGAATTTTTAGCGAAGGGGAAACTGATAACTGGGGAGAGAATCTTTACTTCGGCTGAAGAAAATGAATTTCAAAAAATCGCGCCTGTCCTCCTTAATGAAATTTCAAAAACAATTTCCCCGGATGTTACACTTGAAAATTTTAGAAAAATCGCAGAGGGGTTCAAATATTCAAAATTGTTTTACGAGTTGATTCGGGAAGATGATGTCAGAAGGGTTTTAGTTAATATATCCCAATACAGCGCCAGATTTTCAAATTTGCTTTCAATTAAAAATCATCTTTTGGAGCAATTGCTTTCAGAGGGGAATTTAAGCAGTAAGAGAAATTCAGGCGAGATCTTTGAGTTTTTTAAAAGAGGGGAAGAAGTGAATCTTTTTGATTTTAAATTCGCCAATGAACTGCGACTTTTCATTTTGAACATTGATGGATTGATTGACATTTACAAACTCATGTTTGAACTTACAAATCAAGCTGACTTGATCGTAGGTTATGTGTTTGATGATTTTTTTGGTAGGGAATTTAATGATGACATCGTCATCTTTGGGCTTGGAAAGTATGGCTCTGCTGAGATGAACTTTGATTCCGATATTGATATGGTCATTTTAACTATGAAAGGAATTGGACAGGATAAATTGCGTGAGATTTCTTCAAGGTGTGAAAAATTCATTAAAAAGTTGGGCGAGGTGGAAATTGAAAAACTATATCAAGTTGACTTGCGATTACGACCTGAAGGAAGGAACGCTCCGATGATTGTTAAGTTTGATTATTTTGAAAATTATCTTTTTAAAAGGGCGGAATTTTGGGAATTGATGGCTTTTACAAGATTTAGATACATCCGTGGGAACAAAAAATTAGCTGAGGAAGCATTATCGCTTTATTACGATAGGATTGCAAATGTTAAGTTTACAAAGTCACTTGTTGATTCTCTCGTTAAAATTAGAAAGAAGATGGAGGAGGTAGCGAAGGGCGAAATTGACATCAAGGTTGGTGCTGGTGGGCTTGTTGATGTTGAATTTATCGCGCAGATTTTGCAATTGAAACACTTTAAGGAATTGGGCGAGATTGAATCACATACCGTAAAGGCGCTTTTGAAACTCTCTGAATTGAAAATTTTAAATGAGGATGAATGTAAAACTTTGATTTCAAATTACGAGTTTTATCGGGAAGTTGAGAAATTTTTAAGAGTTTCATTATGGAGGAAATCAAATTCACTTCCAGAGCCGGTTGAAGCACAAAAGCTTGAATATCTTTCGCTTTGCCTTGGGTATAGATTTGCTGATGAATTCGTTGATTCAATTAAAAGTCGTATGCGAAAGACGAGGAAAATTTTTGAGGATGTGATTAACAGAGTCATTCGCCGATGATTTTTATAATGACCCTTTTCCTTCTCTGACCGTCAAATTCCGCATAAAACACTTGTTGCCAGGGTCCGAAATCAAGGCGTCCGTCAGTAACGGGTATAATGACCTCGTGATGTATGAGCAAGCTTTTCAAATGTGCGTCGGCGTTTGTTTCACCAGTTCGGTGATGTTTATAGTTTGGGTTGAAAGGGGCGAGTTTTTCAAGCCATTCCGTTAGGTCTTCAATCAAACCGTCCTCGTCATCGTTTACGAAAACACCAGCGGTGACATGCATTGCGGAGACAAGACAAAATCCTTCCTTTATCCCGCTTTTCTTTAAAGCTTCGTTTACTTTGTCCGTGATGTTGATTATCTCGCGCTTGTTTTTCGTATTGAATGTCAAATACTCAGTGTATGATTTCATAACACGGTCTCAAATTTTGTTTTAATTGATGGATAAAAGTTTAAATTCAAATGGTTCAAGTTTAAAGTTTGTGAAATCATCAACCCTCATCACAAAATTTTTTTCTTCAAAAACATCGTAAAACTTTACCATTCCGTTGACGATTTTCTTTTTAAGCACATCATCAATTTTTAACTTCGTTGTGACTCCCCAATTTGAAAGATTCGCTATTACAAGAACTGTCTCATTATCAAATCTTCTCCAAAAGGCGTAAACTTTATCATCGTTTGTTGTCATCGCTTTAATCATTTCGCCTCTTCGCAGTGCAAGTGATTTTTTCCTAAAATTAAACAATTTTTTGTAAAACGCATAAAACTTCTTTCCTCTTTCATCTGATGTGTCTTTTTTAATGACCTGCTTTTCAAATAGCGAAATGTTGGTTGTATCTCCGTATTCCTGACCGTTGTAAATTAAAGGGACTCCCGGGATAGTAGCGGTTATAAGAGCAGAAACAAGAGCGCCATTTTCACCGAAGTATCTAACCGCTCTCGGCTTATCGTGATTTTCATTGAAGCGTAACCTGATTGAACCTTTTGGAAACTTATACATCTCGCTTTGAAGAACAGCATCAAGCGCCGATGGAAGATGTCCCTTTCTTATAATTCTCGCAAGCACATCATAAACATTCCAACTGTATGTTAAATCAAACGCTTTTAGATGTTGTTCAGGTAAACTTCCCTCAGCAAGCATTAGGACTGGTTTAATTTTGTCAAGTTCGTCCCTAGCTTCATTCCAAAAGTCAATTGGAACAAGTTCGGCAACATCACAACGGTAGCCATCAATGTCAAACTTCTCAACCCAGTATTTCATCATTTTTATCATATACTTTCTGAGCTCTGGATTATCATAGTTTAAATCCGCTACATCTGTCCAATCAGAATTCGGTGAGACGATGTTGCCATTTTCATCTTTCACATACCAATCGGGATGTTCTTTTATTAGATTGTTGTCCCAAGAAGTATGATTTATCACGAGGTCAATTATGACTTTTATCCCGTTTTGATGCGCTGTTTTGATCAGTGATTTAAAATCATCCTCTGTTCCATAATCTGGGTTGATTTGAAAGTAATCTTTTATTGAATAGGGGCTACCGTAGGTTCCTTTTCTTTTGATTTCACCGATTGGATGTATAGGCATAAGCCAAATGACACTTATCCCGAGTTCTTTTAGGCGTGGTATCTCTTTTTCAATCGCTTTGAAGTTTCCCTCTGGTGAAAAAGCTCTGGGGAAAATTTCATATATAACGGCATCTTTAACCCAATCGGGAGAGGTTCTCGCTTTTTTGTAGTAAAATTCTCCTTTTAACAGCTCCTCAACCTTTGAGTATTCAACTATTTTAACTGGCTTATAAATCCCGCCTGGACCACCTTGATCAATCACCATTACGACAATTTCATTGATGCCTTGCTTTAAAAATTTCGTGATGTCAAAGTAAAATTCATCGCTATAGCCACGGTGTTCCCCGACAAATTCTCCATTTAACCAAACTCCACAATCGTCATCAACCCCGGAGAAGAAGATTGCGTATTTTTTACTTTTGTCAATTTTCTCAATTTTAAAACTTTTGTAATACCAAGCGATTCCATCATACTTTGCAAAATTTGCGTATCTTTCCCAAAATCCCGGGACTTCAATCTCCGTCCAATCGCTTCTATCAAAGTTAGCGGAATACCAGAGTTGTTCAAGCCCTTTGTCTTCAGGGTCAATTTTGAATAGCCACTTTCCATCAAGTTCAACGAGCATTTTTATATCGGTTATGTATTTTTGAGAAGAACAGGAGACAGGGAAAATTAAAAGTAAGAGATAGAGAAGTTTCTTCATGGGTTTATTTTATCGCTATCATTTTTCTTATTTCAAAACCGCGTTGCGTTTGAAGTTTGTAAAGATAGATTCCGCTCGTGATATCGCTATTTTTTACATTGTTAAGATTAAATGTGACCTCGTGTCTCCCGGCGCTTTGAAACCCATCAACGAGTACGGCAATTTCTCTTCCAACTATATCGTAAACGGTGAGCCGTACATAAGTATCGTTGAAGAGGTCGTAAATGATTTTTGTCTCAGCATTAAATGGGTTCGGGAAGTTTCCTATTATTTCAAAATCTTTTTTTAAGCCAAGTCCTATTTTAACTTCGTCCGAGTATTCGTAACTCCCATCTTTGTTGACTCGCTTTACTCTATAATAGTAAAGCACATTGTCTTCCGCAAGGGTTTCGGTATATGAATATCTTTTTTGGTTTGAGGAGGCGATTTCAAAAATTTGTTTATAAATTTCATCGTCTCTTTTCCTTTCAAGTATGAACTTTTCAATGAGCGATGGGTTATCAACTTCCCAGTTTATGACGATGTTGTTTGACTTGATCTCTGCGGTGATTTTAACAGCAGATGAGTAAATTGGCGCTGTTGATTCAACAAGCTTAACCCCGTTTGACTCTAATCCTGAAAAATTGCCCATTGGTGTCGTCGTCTTATCATCAAACTTAAGCAGGAAGGAAACATCGCTGTCAAATTTCGCATAATATTGGGAAAGTTTGCTTATCATATCGGGTCTTGATGTTCTGTAAAGCACGATCTCGTCAATTTGACCGTATTCAATTTTAACACTCGGTCTGTTAAGTTCAAACAGTTTTAAATTTGGTATGAAGATCTCTTCTGCTTTTGCGCCATCAATGAAAAACTCAAGCGTGTTTTTTATCGGGTCAGCATTGATTATAAAATTATGCCAAATACCATCGCTTATAAATTTCGGGACATCAATTTCAAACTTTCCAATTGAATTTTTAATTGTAAATGTCATCCTGCCGAATTTAATTCCAACATTTATAAAACTTTTGTCAATGGTTGATGTCATTGAAATCACATTAGCCCTCATTCCCGTGGTTTTAAGCCAAAATGAAATTGTGAAACCGTTTTTAATGCTTTCATTAAGTGTAAATTTTATGTAGCCATTTTTATCAAATCTCGCGCAAAATCCAGAAATCCTGTCAGCGTTTTGCTTTACTTTTATGTTTGCTTGATTTTCAAAAATTGAAGTTTCCTTTTTCGTCAAATTGGAAGAAAGATTGATCGGGATTAATTTCAACTTAAAATCACCTGATGACCTCGGATTGAAGATAAAGGCGTAGGTTCGCATTGTTGATGAATGATTACCTATGTCAACGAATGCGGAAAACTTTTCGTCAAGATGGTTTTTCAGGTCAAGTTTTTCAATTATTTCGTTTGTGGCTGGTTGAAGGTTAAAAATTGAATCGTCAAGTGAAAGAGCTTCCATTGGGTTTATATCGCCTTCAATTGACATTACGATTAGAATCGTATCAAGTGGATTTGCATAAAGACCGAAAATCGCGGAAAATTTTTCGCCTTTGACAACTTCATCGGGGCATTGAATGAAAGATATTCGCTGTGATAGGGAAAATGAAGTGATAAAAAATAACAAAGAAATGATCAAGCGAATTCGCATTGAACTTTTATCATCATCCATAGGCAAGTTTTAACTTTGTTATCTCATCTTTTTCAAAAAATCAAGTCGTTCTTTCAATTTTGAAGCTGGGACTAAAAGTTTATCTTTTCCGAAGATAGCTTCCTCTCTGTTTGTGAAGACAAGTTCATATTCATCGCTCATGACAATTGCTTCTTCAGGGCAGACCTCTTCACATAGACCACAATAGATACAACGCAACATATTTATTTCAAATTTTTTCGGGTATCTTTCTTTGTCAAGTTCAGTTTCTCCAGCGACCACTTCAATTGCAAGTGCGGGGCAAACCCTTGCACAGAGACCGCAAGCAACGCATCTTTCAACGCCTGTTTCATCGTTATATACAAGAACGGGACGACCGCGAAAGGATGCAGGCGGTTTCCATTTCACATCCGGATATTCAAAAGTAAATTTCGGCTTGAAGATTTGACGAAATGTTATGGTTAAACCTTTGAAAATCTCGGGCAGATAAAGTCGTTCAAGAAGGTTAAGGTTTGACCTTCGCTTTATTTTTGCTCTTCCATCTATTTTTTGTTCCATGGTTATTTCCGTTGACTTTGTTTTATAGCAAAATTTTTACAAGACCAGTCACAAGGACATTTAAAAGAGCAAGTGGGAGTAAAACTTGCCATCCAAGTCGCATAAGTTGATCGTATCTGAATCTGGGCAATGTCCACCTTACAAGCATAAAGAGGAAAATTATTATTCCAGCTTTTGCAAAGAAAACGATTATTTGTAAAATTGCTGCAATGTTGGGATTTAATCCAGAGTATATGTCAATAAACGGGAAATACCAACCGCCGAGAAAGAAAGCAGTCGTAAGCAAACTTGCAGTTATGACATTTGTATACTCAGCTAAATAAAATGCGCCGAATTTCATCCCTGAATATTCAGTGTGATAGCCAGCAACAAGCTCAGGTTCTGCTTCGGGTAGGTCAAATGGTAGACGATTTGTTTCAGCAAAAGCTGAAACGAGAAAAATTATAAATCCAACCGGCTGATAAAAAATGTTCCAAACATTCGCTTGAGATTTAATTATTTCATCAATTCTAATTGAACCGCTGACGAGAACAACTCCAACAAGCGAAAGTCCAAGTGAAAGTTCGTAACTTATCATCTGTGCGGATGCTCTTAGAGCTCCGAGAAGTGAATATTTGTTGTTTGACGACCAACCGCTCAAGGTGATTCCATATACGCCCATGGAGCTTAGCGCAAGTATGTAAAGAAAGCCGATGTTTACATCAGCGACGATAAGTTTAATCTCTTTTCCGCCGATTACGATTTTTTCTCCGATGGGCAAAACTGCTATTATGCTGTATGCGACGAAAAGTGAAATTATCGGTGCTATTGTGTGCAATGTTTTGTCGGCATTTGCGGGTATTATTTCCTCTTTGAAAAGTATTTTTATCAAGTCAGCAACTGGCTGAAAAAGTCCAAATGGACCAACACGATTGGGTCCAAGTCGGTCTTGTATAAAAGCAGAGATTCGCCTTTCAACATAGGTTAAGACCGCAGCGACGGTCAAAAACAAGAGAATAAAAGCGATGGCTTTTAAGATGGCGATTAAAAGTAATTCCATAAGTGCTTTCGTTTTTGATTTTTTAATCCTTTTTTATCATTGCACCGTTTCTCAAGTTCTCGTAAGACAGCCCTCTAAATTCACGAACAACGGTGGTGATTTCCTCAAAGACATCTTTTGCGGTTGTGTAAGTAAACTTCGCCCCAAGATTATTCGCTAATTCAGTGATGACTTTCCAAGATGGTTTAACATTTCTCCTTTCACCGCTTGCCCATCTGTCAAACGGTGTCCCAAAGTTAAATAATCTTGCGTGTGCAAGTTCAGCTTTGTTTATTTCACCTGTGTTCGGTTTTGCCTCGCCGAATTTCCTCGGCTTGTAAAGCATATACGGTTCAATGTCCAATGGGAGAACGGCGATGTTAATTTTTTGAACCCTGCCTTCAAAGTTTGTGAAAGTTCCCTCTTTTTCTGCAAATGAAGCGCTTGCGAAAACGACGCTTGCCTTATCAACTGTCTTATTTTTATTCGTGGCGTGGACGATTACCTTAACATCATCAAGTAAATTGTAAATTTCGTCATCAAGGACAATATCATCGTCCATGACATAGATGACTTTAAACTTTCGCTCTTTTAAACCGTTCAAAATCGCATCAAGCCCGTATCCATTCCCCGGTCGTATTCCAACAAGGTAAGCTCCAAGTGAGTTGGGAGTTTTGTCAGCCCTTATAAGGAAATTATCTTCGTCACCATCTTTAACATGCTTGATGAAGTCAATATACTTCGCTTTTAAAACTGTCTTGGCAAATTTCTGAAGGACGAAATTATCTTCGTTCGTTGCGAATGGAGAACCGATGACGGCAATTTCATCGGGCTTTGCATTTTTTAAAATTGACACCGCTTCCGATATGGCTGTTTCCCAATCAACTTCAATTAAATCGCCATTTCTCCGAACCATAGGGGATTTAATCCTATCATCAGAGTTAACGGGGATATATGTAAATCTTCCATAATCACACATCCAGTATTTATTAACTTCCATATTTTGCCTTGGTGTGATTCTTAAAATTTGATTATTCCTGACCCAAAGATAAACATTGCAACCACGAGCGCAACCTGGACAAATGCTTTCAATCGCAGTCATATTCCAAGTTCTTTCCCTGAATCTGAAATCCCTTGAAGTCAAAGCTCCAACTGGACAAATGTCAATGATATTCATTGAATACGGATTGTCAAGTTTTTTCCCTGGGAAGGTTGTCAAAACAACCCTATCTCCTCTTTGCGTAAATGTCAATTGCGGGTCTTTCACGATCTCATCAAAAAATCTAACACATCTTGAGCACATTATGCATCTTTCAACATCAAGAACGATATTAGCCCCGAGCGGAACTCTTTTTGGCTTGTGCACTTTTTCTTCAGTGAATCTACTATGCCCAGGTCCGTAAATGTATGTGTAATTTTGAAGTTTACATTCGCCAGCTTCGTCGCATATCGGGCAGTCAAGCGGGTGATTTATAAGTATGAATTCAAGGACAGCTTGTCTTGCTTTTACAACTTTTTCACTTTTAGTATAAACGACCATTCCATCCGTGACCCTTGTGGCACAGGCGATGACCAGTTTAGGCATTTTTTCTACCTCAACAAGACACATTCTACAATTTCCAGCTATTGACAGGGCGGGATGATAGCAGAAATGCGGGATGTCAATTCCAATTTCTTGCGCAGCTTGAAGTATTGTAAGTCCGTCTTTTACTTCTACTGTTTTTCCATCTATTGTTATTTTAGCCATTTTCAAGGTTCTCTCTTTTATTCTTAATCAAATTTGATCAAATCTTCAATTGGTGTATATTCAAGTCCGAAGGCATCAGCAACACCTTTGTGTGTGACTTTGCCTTCTATGATATTAACACCTCTTCGCAATTCTTTGTTCTCCTTTATCGCAACCTCAAAACCTTTATCTGCAAGTTCAATTATATAAGGCAGGGTAGCGTTTGTAAGAGCGATTGTTGATGTTTTTGGTACAGCTCCGGGCATATTTGCAACGCCATAATGGACAACGCCGTATTCAATGTAAACCGGGTCGTCATGCGTTGTTGGTCTTATTGTCTCAATACAACCGCCTTGATCAACAGAGACATCAATTATAACTGCTCCTTCTTTCATTTGAGCAACCATTTCCTTGGTGACAAGTTTAGGTGCTTTTGCCCCAGGGATTAGAACAGCGCCAATTAAGACATCAGCACGCTTAACCGCTTTCAAAATATTATATTCATTTGAAGCCATAGTTACCACATTTTTCGGCATTATATCGTCAAGATATCTCAATCTTTGCAAGTTCACATCAAGTATCGTAACCCTTGCGCCAAGTCCAGCTGCGATTTTCGCTGCGTTTGTTCCAACGACGCCACCTCCTATGATCGCAACATCTGCGGGTTCAACGCCTGGAACACCGCCAAGTAAGACGCCACGTCCGCCCATTGATTTTTCAAGATATTTTGCCCCCTCTTGTGGTGCCATTCTTCCCGCAATTTCACTCATCGGCTCAAGCAATGGCAAACTTCCATCATCTTTTTGAACTGTTTCATAAGCAATCGCAATACATCCAGATTTAATAACCGCTTCGGTTAACTCACGACTTGCTGCGAAATGAAAATACGTGAAAACTATTTGATCTTTTCTCAAAAGATCGTACTCATATCCGATCGGCTCTTTGACTTTAACTATCATGTCCGCTTTTGCGTAAATTTCCTTTGGGTCGTCAACAATTTCCGCACCCGCATTATGGTAAAGTTCATCGCTAAAGCCACTTCCAAGTCCAGCTCCTTTCTCAACAAGGACCGTGTGCCCGTGTGATTTCAAAATTGAAACACCCGCTGGTAAAAGTGCTACCCTGTTTTCCATCCTTTTAATTTCTTTTGGGACTCCTATTATCATGGCGTTTCTCCAAATTGTTTTTACTTGGATTGATTATTACTGTTGTGAATTTTTCTTCTTTCAATATTTCCTGAGCTAAGCGTTGAACATCTTCTGGCTCAACTTTTTCAATCCTTTCTATTACTTCCTCAACTTCGGAATACTTCCCGTCATAGACGAGCTCTATTTGTGCAAGGCGTTGCATCCTATTTGACATGCTTTCAAGACCCATCAGAATTGAACTTTTAACCTGTGCCTTTGCCCTTTTTAGCTCCTCGTTTGAAATCCCATTCTCAACGATTGACTTGAACTCCTTAAAAATTATATCAAGCGTTCTTCCAACATTTTTCTCATCCGAGGCAAAATAAACTCCAAAAATTCCTGAATCGTTAAACATTGAGTAGAATGAATAAATTGAATAAACAAGCCCATATTTTTCGCGGACATTTTGAAATAACCTTGAACTCATTCCATCCCCAAGCAATGTGTTAAGTAAAAGCACCTGATCCCTTCGTTCATCTTTTGCACCGTATGTTAAAACCCCCATACAAATGTGCGATTGACTTGATGGTTTCTCTATAACATACTTTTTGGGATTTGAAATCTTCGGCGCCTCTCTTATTTTGTAAGCCCCATTCTTTACTCTTGTGTCTCTGAAATACTTTAGCACAAGTTCAACTAAATCATCATGCCTTAAATTTCCAGCTGCTGAAATGACGATATTCTCAGCAGTGTAAAACTTGTTTAAATGATCAAATAGCTTTTCTCTCGTAAAACTTCCAACTGTTTCCCTCGTTCCAATGATAGGAAAACCCAATGGATGCGGATAAAAGAGCTGATATTCAAGGAGATCGCCGATGTATTCTTCAAGGTCATCCTCTGCATCGTTTATTTCCTCATAAACAACAAGTTTCTCCTTTTCTATTTCATTTTCTTCAAATGTTGGGTTTTGAACCAAATCCGCCAAAACTTCAACTCCTTTTTCAAGCCATTCCCCCAAAATTCGGACATAAAAACAGGTGTGTTCCTTTGTCGTGAAGGCATTTAAATAACCACCTATGTCCTCAACAAATTCAGCAATTTCTTGGGCGTTCCTTTTTCTTGTCCCCTTAAAAACCATATGTTCTATGAAGTGCGTAATTCCATTGTCAGTTTCATTCTCATCCCTTGAGCCAACATCAACCCAAACACCAAGCGAAACACTTCTCACATATGGAACTGATTCTGAAACAACCCTTATTCCATTTTCAAGAACGGTTCGGTTGTATAGCGAAACGATGTCAAATTTTTCGTAACCTTTGCTTGCTATCAACGGTTTCTTTGTTCTTTTTCTTTTCAAAGCACGGTTTTAGTTTTACAAAATATATCAAGTCATCTTCAAATAGTCAAGGAGATTTAAATGAACAAACTACTTTCGTCAAAGAGTTCTTCCTCCTTTTCGGGGGTTGAAACTTTTGAGATCAAAACCAATAAAACGATTATAAGAGCAATTGGCAAAACAACAAAAAGCAGGAAATTTATCACATTTTTCATCTAAAATCACCCAAATTTGTTTTTAAAAAGGCAAATGCTTTGCTAAGGACATTTATGCTGTTTTTATGTTTAAGATACTTTAACGCTTCATCAAGCGTGACCCAGGCATAGTCCTCGTGTTCATAAGACAGACGAACATCTTTTTGTTGTGTCTTTGCAAGATAATAATTCACCGTTTTATAAATTAATTTCCCGTGAATTCGGTAGTAATAAGCAACACTTTCTTTGAAACCATCAATAATTTCAATGTCCTTTATCCCCGTTTCCTCTTCAATTTCCCTTTTTATAGTGTCAATTTCGTTTTCTCCTTTTTCAACATTTCCTTTTGGGAAATCCCAATGCCCGAGACCGTATTTTAAGATCAAAAATTTCAACTGTCCATCCTCAATTCTGTAAATCACCGCTCCAGCTGAATGTTCTCTCGTCAAGGCGACTTTTTAAAGATTGTTTTTCTTTTTAAATTTGTCAAAAAAATGATAAAATTCCAAAGTTGAAAAATTACACAAGGATTCTCATAACACGACTTCGCTTTATCGGCGATGTCGTCCTGACAACGCCAGTCATAAGAGTTGTTCGGGAGAATTTCCCGCATGCTTACATAGCATATCTTGCTGATAAAGATGCTATCACCTTGCTTGAAAACAACCCTTACCTTGACGAGTTAATACCTTTTGATTTCAATTGGGGAATTTTTGAACAGGGGAAATTTATCTTGATGTTGCGGGCGAAAAAATTTGACCTTGTTATTGACCTTTTTGGAAACCCGAGAAGTGCAATTTTGAGCTTTTTAAGCGGTGCTAAGGCAAGAATAGGTGGAGCGTTCGGCTGGAGAAAATTTTTATATACGAATCCAATTCCGAGAACAAATGAAAGGAAAAACGCCATTCAATTTCACCTTGATTATCTAAAACCCTTAGGAATTAATGCAGGAAAATTGAACCAAGACCTAAGGACGGAGATTTTTTTGACTCCGAAGGAAAAAGATTGGGCTTTGAATTATTTGAAAAGCAAGGGCATTGATATAAATAAAAAAATTGTTGGAATTCACCCCGGGGCAACTTGGCCTGCGAAAATGTGGCTTAAGGAAAATTTCGCAATTCTTGCTGATAAAATAACTTCAAAAACCGATGCATCAGTTGTGATAACTCACTCGGAGAAGGAGACAAATCTTGCTTTGGAAGTTTATAATCTCACGCTGAAGAGAAGAATTTATCTTCTTGATTCGCTAAACCTGAGGGAACTTGCCTCTGTATTGTCACTCCTTGATCTTTATATCTCAAACGATTGTGGTCCGATGCATATTGCAGTGGCTGTCGGTACAAAAACAATAGGTATTTTCGGTCCAGGTGAAGAAGACATTTGGTTTCCTTATCCTGAAAGCATGGGGCACAAAGCGTTAAGAGTTGATGTTGAATGTCATCCATGTCATCTTGACTTTTGCAACAGGGAAGGAGAGAACTATATGAAATGTATGAAGCTTTTAACTGTGGATATGGTTTTGAACGAAGCATTAAAAATAATGAAAAGGGGCTGAATTTTCAGCCCCTTGTTTTTACAAGACAAATTTAATTCCCGCTTCAATGGCTTTTCTGTTCATTTCATTTAATTCCTTCCTTTTGACGACGATGTCAAGCGCATCAAATACGCTTTCTTTCGTAAGTATACCCGTGTACCCAATGTAAGCACCTAACATAACCATATTTGCTATTTTTGTTGAGCCAATGTCGTCGGCTATTTTCGTCGCAGGAACTGGTATAACTTCAACATCTTTTCTTGAAGGTTCAATATCAATCAAAGAGTTGTCATAAAAGATGACGCCACCGCTTTTAACAGTTGGCTCAAACTTTTCAAGCGAGGGTCTGTTCATCGCAATCAAAACAGTCGGAATTGAGACGAGCGGAGAGGCGATTTCCGTTTCAGATATATTGACATGGCAATTCGCAGTTCCTCCTCTCATCTCTGGTCCATACGAAGGCAACCAAGATACATAATATTCTTCAAGCATTCCAGCTTGGGTTAGCATTAAACCGAGAAGTAAAATACCTTGACCTCCGAATCCAGCGATTTTTATCTTCGGGTTTTTGTATTTTTCTGCGATTACATTTCTTTTGTATTTTCTGGGTTGAACTGTTGCGCTATCAATACCAATGGCTTTCTTTATTTCCTCGGCATTTAAAATTTTCCTTTCAAATTTCACTGGCTCAACCTTATCTGAAATATCTTTAAAAACACCGAGCGGGAAATATTTAGTCATAACTTCATTTATCCATTTTTCCGCATCGGGTGGGTTCATTCCCCAGCCGGTTGGGCAAGCTGAAAGCGCTTCAACGAAAGCAAAACCTTTGCCTTCCATCTGAATTTGAATTGCTTTCCTAACAGCTTTTCTTGCCTTTGCCATGTTCTTTGCGTCAGTTAAAGCAACCCTTTCAACATATACCGGTGCGTCAAGCGTTGCGATGAGCTCAGCCATACGAAGTGGATATCCCTCATTACGAATGTCTCTTCCTCTTGGGGTTGTTGTCGTTTTCATGCCCGGCAATGTCGTTGGAGCCATTTGTCCGCCCGTCATTCCGTAAATGGCATTGTTAACAAAAAACACAGTTATATGCTCACCACGATTTGCTGCATGCAAAATTTCATTCCCACCTATAGCTGCAAGATCTCCATCGCCTTGATAACTTATTACAATACTATGTGGATGAACTCTTTTTATTCCAGTCGCTACCGCAGGAGCTCTTCCATGTGCGACTTGAATATGCCCCGCGTCAAAGTAATAGTAAAGAAATACAGAACATCCAACGGGATTAATGAAAATGACACGATCTTGAATTCCAAAATCCTCAATTGCTTCAGCGATGAGTTTGTGAAGCTTTCCATGACCGCATCCCGGGCAGTAGTGTGTATTTATTTTGTCAGCGTCGGGTTTTCTTTCAAATATGTCATAAAAAGTTGATGGCTTTTTTAGAATTGTCACCGCCATTTTCTCACCTCACTTTTGATGTTCAATTTCTTTTTCAATTTCAGCAAATATATTTTTAACCTGCTCAATTATTTCCTCAGCAGATGGAACCATCCCTCCACACCTTCCATAAAATTTAACCGGTCTCATTCCTTCAAGAGCAAGTTTTACATCATCAACCATTTGTCCGGTGCTTAACTCAACAACAAAGAAAATCTGCGCCGTCTGAGCAAGCTCGCGAATTTTTTCCTCCGGGAACGGAAACAAAGTTATTGGTCTTAACAAACCAACTTTGTATCCTTCGCTTCTCATTATGTCAACGACACTTTTTAAAATTCTTGACACTATACCATAACCAACTAAAATCAATTCAGCATCCTCGGTTTTATAATCTTCATATCTCACCTCTTCCTTTTTAATTCTCTCGTATTTTTCTTTCAGTTTCAAATTGTGCTTTTCAAGGTCTTCAGGGGTGAGGTAAATTGATGTAATTAGATTATGCCTTGTCTCGGCTGTACCATCAACACACCATGATTTGTCAACTTTCGGTATTTTCGGCTCGGGAAATTCAACTGGTTCCACCATTTGTCAGATGAAGCCGTCAGCGAAGACATAAACAGGATTTCTATATTTTTCGGCCAAATCAAAAGCAAGATAAGTTAAATCGCACATTTCCTGTATGGAATTTCGCGCAAGGACGATGACTTTGTAATTACCATGACCACCGCCTTTAACTACTTGATAGTAATCACCTTGCTCTGGTGCGATGTTTCCAAGTCCTGGTCCACCTCGCATTACATCAACGATGACCATGGGTAATTCAGCCCCAGCTGCATATGAAATTCCTTCCTGCATTAAGCTTATGCCAGGGCTTGAAGATGCTGTCATAGCTCTTACTCCTCCACTTGCTGCACCAAAGAGCATATTGATCGCTGCTACTTCACTTTCAGCTTGAATGAAGACGCCACCAACCTCAGGCATTAAAAGTGCAGCTGTTTCGGCTATCTCACTTGCGGGAGTAATTGGATAACCGAAAAACGCCCTGCATCCAGCAAGAATTGCACCCCTTACAACCGCCTCATTCCCTTTCATCAGTTGTTTTGCCATTTTCAAATTTCCTTTTTGTTTTTTCAACTGCTTTTAGCAGTCAAAATAAAAAAGGCGAGGTATATTTCACCTCGCCTTTAATTTAATGATAAGCTTTTTTCATCAACCACAGCGCCACGTTTATAAACAGTTATCGCCCCTGGTTTAGGATAAGCATAAAAACAAAAACCACAACCAGTGCAACTATCCCCAACATATTCGGAGTAATGATAACCCCTTGAATTGAACTTATCCGAAATTTTTAAAACTTTCACTAGGCGAACTTAAATGCAAAGCGTTCAACCCTTACACTGTTCTTTTTCAATTTTGATAAATGCTTTTTCAAGTGTAATCGGCATCAATCTCTCCTGATTGATTTTTAAATCCAAAGTTCAATTTCGTATTCCTTCTTGTGAGATAGCTTTACATTTCCCTTGGCTTTGTTTAAAAGTTCCTTTATTCTCTCAACGCTCTCTGATATTTTATCAAGCTCCTCGCCAGCAAGTTCAATGTAAATTTTCTTTTTCCCTTTGACATTTAATGAATTTATATGATTCCATATTTCGTCCGTCCTCCTTTCTATCTCGGAAAGTTCATGAATCGCCTGGTTTATAAGTAATATAACTTCCTCCTTTGATGTCCTCCTGAAGTATTTCCTTACCCTTTGAAACCTCTCCGAAAAATTAATTCCTTTCATTATCATCATCTCGTTTATTTGAATTTTATTTTAATTTAATTCCGATCAAAATAAATTGCAAACTCCGTGCCACCGATAAATTTTGAAATAGGACTTAAAAAGGCGCAATTTTCAAGGGGATTAAATGCAAAAATGCCACACGAGTTATCCGATTGTGTAAAATTTTTACATTAGAATTTTATTAATTTGACGCCATCCACTTGACAAGTGACAGTGGGTTTTTTTAATTTTTATGTAAAAAGAAATGAATGGGAAAGTGGTTTCACCGAAATTATTTGTCGTTTCTTTTGCTATTAACTTTGACAAGTGGGATTGTAATTGCGATAAATGGTTTTTCATATTATACTGCACCTCTCAAAGAAAAAGCTTTCCATAGTAAACACGAAGACCTTAAGCCAAGCGGTAAAATTGGTCATGGACTTGGAATAGTTGGAACCTCCATGGTAATAATTGGCGTGTTTTCTTATTCATCAAGGAAAAGATTGCGGTTGCTTTCAATGGCTGGAAATATTAGGGATTGGCTTAACTTTCACATTTTTCTTTGCTTAACAGGACCTGTTCTGATACTTTTCATACAATCTCGCTTGGAAACCGTCAAAATTTGATCATAACACAACTAATTTCAAATTAACAGGGAAGCATTTAATTCTTGATTGTTCTTTCTGCCATAAAGGTGTATTTTCTGGGACACCGACCGATTGTTATTCTTGTCATCAATCAAACTATACAAATGCTCTCATCCCTGTTCATACAGTTGGTTATCCTTATAACTGTGAAATGTGCCATACAACAAATGGATGGAAGCCGTCAAGTTTTAACCATGATGCCCAATACTTCAGAATTTACTCTGGAAAGCATAGCTATTCAAAGGGGAGATGGCGACTTTGCGTTGATTGTCATCTTTCCGCACCGAATTCATTTCAAAGTTACTCTTGTACAACAAATTGCCACAATAATAGAACGAAGTTAGATACCGAGCATCGGAATGTTCCGGGTTATAACTATGATAATCAAGCTTGTTATTCATGCCATAAAAGTGTATAACAAAAGCTTGCGTCATATGAATAAGTTTATTTTACATTATTTCTTATAAATGTCGCCTTATCGCAGTCGCCCCATGGTGAAATAAATATTCAATGTTCCAGCTGTCATTCAACTTCTGGCTGGAAGCCAATAAAAGAAAAAATTGATTTTGACCATTCAACCACGGGTTTTCAGCTGGTTGACTCTCATGCAAAGAAAAAAAGCACTGATTGACATAAGAAAGATAATAAAGGTAATTTAATTTTTGCATCCGTTGGTAAAAGTTGTTCCTCTTGTCATTTTGACTTTCATGCAGGTGAACTTGGGAACAGATGCCAGGATTATCATTCATACAAGACATGGAAGCTTTATGATGTGTTTAGAAAGCATAACAACTCGAGATTCCCGCTTTCTGGTGTCCATGCTTCGTTGAAATGCGAGAGTTGCTATTTGAAAGGGGGAATTTTTCAAGTTGTTTCAATCCCAGTTGAATGTGTATCATGCCACGAAAAGAATTACAATGGAGCTAAAAGACCTGATTATATTGTTTTAAATTCTAGTAAAAATTGCGGTGATTGTCATACGATTAAGGCGATTTCTTGGACAGGTGAGAGAGCCTTTCATAATAGAACTGGGTTTCCTTTAACAGGGGCGCATCAAATTATAAGTTGCGATAAGTGCCACATTGATTAGAAATTTGATGTTCTTATTCCAACTGATTGTTATCCGTGCCACAGGATACAATATGAGAATGCAAGAAACCCAAATCACTTAACTGCTGGTTTTCCTACAACTTGTGCAACTTGTCATACAAGTTCAGGATAGAGACCTGCTTCAAATTTTGACCATTCTTTAGAATATATTCCGGAGAACATCGTGGGAAATGGAATAGTTGTAATGATTGCCATATTGATCCAAACAACTACAAGAATTTCTCATGCATAACATATTGCCACAGTCAAGCATCAACAGATAGAAAACATAAAAAAACATAGAAATGTCGGAGGATATAGATATGAAAGTCAAGCTTGTCTATCGTGTCATATTAGAATTCTAAATTTTGCCGATTTTCATCAATCAATGCGATTTGATCTTAACGATGTTCAAAATGGCAGTAAAATAAGAAAATTGAAATTGAGAAATCTTTTCACATCAATTGTTTTCACTACAACAACTTGGTTAAGGTTGGGAATTGATTTCAATGAATATAGGAGTGCGTATCTATTTGAGACGATGAAAGATTTCCCAGATACACTTTTTGATAAAAGATTGAGGAAGGATATTCGTGGTATTGATGAGGGGAAAATTAATGTTGTTTTTAAGTCAAATGTCAAGGAAATCAAAGACAAATCAGTTATCTTGACAACTCCTGAGGGGGAGATAGAATTACCGAACGATTATGTCTTTATCTTCATTGGCGGGACTTTGCCATATGAATTTCTCAAAAAAGTTGGAATAAATATAGTTCAAAAAAGCGGGAACTAATATTTCCCATCTTCATCCCCTTTGCAAATTAACATCACTAATTGTAAATTTATTAAAAAATTCAAAGGCGGAAAATATGGCTGATGAAAGAATAGAAAGACAGGTGTTGCGTGTTCTTTCTACCGGACCAAAAACTTTTTGGGAGATTGTCAATCGCCAAGATGGAACCCTTAAGGAGTTGTATCAAACTTTAAACAAATTGCTGAAGAAAAACTTAATCAAAAGAGATGGCGAGTTTTTTTACCTTAATGGGCAAGCACCACTAAAAGTATTTCCTGATCCAAGATGTGAAAATTGCCGTGGCGGAATCCAAATAAAAGGTGAGTATTTAAAAATTTTTGAAACATACAAAGAAATAGTAAAAAGTAGACCGTTACCTTCAATTGAATTTGACCAAGGTTTCATTAGCGCAGAGGATGCCGTAAGGAGAGCAATTTTTATGTATGAAAGGGGAGATGTTGAAGGGAAGTCAATCTTTATACTTGGTGATGACGACCTTGTAAGCATAGCGATTGGATTACTCGGCGTTGCAGAAAAGATCACAGTTCTTGAAATTGATAAAAGATTAACCGATTTCATTAACGATGTGAGCAGGAAATATAACCTTAACATCTCAACTATAACTCACGATGTCCTTGACTCTTTCCCACGAAGGGAAATCAATAAGTATGATACCTTTTTAACCGATCCAGTTGAGACATTGCAGGGCTTTATAATTTTTATTTACAGATGCATGCAAGCGTTAAAGAAAAGGAGATCAGTTGGATATTTTGGCTTGACACACATTGAAGCAAACCTTGAGAAATGGTACCACATACAAAAGTTTATACTTTCAACTGGAATGGTTATAACTGATATACTGCGTGACTTTTCATATTACCCAGAAGATGAAAACCAATGGAACGAAAACTATCAGCATTATTTGATAAATAAAAAATTGAAAATCGGTCTACCAAATGTTAATTGGTTCAGGTCTTCCTTTTTCAGAATTGAAGCGTACGATAAAATTAAATTAAGAAAATTGCCGAGGTTGAAATCAGCTCATAAACTTTATATTGATGATGAGGCATGGTGCACAGTTGAATATGAGAAATGGGATTAAAAAAAGCTAAAAAGATATGAGAGCGATAGTATCATTTCTTTGTATTCTTTTCGCAGGTTGCTTTACAGTTTCTCAGCTTCAATCTCCTAAGGTTCTTGAGATGGGCAAGTTAGAATTTAATGGCGGAGTAGCAATTGCGAGATTTGAGGATTTCGGTCCAAATGAGTTATTCGGTGGCATGAGAGTCGGGGTTGGCTCTAATACAGATATTGGCTTTCGGATTTACGGGTGGCTACCCAGGAAGGGAGAAGGTGGTCTTGCTGGAGTTTATGTGGATGCGAAATATCAATTTACAGAAAAACCCCCTTATGTCTCTGGTGTTTTAGGACTTTCATATTTAACACTTCAACCGGCTTTAATTGTTGGGACGGATAGATTTTACGCTTCGGTCGGAGCTGTTTTAATACTAATACCTTCATTAAACTCAAGGGATGAATTCTCTGGTGTTGCTGGGCTAGCGAAGTTAGCGGTTGGATATTCATTTGGAAGTAAATTTAGGTTAACGCCTGAGATTGGGGCTATCTTTCCCATTACTGAAGGTGAGTTTCCTGGAAGTCCGTATTACACTGCCTTTGGAATTTCTATTAGACCTTGATAAGAAGGTTAATTTATAAGATAGTGGGAGATTTTGTTTAGATGTCTTTTTTCAATTTTAATCTTTAAAGTTAGGTGTTCATCGTCATAATTTGCCTCAAGAACTTCGCCAAATTTATAGATGGCTGAAATTGCTTCTTTATCGCTGATAGGGATCTTGCCTGTAATTTCAACATAATGTTCATCTATTATTTGAGAAATTTTATCTTTGAGCGCTTGTAAATTTACTCCGCGTGAAGCAGATATGAAGACAGCGTTTTTATATTCGCTCGCCAAACTGTAAATCATGTCTCTATTTTCAATCTTGTCAATTTTATTAAAAGCGATGATCATTGGTTTGTCCGATGTGTTTAATTCGTTTAATGTTTCTTCAACGACTCGTATTTGCTCTTTAAAGTTCGGGGATGAAATATCCACGACATGAATTAATATATCCGCTTCAACGATTTCGTCAAGTGTTGATTTGAAAGAAGCGATGAGATGATGTGGAAGTTTTCTTATGAAACCAACGGTATCTGTCAAAAGGATTTTTCTTACGGGCGAAAGTTTTACAACACGAGTCGTAGCATCAAGCGTTGCAAAGAGTTTATCTTCAACATATACATCTGCATAGGTTAGAGCGTTTAAAAGTGTTGATTTACCTGCGTTTGTGTATCCAACAAGAGCTACTCTAAAAATGTTTTTCCGCCCTTTCCTTTGTTCTTTTCTTTGGTTGTTAAGTTCATTCAACTTTCTTTTCAAAATTGCTATTTTCCTTTTAACAAGTCGTTTGTCAGTTTCAAGTTGAGTTTCACCAGGTCCTTTTGTCCCAATCCCACCGTATTGCTTTGAAAGGTGACGCCATCTACCCGTCAACCTTGGTATGAGATATTCAAGTTGCGCTAATTCAACCTGAATTTTTGCTGGAGCTGTCCTTGCATGGGAGGCAAAAATGTCAAGTATTAATGTAGTTCTATCTATCACCTTGCAATTTATGATTTCCTCAAGATTTCGCACCTGAACCCCTGAAAGTTCATCATCAAAAATCACTATGTCAATTTTTTCTTCTTCAACGATTTTTGCTATTTGCTCCGCTTTACCTTTACCGATGAAATAAGCAGGATCTGGTCTTTCCCTTTCCTGATAAACACGGCAAACCACATCGGCGCCTGCAGTATCGGCGAGCAATTCAAGTTCGTCAAGATATTCTTCAACTTGTGTTCTTGTTTGATTCGGGAATATGACACCGACAATTATCGCTCTTTCTCGTTCTTTGGTATAATTAGCCAAGTTCTGGTTCTTGATCCTTTTTTTAATAAATTTAAGCGGAATTTTGAAAACTTGAAAATTTCGGTTTGATTTATTATATTTATAACGCAAAACACCGCGGGGTGGAGCAGCTGGTAGCTCGTCGGGCTCATAACCCGAAGGTCGCGGGTTCAAATCCCGCCCCCGCAACAAAAATTTTTATAAACAAAGAAAAATGAAAGATGCCGAATCTTAAGTCAGCTGAACGCAGAATGAGGAAAGCTGAAAAACGCAGGAGGAGAAATCGCCATTACAAATCAACAATGAAAACTTTTATAAAAAAAGTGAAAAACGCAACTACACGAGAGGAGGCAGAAGCTGCACTTAAAAAAGTTTATTCCATCCTTGATAAACTCGTCGTAAAAGGAATAATACACAAAAACAGAGCAGCATCTTACAAGTCAAAGCTCGCCCAGTTCGTTAATAGTTTGCCTTCCTCATCAAAGAGCCAATCATAAGGGTTTAAAAATGCGACATAGCTTTTGATGGCTATGTCGCTTTCATCCAACCTAATTGAAAAAGTTCACAAAATTTTTTAAATTGTTATTGCAAAATGAAAAACAAAAAACTTTCCGAAACATGGAAAGAAAGATAAGAGTCCTTATCGCCAAAGCAGGACTTGATGGACATGATAGAGGGGCTAAAGTTGTAGCAGCTGCGCTTAGAGATGCGGGTATGGAGGTTATTTATACCGGTTTAAGGCAAACGCCCGAGATGATAGTTTCCGCAGCAATTCAGGAAGATGTTGATGTAATAGGGGTGAGCATATTAAGTGGCGCTCACATGACGATCTTTCCCAAGATAATAAAACTAATGAAAGAAAAAGGACTTGATGATGTTCTTTTACTTGCTGGTGGAATAATTCCAGACGAGGATATACCTAAACTTAAGGAAATGGGGGTTGCTGAGGTCTTTACACCTGGAACTCTTACTACGGAGATAGTTCAGTTTATCAAAGAGTGGTTTGAGAAAAATAAAAAGCAAAAAGTAGCTTAACTTATCTCTTCCTTCAATTTTCTTGTGATGATTTCTACATTATCAAAATTTATCCCCTCATTTAAAGAGAAAACTTTTTTGAAATCATCTGGTTTGAAAAAAATTTCAAACCTTCTTGAGTATTCGTTCAACTTTGACAGATAATAAGCAACATTCTCATCCCTTCGGAAAGGATTCCATTCCTCAACGAGTTTGCAATTTTCAAACGACTTAACATCGGGGGTTGAACCTGTGATGTAATAGGTTATTTTGTCACCGGGGCGGTAATTTTTTCCCCTTGATATAGCAAGCTCGTAACCAGCGCTTTTATTTCTCCTTCCAAGTTTAACCAATTCAATGTACCTTTCGGGTTTTTCCCTCAAAGTTTCAGTTTTTGCAAGTTCAAATATGTCAATTTTTCTTTCAGAGATCGCTTCAAAAAGAGATTTATAAAGCTCATGAATTTTTTCTATCTCACCATTTAGTAAATACCTTATACACTGTGCGATATATTTTCGTGCAAACGGCTCCATACCGCGCGAAATTAAAGAAGCGCCCTTAATTTCAATGTTTCCGTCTTTATCAAGCAAAGCATAGTTTTTCTTTTTGTAGCTTAACATTTTTTTGTAAAATCCGTTGTAGACGAGGTTTATCCCTTCTGGCAAAATTGATGAAACCTGTTTCACAAAATCCTGGGATTTTTCCTCGGTTGAATATTCTTCCGGCGGAAGGAAATAAATTCCATCTGTGTCAGCTTCAATGACTTTGCCACCGCGTTTTTTTATCTCAGCGATGAGATGTTTTAAAATATCTTGCCCAATTGAGGTTACTTTGTCAGCGCTTTCATAATCATTGAAAATAGCACGACTATAGCCAAGATAACCGTAGAATGAATTTATCAAAATTTTAAATGAGGATTGTATTGCGTCGTACTTCGCTTTTTCCTCTGGTATTTCAGTTGTCTTCATTTTATGCTTTGCTTCAATTCTCATTTTTGTCAAACTTTCAAGCATCTTCAAGAATACGCCAAGTTCATCTTTTTTAGGCGCTACTTTGAAGTTTATCATTATTGAAGGATAAAGGGATTCAATATCTGCGTGAACCACATTTTCAAAAATTCCCGTATAGAAAATGTCCGTATAACCGCCCGTTGTTTGAAAACCCACATCCGGTTTCGGAAGCGAATGCCTTTGACGAAGATATGCCCTTACAAGCATTGACTCTATTTTTGATGATGAACCTGATTTAATAACTTGCCAAAATGAAAATGGTAACATTTGGGTTAAATAAAAATAAGGTGGGGTGAGAAGTTCTGAAAGTTTTTTAGTTTCCTCCGCATCTTGAATTGCATATTTGATTAGCGTCTCGGGTTCATTTTCCCAATACCAGGAAATTCTTTCACCTGGAATGAAAATTCTATCAGCAGATGAAATACCAAAGTATTTTGAGACATATTTGAGCGAGTAACTTTCAAGCTCTCTTTTAACAAAGTCATAAAGTTGAACAAGTATCAATGTATCAATTATATGCCTTCCGTATATTTCTATGCCTGTAAAAACGGTTTCTTTATCATAGGTTATCGTTGTTATCTTCGGCTTACTTTTATCCCTCCCGAGGGAAAGTTCAACCTCATTTAACTCCGCCCTTTTGATAAGATAAGGAAGATCAAAATTTAAAATGTTATGCCCTTCAATTACATCAGGATCTTTTTTTTGAATTATCTCAACGAGTTCTGATAACATTTGTTTTTCGCTTTTTCTTCTCCCGTCAATTATGTGTTTCCAACCACGGTTATCGGTAAGCGCAATTAAAACAATCCTATCCTCAATTCTATCAGGGTTGCTGAATCTATGCTTTGTGTATGTTTCAATGTCAAGTTGAATTCGGTATATATCATTAAATTCCATACCTTTGAATAATGTTATGCCTGTCTGAAGTAAAAACTGATGAACTGGATCAGGTCTTAAATAAATTATTTCCGCATCTGCGTATGTCTCTACTTTGACCATATGTCTTGTGCTGTAATTTCTCAATACAACTCTTACAGCATTCCACATATCTGTTAAATCGTTAAAGGCGCAAACATATTGATAAAAGTTGTTCCCTTTAAGTTTCTTCAACCAAAAATTTTTTTTGAAACCTTCAAGATAGCTTTTATCGCTTATAAAAAAGAACGGGTAAAAATTCCTTATCTCCTCTCTTACATGGTCTCCTTCTCTAAAGTAAAGTTTAACCCTGGATTCATCAATCTGTTGAACCGCTACGATGTTTTTTTCGGTATTATGTCCGTAGATTAATTCGTCCATATCAACTTATTTCAATTTCAATTGTTCTTCTTCCTCTTGGGATTTGACTCTTTATCCCATCGTTGGTGACAAGTCCACATCCAAGCGTTATCCCTGAAAATCTAACTGCGATATATTCACCGAGTTCAAAATTTCCGTTGTAGTTTTTTAAGATTCCACCGTTAAGGAAAATCTTTGCATCATTTTCGTTCTCAAGGTCAATGACATTTTTATGAACATATGGCGCAAGAAGTTGAAGAGCACTTGTTGAGATCTTCCATCTTTCCTTTTTTACATGCTTTGCAAGTTTTATACCGAGTCGTTGGATTATTTGGTTTAAAAGATGAGCTTTGAGGTTTCGGTTTATGGTTGTGTCATCGCTTGAGAAGAAATTGATAAAATCAATTGAAGAAAACCAAATTTCATCTGCTTTTATGTGGAATGCGAATTTTTCCCATATGCTTTCATCTATACCGAATTTATCGCTCAGGAAATTTAACGCCGATCTAATTTCTTGGCTCTCGTATGTTAAAAGTTTGAATTTATCGGTTGATTCCTTTTGGGAAGATAAAATTTTAAAATCGTTCAAGGCGGTTGTTCTCGTTACAGTTGTGTCTGTTTTTCTTATTTTTGCGATGAAAAATCCCTCGGAATTAAATTTAAAAGGATAAATACGAATTGTCTTTTTCAATCTTTCATCAAGTTGAATATCGTCGTAAATTGTAATTCCTCCGTCAAAGTCAATGTTTTTGAAATTTATCTCTTCAATTTCAATCGGAAACTTTTTCAGTGCGTTTTCTATGACAAGTTCATTTTCTTCAACAGTAAGAGTGCAAGTTGAATAAACGATAATCCCGTTTGGTTTTACCGACTTTATAGCGCTTGTTAAAAGTTGCTGTTGTTTGTTGCTGAATCTTTTCACCTCGTTCTCACTCCACCAATTCAAAACTTCATTCGCTTTTGAGATTATACCAAGCGCTGAGCATGGCGCATCTACAAGAGCTCTGTCAAAAATTTCGGGGAGGATGTTCCCAAATCTGTTTCCATCCATTGAAGTAACAGCGATATTTAAAACCCCAAGTCGTTCAATGTTATGAACGAGGACTTTTAAACGGTCGGGGATAACATCGTTCGCAAAAATTACGCCGGAATTTTTCATTAATTGGGCAATATGCGTTGCTTTTGAACCCGGAGCAGAGGCGATGTCAAGAATGTATTCCCCAGATTGAGGAGATAACGCAACCGTTGGAAGCATAGATGATAAACTTTGAATGTAGAATAAACCCGCAAAATGTTCAATTGTCTTTGAAATCGGCACGGGCTCCTCAAGCACTGTGAAAGCACCCGGGACTGATTCAACTTCATTTAACTTAAAACCGAGGTTTTCAAGTCGTGTTTTCAGTTCATCGGGTGAGATTTTTAATGTGTTTGTCCTAATGCAAAGTGGCGGACTTGATTGTAGGGATTTTATCATCTTTTCCGCGGAAACAGGGTCAAGAATTTTGTGAAGATAATTTAGAATTTTTGTTCTCATAGATTCGTTAATGCAAATTGTGATTTTTTCTTAATATATCATTTTTGGAGATGGAAGGCAAAATTTACCTTTTGTCATTTTGATTGATTTTTAATGAAATTTTTCGTAAAATTAATTCAAGAAAAACAAAGTAGCCCTTTACAGATGAGCAAGGAAGCGAAATGGTTTTTGGGAATAATTGGTATAATTCTATCTCTGGCGGTGCTTTTGGTGGCATTGAGTTTTTATACGCTTGTTTCTTCTATGAAAGTTGAAGCTGAGGAGGAAATTGACTCCGGGAAGGATAAAGTTGCTTTAATTGAGTTGAAAGGAGTTATTATAAGTTCGGAGGAAATTGTAAAGCAGATAAAGAAATACGCAAAAAGTACATCGGTTAAGGCGATTGTTTTTTATGTTGATTCTCCGGGAGGAGGAGTATCAGCAAGTGAGGAGATATTTCAAGAATTGAAGAAGGCAAGGGAGAAAAAACCGGTAATTGTTTCTATGGGTTCGGTTGCTGCAAGTGGCGGTTATTATGTTTCTCTTGCTGGAAGTAAAATAGTTGCAAACCCCGGGACTATAACTGGAAGTATTGGTGTTATAGCCCAATTCCCAAATTTTAAAAAATTGCTTGATAAAATTGGCGTTGATTTTGAAATAGTGAAAAGTGGGAAGTTTAAGGATTCAGGGAATCCCTATCGTGGTTTAACCCCTGAAGAAAGAAAGTATTTTCAAAGTGTAATAGATGATGTTTACGAGCAGTTTGTTAACCATGTTGTAAATGAGCGGAAGATGAAGAAAGAGGATGTTTTGAAAATCGCTGATGGCAGAATTTTCACGGGCAAACAAGCTCTTGAACTTGGACTTGTTGATACGCTCGGGACACTTGAAACTGCTATAAAAATTGCTGGAGAAATGGCTGGTATAAAAGGAGAGCCGAAGATTGTTAAAGAGAGAAAAAAGAAACCAGGGCTTCTTGACATACTTTTTGAGTCAAAAACTCTTGATGAGATAAAAGGAGCAATTTTAAATCAGCCGATTTTACAATATCGGTGTGAGTTTATTCCGTAAAAATTAAAAACAAAATTGAGATGAGAAATTGACGAAGACAGAATTAGTCAGAATTTTAGCTGAAAGAATAGGACCTATAGTTTCAGTTGCTGATGTTGAAAGGATAATTGATGGGGCGATTTCTATAATAATGGATTCTTTGAAGAGAGGTGATTATGTTCAGATTCGTGGATTTGGGACTTTTAGAGTTGTGAAACGAAAAGCACGAATTGCGAGAAATCCAAAAAAAGGTGAGATTGTCCCACTTGAAGACAGATATGTACCTGATTTTAAGCCAACAAGAGAGTTCAAACAGATGGTCATTGAAAGTTTGAGGCATAAAATTCTTGAGGAGAAGGGAATTCAAGGTTCGTCGTCTGGCTCAAGTGTAGAAGGGAAATCAAACGCTTAAAAATCAAGGAAATTTTTAACATGAGCGAAAAAATTTGTCCCGTTTGTGGTGTAACTTTGCCTGAACAAGCAAAGTTTTGCTATAATTGTGGTTCAAAGTTGGCTGAAGAAGTCAAGGTTTTGGTTTGCGAAATTTGTGGATATGAAAATGAAGTTGGGAGCAGGTATTGTGTAAGTTGTGGCTCTACTTTGACTGGCGCATTGGAATCAACTTCTGAAAAAGAGAGCGGAAGAAGAATTGATATTGAATTTAAACCACCCAAAGTTCAGGAGCATAAAAAAGAAAAAGAGGTTAAACAAAGAAAGCAGAAGAGATTTAAAATTTCATCAACTCAGGTTTTTTATGCTGGGCTTGCAGTTGTTTTCTTGTTACTGGTGGCTTATGGCGTTATGAGAAAGGAAAAAGAAAAAGCTGTGGATGTACATCAACATCCCGAAGTAAACTCTGAAATTATGGCTGAGATAAATAAATTGCGAGAGCGTGTTAATTCAAATCCAGACGATATTCAGGCAACATTGAAACTTGCAAATTTACTTCACGATGTCCATATTTTTGATCAAGCTGTTGAATACTACAGGAGATATCTTGAAAGAAATGAATCAGACCCAGATGCGAGGGTTGATATGGGGATTTGTCTTTTTGAGCTCGGCAAAGTTAATGAAGCTATAGCGGAGATGGAAAAGGCGTTATCCTATGCCCCAAATCATCAATTGGCGCTTTATAATCTTGGAGTTGTAAATCTCGTTACTGGAAATGTTGAAAAAGCGAGGGAATATTTTAACAAATGCATTGATGTTAATCCGAATGCCGATGTTGCCCAGAAGGCAAAAAGGATGCTTGAGCAACATAAATTCTAACAAAATTAATTTGGAGGTGAAAATTTATGCCTAACCTCAGGAAGAAGAGGAAAAAGAAGATGAACAAGCATAAGTGGAAGAAAAGACGTAGGAAGATGAGGCATAAGAAGAAGTTAAGATAGTTTATTTAGGCGGTTGCTGTATGGCAACCGCCACTTTTTATTCGTTATTGCAAATTGAAAACAAAAACTCCATTTAAATGCGAAAGTTCATTTTTACTTTAATTGCACTTTTTTTGATTTTTCAATTTAAAATTGAAAATGCAAATTCTTGGGGTTTTGAAGCCCACAAAAAGATCACTGAACTTGCAATTGATATAATTTTGAACCTTCAAAGCGTAAAGGGTGTTGAACAACAGAAATTCAACTCACTTAAAAAGTTTCTTGAGGCGAACAAAGCAACCATTATTGAGAGATGCATTGAACCTGATATGGTTAGAAATGAGCTTAAAGATGAGCAATTCAATCACTTTATTGATATTGATAGATATGGAAGTTATCCTTTTGAGGAATTACCACGGGATAAAAGAAAAGCGATTGAGAAATTTGGATTTGAAAATGTTCAAAAAAATGGGCTTTTACCATGGAGAATCGCTGAGGTGATGGATAGTTTAGGTGAGGCGATTTCAAATCAGAGTAATGAAAAAATGTTGAGATATTTTTCATGGATTGCGCATTATGTTGAAGATGCTCATCAACCTTTACATGTCACTGAAAATTACGACGGGCAGTTGACAAATCAACCGGGAATTCACTCAAGGTTTGAAACCGAACTTGTGAAGCATATGATTTCCAAGAATGGGTTGAATTTTAATACGAAGCGACTTGCGAGTGAACTTGTTAATTTTGAACCGATTTCTGACAAAGTTAAATTTGCATTTGATATCGTCCTTGAAAGTTATAAATATATTGAGCCGATACTTGAGGCGGATAGATTTGCAAAGGATAAAATACCGGTAGAGAAACTCTATAGAGTTGAGAAGCGAAATGGAAGGACAAGATATATTTATTCCGACGATTATTACTCAATTATGAACGAGCGACTTGGTTCACTTGTCCTTTCAAGAATGGAAAAATCAGCTGTTCGGCTTGCTTATATTTGGTTAAATGTTTGGAACAACTATTACAAATAAAATTCAGGTTGAAATGAGGAAGACAAGGAGAGTTAAGACGCAAAGTAACAGGGTATATTTAAGCGAACGAGAAATACCTAAGAAATGGTATAATATAGTTTACGACTTGCCAGAGAAACCCAAACCTCCAATAAACCCTAAGACAGGTCAACCAGTATCAATTGACGAGTTAAGCACAATCTTTGCAAAAAGTTTGATTGAGCAGGAAATAAGCGAGAAGCAATGGATAGAAATACCTGAGGAAGTTTTGAAAGTATATTTATTATGGAGACCAACGCCACTTATAAGAGCGAGAAATTTAGAAGAAGCGCTTGATACACCAGCAAGAATTTATTATAAGTATGAAGGTGTTAGTCCTTCGGGAAGTCATAAGCCCAACACGGCTGTCGCTCAGGCATATTATAATAAACTTGAAGGGATAGAAGTTTTGACTACTGAAACAGGGGCTGGTCAGTGGGGAAGTGCCCTTGCTTTTGCTTGTAATTACTTTGATTTGAAGTGTAAAATTTTTATGGTTAGGACAAGTTATGAGCAAAAGCCATATAGAAAAGTTCTCATGCAGATGTGGGGCGCAGATGTGACTCCAAGTCCAAGCAATGAGACCGAAGTTGGAAGGAAAATCCTTGAATTAGACCCCGACTCTCCCGGAAGTTTAGGCATAGCTATAAGTGAAGCGATTGAAGTTGCTATCAAGGGCGAAAAAACGAAATATTCTCTTGGCAGTGTTTTAAACCATGTTTTATTGCATCAAACTATAATAGGACTTGAAGCGAAAAAACAGCTTGAAAAAATTGATGAATACCCGACATTGATAATTGGTTGTGTTGGTGGTGGATCAAATTTCGCAGGGATCAGCTTTCCTTTCTTGATGGACAAACTTTATGAAAAGAAAAAATCTTTGCGAGTTCTTGCGGTTGAACCATCCGCTTGTCCAACACTTACAAAGGGAATTTATAGCTACGACTATGGAGATACAAGCAAATTAACTCCGCTTTTGCCAATGTACACGCTCGGTCATGATTTCATCCCTCCGAAGATACACGCAGGTGGATTAAGGTATCACGGTATGAGTCCAATTGTAAGCAAGTTATATGCGGATAGTTTAATTGAAGCGAGAGCTTACACACAGAATGAGATTTTTGATGCTGCTTTAAAATTTGCGCAAACCGAAGGAATTGTTCCAGCGCCTGAATCTGCTCATGCTATAAGAGCGGTGATTGATGAAGCGGTTAGAGCAAGGAAGGAAAACAAGGAAGAGGTAATTTTATTCAATCTTTCTGGTCATGGATTTTTTGATATGAGCGCATATCAAGATTATTTAAGTGGAGCGCTTGAAGATGTTGTTTTAACGGATTCTGAAATAGATGAATTAACTCGCAAATTGGCAGGGTATCCTCGTCCTTAAACTAAGAAAAATTAATTTCGTTATTGCAAATTGATAAAAACAAGATTTGCACCAAGTCCAACAGGACATCTACATATTGGAGGAGCACGGACAGCGATTTTCAATTGGCTTTTTTCAAGAAAAAATAAAGGTGAATTTTACCTGAGAATTGAAGATACCGACAAAGAGAGATCAAGTGATGAAATGGTGCAGTCAATCGTAGATGGTTTAAAGTGGCTTGGGGTTGATTGGGACGGTGATTTATATTTTCAATCACAACATATTGATGAACATGTCAGAGCATGTTACGATTTGCTAAATCGCGGTCATGCCTATTTCTGCTACTGTAGTGAAGAAGAGCTTGAAATGAAGCGCAAAGAGGCGGAAGAGAAGAAAATTCCATACAAGTATGATAGAAAGTGCTTATACCTTACTGAGGCAGAAAAACTGAAGTTTGAAAAAGAGGGGAGAGCCAAGGTTATAAGGTTTAAAGTTCCTGAGGGCGAAACAATTTTTAATGATGTCGTTCATGGAGAAATAAAATTTAAAAATTCGGAAATAGATGACTTTATAATTTTGAGATCAGACGGGACACCTGTTTATAATATGGCTGTTGTTGTTGATGACCACAATATGGGAATTACTCATGTCATCAGAGGTGATGATCACATCTCAAACACCCCTAAGCAGATTTTAATTTATCAAGCGCTTGGTTGGGATATACCGGTTTTTGCACATGTGCCATTAATTTTAGGACCAGACAAGAAAAGATTAAGCAAAAGGCATGGCGCGACCGCTGTTATTGAATATAGAGAAAAAGGATTTCTCCCCGAAGCAATGTTTAATTTTCTTTGCTTGCTTGGTTGGTCACCCGGAGATAATCGCGAGATAATGAGCGTAGAGGAAATCATTGAAGCATTTGACATTTCAAGGATTCAAAAGAAAAGCGCTATATTTGATCAGGCGAAACTTGAATGGATGAACAGTGAATATATCAGAAGGAAAGATAATTTTGAATTATTGAAACTTTTGAAACCGTTCATTCAAAAATACGGCTACGAAGTTGAAAGTGAGGATTACCTCCTCAAAGTTATAAATTTAATGAAGGATAGAGTTAAGGTCCTTGAGGATTTCGTAACTTTTGGACGATATTTCTTTGAAGACCCAAGTCAATATGATGAGGAAGGGCTAAAAAAATACTGGAAAGAGAATACAGCGGAGATACTTGAAAGCTTCCTTGAGAGATTGAGAAAGTTAGAAGATTACAATGCTATTGAAATTGAGAAGGAACTTAGGGCTTTCGCTATGGAGAAAAATATAAAAACCGCTGAATTAATCCATCCGATACGGCTTGCAATTACCGGAATGAAGATAAGCCCAGGGCTTTTTGAGGTTATGGAGGTTCTCGGGAAGAATACAGTTATCAGAAGGATAAAAAAATTTGTGGAGAAATTTAAAAATTAACAGAGGAACTTTGATGATACTTCCAATATATCTTTATGGCGATCCAATTTTTAAGAAACCGGCTCAAAAAGTTAAATGGGTAGACGAGAAGTTCATTGACACGCTTAAAGACATGTTTGAAACGATGACAATTGCCGATGGGATTGGACTTGCAGCAACGCAGGTTGGGATTCCTTTTTCTTTTGCTGTGATTGATGTTTCGGTTTATGAGGAGTATAAAGATTTTAAAAGAATGGTTATAATTAACCCGGAAATTGTTCATTCTGATGGTGAAGATGTAATGGAAGAGGGTTGTTTGAGCATTCCGGGAATAAGGGCTGAGATAATAAGACCTGCAAAAGTTGTTTTACGCTATCAAGATATTGATATGAAGGTAAACGAAATTGAATGTGAAGGCTTGCTTGCAAGAGTCGTTCAGCACGAAGTTGATCATCTCTATGGGAAATTCTTTATTGACTATCTTTCTCCAGTGAGGTTGAAGACATTGAAACCAAAATTAACCAAGATACGAAAAGGCAATGTAAAGGCGCATTATCCAGTGGTTGTCCCAGGGACAAAGAAGGTTATCTTTCCTGAAGTTGAAACAACAAGTAGAAGACAGAGCAGTGATTAAAAAGAAGAAATTGTGTCGCTTCAATGAAAATAGTTTTTATGGGAACTCCTGAATTTTCAATTCCATCTTTGGAAGTTCTTTTAAAAAATGGGTATGAGATATGTGCGGTTGTGACTGCGCCAGACGAGCCGAAAGGTCGGGGATATAAACTTTCCCCACCCCCCGTTAAGGTTTTCGCCTTGCAGAACAATTTAAAAGTTCTTCAACCTCAAAATTTGAAAGATCCAAATTTTATAAACGAGCTTAAAAAATTATCTCCCGATTTAATAGTCGTCGTTGCTTTCAGGATACTTCCAAAAGAAGTTTTTTCAATTCCACCACTTGGGACGATTAATGTTCACGCTTCACTTTTGCCGAAGTATAGGGGAGCAGCACCTATAAATTGGGCAATAATCAACGGGGAGAAAGAAACAGGTGTGACGACATTTTTTATAGATGAGAAAGTTGACGCTGGGAATATCATTCTTCAAAAGAAAATTGAAATAGGACAGGATGAAACGGCTGGGGAACTTCACGATAAACTTGCAAAACTTGGAGCAGAAGCGTTGCTTGAAACCGTGAAAATCATCCAAACAGGAAAAGTTCAAACAATTAAGCAGGACGAAACGCTTGCAACACCAGCTCCAAAAATCAAGAAGGAGATGTGCCAAATAAATTGGTATGAAATGAAAGCAGAGCAGGTTCATAATTTCGTTCGTGGGCTTTCTCCTAATCCCGGTGCTTTTACATTTTTAAACGGGAAGATTTTGAAAATATACAGAACAAAGCTTGTTGAAAAAATATCTGAAGCTACCACTTTGAAACCAGGGCAAATTATAGTTGATGGAGATTCACTGTTTGCCGTCTGTTCGGATTTAAAGCCAGTTCAAATAATTGAAGTTCAAATTGAGGGGAAGAAGAAATTAAAAAGCGAGGAATTTTTGAGAGGTTATAAACTAAAAACAGGGGACAATTTTGAAGTCATTGAAATAAATGAACTCAGAAAAATTTTGAAGAGGGAGTGATGATATGCTCAATTTGTGGTGTTAAAAATTCAAAATTTGATGTTAAGTGCCGAAATTGCTCCGCTTTCCTTCAAAGTCCGGTAAGGGTTTTGAATTTCTTTGAAATTTTATATTTGCTTTTCTCCAGCCCAAGGATCGCTTTTCACAAGATTATTATCTCCGAGAGAAAAAATTTTGTAGTTTTGCTCATCTACCTTTTTGGTGTGTATTTGTCAGTTGATATATTCTACTTGCTTCACGCAGGGGAAAAGTTTGATAATTTAATTTCGTTGATGTTTATTATTTTCGCTATTGGGTCAGTTGTTGGGTTAATCTTTGTTCTCTGTATTTCGCTTGTGTTAAAGTTGCTTTTTAAATTCAGTGATGAAAAACCTAATTTTAAATCACTTTTTGCGCTTTTATCATATATAACTGCGCCGATGTCTATATCAATTTCGTTTCTTCTGCCAGCGAAACTTTCAGTGTTCGGGATTTACTATTTCACGGAAACACCAAAACCTTATGATTTAAAACCGATCCCATTCTATATTTTCGTTTTGATTGATTTAATCCTGAAACTTTACTCGTTATCGCTTTTATTTATAGCGATAAATTACATAACGGAAAGTTTGCCAAGGGCGGTTTTCTTTATGGTTTTAACTTCAATTTGTATGGTCGTTTTATTAAATTTATTAACAGAAGCAACGAATTTGCTTCTTTTCAATTGAGCTTCAAAAGCACATTTTAAAAATCAAAATTGGGAGAAAAAATGAAGAAAAAAATCAACGCAGTACAGTTTGGTTTAGGTCCGATAGGACAACTTTGCGCTAAAACAATTTTACAGAAGCACAGTGAAAGAATCAATCTCGTTGGCGCTGTTGATATTGATCCGCCAAAGGTCGGAAAGGAATTAGGTGAACTTCTTGGGCTTGGTGAAACTGGGATCAAAGTTGAAAGCGATATCAAAAACATTTTGAAGAAGAAAAAGGTTGATTTGGTTTTTCACACTACAACATCCTTTATGAGCGATGTTAGAAAACAGCTTATTGATTTGATAAAGTTAAAGTTGAACATAGTTTCTTCAACCGAGGAATTATTTTTCCCGTGGTATAGAAACCGTGAGATTGCGGAGGAAATTGACAAACTTGCGAAAAAATTTAAAGTTAGAGTACTTGGCACTGGTGTAAATCCAGGTTTTGTTATGGATGTTTTACCATCTGTTTTAACGCAGGTTTGCACGAGAGTTAAAAGAATAAGGGTTGAGAGAGTTGTAAATGCGTCAAAAAGGCGTTTGCCACTTCAACTTAAAATTGGAGCTGGGCTGAAGGTAAGCGAATTCAAGGAAAAAAAGGCAACTGGTAGATTTGGTCATATTGGACTTGTGGAATCGCTTCAGTTTCTTGCTTATGTTCTTAACATTCAACTTGATGAGATTAAAGAGGAACTTGATCCAATTGTAACATATAAAAACTTGCGGACGGATTACCTTACAATTCAGAAAGGAAGGGTTGCTGGTATACATCATAAAGCTATCGGCTTTAAAGATGGCAGTGAGGTTATAGAACTTGATTTAAAGATGTTCATTGGGGATCACAAGGATTATGACGCAGTTTACATAGATGGTGAACCGCCGATAAAAATGAAAATTTTAAATGGTGTTTTTGGTGATACAGCAACAGTTGGAAGCTTAATAAATTGTGGATATTTAATTTTCAATGCCAAACCAGGGCTATTGACCATGGCGGATATCGGCTTGCCACATGGATTTTTCAGTCAAAAATAAATTAGGATTTTAAGTTGGCGTACGAGTTTGTTCTATCAAAATGGTTTAAACTTGGAAATGAGCTGAAAACTCATATAGTTTTAAATCCTTATGCAGGGAGATGGAAAGGCGCTAAACTATATCAAAAAATCCTTCAGTATGCGAGGGCGATAAAATATCTTGAAAGATTTCAATTGACAACGGCGCCAGGTGAGGCAATTCAAATAGCAAAAGAGACGAAGGCAGAGCTTATCGTAGCAGCTGGAGGCGATGGAACAGTAAATGAAGTTGTCAACGGAATTCTTCAAAGTGGCTCTGAAAAACTTCTTGGAGTTATTCCAATTGGTTCTGGTAATGATTTCGCCAAGATGTTAAATTTGAAACCGTTTAAAATTGAGATGGCAATTGAATCTTTAAGAAGGAAAACAACGATCACATCTGATGTTGGATTGATTGAATTTTTAAGAAATGATGGAACATCCGGAAGTAGGTTTTTTATAAATGGAGTTGGGATTGGTTTTGACGCAATGGCTGCTGATGAAAGTAGAAAGATAAAGCATCTTCGCGGGATTCCGCTTTATACGCTTGCTCTTTTGAAGACACTCGCAAAGTATAAAACACCAGAGATGAACATCAGGATTGATGATAAGAACATATCGGGGCGGATTTTCCTTGTAGCTATCGGCAACGGGAAATCCGCCGGTGGAGGTTTTCTTCTGACGCCAGATGCGAGAATAAATGACGAAGTTTTTGATGTTTGTCTGGTAAACGATCTTTCAATTTTTAGGGTTCTTCAGGTTTTGCCAACTGTTTTGAAAGGAAAACATACCAAATATCCGGAGGTGACGATGATGAAAGCAAGGGAGATAGAAATAAAGTCCGACTCCGATCTTGTACTTCACGCAGACGGAGAAATAATCGGGACGAATTTAAGATGGATAAAAATTTCAATTATCCCAAAAGCCGTTGAAGTAATATCAAACATGGTAAGTTAACGATGGAGAACGAATTTAAAGATTTCAAAGCCGGATATGTTGCAATCGTAGGTGAACCAAATGTAGGAAAATCAACCCTGCTTAACACTTTGCTCCAGCATAAGATATCAATCGTGACGCCGAAACCACAGACAACGAGGCATAAGATAATTGGAATAATGACCGGGGAGAATTATCAAATTGTCTTCCTTGATACGCCTGGCTTAATAAAACCGAGATATTTGCTTCAGGAGGTGATGATGGAATATGCTGAGTCCGCTCTTAACGACGCTGATATAATTCTTTTTATGGTTGATGTCAAAAAGGTGAAAACCAACGAGGCTATAACGAAAACATTGCCATTTGAAATTTTAAAACGCTATGTTGATCAAAAGCCGATAATACTTGTTATAAACAAAGTTGACCTGGTCAATAAACTTGAGGTTCTTCCGATAATTGATTTTTTTAGCAAAGTTTTCCCATTCAAAGAGATTGTCCCGATTTCAGCGTTAAAGGGTCAAAATATAGATGAATTGAAGAAAGTTTTGCTTCAATACCTGCCAAATCATCCGCCGTTTTATCCACCTGACATGATAACTGAGCACCCCGAGAGATTTTTCGTTGCTGAGATAATACGAGAGAAAATTTTCCAGCTCTTTAGACAAGAAATACCATATTCAACCACTGTTTCAATAGTTGAGTTTAGAGAGGCAAAGGAGGAAGGAGAGCGCGATTATATCCGAGCTGAAATTTATGTTGAAAAGGAGTCGCAAAAGGGAATTATAATCGGAAAAGATGGGCAAATGTTAAAAAAGGTTGGAACGCTCGCTCGCGAAGAAATTGAATGGTTTCTCGGTCGTCCAGTTTATCTTGACCTTTATGTCAAGGCAAGAAAGAAGTGGCGAGATAGTAAGGCGTGGTTGAGGAGGTTGGGTTACACAGTTGACTAAAAAACTGAAATTTTAAAATGCCAGAAATAAAACCGTTTAAAGGCATCATATATAACAAAAATTTGCCAATTGAAAAAGTTGTAGCTCCGCCATACGATGTGATAAGCGAAAAGGAAAGGGACGAGCTTTATGACCTGCACGAGTTCAATGTTATAAGGTTGATTCTAAACAGAGACGCTGATAGATACGAAAGAGCCAAAAAATTTTTTGATGACTGGTTAAAAAATAATGTGTTGGTTGAGCAAAATGAAGAGGCGATTTACATCTACGAGCAAAAATTTGAAATTGATGGGGAGTTTTACGAAAGGATTGGAATTATATGTTTGATGAAGCTTGAGGAGTTCGGCAAGGGTGATATTTTCCCGCACGAGAAAACCTTCCCAAAACCAAAAGAAGATAGATTTAACCTTTTAAAATCAACAAACGCACAATTTGACCATATCTTTGGAATTTACTCCGATCCACAATTCAAACTTGAAAAATTGATTGATGAGTTTAAGCCAAGCTTGCCACTTTTCAATTTTGAATTTCCATCTGGGGGTAAGGTGTGGCATTATCTTTATGAGATAAAAAATGCGAAATTTTTTGAAAAAGTCGGCGAAATTTTTGAAAATTTGCAAATTTTCATCGCAGACGGTCACCATAGATACGAAACGGGCTTGATGTTCAGGGATTATATCGCCTCTCTTCATAAGGGGGATTACCCGAGTTCGTATGACTATATCTTGACATATTTAACAAACATGGAAGCGGAAGGTCTTGTCATCTTGCCAACGCATAGGATAATTTCAAATGTGGACAAAGTTGAACTCAAACATAAATTCAACTCCGAGAAAATTTCAGCGCAGTTTGAGATAATGAAAACTAACTCAAGCCAAGATTTCAAAAAACACTTTCCTATTAAAAACTTTCAAAAGGGAGTTTTTGGAGTTTGTCTTGATCGGGATGATTTTTTGATTTTGAAGATGAAAAACAAGGATATGATAAACTCAGTTTTGTCAAACGATTTGCCCGAGCCAGTCAAATCGCTTGATGTGACGATTCTCCACGAATTTATTTTTAATTTGCTTGGGTTAAATACCTCGGAAATCAAACTTAGCTATACCCACAATTTAGATGAGGCGCTTAAACTTTCGGAGGAAGTTGATAAAGTTGCCTTTATTTTAAATCCACCGAGTATAAATGATGTCAGGAGTGTTTCTCTTTCAGGAGCAACGATGCCTCAGAAGTCAACATATTTTTACCCGAAAATTTTGTCAGGAATAGTAATGAGGAGATTTTGAACTCAATGAAAAGGAAAACCTTAAAGCTGATAGAAACAAATAAAGCCCTTTCTAAGTCAAGGATTCCGGGGATTGATTATACGATAAATCCGTATTTCGGGTGCGAGTTTGGTTGTTCGTATTGCTATGCTGATTTTATGTCGCGTTTTTCAAAATTTCGCAGTGTCTTCCCTGATGATGTTGAATGGGGTGGCTTCGTTGGTGTGAAGATAAATATCGTTGAAAGGTTGGAAATTGAATTGAGAAAAATCTTCGCAAGGGGTTCATTAATTGGGGAAAGGGAATTAAATATCTGGTTTAGCATTATGACCGACCCGTATCAATTTGCCGAGAAGAAATTTTTATTGACAAGAAAATGCCTTGAAATTCTTCTTAAATACAGCGGCGTAGGAATTAAATTAAATGTTGGGGTTTTAACGCGTTCGCCTCTTGTGTTAAGGGATATTGATTTGTTCAAACAATTCGTCGGAGAAAAAAGCATTGAAATTGGAATTTCAATCACGACGGACAATGATAACATAAGGAAAATTTTTGAGCCAAAAGCTCCAACGATAAAAAGTCGGATTAAGACCCTTGAAAAGTTAAAGGAAAACAACTTAAAGACATTTGCTTTTATTGGACCGATTTTGCCGATGGATGCAAGAGAACTTGCAAATCAAATCAGCGATTTTGTTGATTATGTGTTAATTGATAAAATGAACTATGTTTGGCGAACCGCGAAAATTTATAGAGATAATTCAATTGAGTTTGCGATGAGCGACAGTTATTTTAATGTTGTTTCGGAAGCACTTGTTGAGGAATTTTCGTCAAAAGGAATAGCAGTTGAAGTTCTCTTCAAAAACAAAAGTTGAAATGGAAAAATGAGAGCAAAGATTCGCCTTTTTTGGTTGTTTTTATTCCTTTATCCAGTTTTGATTTTCGGGCAAATAAAATCGCCAGAGCGATATTTCGGTTTCAGAATGGGTGAGGATAAGAAGCTAATCGGATGGGATGAAATCGTTGGCTATTTCAAATATATTGATGCTAACTCAGATAGAGTAATCGTTGAAGAACTTGGTAAAACAACGCTTGGGAAACCGTTTATAGTCGCCATCGCTTCATCTGAAAGGAATATGAAAAATCTTCAAAATTTAAAAGAGATTCAACGAAAACTTGCTAAACCTTACACGATCGGGGAAGACGAAGCGAGGAAATTAATTCGGAGTGGGAAAGTTTTTGTCTTGATAACGATGAACATTCATTCCACCGAAATAGCTTCAAGTCAAGAATCGGTTGAATTAGTTTATGAGTTTGCCACAAGAAATGATGATGAAATGAAGAATATCCTTGAAAATTGCGTGATTCTTCTAATTCCATCGTTAAATCCAGACGGTCAACAGATGGTTGTTGATTGGTATAAAAAATATGTCGGGACAAAGTATGAAGCATCCCCAATGCCTTGGCTTTATCATTATTATGCTGGTCACGATAATAACAGGGATTGGCACTTTTTTAGTTTAGTTGAGACACGACTCACCGCAAAGGTTTTATATCACGATTGGTTTCCGCAGGTCGTTTACGATCAACATCAAATGGGTTCTGATGGTCCTCGCTTTTTTGTCCCGCCATATTCTGACCCTGTAAATCCAAATGTTTTGCCGGAGATAATGGCTTTGACAAATTTATTTGGGAAATATATTGTGTTTGATATGGTTCAAAAAGGGTTCAAAGGTGTTGTAACTGGTGGAAGGTTCAACGCATACTTTCAAGGGACTATGTCAAAGACACCGCTTTGGCATAACCGCGTTGGAATTCTATCTGAAGCAGCAAGTGTGCGAATTGCTACTCCGATTTACATACCTTATGGTAGTGTAAGAGGTCTTGGGGATGAAATACCGGATAATAGTTTGTCAAATAACAACCTGAATCCGTTTGAAGAAGGATGGTGGCGATTGAGAGATATAATTGAGTACGAGAAAGCAGCGACATACGCAATTTTGAATTTTTCAGCGGGTAACAGAGAAAAAATTCTGTGGACATTTTACAATGCGAATAAAAAATCTATTGAGAAGGGTTTAAACGAACCACCATTTGCTTATATCATTGATCTAAACCAACAAAATGACCCGAATTCCGCTGTTGAACTTTTAAAGCGTTTGCAATTCGCAGGAGTTGAAATTTACAAAGCTAAAAAATCGTTCATTGTTGAAAGCAAAATGTTTTCTGAAAATACTTTCATCATCCCTCTCGCACAACCATGCAGACCTTTCATTAAAGATGTAATGGAGGTTCAAAATTATCCCGATATTCGGCTTTACCCCGATGGACCTCCAAAAAGACCTTACGATGTAACTGCTTGGACTTTACCTTTGCAGATGGGAGTCAATGTCTTTGAGTTGAAAGAGAAAAAAGAAATACAAATGGAAAAGGTTAGTTCGGTTGATTTTGGGGAATCAAAATTCATAGGAAAGGGAAATTTCATCATTATTGAAAGGAGGTTCATAAATTCATATCGTCTCGTCAATTTGCTTTTAAAAGACGGAATTAAGGTCTTTACGACGAAAACCGGTGAATTTAAAGGAAATTTTGTCTTGAGAAATGATAAAGTTATAATTGACAAGATAAAGCCGTATTCAAAAAATCTTGGGATTGAGATTAAGATAGTTGACGACTTGAAAGAGAGCGAGCTTGTTGAGATAAAGAAAAAGAATGTCGGTATTTATCAACCGTGGATAACGAGCATGGATGAGGGTTGGACACGGCTTGTCCTTGACAGTTTTTATTTTGATTACAGGGTTCTTCATAATAAAGAGATGAAGGATAAAAAGACATTTGATGAAATTGATGTGTTGATTCTTCCGAGCATGGGGACAAGTGCTATTCTTGAAGGGAGAGAATTCAGAGAGACACAAAGGATTGATTTCCCAAGTATGCCTGAGGAATATACGGGCGGTATTGGAAAAGAGGGCGTTGAAAATATAAAAAACTTTTTAAAACGGGGTGGGACTTTGATAGCCCTTGGAGAAGCAAGCAACTTCGCAATAGAACAATTGGGCTTACCTGTTAGAAATGACTTAAAGAATTTAAGCATCAAAGAATTTTTCGCTCCCGGGACGATAGTAAATTTGAAATTAAACGACCCTGATAACCCAATTTCTACCGGCTTAACAGAACAAGTTCCAGCCTATATCATAAACCCGATAGCTTTTTCAACTTCTGTTTATTCAGATAAAATCAACACAATCGCAACTTTTGATGAAGTAAATCTTCTACTCAGCGGTTACTTACTTGGCTTGGATAAAATCAAAGGGAAAATTGCACTTTGTGAAGTGCCATATGAAAAGGGAAAGGTCTTTTTGTTTGCGTTCAGACCCCAACATAGATCCCAAACTTGGGCCACATTTAAATTTTTATTCAATGCAATTTTAAATTAAAACCCCGAGAATTGATGAAAATTTTTGAAAAGACAGCTGTTAAAATTTTCCTTTTCTTTTTGATTTGTTTTATCTGGGGTTCAACATGGTTTGTGATAAAGGTTGGATTGCAAGAATTACCCGTTTTTCTTTCTCTTTCAATGAGATTTTTAACAGCAAGCATCGTTTTATTGCTTCTACTGAGGATTTTTAGGATAACTGTCCCAATTAACGAAAAGTTCATCTTTCTATATCTTTATCTTGCTTTCGTTTCTTTTTTGGTCCCTTTTTCGCTTGTTTATTGGGCTGAGGTGACTATACCGAGCAACCTTGCGAGCATCCTTTTCTCAACAATGCCTTTTTTCGCTGCCTTATTTTCAAGGTTATTCTTAAAGGAAGAGCTCAATTTATTACAACGCATCGGGTTAATTTTCGGATTTGTGGGAGTGGTATTAATTTTTAAAATGGACACAGCTAATTACGGAAGTTCTTTCGTTCTGAATAAAAAATTTGTTCTGAGCATGTTCGCTGTCATTTTAAGCGCACTTTTAAATGCTTCTGTTTTAATTGTTGTTAAGAAGTATGGCACTGAAATTCACCCTCTCGCTATTAATTTTTTACCGCTGACATTAAGCGGTCTTATGCTTCTTGTTTTATCAGGTATATTTGAGGACTGGGGAACAGCAAAGTTAGGAATTAAAGGCATTGGGAGCGTGATTTATCTTGGTGTGTTCGGTTCAATTGTAACATTCACAGTGTATTACTGGCTTTTGAAGAAAGTCCCAGCTGTGATAATGTCGCTAACAGCATTTTTAACTCCAGTTTTCGCTGTGCTTATCGGTGTATTTGTGGGGAAGGAGGAAATCTCAGCAAACATCCTCGGTGGCGCATCTTTGGTTTTAACAGGCGTATTAATGGTGAATTCATATTTCATCTTCAAAAAATAAACATCACATTATGCTTATCAGGATTTTAATCATTACCGTTTTCTTCGCTACAGTGGTTTATTGTGATGTTTTTGATGTCCTTCATTATGAGATTTACATTGACCTTTATAAAGGTCTTGTTGAAAGAAATGGTTTTTACAATGGCTCTGTGAAAATTAAGTTTCTTTTAAAAGAAGATGCTTCATCTGTCAAATTTCACGCTGTAAAAGATGTGGTCTCCGTTGATTCGGTTCTTATTTTGAAAACTTCGTCGGGTTGGTTTAATGTTGAGCTAAACTTCCAACAGGGTTTTGAAAGTCTTGATGTAAATTTCCCGACGGTTTTTCCTTCCGGGGACACGGTTGAGTTAAAAGTTTATTTCAGACGAAGTTCTAATTTGGATCGTGGTTATTACTTTTATAAAAAAGAAGAAGCGCAAATTCCATATGATATCGCCTATACGATGACTGAACCATCTGACGCAAGGTTTTGGTTTCCTTGTTATGATGAACCTTGGGATAAAGCAACCGTTGAACTTATCATAAAGGTACCCAAAAATTTTCTCGTCGCTGGAAATGGGCTATTGATAAGAGATGAAATAATTGGGGATGAGCGGATTTTCTATTGGAAGTCAATCTTTCCGATGTCAACTTACCTTATAGCTTTTGCTACATCCGAGTATATAACATTTTCGGATTGGTATAAAAAGGTGACAAACCCAGCTGATTCAATTGAAATTAAATACTATGTTTGGCGTGAGGATTCATTGAAAGCGGTAAACGCTTTTAAAAATGTTGTTGATATGATGAAATTTTTCTCCGTTAAATTTGGTGAATATCCATTTGAAAAATATGGAATGGTCGCCGTTTACCCATTCAGTTATGGTGGGATGGAACATCAAACGATGACGACGATAAACAGGCGATGGCTCAATGGAAACTATGAGGGAGGAATCGCTCACGAGCTTGCTCATCAGTGGTGGGGTGACCTTGTGACTTGTGAGAATTGGGCTGAGATATGGCTGAATGAGGGCTTTGCATCATATGGCGATGCATTATATACCGAGTATAAATATGGGAAAGATGCGTTTGTTTCAAAGCTTAAAAGTTGGGCGAATTCGTATTTTAAAGAAGATTCGTCAATTAGGTATGCGATTTATAATCCACCACCTGGAAAACTTTTCGGAACAGCTGTCTACTTCAAAGGAGCATGGGTTTTGCATATGTTAAGAAATTTAATCGGTGATTCAACCTTTTTCAAAGTCCTTCAAGAGTGGGGGAAAAGATATGCTTATGGAACGGGCACGACAAGGAAATTCAACGATGTCGTAAACGAGATAACCAAAAGTAATTTTGATTGGTTTTTTGACCAGTGGGTTTTGGATTCAGGTTATCCAGTTTTTGATTTTTATATAACCGCTATTGATTCGCAAATTGTAATTAACATCAGGCAAGTTCAAAAAAATAGCAGGATTTTCAAAGTTCCAGTGGAATTTAAAGTCAGCACACAAGGTTTTGATACACTGTTAACTTTTTGGAATCATACTCCTGATACAATTTATGTGGTGAAGTTTGGTTTTATTGTCAACAGAAATGATTTAAAAATTGAATTTGATCCGAGCGAGAAAATTTTGAAAAAGGTAAACGCCATCGTTATAAACAAAGCTGAATCAAGCACCCCTTTGAATTTCAAACTTTACCAGAACTATCCAAACCCGTTTAACTTTGAGACGAAAATTGATTTTGAAATTGGAGGAATGGCGAGTAAAATTTACAAGTGTAAAATTTCGCTGTATGATGTTTTGGGGAGGAAAGTTAGAGAAATTTTTGTTGGCGAGCTCCCTGTCGGAAGATATTCGCTTGATTTGAAGTTAAATGATTTAGTTTCGGGAATTTACTTTTGTGAGTTGGTTGTAATTGATGTTGGTGGGATTGTTTATCGGGATAAGGTAAAAATGGTTTTGTTAAAATAAACCTTGAGGTTGCCATGACGAAGTTCAAAACAATCATTGAACCATTTAAAATTAAAGCGGTTGAACCGATAAAATTTACAACGGAAGAGGAAAGGGAGGAAATTTTAAGAAAAGCTGGATATAATGTTTTCAACATCCCGGCTGAAGATGTTATAATTGACCTGTTAACTGATAGTGGGACAAACGCAATGAGTTCAAAACAGTGGGCTGGTATAATGGATGGGGATGAATCATACGCTGGGTCAAAAAGTTTTTTCAGGTTTGAAAGAGTGGTCAAAAGAATAACGGGATTTAAGCATGTTATACCTGTTCATCAAGGCAGAGCAGCTGAAAAAATTTTGTTTTCAATTGTAGCAGGACCTGGAAAATTCATTCCCAACAACACTCATTTTGATACTACAAGGGCAAATATTGAATTTGTCGGTGGAACGGCAGTTGATTTACCTATACCTGAGGGAATTCAACCGGATGTATGGCATCCATTCAAAGGGAATATGGATGTTGAGCGACTTGAAAATTTTATAAAGGAAAAAGGACCGGAAAATATACCTCTCGTTATGCTAACGGTTACAAACAATTCAAACGGGGGACAACCTGTTTCAATGAAAAATATAAGAGAGGTAAAAGAGGTTTGCAGTAAATATGGAATTCCTTTGTTTCTTGATGCTTGTCGTTTTGCTGAAAATGCTTACTTCATAAAGAAGAGGGAAAAGGGTTATGAGAATAAAAGCATTCTTGAAATTGTGCAGGAGATGTTCTCATATGCTGATGGCTGTACGATGAGCGCTAAGAAGGACGCATTTGCAAATATCGGTGGGTTTCTTGCTCTTAACGATGATGAGCTTGCTATTAAGGCGAGAAATGTTTTGATCGTAACTGAAGGTTTCCCAACTTATGGAGGACTTGCTGGAAGAGACCTGGAGGCAATAGCTCAAGGTCTTGAAGAAGTGATTGATGAAAATTACCTTGTTTATAGAATAAGATCAGTTGAATATCTCGCGGAGAAATTAATTGAGAGAGGTATTCCAGTTTTAATCCCACCCGGTGGTCATGCGGTATATCTTGATGCGAAGCGCTTTGCTCCACATATACCGCCAGAGCAATTTCCGGGACAATCAATCGTTGTTGAGCTTTATAGAATTGGTGGAATAAGAAGTGTTGAGATCGGAAGTGTCATGTTCGGGAGAAAAGATAAAGAAACGGGTAAATTCATCCCGCATACAATGGAGCTTGTTCGTCTTGCTATTCCGAGGAGGGTTTATACACAAAGTCATATTGATTATGTTGTTGAGGTTATCACCGAGGTTTATAAAAATAGGGACAAATTGAAAGGGTACAGGATTGTTTGGGAGGCGCCACTTTTAAGGCATTTTACAGCGAGATTTGAGCCTATAGAGTAAAAACAAAAATTTTGGAGGTGAAGAAAGTGCATTTATTTAGAAAAAAATCAGTTTCTCAAATTTTAGCTGAAGCGGAAGGTGGAGAAAATAGGTTAAAAAGGGCACTAAGTGCGCTTGATCTAACTGCCCTTGGTATTGGAGCTATAATTGGGGCTGGAATTTTCGCGCTTACTGGGACAGCTTCTGCAGGCGGTGCTCATCATATTGGAGCTGGACCAGCAATAGTGGTCTCATTTATCATAACTGCTTTAGCGTGTGGATTTGCTGCTTTGTGCTACGCTGAGCTTGCATCAATGCTCCCAATTTCAGGTAGCGCATATACTTATTCGTATGCTGCTTTTGGCGAATTCATCGCTTGGATAATAGGATGGGACTTAATACTTGAATATGCGGTTGGAAACATCGCTGTTGCTATAAGTTGGTCTGCATATTTTGTTGAACTGCTACGCGGTTTTGGAATCACGCTCCCGGCTTGGCTCACAACTGATTATGTGCGCGCCATGAATTCACCCGAAATTTTAGCCTCAGCGCCTAAGCTAACTCTACCATTTTTAAATAAAACGATTCCGATTTTTTTCAATTTACCAGCTTTCGGAATCGTAGCGTTAATAACTGTTGTCCTTGTGATTGGAATAAGAGAAAGTTCCGCTTTTAATGCGGTTATGGTTGCAATTAAAATTGTGATTTTGTTATTCTTCATAATTGTTGGGGCTTTTTATGTGAAGCCAGAGAACTGGCATCCATTCGCACCTAACGGATGGAAAGGGATAATGACAGGAGCTGCGCTTGTCTTCTTTGCATATATCGGTTTTGATGCTATTTCAACAGCTGCTGAAGAGACAAAAAATCCACAAAAAGATTTACCTATCGGGATAATCGCTTCGCTAATTATAACGACGATATTATATATTGCTGTGGCGATTGTTTTGACTGGGATGATTCATTATTCCGAGTTAAATGTTCCCGAACCACTTGCAAAAGCTTTTAGCGTTATCGGCTTGAATTGGGCAGCTGGGATTGTTTCTTTTGGCGCTGTGGTTTCAACGACGGCGGTCTTGCTTGTCTTTCAGCTTGGACAGCCAAGAATATTTTTTTCAATGGCAAGAGACGGTCTTCTCCCTCAATGGTTCGCTAAAATTCATCCAAAGTTTAAAACACCTTATGTGACAACAATACTCACTGGTGTATTTGTCGCTATACCAGCTGCATTCGCAGATATAGGAGAGGCTGCTGAGCTTACGAATATAGGAACTCTTTTTGCTTTTGTTTTGACTTCAGGTGGCGTTCTCGTTTTAAGATATACTTCGCCTGAAACGAAAAGACACTTTAAAACACCACTTGTCCCAATTGTGCCGATCCTTGCAATTTTATCATGTTTTTACCTTATGTTGAGTTTACCTTTGATAACCTGGATTCGTTTCATCGTGTGGCTATTGATCGGCTTGACAATTTACTTTGTCTATGGAATAAAACATAGCAAGCTCATTGACGAAAAGAGAAAATAATGATTGTTAATTTTCCCCCAATGTGTTATATTTAAACAAAAACAACCCTATTGTGTCTTTATGAAGGCGGTAATTATGGCTGGTGGCTTTGGAACTCGCCTCAGACCTCTGACGATGAATATCCCTAAACCGATGGTTCCGATAGTAAATATACCGATAATGCACAGAATAATTACGCTCCTAAAAAAGAACGGAATAACCGACATTGTTGCCTTGGTTTATTATCAACCCGATGTTATAATGAATTACTTCAAGGACGGAAAAGATTTTGGGGTGAATATAACTTATGTGAGAGCGGAAGCTGATTTCGGGACTGCTGGAAGTGTTAAAAATGCCGAAAATTTCATCGGTGAGGATGAATTTCTTGTCATCAGCGGTGATGTTCTGACAGATATTGACTTATCTAAAGCAATTGAATATCATCACGATAAAAAGTCAAAGGCGACAATTGTTATAACAAGGGTTAAAAACCCACTACCTTATGGTATAGTGATCGTAAGAGATAGTGGAGAGATAATTCGTTTTCTTGAAAAACCAAGTTGGGGGGAGGTTTTCAGCGATACGATTAACACGGGGATTTATGTTCTTGATCCATCAGTGCTTGAGTTTATACCCTACAAGCAAGAATTTGACTTCAGCAAAAATTTATTTCCGCTCCTCCTTGAGAAAAAATTCCCCTTCTATGGTTATATAGCTGAAAGTTACTGGAGGGACATCGGAACATTAAATGATTATCTTGAAGCGCATCTTGATTGTTTAGCTGGACTGGTTGAGATTGAGATCAAAGGTGAAAGAATTGAAACTCCAAAAGGTGTAATTTATGTCGGGGAAAATGTAGAAGCTGCGGATTACGACCGTTTTGAAGGTGTTGTGGTGATTGGAAATAACACAAGGATAGGCAAAAAAGCGAAAATTATTAATTCGGTGATAGGTTCATTTTGTGAAATAGAAGATGAGTGCGATATAATTGACTCAGTTATCTGGGATAGAACAAGAATTAAAAGACGGGCAAAGCTAACACTTGATGTAATCGGCTATGATAATTTTATCGGTGAGGGGGCTGAGATAAACGAGAATGTTTTTATAAGCGATCGTTGTACAATTGGAAACTCAGCGAAGTTGCTTCCAAATATAAAGTTATGGCCATTAAAAGTTGTTGAAGATGGTTCTATCTTATCAAAAAGTTTAGTTTGGGAAGATAAATGGTTAAGCGAACTTTTTACTGAGGCAAGGGTAAGCGGTATTTCAAATATAGAAATGACACCTGAATTTGGGGCAAAGCTTGGAGCTGCTTTCGGTGCTTTGCTTGGGCAAGGGAAAACAGTTATTGTGAGCCGTGATGCAGATAATGTCTCAAGGATGATGAACAGAGCTTTGATTTGCGGGTTGATTTCGGCGGGGTTAAATGTTGATGATATAAGAATTGCGTCTATTCCGATGGTCCGCCATGAGCTTCGCAGTGGTAGATACGCTGGAGGTCTACATGTTCGCAAATCCCCAGTAGACAAAAATCAAACCGATATTATTTTCTTTGATTCTAACGGTATGGATTTACCAGTAGGGAAAGCGAAAGCAATTGAAAGGTTGTTTTTTGGGGAAGATTTTCCTAGAGTTCCTCATGATAAAGTCGGGACGATTAATTTCCCTGTCAGAACTATTGAAGGATATGTTGAAAAATTTTTATCTGCGCTTAATATTGATGCGATCAGGAAGCAAAGTTTTAAAATTGCGCTTGATTATTCAAATGGAGTAGCTGTAACAGTTTTACCGAACATCCTTGGACAGCTTGGGTGTCAGGTTATATCCTTAAACGCATATCTTGAGCCCACCAAATTAACAAGATCCGATGAGGAGTTTAAAAAGGCGGTTGACGAACTATCGCAGATTGTAACTTCAATTAGATGCGATGTTGGTTTTATGCTAAATCCAGGGGCGGAAAGAATTTGGTTAATTGACGAAAGAGGAAAATTATTATCAGACAATCGTTTACTTTCAATTGTAACGAAACTTTTTTTAACCGTAAATGCGAAGAAAGTAAAGAAAATCGCCGTGCCCATTTCCGCATCGCTTGAAGTGGATTTAATAGCAAGCGAGTATGGTGTTGAGGTTGTTAGAACAAAGAACTCACATTATGGAATGATGGAAGCCGTGTTGAAAGACCCAGAGATTAAATTTGTCGGTGGAACTAAAGGCGGTTTTATTTTTCCGGAGTTTTTATTTGCATCTGATGGCATGTTTGCCATTTCAAAAATACTTGAACTTATGGCTTTAACTGAACTTAAGATTGGAGAAATTGAAGAGAAATTGCCAAAGCTTTGTTTGAAAAGGTTGTCAATTCCATGCCCGCGTGATCTTAAAGGTAAAGTTATGAGATATGCTACACTTGAAAGTGAAAAATTCAAAAGACAACTTATTGATGGCGTTAAAATTTTCTTTGATGATTTAACTTGGATTTTAATACTCCCAGATAGACAAAGGAGCGAGGTTCATCTTTTCGTTGAGTCAAACGATGAAAAAATGGTTGATAAGTTGATTGCTGAATACTCAGAGAAGGTTAAAAGTTGGATAATGTTGCAAGAAAAATAAAATAAGGGAAAAAGGTGAAGATAAGCGACATATTAACTGAGGATTTCGTTGTTGTTGGACTTGATGTTTCTACAAAGGAAGATGCAATCAATGCACTTGTTGATATTATAGCAAAGTCAGATAAGGTAAAAAACGCAAATAAAGTAAGAGAAGCAGTATTTGAGCGTGAAAAGATTATGACCACAGGAGTTGGAAAGGGATTTGCCGTTCCACATGGGAAAACGGACGCTGTGACTGATATAGTAGCAGCTTTTGCCGTTACTAAAAAGCCAATTGATTATGAATCGCTTGACGGTGAACCTGTTCGCCTTATATTCTTGATTGTCGGAAGAGATAACATGGTCGGACCTCACATTAAATTGTTGAGCCGAGTTTCAAAGCTGATGAATGACAACAATTTCAGAGGAAAGCTGCTAAACGCTAAAACCCCAAGGGAAGTTGTTGAATTATTTAAAACTGAAGAGGAAAAATATCTTGGGTGAGAAAAAAGCATTAAAAAATGTTCGTGGAACGAAAGATATTTTGCCTGAAGATTCATTTAAATGGCAACATATAGAAACGAAAGTGCGTGAAATTTTTGATCTTTATAACTACAAAGAAATTAGAACTCCAATTTTTGAGGAAACTGAACTGTTTGCTCGCGGTATTGGTGAACTAACTGATATCGTGAGTAAAGAAATGTATACATTTGAAGATAAAGGCGGGACCAAGTTAACTTTGAAGCCGGAAATGACTGCATCGGTAATGAGAGCGTACATTCAATATGAGATAAATAAAAAAGTCCCCCTTTTCAAAGTTTATTACATTTCTCCCACGTTTCGCCAGGAAAGACCTCAAGCAGGTCGCTTGAGACAATTTCATCAAATAGGTGCTGAGGCGATCGGCAGTGTAAATCCTGAGGTTGATGCGGAGATAATTTCATTGACGCTTCACATAATTGATAGCTTTGGCGTAAAAAATTTTTTGTTGAAAATTAACTCTGTGGGTTGTCAAAAGTGCAGACCTAAGTATAAAGTTGTTTTGCGGGACTATTTAAAAAATTTTTACGATAGTTTGTCTGAAGAAAGCAAAAGGCGCTTTGAGTATAATCCACTTCGTATACTTGATTCAAAAGATGAATCTGATAGAAAAATAGTCCAAAACGCGCCCAAAATTTTAGATTACCTTTGTAACGAGTGTGATTCTCATTTTAAGGAGTTACTCACATACCTTGATGTGCTTGGCATATCATATGAAGTTGATGCTCATTTAGTTCGTGGTCTTGATTACTACACAAAAACAGCATTTGAAGTGTTAAGTAAAGAGCTCGGTTCGCAAGATGCTATCGCAGGTGGAGGAAGATATGATATGCTTTCAAGCTTAATTGGTGGTCCTGATATTCCAGGGGTTGGCTTTGCTTTGGGTGTAGAAAGATTGCTTATAATTCTTGAGAAAAATAATTATAACTTCGGTCAAGATAAAAAACCTTTCATCTTTATCGCATCAGTGGGGAGCAAAGCTAAACTTCATTCATTAAAGATAGCTCAAAAACTCAGAAAGAGATATATACCATGTGATGTTGACCTTTTAAATAGAAGTTTGAAATCCCAGATGAAAGAAGCAAATAGACAGGGTTCACGCTATGTTGTTATAATAGGTGAAAGTGAAATGGAAAAAGATGTTTGTCTTGTAAGAGATATGAATAGCGGTGAGCAAATTGAGGTGTCATTGGGTAAAATTGTAGAATATATCGTTGATAAATATGCCGAGGAAATCACCAAGAATTGAGCCTGAATTCAAATATGACTTTACGCTTTATTTATCTATTGACTACGATGAGATAAAAGATGAAAAATTTTTAAAATTTTTAATAGAAACAACTCAGCACTTCGTTGCATTTTCTTATGAATTGAATGTTGAAGTTCAAAAAGAAGACAATCAATTAACGTTTTTGATACTCGGTTTCAAACCACCTAGCTCTCCGATTTCACAATTTGGTCCAGCTCGTTTTGAGTATAGAATTTATGCATATAAGGAAGGGATTTATAAAATTACGGTAGTTAAGAAGGAAAAGATCAAAAATAGTTTTCAAGTTTTAATAACCGACGACAAAATAAAAGTTAAAAGCGAACCTCGGAAAAATAAGTTTGTAAAAATAAAGGTTAGTTAACGGGATGCGTCCTATTTTATTTCAGATAGGACCGATTCCAATCTATAGTTATGGTTTGATGATGGCAATTGCTTTTCTCGTGGCGGATTTTTTGGTTAGTCGTGAATTTAAAAGATTACGACTGAATGTAAATTACGCAAACGAAATGGTAGTTCTAGCTGTTGTCTTCGGTATAATTGGAGCAAAAATTTTGTATCTTCTTGAAAATTTTAGCGATTTCATCAAATCCCCAGTTGAAATGGTGTTTTCTGCAGGCGGTTTAACTTGGTATGGTGGTTTTATTCTCGCTTTTATGGCTTTGTTTATATATGTTAAAAGGAAAAAACTTCCTATTTTAAAAGTTATGGATGCAATTGCTCCGGCTTTAGCTCTTGGGTATGGTATTGGAAGAATAGGATGCCACCTATCTGGCGATGGAGATTATGGCATTCCAACATCATTGCCTTGGGGAGCTATCTATGCTAATGGAACACTAAAACCGACCTATGCTCTTCGTGAATATTTTGAGCGTTTTCCAGACCTTGCCGAGAGGTATAATTATCACATCTTATCATCAAAAATAGTTGGAGAAGACAAGTTTGGTTTCATAACGGAATTTGATAAAACAATAAAACTTCATCCAACCCCGATATATGAATTTCTTGCTATGTTTCTCATTTTTGGCTTTTTGTATTACTTTAGAAATAAAAATAAGAATCCTGGAGAACTTTTTGGTTTTTATTTAATTTTCTCATCTATTGAAAGATTTATTATAGAATTTTTACGGTTAAATCCACCTCTAGTTTTTGGGCTTACGGAAGCTCAACTAATCTCAGTTTTTCTGTTTTTAGCCGGTATTTTCTTTATCATAAAAGTTCAAGAGAAGAAATGATAGCTTTGGGGAAAATTTTACAAGCAATTGGAATAGCTGAAACATTGATTGGGTTAATTGCTGGGTTGCAGGGTAGCACGAAAAATGAGATAATTTTTGCTAGTGTGGGGGTGATAATTTTTGTAATTGGACGTCAAATTGAAAAAATTGGGTGGAAAAATAAAGCAAAATTATAACATCTTCAAGGCATCTAACAAAGATTTAACCTCATTTTCCCAGGTTAGCTCTCTTGTAGCACGCTCACAATTATCTTTCATCGTGAGATACAAATTTTGGTCAGTCAAAAGTTTTCTTGTAGATTCAACAATCTCATTTATGTTTGAAGGATCCACGAGAATACCCACTTTGTAAGTTTCAACTACAATCCTAATCTCAGGTAGGTCACTAGCAATGAATGGTATTTTTGCTTGTATATATTCAAAAATTTTGTTCGGAAGGGAGAAAAAATAACTAAGCGAAACCGGTTTTATTATGCAAAGACCTATGATTTTTTTAACATTGGGAAATTTCAGTTCTTCGTCTGGGGAATAAGGACCTAAAATTTCAACTTTTGTTTCAAGATTTTGCTTTTGAATTTCCTTCAAAAGTAGATTTTTTAATTCACCTTTACCTATGATTAAAAGTTTGATATCGTTAAAATCAAAAGATAACTTTTGAATTAATTCAAAATAGACATCAAATCCTCTATCTTGATGAAAAAGACCAAGATAAAGAAGAGCATTCTCTATTTGCTTTTCGTAGGCGAATGTTTTCCCTGATTTCCATTTAGTAGTTGGATAATTTCTTATAATAAAAATCGGTTTTTTAAATTTACTTGAAATTAACTTAGCAATTGATTGATTAACTGTTAAAATCAGTGAACATCTTAAAGTAAAAATTTTTTCAAATAATGATATTGTTTTCCTGACAAAAAGCCTATTTTTTGTTGAAGCAAGGGATGAATACAACTCTCTTGAATCGTATATCATTTTGGCATTGCATTTTATGGAGATCAGCCAAGCGATCGGAAGTGAAAACAAATCAGATGATATAACTATATCAGTGCACATTTTTGTTATCAGAGGCAATGATTTAAAATAAAAAGACAAAATTTTAAAAAGCGCTTTTCTGAATTTTCTTAAATTTACATTTATTACTTCATCGTTGCTTTCAATGGTTGGCTCATTTGGCTCAACTGCACAGATAACTTTTACGACATAGCCTGCCTCCTTTAATGAATTATAAATCTTGAAACTTCTTGAGTCATTTTTAATATTTCCTAGAAAAACAATGACTATTCTTCTCATCTTACTAAAGTTTATAGATTAATGATAATGTATGTGAAGAGGGTAAACTATAATCAAAAGGTGAATATGCATAGTTAAAAGAAAACTTTGAAACTTTTACACCAAGCCCAAATTTAAATGAGTGCACATAGAAACCAAATTCATAACCAGCTTGAAAATTTAAGATAGAGTTAAATTCAAAGCTTGAACCAACGCCAAGTGAATACCTTTTTTCAAGATTTCTACATCTTAGTTCGGAAGTTAGGAGCAACCTTGCAAAATTGGTGGCATACTTTACAGATGCTCCAAGAGACATAATAGATGATGGGATAGCGATATTCCTTATCGCCCCGCCAAAGTTAAGTTCAAGTTCTCGGAAGTTTAAAATATATAAAAAACCTAAATCGGCGGATAAGGTGTTGGTTTCGTAAACGAAGATTTTTTCTAATATATATTTTGTAGTTAGTCCGATTTTAAATTTTGATTTGTTATTTGGAGAAATTGAAAAAGAAACAGCAACATTTCGCGCTGAGAAATAGCCAATTGGGTCACCTGGTTTCTCCCTTAATTCTATGTTAGATATTATCAAGGCGTGAAGGGATAGAGCCATGTTAACAAATTTATTTTTTATGCCAATTGCACTGTAAAGAATATCGCCGTCTACCATCCAATTGCGATAAGAAAGCATCACACTGTGTGATTCAATCATAGATAAAATTGCTGGGTTGTAATAGATAAAGCCAAAACTAATTGGTGATGAAACTACAGCGTCTCCCATTGAAACTGCCTTTGCATCTATGCCTATAGTTAAGAAATTAAAATTACTTTTACCACCGCTGATAGCTACGGATTTCAAAGCAACTAAAAAAATCAAAATTATTTTTCTCATCACAAGTTTGAATTTTAAGTTTTAAATCTCTACTCCGATACTAAAAAATTGAACCGAAGATAAAGGAACATTAACCTCATATTTATAAGCATAGTCAAATGAAATAATAACTTTGCTAAACTTTCGTCGCAGTCCAAAACCCAAAGATAAAGAAGGATTATTAAACATGTCAAATCCACTTCTGAGTGAAAGATTTCTACCAATCGGATATGTTTCCAAGCCAAAATTTATCCTTTTTTGTTTTTCCACGAAACTGAAATCAAATGATAAAAGGATTATATCCTTAAGTTTGTAAAAAGTTGAGATTTTTTTAGTAATAGGAAATCGCTCTATCACAAGATGACCTTTTTCTCCATATAGGTTTGTTGAATCCCATCTATACTTAGCGTTTAAATCCTGAAGAACGAAGCCAAAAAATAAGTTATCGTGCAATTTAAAAATGAAACCGAAGTCAACTCCGAGAGTTCGTGCATTAAAGTCATGATAAATTTCGCTGTAGTAAAATTTAAGCGACAGACCAACTGAAAATCTCTGGTTTAACTTATTTGAGAATGAAAAGCCAAACATATATTCGCTCGTTTTAAAATTTTCTATATGAAAACCATCAACATCTCTTAAGTCAATATTTTTTACACCAGCTCTTATCAAAAAAAAGGAAAAACCAGCCGTTGGATAAAGTGATTGTGTGTAATGTACAAAGTCAAGGGTTCGGTCAAGCGAGAGAAAACCCACTGTCAATGTACCTCTTTTTAAATTAACGAATGGCAAAACCGCAGGATTGTAGTAACCAGTTACTTCTCCTTCTGTGACTGCTCCCATTGCATTACCCAGGGAAATTCCTCTCGCTCCAAAGCCAAGTCGTGAAAACGATGCAACTGAAAGATTTTGTGAAATAACTATTGATTGAAATAATACAAGCATTAAAATGATCTTTACGCTATTGAATAACGAGTATTTTGCCATATACTTCCATGTTGTCTATTTTAACCCTGTAAAAGTACACTCCATTTGGGACGACATTTCCAGATTCATCTCTGCCGTTCCATATCTCATCAAATTCCCTCGGACCATTCCTTACAGCATTTCTTACAATAGTCCTTATTTTCCTCATTGAAAAATCAAAAATTTCAATCGTAACATTTGAATTATTTCTATCAACAGCATAATGTATCCTCGTAACTTCATTAAATGGGGAAAATGGATTTGGATATGCATATGTTTTACCTGAATTATAAACCTTTTCATAAGCCCTTATAACTTCCCATCTCTTTATATCTGACTCAATGAACTTAACGAGACCATCGGCACTTCCAATCCAAATGGTATCAGCTTGTACTCCAACGCTATAGAAAACAGTTGTGTAAATTTCTTGTCTTGTAAAAATGTTTGTCATCCGTGTATATCTTTCCCAGGAATCTCCAAAATCGTTTGACCTCCAAAATCCGTTATCACTTACCGCATAGACAATTGAATCTTTAAAGGCGATGTTATGGACAAATTCACCAATTAAAGTTGTTTTCCAAGAGTTACCGCCATCTCTTGAATAGCTCAAAGCTTTGAATTCATCGGGATCGTTTGCGTTTATTGTTGCGCCCCAAATTATATTTTCTTCCGCCGTTGTCGCTCTTTTCAATTTTTGATTCCCAAGAGCTACTACAAAATTTCCAGAAATTGGGTTAGTTTGGTTTTGGTGATTGAATTTAACCCAAGTTTTTCCTCCATCAGTTGATTTATTTATTCCGTTTGCAGTACCGACCCATAAAATTGAATCATCCACCGCTATAACTGAGAAGACACGGTGATTATAATTTTTGACAGGATTAAGTTCAAAATTCAAATCCAAGACAGGATTTATTTGATTTAAGTTATCTGGAGGTAGAACGATCCTTTGCCAAGTTCTTCCCATGTCAGTTGATTTTCTAAGTCCCCCAGCAAAAGAAGCAATGAAAATTGCATCTTTTGTTAACGCAATATCATATGTTATATTATTTATCGTTGTTGTGATGGGTAACGCTTTTACTTTGTTAATACCGTAAATTTCAATAGTATCCGCTCTATTATCAATAGGTTGGTTTACCTTCGTCCAAGTTTCCCCTCCATCTGTTGAATATAAAAGTCCAAGACCTTCGGGAAATTCATTGTTCTCAATTTTAACGGTTCTAGCAACAGCAACCCAAACAGTTTCACCACTACAAGCGATCGCTGAAATTTTGCTTGTTCCAAATTCCGGTGTGTTATAATAGTTTTTCCATGTCTTTCCACCATCCGTTGTTCTGCTTAATCCCTTACTTGTTCCTATCCACACCTTATCACCGCAAATTGAAATATTCGTCACAACATTTCCCGCTGGGAGAGCGGAATAATCGCTTGAATCCAATTTGTAGCTAAGCTTGATTTGTGCGAGTGAAAAGTTTAAAACAAAAATTATCAAGAATGCAATCCATCTCATAGCACATAGATATAATGTGTTAAGATATTACTGCTTGCGTTTGATTTATCAATGGCTTGAAATTCAAATCTATATTTTCCCTTTTGTGTGTTAGGAGGAAGTTGGATTATAATTGAGTAAATACCATCTCCCGCAATATCGTCACCGCTAATTCCACTTAAATTACCATCGTCATACATCTTGAACGGATTCCCTGATGATGGTGTTCCATCAGGTTTGAATGAATTGAATTGAACCGTTTTTATATCTTCAATTCCATCTGGATCTGTGGCTTTAATGCTGATTTTTATCAAGGTTATTTGATCTTGGACAAAAACAGTATCTGGCGCTTTTAAATCAGATATAAACGGCGGACGATTTCCTCTATATAATTTTAAACTTAAGTAAATCTCGTTGCTTGGCAAATTACTTTTATCTCTTGCAGAAAATTTAACATAATAATTTCCGTCGTCTTTCCTCTGAACATTGAAACTTGTCTGTAAAGTGAAAGTTGAGTCGTTTATTTTTTGAAGGTCTCCGCGAGTCAGAGTCAAATTTTTGATTGGGTTTATGACCTCAAGATTAACAGTTGCGATATCGTTGAAACCATCTATGTCATAGACGATAGCTGTGGCTTTGAACTTTACCAAAATTGTATCTTCTGGCTTCTTTTCACCGCCAATTAAGATGCTATCAAGATTTATAGCTTTGGGTTCTATGGTAGCGGATTTTATAATCGGCTGGTTTGAAAATACAACATCAAACATAGCTGTATCTTCCTTCTGACAGGAAATAAAGGACAAAAGCAAGACAAGGATGCTCTTTTTCATTCTCGGCTATCACTTTATTGTTATGGGAACTGGAGAAATTGAAAGAATAAATATTGCGATTGTTATCCATCCAATTATTTTTCTTTTATTATCAAGCACACCAAAAGTTCCAACCGGTGGATGTTCAATTTTTACAACAAAATATAAAACCAGTGCCCACACAAGCCAACCTGGCCAACCGATATTTTGTTCAAAAATTCCAAATAAACCGAGGACGACAAGGCTGTAAAAGAAACCCCTGGCTATATATTTATGATTTTCACCAAACATGGCGAAAATTATATGTCCGCCGTCAAGTTGTCCAATCGGGATTAAGTTCATAGCGGTTACAAGAAGACCAAACCAACCAGCGCATAAATACGGATAATGATAAATTTCATTCATCGGCGGGATAAAAGCATCGGGATTTATTAAAGAGAAAAATTTTTTGAAAATCAAAAATAGCAATGTATCTCCAAATGTTAAATCACCTTTCGGAAGCGTTGGGAGAAAGCGATACTCAGGATGAATTTGATAAAGATATTCCACACTAGGCAGGTTTAAAAATCCATAAATTAGCACAAGTAAAGTAGCGATAAATCCAGAAATTGGACCGGCGACCCCTATATCAAACAATGCCTTTTTGTTCGGGACAACTGATTTTATCCTTATGATCGCACCAAGTGTTCCAAAGTTTAAGACAAATGGAATAGGAGGGAAAGGAATAAAGAAGGGAAGCGTTGTTACAACGCCATGTCTTTTAGCTGCAAAGTAATGTCCGAATTCATGTGAGGCGATTATGAAAAGAATTGAGAGAGCGTAAGGCAATCCAAGATGTAAATTACTCAACTCGTATGGGTCTTTTAATATCCATTGCACTCCAGCGATTGCAACTGTTAGGAAAGTTACCACAAACAAAAGTAAGTGAAGTGCGTAATTTGGTCTATATTCCCGATAGCTAAAAAGTTGATAAAATTCAGAACCACTCATCTGTCGCCTAATTTTTTTAATGAATTTGAGCAAAATTTGAGAAAAAGTCAAATTTTTTGACTTGAAAATAAGTTAAAAATTTTTTAACCTAATTTTTGGATATTTCTTTTTCTCTTTCATTTGAATTGTCTCCCTTTGAAAATAGCGCTCGCTTAAAAGAGCGAGCGATAAAATAAAATTAAATTAAGGAGGTCCGCCATGTGGCAATTTTGGGTAACCTTCCTCATCGGTCTTTGGCTTCTTCTTGGTCAGGGTTTTATGAAGATTTCCATTTCAAAGGGAGATTTTGAAGCGCTGTATCTTTTAACCGGGATTTTTTCATTTACCCTGGGATTGTGGCTTTGGGGTGCTATGACAAAGACAACTTCATGATGTAAAAAAAGCCCTGGGGAAAATCCCCAGGGTCTTGTTTTGGTTTAAATTTAAATTGAATTTATGAGAACATTGACAACTGTTAAATATGAGCCAAGATATTTAGAACTTAGCAGTAGTGGGGATTTAAAGGATAGAGTTGAGATTTTAAAGCAGATTTTAAATGATTGTACTTTATGTCCAAGAAATTGTCATGTGAATAGAAACATCAGGGAAAAAGGTAAATGTAGGGTGGGGAAAGAATTGATAATTTCAGGTGTTCATCCGCATTTTGGGGAAGAGGATTGTTTGGTTAGGCGTAATGGATCGGGGACGATTTTCTTTGCAAGTTGCAATATGAATTGCATTTACTGTCAAAACTACGAAATAAGTAGGTTTAAGCAGGGGGAAATAGTTACAGTTGAAACGCTTGCTGAATCAATGCTTTTTTTACAAAGAATTGGCTGTCATAACATTAACCTTGTAACCCCGACACACTATATCCCACAAATAGTTGAAGCGATTGAAATTGCGGTTAATAAAGGGCTTAGGATTCCAATAGTTTACAATTGTGGTGGTTATGAGTCGGCGGAAACATTGAAATTGCTTGATGGTATCATTGATATTTATATGCCTGACATAAAGTACTCGGACAACTTTTACGGGTTGAGATATTCAGGTGTGCCCAATTATTGGGATGTTGTGCGTGAGGCGGTAAAAGAAATGTGGCGTCAAGTTGGAGATTTGGAAATTATTGATGGCATTGCTGTCAGAGGTTTGCTTGTTCGTCATCTCGTTTTGCCGAATAATATTGCTGGTTCGGAAAAGGTTTTTGAATTTATAGCAAACGAGATCTCAAGAAATACTTATGTTAACATAATGGCTCAGTATAGACCTTGTTTTAATGCATATTTAAAACCGGAATTGGCACGAAGGATAACCGCACAGGAGTATAAAGAAGCTGTAAACCTTGCAATTAAATACGGATTATCAAGAATTGAAACAAGCTCTTGGTATGGAGTTCTTTGATGTGGTCAAAAGAAGGTATTCTATTAGAAAATTTAAGCCCGACGATGTACCTGAAGAAAAGTTGAAGTTGATTTTTGAAGCGGTTAACCTTGCTCCCTCTGCTGGCAATTTACAAGCGTTTGAAGTTTTCGTGGTAAGAGACAAAATAAAGTTAAAGCAGCTTTTCAAAGCAGCGTTTGATCAGGAATTTATAGCTGAGGCGCCGATAGCCTTTGTGTTTTGTGCGAATCCCGATAGGTCTACAATTAAATATGGTTTGCGTGGGAGAAAATTATATTGCCTTCAGGATGCTACGATCGCACGTGCTTATGCACAACTTTCAGCTACAGCGCTTGGACTTGGAAGTGTCTGGGTTGGTGCTTTTAATGAGAAAGAAGTTCTGAAAATAATAGGTGCAGGGTGGGGATTTAATACCGGTGGCAATTTTACCTATAGGTTTTCCAGATGAAGAACCTGAACCGACTCCAAGAAGGCGAATTAAAGATTTATTTCACGAAGTTAAATAGATTTTAAAAACAAAAAGGAGATGAGAAAACGAAGTTAGTACCAATACCACAGGAGAAAGAGTTCTTCGTGCTTTTTGAAAAGCTATCTGATAAACTTTTAGAAGTAGCTGATATCCTTGGCAAAATAATCGTGAATTTCTCTGATAAAAAAGAACTTTCAAAAAAATTCTCTGAGCTTGAGCATTCAGCGGATGAAGTAGCTCATTAATTGATTGAAAAAATTAACAAAACATTCATTACTCCATTTGATAGGGAAGACATACATTTACCAAGTGCTGCAGTTTTCGCTGGATTGACATATAAAGTTTTGAGTTTGCTCGGGCTGTAAATTTTAGTGACAAAAGGCGAATCTTTCTGATAAAAAAATAAATTTGCCTGAAGCCATGGAGGTATCAAAAAGCAACAATTCAAGATTAGCATTTCTTATCGCTATATTTCTTGCAGGATATTTATATGCTCAAGAAGTGCAAAAGGTTCCAAAGAATGCTATCTATATTGAGGGTTTGGGGAATGGTGTTATTTACAGTTTAAATTATGAACATAATGTTGGAAATAGCATCAGTATTAGAGTCGGGGTTGGATATTTTGGCGCTTCTGGCGAGGTTACATATAAAGATACCGGTAAGAAAGAGGAAATAGTGGCGAATATCGGGACTTTTCCCATTATGGCAAATTATTTCATTGGTAAGGGAAGATATAAAATTGAAATTGGCGGTGGAATGGTTTTATTTACAGTAAGTGCCCACGGGGATGAAGTTTCAAGTAACGGATTAAATTTAAAGCTGGATTACTTCCTGCCTTAATCGGGACATTAGGTTGGAGGTATCAGCCAAGGGAAGGCGGATTGGTTTTCAAAATAGCATTTACCCCGATTTTTAATTTAGATAGTTTTCTGCCCTATGGAGGAATAGGTGTTGGTTACTCTTTTTAAACTTGTTGATTAATTTCGTCAGCAGGATACTAAGAAAATACAGATCTTCTCATTGTTTCAAGATGATAATTTCGTTAAATTTTAAACCAAACGCTGTGAAAATTTTAATTGAAGAAAAAACTGGAAGATAGATGGATATAGCGTTCATAATATTTTTACTCACTTATGTTGTAATTGCGTTGGGTCAACCTCCTTTGTTCAGAATTGATCGTACAGGGGCAGCGATTATTGGCGCATCTTTCATGCTTATATTTAAAGTTCTATCTGTATACGATGCTTATGAGGCGATTGATTACAAGACAATTATCATCCTTTTCGGTATGATGATTTTAATAGCTAATTTGCGACTCTCTGGCTTTTTAAAATCGTGCTTAATTTTTTAGTAAAGAAGGTTCAAAATCCAACCTTACTTCTTTACATTATAGTTTTCGCTTCTGGATTACTTTCCGCTTTCTTTATAAATGATACCGTTCCCCATCAATCTGAAAAAGAAGTTACCCAAAAAGTTGATGGAGTAAGTTTAGCACTTCTGGGCTTGCCTGCGGAAGAAAAAGTTATTATATTTTAGCGTGTGAATTTTGCTTATTAAGATTTTCTGTTCGTGTGGATTGAACCATTGAGGGGTTGAAATTAAAGGAAAGCCCGGCGTTCAATCACAGTTCGCTTTGTTAATAGCGTAACGGGATATTGTCTTTGAAGCTAGGATATTGAATTTATCAGATACAAATAATCGCTGATGGGTGCCCACCTGTTTTTGCAACTTTGTGTGTAGATAATGTGCCGGAGGATTCAATTCTTTTGAAGAAACCTGCAAGTTTGCTGTTTGAGGTGGTTTTTTAATTCATTGTTTAAATTTTTAAAAACAAAATTTGCTGTCAAAAATGAATTTCAAAAATCTTTTTTTCGCTGTTTTAATTTTAACTAATTCATTACTTGGACAGGAGAAGGTTAAGGTTTTACTTGATAGTGTTTATTCAAGCGCAACTGATTCCTATAGGAGATTTAATGTGATATTACCGAAAGATTATGATCAAAGTGAGGTGAGATACCCGGTGCTTTACCTTCTTCATGGATATAGTGGTAATCATTACGATTGGGTGAACAAAACAGGGATTATCAATTATCTTGAAGATTTAAAACTCATTGTAGTTCTGCCAGAGGCGGGGAACAGTTGGTATGTGAACTCTCCGTTTTACAAAAATAGAAATTATGAGGATTTCGTAATCAAAGAGTTAATCACATTTGTTGAGCGAAAGTATAGGGTTATTTCAACTCGTCATGGTAGGTCGATCGCTGGTTTATCAATGGGTGGATATGGGGCGATAAAATTTGGTTTAAAGTATCCGAATTATTTTTACCTTGTTGGGTCGTTTAGTGGTGCATTTAATTGGAGACAGCTTATGGATAGGAGCAGGTATTCAGTGGCACAAAGTATAATTGAGGCGTTTGGTGAGAAAAAGAGCGAACATTGGGATAGGAACGATGTTTTTGTTCTTGTAGATAGTTTGATAAATAAGGTTCAGCCCTATTTTTACATTTCTTGTGGTAGTGATGATGAGGTTGAAGGGTTGCTTAGTTCCAATCGCGATTTTGTTAAGTTAATTCAGTCAAAGCAAATTCGTTATGAGTATCACGAATTGCCTGGTGGGCATAATTGGTTGTTTTGGGATCGCGAGATTAAAAATTTTTTGAGGTTGTTTAGGGAGTGTAATTTGAGGTGAGAATGGAGATAGAAGGTGATTTTTGTGGAGGTGTTAATTCAATTTAAACAACAAAGGGAGGAAGGAGCGATGGGTAAAACACGGAAAAAGATGGAAAAGTTAGCAAGTGATAAAAGCAAGGGTGATCATCAAAATGAGATTGAAGAAAGGGCGAAAGTTATCGGTAGAGTTGCTCCAACGATTAAAACACCGGCTACATCTACGGAGTTTACTTTTTGGGTAAAAGATAATGAAAACATACATCTTGAGATTGGTTCATTAGTGACAGCGAGGGGGGAGAATGGCGTAAGAGTGATTGGATTAGTTAGTGAGATACAGACATTAGCTGATATTGAAAGTGTTTTAGATAGTTTCTACGCCCATGCTTTTGGTAGACCTGAAAAGGATATGACGACGAGGCTACCAATTGTTATGACTGCAAAAGTTGAAGTCGTGAGGCGTTCTGATGGAAGGACAGAGCCAATTAGAGGGACATGGCCTGTATTTTTTGCTACAGCAGAAGAAATTCGTGAAGCTTATGGCGAAGAGATTCTCACCGAATATGAAATATTAGCAGGTTTTACATATGATGAACAGCATAATCCTGTTCCGATAAGTTTTGATGCACGGTATGTTCTTGGGTATGAAGCTGCGCATGTCAATATTTCCGGTGCCTCAGGTGTGGCAACAAAAACGAGCTATGCGTTGTTTTTGTTGTACAGTTTGTTGGCATATAGTGAAAAGCATAACGGATCAGTTGCTGCTATTGCTTTTAATGTTAAGGAGGCGGATTTGATGTTCATTGATAATTTACCCAAAGGATGGGAAGAACTAAAAAATTGGAAGGATGATAAAAGATTTGCTTCATCTATTAATTTATGGAATTACGCTAGGAAAGATTTCGGTATTGATCCTATAAAGTGGGTGCAAGAGAAAAGATTTAAGTTTTTTGCCCCGAGACATTTTAACCCAAAGGGTCTTGTTCTTAGTCATAGACGAGATAATGTAATACCATTTAATTACAGTTTAAAAACCCTGATAGAAGCGGGGGTTGGTTCGCTTTACACACTTTTTGATGTTGATGACCTAGATGATAAGGCATTAGCTTTGATAGCTTCAATGTCTGAAGTTTCTAAAGTTCGCGGATTGACATTTGAAACGCTTATTCGTGAGCTTGAAACATCTTTGCAAAGTGGAGACAGAGGTGATTGGTTTAATTTTGGGGGTACTTCACATCATAAGTCAACGGCGTATAAAATACTTAATAGGATGAAGCATGCGATAGATAATCAATTAAGGGGTGTAATAGTAAAATCGGAAAACGATGATAAACCAATACCAGTTGATAAAATTCGCTCGGGTCAGTTGTGGGTTGTTGATCTAACGCAATTAAGCGACAAGGGACAGCGTCTTGTTTTTCAGACGATTGTTCGGACGGTATTTAGGAAATTGGAAGAGAGAAAAAGCTTGGAGATAGCGGGTCAGTTAAGTGGTGAATTAAGGGAGTTTCCGAGGCATATTGTGATTTTCGTTGACGAGCTTAACAAGTTCGTTCCATCGGGTAGGGAGTATTCGGCATTAAAGGGTGAGATAGTTGAGATGGCTGCGCGCGGAAGAAGTGTTGGTATGTCGTTAATCGGTGCCCAGCAATTGGCTTCAAAGGTTGATGAGGAGGTTTTGGCTAACACTTCTACATTTGCGGTGGGGAGAAGTCATGCGGTTGAGATACGCAAACCCCCATACGCTTGGCTTGCGGAAGGGTTAAAAGAGAAAGCGATGATATTGGATAAAGGGTGGATGTTGATTTGGCATTGCTTACACAAGCGCCCAGTGCTTATTCATTTCCCGATCCCGTTACATAGAATTTATGAAGAGATAAAGAGGAAGTGAAAAAGTAATAAGGGGTGTGTAAGATGTCAGCATTTTTGGATTTGCCGGAACAATTGGGTGAACTTTTTAAGGAAATTCAGAGATATTCTTTGCCTTCGCGAAGTTCGCTTTCAGAAGAAGAGCAATATATCCCTCCATATTTTTCGGAAATAGGGGATGAAAGTGAACCAGTTGAAATTAGTGAGGATGGGTCAGGAATTGTAAATGTAGAGACAAAGAGTCAAAAGGAAATAAAATTTGAAGCGTTTTTAGATGGAGTTCAAAGGACGGTGATCGGATGTTGGATACATTCTCCTAACTGGGCGCTTGTCCCTATTCACATAGCACAAATTTGCGTCGGGGTAATTTTAAGAGATAAAAATGGAGCTCTTTACATTGACCCGGAATTGCTCGTGGGACGATTTTTACTTGTGGGTCCTTTTGAGGGTTTAAGGAGAGCTGGTTTTAAAATTGAAACATTTGATAAAATTTACGGGGAAGTCATATACGATACGGATTACAGAACATTTGATCTTCCAAGTAAAATTAATGAATGGATTGTATGTGACACGACTTTTCGTGGCACTGATGTAGATCGTGAAAGAAGTGGGAAAGGGCTCTTAATTGGTGATGAACTTTTTAATGAGAGCTTGATAAGAATGAAAGCTCTCGGTAGAGTTGCAATGCTTCGTCAAAGGTTAGAGATAGCTGTTCTTGCGAGGTTTCGGAAAAAATATCCCAAAAAATGGATCTTGGTTGACGGACCGCTTTATTTGATTGATAAGTGGAGAAAGCGCGCTTTTCGTGTTTTGGGGAAAGAAATTAAAGCGGAAAATGAGTATGTGTTTGAAGATAAACTTTTAAAAAATGCAGTTGGAATAATAAAAACGCATAGATTAAGAGCGAAAAATCCAGATCAAGTTATCAAAATTAAACCAACACAGCGCTCAGTTGTGAAACCGCTTCATAAAGAGATAGACATAAAAGGGCAGGGTAATTTTCACGACGAAGATGGAAGTTACGCAGGAATCCACTTTACATGGTACACTCGTCTTAGAGCGCCTTTAAGCCCTCCTTATGGATTGATGGGTTTAATTCGTTTAGATATTCACAGGTCTACACTCGGTTTAGACAGCAATGATTTAATCCCTATGGATTTCATAAGATACAAGTCAATTATAGATGCAATTACAAGAGCAGTATGGAGAGAGCGTTGGCCAGCTATTCCCAGAGGTAATGATTACCGCAGTGCATCTGAACCATATCCCATTTATCAATTGGAGAGGATTTTGAAAGCAACAATTTTGCCAAGAAGATATTTGGCAGGTTTTTTGAGTTTGTGATTTTGTTTTCAAAAATGCTATAACTGTTATCATCCTTATGAAAGAGAGATTTTATCACAGAAAGATAAAGGGGTGGTGGTTTACAAAAGCAAAAATCGTTGATATTTCATTGTTGAAAGTTCCTTAGGTTATGCTCTTTTGGAATGATATGGTGGAAATGAGCCTGAGATAGGGGATGTAATTATAGGTGATTTTGAGTCGTATGGTTTTAAGAAAATTTACAATTTAACCGCTGGCAAGTCGTTAATTGTTTAGGTGGAAGATTACTGGCTGTCTAAAAGAAGAGTCGTTGAGAAGTATTTAGAAAAGTGTTTTTGATGTAAGGTTTGTTTGGATGATGTGAGGTGGGTTTTTGTTATGTTTTAGGTATGGGGTTGATAGTTTTATTTCAATTCTGATATTTGAGCCCTGCCTGGTGGGAGACCTTTAAAATTGGAATGTGTTTCCGAGAACCCAGTGAAAAAGTTAACACTGCAAAATCGCAAAAACTTATTGTATTTCAATCAAAAACCCCGACTCTGACACAAACTATGACAACTTGTCAGGAAGGTTCTCGGAAAATTTAGGGGGTAAAGTTAACACTTCGGGACTTGACTTTTGGGGAAAAAGTTATTATATTTTAGTGTGTGAATTTGGTTTTGTTAAAGTTTTACTTCTGTCTTGTGTGAATTGAACCTGTGAGGGATTGAAACAAATTTGTTTTAAAAATATGCGAAAAGACAATATACGTGTGAATTGAACCTGTGAGGGATTGAAACTTCTATATTGCTGGGGTAATCAAAACGTTTTACCCCGTGTGAATTGAACCTGTGAGGGATTGAAACTAATAATCTTTGTATGCCTTTAAAACATCTTCTTGGTGTGAATTGAACCTGTGAGGGATTGAAACTTTAGCTCAATTGTTTCAATCCATTCATCAGAAATTGTGTGAATTGAACCTGTGAGGGATTGAAACCTCCCATTAAGATTAACCACATATTTCATCTTCTTCCGTGTGAATTGAACCTGTGAGGGATTGAAACATTAAGTTAATCAAATTTTTAAACCTGAAAAATTGAGTGTGAATTGAACCTGTGAGGGATTGAAACTTTGTATGAGCCAACATCCACATTAAAAATAACCTTAGTGTGAATTGAACCTGTGAGGGATTGAAACGTTCTAAATAATTGAAGTAATTTGGCTTTGCCCAAAAGGGTGTGAATTGAACCTGTGAGGGATTGAAACATGAAGTTTAAACTTGCTTTATAAAATACAAATGTGTGTGAATTGAACCTGTGAGGGATTGAAACCATTTGTTTTTTGTTTCAAATTGTTTCCATAATATAGTGTGAATTGAACCTGTGAGGGATTGAAACCAGTCCCTGTTTCGTAGTTTGCAGTGGGAACGGAGTGTGAATTGAACCTGTGAGGGATTGAAACAAAACTTAACTTTACAAGTTTGTCGTCAAGTTCTTCGTGTGAATTGAACCTGTGAGGGATTGAAACTAAAAATACAGTGGAATTGCCAGTTCATCTAGGTGAGGTGTGAATTGAACCTGTGAGGGATTGAAACGCATTAGTTTCGATTTCATCTCTCCCCTCCAAAATGTGTGTGAATTGAACCTGTGAGGGATTGAAACTCTGTATCGTAATAGAACAAGACCCGTATGTTTTCTTGTGTGAATTGAACCTGTGAGGGATTGAAACTTTAAGTTTTTAATTAACTGTCTTAAGTTTCTCTTGTGTGAATTGAACCTGTGAGGGATTGAAACTAAATACCTTGCCACAAAAACATTGTCAAATTCATCGTGTGAATTGAACCTGTGAGGGATTGGGTGGGGATTGGTTTTAGGTTGGAAAGAGATTAACGGTATCCCTCGGTTTTGTTTTCTCCCGCAAGGGGAGAGAAGAATTGAAAGAATATCCCCTCACCCTGACTCTCTCTCCCGCGGGGTGGAGAGGAGAGAAGGAAAATGAAAAGGTTTAAATAATACCCCTCACCCTGACCCTCTCCCGCGGGGTGGAGAGGGGACTTGTAAAGGGAGAGAAGGGATGAAAGGAAAAAATAATTAAAAACCCCCTCACCCTTGCCCTCTCCCGCGGTGGGGAGAGGGAAGGAAAGAATTTAACGGCACCCCTCACTTTTATTCTCTCCCGCTGGGTGGAGAGGGAGAAAGAGAGAAGGATTTTTTGAAGTTTATTTGTGAATTTTTTAATTTTAGTTTGGACGGAAAAATTAAATTTTGAACTTTAAATGAGTCAAAAAGAGATTTTGATAAATGGGATAGTGAAGTATTTGAATTTGCTTTCGGATGAGAGGTTGAGGGAGGTTTATGATTTTGTGAGGTTTTTGAGCATTGAGTCGGTTGAGGATTTCTCTTTGATGAAGGGGGTTGAAATTTTGAGTCAGGAGAGTTTGAGGGAGTTTCTTGAAAGTGAGCCGGATATTTATAGTTATGATGATATAAAAGAGCGGAACGGATGAGGTTTAAAAAGGGGGATATAGTTTTAGTTCCATTTCCATTTACTGATTTAAGTGGGAGGAAGTTAAGACCTGCGTTGGTTTTATATGATAGTGGGTTTGATGTTATAGTTTGTTTTATTTCTTCTGTTTTAAAGGTGAGCAGTGGGTTTGATATAGAGGTTTTAAGAAGCGAGGCGAATGGTTTAAAGGTTAATTCTGTGATAAAGTTGACGAAGATGGCGACATTGAGTAGGGATTTGGTTTTGGGTAGGATAGGGGTTCTTGAGGATAAGTATTTAAAAGAAGTTGATGAAAAGTTGAGGGAGATGTTTGGTTTGTAGTGTTGAAGTGGGTTGGAGAGGGAGAAAGGATGAAAGGATTTTAACAGGGGTAGAGGGGACTTGCAAAAGTAAAGTTAGGGATAGGGGGATTTTAAAACTTGCGTAAGGGGGTTTAAGGGATTATATTTATTTAT